>Ga0335085_10000062_pt1 | contig 372013 bp, 292 predicted proteins | sample Lox_Sample_45_FD_206712 | JGI IMG/M metagenome (GOLD analysis project Ga0335085, IMG submission 206712) | Soil microbial communities from Loxahatchee National Wildlife Refuge, Florida, United States - Lox_Sample_4.5 | ecosystem: Environmental > Terrestrial > Soil > Wetlands | place: USA... | reverse complement strand
CGGAGAAAAAGACCAAAAGCGAAAAACTACTCAACGAAGAAAGGAGGCCCAACCCCCACGACGGGTTACATTCTTACGCTGCAAGACGATCCCCCGAAAGTTACATTCTTAGACTGCTTGACAGGCGCCGGATGTCAGGGCGCGGCGGAGGCGGCGGAGACGGCAGGAGCCGCTGCGGACAGGCCGCTGATGGGCACGCGGATGAAGCGCGGGATGTAGTCGTTGGCGCACACCAGGTCTTTGGAATTATTCGCATTGACGTTGTAGGAGACCAGAACTCCCGTGCTGTCCGTGAATTCGGTCTGGGCTTTGGGATTGTAAGTCACCAGGGTGCCGACCGAGCAGCCGGGCGCGCCGGTCTCCGGCGTCGTATAGACCACCGTGCGCGCGGTCCACGGGCCTTGCGGCGTGCAGGAGTAGTAGGTGGTGACGTCCTGCCACAGCGGGTAGGGCGGATTCTGCGGGTCCATGCCCACCATCAGGTAGAACGGTCCGGTGCTCGCGGTCAGCTTGTCGACGCTGTACTCTCCCGTGATGGCAGGCACGCCGGCCAGCGGGGTGGCGTTCGACTGTCCCGGCATCCAGCGATGAGTGCTCCCGTTCCAGTACTGCCACTTGGCGGGCTGGGTCAGATTGCTCAAGGAGTTGGTTCTGGCGACGTAAGGCCGCTTGTTCGCCGTTCCCGGATCTTTGAGGCCGTAGATGTAATAGAAGCCTCCGTCCTGAAGGATCTTCGAGCCCCATTCAATCGAAAGATCAGGCAGCGCCACCGTCTGGATGGAGTCGATGGACATGCCCGGGTATAACAGCGTCGCCACCGAGTTTCCCAGAAACTGGTAAAGGCCGGTCCACTCCGTCAGCATGACCTTGATCTTGTAGACGCCGGGCGAGGGCTGATAGAGAATCTCGCCGCCCACCCAATACCAGTCGGCCTTGTTCTGGGGCGCGAAGTAGGAGGTCGCCTTCGGCGGGTAACCGACTGTGGTCCAGGCTCCGGTCACAGGGTCTTGAATCGTCAGGGAATTGTGGGCCTGAAAAAGGCTACTGGACCGCAAGCGTGTCTGCGGATTCACGGTGCCGATATAAGAATCCGACCAGAGCCAGAGGTCTGTCCCATCGGGAAGAGCCATCGAGTAGGAGCCGTCGGCACCGGTCCAACCTGGCCCATTCTGGACCACCAGGGAATCGAAAGCGGAGTCGATCGACCCTTCGCCCGGAGCCGGTGGCAAGGTGCATTGGGCCCGGAGGGAAGCGGCGAGGGCGAGAGACAAAGCCAAGGTTAGAACAGCAGCGACGACATGTCGGTAAGGCAGGCGAGCGCTCGTTCTCAGAAGAGTTTCCATATCTCCTTTGTGATCAATCAGATAACTTCAATACGTCGATAACTAGCTTATTCTCTGTAGCTTACGATGTGCTGGCGCCTCATTGACCGAGGGATGCCAAATCCTCACACTTATCTCGAAAAAGGGGCCCTTTTTCCTCGTAACACGCTGAAAAAGAATAAGATAACCGCATTGGCTTCGCCTTCGCCGTTTTCGTCCTATGTCTCTTATTCCAATACACTTAACCTTGGTGGCTTCGGTTGGCTTCGCCCCTAGCTCATCACCCGCTTCACCTCGTGCACGCCCTCGATTCGCCGCAAAGACGAGACGATCCGCCGCAGGTGTTGGATATCCACGGTGTCGAGGGTAACGTCGATGGTGGCGCGCTCGTCGCCGGTGTGCGCCTGGATGTTCTGGATGTTGGAGTGGACGTCGCTGATCGCCGAGGTCACCTCCGCCAGCAGGCCCCGCCGGTCCTCAGTCGTCAGGACCAGCTTGACCGTGTAAAGAGAGTACTTCGGACCGCTCCACTCCACATCAATCCTCCGGTCAGCGTCGTAAAGCAGGTTCTGGACGTTGTGGCAGTTCTTGGAATGGACGCCGATGCCCTTGCCGCGCGTCACGTAGCCCACGATCTCCTCGCCCCGCACCGGATTGCAGCATTTGGCGCGATACACCATGAGGTCGTTGTGGCCGTGGACCTGGATGGCCAGGTCGCGTTCCATGCCCAGCGCCCGCTTGACCGTGCTGGCGAGATCGGTGGGGTGTTCCGGCCCTGGCTCGGCCGGCAGCGAAGGGCGCAGCTTGCCTAGCACCTGACGGGCGCCGAACTTGCCGTACCCGACGCCGGCCAGCAGGTCGTCCGCCTGGCTGCAGCCGTAGTCCCGCGCCACCCGCACGTAATCGTCGTCGCTCACGTCCTTGAGCGCTACGCTGAAGCGGCGAGCTTCCTTCTCGATCAGCTTGCGGCCGATCTCGATGGCCTGCACCCGCTCCGCCTGGTTGATCCAGTGCCTGATCTTGTTCCGAGCCTTGGCGGTCTTGACCACCGAAAGCCAGTCCCGGCTGGGATGCTGGCTGGGCGCGGTGGTGATCTCGACGACGTCGCCGTTGGAGAGCTTCGACTTCAACGGCACCATGCGTCCGTTCACCTTGGCGCTCACGCAGTGGTGTCCCACCTCGGTGTGGACCGCGTAGGCGAAGTCGATGGGGGTCGCGTCCCGAGGCAGCACCACCACTTTGCCCTTGGGGGTAAAGGTGTAGGCTTCCTGCGGATAAAGGTCGATCTTCAGGGTGGAGAGAAAGTCGCTCGGATCGCGCAGTTCCTTCTGCAGGTCCACCAGGCGCCGCAGCCAGGCCATGCGCTCCTCGTCTTCGCGCCCGGCCGGCTTCCCGTCCTTGTACTTCCAGTGGGCGGCGATGCCCTCTTCGGCCACCCGGTGCATCTCCTCCGTGCGGATCTGGACCTCGAAAGGCTGGCCGTGCGGACCGATCACCGAGGTATGCAGCGATTGGTAGAAGTTGGGCCGGGGCATGGCAATGAAGTCTTTGATGCGGTCGGGGACGGGAGGCCAGGTCTGATGGATGATGCCAAGCGCCGCATAACAGTTCTTCACCGAATCGGTGATGATGCGGATGGCCAGCAGATCGTAGACCTTCTCGATGGGGATCTGCTGTCGCTGCATCTTCAGCCAGATGCTGTAGAGGCGCTTGATGCGGCCTTCGATGTGGGCCGGGATGTCATGGTGCTTCATGGCGAACTCAACCTGCTCGCGCACGTCGGCCAGGAATCCCTCGTCCACCTTGCGCCGGCTCTCCACCGCGTCGCGTACCTCTTGGTAGGCTTCGGGCTCGAGATGGCGGAAGGAGAGGTCCTCGAGCTCGCCGCGCACCTTGCCCATCCCTAGTCGGTGGGCGATGGGGGCGTAGATCTCCAGGGTCTCGCGCGCGATGCGCTGCTGTTTCTCCAGGGGGAGGACGTCCAGCGTCCTCATGTTGTGCAGCCGGTCGGCAAGCTTCACCAGCACCACGCGGATGTCGTCGATCATGGCCAGGAACATCTTGCGCAGGTTCTCGGCCTGTTTTTCCTCCTGGGTCACGAATCGGAGTTTGTTGATCTTGGTGACGCCCTCCACGATGTGAGCCACGTCCGCGCCAAACTCCTTCTGCAGGCGCTCGACCGTGATGGGCGTGTCCTCCACCACGTCGTGGAGCATGCCGCCGGCCAGGCACACCACGTCCAGCTTCATATCGGCCAGCACGTTGGCTACTTCCAGGGGGTGGGAAAGGAAAGGCTCACCCGTAAGGCGCTTCTGGGCACCGTGTTCGGCGGCGCTGAACTCATAAGCTTTGCGCAATAAGGCGAGATCGTCCCCGGGTCGGTAGGACTGTACCTTGCGGGCGATCTCCTCGAAGCTGATCATGCGCCGGGCCCATCAAACAGCCGCCTGTTTTGTCGAAAAGAACCCCTCAAGCCGGCGTGCCACGCGTCCAGAGGTTCCTGGAGTCATTGTAGGACATGAGGTGGGTCCGATCAAGAAAGCCGGAACTCAGTGCCTGAAGTGCCGGATTCCGGTAAACATCATGGCAAGGCCCAGACGGTCGGCGGCGGCGATTACCTCGGCGTCGCGCATCGATCCTCCCGGCTGGACCACGGCGGTGGCGCCGGCCTCGGCGGCCTCTTCGACTCCATCGGGAAAGGGGAAAAAAGCGTCGGATCCCACCACCGTCCCCGCCAGATCGTGCTTAAGCTCGCGAGCCTTGGTGACCGCCAGCCGGACCGAATCGACCCGGCTCATCTGCCCCGCCCCAACTCCCACCGCCACGTTCTCGCGCGCGAAGACGATGGCGTTGGACTTGACGTGCTTCACCACCCGCCAGGCAAAAGCGAGAGCGCGGCGCTCGGCGTCGACCGGATGGCGGGCCGTGACGCATCGCCATTTGTCGGGAGCGGCGCCCTGCGTGTCGGGCGTCTGCACCAGCAGGCCGCCCCCGATCGATTTGAGCTGCAGCCCGTATTCGTCTCCGGCGGCGGGCATCTCCATCAAGCGCAGATTCTTCTTGGCCTCCAGCTTCTGCAACGCGTTGGCTTCAAAGCCAGGGGCCACCACCGCCTCCACAAACAGCTTGGCCAGTTCTTCGGCCGTGTCCGCATCCACGCTGCGGTTGAAGGCGATCACGGAACCGAAGGCGGAGACCGGATCAACGGCCAGCGCCTGGGTATAGCTGTCCCGGAGGACGCCGCCCGTGGCGACGCCGCAAGGGTTGGTATGCTTGATGATGGCCGTGGCCGGCTCCTTGAACTCCATCGCCAGCCGCCAGGCCGCCTCCAGATCGACCAGATTGTTGTAAGAAAGCTCCTTGCCCTGCAATTGGCGCGCCCGTGCCAGCCCGCGTCCGCCGGCCGAGGGGTCGTCGTAAAGCGCCGCCTTCTGATGCGGATTCTCCCCGTAGCGGAGGTCTGCCAGCTTGCGGAAGTTCAGATGCAAGTTCTCGGGCAGACTCTGAGCCGGCGCGGAGAGGTCCACCGTCTCTCCCTCTTCGACGGCCCATTTCTGCAGCACCGTCGAAATGGCGCCGTCGTAGTTGGCTGTGGCGGCAAAAGCCTTCCGCGCGAGCCGGGCCCGCACCGCGGGCGGCACCGCCCCCTGATTCTGGTGCATCTCCCGCAGGACCCAGGCATAGTCGGCGGGGTCCACCACCACGGCGACGTCGGCGAAATTCTTGGCCGCGGAGCGGATCATCGACGGTCCGCCGATGTCGATATTCTCGATGATCTCGTCGAAAGGAACGCCGGGCTTGGCCGCCGTCTGTTCGAACGGGTAGAGATTGACCGCCACCAGGTCGATGGGCTCAATGCCGTGCTCGCGCATCTGGCGCTGATGTTCCGGATTGGAGCGGATGCCGAGCAGGCCGCCATGGACCCGGGGGTGCAGCGTCTTCACCCGGCCGTCGAGCATCTCCGGAAAACCGGTTACCTCCGACACATCGCGCACCTGGAGGCCCTGAGCCCTCAGGAGCTTGGCGGTGCCCCCGGTGGAGAGAATCTCCACCCCCAGCCCTGCCAGGCCGGCTGCGAATTCTTCGATACCCCTCTTGTCGCTGACGCTGACCAGCGCCCGGGCGATTTTCTTCATCCCCACCTTCCTTAGGCTTCCCCGCCTCTTTCCCGTGATCTCTAGGCCCGCGCGGCTTTGAGCTTCACGCGGCCGTCTTCCGTGCTCACCCGGAACTCGACTCGATCGCAGCCAAACCTCTGCTTCAGCTCGATGGTCTTCTCACGGATGAAACTGGCGAAGACCGCCGGGTCTACGGTCGACGCCGGCTCGCCCGCCCTTCTCTTGGCGTCCATCAGGACGCCGAAGAGCTCATTGACCTTCTCCGGCTCGGCCGCCGGATCGCTGGCCACAACGCGAAAGACTTCGGCGGGCGTGGTGGAACGCTCGCGGCGCTCAGGTCCTTCCCGCCCCTCCTCGACCATTCGCAGGCGTTTGCGCCAGAGGTCGTTGTAGACCGCGTAGCGCTGGGCGAGCTGGTTGAAACGAAATCGCTGGCCAAAGTTCATCTCCGACTGGTCGGCGGAGAATCGCTTCACCACCGCCTCCACCCGGAAGGCGGTGTCGCGAGGCGCCCGGGGCTGGCCCCCGTTGAAGTACGCCTCGTACTCGACCCGCAGACGCCGCAGGTTCTCTTCGAGCTTGGACAATTCCTCGTCGATCGTCACGGACCTAGACCTTCAACTCGCTTCGTTGTGATTATATCCGGCTGGCCGCCCTTCGTGGAACCTATTGAGCCTCTCGCGCCCGGCGCCCGTCCTGCCTGCCGGCCGATGGCGAGAGGCTCCGCGCCAGAGCCAGCGCGCCCTCGACCGGCTGGCGGCGCAGCATCGCCACCCGAACGCCGGGAACGCTTTCGCGCAAGTGGCGGGCGAAGGATCGCCGCAGCGCCGGGCCTTCCTGAAAGAGGCCGCCGGCACAGACCACCCTCCTCGCCCGGCGAGCCGGCGGCAAGCGCCGCAGGAGGGCCAGCGCCAGTTCAGCCAGATCACGACCGGCGCCGTCCACGAGGTTTCGAGCGACGGCATCTCCGGAGCGCGCTGCCTTGACTACGAGAGGGGCCAGAGCCGCGACCTGGCTCGCCGTGAGATCCAACCCGGCCACTTCCGCGATCCCGGCGATGCCCAAGGTCTCGGTGATGGACTTGCCGAGCCGCGTCTGAGGGCCTCGGCCATCGAAAGCACGCAGCGCGGCGCGCACCGCCTTGCGCCCCAGATCGTAGCCGGAACCCGCGTCGTCAAAGGCAGAGCCCCACCCCCCCGCACGGACCAGGCGGCCCTGCGGGTCGCGAGCACAGGCGATCGAGCCTGTCCCGGCGATGACAACGAGGCCGCCGGGGCGTCCGGCAGCCTCGAGCGCCAGGGCGGCATCGGTCGTGATCAGGTGGAATCGCGCCGGCAGCCGCTTCCGCAGCCAAGCCTCTATTGGGCCGGAGACCGTGGGGCGATCGCCCCCCGCGAGGCCGAGACAAACGGCTTCCAGGCGGATTCGGCCGGTCGGGGCACAGGCTCTTCGGGCGGCGTCGAAGATCGCGCGCTCGGCGGCCGGCTCTCCAAGCCGCACGGGATTGGACGGCCCTGCCACGGCGCGACCCAACACCCTGCCCTGGCCGTCGGCCAGCCAGGCGGTCGTCCTGGTGCCTCCGCCGTCGACCCCGAGGTAGAGGGGTCCAAACCGCGATTGCGGTGGGCGCGTCAGCGAACGAGACGGGTTAATCACCGGCGCACCTGATCTCATCTGTGGTTGACAGCCAGCGTGGGCCGTACCAATATGTATAACCTGCCGCGCAGCGCCGCCGCGGCCGCTAGAACTCGCCTGCCAGTGACGGCCGTGGTGCTCCCCAGCCGGGCTTAAGGAATGCGCCGGCGCGGGCGATAGATAGTATAGGGCAGGCTCGAGCCGGGCCTTCCAGAACCCTTGGGCGTCCGGCGAGGGAGAGGGAGGTCGGTGACTCGCCACGATGGCCGATAGTGGTCACTCTTCGCAGACGACGCCTGATGAGGCGAAGCAACTCCGCAAGGACCCGTTTACCAACACCTGGGTGCTCCAACTAAGCGGAGAGCCAGCGCTGGGAACCGGCAATGGCTGCCGTCTCTGTCCCGGAGCGCCCGCCGGTAGCTCAAAGACCCTCTATCAATACCCGCTGGGTACCTCCAACTGGCAGGTGCGCGTAATCCCGCACTTCCACCCCCTGTATCGCGTCGAATCGGACGCCAGGCGCCAGGCGGACGGCATCTACGACCGCATGCAGACCCTGGGGGCGCACGAGATCGTGGTGGAGCATCCGGAGCACAGGCTTACGCTCTCGCGCCAGAGCGACGAGCATGTGGCCCAGGTGCTGCGCGCTTACGCCAGCCGGATTGCCGACCTGAAGAAGGACCGACGTCTTCGCCACGTGACCGTCTTCCGCAATCAGGGACGCGCCGCCGGCCAGGACTTCGAGCATCCGCACTCCGAGATTACGGCCACGCCCTTCATTCCGCGCCGGGTGGGATACAAATTGCGTTGGTGCCAGCGGCATTTCGCGGTGAAAGAACGCTGCCTCACCTGCGACATCCTGAAGCAGGAGCTCACCGAGCAGGCGCGCACCATCGAGTGGGACGATATCTTCGTGGCCTTCTGCCCTTACGCCTCGCGCGTCCCCTACGAGACGTGGCTGGCTCCCCTGAATCACCACCATCTCTTTGAAGAAGACATCACTGCCGGCGGTACGGCGCTTCGCTTCGCGCGAATTCTCAAGTCCACCCTGCGCCGGCTCGAGATGATCTCGTCATCCTACCACCTGGTGCTGCACACTTCACCGAACCTGAACGCCAAGTTCGAGCGCAAGGACAACTGGCAAACCATCGCCGAGGATTATCACTGGCACATCGAGATCCTGCCTGTCATTCCCCAACGGTCGAAGTCCTACAGCTTCAAAGAGGTCTACTACAACACCATCACGCCGGAATACGCCGCGCAGGAGCTCCGAAAACTCACGCTGGGCGCCTGACGACCACGGCCCAGCCAGGCCGCGGATCGTCCATGGTCAAGGTTTCCTGGAGAGATTCTGAGCGAAGTAATCCGCCACGCTGGAGCTCGCCTCTTTAAGGCCGCGATCGAGATTACGATCCAGGGCCCCCACCACGTCTGAAATCTCTTTGCCCTGCACCGGTTCGGTCTGGGAGTAATAGTGGGACCAGACGGTCTGGCGGGTCTTGCGGTTGGATAACGTGAGCTCCAGGGAGACGCGCGCGGCCATATTCCCCGGGCTGTCAACCTCTTCGAAATCGTACAGGCTGCCTCGGATCACGTATTCTCCCGCCGAGGCGCTCCCCAGTTCGGTCACCGATTGATAATTCCCCGAGGCCCGAAGCATCCGGATCAGGTTTGTCCTCAGCATGTCGGCCGGCGGCTCGACCCAGCGGCGATACTGATAGGTACCCACCTCGTTGGCTCCGGTCCGGTAGACGATCGGCTCACTCTGGAGAATCGCCGGCGCTTCGACGCGCCCGACAAGCAGAGCCACCGGGTAGACATAGGTCGAGGCGTCGGGCGCCGCCGGGATGGCAACCGTGTAGTAGTGGATCGGCGGGCCCGTGCCGCACGCGGTCAGGGTTGCAGCGATCAACGAAAGCAGGATCAGACGGCGCATACGATCCATCGGCGACTTCCTCTATTTCGCTCCAGGCTGGCGGTCCTTGGCCGTCTCCCCGCGAAGGAGGACGGAGGGCCTTCGCTTGACGGTCTCCGTCAGCTGTTTCAAGTTGTCCGTCGCGACGCGGACATTTTCCAACGACTGGTCGATGTTGTCGGTGTTGTAGTCGAGCGTCCCCCTGATCTGATCGATAAGCGCCGAGGTGTCGACTAAAGCTTGTCGCAACTGCGCTACGGAAGCCCGGAGGTCTTCCCGATTCTCGACCACGATGGAGTCGAGGTGAGACAGCGTGTCATTCGCCTGGCCCATGGTCGTCTTGAGGTTGTCGAGCAAGGGAGCGAGCCTGGCGCTCGCGGTCTGGACGTTGGTCAGGGTGGCCGAAAGCTTGGGACGGTCCTCGGCCAGCATCGCGTTGACATTCTCCAGGCTGCGGCCGATGTTCGCCCGATTGCGGTCGTTCAGCAAGTCGTTCACGCGGGCGATGGTGACCTGCAACTCATCGAGACGCTGGTTCAGGTTCTGCAAGGTCTGCTGGGCCACCGGCGCCAGTCCGCCGACGACGTCACCGATCTGGCCGATTCCGAGCGACTCCGCCGATTTCACCACGCTGCCCGGCGGAGCCAGCGGAGCTTCTTTGGTGCCCGTCGAGAGCTCCAGATAGTTTTCGTCAAGAGCCCCGAGAGTAGTGATTTTCGCGACACTGTCGGTCTTCAGGGGAATGTCGGGTCCGATGTTGAAATCGATCTTGATGCGGGTCGAGTCCTCGGGATCGACCTGGACCGCCTCGACCCTTCCGGCTCTCATGCCTCCGTAGCGCACCTTGGCGCCAGGCACCAGCCCGCCAGCGAACTTGAAGTAGGCGTGATGCTCGACCCCGCCCTTGCTGAAGGTGCCCGAGACGGCCAGGACCGCCCCGATCAGCAGACCCGCGGCGACGAGCACGAAAACGCCGACCCACGCCTGCTCAGCCTTGCCCTTCATATCCCCCTCAGCAGCGTCCTAAGGTTTACCGGATGTTCGATCTTGGGTCAACATCTGCAGATAATTCAACTCGTCGACCACCTCCGGCTCCGGCACCCGGTCCAGGAACTGGCGCACGCGCGGCTGGGTGCTCTGACGGAGCTCCTCCGGGGCGCCAAAGGCCACGATCTTGCCCCGGTCGATCAGCACCATCCGGTCCGCAATCAGAAAGGCGCTGGCCAACTCATGGGTCACCACCACCATGGTGATGGCATAGGCCTTCTTGAGGTTCCGGATCAGGTTGTCGATGCCAGCGGCAATGATGGGATCAAGCCCCGCCGAAGGCTCATCGAAAAAGAGAATCTCGGGGTCCATGGCCAGAGCGCGGGCCACCGCCGCGCGCTTCCTCATCCCTCCGCTGAGTTGCGAGGGCATGAAGTCCTCGAAACTTGACAGGCCAACCTGGTCCAGCTTGATCCGCACCATGATCTCGATGGTGGAGTCTTCGAGATCGGTGTGCTCGCGCAGCGGCAGGGCGACGTTTTCGCCCACCGTCATCGATCCGAACAGGGCTCCGCCTTGAAACGACATGCCGATCTTCTTTCGGATCGCGTCCAGCTCGCGCTCTGAGACCTGGGCAATGTTAACTCCCTTGATCCAAACCTCGCCCGCGCTCGGCTTCTCCAGGCCCACCAGCGTCCGTAACAAGGTGCTCTTCCCCGAGCCCGAGCCGCCCAGGATTACCAGGGTCTCGCCCTGCGGCACATCAAAGCTGATGCCGTGAAGGATCTCCCGCTCGCCGTAGCTCACGTGGAGATTGACCACCGTAATGGCCGGGCCGCCGCCAGGGCTACTCATACTTCTTCGCCGCCGCCTCCTCGGCTAGCTCGGGTTCGCCAGGTAGAACAGGGCGGTGAAAACCAGGTCCACCGCAATCACCAGGAAGATCGAGGTCACGACGGCAGCGGTGGTCGAGCGGCCGACCTCCTCCGGACCCGCTCCGGTCGCGAAACCTTCCTGGCAGCCGACCGCCGTGATCACCATCCCGAAGAGCGCGATCTTGATCAGGCCGGTGAACAGGTCCCGCAGGAGAATGGCATCCCGCGTCGCCCGCAAGTAAGATGCGAAAGTGAAATTGCCACTCACCACACCGAACACGCTTCCGCCCAGAACGCCCATGGTGTCGGCCCAAATTCCCAGGCAGGGCATCATCACCAGCATGGCCAGAAACTTGGGCGCCACCAGGAAGGCCACCGGGTCGAAGGCCATCGTTGTCAGCGCATCCACTTCCTCGGTCACCTTCATGGTACCGATCTCGGCGGCAAAGGCCGAACCCGAGCGGCCGATCACCACAATGGCCGTAATGAGCGGACCCAGCTCCCTGAGGATGGAGATCGCCACCGCGTCGGCGACAAACTGCATGGCGCCGAATTTTTTCAGTTCGTAGGCACTCTGCAAGGCCATGATCAGACCTACGAAAAAGGCGATCAAGGAAACGATCGGTATCGCTTCAACGCCGATGGCCATGGCCTGGTGAAGAGCGCGCGCGGGACGCACGCGCTGGCCTCGGAAAGGCCCCAGGAAGATACAATACGCCGACCGGCTTGCCAGGCTGGCCAATCCGCCGATGTAGGCCAGACCGCTCACCGTCCCCGAGCCCACCCGGCCCGGCGCGGCGACGATCCTTTCCGACCAGCTCACAGCATTAGGCTCCTCGCGAATCGAGCGACCTGTCTGGGGTGGGGCGACGCCCCTCCGCTCACGCGCGGTCTTGTTCGCTACGCCTCCAGCGCTTGCGCCTCGTTTTCGCGAATCTCGAAGATGGTCGACAATCGCGTGAGCTGCAACACCTCACGAACCGCGGCGGTGAGGCCGAACAGGATCAGGCGCTTTCCGGTGCGGCGCGCCTCTTTCAGCACCTCCACCAGCGAGGCGATGCCGGAGCTGTCGATATACCTGACCTCGATCAGGTTTACAGCCAGGCGGTCAGTCCCTTTCAAGGAATCGAGCAGCGTCTTCCGCAAAGCCGGGGAAGTGCCAAGGTCGATTTGACCGACGACATCCACGATCGTGGCCCCCTTCTCGGTGCGCGTCGAAGTGTTCATCGCTGTCTTTCCTTGGCAGGCCCTGATTGCATCCCCCAACCGCAATCGGCCGTTCTGGTTGACATGCCGGTCATTCCGGCAAGACATCAGCCGGCAGGTGCTTGCTCAATCTCAGTTGATTGCCTCCAGGAACCTGCTCGTAACACACCTCGTCCATGATCGACCGGATCATATGCGTTCCCCGCCCGCTCAAAGTTTCCGCATCCATCGGCGCAGCGCAGATTTTAGCCAGATCCGCCGGCTCACCCCGGTCAACCAGCCTGAACTCTATCCGATTGGCTCCAGCCTGACAATACACTTCGATCTCTTGATCATAACGATTCTTGTAAGCATGCCGGATGATATTGGCCAACGCCTCGTCGACGGCCAGGGTGATTCCGCGACACTGCTCCTCTGGCAACCCGTAGGTCGAACTGAGTTCGCTGACCGCCGCGCGAACCACTGCAAGAAAACGCGGATGGCTGGGCATGACGAGCTTCCAGTGAAACTCCATTTGGGGGCTGGCACTCCTTAGGCTCAGACCGCAACACCGGCGCTGGAATCCTATCTCTGCCCGCGGGACGAGGCGTCAACTTGGCTAACCCGCTAAGAATCCGGAACGCCGGTGTGCAATCGCATGGCCGAATGGCTTGTTTAAAGATCCTCAAGGTCCCGACGTGGGGCTCGGGGCCTTGAAGTGAACAGCCAGCAAGGTGACATCATCATCGGGTTCGCGGCCGGAGTTGCGATCGGACCAGCGTGACAGCTCGGCCAGCAAATCATCGACAAATGGGCTGGCCCCAACGGCCCCGTTGTTTTCCAGAAAGAGCTTGAGGCGGTCCAGCCCGAATTCCTCACCCTTCAAGTCCGTCGCTTCCAAAATCCCGTCCGTGTAAAGTACCGCGCAGTCTCCCTCGCGAAAGCCCGTCTCCAAGGCCGCGTAAGTGGCGCCGGGGAACAAGCCGAGCATCAGACCATTCTCTAAGACGTCGCGGCTCTTCCCCGCGCCGCTGTCCCGGAGAAGAAGCGGCGGATGGCCCGCGCCCGCGTATTTGATGCTCCTACGTTCCGTATCCAAATAGAGGTAGGCGGCCGTGACGTAATGGCCCCGGAACTTACCACACAACACCCGGTTCAAGCCCGACAGAACGTCAGCGGGCTCGCGAGCGTGCGCCGATTGGCCGGCCAAGGCAATTTTGAGCATCGACGAAATCAGCGCCGCAGGCATGCCGTGCCCCGACACGTCGGCGACCAGAATGCCGACCCGCCGCTCATCCACGACGATGAAGTCGTAGAAGTCGCCGGCTACCTCCGTCATCGGCAGGTAACGGGCGGCGATGTCGAGGCCTTCAACCTTCGGGACTTCATGTGGCAGAATCGACAACTGAATCTGACGGGCCGTCTCCAACTCATTGCGAATCGCCAGCAGTTGCTGCGCCAGCTGCTCGCGTATCCCCCGCAGCACCAGGTGAGTGTGGACCCGCGCCTTGACAATGGCGGGCGAAAACGGCTTGTGGATGTAGTCCACGGCCCCGACCTCGAATCCTCGCGTCTCATCTTCAATTTCGGTCTGGCCGGTGAGGAAGATGACCGGGATATCGCGCGTTTCCGGGGCCGCTTTCAGGCGCGTGCACACTTCGTAGCCATCCATCTCCGGCATCACGATATCCAGCAGGATCAAATCCGGCGCCGGCGTTCCGCGGGCCAACTCCAAAGCCTTGGCACCGCTGGTGGCAACGCGGATCCGGTAGGTATCCTTCAAGATGGAGTTCGCCACCTGAATGTTGGCGGGCGCGTCGTCCACCAGCAACACCGTCTTCTTATTATCAGCGTTCGCCATTTGCCGACTCCCCGCTCGGGCTATAGGCTTGGGCGATTTCGTCCAACTTCGCCAGCGCCCCCTCAAAATCGAACTCGCTGATAGCGTCGCCGAGCGCGCTGAGCCGCGCCGGCTCGACCTGACCCGTCATCGTGTCTTGCACTTTGGAAAACGCCTCTTCGGCGTCGGCGTCGCTAGCCTCGAGCAGCGCCCTCAGCCGCGCGATGGCGGCCGCGGCCGCTTCGGCGTCGAACTCCACTTGTGCTTTCGTCTCGGGCTGCGACGGCTCGGCGGGCTGCAGTGCCCCTCGGATGGCGTCAACCTGTGGACCGAGGAGCGAAGCAAATTCGTCGAGCAGCGCCGGCACGGCTTCGTCCTCCTCGCGGATGGCCCGCTCCAGCTTTTCAGCCGCCGCCTGGATCGCTTTAATGCCGAGATTGCCCGCGACACCCTTAACCGTGTGGGCAAGGCGCTCTGCCAGCTTCCGGTCTCCGCCGGCGAGGGCCATCGAGATCTGGGCACCGGCGTCCGCCTGCTTGGCTGCGAACTGCGCCAGCAGGTCGCAGTATAACCGCTGGTTGCCGGCCACGCGCTTCAGGCCACCCGCCGTGTCGACACCTTCGATCTCGGGCACAGTCGCTTCAGGCGGCGTACCTTCGGGTTTCGCGGCCGCCTCCCGGGTGGGGAACTGCTTGAGCTTGACCCAGCGGGCGAGCGTGGCAAACAACGCATCCGGGTCAATGGGCTTGCTGATGTGGTCGTTCATCCCCGCATCCAGACAGCGCTGCCGCTCCTCCACCAGGGCGTGCGCTGTCATGGCAATGATCGGCAGATCCTGAAGTCCGGGCACAGCCCGCAACCGCCTGGTCGCCGTGAAACCATCCATCTCCGGCATTTGCAGGTCCATGAGAACGACGTCAAAGGGAGGCGGAGGCTCTCCCTCGGTCAGGATCTTCACTGCTTCGCCGCCATGGTTGGCGACCGTAACCTTGGCTCCGGCGCTCTCGAGCAACTCGGTGGCGACTTGCTGATTCATCTCATTGTCTTCCACGAGTAGAATCCGCACACCGCTGGCATCGTACGCCGCGCTACCGGCCTCGCGCGAACGGGATCGGGCGTCAAGCCCCGCAACTCCGAACAAATCCATCAAGGTGTCGTAGAGCATTGAGGGGCTGACCGGCTTCAGCAGAAAGGCCTCGATCCCGATATCCTCGGCCTGGTTGCGCACATCCTCCCGGCCGAAAGCCGTCACCATGACGATCTTGGGCAGATGTTTCAGGCGGTCGCCGCGCCGGATGAGGCGGCTCGTCTGCAAGCCGTCCAGGCCGGGCATGTACCAGTCCATGAACACAATCTGATAGGGATCGGCGGCATCCGAGCCGGCCAATTCCCGAAGCGCGTCTTCTCCGGAAGACACCGAATCCGCCCGCAGCGCGAAGCCCCTCAGCGCTTCGGTCAGGATCTCGCAGGCCTGGGCATTGTCGTCCACCACCAAGGCTCGCATCCCGGCCAGATCCGGAATAAAACGCTTGCGCTCGACTCGGCCCGACCCGATGCCGAACCAGGCGGTGAAGTGGAATGTGCTGCCGACGCCCCGTTCGCTCTCCACCCAGATGTTGCCGTCCATCATCTCGACCAGACGCTTCGAGATCGAGAGGCCAAGGCCTGTGCCGCCGTACTTCCGCGTGGTGGAGGTGTCGGCCTGGCTGAAGGCCTGGAACAGGCGGGCAGTTTGCTCCGGCGTCATACCGATCCCAGTGTCGCGAACCGAGAACTTCAACTTGACCCGGTCGTTCACCTGCTCTCCTGCGCCAACGCTGACCACCACCTCGCCCCGTTCGGTGAACTTCACCGCATTGTTGACGAGGTTGATCAGAATCTGGCCGAGCCGCAACGGATCGCCGATCAGATTTGGAGGCAAGTCGTTCTGGGCAGAGATGAGGAACTCCAGGTTCTTATCTTGGGCCTTCTGGCTGACAATTGAAGACAGATTGGCCAGCACGTCTTCGAAGCGGAATTCGGTCTGCTCCATGTTCAGCTTGCCGGCCTCGATCTTGGAAAAATCCAGGATGTCGTTGATGATCCCGAGCAGCGCGTCGGCGGCCGTCTTGATCTTGGTCAGGTAGTCTTCCTGCTTCGTCGTCAGCTGCGTCTTCAGCGCCAGATGGGTCATGCCGATGATGGCGTTCATCGGCGTGCGGATCTCATGGCTCATGTTGGCGAGGAAGTCCGACTTGGCCTTGGTGGCGGCCTCGGCTGCTTCCTTGGCAGCGATCAGTTCCGCCTCCAGCCGCTTGCGTTCCGCGATGTCCGATACCGTGACCACTGCCCCGGTTATTTTTCCTCCTTCGAGAATAGGAAACGAAGAGTACTCAACTGGGATCGAAGTGCCGTCACGCCGCCATATGACCTCGGCGTCCACCCGACAGCCTTCGCCCCTCTTGAAGGCGCGGTAAATGGGACATTCCTCCACCGGATAAGGTGACCCATCTGACTTATGGTGATGCAGCAAATCATGCATATTCCGACCCAACACGTCTTCCGATCGGTAGTCGATCATCTCGGCAGTGGCTCGGTTGATGAAAGTGCAGTTACCTTGGAGATCGATGCCGTAGATGCCCTGGCCGGTCGAATCCATCAGCAGGCGCATCTGCTCGGTGACGCGGGTTCGTTCCTCTTCCGCGCGCTTGCGTTCCGTGATGTCCTCCGTCAGCGCGACCACGTACTGCGGTTGGCCGGCGGCATCCCGGAGTAATGTAAACCTGCCGCTGGCGAAGACGATGCGGCCGTCGCGGCGAACAAAGCGTTGGTCCCACTGGCCGCGGTCGCACTTCCCCTCAACGATTTCGGTATATCGTTGAGCGCAGATGTCACGGTCGTCCGGGTGGGTCATGGCGTCCCAGGTCTCCAAGCGGCTGAGCTCTTGTTCGGTGTAGCCCACCATCTCCTGCATGGCCCGGTTGGATGTTTGTTGTTTGGTATCAATCCTGAAGAAGCCGATCCCGATCTGGGCGTTTTCGACGATCGCACGAGAACTTTCTTCGGATTCCTGTAGGGACCGCTCGGCCTGGGCGATGTTCCTCACCATCTGGTTGAAAGTAGCGGTCAGGTCCCCAAATTCATCGTGCGAGGTTACGGGCACGGAGACACCCCTGTCGCCTCTTCCGAACCTGTGCACTCCATCCAGCAGCACCCGGAGCGGCTGCACAAAGGCACGGGCTAGCAGGAGAGCAATCCCGATTCCGGCTAGCAGAATCCCGAGGCTCCAGAGCAACAACCTTAGGCGGAGATAGCGAAGCGGGGAGGAGAATTCGTCGAGACCTATCTTGGTTTCTAGGACCCAATTGAGATCGCCCAGGCGCAAGGGTCCGCACCAGCCTACGGAAGGGTTGCCGAGCCAGTCCTCGAAGGTTCCAGTGTAATTCTGGCCCCGCAAGGCCGCGTCCACACAAGCATTGCCGACCCGTTGCTGGAGAATAGAGGTGCCGAGGCGCTCCACGCGGGTGATCTGATCCTGGGACGCGCCCACGCGCCGCAAAGCCTCCAGGTAACGGGCGGGGTCCTCCAGCAGCAGCCGTGAGTTCGACCGCATCAAGTGGTCCTGGCCGGCCAGGAGGCTTTCACCTGTATCTCCCATGCCGCTCTCCCGCCAGTGCCGGTCGTTGGTCATGATTCGGTCGATTTCGTCCGGCGAAATCTGAAAAACCAGGTCGCCCAGGTGTTCGCGCCCGTCGTAGATCGGGCTGGCGACGAAAGCGGCAGGCGCCCCCGCAGATGGCAGATAAGTCTCAAAGTCCACCAAGTTGACATAGTCGGCGTAGCTGCCCCGGCGCGATGCCCGGAAGGCACGCGAGAAATTGGTATCGCGGAAGGGGCCTGAAAGACAATTGGAGGCGAAGTCAACCCTCTTCAGAACCGTGTAGACTACGTCGCCCGATTCAGTTCCTACCAAGAACAGATCGCGGTAGCCGAAGCGCTGCAAGTACTGGCTGAAAAAAGGATGATAAAGAGCGTGCACTCGGCTGTAGTCGCTGCCGTCGTTGGCATCGACCAAGGCGCTTCGCTCGCCGGCGGGCTTGGGGTTCTTGGCAATGTAGAAGTATTGAAGATACTGGGCGGCTGGCGCCTGGGGCAGGTAATCGGACGCCAGTCCGACGTGGAATAGGTTGGCCCGAAGCGACGGCGTGAAGGCATCGGCATAGTAATGCTGCAACTCCCCGCGCCAGTCTGGCGGAACGCTCTTGGCGTTCAGGGCATGAAAGGATCGGTCGAAGGCCTTCATTGCCTCGATGGTCACGAGATCGCCGCTGAGTGTCTGCACCTGCCTTTGGAGGCTGGCAAAATAGGACTCAACCTCAAATGATTTCGAGGCCTGAATCGCAGCAAACTGGCTCCTGGTCAGCCTGCGGACCACCGCCGTCCCCGTCTCGTACCCCAGGTAGCCGATGATGGCGATCGAGCCGACCGCCACCAGCAGCAGCATCAGTAGGATCTTGGAACGGATGCCGATTTTGGATAGGAACTGCATCTCAGACTGCTATGTTAATCGCCCCTCCACACTGAGCTCAGCCTTCGGTTTCCGCTTCGAGTACCGTACCCTTACCGAGCCTACAAGGCCCAAGGCGCATGCGAATACTGGCAGAATTGCCAGTTAGGCAGAGAATCGGGTTGAGCACCGGGCGATGTCAAGCCAAAGTTGGTGAGAATTCAATCTGAGGTGGATAGCAAAAGGCGGGAGAACCTAAAGGTGAGACGCCGTTGACGTCCGGTCGGATCGAGCCCAAAAGCAAAGGGCCAGCTTCGACAAGACAACTGGCCCCTTTTCAAGCGTCTCTGTTTCCGTGACGGGCAGCCGGACTTAAACCTTCTTCCGGCGCCGAAAGTATCCTGCGAGACCGAGCAAGCCAGAGCCCAACAGCAACATTGAAGCGGGCTCCGGAACCGCCCCGCTGGAGAACTGATTCGTTACATCGGACAACGTCGCCGTGCCGGTGTTGTGGCCGGCTACAGTGATATCTTTGGTGAGATTCAGTGTGGTCAGACTCAGCCCCGTAACACTTGCCGAGGCCGCAAGCCCGGTGGAGTTGTCGAAAACAAGCAACCCCCCACCTGAAAGCTGCGGCGAGGTTTCGGCTACGGCAACATCGCCGGCATCGGTAAACCCGTACCCTCCCATTGTCAACAGGAGGTCGTTGATTGCACCGCCGGTGATCGTAACCGTGTACTTGATAAGCGAGTCCAACCCCTCGCCCGAACTCGCCACCCAGCCGGCGGTGAACTCGAGCCCAGGCTCCGTTCCGGTGATCGGGAGTACCGCCACACCACTTGCCGGGATGGCAGTCGCCCCTCCAAAGGACGTGCCCGTGTAGCTGAAGTTGCTGAACGTCAGATTGCCGATTGTGCAACTAAAGCCGGCCGCCGTGTAATTCGCAAGCGTACCGCTTGAACAAGCCCCCGCAAATCCGACAGAACTCAGGCCCAGAACAGCAGCAAGCAACGCAACAGCTCTGCGCATCACGTACCTCCCTCACTTTCAGGTCCCCCGCGTCCGACGATACTTGCACATCGTGCGGACATCCCCCAACCTTACAGAAGCTCGACCTTTTTTGACTCCCGTCTTCGTCTCAGGGCCACGAGTGGCCTACCTACACCCCGCCCCACTTTATAAGCACTTTGTAGCACTGACTCTGGTTCGTGTCAAGCAAAAACTTCAAGAAAACTAAAAACGGCCTCACCGGGTCGAGCCGGTCCCAGTTTGCCACCAGAGGAAGCCAATCTCGTCCGTAAGCTCCCTAATCTGCTTCGACAAGGGACGGCCGCCCGAATGCCCGGACTTGGTATCGTAACTGAGCAGCACGGGCCGGCCGCCTCCGCTCGCGGCCCATTGCAGCAGGGCAGCCATCTTGCGCGCGTGAAGCGGCGCCACGCGGGTATCACCATCGCCACTCACGAAGAGGACGGCTGGATAACTAACTCCTTTTGTTACGTTCTGATAGGGGGAATAAGCGTAAATATACTTGAACTGCTCAGGAATGTCCGCCGAGCCGTATTCAGGCACCCAATACCGGGCGACCAGAAAATTCTGGTACCGGAGCATGTCGAGTAGCGGGTAGCTGCAGACGACCGCCCGAAACAGGTCGGGCCGCTGGGTCAGGGCGGCGCCCACCAGCAGGCCCCCGTTACTCTGCCCCGCGATGGCAAGCTTCGAGGGGCTTGTGTAATGGTTCGAGATTAACCATTCTGCTCCGGCAATGAAGTCGTCGAAGACGTGCTGTTTGTTCTCCAGCATGCCGGCCTGATGCCATTTCTCTCCGAATTCGCCTCCGCCCCGCAGGTTCGGAAGGGCGAAGACGCCGCCGTTCTCTACCCAGACAACCGCCTCACGCGAAAAGCTAGGAGTCAGGCTGATGTCGAACCCGCCGTAGCCCGTCATGAGAGCCGGATTCGAACCGTCGAGCTTGATCCCTTTCCGATAGACCAGAAACATCGGCACGCGGACCTGGTCCTTGGAGGAGTACCAGACTTGCCGCACCTCGAAGTCGTCACTGTGCAGCGGCACCTCGACGCGGGCCCATACCTGCGCCTTGGCCTGGTTGAGGTCGTAGCGGTAAACGATGCCCGGTTCGGCAAAGGAAGTAAATTCGAAGAAGGCGTTGCGGCTCTCCCAACGGCCCGAAACACCCGACACCGAGCCGAGGGCCGGCAAGGGAATCGGCCGGCCTCCGCTCCCGTCAGCATCGAAAAGCATGATCTCGCCATGGGCGTCCCGCACGTAGTTCACAAAGAGCTTGCCGCCCGCCGCCGAGATGTCGTCGATCACGGCGTCGCTTTCAGGAACCACCGGGCGCCAGTGTTCGCGCGTGGGCGTGGCCAGGTCGGCGAGAAACACGCGGCCGTTGGGCGCGTTCCAATCCGTCCGGATGTAGAGCCGGTCGCCGGCCAAGTCGGCGCTGAACCGGGCCGTGATATCGTTCACCACCGGGCGAACGGGGGTGTGGGCGGAGAGGTCCTGAAGATAGAGTTCCGTCTTTTCGGAGGCCGAGCCGTGCAGGACGTCGATTAACAGGTAGCGGCCGTCGTCGGAGAGCCGGGCAAAAGTGAGATCGCCGGGCCCCAAAGCTTGCCCGAACACCTCGGCATCGCGAGCGGGGTCGCTCCCGAAGGTGTGGTAATAGATGCGCGGTCCCTGGGGGTTATGGCGGGCGTAGTAGAAGCCGGTCTTGTCGGGTTTCAAAGCGACGCCGTAGTAGTTGGCCTCCGGCATGACATCGGCCAGATCGCGGCCCGAGTCCACGTCCTTGAAGTGAATACTCACCTCGTCCTTGCCGCCTAATCGCACCCCGTAAGCGACCAACTTGCCGTCTTTTGACACATCCTCCAGGCTGACACTGGTGGAGTGATCGGGGCTTAAGGGATGGGGGTCCAACAGGACGCGATCGGGGCCGTCCAGACCCTCGCGCACGTAGACCACCGGCAGATCCTGTCCGACCTTACGCCGGGAGAAGAAGTAGCGGCCGCCCTCCTCGCGCGGCACACCAATCACGTCCACGTTCATCAAAGCATCGAGACGCTGCTGAAGGGCCTTGCGGCCGGGCAGACCGTCAAGGATCGAGCGGGTGTAGCTATCCTGAGACTCGATCCAGGCCCGCGTCTCGGGACTGTTCTGATCCTCCAGCCAGCGGTAAGGATCGGGAACCCGAACGCCGTGGTAGTCGTCTACGACGTTGTCACGGCGGGTCGGGGGAGGCTGTGTCGGACTGGCGGTATCAACCGCTCCAGCCAGTAGCACCCCGCCGGCAAGCACCAGCAACATGAAACCTACCTCCCTGCTCCAAGCGGACCGCACTTGGCGCGTTAACACATGACAGCGACGCATCAGTTCCCTCCCCACGTAAACAAGTCTGGGAGATTGCCAGTTTATCATGTGTGCTCTTGAGGTACGGCTGGGGCGGGCGGCCGAGGCTGGGGCGGGGTAACCGGCGGATGGACCTCGACTAGAAATAGAGCTGCTATCCCGGATCATTCAGCCGGTCTAGTCCGAAATGGGTTAAACCATTTGGCGTCAATAACATCGTGGGATATCCCTTCTCGGAGGAGCTAACTATATTTCGTTTCAATAAGATCGTGGGATATTCCCGGAGTCTATTTTTAACTAGCTGTTTTTTCAATAACATCCTGGGATGTCCCGAAATTTTCAGGGACTTGGCGGCGACCTCCACAGTCAAAATCTGACCCCGAGCGGCAAAACAAGCCACAGCCTTCTGGAAAGTCCCCGGGCGCATTACTCATATGCTATCTACCATATCAGACCACCCAGAACTGTCAAGCAGAACGTTGATGCGGGCTAGCCACGTCGCCTCGGCCACGGGCTGAGGCCCGCGAGGCCAGGCCGGGCCGGTATCGCCCTTGACAGGCATTTCCCCCGCCGATAGCATGAATCGGGACGGTGCCCCTGAGCCTTCCGCCGGTCAACGAGCCGCTTTGGCCTAAGCAACCAAGAGTCTTGCCCGCCCCCGGGGCAGAGCGGCTGACGCCACAAATGGCAGTGACGTTCCGGGGGAGGGGCAAAAATGTGGAAATCGGCCGGCCGGAGAGCGCTGGAGCTGAGTCTCTCCCGTTCCGATCGGGTGGACGCGGATATCGTGCCCGGAAACCGGAAATCAACCCCTGGGGGTTGTGATGTCGAGTCTTGAAGGCCGGGTGGCGTTGGTGACCGGAGCCTCGCAAGGCATCGGGCGCGCCTGCGCGCTGGCACTGGCGGAGGCCGGCGCCGCCCTGGCCCTGGCCGCCCGTAACCTTGAAAAGCTGGGAGCCGTGGCCCGGGAGATCGAGGCGCTCGGCCGCAAGGCGCTGGCGGTCTCTCTCGATGTGGCCAACCCCGGCTCGGTGCGGGACGCCATCGAGCAGGTGCAGAAAGCCTGGGAGAAGATCGATATCCTGGTGAACAACGCCGGAGTCACGCGCGACAACCTGATCCTGCGCATGAAGCCTCTTGACTGGGAAGCGGTGTTCCGCACCAACCTGGACGGAGCCTACAACTGCATCCGGCTGGTGTTGCCGGGTATGGTGCGCCGGCGCGCCGGACGGATCATCAATATAACCTCGGTGGTGGCGCAGACCGGTAACCCCGGTCAGGCGAATTACGTCGCATCCAAAGCGGGCCTGATCGGGCTCACCAAGGCGGTGGCCGCCGAGGTGGCAAGCCGCGGAATTACCGTCAACGCGGTAGCGCCCGGCTTCATCGATACCGCCATGACCCAGGCGCTGCCGGAGGAGGTCCGGCAGAGGATTTTGAGCCTGGTGCCGTTCGGCCGCATGGGCACGGACCGGGAGGTCGCGCTGGCCGTGCGGTTCCTGGCTTCGGACGACGCCTCCTATATCACCGGGCACGTCTTGAACGTGAACGGCGGCATGTTCATGGCTTGAAAAGGCCCGAGGCGGGCGACCGGTGGCCCGGGCGGAAAGCCGGATTCGTCCCTTGCCTTCCGGCTTCTAATGTTATGATGATTGGCCATCTTAAAGAAAAGCGGAGGAGGCCCTGAATGCCTTCGATCGAAGAAAAGGTCAAGCAGATTATCGTCGAGCAGCTCGGAGTGGAGGAATCGGAGGTGACACCCACAGCCCATTTTGTGGATGATCTCGGCGCCGACTCCCTCGACATCGTCGAGCTGGTGATGACGTTTGAAGAAACCTTTGAGATCGAGATTCCTGACGAGGAAGCCGAGAAGATCCTGACCGTGAAGGACGCCATCGACTACATTCAGTCCCACGCTAAGCCAACCAAAAACTGAGCCGCGCAGGGCCGAACGAAGCAAGGAGGACCACTTGGCGCGAAGAGTTGTCGTCACCGGCGTGGGTCTGGTGAGCCCGCTGGGTGTCGGCACGGGAGAGACCTGGAAGAACCTGCTGGCCGGGCGCAGCGGCGCGGGTCCCATCACCCGCTTTGACACCACCGGCTACTCCACCACCTTCGCCGCCGAGGTCAAAGGGTTCGATCCTCTTCAGTTCGTGGAAAAGAAGGAACTGAAGAAAATGGGGCGGTTCATCCAGTTCGCTCTAGCGGCCGCCGAGTACGCCATCAAGCAGTCAGGCTTGGAGATCACGCCCGAGATCTCGTCGCGCACCGGCGTCTTTATCGGGTCCGGGATCGGAGGATTCGACATGATCGAGCGCGAACACACCGCTCTCCTGGAGGGTGGCCCCCGCCGCATCTCGCCCTTCTTCATCCCGGCCACTATCATCAATCTGGCATCGGGCTTCGTTTCGATCCGCTGGGGCGCACGCGGTCCGAACTCCGCCACCGCGACCGCCTGTTCGGCCAGCGCTCATGCAGTCGGCGATTCCTTCCGCCTCATCTCGAACTGCGAGGCCGACGTGATGATCTGCGGCGGCGCCGAGGCAGCCATCACACCCATGGGCGTCGGAGGTTTCGCCGCCATGCGGGCGCTGTCGACCCGGAACGGCGAGCCCGAGAAGGCCTGCCGGCCGTTCGACCGGGACCGCGACGGTTTCGTGATCGGCGAGGGCGCCGGCATCCTGATTCTCGAAGAGCTGGGCCTGGCGTTGAAGCGCGGCGCGCCCATCGTGGCGGAGATGGTAGGCTACGGCATGTCAGGAGACGCCTACCACATCACCGCTCCCGATGAAACGGCCTACGGCCAAGCGCGCGTGATGCAGAACGCTCTGGCGGACGCCAAGGTTGCGCCCGAGCAGGTAGGCTACATCAACGCTCACGGCACTTCGACGCCTTACAACGATCGCTTCGAGACCCTGGGGATCAAGAAGGTGTTCGCCGAGCACGCCGCCAGAATCCCCATCAGCTCCACTAAGTCGATGACCGGGCACCTGCTCGGCGGGGCCGGAGGCTTGGAGGCCGGCTTTACGGCCCTGGCCTTGCGCGAGCAGTGGATTCCTCCTACCATCAACTATGAGCGCCCCGACCCCGATTGCGATCTCGATTACGTTCCGAACCGGGCGCGCCAAGCCTCGTTTCAATATGCGCTCTCGAATTCGTTCGGATTCGGCGGCACCAACGCGGCGTTGCTATTCAAGCGGTACGAGGGGTAGGGAGCCGTCAGCCGTTGAGGGCTCGCGGCTGCCGCACCGCCTTTTTGACATACGGAATACTACTAAGGTACTAAATCGGAGCGGAAATTTCCAAAAACGAAACCGTTAGGTGTAAGAAAACAAAGGGTCGGGACCTTCAAACACGTGTTTGAGGTCGAGCCGGGAGGGGCCTGGGGGAAGCACCAAATCGCTGCTCCGCCGCGGCCGAGGGGCGCCAACCGCTGACGGCGAAGTGCCGACCGTGGAAGAATTCCTATGAAAATCATCGTTTGTCTCAAACAGGTCCCCGCTCGCGATTCGCTGCTCCGCCTCAACCCGGCCGGCAGCTGGATCCAGGAAAGCGACATCAGCTTTGAAGTCAACGAGCCTGATATTTTTGCCCTAGAAGAGGCTTTGCGCTTAAAGGAGGCCCAGGGTGGCGAGGTGGTGGTCTGCTCCCTCGGTCCGGCGCGGGCGCAGCAGGCCATCAAGGAAGCTCTGGCCAAAGGCGCCGACCGGGCATTGCACCTCGACGACCCGGCGTTCGCAGCCCTCGACGCTTTTGGCACGGCGCGGGTCATGGCAGGCGCGCTCGAAGCCGAGAAGCCCGACCTCGTCGTCACCGGCCTGCAGTCCGACGATTTCGGCTTCGCCCAAACCGGGGTGATCCTGGCGGAGCTGATGGGTCTGCCGCACTCCACCATCATCATGCAGATCGAAGTTCAGAGCGGCTCGATCAAGGTGAAACGTGAGTTGGAAGCGGGCTGGTTCCAGTGGATCGAAATGCCGTTGCCAGCCTTGCTGACCATTCAATCCGGCATCAACAAGCCGCGCTACGCGACCCTGAAAGGGATCATGGCCGCCAAAACCAAGCCGATTCGCAAGCTGGGCCTGGCCGATCTGGGCTTGACGCCGGCTGACCTCGCGCCGCGGCAGAAGATCGCGCGCGTCTACGTGCCGCAAAAGCGCTCCCAGACCGAGTTTTTCGAGGGCGGCGGCAAGGAGATCGCGGCCAAACTCGTGGACAAGCTGAAGAACGAGGCGCGAATTCTCTAGCGCCTCCAACAAGGCACGAAAGCTATGAGCAACGAGATTCTGGTTTTTGCCGAACAACAGGCAGGAAAGATCACCCGGCCCACCTGGGAAGCCGTGGCCGCCGGGCAGAAGATCGCCGCCGAGACTGGCGCGCGTGTCATCGTCGCCGTACTGGGGAACAACCTCTCGACACCCGCGTCCGAAGTGGCCGTGGTGGAGGCCGACGGCGTGCTGGCAGTGGAATCGCCGCTGCTCGCCGAATACACGCCGGATGGATACGCTCTGGCGCTGGCGGACACCATCCGCTCGCGCCAGCCGCAGTACGTGATCTTCAGCCACACCTACCAGGTCCGCGACTTCGCACCCAAGCTGGCGGCGGCGCTGGGCGTCGGTCTCGTCAGCGACTGCCTGGGCTACCGCCTGCAGGACAGCCGGCTGGTCTTCGTGCGGCAGGTCTTTCAGGGCAAGTTAAACGCCGATGTCGAATTCACCGGCGATCCGCCCTACCTGGTCTCCTTTCAGGCTGGATCGTTCCGCGAGGACGCCGTCAAGCGGGGGACGGCGCCGGCCGCCGTCACCACCGTGACGGCAACCGTAGCGGCGGAACAGGTTCGCATCCGCCCCGGCGAACGCTTCCGCGAGGCCAAGCAGGCCGTCGACCTCACCCAGGCGGAGGTCATCGTAGCCGTCGGCCGCGGCATCAAGGCGCCGGAGAACGTCGACTTGGCCCGCAAGCTGGCCGAGGCTCTGGGCGGAGAGATCGGGGCCTCGCGCCCCATCTGCGACGGCGGCTGGCTGCCCATGGACCGCCAGATCGGAAGCTCCGGGCAGACCGTGGCTCCTAAGCTCTATGTGGCGCTTGGCATCTCCGGAGCGATCCAGCATCAGGTGGGCATGAAGGGCTCGCGCAACGTTCTGGCGATCAACAAGGATCGGGAAGCGCCTATTTTCGAAGTGGCCACCTACGGCGTGGTCGGTGACCTGTTTGAGATCGTCCCTCCCCTTATTGAAGCGATCCAAAAGGCCAAAGCTGGTTAGCACCTGATCGGGACGGCGACGGTGTCTTGAGACGGACGCATTGGCCGGCCAGGCAACCACGTTTGCCAAAGGACGGTTTGACAACCGGCCCGATCCTCGGTAACGTAACCGCCGCTTATGAAGATCCTCGTCATCGGCTCCGGTGGCCGCGAACATGCGCTGATCTGGAAGCTGCGCGAGAGCCCGCGCATGGAGGAGATCTACTGCGCGCCGGGAAACGCCGGCATCGCGCAGGAGGCCGAGTGCCTGGCGGTGGACGTCTCCAGCCCGGCCGCCATCCTCAAGCTTGCCAACGCGCTCGACGCCGGCCTCACCGTGATTGGGCCCGAGGCTCCTCTGGTGGCGGGCGTGGTCGATGAGTTAGAGCGCGCTGGCCGGGTTGTGATCGGACCTTCTCGGGCTGCCGCCCGCCTGGAGGGCAGCAAGATCTTCGCCAAGCAATTCATGGAGCGGCACGGCATTCCCACGGCCCGCTTTGCGCTGGCCGAGACCTTCGAACAGGCCGTCCTCGCGCTCGGCGCTTTTCAATATCCCCTGGTGATCAAAGCGGACGGTCTGGCGGCAGGCAAGGGGGTGGTCATTTCCGCCGATCGGGAGCAGGCGGTAGGTGCGCTGGAGGACTTCATGCGCCGCCAGACCTTGGGACCGGCGGGCGAGCGCGTCCTGATCGAGGAGTGTCTGATCGGCGAAGAGTTGTCCTTTATCGTCCTGACCGACGGCCGGGACGTTGTGGAGCTGGTGCCGGCGCAGGATCATAAGCGGTTGCTCGATGGCGACGAGGGGCCCAACACCGGCGGGATGGGCGCCTACAGTGATGACTCCGTCCTCGGCCGCAAATTGCGGGTCGACATACTCAACGAGATCGTGCGACCCACCCTGAAAGGGATGGCGTCGGAAGGCGCCCCTTACCACGGCTTTCTGTACTGTGGTCTGATGCTGACAGCTCAGGGCCCGATGGTGCTGGAGTACAACGTGCGTTTGGGGGACCCCGAGGCGCAGCCTATCCTGATGCGGCTGCGCTCAGACCTGGTCGATCTGCTGCTGGCCGCGCACGACGGGCGCCTGGCCTCCACCGAAGCGCACTGGACCCCCAATCCCGCCGTCTGCGTGGTGCTGGCCTCGCGGGGGTATCCCGGGAAGCCTGAAGTCGGCCATGCCATCTCGGGCTACGAGAGCGCCGAAGCGATCGGTGGGGTCAAGCTCTTTCACGCCGGAACGCGGGTGGAGGATCATCGCCTGGTCACCGCGGGCGGCCGCGTGCTGGGCGTGACAGCAGTGGCCGAGGACCTGCCCGCTGCCATCCAGCGGGCCTACGCCGCGGCCGAGAAGATCTGCTTTGAAGGGATGCAGTATCGCCGCGACATCGGGGTGAAAGGTCTGAGGAAATCCGTCGACTCAAGACCGGCTCGCGAGGTGCCTCTGCGGGTTCAACCCCAGTTTCCGGCGGCCTCCAAGCTTCCTTGAGGAGAGCAAAAACCCACCGGCAGTCGAGAAGGAGAGGAACACTATGGCGGCAAGCGGCCGGCCTCTGGTCGGGATTCTGATGGGCAGCGACTCGGACCTGCCCGTGATGAGCGAGGCGGCGGCCACGCTCAAGAAATTCGGCGTGCCCTTCGAGGTCGAGATCTCTTCGGCTCACCGCTCCCCGGCCCGGACTTCGGAGTACGCCCGCACCGCCATCGAGCGCGGACTGAAAGTGATTATCATTGGCGCCGGCGGCGCGGCTCACTTGGGCGGGGTGATCGCGGCGGAAACCACCCTGCCGGTCATCGGCGTGCCCATGGCCACCACCACGCTCGGCGGCCTCGATTCCCTGCTCTCCATCGTGCAGATGCCCGGCGGCGTCCCGGTAGCCTGCACAGCTATCGGCAAGGCCGGAGCGGTCAACGCGGCGATCTTCGCGGTCGAGATTCTCGCCACCGGCGATGCCGAACTTGCCCGCAAGCTCATCGAGCACAAAGAAAGCCTGGCCCGGTCGGTGTTGGAGAAGTCGGCGAAGGTGCGGCAGGAGTTCGAAGGTTGAGATCGTCCCGCCAAGCGCCAACCGGCCGTTCGCCAGCCTGACTCATTGAGACGCCAAGCGTCAGACTCGGGCGGCTTGCTTTTCGGGCTCTCCCCGCCTAGACTGGGACGAAAGGATTGCCTGAGAAGAACTCCGGGGAGCCCATGGCTGATTCTGCAACCCACGCCATCCCTTTGCCAGCCGCTGCTGGCCAACGCGATCGCCGAGACACCGCACATCCTACAAAGACTCACTGGACCGGCCGCGACGTCTCGCAGCCTCTGAGCGTTAACAGTCACCTTTGCCGCTGGGTCGAGAAGATGGCCTCGCTGACCAAGCCGGTGGACATTCACTGGGTGGACGGCTCGCAGGCTGAGTATGAGGCTCTGTGCTCCCAGATGGTGGCCAGCGGCACTTTGATCAAGCTCAACCAGGATCTCTGGCCGGGCTGTTACTACGCCCGGTCGGACCCCGGCGACGTCGCCCGCGTTGAAGACAGAACCTTCATCTGCTCGCACTCGAAGGCGATGGCCGGTCCCACCAATCATTGGGAAGACCCCTTCAAGATGCGGCGGGAACTGAAGGAGCTCTTTGACGGCTCCATGCGGGGACGCACCCTGTACGTGCTGCCCTTCAGCATGGGTCCGACGGGCACACCGATGTCGCAGATCGGCGTACAGCTCACCGATTCGCCCTACGTGGTGGCCAATATGCGCATCATGTGCCATATCGGCCTGCCCGTGTTCAAAGAGATCGACCGAGACATCAAACGGGTGGTGCCCTGCATGCACACCGTGGGCGCCCCGCTGGCTCCCGGGCAGAGGGACGTGCCGTGGCCGTGCAACCAGAAGAAATACATCGTCCACTTCCCCGAGACGCGGGAGATCTGGTCGTACGGTTCGGGTTACGGCGGTAACGCTCTTCTGGGCAAGAAATGCTTCGCCCTGCGAATTGCTTCCAATCTCGCCCGCGATCAAGGCTGGATGGCGGAACATATGCTCATCGTAGGGGTCGAGAACCCGGCCGGAGAAAAGACCTACGTGGCCGCCGCCTTCCCCAGCGCTTGCGGCAAGACCAACTTCGCCATGCTGATCCCGCCGGCGGGGTTCGAGGGCTGGAAGGTATGGACGGTGGGAGACGATATCGGCTGGCTCAAGCCTGACGCTACCGGCCGTCTGCGCGGGATTAATCCCGAGACGGGCTTCTTCGGCGTCGCCCCGGGCACGTCGGTGAAGACCAATCCCAACGCCATGGCCAGCCTGGCCCGCAACACGATCTTCACCAACGTCGCACTGACGCCGGAGGGAGGCGTGTGGTGGGAGGGCATGACCGATGAGCCGCCTGCCGAATGCCTGGACTGGCGCGGCCAGCGCTGGACCCCGCAGGTCGCCCGAGAGACGGGCGCCAAAGCCGCGCATCCGAACGCCCGCTTTACGGCGCCCGCTTCGCAGTGCCCGAGCATCGACCCGGCCTGGCAGGATGCAGACGGCGTGCCCATCAGCGCCATCATCTTTGGCGGGCGGCGCGCTACCACCATGCCGCTGGTCTATCAGGCCTTTAATTGGAGCTCGGGGGTATACGTGGGCGCCACCATGGGTTCCGAGACGACCGCCGCCGCCGCCGGAGCTATCGGCCAGGTACGCCGCGATCCGATGGCCATGCTGCCCTTCTGCGGCTATCACATGGGCGATTACTTCCGGCACTGGATCCAGATGCAGCGCCTGATCAGCGAGACACCCCGTATCTTTCACGTCAACTGGTTCCGTAAGGACCCAGACGGCAACTTTCTCTGGCCGGGCTTCGGCCAGAACATGCGGGTGCTGAAATGGATCGTGGACCGCGCCCACGGCCGCGCTTTAGCCAAGGAGACGCCCATCGGCTGGATGCCTCATTACGAGGATATGGAATGGAAAGGACTCGACTTCTCCAAGGAGCAGTTTGAGAAGCTGCAGGCCTTCGATCGCGCCGCCTGGCGCTCCGAGGTCATTGGGCACGAAGAGTTGTTTTTCGATCTGCACGACCGCCTGCCGCCCGAGATTATCTACGAACGCGAGCTCCTGATATGCCGCTTGCAGGGAAACTGAGAACACTTGCAGACCCAATGCCCGGGCGAGAGACCTCACCTTCCGGCTTGAGTTGGCACGCCGGGGTGTCAGTTCTTCCGAGGAGCCGTAATGAGACCATACATTTCCGGCCTCCGGGCCGCCATACGGTCGAACTCGTATTCTCCCGGCACTCGGACCACCCGGTTGCGGTCTGAGAAGGCGGGGTCAACCTCCGCCACCAGCACGGTCTCCTCGGTTTCGTCGGCCGAAGCCAGCAGCCGGCCTTCGGGATCCACGATCTGCGAATGACCGGCGAAGCGGTAGCCGCGCTCTTCGCCCACGCGGTCGGCGGCCACCACGATCATGTGATTCTCGGTGGCGCGTACGAAGGCCGTATGCGCCCAAGTGTCCGACGCCATCGGCCAGTTGGTGGGAATGGCCAAAATCTGCGCGCCCTGCAGCTTCAACATGCGGCCGGACTCCGGAAAGCTGCAATCGAAGCAGATATTGACGCCCAGCTTGCCCGCCGGGGTATCGAAGACCGGGAAGGGCCTGTCGCCGGGCGAATCGTAGCGGTCGATACCGAGGCACAGCAGGTGGACCTTGCGGTAGCTGCCCAAGATTCCGTCGGGCGCGATGACCGCCGCGGCGTTGTAAAGCTCCTCGCCTTGCTTTTCGAGCATCCCCAGGACGACCGTGCAGCCGAGCTCCCGGGCCGCGATCGCCACCTTCTCGGTGGCCGGGCCGGGAATGCTTTCCGCGAGCGGCCAAGCCTCCTCGCGGCTGGCAAAGCAGTAGCCAGTGAGCGCGCACTCCGGAAAGATCACCAAGCTGGCTCCGGCGCGGTGGGCCTGTACCACCTTCTCCAGCACCACTCGCAGGTTATGAAATTTGTCAAAAATCTTCACGTCCATCTGGACGGCTGCAATTTTCATCCGAACCCCCGCTGCTGAACTGATGATTCGTCGACGCCCCTACCGTCTGATCGCCCAGTGCAGACCGATGCCGCCAAAAATATACGCGCTCGCTTCGACTTGAGCGTACCCCATCCGTCCGAGCAGCGCGGCGAAATCCTCCATGGAGACAAAGCTCCGCAGAGAGTCGGCGATATAAGTGTAAACGCGCGGGCGGCGATGGAGCAGCATTCCCCAAAGGGCGCCCTGGGCGTACAGATACCCGAGATAAGCCCGGCGCAGCAGGCGATTCGCCGGCAAGAAGAAATCCAGGCTGACCATCACTCCCCCGGGACGCGTTACGCGCGCGATCTCGCCGAGCGCCGCGCTCAAACTCGGGAAATTGCGTAGACCGTAGCCGATGAACACTGCATGGAACGAATGGTCGGCAAAGGGCAGCGCCAGGGCGTCGCCGCAGACGGCGAGCTGCAGGCCCCGCCGGCGCGCCAGCCGCAGCATCGGCTCGGTAAGGTCGACGGCCACCGGCCGCGCGTCTGGCAGCCGCTGCAAGACGAGTTGGGAGAAATCGCCCGTACCGGAGGCCAGGTCCAGCACCAGCGCGCCTTCGGGCAGGTGGGCCCTCGCCACACCTAAACGCTTCCAGCGCCGGTCCATGCCGTACGAGAATAGGCGAGTCACAAAATCGTAGCGCGGCGCGATGGTTCCGAACATCTCGCGCATCAGGCGCGGGTCCTGCTGTTCTTCAGGAGGCTTCATGCCGGTCGCCGTTAGAGCTGAACCCGACGAGGGAATCGCCACATCACTCCGGACTGCCGAATCATTTCGATTCCTTCACCAGCCTTGAAAGCCGATTCGGCACCGCCCATTGTAGCAGCCGTGCAGCGGAACGACGCGGCCGCCAGCGGCGAGCGCTCCGGAAGCTGGTTGGGGCGCCCATTCGGCAGGATTTCGGAGGTAGCATGAAAGAGCAGGTTAAGAGATCTCGGTTGCGGATCAGCGCCGGCACCGTGGAAGACATTCCCGCGGTCCTGGAACTGATCCAGGGGCTGGCCCGCTACGAACGCCTCAGCCACCAGGTGAAAGCCACCGAGGCGCGACTGGGAAGACACGGCTTCGGACCCTCCCCTTATTTCAGGACGCTGATCAGCCGCCGGGGCCCGGCGGTGGTGGGCTACGCGCTCTATTTCTTCACCTACTCGACTTTCCTCGCCCGCCCCACGCTCTATATCGAAGACCTTTACGTGCTGCCCGAGCAGCGCGGCCAGGGTGCAGGGAAAGCTATGCTGGCCGCGCTCGCCCGCATCGCCCTGCAGAAGAAGTGTGGCCGCATGGAGTGGGCCGTGCTCGACTGGAACCGTCCCGCCATCGACTTCTACAAGCGACTGGGCGCCCGCCTGCTCAAGGAGTGGATTCCCGTTCGTGTGACGGGTCGGCGGCTGGAGCGCCTGGCTCAAAGACAGTAGGTTGGCACTCTCGCGGCCGGTCATCCGCGCGAGTGCCTCGATTCCCTTCTGCAGCCGCTTCTGCGGGTACTTGAGATCGCCGGCCTGTGTTAGCATATGGTCTACACGTTCGCGGCTCCCAAGCCCGCGTGTCAGCGGGATTTTTCCCTTAATCTGATGGCTGAATCCATGACCGAGCAGAGAAGGCCGCGCATCCTGAGCGGCATGCGGCCCACCGGCCGGCTGCACCTGGGAAACCTCGTCGGCGCCCTGCAGAACTGGGTGGAGCTGCAGAACCGCTACGAGAGCTACCACTGCGTGGTCGACTGGCACATGCTCACCACCGACTACGCCAACACCGCCGAACTGCAGGACAACATCTGGCAGATGACCGCCGACTGGCTGGCGGCGGGGCTCGACCCGGGCAAGGCCGTCTTCTTCGTCCAGTCGCGCGTCCTCGAGCACGCCGAATTGCATTTGCTGCTCTCGATGATCACGCCGCTCGGTTGGCTGGAGCGCGTCCCGACTTATAAAGAAGCCCTCGAGAACATCAAGGACCGCGACATCCATACTTACGGATTCCTCGGCTACCCGGTGCTCCAGGCCGCCGACATCCTGATCTACAAGGCTGACGCGGTACCCGTCGGCGAGGACCAGGTGCCGCACATCGAGCTGACGCGGGAGATCGCACGGCGGTTCAACGTACTGTACCCGAAGCTCGAACTCGAGACGCGGACAGGCACCGAGTGGGCTAGCTTCATCAAAAGTGTGGGATGGGGTGGTGATCTCTGGACGCGGTGGCTCGAGGTCGACTCGGGCCGGGCACGGTTCGACGATGTGCTCGACGCGACGACAAGGGCCTTCAAGAACGAGGACTGGAAGATCAGGCAAACCCTCGCTAACTCGGGTATAGGGCTCCAACGTGATGTATTTCCGGAGCCGCAGACCTTGCTCACGCCCACGCCGCGCCTGCCCGGCACCGATGGCCGCAAGATGTCCAAAAGCTACGGCAACGCGATCTACCTATCGGACCCGCCGGACGTGGTCTGGAAGAAGGTCTCCACCATGGTGACCGATCCGGCGCGCAAGCGGCGCTACGACCCCGGCAACCCGGAGATCTGCCCAGTCTTCGATCTGCACAAGGTCTTTTCGGAGCAGCCGGTGATTGACCGGGTGAATCGCGAGTGCCGCACGGCCGAGATCGGGTGCATCGACTGCAAGAAGCTGATGGTGGAGGGTCTGAACCGCCGCCTGGCGCCGATCCAGGGGAAGCGGCGCATCTACGAGCAGAATCCGGAGCAGGTTTGGGACGTGCTGGAAGCGGGCACGAACCGGGCCCGGAAAGTCGCCCAGACGACCATGACCGAGGTCCGGGAGGCGATGGGGCTGGCCAGAACGAGGAAGAAAGCTGTTTCTGAGGAAACGAACCCTCCAGCTTGCTGAACACCAAGGGTCGGCCCCGAAAGAGAGGGCGAAAAATGACCCTCGAAACGCCCCGTCTTGATCAGCGGGCCTTTGGCGTGGCTTGAGGACACTTTTGACGTGATGTTCGACCATCCCGACCAATCCGATACGGCGCTCCCGGTTGAGCCATCCAGCGACGCGGGGGCGACACAGGTCGTCCGGCCCGCTTCGCCCGAAGACGCGCTCCCTGAGACTGCTCAGGGAGTACCCCGAGACGCCGGCGGCGAGGCCGACCCTTCCGGGGTCAAGCCGCATGCTCCTTCCGGGAAGCGCGCTACCCGCGCCTTGACGTCGCCGCCGCCCGTCAAACTCGAGGCCTATGAGGGTCCTCTGGACCTCCTGCTCGACTTGATCCGCAAGCAGGAGATCGATATCTACGACATACCCATCGCCCGCATTACCCAACAGTATCTGGACTACCTGCGCGCCTGCGAAGAGCTCAACATCGACCTGGGCGGCGAGTTCGTCTTCATGGCGGCCACGCTGATCTACATCAAGTCGCGCACGCTGCTGCCGCCGGACCCCAACGCTCCGCCGGAGGAGCAGGAGGACCCGCGCCTGGAACTGGTCCACCGCCTGCTTGAGCACGAGCAGTTCAAGAACGCGGCCCAGATGCTGCAGTCCAAGCGGGTGGTCGAAGAGGCGATGTGGTCGTCGCCAGGCATCGGCGAGTTTGCCGAGGCGGAGGACGAGCCGGGGCTGGCGGTCTCGGTCTTCGACCTGATTTCGGCCTTCCGTGAGATTCTGGAGCGCGCCAAGCAGCGCACGCCACTCGGGATCCAGCGTGAGGAAGTGACGGTGGCGGAGATGATCGAGCACGTGCGCGAGGTGCTCCGCGGCCGGCGCGGGGCGGTGCGGCTCGACGACCTCGCCTCCGGATTCCTGAGCCGGCAGGCGCTGGTGGCCCTGCTGCTGGCCTTGCTCGAACTGGTCCGGCTGCACGCCGTCAACCTTCGCCAGAAGGATCTGTTTGAGCCCATCAGCATCCAGCGCAGCAAGTACTTTGACGAGGTCATGGACGGATCCCGACAGGCGGCCCTCGAGGCGGCGCTGGAAGAAAGCTACGAGGCCGAAGCGGAGGCCGGCGAGTAACGAGCAGGCGCGGCTGTGCCGATACATGAGAGGCGTCGGTCAGGACGCAGCCTGAGCGCCGCCGCGAAATGAACGAAGACATTCTATGGCTGAGCAGACGCTGAGCAACGACCAACTGAAGGCCTTGATCGAGGCCATTCTCTACGTCTCGCCCGAGCCCGTGACGCTCGATATGCTGGCCAAGGCGCTGGACGGGGAGCCGCGCGAGCGCATCAAGGCCAGCGTGTTCGAGCTCATGAACGACTATGCCTGGCCCCAGCACGGGATTCAGATCCGTCCCGTGGCCGGCGGCTGGCAGTTCTCCTCCAAACCCGAGCACCACGAGGTGCTGCGCGGCTTCGTCAAGAGCCTGAAGCCTCCGATGCGCCTCAGCAAGCCGTCGCTCGAGGTGCTGGCGGTAATTGCCTACCGCCAACCCATCACGGTGCCGGAGATCAACGAAGTCCGCGGCGTCGATTGCGGCGGCGTCATCCACACATTGCTGGAACGTAAACTCATTGTGACGGCCGGACGCAAGAACGTGGTCGGCCGACCCATCCTCTACCGCACTTCGCGCGACTTCCTGGTTCACTTCGGACTGCGCGATCTCGGTGAGCTGCCCAGCCTGCGCGAATTTGAGGAGATGGCGCGCCAGGCTCTCGGATCGGAACTGGGGCCGCCGCCCGAAGAAGTCGTCTCCAGCGCCGGGAGCCCGCCCGAGGAATCGGCCGGAAGCGCGGAGCCTCTTGCCTCCGAAGGCGCCAACGCAGCCGGTGCCGCTGAGAAGTCTGAAGGGGAGCCTGCAGGAAATTCTGAACTCGCAGAGAGCAGCGCCGCTGCGCCGGATCCTGAAGCCAGTGAAAACGACAGGATATCGTAACCAGTGGCCGAACGCTTATCTTGCCGCCTTCGCGAGGGCTGACGCTGGTTAGGTTTGATCGCGCTCTGTATCGGCTGGCGGGCGACACTGTCTTGCTCACTGAATGATGCGGTCCGCCGCCGATGCCGCGGGCCGGACTTACGCCTATGATGGAGCGACTCCAGAAGATCATTGCTGCGGCCGGCGTCACCTCGCGCCGCAAGGCCGAGGCTTTGATCCAGCAGGGACGCGTCACGGTCAACGGCCAGGTGGTCACCGAGCTGGGATCGAAGGCCGATCCCCGCCGCGACCGGATTGAAGTGGACGGCAGGCCGTTGCGCACGGAGCGCCAGCTCACCTATCTGCTCGTGAACAAGCCGCTCGGCTACGTGTCGACAGTCAGCGACCCGCAGAAGCGCCCCACGGTGGTTTCGCTGGTGCGGGGCGTGAAGGAGCGCGTCTATCCGGTAGGGCGGCTCGACTACCATTCGACCGGCATCATCCTTCTGACCAACGACGGCGACCTGGCTCACTTTCTGATGTCGCGCGCCTCCGCCGTGCCCCGGACTTATCACGTCAAGCTCGAGGGGCAGCCGAGCCCCCAGGATCTGCGCAGGCTGGAGCGAGGCATCGCCCTCGACGGCCAGCGGACCGCTCCGGCGCAGATTCGCGTCCTCGGAGGGCGCTCCCAGCGCGAGAAACCCTGGTACGAAATCACCCTGGTCGAGGGCCGCTATCACCAGGTGCGGCGGATGTTTGAGCGTGTCGGGCAACCGGTGGTAAAGTTGAAGCGGGTAAAGATCGCCTTTCTGACCGACGAAGGCCTGGCGCCGGGTCATTTTCGCCATTTGGCGCCTCTCGAGGTTCGCCGGCTGAAGAGCTGGAAAGCGCCGCGCCGGGAAGGCACGCCGGAGAACGGCTAAAGCGTCGTCATGCCCCGCATTCCCTTCGACGAACTGATCACACCGTGGTCGCGGCACATGCACCCCTATCCTCCCGGAAAGCCGGTGGAGGAAGTGGAGCGCGAACTCGGGCACAAAGCCATCAAGCTGGCTTCGAACGAAAATCCCCTCGGACCGTCGCCGCTGGCGGTGGAAGCGGTGCGGCAGTGCCTGGACCGTGCGAGTTTCTATCCCGACGGCGGCGGCTACTACCTGCGCGAGAAGCTCGCGGCCCGGCACGGAGTCGACATGGACCAGGTGATCCTGGGTGCCGGCTCGACGGAGTTAATCGAACTGGCGGCCAAGACCTGCATCGCGCCCGGCGACCAGGTGGTGATCTCCGAGTCTTCCTTCTATATCTACGAAACGGCCACCCAATCCATGGGCGGCCTGTTGATCAAGGCCCCCATGCAGAATCTGACGTGCGATCTGGAGGCCATGTCTCGCGCCGTCACTTCGGGAACCAAACTCGTCTATCTGGCCAACCCGAATAATCCTACCGGCACGTCTTTCCGGGCGGAAGCCTTCGACCATTTCCTGGACGCGATGCCGCCGCGGGTGCTGGTGGTCCTGGACGAGGCCTACTTCGACTACGTCCAGAGCCCCGATTATTCGCGCTCCATCGACGAGGTCCGCGAAGGCCGGAACATCCTCGTACTGCGTACTTTCTCCAAGGTCCACGGCCTGGCCGGTCTGCGAATCGGGTACGGCATCGGACACCCCGAGCTGATCGACGCTCTCAATCGCGTGCGCTCGCCCTTCAACGCCTCGAGTGTGGCTCAAGCCGCAGCGCTGGCGGCGCTGGACGATACGGGGCACGTGGCGCGGTCCGTCGAGTCCAACGAGCGCGAGATGAAGTTCCTGGTGCGTGAACTGACCGCGCTCGGCGTGAAGGTGACGCCCTCCGTGGCCAACTTCTTGCTTATTGACACCGGCCGCAACTGCGATCATGATTTCAAGCTGCTCCTGCACGAGGGCGTGATCGTCCGGCCGATGAGGCTTTACGGCTTTCCGACCGGTTTGCGGGTTACGGTGGGGACGCACGAGGACAACGTCGTCTTTCTAGAGGCTCTGGCCCGAGTAGGCAAGTCGGCGGAACAGGTGGAAGCACTCTTGGAGAAGGAGTGAGCCTGGGAGATCAGCGCGCGCTCGCGCAGGGGAGCGCGCGGAATGTAAGCCGCCTGGAGGTCTGAGATGGGTGCCATTCATTCTCATTCGACTACGCGGCCCGAGCCGAGCTGGCGGAGGGAACGCCGCCTGGCCCAGCGGGCAGTCTCCTTGCGCGACCCCATCGCTACCCTGCTTCAAAGCTGCAAGACGCTGGCCGTGGTGGGGCTCTCTTCGAAGCCGGCGCGCCCCAGCCACGGGGTTGCAGCTTACATGCAGCGCCGCGGCTACCGGATCATCCCGGTGAATCCCAGCGAGACCTCGGTGCTGGGGGAGCGGGCTTACGCCTCGCTGGAAGAAGTTCCGGACGCCTTCGACATGGTGGTGATTTTCCGCCAGCCGCAACACGTTCCGGCCTTGGTGGATAGCGCGATTCGACGCGGGGCCAAAGTGGTATGGATGCAGGAAGGCATTCGTCACCCCGAAGCTGCTGACCGCGGCCGGGCGGCCGGGCTCCAGGTGGTCGAGGACCGCTGCATTCTGAAAGAGCACGCCAAACGCTTCCTCAGCGAAGGCATCTAATCAGGCTACCTAGCTAATCCCGCCGCCAGAATCATCTTTCGCCGGGTTCTCCCGCCTCCACTTCTCGATAGCCTCCAGCCTCTCCTGCAGCTTCTTCTCGAAGCCCTCGCCCGTGGGATGGTAGTAGCGGCGGTTCTTCAAGCTCTCGGGAAGGCAGGTCATCCGCGTCAGACGCTCCGGCGCCTCATGGGCGTACTCGTAGCCCCGGCCATAGCCAAACTGGGCCATCAGGCCGGTGACCGGATTTCGCAGGTGCAAGGGCACCGGTTCGGCCACCGTGGCGGCGACGTCGTGCTGGACCTCACCGTAGCCGGTATACAGAGCATTGGATTTCGGTGCCAGCGCCAGATAGACCGCCGCCTCAGCCAGGGCCAGATTCCCTTCCGGCATGCCCACAAAGTGAGCCGCTTGCTGGGCGGCAACGCTGACTTCGAGGGCGCGCGGGTCGGCGAGACCGATATCCTCCGAGGCCATGCGGATCAGGCGGCGGGCGATGTAGAGCGGGTCCTCGCCGGCTTCCAGCATGCGCGCCAGCCAGTAGAGGGCAGCGTCGGGGTCGGAGTTGCGAACCGACTTATGGAGGGCAGAGATCAGGTTGTAGTGCTCCTCGCCCGACTTGTCGTAGAGGAGCATCTTGCGTTGCAGCGCGTCTTCCACCAACTGTGGGGTCACGACGGCTCGGCCCTCGCCGTCCCGCTGGGCCGCGGCCACCGAAACTTCCAGGGCGTTGTAGGCTGCGCGCGCATCGCCGTTCGAGAAGACCGCAATCTGGCGCAGCAGATCCTCCGGCATCACCACCTGCTCGCGGCCGAGACCGCGCTGCTGGTCCCGAAGGGCGCGGCCGAGCAAGGTGAGGATCTCCTCGGCGGAGAGCGGCGAGAGCAGATAGACCTTGGCTCGCGAGAGCAGGGCGGAATTGACCTCGAAGGAGGGATTCTCCGTAGTGGCGCCGATCAGCACTACATCGCCGCGCTCCACGTAAGGCAGGAAGGCGTCCTGCTGCGCCTTGTTGAAGCGGTGAATCTCGTCGATGAAGAGGGTGGTGCGCTGGCCCAGCCCGCGAGCCCTCTCGGCCGCCGCCATCACGTCTTTGATTTCGCGGATACCGGCCAGGACCGCGCTGAACTTGACGAAACGGCTGCGCGTCTGCCGGGCGATGATCGTAGCCAGGGTGGTTTTGCCCGAGCCGGGCGGGCCCCACAGAATCAGCGACAAGACCTGGTCGCGCTCGATGGCCAGCCGCAGGGGCTTTCCCGGCCCCAGCAGGTGCTGTTGGCCCACAAACTCGTCCAGAGTTTCGGGGCGCATGCGATCGGCCAGCGGCCGCGGACCGGCGGCCTCGGCCAGCCGCGCGGGCGCCTCAAACAGGCTCATCGAACCGGAATCCTCGTTGGCGTGCGGCTTCATAGAGAAAGATGCTGGCGGCGGTAGCGGCGTTCAACGAATCGCTCTCCCGCCGGATCGATATCGCCACCCGCGCTTCGGCCTGGCGGGCCAGGTCCTCCTCGAGCCCGGCGGCCTCCTGGCCAATCAGGACCGCCAAGGCGCCGCGCAGGTCCGCCTGCGGCAGAGGCACGGAGCCGCGCGGGTCCGCCGCCAGGACGCGCAGGCCGAGCGCGCCAAGACGCTGCAGGAGGGATTGCGGCTCCAGCCCGGTGAAGAGCGGCAGTTCCAGCACCGCTCCAGCCGAGGATCGCATCGCCTTGGGATTGAAAGGACTCACCGTGCCCCGCAAGGTGACGAGCGCGGCGGCGCCGAGCGCCTGCGCGCTGCGGACTAGCGTACCAAGGTTGCCGGGATCTTGCAGCCCGCACGCCACTACCACCAAGGCGGCGGGCCGGCCGACGATCGCGTCGAAACTCCGTTCCGGCAATTCGACCAGGGCGGCGATGCCTCGCGGAGTTTCCGTCTGCGACAGGCGTTGAAACAACCGCTCCGCAACCAGGATAACTTCCGCATCCTTCCGCAGGCGGGTCAAGGCGCCGGCAAACCGCTCCGCCTCCCGCGCGGTCGCCATCACGCTGATGATCCTCAGGCCGCCTCTGCGACCCTGAGGCGAACCCGCCGGCGCGACATAACCGCCGACGCGAAGCGCCTCCGCAAACAGGATCGGACCTTCGATGGCCAGCCATCCTTCCGGCGTCAAGCCTGAAGCGAGGTTCCGGCGGAAGGCCTGCACAGAGGCGTGGTGATCCGTGTGAATGACTCGCCCCGAAAACCTTCTCCTCCGCCTTTCCACGATCTTTCACGCCCCGTCCGAAACTGAAGGCTGAGCCACCTGCTCGTGTTCAGCCGCCCGCGTGAATGAGCGCGCGCGAGCTATCGCCACGACATAGCGAAACGGTGAAGTTTCCCACGCCAAGGCTATCACGGAAATCATGCCCGCCAGGAAGGCACCAAAAGCGGCAACGACGATCGACGCATCTCCCGCGCCTCTCGCCGCCGCTGGCAGCATCGCGGACCATTGACTCTTCTCCGCTTTCGGATTGAGGAGTTGTTCGCTTTCGCCCAGTCCCGTGGCGCCGTGTTTCGTTGCTCTGGGGTTTGTTTCAGGTCTGTTCAGGTTTGTTCTTCCGGCTTCAAGAACGCCCCACTGATTCTAAAACACTTGCCGGATTCGGCATCACGAGAAGCTAGGTTTGTCTAGGTTTGTCTTAGGTTTGTTTTTGCGAACTTTTGTTGATTCTAAACAACTTCTCGGGTTTGTTTTTGATTTTTCACCCCCCCTTTTTTTCCGTCGTTAGCGCAAGACCGGCCACCTTTTGGCATAACGTATTGAAAATAATGATCATAGGCCGAATCTGGCCTGACCACAGCCGGGGGGTGGCGCGGAGCAATGCTCTGTGATTCACCTTGATGGTCCTTACTCGCGAACCGCACATCTTCGATGTGCGCCAGCCCGCCAGCTCCAATCGACCCTTTGCGAGTCCTTGGACGATGCTCACCGGGCTCGCGGCGCTCTGGCGACGGGTGATCGGCGGGGCCGGGTGTCCAGCGTAAGTTCGGCTTTGAGTAACGATACCAATAATCATCTTAACGTTATCCCAATAGTATATGCCTGGCCCTGGGGGTTTGTCAAGGGCTGCGAATCGCGGGCTTCGGGCTCGATGCAGGATGGCATGGGCCGGCGAGGGGAGAGGCCGTCGTGCTACGGCATCGCTCCTCTCCCACTCTACCGTGACCCACCGTGGCAAGGGCGCTTACGGAGTCAGCAGGAACCCGTGATAGGCGTTGTTGGCGTCGGCGTAAAATCCAGCGACCGCCCCCGCCGAGTTGATGCTATACGCGTAGGTGTAGGCCGAGCCCGGTGGATTGAATGCGCCGAATTTGCCACCCGGGAAGCGCACGAAGCTGTAATCGCCGGCCTCCTGGTCTCCGGAGATCGCGCCCGCGTCATTGATGCTGAACGCGAGGCTGCCGGCGGAGCCTGGGGAATCAAACTCGGTGATCGTGCCGTCCGTCGCGCGCAGAAAGCTGTGGTACACGCCGTTCTGGTCATCGTAAAAGCCCACAATTGTCCCGCTCGTATTGATGCTGGCGGGGAAGGCATCGAAAGATCCGGGCGGGTCCAATATGGTTATAGCGCCGGCGGGAGAGCGGAGGAACCCACGAAAAGGACCGCTGCTGTTCGCGAAGTATCCAGTGATCGTGCCCGCCGAGTTAATGGCAAGACCCACAGTGCCTCCTATGGCGCCGGGGACACCGAACGTGATGATGGTGCCGTTCCAGGCCCTTACGAAGCCGGAAGAAAGGGAGTTTGCGTTTCCAGAAACTCCTCCTGTAACCGATCCTGCCGCGTTGATGGCGTAAACGTTGGTGCCCCGCCCCATGCCCGTGCCCGCGCCCGGAGCGTCGAACGTCGTGATCGTGCCGCCGAAGGAACGTACGAAGCCATGGTAAACATTGGCGGGGTCGAGGTAGAACCCCGTAATCGCCCCGGCCGCGTTCATGCTGATCGCCTGGGTGCCTTGCAATTGGCCACTGCCCGCGCCCGGAGCGTCGAACGTTGTGATCGTGCCCTCCTGATCAGTTGCGGAAAAACCCAGGCAGACCGTGCAGAAAGCTAAAGCCAGCACCAGCGCTCCCTTACGTCCGGCTGACGGACAGAATTCTTCGAAACTAAGCCCCCTCGTCCTCATTGACCTGATTCTCCTCTTGGTTTTTTGGGTTTGATGAGCCGGGCATTGCCCTCTTCCCCTGGCTCAGCACGATTGATATTACTAGCATAAGAGCGGCAGCAACGGCACGGCCTTTGTGCCGTGGGCTGTTTCCGTCAGGTTGGCTAGCGCAGACCTTCGAGGTCTGCGACGTGGGTTTGGACGTGCTCCTTCGCCACGCAGACCTGAACTGCAAGGTCTGCGCCTGCCACCGAAGAGCCGCAGGGCGCAAGAGCGGGCCCCGGGAAAAGCCGCAGGGCCAAAGGGCCCTCTGAGTTGGCCTGGTCGAAGAACCGCAGGGCCAAAAGCGGGCCCTGCGCTACATCGCCCATCGCGCTCCTAGAGGCCAGGGTGGCGCAGAGCAAGGCTCTGCGATTCACCTCGAGCCTGCTTTTCCTTACCAGCAAACCGCACATCTTCGGTGCACGCCAGCCCGGCCTCGTCGAAAAACCGCAGGGCCAAAAGCGGGCCCTGCGCTACATCGCCCATCACGCTCCTAGAGGCCAGGGTGGCGCAGAGCAAAGCTCTGCGTTTCACCTCGAGCGTGCTTCTCCTTACCAGCAAACCGCACATCTTCGGTGCGCGCCAGCCCGGCCTTCGCGACGAAAAACCGCAGGGCCAAAGGCGGGCCCTGCGCTACGGCCGCTTCTTGTAAGATGGAATCAGGTCTCCGCGTGGGACGCGGTGTGCGCGGAGCCGCCGAGCTGAAGGAGACCCGGCCGGATGGCGCCAAGCGCCTTGGACCCCCGAGAATCGCAGGCCCGCCAGCGAGTGGCGATCGAACGCGTGGAGCCGCAGATCGATTGTGGCCGCTTCCCCATCAAGCGCGCCGTGGGCGAGTGGGTGGTGGTGAAAGCCGACATCTTCGCGGACGGGCATGATTCCCTGGCGGCGGCGCTGAAGTACTGGAATCCCGCCGGCGAGGCCGCCGAAGCGCCCATGAAGTTCTGGGACAACGATCGCTGGACGGGCCGGTTTCAAGTGCGCGAGGTAGGCCGCTATGAATACCAGATCGAAGCCTGGATGGACCCTTTTACCAGCTGGCGGCTGGGCCTGGCCAAAAAGCTGGAAGCCGGGCAGGAGGTCGGGATCGATTTGAAGGTCGGCGCCCGCTTGATGAGGGAGGCGGGCGAGCGGGCGTCGGCGGCCGATGCCGCGATCTTGCGAGATTGGGCTGCGGCCGTGGAAGACTCCGCCGGCGCCGGCCCTTCGATTGACCACTCGATTGAGCTGGCGCTCAGCGCCCCGGTCGCGCAGATGATAGAGGCCTACCCCGACCGGCGCTTCGCGACGCTCTCCGGGAAACTCGCGGTGGCGGTGGACCCCGAGCGCGCCCGCTGCAGCGCCTGGTATGAAATGTTTCCCCGCTCCTGTTCACCGCAGCCGGGCCGGCACGGCACCTTGCGCGATTGCGCGGAGCGGTTGCCCTACGTAGCCTCGATGGGTTTCGACGTCCTCTACCTGCCGCCCATTCATCCCATCGGCGTGACCAATCGCAAAGGCCGGAACAACAACCCCGTGGCGGAGCCAGGCGACGTGGGCAGCCCTTGGGCCATCGGCTCCTCCCTGGGAGGCCACAAGGAGATCGAGCCCCAGCTCGGCACGCTGGAAGACTTTCATTACTTTCTGGACCGCTGCCGGGAGCACGGCCTCGATCTCGCCCTCGACATCGCCTTCCAGTGCTCTCCCGACCACCCCTACGCGAAGTCGCATCCCGAGTGGTTTCAGCTGCGCCCGGACGGCAGTATCCAGTACGCCGAGAATCCCCCCAAGAAATACCAGGATATCTACCCTTTGAACTTCGACAACGAGAACTGGGCGGAGCTCTGGGAGGAGCTCAAGAGCGTAGTCCTGTTCTGGGCCAGCCACGGGGTCCGCATCTTCCGGGTCGACAACCCGCACACCAAGCCCTTCGCGTTCTGGGAGTGGCTCCTGGCCGAGGTCAGGCGGGATTATCCCAACGCGCTCTTTCTCTCCGAGGCCTTCACCCGTCCCAAGGTGATGTACCGGCTGGCCAAGTTGGGCTTCACTCACTCTTATACGTATTTCGCCTGGCGCCACACCAAGCAGGAGTTTACCGAATATCTGACCGAGCTGACCGCCACCGGGGTGAGGGAGTTCTTACGGCCGCATTTCTGGCCCAACACGCCGGATATCCTGACCGAAGAAATGCAGACCGGCGGCCGGCCCACTTTCATCGCCCGTCTGGTGCTGGCGGCGACGCTTTCGGCCAACTATGGGATCTACGGCCCGGCGTTTGAGCTCGGTGAAAATCGACCCTTGGTTCCCGGCAAGGAGGAGTATCTGGAGGCCGAGAAGTATCAAATCCGGCGGTGGGACCTTGATGCGCCGCAGAGCCTCAAGCCTCTGATCACGCGGGTGAACCAGGCCCGGCGGGAGCATCCCGCCCTGCAGGGCGACCGGAATCTCAACTTTCACGCGATCGACAACGAAAAGCTCATCGCCTATTCGAAGTCGACCGAGGATCACTCCGATGCGGTGCTGGTGGTGGTGAATCTCGATCCGGTCTGGAGGCAATCCGGATGGACCTGGCTCTCGCTGGCCGCGATCGGTCTCGAACCTTCCGAGACCTACCGGGTTCGCGATCTGCTGACCGCTGCGGAATACCAGTGGCAGGGCGCCCGCAATTACGTGGAGCTTGATCCCCACGCGATCCCTGCCCACATCTTTCACGTGCGCCGCCTGACCTGACGGCCCTCGGCCGCCGGGCAGGGCTCGAGCTCTGAAGAGGGTTCCCGAAAAGTATGGAAAGCGCTCTGCGAACTGACGACCCGGCCTGGTATAAAGACGCTATCTTTTACGAGGTGCACGTCCGCGCCTTCAACGACAGCAATGGCGACGGGATCGGCGACTTTCGCGGCCTGCTGGACAAGCTGGGCTACCTGCATGCGCTGGGCGTCACGGTCATCTGGCTGCTGCCCTTCTTCCCTTCTCCGCTGCGCGACGACGGCTACGATATCGCCGACTACACCAACGTCAATCCGGCTTACGGGACGCTGGAGGATTTCGAGCTCTTCCTGCAGGAGGCGCATCGCCACGGCCTGGCGGTCCTGATCGAGCTGGTCTTGAATCACACCTCCGATCAGCATCCCTGGTTTCAGGAGGCGCGGCGCTCGGCGGACGATCCCCGCCACGACTGGTACGTGTGGAGCGACAGCGACGAGAAGTACGGCGGCGTCCGGATCATATTTACCGACACCGAACGCTCGAATTGGGCCTGGGACCCTTTGTCGAAGGCCTATTACTGGCATCGTTTCTTCCATCACCAGCCCGATCTCAACTACGACCACCCGGCGGTCCGGGAAGAGATGTGGAACGTGATGAAATTCTGGCTCGACCGGGGTGTGGACGGCTTTCGCCTCGACGCCGTTCCTTACCTGGTGGAGCGTGAGGGCACTTCCTGCGAGAACCTGCCCGAAACACACGCCATGTTGAAGTTCTACCGCCGGCGCCTGGACGAACAGTACCCGGGGCGGTTCCTGCTGGCTGAAGCCAACCAGTGGCCGTCCGATGTGCGTCCTTATTTCGGCGATGGCGATGAGTGCCACCTGGCCTTCCACTTTCCCCTGATGCCCCGCATGTTCATGGGGGTCCGGCTGGAAGACCGCAAACCGATCATCGAGATTCTGGAAAGGACGCCTCCGATCCCGCCCGGTTGCCAGTGGGCCACCTTTTTGCGCAATCACGACGAGCTGACGCTGGAGATGGTGACCGATGAAGAGCGCGACTACATGTACGACGAGTACGCCCGCGACCGGCAGGCCCGGTTGAACCTGGGCATTCGCCGCCGGCTCGCCCCGCTGATGGAGAACGATCGACGGCGGGTGGAGCTCATGAACAGCATGTTGATGTCCCTGCCCGGCAGCCCGGTGATCTACTATGGAGATGAGATCGGCATGGGCGACAACGTGCACCTGGGCGACCGGAACGGAGTGCGCACCCCCATGCAGTGGAGCGGAGGATGGAACGCGGGTTTCTCCACCGCCGAGCCCGAGCAGCTCTACTTCCCGGTCATTTCGAATTCGCTTTACGGCTACCAGGCGGTGAACGTGGAGTCGCAGCGGCGGTCGGAACACTCCTTGCTTTCGTGGATGAAGCGCATGATTCAACTGCGAAAGTCGACCCAGGTGTTCGGGCGCGGCTCGATCGACTTCCTGAAACCCACGAATCACCGCGTGCTGGCCTACGTGCGGCAGCTCGGCGAAGAGCGGGTCCTGGTGATTAACAACCTTTCGAGTTCGGCGCACGCCGCGGAGCTGGATCTGAGCAGCTTCGCCGGCCTGATTCCGATCGAAATGTTCGGCGGGAATCCCTTTCCACGGATCCGGCAGCACCCCTATCTGGTGACGCTCGGCCCTTACCAGTTTTACTGGTTCCGGCTGCGCCGGATTTGACCGTTTGCCGCGCCTGGGCTCCTGCAGACCGCTGGCAGGTTCCGGAGAGCATCGTGACCGCAGAGCCGCTCCTGTCCGACGACTTCCTGGACGAACTGGCCGCCGTGGGCTCGGTGGACGTGCTGGCGGGCGTCCCCACCGGGAACCACGCCGGCTCCGTGGGACGAGTCCTGACGTCGCTGCAGATTGGCCTTATCAAGCACTTCCCGCGCGCCCGCTGCATGCTGCTGGTCGCCGACGCTCAGTCCAGCGACGGCACGCCGGACGCGGTCAATGCCGCTTTCCGCGACAGCCGCGACGTCCGCCTGGAATGGTCTCCTCTACGCACCATGCATCGCCTGATCACCTCCTACCACCCCAACTTTGGGCGGGGAGGAGCCTGGCGCGTCTTCGCGGTCGCTGCCGATTTGCTGCGCGCCAAAGCCTGCGTCGTCTTCTCGCCCGACCTGGACGAGATCGCGCCGGAGTGGGTAGCGAACCTCGTACGCCCGATCTATCAGGACGGCTTCGATCTGGTAGCGCCGGTCTATTCGCGGCCGAAGTTTGGCGGTCTGCTCATCAAGAACGTCGTTTCCCCCCTGATCGGCGGCGTCTATGGACGGCCACTGCGAGAGCCCGCCGGGACGGAGCTGGGCGTCTCCGGCAAGCTGGCAGGGCAACTTCTGGCGGCCGACGCCTGGCAGGACGAGGCCGTTCGGTCCGCCCCCGAACTCTGGGCAGCCACCACCGCCTTCGCCAGCGGCGCGAAAGTCGGCCAGGCGTTTCTCGGGCCCAAGTCCCCGAAGCCCGGCCATGCGTCGCCCGACCTGGTCACCAGCATTCGTCAAGTGGTCGGGCCTCTGTTCCGGTGTATGGAGCTGCACGCCGGCTACTGGACTGAGCGGAAAGAGGCCGGTACAGTGACCAATCTGGAGCTCGCGCCCGCCGCCAACCTCGAGCCGGCGCACGTTCAGCGCGATCAAATGCTCCAGACTTTTCGCCGGGGCATCTCCGAACTCGATGAGGTCATCGCGCCCATTCTCGCCCGCGACACCCTGATTGAAATTAAAGCCCTGTCCTCCTCCGCGAACGGCGATTTCACTTTCCCTGACGACTTGTGGGTGAGGACTGTCTACGATTTTGCCGCGTCCTACCACCGCTCGGTGATCAATCGGGATCACCTCCTACAGGCCCTCGCGCCCTTGTATCAGGGCCGCATCGGCGCCTTCGTGGCGGAGAATGAGCGCGCCGATCCCGAGAGGCTGGAGGAGCGCCTGGAACAGCTCTCGCAACGCTATGAGCAGCATCGGCCCTACTTGATCAAACGCTGGTCGGGAGAAAGTTGAGGTGCATCGATGGGAGACTACCTGGTGGACAGCTTGGAGCGCAGCCTCGGCAACTTCGTCGACCTGGTCATGCAGTTTCTTCCGCGCCTGCTGGCCATGCTCATCATTATCGCGGTGGGCTGGCTTCTCGCCCTGCTGCTCAAGCTGCTGGTCAAGTACGCCTTCAAATGGTTCCGATTCAATCGCGTCGGCGCCAGCGCGGGCCTCAGCCAACTGCTGGCAAAGGCGGCTTTGCCATCGCCGGAAGAATTGTTCAGCCGGCTCGTCTTTTGGGTGGTCGGTATAGCCTTCATGTTCCTCGGCTTCAGCGCCCTGGGAATATTCGCTCTGCAAGAGCAGGTCTCCCGGTTCTTCCTCTTTCTGCCGCAACTCTTTCTGGCGCTACTGGTCCTCTTCGTGGGACTTCTGGCGGCAGACTTCTTTTCGCGGGCGGCGCTGCTGGCTGCGGTCAACGCCAATCTGTCCTCTCCTCGTCTGTTTAGTGTTCCGGTCCGGTTCCTGATCACGATTCTGGCGATCAGCATGGCGCTGGACCAGATCGGGCTCGGCCGCCACGTGGTGCTGATCGCGTTCTCCATTGCTTTTGGCGCGGTGATGCTGGGTATGGCGATTGCCTTTGGTCTTGGCGGACGCGACGCCGCCAAGCACCTGATCGAGAAGCACCTCTCGAAGGACCGCCCTGGCGCGGATCAGGAAATTTCGCATCTCTAAGTGCGAGTCGGCGTCCTGCAATTCCGGCCGAGCTCCCCCCTGCCCATGGACCTGGCGCCCAACCCGCGGTTTCGTGAAGCGTTGGCCGCCCGCTTGCGCCCTTTCCTGGCGCAACAGCGCTGGTTTGGCGGAAAAGCCCGACCCTTGAGCGCGGTTGACATTCTGGACGTCGTCCCGATGTGGGACGATCGCGTCTCCACCCTGCTGGTTCTGGCGTCCGTCCAATACGCCGATGAGTATCCCGACGAAACCTACGCCGTCCCCCTTCTGGCCAGGCGGCGGAGCGAGCCGGCCGCATCGGATGAGCTCGATTTCGAAATCGCGCCCGGGGAACTTCAAGATGCCGTGGCGGACGCCCGCTTCCTTCCCTTGCTCTTGACGGCCATCGACCGCGGACTCACTTTTCCGGGAGCGGACGGCCGCGTCGTCGCCGCCTCCACCAGCGCCTACCGGGATTCGTCGGCCCCGCCGCACGAGCTTCAGCCGCGCGTCCTCAAGGTTGAGCAGAGCAACAGCTCGGTCGCGTTCGGAGACCGGCTGATCCTGAAGCTGTTCCGACAGGCGGGCGAGGGCATTAATCCTGAGTTGGAGATCGGCAACTTTCTGACCGAGCGCGCCCACTTCGGAAATGTCCCGGCGGCCATGGGCTCGATTCTCTACCAGGGGCGGGATTCGGCCCGCACCCTCGGCATCCTCGAAGCTTACGTCCCGAACCAAGGTAACGCCTGGGACTACACCTTGCGAGCGCTGTCCGGCTATTTCAGCCGCGTGGGGCAGACTGGCGGTTCCTTGCCTCCGACCCCCGAGCGTCACGTCGGATGGCCGCGACCCGGCTGGCGAGAAGAACGCGGCCCGGCAGAGGAGCTGCTCGGGCCTTACCTTCAGGCCGCCGGCCTGCTCGGACGCCGCACGGGCGAGCTCCACCTGGCCCTCGCCTCCGACCCTCACGACCCCAGCTTCGCGCCGGAGTCACTCTCTGACGCGTACCGCGTCGAACTGCAGCGCTCGGTTCGAGAGCAGTGGGCGCAGGTATCCCGGCTGCTCGGAGGCCAGCTCGGTAGCCTCGACGGCAGAGTTCGCGAGCGCGCGCACGTGCTGCTCGAAGCGCGCGGCGTCGTCGAACAACGGCTGCAGGCGCTCGCGAGGTTGGCCCTCGACGGCAGCCTGACTCGCATTCACGGGGACTATCACCTCGGACAAGTCCTGTGCTCCAACAACGACTTCTTCATCATCGACTTCGAGGGAGAGCCGGCACGACCGCTGGCCGAGCGCCGGGCAAAACACTCTCCCCTCCAGGATGTGGCCGGCATGCTTCGCTCCTTTCACTACGCGGCTGATCGGGGCCTGCAGGACTGGCTGCGAGAACCCCCGAGGAGCGCCGACTTAAGCTGGCCGGGCTGGGCGCAATTCTGGAAGGACGCTGCTTCTTCCCGCTTCCTCGAGGTCTACGTCGACACGCTCAGGAACTCGTCCCTCCTTCCCATCGCGCCCGGCGCAGCTCAGGCGCTCCTCGAGGTTTACTTGCTCGGTAAAGCGATCTACGAGCTTGCCTATGAGCTGAATCATCGCCCGGACTGGGTATCCACCCCGCTCGAAGGCATCCTCGACATCCTAGGCGGCTGAAACACCCGTTCCCCTTTCATATCAGACTCGATTTGCGCGGTCTCAGGAATGACTCCTCCATGGAGCCGGGCCTAGGCGACATCGGCGTCCTTCGACCCAGGCCTTGCCAGAATCGGGTCGCGATGCTTTTCTAGTAGACAATCTACCCCCCAAGAAGTAGATTATCTACTATCATGACCCAGCGCCGATCCGGAGACCGCATCGAACTCATCTATGGCACCCTCGACATGCTCATCCTGCGTACCTTGCGTTGGGGACCCAGTCACGGGCACGGCATCGCCAAGTCAATCGAGCGCATGTCGGAAGAAACCCTCAAGGTGGAACACGGGTCGCTCTACCCCGCCCTGCAACGCCTGCAACAGGAGGGCTGGATTACCGCCGAGTGGGGCGTCTCGAAGAACAACCAGCGGGCCAAATATTACCGTCTGACCGCGGCGGGGCGGCGGCAACTGCTGACCGAGACCTCGCGCTGGGAGCGCTTTGTGCGGGCTGTCAGGGGCGTTCTGCAGCCCGTCGAATCCGAGGAGGGATCGTGAGCTGGCGGCGTGAACTAGCCAAACTCCAGGCTCTGTTTCGACGGGCAAGGCAAGACGGCGATCTCGACGACGAGATTCGCGCGCACTTGCGGATGGAAGAGCAGGCGAATCTCGAGTCCGGGTTGTCCCCGGAAGAAGCCCACTATGCGGCGTTGCGCCGATTCGGCAACGTGACGCTCGCACAAGAGAGGAGCCGGGAGATGTGGGGATGGATTTCAGTGCAAACTCTCTTGCAAGACGTTCGATATGCCCTACGAATGCTGCGCAAGAATCCCGGCTTCACGGCGGTTGCGGTTCTCACCCTGGCGCTCGGCATCGGCGCTACCACCGCCATCTTCAGTGTGGTGAACGGGGTGCTGCTCCGGCCCTTGCCATACCTGGACGCGGACCGGCTAGTGGTAATGCTGCACTACGGTAGCGGTCCTGTCTCCCCGGCGAACTTCATCGATTGGCGAGCCCAGAATCATGTCTTCCAGCGCATGGGTGCGGCGGAATACTGGACGCCCAATCTAACCGGTGTGGACCAGCCTGAGCGAGTTTTGGCCCTGCGCATCACTTCCGATATCCTGCCGCTGCTGGGCGTTCAGCCCCTTCTCGGGCGGATGTTTCTTCCGGAAGAGGACCAGCGCGGCCGTGAACATGAGGCGATCCTGAGCTTCCCCGCTTGGCAGCGGCGCTTTGGCGGGGACTCCGCCATCATCGGAAGGTCTGTCGCACTCGACGGCGCGAAGTACACGATCGTCGGGGTGATGCCGCCCCAGTTCAGATTCGCCCCGTTCTGGGCAACCAAGTCCGAACTCTGGGCTCCGCTCTCTTTGACAAGCCGGGAGACAGAGCGCGGCGGAAACAGCCTTCGAGTGTTCGCGCGACTCAGGCCCGGCGTCACCCTGGAGCAGGCACGCGCGGAAATGGCCGCCATTACGGGCCGGCTTGAACAGGAATATCCTGGCACGAATCGCGATTACGTTGTCCTGCCGCTCAAGGAGAAGGTCGTGGGCGACATCCGGCCTGCGCTATGGGTGCTGTTGGGGGCGGTGAGCTTCGTTTTACTCATTGCCTGTGCCAACGTGGCTCACATGCTCCTGGCCCGGTCCGCCGCGCGGCAGAAAGAGGTGGCAATCCGAAGAGCCCTGGGAGCCGGGCGGTCGCGAATGATCCGCCAGTTTCTGACGGAGAGCCTGCTGCTCACCGTACTGGGCGCTGGCGCCGGATTCCTGCTGGCAGTCTGGGGCCTCCACCTCTTGGTGACGCTGAGTCCGGCAGACATCCCGCGCGTCGATACCGTTACCCTCGACAGCCGGGTCCTTCTCTTCATGCTGGCGGTCTCATTCCTTACAGGCATCGGTTTCGGCATCGCGCCTGCCGTACAAGCCTCAACCACAAATCTCGATGAGTCGCTGAAGGCTGGCGGACGCAGCTCCGCAGGGGCATTCGGTCGTAACCGCCTGCGCGGTTTCCTGGTCGCCTCCGAATTCGCGTTGGCCTTGATCCTGCTTGTGGGCGCGGGCTTGATGGTTCGCAGCTTCGTCGCGCTCCAATCCATCGATCCGGGTTTCAACCCCGAGCATGTCTTATCGATGGTCATCTCGGTCACGGGTTCAGAGTCGGCAGAGCCTTCGCATCGCGTCGCGTTCCATGAGGCATTGCTGGAGCGGGTGCGGGCGCTTCCCGGTGTAAAGTCGGTCAGCGCCATCAACCACCTGCCGCTGGCTGGCGATCTATGGACGCGTAGCCTTATTGTTCAGGGAACGCCCATCCCGCGTCCCGGAGAGGCTCCGGAAGCGGTTTACCGCCTGGTGATGCCCGGATACTTTCACACCATGAACATTCCGATCCTGCGCGGAAGGGACGTTACTGATCGTGACGATTTGAACTCTCCGGAGGTCGTCGTCGTCAACGAAGCGCTGGCCCACCGTTGCTGGCCCGGCGAAGATCCTATCGGCAAACGCTTTGCTCTCGAGGACTCGCTGCCAAACCTTCAATGGCTCACGGTGGTCGGCGTGGTGAAGGACACGAGGCAGAAATATTGGGCCGCCACACCCGACATGGAGATGTACCTGCCCTTCCTGCAAAGCCACGACTACCGCGAAAGTCTGGAATCGCATTTCACCTACCTGACGCTGGTCGTGCGTACGAGCGCCGACCCTGCGTCGCTCGCCCCAGCCATTGCGGCTCAAGTCTGGGCGCTCGACAGGAACGTCACGGTCTCGCAAGTTCAATCCATGGAGCGGGTGGTCATCGACGCCACAGCCCAGCCGCGATTTAACCTCTTACTGTTGGGCGCATTCGCCGGCGTCGCTCTGACGCTGGCGGGCGTGGGCATTTATGGGGTGATGAGCTATGCGGTCTCGTGCCGCACGCACGAGATCGGCATCCGCATGGCGGTGGGTGCGAAAAGCATCGATGTACTTAAGCTCGTCACCCGGCAGGGCCTAGCGTTGGCTCTGGTCGGAACAGCCACCGGACTGGCGGGTTCTTTCGGCCTGACGCGCGTGATGTCCAGCCTGCTTTATGGGGTTCATCCTGACGATCCTTCGACCATCGCAGGTGTATTGCTGGTGCTGGTTGTTGTAGCTTTGACCGCCAGCTATCTTCCCGCGCGCCGCGCCGCGCGCGTCGACCCTATGCTGGCGCTCAGACACGAGTGAAGCCATCGTGTGATCGGGCGATCCGGTCATCGGGTGATTCGAGCCTGGCAAGAGAAAGTGATCGTCCCTAGGAAGACCGCAGGTGCAACTTTTCCCTCACCTGGGCGATTTCCTGGGCCCAGCCTTCGTTCAACGGAGGCTCCAGCTCCGCCTCCAAATCCAATTTCCGGTCGAGCCGGGCGAACCTGGCATATACGATATTCTGAGCCTGCCACAGGTTCAGGGCAAAAGGCAGAGAGTTCGCCAGATCGAGCAGGCGATTCAGCTTTCGGGCGGCCTGGATGTCGGGTTTGACGGCGAGCTGGGTGGTGCTCTCTTCGACCCTTCGCCGGATGGCAAACTCGAGCGTCTCCACGTCCAAGGGCACCTTCATGGTCTCAACTTCCCGTAACAGGCCACGGATTCCTTCCAGATCGAGCTCGGGACGTTCAAACGCCAGGCGCAATTGTCCGTTCAGCGCCAGCTCGGCGGCCGCCTGAAAGGCCTTGGGAACCGGAATGCGCAGTCCGTTCAGAAAACGGATCAGGGCGGCATGATTCTCGTAGCTGCTGCGGTAGGCTGCAATCGCCTGCGCCAGGGCTTCCTGCACCAGCAGGCCCACGATCTTCCTCTGCTCATCACGGAAGAGCGACTTCAGTGAGTAGACCTGCTGGCCGAAGCCGGCGTCGATCAGCCTGATGACTTCGGCGACGTCTGCCTTCGAAAAGGCCTCGCCCAGCTCTCGAATCGACTCCGGGTCGTCGCCGTCAGCGTTCAGGCGGCGGACGCCCGCACGGACATTGTGGTCGCCAAGGTGCAACACGCCGAAGGCGAATCTGGAAGACTCGAGGGTGATCTCCGAGGTAAAGTGCGCCCGCCCGGTCGCCAATCGCATCTTGCCCTCGGTTTGGGCCTCGTAGCCTTCGCGGCCGGCGTTGTAGCAATAAATCCGGGTGTACTCGCCATAAGGCTCAAACACCGAACTGATGGCGTAATGGGCCGCCAGTTTCGTCATGTCGGCCACCGCCGGCTTCACGAACTTCTCGTAGATCTGGGCTCCATCGCCGTGCTCCGGCAGGTTGCTCCTCGCCTTCCGCAAGTGTTCCACGAAGTCTGATTCCAGCGTGCCGCCCCAGAGATCCTGAGCGAGCTGCACCGCGCGCCCGGCGTACTGGATCACTTGTACCGTCTCCAGGCCCGAAAGCTCGTCGAAGAACCAACCGCAGCTGGTGTACATCAAGAGCGCGTGCCGCTGCATTTCGAGCAACTTGAGCGCCGCCACCTTGTCGGCGGTCTCCAGCGGGCGCAGGGCATGGGCGCACAGAAAGCGGTCCACATTTTCAGGCGAACGGTCCAGGATCACATCGATGTAATGGTCGCGCGCCTCCCAGGGGTCCTTCAGCAAGGCGGAGGCTCTTTCAAGATAAGGCGCCGTCAAGGCGTCCCGCAGCCAGTCGAAAGCCTCCCTCAGCGGCCCGCGCCACTCCTGGTTCCAATCGGCGTGGCCGCCGGAGTTGCAACCGCAAGAGCTGCGCCAGCGCTCCACGCCGTGCACGCAGCTCCAGGAGGTATGGGGAAAGATCTCGACCGCGTGATCGGGCGGATGGTGTTCGAGGTAGCAGCCATAGTTCGTGAGCTCAGCGAGCCGATGCGACTCGATGTAGTGCAGGGCGTAGGTCAACGCCATCTCGCCGAAGCGGTGATGGTGTCCGTAGGTCTCGCCGTCCGTAGCAATGTGAAGTAACTGGGGCCACGTCCGGGTGTCGGAAAATCCACCGGTGAGACGTTGCGCGAAACGTTCACCGTCGTTGAGCAAACCCTCGAACGCGACTGCTTGGGAGATGGGTCCATCGTAGAAGAACAGATTGATCTTCCGGCGAGAGGGTAATCGGCACAGGTAAGCCCGGCTGGGATCGATCCGGTCGCCGCTGACGTCCTTCCAGCCGCGGCGGCCGATGCGCCGCACGCGCCGGGCCTGGCGGGGAGCGAGAATCGTGAATTTGATGCCCAGCTCAGCCAGGACTTCGAGCGTCTCCAGGTCTACGGCCGTCTCCGACAGCCACATTCCCTCTGGCGGGCGTCCGAAGCGATGCCGGAAATCCTTGATACCCCAGCGCACTTGTGTGACTTTGTCGCGCCGGTTGGCCAGCGGCATGATCAGGTGGTTGTAAACCTGAGCTAGAGCCGAACCATGACCGTCAAAGGTCTGCCGGCTCAAACGGTCGCCCTCCTGGACGGCCTGGTAGACCGTAGGCACCTTGGCTTCCATCCAAGACAACAGGGTGGGACCAAAGTTGAAGCTGATACGGGAGTAGTTGTTCACCAGCTCCGCGACCCGGTGCTGATCGTCCAGAAGGCGCGAGACTGCGTTGCGGGCATAACACTCGGCGGTCACGCGCTCGTTCCAGTCGTGATAAGGGTAGGCTGAGTCCTGCAGTTCGATGGCCTCCAGCGACGGGTTCTCGCGCGGCGGCTGGTAGAAGTGTCCGTGAACGCACACAAAGCGCATGGGCTACTCCGTTCTCACCTCAATTAGACTACCAGTTGCACGACCACGCGTCATTCTAGGCGGAGCGGGAAAGTCGTCCTCGCCACCGAGCGTTCTGCAGCCCGCCCCTCCCGGTAGCAATCCTGCTTGCGGGCTGCCGTATTTTGGGTGAGACTAACGTTGGTATGGCGGGCGCAGAAACGACCGCCCTCCTGGCGACCCGGCGCTTCCGCTGCACCTGGCGCTTCGAGAGGGCTCTCAAGTCTCAAGGCTATGAATGGGTGGCAGGTTGCGACGAGGCTGGCCGCGGCGCGCTGCTAGGACCACTCTACGCGGCTGCCGTCATTCTAAATCCGGCTCGCCCGATCCGCGGACTCGACGATTCCAAGAAGCTCTCGCCCGCCGAGCGCCAGGAACTGGCCGCCGCCATTCGGGCCCGCGCTCGCGCCCTGGCCGTGATCTCAGTGCCGGCCGCCGAGGTTGACGCCCTCAATGTGTACCAAGCCTCGCGCCGTGCCATGATCGAGGCGCTCCGCGCCCTCGAGCCCGCGCCGCACTTTGTTCTTACCGACGCCGTGCGCCTCGGCGGCTGGGGCGACCCGGTGGAATTCTCAACCCCTTACCGGGCACTGGTTCATGGAGACGCTCGGTCGGTCTCCATCGCTGCCGCCTCGATTCTCGCCAAGACCGCCCGGGATGTGCACCTGATCGAGCTCGACCGGCTCTACCCGCAATATCAGCTGGCCCGCAACAAAGGATACGGCACACCCGAACATCTTCAGGGGCTGGCCCAGTTCGGGCCTTGTCCGGAGCACCGGCGCACGTTTGCGCCGGTCAAGGGTTATTGTCTGCCCTTATTCGCCGGCGCGCACGACGGTCTGGTAGTGGCCTAGAGAGGAACCTTGCCCAGGAGTGAAAACCCTGCGCTGTCCGGCCCGGCTTAAGCCATGCCCTCTATTCTGATCCAAGGTGGTCGTGTGATCTCGCCGGCGGACGGGCTGGACGGGCACCTGGATGTCCTGTTCGAGGACGGGGTAATCCGCCAGATCGCGCCCGACGTCGCACGCCCGGCCGACGAGGTGATCGACGCCCACGGGTTGGTGGTAGCGCCCGGTCTTATCGACCTTCACGTTCACTTGCGCGAGCCCGGCGGAGAAGCATCCGAAACCCTGGCCACGGGCTTGGCCGCGGCCGTGGCCGGCGGGTTCACGTCCGTCTGTCCCATGCCCAACACTTCGCCCGTGAATGACCGGGCGGAATCGACACGGGCCCTCGTCGAGCGCGCGAATCAAATGGGTCTGGCGCGCGTATTTCCGATTGCGGCGGTGTCGGAGGGCAGCCTGGGTGAAAAATTGACGAACTTCGGGGCCCTGCGGTCGGCGGGCGCGGTTGCTTTTTCGGACGACGGGCGGCCTGTGAAAACAGCCGGCCTGATGCGCCAAGCGATGCAGGAGGCGCGGCGGCTGGGCGTGCCGGTGATCGAACACAGCGAAGACCCAAGTCTTAGCTTCGGCGGGGTGGTTAACGAAGGGCCGGTCGCGGAAAAGCTCGGCGTTCGAGGCGCGCCCGGGCTTTCCGAGGAAGTGTGCCTGGCGCGCGATCTTGTCCTGGCCGAGGCCACCGCCGCCCACTTGCACGTGGCCCATTTGTCGACCGCTGGCTCCGTCGAACTGGTGCGCGCGGCCCGGCGACGCGGGGTGCGGGTGACGGCCGAAGTGACGCCGCACCACTTCGCGCTCACCGACGAAGCGGTGCTGGAGCGCGGCAGCGCCGCCAAGATGAATCCACCCTTGCGCAGCGCCTTCGACCGCGCAGCCGTGCTCCAGGGGCTGGCGGACGGCACCATCGACGTCATCGCCACGGATCACGCCCCTCACGCGCCCCAGCTCAAGGCCAAGCCGCTTCCGGAGGCGCCCTTCGGGGTCATCGGGCTCGAAACGGCTCTGGGCCTGGCTCTCTCCTGTCTGGTTCACACGGGCCGCGTCCCGCTCGCTCAGGTTGTCACGCTGCTGTCCACCAATGCTGCTCGCATCATCGACCGTCCGCTTGGCCGTCTAGCGGTGGGAACCGCCGCCGATCTCACCCTCTTCGACCCCGACCTCGAATGGACCTATCGCGTGGATCGAAGCCGCTCCAAGAGCCGGAACTCTCCCTTCGACGGGTGGAAGCTCAAGGGCGCGGTTCAGGCCACAATTGTGGCTGGCAAGGTGGTCTATCGACGGGGCGAGGAATGAATCACAGTAGGCCTGTGATTCACTGTCTGCCTCGGTGAGGACAGGTCGCGAGTCACTGCGTGGTTGATAGTTTGACTCGACTGCCGGGTTTGACCGCAGGTACACCCTTGCGGCAGAGCGGACATTGATCGGGCTGGTAGTTCTGGACGGTCAGGGTGAGGAGCGCGGCCCGCGGCAGGCCCAGATCGGCCCCGCCGCCGCTGCGATCCACCAGGGAGCCGGCTGCCACCACCTTGCCCCCGGCCCGTTCGACCGCGGCGACGGTCTCGCGCGTCGAGCCGCCGGTGGTGATCACGTCTTCGACCACCAGGACGGGTTCCTCCGGCGCGAGAGAGAATCCCCGGCGCAGCACCATGCGGCCATCCTGGCGCTCGGTGAAGAGGGCGCGCAGACCGAGCGCGCGCGCTACCTCGTGAGCTACAAGGATTCCGCCGAGCGCGGGCGCCACCACCACGGACGCCCCCGTGTCGCCGAGCTTCGTCGCCAGCTCGCGGCCAAGCTGCGCGGCCACCGCAGGGTGTTGGAGAACGAGAGCGCATTGGATGTAGCGGTCGCTGTGAAGGCCGGAAGAGAGAACGAAGTGGCCCTCCAGCAGGGCCTGGTGTTGCCGGAAGATTTGCAGGATTTCACGCTCTTCCACGGACGGCGGCCTCGGGAAGTCGGGATGCGAGAGCTTGATCGATCTCGGCCACGATGGCCTCGGCGGCGGCGCCGGGGTCCGGCGCCTCGGTGATGGGCCGGCCGACCACCAAAAAGTCGGCTCCGGCAGCCATGGCAGCCTCGGGCGTCGCAGCACGGGCCTGATCATCTCGCGCAGCGGCCACCGGGCGGATGCTGGGGGTCACGATCAAGAAGCCCGCACCACAAGCCTGCCGGATGCGCGCGGTCTCCAGCGGCGAAGCAATCACCCCGTCCAGCCCGCATTGTTGGGCCAGCGCGGCCAGCCGTGTGGCAGCAGCAGCAGCCGTCCCGCTCCAGCCTACTTCAGCGAGATCGTCATCCGTCAGGCTGGTCAGGACGGTCACGCCGAGCACGAGAGGACGCTTCCCTGCCCCGCTCCCCTCGCGGACGCCCTCCAGCGCCGCTTGCATCATCCGGCGTCCTCCCGACGCGTGAACCGTGAGCATGAACACGCCCCGCCGCGCGGCCTCGCGCGCCGCGGCGCGCACGGTGTTCGGGATATCGTGAAGCTTGAGGTCCAGGAAGACGCGGCTGTCGCGGGCCGCGAATTCGTTCAACAACCCTGGTCCCTCGGCCGAGAAGAGCTGCAGCCCTACCTTGAAAGCGCCTGCGCGGCCGCGGAGCTGTCCGGCCAGGCGCAGGGCCGCCTCAGCGGAAGAGACATCCAAGGCCACGATCAGCTTGGCAGCGGCGGCGCCGAACTCGGCGGGTCTGGTCGCTTCGGGCATTCAGCGGGCCTGTTCGAATTCAAATTGTAGCTGAACCGGCAACGACGGTCCAAGCTGGAAATAGTGAGCCCTGACCGGAACGAAGCAAAACCCTAACCAGACCGTCTCCGAATTTGCGTTACGACCGTCGAGGTGGCCAGGGTATCGGCCTGCCATGTTAATCTTGCGTGAAGTAAACACTCACCGAATCTCTGGGTGGCAGGTGTGGGTGTGGGCGGGCCCACCAACTGAACAAGTTACTTCGCTTTACTTGCTACCTGCAGCTGGTTGGTCACGCTGAACACCCCAGGCACTAAATTGGCGCGCATCTCAGCGATGGCCAGGTCCGAGTCGGAATCCACCACACCCGTCAGGGTGACGTTGCCATTCTCCACGATGATGTGGATGGCGTGGTAGCCAATCGGCGGGTCGTTCGTGATGCCGCCCGCAGCCCGGGCAACGGATGGGCCTCCTCTGGGTCCGCCCCGATTCGCGGTATATTTCTGTAACACGGGGTACCGGTAGATGCTGACGTAGACGGCGGCACGAATCCGGTCGTCATTGTTTGAGAGAGGCAGAACTTCGATCTGGTTGTCGACCGATTTCACGCCCTCTATCTTGCTGACTACATTTTCGGCGCCGGATTTAAGGGTCGGCCGGGACGCGTTGCCCTGAAGCACCACCGTGTCGGCGCCCTTGATCGAAAAATAGATGTTGTCAAAAACTCCGTACTGCGGCAGCGTAACGATCTGCTTGCGAACTTCCTTCGCAATTCTCAGCACCCGCTGCTGGTCGACGCTGGGACTCGCTGGGGTCTGTTCCTGCGCGCACCCCAAGGAAACGGAGAGGGCCAAGCACGCCGCCGCACCGATCCAGCTTAAAGTTGCTCGAGTCATCGCTCTCCTCCTCTCCACCATTGATCTCAACTGGTCCATCATAAACCCCGCCCATTTGAGCTTACAACTCTGGCCGACCTTCCCGGGCGGGCCTCAAAAGCCTAGCAGCCCGAGGACTCATGGCCGGCCGGGCTCGTAACGCCGGGGCCTTTCGACGGAAACAGGCGCTCGAACTCCTCGGTCTGTTTTCGCACCTCAAGCCAGGCGAAGAACAGACTGGGGCTTTCGAGCCATACCCGAAACCAGGCGGCAATCTCGGCTTTCTCGCGGCGTTTTCCAGGAGTCACCCGGGGATTGGCCGCCAGGCTCTGAGCCCGCTGTTTGCCGCGCAACACAAGCTTCCGTACCAGAGCCGCGCCGGCGTGATCGGCGGCGGAGACGTACTCCTGATAGGCGGCGTCAAGACTGTGAAGAGCCGCCTCCGCGGCGGCAAGATCATCGAAGCGCAGCACCCCTTCGAGGCGGGAGGCATAAGGCGGCGGAATGACGGGGTCCGTATACGGGTCCTCGTAATCGACCGGCGTGCCGGCCTGCCGCAAGACGCTGGCGATGTAGGAGAGCGAGGGCGGCGCGGCGCTCAGGCGCTGGCGCAGTTCCTGTCGGATGAGCCGAAGGTCGCGCTCTCCAGCCGCCTGAAGGCTAAGCTTCTCCCGGCTCTCGAGGATCAGTTGCTTCTTGCTGATAGCGCCAGCCACGTCAGTTCCTGGGTTGGGCCGCCTCGCGCCGGTAATGCACCACGTTGCGATGATGTTCTTCGAGGGTGCGCGCAAACGTGTGGCCGCCATGCAGATTGCTGACGAAGTACAAGGCATCCCCAGGCGCGGGGTGCAGCGCGGCCTCGATGGAGGCGGCCCCCGGCGAACAGATGGGGCCGGGTGGCAACCCCCGGTAACGATAGGTATTGTAAGGCGATGTCAAACTAAGCTGATTGGCGGTGATCGGTCCCGAACACCGCTCCCCTGCCGAGCCGGACTCCGATTCGAGTCGGGCGGCGTAGATCACGGTGGGGTCGCAGTCCAGCAGCATGCCGAGCTGGAGGCGGCGCGTGAAAACTCCGGCGATCTCCGGGCGCTCGGCAGGGTCCGGCGTCTCCTTTTCGACCAGAGAGGCCAGGGTCAGCACCCGATGCAGGTTTTGGCCCCCTAGGTCTTGAAGAAGGCGCGAGCTCAAGACCTGCCGGAAGCGCACCACCATCGTCTGGACGGCAGCAGCAGCTGTCGTGCTGGCAGGAAAGCGGTAGCTGTCCGGAAAGAGGTAGCCTTCAAGGGTGGGCGCCTGGGCATCGAGGTCCCGGATCAGCCCGGTATCCCCGGTGGCCCGAAGGAAGGCCTCGGGATCGAGTTCCAGCCTGTCGTGAAAGATACGAGCCATATCAAACCGGTCGGAGCCTTCGGGAATCACGACCAGGTGATAGAAGACCTCGCCGCGGGCAAGCTTCCAATAGACGTCGCGCGGGCTGACAGCGTGATCGAAGAGGTACTCGCCTGCCTTGAGCGTCCGGCGGCGAGGACGCCCCAGAAGATAAAGGGCAAGAAAGGGTAGGCGACTCCGCAGGACGCCGTGCGCCGTCAGGAGTTCAGCGGCCGATCGGGCGCCGGCGCCGGGTGGAATCGTCACCAGAACGCTCCCGCGATAGCCACGATAGGGCCGGCGGGAGAGCCATACGAAGGTGATCCCGCCGCCCAGCACGAGGAGCGTCAAGGCCAGAGCCAACAGCTTCTTCACGATGCGACGGGCGCCCCCTGTTGCTGGCGCTGGTAGGCGCGGCGGTCGAGATAACTCTGCAAGATGATCTGGGCGGCCACACGGTCACGGGCTTGGCGCCGCTTTCTCCTCTCCAGGCCCGCTTCCTGAAGCGAGCGCTCGGCTTCGAGACTGCTCAGCCGCTCGTCCCAGAGCTCGACGGGCAGGCCAATTCTGGCTCGAAGCTCCTCTGCGAACCGTGCCACGCGGCGGGACATTTCGGTCTCTTCCCCGGAGTAACTGAGGGGATGACCCACGATCACCCGCGTCACGCCTTGATCGTCTATCAGCTGCTGCAGGCGGCGGAGGTCCTTCTGCTTATTGGTGTGCTGGAGCGTCTCGAGCCCTTGCGCCGTGATGCCTAAGGCGTCCGAGACGGCCAAGCCGATCCTCACCCGGCCGAAGTCGATGGCGAGGATCCGGCCCGTGGCGGCAGATTCCGAAGATTCACAGTTCTCCACGCATCGATGATACATCAGCGTCTGGCCGGACGGCTGTCGAAGCCCTTCGGCGTGGTGCCAAGCCGACGGCGGCCGGCCTGGCCTTCGCCTTGCTGTTTTCCTTCTCTTTCTCCAGCAGGGCGCGCTTGCGGTCGAGGCCCCAGCGATAGCCGCCCAAGCCTCCGTCCTGGCGGACCACCCGATGACACGGAATCACCACGGCCACTCGGTTGGTGGCGCACGCATGTCCGACAGCGCGAACGGCCCGAGGCTGGCCGATGGCTCGAGCGACCTCACTGTAGGAACGCGTCTCTCCGTAAGGAATTTTGCGCAGCTCTCGCCAGACTTTGCGCTCAAAGATCGTGGCCTGGACGTCGACCGGAAGGTCAAGCTGCGGCATCCGGCCCGCCAAGTGCTCGTGAAAGGCCTCGACCAAAGCCCCTAGTCCGGTCGCATCCTTCCGGATCTCCGCCCTAGGATACTCCTGGAACAGGGCGCTCTCCAGGGCGGCATCGGAGTCGCCCAGGCACACGGAGCAGATCCCGCGCCCGGTAGCGGCGATCAGCAGCCGGCCCAGGGACGAATCGACCAGTGTGTACGTGATCTGTATTCCGGACCCTCCCTGCCGGTACACCCCCGGAGTCATGCCCAGCTGAGCCTGAGCGCCCTCATAAGCAGCGCGACTCGATCCGTAGCCGGCTTCGTAAACAGCTGCGGCCACGTTGTCGCTGCGGCGCAGGCCCGCCTTCAAGCGAGCCAAGCGGCGCGCTTCGAAGTAATCCCGAGGAGTGATGCCGGTGAGGCGCTTGAATCCGCGTGCCAGCCGATGCGGACTGACCTGGAGCCGGCTGCTCAACGCTGCCAGTGTAGGGAGGGCGTCGTCCTCGGCCCTCTCCAGGGCGCCGAGGGCCTGTTTGACCACCCCGCTTTGAACGCCCTCCGGGTCTGGGTCTCGTTTTCCACAGCGCTGGCAGGCCCGGAATCCAGCGTTCTCTGCCTCTTCGGAGTGCGGGTAGAATACGACCTGATTCCTCCGCGGCCGACGCGAAGGGCAGGAAGGTTTGCAATAAATGCCGGTGGAGCGCACGGCGTAGACAAAGGTACCGTCGAACGTAGCGTCGTGTGCAAGCACGGCCTGCCAGTAGCGTTGGTCACTTCCAAACGCGGGCCTATCGGCGATTCCGGAACGATTCCTCGCGGTCATGGTCTTGACCTCTCCTTTTGTGCGATGCCGGCCTGAAGCCTGGGGCTTCAAGGCTCATTGTAAAGATAGGAGGAGGTCCTGCCTGCGATCTATCCGGTTTCAGCACCCAAAACCCGTTGCTTCGGCGCCAACGCCCCGGCGAGGCTAGCAATCCCGTTCGCCTGCAGCTAGAATCATATAGAGCTATCATGCCTGATCCCAAGCCGCCCGCCGCTTCCGCGGCTGCCACCGCCAGCCTCCGGATTATCGCCGCCGGCATCATCATCGGCGTCCTCTATTATGCCAGCTCGGTGATCACCACCCTGGTGCTTTCCATTTTCATCGCCTTCGTGCTTGATCCGGGTGTGCGGGGACTGGAGCGCTTGCGCCTGCCCCGCTGGCTAGCCTCGCTCGTGCTGGTGATCCTTGGATTAGCGGTGATGTATGTGATCGTCTATCTCCTGTCGAACCGCGCCCTGGCCTTGGCGGCCGACATGCCGCGACTCGAGGAGCGCCTGCGGCAAATCGCCGGCCGCTTTGAGACGCCGTTGGATCGCTTCGGCTCAGCTGTCTGGCCGTCCCATCCTCCCGGGCGCAATGTCCAGATCGTGCGCATCGAACAGGACTCTCCCTGGGGTCAATTCCTCTGGAGGGGAATCGGCTCGGTCTACACTTTCGCCGTCACGGTGATGTTCATACCCTTTCTGGTCATTTTTATGCTGACCTCGAAGGATCATCTCTGGGCCGCCACTCTGAACCTCTTTGCAGCCGACCGCCGCCAGCAGGCCGAGGACGTGATTCACGGGATCGGAGTCATGGTGCGGCAGTACGTGCTCGGAAACCTACTGGTGGCCGCGATCGCCGCCCTGATTACCACTCCGATTTTAGGAGAGATTGGGGTGCCAGGGGCCTTGATTCTGGGACCGGCTTCGGCGCTTCTCAATCTCGTCCCTTACATCGGCGTGGTCCTGGCCATGCTGCCCCCCCTCGCAGCGGCCCTGGTGGTTTTCGACACCGTCGGCCCATTCGTGGCCGTGGCGGTTACGGTGGTCGTGGTTCATTTGCTAGCGGTCAATCTACTCACCCCGCGCTTCGTCGGCCGGCGGGTGAAACTCAGCGCCCTCTCCGTCACGCTGGCGCTCATGTTCTGGGGATGGCTGTGGGGAGCCATGGGCTTGATGCTGGCCATCCCGATCACCGCCGCCCTGAGAGCCGTTTGCGAGAACGTGCGCTCCTTGAGACCGCTCGGCACCTGGTTGGGCGGCGAAAGCTGAAAAGGCGCCGGGCCGGCTCAGCGGCGATCATCCGCGGCCCGTGGCAGGCGGGGCTCGCCTCTCAACCCGGCCGGCCTTGGCGGCAGAATTCCTGGTCGATTTGATCGATCTCCCGATTTAGCTCCCGTACCCGCTCCGCGACGTACCGACAGCCCTGAAAGATCGAGATACCGGCGATGCCGGCCGCGCCGGCCTGGAGACAGGCCCGGACGCGCTCGGGAGTGATCCCGCCGAGGGCCAGTACCGGGATCCGCCTCTGTCGCACCGCCTCTTTCAGGATGCTGAGACCTAGCGGAGGGCCATAACTCAGCTTGGACGGAGTTTCGAAGATCGGTCCCAGCATCGCGTAATCCGCACCGGCGATTTCCGCGGCCAGCACGTCGGCCGATGAGTGACAGGAGACGCCTACCCAGAAGGCTGGTTCGGCCGCGGGAATGACGGCGCGGACCTGCCCCGGCCGCATCGACCGTCCTCCGAGGTGAACTCCCTGGGCGCCGGCGGCCAGAGCGATGTCGAGCCGATCGTTCACCACGATGCGGGCACCTCCCCCAGCGGTCGCGCCGCCGGCTCCGTTCCCGACGCCACGAGCCGCCTCGACAGCCGCGTCGACCAGCCGCCACAGCTCCGGCGTGGGAAGGTCCTTCTCCCGAATCTGAATCAGATCGATCCCTGCTTCCAGGGCTTCCTGAATCGCAGGCAGCAGGGGTCTGGGTCCGAGAGCGCGCCGGTCGGTGATGTAGCAGAGTCTGGGTCTCCGGACCTGCATTTCAGTGGGTGATGCTGGACAGGGTCTCCAGCGCTCGTTTGCGCCGCCGGAAGCGCCCGGTCTCGTAGGCTGCGAGACCGATATCCGCCAGTCCGACCCCGGAAACAGCGCCGCGAACATAGTCATTGCGAGCCAGCGCCTCAATCCAGGGGTAATGGCGTACGAAGTAATTACTCGTCCAGGGGGATAGCCAGGGATAGAAGATGAGCATGAAACCCATCCCAAAGCAGGCCATGATGTAAAAGACGGTAAGCATTCGTCTCAGCATGCCATATCGAGAAGATCTTCCTCCAAGCCTCAGGAGCGCGCAGCGAGCTGGCGCACTTTCTCCGCCACGTCACGGTAGTCGATGTTCTGGCTATACACTTCCAGAAATCGTTCCCGGGCGGCCTCGCGATTACCCGCTTGTTCATACGCCAAGCCCAGGTCGTAGTGGAGAGCCAGAGCCGCCTCCGGGTCAAGATGCGGAAGTTCCAGAGCACGAGCGTACCATCGGACGGCCAGGCTCGGCATCTGTTTCTCCATGAAGCAAAGAGCTAGCAGGCTGCAGGACGAGAGAAATTGAGGCGGATAAGCGCCGGGCTGCACCCCGCGCACCGCCTTCTGAAACTCGCCGATGGCCTCGTCGATCAGACCCATCTCACGAAAAGCGATGCCGAGGTCATGATGAGTCTGCGGGTCTTCTTGCGCGCGGGGGTCGGCGGATTCGGTGCCGAGCTCGCTCAGCAAAGACCCCAGAGAGGCGGCAAAGTCGGACTTCGTGCTCGCCTGCCCCTCCGCGAGAGCTGGGGGGCTTGGAACCAAGGGGCCGGGACCCTCCCAGCTGGAGGCCAAGTCCTGCGCCAGACCCTCCAGGGGATTAGCTACGGGTGAGGCCGCCGACTCGGTGGGAATGGCGTCCATCAGCCCAAGGTGGGGCTCCGCCGGGGGTGGGAACGACGCCAGAGACTCCGGTGGCATCACGGGAGCAGCAGTCTCCGGGGATGAAGGGGGCTCAAGCCTGTGGCGCAACTCCGCGACTTGGGCGTTGCCGGGATACTGCGCCTCAAGCCGGGCGAGAGTCCGCCGGGCCTCATCGGCCATTCCGTATTCAAGGTAGAAATCGATCTCCGCCGCGCTCTCTTCGAAGTTGAATTCGGCGACGGGAGGCCTCTTCTCCAGAGCTTCGCGCTCGGCCGGAGGCTCGCTTCGTGCGGGGATTTGCGGCGAAGCTTCCAGTTGAGCCGCAGGGTGAGCTACGGCAGGGGCTGGCGGCGTGTACTCCAGGGGCTGCCATTCAACCGTAGACTCGCCGGCCGGAGGCGTCGCCGGCGCGGCCTCACCCGCTTGTTCTGCGGCTACTGGCACGCCTCCGGAGGGAGGCTGCGATGCCGCCTCTGGGGTCTCCCCTTCTACGCCGGGCTCGCTCACCATCGGAGCCAGCGGCGCAGCCTCCACAACTTGAGGCTGCGAGACAGGCTCGCCCGCTAGAGAAGCCGGCAGCACGGCCTCCACCGCTGGCCAATCGCCTGTGGGCCCGGGGATCGGAGCAGCCGCGGCCGCCACAGCTTCCCATTCCGCCGAGAGGTCCACCTCCAGGCGTTCGTCTTCTTTGACCTCGGGTACCTCCGGCGGGGTAGTCGGAGCGGGCAGCTCTTCGCCTCCGGGGGCTTCGGCGGCGACCGTCTCCACCGCGAGAGCCTCGTCGGCGATAGGCTCCGCGACGATGGGCTCTGCGGCGAGAGGTTCTTCCGCGATGGGCTCTTCAGGGCCAGGCGCCACTTCGGGAGCTTCGACCTCTGCGGCCCGAGCGGAGGCAATGGCATCGGGCGCGATCTCCGCGGGCCGGATCTCGGTAGGCACGGCCTCGACGAGGGCTGCCTCCTCGGGAGCGGCCTCTGCCGATTCTGCTTCGACGGGCGCAGTCTCGACGGACGCCAACTCGCCGGTCGCCGCCACGCCTTCGAAGCCTGCCGGCGGCTCAGCAGTCGGCGCTGCCTGCGGAGCCGGCGCCTCAGCCTGCAGAGGCGCAGCCGGTTGTGGCTCAGGCTCGGCCGCCAACTCCAGCGCGGGTGGGGGTGGGGGCGGCTCAGGCTCGGGTAGCAGCCGTCGCTGTAGCTCCTGGAGCCGCGGATCAGAAGGCTGGAGGGATTCCGCCTGCTCAAGGATGGTCGCGGCCGACGGATCAGTTTGCTGGAGCGCCGCCTCGGCGGCATCAAGGTAGGCACGGAAAGCCTCGCCGGTGCGCCCGATAGCCCGGCAGCACTCAGCCAAGTGGACGAGATGCCCCACGTTGGCCGGCTCGCCAGCCACCATCTTGCGGATCACCTCAATGGCCCGTTCCTTGAGGTTTTGCCTCTGACAAACCGTGAGGGCCTGTGTGTAAAGATCGCGCGCCTCACGGCTGAGCCCCTGGGCAGTGTAAAGCTCGGCCAGTTTCAGCATCGAGTCCACGCCGGTTGGATCGAGCTTCAGAATCTTCTTGTAGATTGCGATAGCCCGGAGGAAGAAACCTTCTCGAACGTAGGCCTCGGCCAACTTGCGGAATAGTTGCAGGGCCTCCGGCACGCTGTTGTCGCGCACACAGAGGTCGCCGGTCATGTTGATCAGGTTGAGATCCGAGGGGTCGTTCTCAATGATCTGCAAGTACTGCTGGATGGCCTGGCCGACCTTGCCCTGGGCCAGAGACCTCTCCGCCTCCTGAAGGGCTCGGGCCTTGTTAAAAGCCATTCGTAGGCTTATACCTCCGCTTGCAGCATTAACTCTTAGGGCACCGTAGCATATCGAGGTTCAGGTGACAAGGTCCGGGGTCACCCCCGCCGTCCGCCTCCCCCACCCGGTCAGAGAGGAAGCCCTGAGCCAACTGAGCCCATCCAGCCTAGTTGGGGACAGGAGAAAATCCGGAGTGATGTCCGCAGCACACCATGAGAGAAGGTCGACCTGAGTGAGGTGAGAGACGGCTAACCTTAAGCCGGTCAATAAGATCGTGGGATATTCCCGTTCAGCATACTCGTAACTGATTTGTTTTCTGTAACATCGTGGGATATCCCCGGAGTCCGTTTATAAGTGGCTTTTTTTCAGCGACATCGTGGGATATCCCGAGACCGTTGCGCCAACGTCAGGGGATGAGGGTGCTTCCTGCAAGCTTGCGTAGCGCTCTCTTCGCCTGGACGACCTAGTTTCGCAGTCAACAAGCAGCTATTCTCCCAGACATATGTGCGCCCTGGTGGCCACACTAACGACCAAGGCCAGGGCGGGCCTTCGCAACCCGCCAGGCGGGTCCGGCCTGGTCACCGGAGGTATTAGACTCTCACCCCTCGCCGAAATTGTTTGATAATCTCATCCAGCTCCGGCCAAGGGACGAAAATCCTCCCCCCAATCTTGAGGGAGAATACCCTTCCGCACTGAACCCAGCGGTAGAACGTCGAGCGGCACACGTTGACACCTGTTCGTCTTTCCAGAATGCGCCAGGCGTTATAGGGCGTCAGCAACGGCGTTCCCAGGGGCCCGTTAGAGCGAGAGAACAGGGGTTCTGGGGTTTCATCCGGAAGCCAGGCTCCAACCAGAGGACTCATAGATCAACCTCACTGAACTTGCTCCGGGACCCAAAAGTCCAGGCCCGCGATACGTCCCCACAGCGGACGCGCGCGGCAGCCCAAACAGACTCCGGGAGTGCCTGGAGCGCCCGGATGCGGGAGCCGGCCTCCGACGGCTCCCGCACGCGGCTTCTTACTGCTGTTCATTCAGAAATCGCTCCCGCTCCGCCATCAATCGGCGGCGATCAACTCCTCGCTTGTCAACACGTTCCAGTTCGTCCGCTTTGGGGGGACCAAACTTACTCCGGGCCACGAGGGCAGACGAGGGCTGGTACGAGCAGTACAGGGCAGGTTCCTGCTGCTGGCGCAGGTGGTTGAGGCATCGGCCTCCCCCCCCGGGCGCAGCCGGAAAAACACACCCTTTCTCCAAGCAGCGGCCGGGCAGGGTGGGCATGACGGCCTTCGGTTTGATTTTGGGGGGAAGCGCCAACTGGCCGGGTGGTGGAGCGATCCCCGGCAGCGGCAGGGGTATCTGGGTAGCGCTCAGCAGCGCGGACAGGGCCAATGGCCGAGTAACGGGTTCGGGTTCATCTGGACAGCGTTTTGCGGCTCCCATAAGATGGCTCCTCTTGGAAAATTGCAAGTTCGATGACAGGACTTGTGCGGGCAGTCTGAGTACGCGATCTCTTTCTGCAGGCGCGGTCGGCCGCCCGAGGACGGCTCCGGGTGTCTTGCGGACAACGATGATAGAAGTATCGAGGCTAAGGTCAGCTTGCGATCTGCCGAACGCGCGAATCGGCCTGGCGTCGGGCCGTATGTTGCCCGAGGCGCCTGTCGTCGGCCTCGAGGCCGTCCAAGCCGCAAAACGTCCGGGCGGGCAGGGATCGTGCAAAGCCAGCGGGCCGGCACCGTCTAGGCTACTTGAATGACAATTCTTGTAAATTATCTGCTTGCATTCTAGCCTACGCTCTGATAAATAGAGGGGCGAGAGGTTAGGTGGATTATGGCGTACGGCGGCCCTACGCGACGTTTTTTGGGGTTCGAGCAAGTCTCGAACCCGGTCTCGCCGCTGCCGCAGCGCCCTCTTGCCAGCCGCCTCACTCGCTTGATTCGGCCACGACGCGCGAGGCCGGCCGGTGTTCCGTGCCGTCAACGCGGGTTGCAGGCCCAGGGTTAAAAGCGAACGGATCTGCTCCCCGTAAGCCGGGCTATCTATGGGCCTTTTCGAGAAATCAGCGACACTGGCAGAGAGGCAGAATCCGGGGCCACCATACTGCCTTCGCCATGACAGCACAGCCTTGCATGATGTGGTGGTAGTTAACCGACAAGTAATGAGCATGATCCAAAAAAATGGTCCCCAAACCGAAGGACCAAAGAACCTGTGCTTGGCTCCGCCTTGAGCCCGTCCGGAACTGCACGTCCCTAAAACGTCCGGAGTTTAGGACGGCGGTAAGCTACGCTCTGCAGAGTCGAGGCTCGACAACTAATCTCGTCTCCCAGCAGCGAAGCCTCAAGGTAGCCTAAGTGCCTAGTAAAAGTCAAGTCTTTTTTGAGAGGAGTGGAACATGGCTAAGCTGGATGCCGCCAAGATCATCCGCAGGGTCAGAGCCCGCCTGGGCGTGAGTCAAGAGGGCCTTTCGCGGCGCCTCAACGCGACCAAGGGCGCGGTGCAGCACTGGGAAAGGGGCCGGAATCACCCGGACCTGGCCCGGCTCATGGCGCTGCGCAACATCTGTCCCACGGGACCGGAGCGCAAGCAGTTGGACGATCTGATCAAGGAGACACAGGGCCGGATTGCGATGCCAGCGGGCGACTTGTACCCGGGTGGCGGCGGAAGCTCCATGCTGCAAAAGGAGAATGGCCGCCTGCGCAGCCAGATCCAGCGGCTCGACGCCAGCCTCCAGAAAAAGGGCGAACAGCTCCGAATTCTTGAAGACCTGGTTTCGGAACTCCAGCGACAGAATGCTGAGTTGAAGGGCTCCAAGGCGAACAGCTAGGACATCGGCTCCGCGCCTCGACTTATTCCGGCAAGTGCCGCCGGGGCTGGCTGTCCTGGTTCAAGAGCGGCGGTCTGCTGCTGCCAGCCCTTGCAGCAACTGAGGCAACTGCTGGGTGAAGGCCGAACGGGCCAGGATACGGTCGCAGCCCGCGCTCCGGGCGGCCGCGATCTTGTCGGCGGCTACGTGTGAGACGAAGCCGACAACCGGCACGGGCCGGGTACTGGGATCGGCCTTCAGCGTCCGGATGAGATCCACGGCCTGATCCGAATTCAAGTCGAGAATAACGGCTTCGGCGCCGCCCGCGGCCAGGCGCTGGGCTAGCGTCGGCATCAGCTGGGCGGTGCTCACCACTTCGGCCTCCAAGCCAAGCCGCCGCGCAGCCTCCCGAATCCTGGCTGAGAAGAACAGATCGTCAACCGCCACCACAAGGCTCACAAGCTACCGCTCCTTTGCCCGCCAGAATTCTGAGCTACCGCGACGGAGGCCGGGTACTACCGCTCAACTCCGATTGTAAACCACGGCGGCGTTCCGCCGCTGGCGAGACTTCCGGCCTTTCACCGCGAACGTTGTCGAACGAAGCCGTTGTCCGGGTGATGGTAGTATAGTGCCGTTCACTCAGGTCCAAGAGCTAAGTGGAGGGACGCTAATGGGTCACGGCCGGGCGGCCTTCGTGTTAAGCCTGCTGGCATTGCTCGACCTTTGCGGGGCGTGCGAGGCGACGTCGAGCACCAAGACCCTGGGGCAGGCGGCTCAGCCCGCGGAGGCTGCGGCGTCGACGAATCCATCGAAACCCCTTTCGACCCGGGTGGTCGCCTACCAGATTGACGCCCGGCTCGATCCCGAGAAGAAGACCGTCGACGCCACCGAGACCCTGACCTATCACAATCTGACCGGTCAGCCCTTGCAGACCTTCCCGTTTCATCTGTACTTGAACGCTTTCCAACCCAGATCCACCTTCATGAGTGAGGTTCGCGACATCGGGACGCGTGGCGCCGGCCCTGAGGCAGGTTGGAGCCCGAAGCACTACGGAGCCATCGAGGTCCAGTCACTGGCGGTGGACGGTGCGGGCGACCTCACGCGGCAGATGCAGTTCACCCAACCGGACGACCACGACCCAGACGATCACACCGTCTTTCAGGTGACGCTCCCCAAGCCGGTCCCGCCCAACGGCGAGGTCATTTTCAGGATGGCGTTTCGCGACCAGCTTCCGGAAATTGTGGAACGGACCGGCTACAAGCGCAACTTCTTCATGGTGGCACAGTGGTTCCCCAAGATCGGGGTCTGGTGGCATGGGGCCTGGAATTGCCATCAGTTTCACGCCACCACGGAGTTCTTCGCCGACTTCGGGGTCTACGACGTAAAGGTGACCGTTCCCCGCAACGATCTCGTGGGCGCCGCGGGCGACGAAGTCGCATCGGAAGACAATCCCGACGGCACCCGCACCATCACGTATCACGCCGAGGACACGCACGACTTTTCCTGGGCCGCGAGTCCTGACTTCACCGACCTGGAGGACTCCTGGACGGGCCCGGGGGGGCCGGTGAAGATCCACCTGCTGATCTCTCCGGGGCACCTAGGGCAGGCGGGGCGTTACTTGCAGTCGCTGAAGGGCGCCCTGGACACCTTCGATCGCCGGTACGGCGCCTACCCCTACGATCGCCTCACTCTCGTCGACCCGCCGCAAGGTGCCATCGAGGCCGGCGGCATGGAGTATCCAACTCTGATCACGGGCGGGACCGCCTGGTGGGAACCCCGGGGCTTACGGCTCACCGAACTGGTGACCGAACACGAGTTCGGACACCAGTACTGGTACGCCGTGGTGGCCACCAACGAGTTTGAAGAAGCGTGGCTGGACGAAGGCATTAACAGTTACACCGAGGTCAAGGTCATGTCGGCGCTCTATGGATCGGGCCGGTCCCTGGTCGATTTTTGGGGTGCGACGGCGGACGACGCGGGTGAGCAGCGGCTGGCCTACCTCAGTACACCCGACACCGATCCTCTAACTCGCTTCGCCTACCAATTCATGAATGCCGCCTCCTACGGCGACACGACCTACGGCAAGACCGCCGTCGTCCTGCTCACACTGGAAGGGATTATCGGCGAAGAGACCCTGCGGAGCGCCTTGCACACCTATTACCAGCGCTATCGGTTCACCCACCCCACCGGAGCGGACTTCCTCACGACCGTCCGAGAGGTCTCCGGCCAGGATCTGAGCTGGTATTTCGACCAAGCCGTGTCGGGCACCAAGGTGCTCGACTACGAGGTGCTCGACATCCGGTCCGATCGCGCCGATTGGTATGAGAAGCATCCGCGAGCGACCGGACCGGTGCTGTATCGCGACACCGTGCTGGTCCACCGCAAGGGCGACTTCATCTTTCCCGCCGAGACGGCCGTCCGCTTCGACGACGGCGAGAATGTGCGCGAGAAGTGGGACGGCCGCGACCGCTGGGTGCGTTATACCTACTTGAAGAAGGCTAAGGTCGTCTCGGCCGAGGTTGACCCGGATCACAAAGTGGCGCTGGACCGGGACTTTTTCAACAACAGCCGGACGGCCGCGGCGCACTCGGGCGCCGCCCGCAAGCTCGAAGTCTACTCGTTGTTTCTGACCCAGATCTTCTTTCAGCTTCTGGCATGGCTGGTGTGAATTGCAGACTCAAAGAAAGCCCGCGGTGCTCAGGGCCGGATGGCGTCTGGTGTGGCGCCGGCAACGCCTGCTGTGGTGGGTCTATGGCGTCAGCCTCGCGCTGGCGTACTTCGCAATCCAACCCCTGGCTGCGACCGTGGCCCCCATCCTGAACCGAAGCCTGGCCGCCGACCGCCTTTATCATCACTTTGATCTCGCCACTCTTTTTGAGCTGTTGTCCCGTCCGGAGTTCACGCGCCGCGCGCTGACACGCAGTCCCGTCTTCTTTGGCGTTGTGTTCCTGGCGCTGATGCTGCTGTTTACCGGAGGCATCCTGAAGGCTTACAACGAAGACCGCACGCTGACCACGGCAGAGTTCCTGGGCTCCGGCGGCGGATACTTCTGGCGCTTCTTCCGGTTGCTGATCTTCATGCTGATCGCCCTCGCCCCGGTGAGACTCCTTCATTGGGGCTTCAGAGCGTGGTCGAACACCCTGGCCGATCGCTGGGCGCAGCCGGCCCCAAGTGTTTTTGTGAGGATCGCAGGAATCCTGACCGTCCTCTTTCTGCTGATTGTGCTCCGTCTTTGGTTCGACCTGGCGGAGGTGCAGGCCGTGGCCGAAGACGAATACGCCATGCACCGGGTGCTGATGGTCGCCGCCCGCCTCACCCGGCGCAATCTCGGCGCTCTATTGTGGATTTATCTCGCGCCCGGCATTCTCGCTGGGACGGGCACGGCGCTGGCGTTGGCGGCGTGGGTCCGGCTTGTGCCGCACGAGGCCGTGAATGCATCGCTCGTGCTCAGCCAGGCCGTGATCCTTCTCTGGACCCTCGCCCGGCTCTGGCAGCGATCGAGTGAGGTCCTGTGGTACCAGCAGCGCCCGCCCGGGGTCCTGGAGGAGCCTTCGTCCCTGCCGGAGTTTTCCTTGGAAGCGCCGCCTCCTCCCGAAGTCCCCCCGGCCGAGGTCTCACTCTAGCAGCCGCAGTCAGCCACGAACCTCAGTTGCGCTGATAATGTGACGATCATATCTCATCTGCTATAATCACTCGGTAAGAAATCAACTCTACCAGGAGGTAAACCGATGGGTATCGAATTCTCCGATCAATGGCTGACTTACGGAGGAGACCACGTCACCTCCCAAGCGACGGCCGCGGCACTTCTCAGGAGCGCTGCCCAGGCCGTGGCCAACACCAACCGCGTGGAGATTATGACTTGGGCCAATGCGATTCAGTCAGGGGCCCCCCAACAAAACGGAAATTTCGTCGAGATCTACAAAGGAGACCACCAGCTCCAAGGAGCCTGGGGTCAATTCGCCCACCTGACCGGTCGCGTTAAGATCAAGAAGACCTATTCCATCGACAACCATAGCCTGACCGGCGCTTTCCATCTTTACGTGGAGATCCTGGGCCCCATCGTGGGGAAGACCAGAGAACAGTTGCGGCCACGAGCCATCTCCTACTCCCAGCAAAACAACATCATTACCGAGGACATTCAGAACGCCACGGAAGTCGATAGCGACAAGGCCCCGGCCGGGAAGGCTGTGGGTCAATAAAGACGTGGTAGGCGTCATTGCAGGGCTTCAGTGGTTGGTGTTGACAGCGTTAGCGTGGGGGGCCAGAACCAGTGGGGCTTGACGATCAAACCGTCCTGCAATGACGACCGGTTCTGGCTCTGCTCGCCCGTTTAGGCTTTCGGCTCTTGGGTCTCATCAAGGCCCTCTAAGACTCACCCGCTCCCGCTCCTTGTGCTCGAACCTGCGCGATGACCAGTTCCTTCTTCTTGGCATCCAGGCGCGAATCTCTGGTCAGATAAGTCGTCTGAGTTGGAACCGCAATGCCGGTCCCAGCTCTTTCGACAATGTCCATAATGTGAAGGAGGAGTTCTTCCTGGATCCCAAGGAAATCCGCAAAGTCTGCGAGCAGGACGTAGGCAAAAACTTCGAGTTCCAGAGAAGAATTCGCGAAGCGGATAAGCCGAACGCGGGCGGTGCTCGACTCCACCTTGGGATGTTCCTGCAGAAGGGTACGGATCTCCGCAAGTACGTAACGAAGTTGATCAGCGCTGGTCTCGTAGCGCAACCCGATAACGTGACGGAACCAGATCCTGTCGCGGGAAGCGTAGTTCTCCACGACCATGGAGGCGAGTTGACCATTGGGAACCGTTAGCAAAGTGTGGTTCAGCGTGCGAATCCGCGTGGAGCGAAGCCCGATTTCTTCGACGGTCCCCAGGGAATCACCGATCTTACAGAAATCACCTACCCGCAGCGGCTGATCCGCCACGATCATGACGGTGCCGAACACATTCTCGATGGTCTTTTGGGCGGCAAAGGCGAGCGCGATGCCGCCGAGACCGAGCCCGGTCACGACGGTCGCTGGATTGATTCCGACTTTGTAGAGGATCACGACCAGGGCCACGACAGCCACTAACGCCTTCAGGACCCAGCGGGAGAGCCGCAAAGGAGCGATTTTCGGAAGGGCGTTTCTCCGTCGGAATCGCGCCACCGCTAATTCAGTGAGCAGATCCAGGATACGCGTCAGGAGCCACGCAAAGCCCACGATTGCTACCGCGGGGGCAACAACCCCCCGCCAAATCTGGCGGGCGAACAGGGTCTGTGCGAGGGGCGCTGCGGCAAAGATCACGTAGGCGAGAATTAATACCCGCACGGGACCGAGAAAGCCTCCCGCCAGGAAGAGAGGGCTCGTATGGGCCAGACGGAAAATCACTCTGATCAACAGTCCGATCACCCAGGTGACCACCAGGACCACGCCAAAAGCGACGGAAATCACCAGGGGTATCCCGATCCACCTGAAGACTGGAATTCCGAGGAGCTGATTCTCGACGAGCCACTTCGGAATGTACCGCTCGAACCAAGGAGCCTCAAGATTGCGGGCGACATCGGGAAGCTGGATCAGTGTCTCTGCCGAAAACAACCAGTAGGGGGGGCGGTTTGCAGTCGGTTGAATACGATCCACGAAGATCAGCAGACTCTGATTCCCAATCTGGGCTGTGCCGACCTCGTTGCGGGTTCGGCGCACGTTTTCCTTGGGAGTCCCCTCGGGGTCCTTACTAAGCGTCCCAAGGTCCAAAGTCAAACCTTCGTCCATCACCAGCTTGAGCTGGCGCGCCAGTTCCTGCTTTCGCTCCGGCAGCTGCTTGGAATCCAGGAACTCGGAGGCGGTTTTCCAATCGCTTTGTTCCGCAGCCTTGAGGAAACCTACCACAGTGCCGTAAGGGGAGTCGCGGCCGAGTGGGTCCTTGGGCTCTTCCGGTACCGGTGGGGCGGGGGCCGCCGCTGAGGGCGCGGCAGCCTGCGAGTTAGCGGGCGCGGCGGCCTTCTGAAGCAAGGCCTGGCCGGGCGTCGATCCCGCCCAGAGCACACTGACAGCAACCAGGAGACCTGTGCAGCTTGCTCTCACTCCTATGCTGTTGAATGTCGGAGAGTGATCCGCCTGCGACTCGCATCTGATATGATTTGGGGGCACGCTTTCTTCCTTTCCGAACCTAGACGCTTCCCCCACGCCCATGCTCTTGGTGTGGCCACTTTTGAACCGGGGCGACGTCAAGTCGAAGATTCACATGACATTTGGTGCTCAAGATGAAGTTTGGTCCGGCCGCAATGCTACGCTGAAAGGCATCATCATTGAACCGGGCCACTCTTTGGGGCCACTTCATGCATTACCCGAATATAGTCATTCGGAATCTCCTAGGCAAGCTCTCGGGCCTTCACCCTCTACCTCCGAAAGGTCCTGACCCGGCAAGCAAATGGATTATCGCGATCGTCTTACGGTCTCGCTTCAGCGGCAAAGTATCGTTCGATTTTGGGAAGCGCGAAGTTTGAGTCGCAGAGGGCGGCGTCGCGTCCCAACTTGGCTTCGGCAGCGACGGGCGCCAGGCGTCTGCAATGACGACTCGTTCCGGTTCTGGCTCCGCGCGCCCATCGAGGCGTCGGCTGGGTCCCTGGATCAGGGGGCAAGGGGAACACGTTCTGTTATCGGCGTCTGCCTGGGCCGGGCCAACTGATCAACGCAGGGTGCCCAGAGTTGGCTCAAGTCAAGTATGGATAGGGTAGATTCAAGTGCAGGTCACGCGCCCTCGATCTTCTTGGAGAGCAAGCTGAGAGGGGCCCCCTGTGGAGTTTTCCAGATCATGCCGCTCAGCGGATGCCTAGTTTCTTGAGCCTCTTCATGGCCAATTCATCGCCGGCCTTGGCCGCCTTCCCATACCAACTCACCGCCTGTGCATGGTCCTTTTCCACTCCCCACCCGTTTTCGTACATCAATCCCAAGTTCCTCATAGCTAGTGCATTGCCCGCCTCAGCGGCCTTGCGGAACAAGCTCACGGCCTGCGAGTCGTTTTGAGCCACGCCTTTCCCATGGCGGTACATCACGCCCAGACAATTCATTCCGTCGACGTTGCCCGCCTCGGCGGCTTTTCGGTACCAGTTCACCGCCTGCGCGTCGTCCTTAGTAACTCCCCTCCCATTGTCGTACATCCAGCCCAGGCGGACCATGCCGTCTGTATCGCCGGCCTCGCCGGCCTTTCGATACCAGCTCACCGCCTGCGCGTCGTCTTGGGACACCCCCTTCCCGTCGCAATACATCAGGCCCAGACTGACCATTCCCTTGACATCCCCGGCCTCGGCGGCTCTTCGGTACCAGGCCACCGCCTGCGCCTCGTCCTTCTCAAGTCCCGTCCCCTGTTCATACATCAACCCAAGGTTGAACATCCCCCCCGGACTGCCGGCCTCGGCCCCCGTGCGATACCAGAACACCGCCTGTACCTCGTCTTTGGCCACTCCCAGGCCGGACTGGTACATAAAACCCAGGTTGACCATCCCAGTCGGACTGCCGGCCTCGGCCGCCCTGCGGTACCAAGTCACTGCCTGCGCGTCGTCGTGGGCCACGCCCGAGCCGATCCTATACATCCAGCCCAGCCCGACCATGCCGTCTGCGCTGCCGAGGTCGGCGGCCTTACGATACCAATTAACAGCCTGCACCTCATCTTTGGGTACTCCCCACCCCCTCCGGTACATCACCGCTACGTTGCTCATTCCAAGTGGGTCGCCCGCGGCGGCCGCTTTGAGATACCAGGCCGCGGCGGCCGCGTTGTCCTTAGGAACGCCCCGATAGGCGGGCTTGCTGGGGTCGTAATACAAGCCAACATAAGTCATCGCCTCGGCATTACCGCCTTCGGCAGCCTGCCTGAAGAGGGTAAATGCCGAGCCTTGCTGGTCGCCGCCCGTCCGTAGGGCCTTTGCCTGAGCGAGCAGAACCTTCGGTTGCGCAGCGGCACTGGCCGCAGCTGCTGGCTGCGCGGTCACCGGAACCGGCACCTTGGAGAACACAAAGTCACCAAAGTCATCGCCGGAATCGCGGATGACGCGGAACGTCGGCATCTGATCGGACTTCCCAGCTACCTGGACGTTGACATACTGATCGAAGAGATCGTTGGCTGAGAACTCGTCCCATTCGATCTCTTTGAGGCCCTGAAGAAAGGCGTAGGTAAAAATCGAATGGCCCGGCGCGCCCGCGTCCGTCACTGGTTCATTGCCGCCGCTGGAGATCACCGCCCGCGACTTCTTCCGCAGACATTTGTCGAGGTAAGGGCCACGCCGGACAGGACTCATCCGGGGATTGTCTTCCCGATAGGCCGCGATCATGCCGGAATAGCAACTGTCAGAAACGATCAAGATGTGACGGGCCGGGATCGCCCGCGCCCGACCGGTAATTTCGTCGGCCATGATCCAGTCAGCGTAGGTGTCCCTTTCTGCTTCCGCGGGAGCCCAGTAGGCCTTGTCCATCGCCTCGTCGTACCAACCATGGCCGGCATAATAGATCAGCAGATTGCTGTCGTCGGGAAGGGTACGCCGGTAATTGTCGAGTGCGCTGAGGATTTCGTGCCGGGTGGCGTTGGGCAACAGCGTGGTCTGGAATCCATAGCGGTCGTGAAGCAAGCTGGCGACGTCGTTGGCGTCGTTCAGGGGGCTCTTCAGTTTCGTAAGGTGTTCGTACTCGTTAATCCCGATCACCAACGCATAATAAGGACCCGGCTCCTCAGGTGCTGAAGGCTTGGCTGTGGAGTCAAAGACGTTTCTCTGCGAATCGGGAGCCTGGGCCAGGGCAGAAACGAAATTCCCCAGGAGCAAGAGGAAGGAAACGAAGAAAAGCGGCCGACGGCTGTCCACGGCTAGGGACCACCCGCTCGCCCTACTTCTTTCTATAGAGCGGACCCCGGATAATGTCAAGTCGTGTTATTGTCAACGCTGTTAAACGAAGTAGTGGAATCCGAACCTATCAAGACTCCGCCGGCGCGACGAGAGATTGTCTTCAGCTTGCGCCCGACGGACGCCGGAGGACCAAAGATGAATACGATTCTTCAGGTGGCGGGAACGCTGGTGCTTGGCTTGGGGGCCCTGGTGGCCGCCCAGGGCGCTGATCAGCCCGGCGGCGGTCCGGTCACCATCGAGTACTACTACAAGATCGCGCCGGGCGGCATGATGCCGGGCGGTCCGTCGGAGTGGCTGTCACTCTATCTGAAGAACCACCATCCCATCCTGGCGCAGCTCAAGAAAGACGGTTTCATTCTGAGCGAGAAGATCTACGAGCGCCGGTTTCATGCCGAGAGCCCCGCCTGGGACTACAAGGTGGTGATGGTCTGGCGCGCTTGGGCGGCCATCCAGGAGGCGGGCGCACGTGAGCCCGAGATCATCCGTTCGCTCTATCCCGATAAGGCGGCCCACGATCGCGAGGAAAAGCGCCGCTGGGAGCTGACGGAAAAGCACTGGGACGACGTCCTGAAGGAAGTGCCCATCGAGTAGAATGGAGGGCAAGACCAACTTCGACGGTACTGAAGTGAGGCACCGATGAACAATCGCGAACTGGCTCCCCTGGCAAACCGGCGGGAGTTTTTGAAGAGGACAGCGCTCGGGCTCTCCGCGGCGTTGGCAGGCTCCTCGGCCCTCCAGGCGGGGACCGCGGCAGCGGCCGATGACATCCATGATATCCGCGAGGATTCGCCCAAGCTGAAGATCGGGGTCTTCGATGCCGCCTTCCCCGACCTCTCGATTGACCAGCTCCTGGAGATGATCAAGGAGTTCAAGATCGAGGCGGTCGAGATCGGGTCCGGCAACGATCCTGGCCACGCTCACTGTGACCTGCCCGGTCTACTAGCGGACGATTCCAAGCGCCACGCCTACATGGCCCAGTTCGAAAAGAACGGCATCATGGTGAGCGCCTTCAGCTGCCACGGCAACCCCGTCCACCCCGACACCGACCGCGCCAAGCGGGAAGACGCCGTCTACCGCCAGAGCATCGATCTGGCGGCCAAGACCGGGGTGAATCGGGTGGTCTGTTTCTCTGGCTGCCCGGGCGACGGGACGGGCAAGCATCCCAACTGGGTGACCACGCTCGAAACCGACGAGTTTGTAAACATTCTGAAGTGGCAGTGGAACGAGGTTCTGATTCCTTACTGGAAGGATCTGAGCGCTTACGCCCGGCAGCGCAACGTGAAGATCGCGCTCGAAATGGACGGCGGCTATTCCGTCTTCAACGTGGGTACCCTGCTAAAGCTGCGCCACGCGGCCGGCGACAATATCGGCGCCAACCTGGACTACAGCGGCCTGTTCCAGTTGGGCATCGACCCGATCGCGGTGGCCAAGAAGCTGGGCGAGGAAGGCTGCATCTACCACATGCACGGCAAGGACATCCTGCAGGACGCCGGCAACGTAGCCGTGAATGGGCTTCTGGATCTGACACCTTACGAGGATCTGGCCGGGCGCTCATGGTCCTACGCCGACATCGGATTCGGCCACGATCTGGCGGTCTGGAAGGGGATCGTGGAGCAGTTGAAGGCTGTGGGCTACGACCACGTGATCAGCATCGAGCACGAGTCGCCCTTCACCTCGGGTCGGATCGGGGTGGCCAAGAGCGCCGCCGCGCTGCAGCAGATCTTGCTGAATCGGGCGGAGATTCTGTAGTCACTCGAGGCTGCGCGCCGCTGCTGGGCCCGGATCACTTCGAGCGCGTTTTCGACGCCGAGTGCCACTTCCAGGCGCTTTCCACGATCGCGTCCAGGCCGGGGTAGTCGGGGGTCCAACCCAGGACCTGCCGCGCCCTGGAAACCTCGGCCACCAGAGCCGGCGGATCGCCCGCCCGCCTCGGACCCTCCCGGGCCGGCACTTTGCCGAGCTTGCCGATGGCAGCGATCACCTCCCGCACCGAGTGCCCCTCTCCGGTGCCGAGGTTGACCGCCGTGCTGGCTCCTCCTCCCGCCAGGTATTCGAGCGCCTGGACGTGGGCCCGCGCCAGATCGGTGACGTGAATGTAATCGCGGATGGCGGTGCCGTCGGGCGTGGGATAGTCGGTGCCGTAGATCTCGAGGCACGGACGCCGCCCCAAGGCGGCCTGGATAGCGATCGGGATCAGGTGGCTTTCGGGGTCGTGATCTTCACCCAGCTCGCCGTCCGGATCGGCGCCGGCGGCATTGAAGTAGCGTAGCGCGATCCAGCGCAGGCCGTAGGCTGGGTCGTAGTCGCGCAGGATTCTTTCGATCACCAGCTTGGTCTCACCGTAAGGATTCACAGGCTGCTGGGGGTGGTCTTCCGAGATGGGCACCTGCTTCGGTTCCCCGTAGGTGGCGCACGACGATGAGAAGACGATGTGCTTCACCCCCAGCTCGACCATGGTGTCGGCCAGCCGCAGGGAATTCACCACGTTGTTCCAATAGTACTTGCGCGGATTGGCGACCGATTCGCCCACCAGCGCGTCGGCGGCGAAGTGGATGACGGCTTCGATCCTGAAATCGCGCAGGGTGGTGCGCACGAATTCCAAGTCGGCGAGGTCGCCTTCCGCCAGCGGACCCCACTTCACCGCCCAGCGGTGTCCCGCGCTGAAGTTGTCCAGCACTACGGGCTCATGCCCGGACTTCGATAGCGTTTTGGCAGTGTGGCTGCCGATATAGCCGGCTCCGCCGGTGACGAGCACACGCATATCTGAACCTCGGGGTAATGTGGGATTCGCTGGAGATCAGAGCTTCAGCGTCTTCAGGTATTTCCGGAACGGCTTGCCCAGATCGCTGCGCTTCAGGGCCAGCTCGACGGTGGCCTCGAGGAAACCCAGCTTGTCGCCGGCATCGTAACGCTTGCCCTCAAAGACGTAGCCGTAGATCGGCTCCTTGTCGAGCAGGCTGCGGAGCGCGTCGGTCAACTGGATCTCGCCGCCGGCCCCGCGGCGGGTGGAGGCCAGCTCGTTGAAGATCGCCGGGGTCAGGATGTAGCGGCCGATGATGGCCAGGTTCGACGGGGCTTCGCGGGGCGATGGTTTTTCGACCATGTGTTCGACGCGGTAGAGGCGGCCTTTCCAGTTGGCGTCGGCAATGGGCTCTCCCTTGATAATTCCGTAGCTCGAGACGGCGCTGCGCTCGACCTTCTGGATGGCCACCACGCTGCGCCCGTAGCGCTCGAAGACCTCCATCATCTGCTTGATGCAGGGCACCTCGCTGTCGATCACGTCGTCGGAGAGCAGCACCGCAAAGGGCTCATCGCCCACCAGATCGCGGGCGGTTAGAATGGCGTGCCCCAGGCCGAGCGCCTCCTTTTGCCGCACGTAGGTCATCTGCAGCAGCTCCGAGATGGAGCGCATCTGGACGCGCGTATCCTCCTTGCCGCGGCCCGCCAGCTGATGCTCCAGCTCGAACGAAACGTCGAAGTGATCCTCAATGGCATGCTTGCCGCGCCCCGTCACGAAGATCACCATGGGCAGGGCGGAAGCGGCCACCTCTTCGGCGGCATACTGCACCAGGGGCTTATCCACGATCGGCAGCATCTCTTTGGGCTGAGCTTTGGTGGCGGGCAGGAAGCGGGTGCCGAGTCCGGCCACCGGCAAGACTGCCTTTCGGATCGTCATACGCAGCACATCACCTTTGGTCGAGATATTTGATGAGAATCACTTCGTTCTGCGCTTCATTGTACAGCAGCTCATCCACCAAGGCGCGGGCCATCAGGATGCCGAAGCCGCCCGGCCGTAGCCCCATGTCGGCCCGGACCCTCTGGTGTTCGGCCGGCTGGTCCGGGGGATTGGCGAGGGCCGCATGGTTGAGGGCCTCGAACTGGAAACCCGTGCCCGGATCCGCGATCCGGTAGAGGATCAGGCGCGGCGTGCGGATGCAGACCACCCGGACCCGGCGGGCCGGATCGAGTTTTCCACCCCACTCCACCGCGTTCAGCACCAGCTCGTGCAACGCCTTGCTGACCTTCTCCGCTACCTCCGGCGGCGCACCGCTCTTGATGGCACTGAGGAAGCTCTCGCTGCGCTCGGCCGACTCCAGGGTGCAGGGCACCAGCAGTTCCACCCAGTTCGGCTTCGACGAGATTACTTCAATGCGCGCGTCCTCCGGCTCCAGCTCCAGCACCTCGCGAACCAGCTCTACCAGCTCATGCGGATCCAGTGGCTTGGTCACGTAGCGGCAGGCTTGGGCTCGAGCGGCGCGCAGGACCGCCTCAGGAGTGTCGTTGCCCGTCATCATGATCGCCCTTGGCGGATGATCCAGCTCGGGCAGCCGCTCCAGGACGCTGAGCCCGTCCAGGCGGGGCAGCCCGATATCGAGCAGCACCAGATCGAAGTGGTCTTCCTGCAGGCGCTCCAGCGCCTCGACGCCGTCGCCGGCCGATTCCGCCGGAAGATCTGCCGCCGCCAGCAGGTCGCACACCAACTCTCGCACCTGCGGGTCGTCCTCGACCACCAGCACCTTGCTCATCCCTTGCACCTGGACCCCGCCCGGCGCCGGGGGCCTCATCTATACACTCTATCGTAAACACCCCGGATAAGACAGACGGCGCGAGAGTTCCGCGCGCTCCAGGCGGTGCCAAGCGCGGATCTTGCAGGCATCCGGAGGCCGATACGAAAGGCCGCTCCTCGTCACTATACGATGTGGAACACCCCAGCGCGGCCGCGATGCCGCTAACGAAGTGACCTTTCACTGGACGCCGCGACTTGACGGCTCTGCCTCAGGTTGCGGTCCGGGTTGATTTCCGGTATGGTCTTGTCACTCGTCAGGGGGATACCGGGAGATACAACGGGAGGTGCAAAATGTCAGCATGGAATTGGGTCCAGTTGGCGGTCGCCATCCTTGCGGCGGTTGTGGGGGCCGTTGGCAAGCAGATGAACAAGTGGCTGGGCTTTGTGATGGTCCTGGCCGTCGGGATCCTGCTCATCGTCATGAGCGCCATCAGCCAGGATTTCCGCTTTCTTCCGCTGGGCGCGTGGGCGATTGTAGCCGATATCCTGGCGGTGATCGGCAACGCCACCGCCGAAGCTCAAGCGGACGACGATACCCTGGGCGCAGCCGTCAAGAACCTGCCCGGCTGGGCTTGGGTGACGATCGCCGTGCTGTTGGTCGCCGCTATCGTTGTCGGACTCGTGGCGATACCGGCGCCAGTGCGTCGCGCCTGATCGCTTAGCCTATAATTAAGGGTGAGGCTTTTAACGGCCCTGCCTTGGACGACTCGCGTGGCGGTCTTCGCCGAACGTATGGGTGTGCCCTGCCCATCCACACGCGCCTCAGCATGGTTGACGAGGAGAGCGGCCCGGACCGTTGAACCTCGACCCGAGTCATGATCCGAGCGTCCGGACTTCTCCTTGCCCTGCTCTGGCTGGCCTCGGCTGCTCCGGCGGCCGATACCTACGTCCAGACCGTGGTGGACTCCAACGGCCAGCTTCACATCCTGATGAAACACCGCCGGGAGATCGTGCCCAAGAAGGAACCGGGGCAGGTGAGCTTCCAGAAGCCGGAGATCGCGCCTGACGGCCATGCCGTGGGCTGGCTTGCCATGTTTCCCGGCACCTCCTATCCGGTGCCGATGAAGCTGGTAATCTATGCCAACGGCGAGACGCGCACTTTTACCGGCAGCGGGTTACCCATCTGGCGATGGCGCTTCTGGTCCGAAGGGAAAGAAGTGGCCTTCGAGCAGGAAACAGCCCAAGGAGGCCAGGGGGTTCACTACGAACTCCGCAATCTGGCGACGGGGGACCTGGTGGCGCAATACGACGCCGAGTCCGATGCCCAGGAGGTGGCCAAGCCTCCCCGCTGGGTGGCCGAGATCGACTCCGATCAATAAGGCTAGGCGGGCTGCTCGATGTGTACTTCGTTGCCACTGGGATCGTTCAGGTTGAAGCCGTGGGCGGGCCAGTTCTCGCGCTGCAACCCACGGGTGATGACGATCCCCTGCGACTCCACCCCGGCGTACACTTCCTCGACATTGCGGACCGTCAGGTAAAGGTAGCCGGTGCCGGAGCGCGTCCACACAGGGCCGTCCTCGTCCATAATGAAATGGACCTCCACCCCGTCGCGGCTCATGATGGCATAGTTGGCAAAATCCTCCGTCTCTCCCGGACGGCCCTTCCCGTGAATGTAACGGGCCTGGAAGCCCAGCACCCGCTCATACCACGCCGTGGTGTCATAGATATCGCTCACCGGGATCACTACCGTCGCCTTGAGGAACTGGGGGTCGCTCATGTCGCCTCCTCCGAAACAAGCTAGCATACCGCTGACTCGCATCGGGCGGGATACTGCTTGACCCTTCCGATCCTAGCCGCGCGTGCTAAAATGGCGCCCAGGCACGCGACCGGATCAGAGGAGACGCCATGGGCGCGAGATCAAGAGATGGCAAGGGCGGGCTCGGCCGCCGCGAAATGCTGCGCCGGTTGATGATGGGCGCGGGAGCGGCATCCGCCTTGCCTGCAGCCGCCAGCGGTTCGGCGCAGGCCGCTACTGGCGCGAGTACGAGTCATGAGCCGCCCACGACGCCTGCGCAGGCCGCGTCGGCATCGCCCGGGATGTCGCTTGGAGCTGCCGAGCCGCCCGACCCGACCCTCAGCGCCGCGGACTGGAAGCCCAAGTTCTTCGACGATCATCAGGACTCGACCGTGCTCGCCGTCGGCGACCTCCTGATCCCCGAGACCGACACTCCCGGCGCGCGCGCCGCCCAGGTGGACCGCTTCATCGACCTGCTGCTCGCCACCGACGCGCCCGGCACCGCCGAGGAGGCCGCCGACAACGATTTCACCGACGTGCTCCTGCGTAAGGGCTCCCTCGAAGCCCAGAAGCGTTACCTCGCGGCCTTGAACTGGCTCGACGGCTACTGCCTGGCCCAATACTCCAAGCCCTTCACCGCGCTCGCCCGGCAGGAACAGGAGACGGTTCTCGATCTGCTGACCCATTCGAGCGACAGCCCCGCCCTGGTTCCGGGCCGGGAGCACTTCGGATTGATCCGCAGCTCGATTGTGGCGGCCTACTACAGCTCGGAGATCGGCACGCTCCAGGAGTTGAAGTATCAGACGAACCCGTTTCAGACCGAGATGCCGGGCTGCGAGCATCCGGAACATTGAAAGGCGGTAGGCAATAGGCAGTAGGCAATGGGCAAGAGGCAATGCGCAGCAGGCGGCAGTGGACGGTAGGCAGTGGGCGGTGGGCGGTAGGCAGTAGCCAATGGGCAATAGGCAGTGGGCAATAGGCAGTAGGCAATGGGCGGTAGGCAGTAGGCAAGGGGCAGTAGGCAACAGGCAGTAGGCAAGGGGCAGTAGGCAACAGGCACTAGGCAAGGGGCAATGGGGCAGTTGCCTCTTGGCGCTTGGCTCTTGCCTCTCGCCTCTTGCCTCTTGCCTCTTGCCTATTGCCTGTTGCATGGCGGAGCTTATGACCGAACCTAAAGTCATCGTTCAAGTTTCCCTCGATTTCACCTCCCTCGCCGACGCCCTCGACATGGCTCACCGCGCTGTGCGCGCTGAGGTGGACTGGCTGGAGGCGGGCACGCCGTTGATTCTGGCCGAGGGCCTGGAAGCGGTGCGAGGGCTGCGCCGCGAGTTCACGCATCCCATCGTGGCCGACCTCAAGACCATGGACGGCGGCTACCTCGAGGCCGAGATGATGGCCCAGGCCGGGGCCACCCACGTGGTGGTGATGGCTCAGGCCCACCCCGCCACCATCAAGGCGGTGGTGCAGGCGGGGCGCGACTACGGCGTCAAGGTGATGGGCGACGACCTGGCCTGCGCCGACAAGCCCGCCGCCGCCCGCCGTCTGCAGGACCTGGGCGTGGATTACATCGTCCATCACGTCGGCTACGACGAGCGCCGGGACCCCGAGGTGATCCGCGAGCACGGCGGCCGCGCGCCCACCCCGCTCGACGAACTGGCCGCGGTGGTGGCGGCCGTCGACATTCCCGTGCAGGCAGTGGGCGGTCTTTCCGTCGCCCAGACCAGCGAGCTGCCGAAATACGGCGTGCATCACCTGGTGCTGGGAGCGCCGCTGGCGGTGGACGCCGACTCCTTCAGCGCCCCGAAGCACGACGTCGAAGCCCTGCTGCGCGAGATCATCGGCCGCCTGCGCGGCGCCGGATGAGACCCTGAACCCAGCCGCCCGGCGGAACAAATTGTCCGGGTACTGAACCCCAGCCTGAATCATCTGCATCCAGCACATTCTGCTGATCATAGACCATAATTGTCATACGTCTAGCCTACATACAGTCTCATTTAGTGCCAGAATAATGCCTGTTCCATGAACATCATCCCTCTTGACTAGGCTCGATAACATATGCATACTACTAACAGCACTTTAGTTAGACCAACTCCACTTTGTGGGAATTGAGTCGGGAAGAGATCAGGCAATGACGACACCGAAGACGCTGCGGCAAAAGAGGGACGAACTCCTCCGGGACGCGCGCGACAACCCCGGTTCCGAAGCCGGTGAGATGCTTGGCGCCATCGTGCTGGCCGGGATTTCGCGCCTGGAGTCCGAGCAGGAAGCCGAGCTGGAGATGAACGAGACGCGCCAGCTCTTCGAGTCCTTCCGGCAGCAGAACCCGAAGCCCGGCTCCGAGACCGCGAGCAAGACGGTGATTGACGGTCTTTGGGAGCGCGAGCAGAAGCTGGAGGACGTGATGCAAGCCACGGCGGAGGCCCAGGCCGCGATCGCCGCCGGCCAGCCCCTGGACGCGCTGGCGGTCTGTAATCGCATCGCCGAGATTGTCGGCTTGAGAAAACCCGAGTCCCAACCAGAGGCCGGGGACAAGGCGATCTGGCCGGCGTGAGGAGCCACAGTTGACGAAGGATCTCTGCCGGTCGATCGATTCCAAAGAGATACGGGATTCGTGGCTACGCCCGGTCGAAAATCGTCCCCACCTGTCACTCCCGCGGAAGCGGGAATCCACGAGCTGGACCCCCGCCTGCGAGGGGGTGACAGAACCTGCGGGGGGTCACAGAAAACGGGATTTTGATCCGCGTGGGCGGGCCGCAGGCCGCACCCGACACGCGACACGACAAGGGCCATAGCCCGTCCGCCCATGATCCGATGTCCCGAAGATCCAATTGAAGGAGGCCTTATGGCATTCGATAGGCAAGACGATGCAGCATCCAATCCGCAGGAATCCCGGCCGGAGCCGGACCCCGAAACCGCGTCGGCCAGCACTCCCCCGCCCCCGCCACGCGCCACCTCCGAGCGCCGGCGCGTCGCCAGCCAGGCCAACGGACGCAAGTCGCGCGGCCCCGTCTCCGAGGCAGGCAAGCGGCGGTCCAGCAAGAATGCCCGCAAGTTCCCGGTCCGCCTGCTGGGCTTGGCCGAGGCCAAGATCCTCAATCAGGAGCCGGGCGCGGCGGAGCGGCTCTACCGCGAGCTGATCGCGCCCTACGAACCTGCGCCGGCGGTGCTGCGGATGCACTTTCAGGATCTGGCCCGGGAACGCCTGGAGCTCGAGGCCTGGGAGCGCATTCGCGACGCCCAGTTCGAAGACCGCTGGCAGCAGAACGATCTGGAACGGCGCCGCAAGTTCTACGAAATGGGGCGCGAGCTCTCCGGGACCTTAAAGCAGATTGCCGAGCAGGGGCTCCAGGGTTCTCCTCCCTCCCCCGCCAAGTTCAAGCAACAGATGGATGCGCTGGGCGCGCTCCGGGAACAGCTCACCCAGCGCCAATTCGGCCCGGAGCTGGGGCTGCTGCTACGCCACCTCTACGGGAAAGATCTGGACCCGCAGTTTCCGCGGGCCCAGACCATCTGTATCCGCTGCGAACGCCTGATGAATCCGGGCGGCAGCGAGCCTTTGAGCGAGGAACAGTTCGAGGGTCTGCTGGACCTGGTGGCGATCGAGGAGCAGGATGCCATCACCGCTTACGGCCTGGAGATGGACGGGAAGACCATGACCCGCGCCGCCTGCCTGGGCCGGCTGGGACCGACCCGCGATGACCACTGGATGGACCGGCGCGGGGAGCGGCTGCGGCAGGCCATCGACCGCAAGCAATGGGTGATCATCGGACTGCTCCAGACGCTGGGACTCGCCGCCCGGTCCGTCCGGGAAGCCGGAGATGGCGCCGCCGATGAGGGCTCCGCGGCCCCGGCCAAGCCCCCAAAGCGGGGGGTCCCCCCCTCCCCCCGGGTAAAAAAATGCAAAAACGAACCCGAGAAGTTGTTTAGAATCAACAAAACGATCAAAAAACGAACCTAGAACGAACCTAATCGAACCTGAACTCCGGCGGGGGCCTCCGGAATAAGTCATTTAGAATCAGTAGAGCGTCTAGGATGCCCGGCAAACGAACCAAGATCGAACCTAAACGAACCTAGCAGGCCCGCGGGGAACGCAATTCTCCATCCCCTGTGCCGTTGCGTCTTTGTGTTGAAGGACATAATTGCTCAACACCAAGAGACGAAGGCGCCAGGCGACACGGCAGCCCAGGCTTTCGCTCTGGCACCTCGGGGCGCGGCAGCTTGACACTGCGTCATCGCCTTCTTTGTGGCTTGGCGTCTTTGTGTTGAAGCTGGCGGGACCTCTCCACGCCCAGCCGCGGAGACACGAAGCCGGACGGAATCGGATATAATCCGCGCCGGAATTCGCGGATCGTCAACCAGCGGCCAGACGGGCGGTCGCGGAACGGCCGCGGAGGGAGGCATATGAACGGGACAACTTCGGGACCTTCGATGAGTATCGGCAAGCTGATCACGATTCCGGCGGTGATCACCCTGGTGGTCACCATCCTGCGTCTCGTGGGGGAACTGCAGCATTGGCCCGCGCCTTGGGTCAGCGCGGCCGCGGGCGGCGGCGGCGCCATCATCGGCATCTCATGGCTTCCGCTGATTTTCGGACCTTACTTTGCGTGGAAACTGGCCGCGGCCGGCGACGGCCCGGCGAGCTCGGGCAAGGCGATCGGCATGTGCGCCCTGGCCCTGGTGATCTTCATCGCGGGCACGGCCGCCTTCGGAATCGGCCTTAACAAGCACATGATACCCCTGGTTCTAGTGGGGTTCGTGATCGCGTTGGTGTCGGCCTTCGTGCCGCGCATCGGATGGCACTCCTTCGGGAACGCCCTGGTGGCGTACGCCTTCGCCGCCCGCATCCCGGTGCTGATCGTGATGTTCATCGCCATGAGCGCCAACGGCGGGCAGGGCTGGGGCACGCACTACGACGTCGCCACGCCGAGCTTCACGGTCACTTCCTTCGGCCAGAAGTTCATTGACCTGGCTGTGCTGCCGCAGATGAGTCTTTGGATCGGCTGGACGGCGGTGATCGGGGGCTTGGTCGGCAGCATCGTCGCGGCCATCTTTCATCCCGGCAAGCGCGCCGCCTCGGCCGCCGCCTAGGCGGGCGGGGCTAGAGCGCGATCAGGCCGCGCCGGACGCCGAGGGCCACGGCTTCGGCGCGGCTCGAGGCGCCCAGCTTGTTGAAGATGGAAGTGACGTGAAATTTCACCGTGTGCTCGGAGATTCCGAGCCGCGCGGCGATCTCCTTATTGGCGAGGCCGGCCGCCAGCAGGCCCAGGATCTCGCTCTCGCGGGGCGAGAGAGATTCGCCGGAGGCTACTGAGGTAGCCTCCGTCAAGGCCCGGGCTGCGCCCCAGGACGGCAGGCGCCCGGCCACCTCGGGATGAACCACCAGCAGGCCGGCGGCCGCCGCTTCGATCGCGGCCCGGATCTCCCCGGCGCTGGCGGTGACGGGCAGGAGCCCGCGCACCGTCGAGTCGCGCAGGGCCGCAGCCGCCAGGGCGAATTCGCCCTCGGCCACCAGCCAGACCCGCGCCGGCGGCCGGGCGTCGGGGTCGGCGAAATCCGGGAGATCGGGACCGGGCGCTTCGCTGAAGCGAGGCCGCTCCAGCAGAACGTCGGCGCCGCCTTGCTCGAGCTTCGGGCCGAGGCCGGCTCCTCCCAGGCTGCTGCCCGCCAGCTTCAGGGACGAGGCCGACTTCACCAGCGCCTCCAGGCCGGCCAGCTCAACCGCGGAGTTGGCGCACACCAGCACTCGAACCACAAGGTCTCCGGGCGGGCGGCGCGCCACGGCGGACTACTTCGTCACCGGACGCTCGCCCACCGTGATCGCCACTTCCGCCGCCGTTCCGCCCCGGATAATAGACGCTTTTATCGTCTGGCCGATGCGCTCGGCGCTCAGGAACGCCTGCAGGTCCTCGGCGTCGCGCACCGGCGTGGCATCGAGGGCCAGCAGCACGTCGCCCAGCAGGAGGCCGGCGTTCTCCGCCGGGCTGTCGGGCTCGACGCCCAGCACCACGACCCCGGTTGGGCCGGCCGCGGCCGATGCCTGGTCGCCAGAGGCGAGCTTCAGGGATTCGCGCAGCCGGCGCGGGATCCGGACGGGCGCCAGGCCTACGCCCAGGAAGCCCCGGCCCAGGTGCCCCTTCTTTTCCAGCTCCGCGCTCACCCGTTCCACCGTAGCAGCCGGGATGACCACGGCTCCGTAGCGCGACAGGCCCGAGGTCACGATGCCGAGCACGCGGCCCTGATCGTTCACCAGGGCGCCGCCGGAGAAGTTAGGATGCAGGTTGCGGTCGAGGCGCACCACCGGGTCCAGCACGCCGCCCCGCCAGGTGCGCCAGGCCGGTCCTGCCACGCCGACCAGCGCGAGGCTAGCCCGCGAGCCTCCCTCCGAGGTGCGCCCGACCGCCAGGACCGCATGTCCCACCTTCAGGGTGGAGAGATCGCCGGTCCCGGCCGGCGGCAGGTTCGCGTCCTGAAGCTTGAGGATCGCCAGATCGATGCCCGGATCCCGCCCGGCCAGGGTCGCCGAGGCGCTGCGGCCGTCCGGCAAAGTGATGGTGATCTCCTCCTCGCGCTCCACCGCGTGGTCGGCCGTCGCCACGATGCCCGGTCTCCAAGACACCCCGCTCGACGGGATGCGTCCGCGCGCGTGCACCGCCACCACCGCCGGTCCTGCTTTTTCAACGGCGCCCGCCGCTTCGTCGGAGAACGCTCGCCACGTACTTCCAGAGAATTCTTGCATGCTTGCCTCCAGGGGTTTTGCTCGATGCCCGAACGGATCTTCCGCCCGGACACTTCCCAGCTTAAGCGGGAAGCCCTGCGGCGCACATCGCCCAAACGGCCAGGTGCCGGCCCGGAAGGTCGGCCAGCCGCCGGAATGGACTGGGTCGGGGGCAAAGCCCCGGCGGGCACGATGGGGATTGGCTGGACGGGGTTGAATCGGCGGGGTTGGAGGTGTTGCGTTCGGCGACAGGGTAGAGCGGGGCCGAGGCCCCGCTCCGAATCGGGCTCAGTTCTCCGAAGGTCCGTTGTTCTGCACGGCGTGCTTGGCCAGCGCGTAAGTAGCCCCTGCCAGTTCGTTCTCATTGGCCGCAGGGATCGCCGCGCCCGCCGCGGCGGCCACCTCAGGAGCCACGATGGCGCCTTGCTCTTCGCGCAGGAAGATCAAGCGCCCGGCCGACGGCTCGTAATCCACCGTGATCAGATCGCCCAGCTTGATCTGGGAGGTGGCGATCAGGTTGGAGAGCGGGAAGACCAGGTGCCGCTCAATGGCGCGCTTGAGATGACGTGCCCCGAACCGCATGTCGATGCCCTCGCGCAGCAGGAAGTCGCGGGCCGGACGGGTGCAGTTGAAGACGAACTGCCGCTCGCCCACCGAAGCCATGATGCGCTCCTGGACGCGGCCCAGCTCGATGTCCAGGATCTGCTCCAGGTGCTCCTGTTTGAGGGAGCGGAAGACGATCACCTTGTCGATGCGGTTCATAAACTCGGGCGAGAACTTGCGGCGCGCCGCTTCCGTCGCCACCCGGTAGATTTTCTGATCCAGAACATCGTCGTTTTCACACGGGCCCGAGGCGAAGCCCAGGCTGCCACTCATCAGCTTGTTCACCTCCGCCGTTCCCAGGTTGGAAGTCAGGAAGATCATGACGCGGGAGAGGTCGACGCGGCGGTTGTCGCCCAGGGTGAGCGTGGCCTTATCCAGGATGCCGAGCAGCAGTTGCCAGAGCGCGTCGCTCGCCTTTTCGATTTCGTCAAACAGGACGAGCGACAACTTCACCTTGTCCGTGTAGTACTGCTCGAGCGCTTCCTGGGTAATCAGGGGCTGGGTCTCGCGGTGGCCGAGGTATCCGGGCGGCGAGCCGATCAGCTTGGCGATCTCGTGGCTGTGCTGGAACTCGGCGCAGTCAATCTTGAGGACCGCGTTAGGCGTCCCGAAGAGCACCTCGGCCGAAGCTTCCACCAGGCGGGTCTTGCCCGAGCCCGTAGGTCCGAGAAGCAGCAGGTTGGAGATCGGCCGTCCGGGCGTGGAGAGTCCTGCCAGATGAACCTGGTAGACGCGCGCCAGCCGCCGGACCGCGCGCTCCTGCCCGATGACGCGCCGGGCCAGGGCTGCCTCAAAATCCCGGACCTCGGGACTGTGAGCTGTCGGATCCAAAACCGTCTGATACGTCGCCATGATGTTTCGCCCCCTGGGCGCCAGCTAAACCTGCAAGCTGGCAAACCTTCCCTTCCGAAGCTGATTGAGCTTCACTTCCAAAGTCCCTCGCAGCAACCGGAGCTCGGTCGCGAACCCCTTCCGAAGCTCGCGGTCCCGGAGGACCTCGAGCGCCGGCCACTGGAAGTCCGCAATCTCCAGGTGGACGCTGCGAATCTCGCTAAGCAGGTTCTGCAGGTACTCCGAATCGTTGAGCATGGGCCGCACGAAATCGTGCGAAGCCCTCTGCCGAAGTCCCGGCCAATCCACTCGGATAAAGGGGTGGTTGACTGCAACTGCCTGCACCACTTCGTCGCTGATTCTCGGCCTGCGCCCGAGAGAAGCGAGTTGGATTTGACAGACACGCCCGTTCTTTCGCACGTTATGGACCAAATAGAACGAGCCTCCGCGCTTTCGAATGAACGCCATGAGTTATCTATCTGCACCTGGTAGTGGATATCGCGGCCACCACCAAGGGCCGTGCCTAATGAATTCCAGCTTCAATACCTTAGCCTTATACCAACACCTGTAGTGTAGAATGTTCCACCACAACCGTTTCATGTCAAGGATAAAGTTTTTGATTATTGCCATTACCATTCCTTGTTGACTCAATATCCAATCGGTTCCAAAGCGGAACCGAATGGTCTGAATCGGGAAGCGGCTCGTCACACGGTAGTGACCGCCTTGCGCTCAGCGTTTCGCGCTCTATCGAGTGGTTATCACCAGACTCAGCGAGTGTCCCAACAAACGAACCCATCTGTTGGATGCCGGGGCGGAGAGGGTCAGGGTAAAACTAGGGTCAAGCTTGTGTCATGAGAATGTCTTCTGAAGCCGCTGCGGGCGCCTCGATCATCTACTCTGGAGATCGGGTTGGATGGGTTGAGGGTAATCGGCAGGACAGCTCACTTCACGCCGGGCGGTCCGGTAGCGGCGCGGTCGGCCAGCACCAGCGCCAGGTCACGGCGAATCCGGCCCGCTGGAATCGAGACGTCGCCCTGCCGCAGCCGAGCCAGCATCTCGACCTTCTCGTCGCCGGTCACCAGCCACAGCACCTGGCGGGAGCGATTCAGGATGGGGTAGGTCAGGGTCATGCGGCGCCTTCCAAGGTAGACGCCGGTGAGGGCAACGTCGGCGCCGGCGACGTCGAGCACCGGATCGCCGGGCACCAAAGACGCGGTGTGGCCGTCGGGTCCGAGCCCAAGGTGGGCGAGATCGAGCGTCGGCGGAGAACCGGCGATCTCCCGGAGAACCTGGGCGTACTGCCGAGCCGCCGCCTCCAGGTCGGGAGATTCCACCGGCATGGCGTGGATCTGTTCAGGCCGCAGTGGAGCGCGCTGCAGCAGGCTCTCGCGCAGATGGGTCAGGTTGCGGTCGGGGTCGCCAGCGGGCGCCACGCGTTCGTCCACCTGCACGACGTGGACGCTTTCCCAGGGGACCGGCTGGCCGGCGAGCGCCTTCAACATCAACCAAGGGGTGTGGCCGCCGCTCACGGCCATGACGAAGCGCCCGCGGGCGGACACCGAAATTCGCGCTTCGTCAGCGATAAGCTCGGCGGCCCTTTGCGCTACGGCTTCGGCATCGGCCAGCACTTCAATCTTCACGAAGCGATCTCTCCCATCGCGCGCCTATTTGCCCGCGACTTTCTCCAGATGACCGCCAAATTGGAAGCGCATGGCCGAGAGCAGCTTGTCCTGATAGTCCGCCTCGCCGCGCGAGGTGAAGCGCTGGTAGAGCGCGGCCGAGAGAACCGGCACCGGCACCGCCTCGTCGATAGCCGCCTTGATGGTCCAGCGGCCCTCGCCCGAGTCCGAGACGTGGCCGGCAAAGCCCGCCAGCCCGGGATCCTTGACCAAGGCGGTGGCCGTCAGGTCGAGCAGCCAGGAAGCGATCACGCTGCCACGCCGCCACACCTCCGCGATGTCGCGCAGATTGAGGTCGTACTGATAGTGCTCGGGGTCGCGCAAGGGCGTGGTTTCGGCGTCGATCGCGTGCTCCTGCTTGCCGATGTTGGCGTCGTGCAGGACTCCCAGCCCTTCGGCGTAAGCGGCCATGATTCCATACTCGATGCCGTTGTGCACCATCTTGACGAAGTGCCCGGAGCCGTTAGGTCCGCAGTGCAGATAGCCGTCCTCGGCCGTGCCGCCGAGCTTCTCGCGTCCCGGCGTGCGCGGGATGTCGCCCGGACCGGGCGCCAGCGTCTTGAAAATGGGATCGAGGCGCCGGACAACCTCCTGCTCGCCGCCGATCATCATGCAGTAGCCGCGCTCCAGGCCCCAGACGCCGCCGCTCGTCCCCACATCCACGTAGTGGATCTGCTTGGCGGCCAATTCCCGGGCGCGCCGGATATCGTCCACGTAATAGGAGTTGCCGCCGTCGATCAGGATGTCCCCAGCCTCCAGGTGAGGCAGCAAGGTCGTGATGGTCTCGTCCACCACCGCGGCGGGCACCATCAGCCACGCCGCCCGCGGTTTCTCGAGCGCCTTGACGAAGTCCGCCAGCGACGAGCTTCCCGCCGCCTTTTCCTGCACCAGTTCGCTCACGGCTTTCGGCGACTGGTCGAAGACCACACACTGGTGGCCTCCGCGGAGAAGCCGCCTCACCATGTTCGCGCCCATCCTTCCCAGCCCGATCATTCCCAGTTGCATGGATCGCTCCCTTCCGAGTGTCGAACGCTAGACTCGCTGAGGTTGGTCTTCCAGATGCCTGACGCTGGCTCGCAGCCGGTCCATGGCCGCGGCCACGCCCTCGGGTTCGCCAAAGACCGCCGTGCCCGCCACCAGAACGTTGGCCCCAGCGGCGACAGCCAGCGGAGCCGTTTCGGCGTCGATGCCTCCGTCGACCTCCAGGTCACAACCGGGCTTCACCTGCTCGATCATCTGGCAGATCCGGCTGATCTTGGCCAGGGTCGTCGGCAGGAAATGCTGACTTCCAAAGCCCGGGTTGACCGTCATCACCAGCACCTGGTCGACGTCCTGCAGGATTTCCTCGAGCACGGATGCCGGAGTGGCCGGGTTGATCACGACGCCAGCCTTCTTGCCCAGCGACTTGATGCGCTGGACAGTGCGATGCAGATTGGCGTTGCCCTCCCAGTGGACAAGGAAGGAGTCGGAGCCGGCCTCCACAAACTCCTCAAAGAAGAAGTCCGGGTCAGTAATCATCAGGTGAGTCTCCAGAGGCAGACGCGTCACCCGCCGGACCGACTGGACGATGGGAGGTCCCATGGAAAGGTTGGGCACAAAGTGCCCATCCATGACATCGACGTGGATGCGGTCCGCCCCCGCCCGCTCCGCCTCCTCCACCTGCTCGCCCAGACGGGCAAAGTCAGCGGCCAGGATCGACGGGGCCAACTTCACAACGCCCTTCGCCATTTGCTCTTCCTCCCTCACACGTTAAACCTTCCTGGCACGAGGCCGGTCTCATCACGCCTGCTTGAGCTGCCGGCAGCGACGGATCAGGTTGTTGGTCGAGCTATCGTGGCCGAGGGTGGGCTCCGTCTGGCTCTCGAGCTCCGGAATGATACGCTGGGCCAGCACCTTGCCGAGCTCAACCCCCCATTGGTCGAAGGAATTGATATTCCAGATGGTGCCTTGGGTCATGACCGAATGCTCGTAGAGGGCGACAAGCTTGCCGAGCGCCGCTGGGGTGAGCCGCTCGACAAGGATGGTGTTCGACGGGCGGTTGCCCTCGAAGACTCGATGAGGCGCGAGCCAGTCCGGCGTGCCTTCGGCCTTGACTTGCTCGAGGGTCTTTCCGAAGGCCAGCGCTTCAGCCTGGGCGCACACATTGGCGAGCAGCATGTCGTGGTGCGGGCCAAGGGGATTGAGCGGCTGGCCAAAGGCGATGAAGTCGCACGGGATCAGCCGGGTCCCCTGATGGATCAGCTGGTAGAAGGAGTGTTGGCCGTTGGTTCCGGGTTCGCCCCAGAAGATGGGGCTGGTAGCGTAGCGGACGCTCCCACCGTCCAGCGTTGCCTGCTTGCCGTTGCTCTCCATCGTCAACTGCTGCAGGTAGGCTGGGAATCGCTTCAGATATTGCTCGTAGGGCAGGACGGCCACCGTCTGGGCGCCGAAGAAGTCGCTGTACCACACCGTCAGCAGGCCCATCAGGACCGGCAGATTGCGCTCGAAAGGAGCCGTGCGAAAGTGCTCGTCCATCTGATGGAAGCCGTCCAGCAGGGCGCGAAAGTTGTCCGGGCCGATGGCCAGCATCGTGGAGAGCCCGATGGCCGAGTCCATGGAGTAGCGCCCGCCGACCCAATCCCAGAACTCAAACATGTTCGCGGTGTCGATGCCGAATCGCGCCACCTCCGCAGCGTTCGTCGAGACGGCAACGAAGTGCCTGGCCACCGAGGTTTCGTCGCCTCCCAAGCCTTGCAGTAGCCAGGCGCGCGCCGAGTGAGCGTTGGTCATCGTCTCGAGCGTGGTGAACGTCTTCGACGAGACGATGAAGAGGGTCTCCGCCGGGTCCAGGTCGTGGGCGGCCTCAGCGAAGTCGGTGCCATCAACGTTCGAGACGAACCGGAACGTCATGGAGCGCTCGCTGTAATGCTTCAGGGCTTCGTAGGCCATCACCGGCCCGAGATCCGAGCCGCCGATGCCAATGTTAATGACGTTTCGAATGGGCTTGCCCGTGTGACCCTTCCACTCACCGCTCCGGACGCGGTTGGAAAACCCCGCCATCTTGTCGAGCACGGCGTGAACCAGGGGAACGACGTTCTCGCCATCCACCACAATGGACGAGTCTCTGGGGGCTCGCAAAGCCACGTGCAGGACCGCGCGGTTCTCGGTCACATTGATCTTCTCGCCTCGGAACATGGCGTGGATGCGCTCGCGGAGGCCTGATTCCTCGGCCAGTTGCAGGAGGAGCTGGACGGTCTCGCCGGTGATGCGGTTCTTCGAATAATCCAGGAAGATGCCGGCCGCTTCGGCTGTCAGGCGCTCACCTCGGGTGGGATCCTCGGCGAAGAGGTTGCGGAGGTGTAATTCCCGCACCAGCTTATAGTGGGCTTGGAGAGCCTTCCAGGCCTCGCGTCGGGTCAGCGGTTTGACGCGCTTGCGTCGGAAGGTTCTACCCGGGCTTGCCGCCATGTTGGCACTCCTTTCACCCGCGCGTGGTCACCCACGACGGGCCCTTGCTGTCGCAGAAACTGGAGGTCGCCGTCCGGCGGCGTCCTGCCAGAGTCGAAACCCGCCGAGAAAGGCATTGGCGTTGTCGCCCGTCCGGCAACGCGGCGGCAGCTTTTTCAGCTTCTTGACGTTGCCCCCACCGATCACCACGTCGTCAGGCTCAAGGGCCTTGACCAAGCGATCGACCACGTCGGCAACATCGGCTCGCCATTTCTTCTTGCCCCGCTTTTTCAGTGCGCGGAGACCCACGTAGTCTTCATAGGTCGCCTTCCTGTAGGGAAGATGGGCCAATTCCATGGGCTCCACGATGCCGTCCACCACCATGGCAGAGCCGAGACCCGTGCCCAAGCCAAGGAAGAGCAGCTTTCCGCCCTTATAGCTTCCTAAGGCCTGGAGGGCGGCGTCATTCATGACCTTGACCGGTCGGCCGAACGCCTTCTCGAAGTCAAAGCCAACCCAACCGGATGCCAGATTGTGGGGTTCGGCAATCGGGCGGTTCCGGAGAACCGGCCCCGGGTAGCCAATCGACACCACGTTGTATTGCCATCCCTTTGCGAGCTTCTTGACCCTTGCAACCATTTTTTGCGGTGTCAGCGAGGGGCCAGACGCGAACTCCCGGCGGACCTTCTGTCCCGAGGCGAGAATCTTGACGTGGGTCCCGCCGACGTCCACAGCCAGCACCTTGGGGTGCTGGCGGCCCTTTGACTCTATCTCTTTGCTCGTCAATGACTTAACCCATGGCCTGCCGCGACGTTTAAGCTATCGGCTTTAGAATGAAAACGATACGAAGACAGATGGTTTCGATCCCGAGGCTTCCCGATGCCGGAGGCCCCTTACCTTGACCTCATTGACCGGACGAACGAATCTTTCCCGGGAAATGGGACTTATCCTCTTTGTGGTCATAGGCCTAAGCCTGCCAGTTCGTTTGGGCCAACCGCGAGTATCTCCATTTGAATCAAGGCGATACGCGATCCAGTTCGTTTCCTGAACGACTGCCTTTCTTCCGCCTAGCTCGTGGCCGCCTTGAGGCTGGCGCTCTTGGACGCGATGACCGCCATCAGCTCATTCCACGATTTCACGAATGACTTGGCTCCCTCGTCCTGAAGCTGGGCACCCAGAGCATCGACATCGATGCCGGCCTGGGCAAACCTCGCCAGAACGTCCTCGCAGTCACCGCCATCAGCGGGAAGGATCGACCCCAGCTCGCTGTGCCCTGCTAAGGCTTTCAACGTGCCCTCGGGCATCGTATTCACAGTGAACGGGGCCGCCAAGGCCTTGACGTACAGGACATCCGAAGCCTGCGGGTCTTTGGTTCCCGTACTGGCCCAGAGGAGGCGCTGAGGTCGCGCTCCGGCGTTGTAGACACGCTGCCAGCGAGGTGAGCTCAGCAACTGACGGGCCGCCCTGTACGTACGCTTGGCGATGGCGATGCCGAGCTGATTGCGCAGCGACTCGGGCACCTTGCCCGCCACCGCGGCGTCCCACCGGCTGATGAACACCGAGGCCACGGAGCCGACTACGGGGTTGAGCCCGGCCTTAATCCGCCGCTCGATGCCGCGCAGGAAAGCCTCGGCCGCCGCCAGGTAGTGCTCGCGCGAGAACAAGAGGGTGACATTGATGGGCACGCCGGCAAAGATCGACTCCTCGATGGCCGGCAAACCTTCCTGGGTGCCAGGGATCTTGATGAGCAAGTTGGGGCGGCCTGCCCGCGCGTGCAACTCCTTCGCCGCGGCCAGAGTGCTGGCGGTGTCGTAGGCCAGCAGGGGCGATACCTCCAAGGACACCCATCCGTCTACGCCATCCGTCCGCTCATGGACCGGCCGGAACAGGTCGGCGGCCCGGGTGAGGTCTTCCAGCGCCAGATCGAAGAAGAGCGCCTCTCCGGACCTACCCTTCGCCAGCTCCGCGCGGATGGCAGCATCGTAGGCGGTGCTGTTTTTGACGGCGTGGTCAAAGATCGTCGGATTGGAGGTGAGTCCCGTGACGGACAGCTCATCGATGTAGCGCTTGAGGGTGCCGTCGTTCAACAGGTCACGAGTGATGTTGTCGAGCCATAGACTCTGGCCCAGGTTGTGAAGCAGTTCGGTCGCTCTCATAAGCCTCCGCGCGTCGCAGATAGCATCGCTCGGTATGCGCCGGTCAGCTGACGCGCCGTCCGAGCCTCGGCAGCGCCGTAGCGTCCAGTTTCAACCAGTTCACCCGGACTGACAACTGCTAAAGCGTCACGACTTATATGTCCTGACTCATGAATGGAATGCAGACGGGCGATTACGACGTGGGCCTCGCGATTCCCGGGAAGACAACTGGCGGGAACATTGCGTGGCCCAGCCGCTCGGCAGCCCTAAGGGTTTAGCAGCCTGAAATCTGCGACGCCGACCCGAACGATCGTGCCCCTGGGTTTCGAGCCCGTGTCCGGCCTTTCCGTCCAGGCGCCGTAAACGCGTCCCTCCAGCGCCGCCAGTCCCGTATAGTCCCCGAAAAAGATATCTTGCAGCGGCTCGAAAGGTGTATCGGTCCAGGCGTAATTCGTGAAGGATTCGCCGCCGTCGGTGGAGCGGGCCAGCACCACGATCGCCTTCCGATTTTGCGGATCGCCGCGCCGGTCATAGAAGACCAGGTTGGCCGCGCCGGTCGTGGGGTCAACCGCCAGCCACTGGAAGAAATGGTCGGCGCCGTTGTGAATGGGGTCGGAGTTCACCCGCGCGGCCGGCGTCCAGGTTTCGCCGCGATCCGTGGAGGTGGAGCAGAAGACATCAACGCCTCCGTTGCGATAGTCGCTCCAGGCGACATAAAGTCGGCCGGACTTCGGGTCCACGTCGATCACCGGAAAACCATTGGAGCGCTCCAGACCGGCGACGTCGAACATGATGGGCGCAGTGTCGATCACATTTTGCGCGGGCTTGAAGGTGCGTCCGCCATCTTGGGATGACGTCAGCACAATATGGTTGCCGTCGCTCCAGACCACAAAGAGCGTGCCGTCCGGCGCGACCACGCCGGAAAAGCCTTCGTTGGCGCCGTTATCGTCTCGCGGCAGGCCGCGATGAGTGTCGATCTCGATCGGTGCCGACCAGGTCTTGCCGTCGTCCGTGGAGCGCGACAGCAGAATCTGCGAATCGGTCAGCGTCCAGCGCGTCCAGCCGACGTAAAGCGTGCCGGCGTAAGGCCCGTCGCTGTTGTCGGCGACGATGTAGGGTTTGTCCTCGAAGGGAATGCCGGGTTGGGTCGGCTGCTCGGCCACAGCGACATCCTGCTTCTCCCAGGTCGCGCCGCCATCGGCCGAACGGCGCACGAAGATGCCGTTGCGGGTGGCTCCATGAGCCCAATAGTTGGTGGTCCCCAGTTTGTCGAATGCGATGTAGCACAGAAAAGCGTGGCCCTGTTTTGTGTAGGCCACCGAGACGTCACCCGACACCCGGTAGTTCGGGGGCGCGGTGTCCGGCGGCGTGGTCCAGGTTCTTCCGGAGTCGCCGGAGTAGGCGATGTGAGCATTGTCCTGGTAGGCCACCACCACTTGCTCTGGATGGCTTGGATTGATCGCCACCGAGGGCTCCGTAAAGTAACCGGGCTTCGTGAGGTCGTGCACCTCGGCCGCCGGCGCCTTGGGCAGGCTCTGAGCGAGGGCCCCGACGGCCGCGAACCCCGCCATCATCAGGGTCGTCAAGATAAAAGTTCGGCTGCCGCGCCCGGGCGATTCGCGCCGCTTGGGGCCACCGGCCATCCACCTGACAATCACGATCAAACTCATGGTCCCTCCCTCAGTTCCTGACTGGGGAACCGCACCTCGCGGGCCTCTTTGCCATCTGGACCAGCGAGGGTATCTCGTAACCGGCGCCCTCTTCAAGCGCCAGAAATGGCGCCGAGGCCGGGTCGGCGGCGGCCAAACTGCGCAGGCGCCCTACGGCCTCGGTCTCGCCGTCGTCGGCAAGGCGGAAAGTGCCATGGTGGATAGCAACGCTCGTCTCAGCTCCCAGCAGTTTGTGGGCTTCGAAGGCTTCATCCGGGGACATGTGAACCGGGTGCATCAACCATTCCGGACGGAAGGCGCCGATGGGCAAAAGGGCCAGCCGGGGAGGCGGGAAGCGCCGCCCGATCTCTCTGAAGTGCGAGCCGAATCCCGTGTCCGCTCCAAAGTAGACATTGCCGCTCGCCGATTCCACCAGCCAACTGCACCACAGGGTGCGGTTGCGATCAAAAAGAGACCGCCCCGAGAAATGCCGGGCAGGCAAGCAGTGCAGGCGCATGCCGGGGCTCCAGTCGGCGGTTCCCCACCAATCCCGCTCGTGCGGCTGCGGGAATCCCAGAGTACGCAGCAGCTTCGCCACGCCAAGCGGGCAGAAGATCTCCGGGCCGTGATCGCGGGCCAGACGCCGCAAGGTGGGCGCGTCGAGGTGATCGTAATGATCATGGCTCACCAGGATCGCGTCGATGGGCGGCAGGTCCTCAAGGCGCAACCCTGGCAGCCGGTGGCGCCGGGGTCCGGCCCAGGAGACGGGGCTCGCCCGCTCCGACCAGATGGGATCGGTGAGGATGTTACGACGGTCGAATTGAACTAGGACCGTGGAGTGCCCAACGAAAGTGACGCGAACCTGGCCGTCGCCGACGCGCTTCGGAGGTTTGGGCCCGTAGGCGCCGGGAATCCACTCGCGCCAGGGGCCAGGCTGGCGGTTTCGCAGCCATCGAATAATGTCCCAAAAACCCGGGCCGGCGTTGCGATCACCGAAGCCCTCATTCCCAGCCTTCCGAGAGCTATTCAACAGCAAAGTCCTCCTCGCATCATTTGGACGCGCCGACCGGCACAGCGCCATAAGGTGAATGTGACAGATCCGAAGACCCTTAGGGCGTCCGCTTGGCGAACAACTCCTCTTATTCGATGCCTGACGTCAACCGCACGATTATAGCGGGATCTCTGGAGATCGGCTTTCGCGGCTGTCTCCGCCTTCCCAGAACCTGATAAGATTCTAGTGCGCCCACGAGCCCTTGCAATTGGACTCGAGACGAGAAAGATGACCATGCGCCTATTGAGCCCGGGCATTCTCCTGCTCGCCGGGGTCTTCACCGCGGCCAGGACCCTCGGCAGTCAAAGCCTCAACCTGATGCCGCAGCCGGCTGAGATCGTTACCGGTCAGGGCAGGCTGACGATCGACGGCACGTTTCGCCTGGCCCTCAACGGTCACCAGGAGCCGCGCCTGCAGACGGCGGCCGCCCGCCTGATCGAGCGCCTTTCGGCGCAAACGGGCATTCCCGTGGCCGCGCATCCCGAAAGCAACCCCTCGAACGCTACCCTGGTGATTCACTGTGATCACGCCGGCGAGGCGGTGCAGTCGGTGAAGGAAGACGAATCCTACACGCTGGAAGTGACGGCGCAGCAGGCAAGCCTGGCGGCTCCAACTCCGGTGGGCGCGCTGCGCGGAATGGAGACTTTTCTGCAGCTCGTCGACCTGGACGCGCAGGGCTTCGGAGCGCCGGCCGTCCGGATCAAGGACCAGCCGCGCTTCCCTTGGCGAGGCCTGATGCTGGACGTGAGCCGACACTGGATGCCGCTTGAGGTGGTGAAACGTAATCTGGACGGCATGGCCGCGCTGAAGCTCAACGTCTTTCACTGGCATCTCTCCGACGACCAGGGCTTCCGGGTGGAAAGCCGGCGCTTCCCCAAGCTGCAGAAAACGGGCTCGGACGGCCACTACTACACGCAGGAACAGGTGAGAGAGGTCATCACCTACGCGCGTGATCGGGGCATTCGCGTGATTCCGGAGTTCGATGTGCCGGGACACACGACTGCCCTGCTGGCGGCCTACCCGGAACTGGGGAGCGCACCCGGACCCTACAGCATCGAGCGCAAGTGGGGCATCTTTGACCCCTGCCTTGATCCGACCAACGAGAAGGTTTACCAGTTTCTGGACGCGTTCATCGGCGAGATGGCAGCGCTGTTCCCCGACGAGTACTTTCACGTCGGCGGAGACGAGGTGAACGGCAACGCGTGGCTGTCCAATCGCCGCATCCAGGCTTTCATGCGGGAACATGATCTGAAGACTTCGGCCGATTTGCAGGCCTATTTCAGCAGGCGCGTTCAACCGCTGGTGGAGAAGCACGGAAAGAAGATGATCGGGTGGGACGAGGTCCTGCGGCCGGGCGTCCCCAAGAGCGTGGTCATTCAGTCGTGGCGTGGACAGGAATCCCTGGCCGCCGCCGCACGCCAGGGCTACATGGGGATTCTCTCGAACGGCTACTATCTTGACCTCATGCAGCCGGCGTCGCAGCACTATCGCGTCGATCCTCTGGAGGGCGCCACGGCCAGCCTCTCGCCCGAGGAGAAAGCGCGGATTCTGGGCGGAGAAGCCTGTATGTGGGTCGAATTCGCGACGCCGGAAACCGTCGACTCCCGCATCTGGCCGCGCCTGGCGGCCATCGCCGAGCGCCTCTGGTCCCCACCGCAAGTCAATGATCTTGACTCGATGTACAGCCGCCTGGAGGTCGTGAGCCGCTGGTTGGACTTCGCGGGACTCACGCATCGCTCCAACTACCCGGTCATGCTGGAGCGGCTCTCAGCCGGCAAGCCGGCCGGCAGCCTGAGGGTCCTGGCCGATGTGGTGGAACCGATCAAAGAGTACGGCCGGGAGGAGGGGCGTCCTTACACCAGCTTCACCCCGCTCAATCGGCTGGTGGACGCGGCGCGGCCGGAGAGTGATACCGCACGGCAGTTTGCCGCGCTGGTTGCCCACTGGAGCGACAACAAGGAGCAGATTCGAAGGCAGCTCACGGTGTGGCGAAACAACCAGACCGAGCTCCTTCCGCTCACGCTGGGCTCGGGGCTGCTGCAGGAAGATGTTCCCCTGGCGCAGGACGCTTCGGCACTGGCGGAGGCCGGGCTCGAAGCGCTCGATTACCTGGAGGCCGGCAAGCCGGCGCCCGACTCCTGGGTCACGGAGCAACTCGCGCTGGTGGAGCGTGCTGCCAAGCCGCAGGCCGAACTGCTGCTCATGATTGCTCCATCGATCGGCAAGCTGATCCAGGCCGCAAAACACGATAGGACCAACTGATGAATCCAGGCCCGTCCGTTCAATGAGATTGCCTGGGGAGGGACAAGTTACGTGTGGCCGCAGGTCGACTTGTCTCGGGGGGATGACCTGCGGTCTCAAGGGAGGGAAGAAATGCGGCGACACTGGTTGATCATCTGTTTGCTTACAATCGGAGTTTGCGCTGCGAGCTTCAGCGGCATGCAGACCATGGCAGCCGATTCGCCGACCTACGACGCCAGTTGGCTTCAAGGGATGAAGTGGCGCCTCATCGGACCGTTCCGGGGCGGCCGCACGCTGGCCGTGCTCGGGGTGCGCAGCCAGCCGGACGTCTATTACTTTGGCAGCGTGAGCGGCGGCGCTTGGAAGACCGTGGACGCGGGCGAAACGTGGGCTCCCCTGACCGACAAGGAACCGATTTCCTCGATCGGCAGTATCGCCATCTCCGACTCCGATCCCAACGTGATATACGTGGGCACGGGCGAGGGCTGCCCGCGCGGTAATGTCACCTACGGAAACGGCGTCTGGAAGTCGATGGACGCCGGCAAAACCTGGATTCACCTCGGACTCGAGGAGACTCAAACCATTCCGAAGGTGATCGTCAACCCGCGGGACCGTAACGAGGTCTTTGTGGCCGCGCTCGGGCACGTCTATAGCCCGAACGCCGAACGGGGCGTCTACAAGTCAAGCGACGGCGGTAAGAACTGGAAGAAGGTCCTCTACAAGGACGAGAAGACCGGCGCCATCGACATTACCTTTGATCCCCACAACCCGCACGTCCTGTTCGCCGCCCTGTGGGAAGTGAATCGCACGCCCTACAGCCTGTCGAACGGCGGCCCCAGCAGCGGTCTCTACAAGTCCACCGACGATGGTGAGACCTGGAAGCGGCTCGAAGGTCACGGGCTGCCCAAGGGAATCTGGGGACGGGTGGGCGTCTCCGTCTCCGGAGCAGACTCGGGCCGCATCTACGCCCTCATTGCGGCGGCGGACGGCGGTCTCTACCGCTCTGACGATGGAGGCGAGAACTGGACGCGGGCAAGCGGCGACCATAAGCTCTGGCAGCGGGCCTGGTATTACATGCACGTCTTTGCCGACCCCAAGAACGTGGATACGGTGTACGTGCTGAACGTGAGTTCCTACCGCTCCACGGACGGCGGCAAGACCTTCGAGACCGTCCGCATACCTCACGGCGACAATCACGGCCTCTGGATCGATCCGGATAATCCTCTTCGTCTGATTGCGGGCAATGACGGCGGCGCCACCATCTCCGTGGACGGCGGCAAGACATGGACCAGCCAGTACAACCAGCCGACGGCGCAGTTCTACCACGTGATCGCAGACAACCGGTTTCCCTACCGCATTTACGGCGCGCAGCAGGACAACACCAGCGTCGGCATCGCCTCACGCAGCGATCAGGGTCTGATCGACCGGTCCGACTGGTACCCGGTGGGCGGCGGCGAAGCCTGTTATATCGCGCCCTACCCTCCCGACCCGGACATTCTCTACACTGGCGACTACTATGGCACCATCGACCGCTTCAACAAGCACACCGAGCAGACGCAGGTGGTATCCCCCTTGCCCGAGGTCGCGGACGGCGGCGGCGCGGCCGGGCTGAAGTATCGCGCCCAATGGACCTTTCCCATCGTGATCTCGCCGCACGATCCCAACGTGATCTATGCCGGCATGCAGATGGTGCTCAAGAGCACGGATGCCGGCATGAGCTGGACCGAGATCAGCCCTGATCTCACGCGCAACGATAAATCCAAACAGCAGGTATCCGGCGGTCCGATCCAGAAAGATGACACCGGCACCGAGTATTACGACACGGTGTTCAGCATCGCGGAGTCGCCGGTGCAAAAGGATCTCATCTGGGCGGGCAGCGACGACGGGCTCGTGCACCTCACGCGCGACGACGGCCGCAACTGGTCCGACGTCACGCCCAAGGATATGCCCGAATGGAGCATGGTGAGCCTGATTGAGGCATCCTCTCACGATGCGGCAACCGCTTATCTAGCCATCGACCGGCACCGCCTGGACGACCATCATCCCTATCTGTACCGGACCCACAACTACGGCCAGAGCTGGACCCGGATCACCGCCGGCATCCCGGACGGCGTCTATGTGCACGCGGTCCGCGAGGATCCTCAGCGCCAAGGCCTGCTCTATGCCGGGACCGAGACCGGGGTGGTGGTCTCCTTCGACGATGGCGATCACTGGCAGTCGCTGCAGCTCAACCTGCCGGTGAGTCCCGTACACGACCTGGTGGTGAAAGACAATGATCTGGTGGTAGCCACCCACGGGCGGTCCTTCTGGATTCTGGACGATCTGACCCCCTTGCGCGAGATCAACCCGGAGATTGCGGCCAAACCGGTCCATCTGTTCAAGCCGGCCACGGCCAACCGCAGCCAGATTAGCTATCGCCCGGCGCGCAGCCAGCCCGCCGGCGAGAATCCGCCCACCGGCGCCCTGCTCTATTACTATCTGAAGACAGCGCCCAAGGAAGACGAGGAGATCAAGCTCGAGATCCTCGACAGCCAAGGGCGGGTGATCCGCAAATACTCGAGCAAGAAGCAAGCCAGCGAGCTTCCCGAGGAAGCCCGCGAGGAGGAGGAAGAAGTGGGTGAGAAGTCCGAGAACGAACCCCTCCCGGCCGAGCCCGGGCTAAACCGATTCAATTGGGACCTGCGCTACGAGCCTGCCACTAAGATCGCGGGGTACTCGCTCTGGGACTACGAATCCGGCATCGAGGGGCCACGAGTCCTGCCCGGCAGCTACCGGGCGCGCTTGACCGCCGCCGGCCAGAGTTTCACGGCGCCGCTCGAGGTGAGGCTCGATCCGCGGGTCAAGGTGCAGTCCGAGGATCTGAAGAAGCAACTGGACCTGGCCCTCGAGATCCATCGGGCACTGGCGCAGGTGAACCAGGCGGTGAACCAGATTCGCAGCGTGCGTAACCAGCTTCACAGCCTCGACCGTGAACTCGGCGGGAACTCGAAGGACGTCGTGGCCGCCGCCAAGGAGCTCGATCAGAAGCTGACGACCGTCGAGGAGAAGCTCGTGAATCCCAAGATCTCGGCCTCGGAGGACTCGCTGGCTTACGCCATCCAGCTCGACGGCAAGTTGGCATCGCTGGAGATCGCGGTGGAGAGCGCCGACGCCGCACCCACCCAAGGCTCTCGAAACGCTTACGCCGACTTGAAGCGCCAAGTGGACGACCAGCTAGCTGTGTGGCAGCGAATTCGCGCGAACGAACTGGCGGCGTTCAACGAACTCGCGCGGCGGGAAAAGATCCAGGCGATCGTGATGCCGGCTGGAGCCTCAGCGGCGGGCGCTGGACAGTAGCTCCCTAGGACGTCGGTTCTGGAGTTCCGCTGGTGTGCTTGAGGGTCGACTTGAGATTGAGAGTGCGGATCAAGCGGTGCAGATAGTTGACGTGAATGCCGAGCATCTTCGCGGTCTCGTTGTAGCTGCCCCCGGCCCGCTCATAAGCCTTGACGATCACGTCTTTCTTGGCTTGCCGGACCGCTTCGTGGTAACGCGTCAGCTGGCCTGAGGCAGGTTCGACTTCCACAATCGTCTCGGGAAGGTCCTCCGGCCGTATCAGATCTCCGGCGCCGAGCACGACGGCGTGTTCCAAGGCGTTCTCGAGCTCCCGTACGTTCCCCGGCCAATCATAGCCTTTGAGGCACGCCTGTGTCTCCGGTGGGATCAGCGCGGGCCGCCGCTTGGCCTGAAGACAGTGCTTGGTGACGAAATAGCTGGCCAGAGGGATGATGTCCTCCCGGCGCTCCCTCAGGGGCGGGACGTAAATGGCGACGACGTTCAGGCGGAAGAAAAGATCCTGGCGGAAATTGCCACGCTGAATCTCCCGCTCCAGGTCCCGATTCGTGGCCACGATCACCCGGATATCCGCCTTCAGGGTTCGGACGCCGCCGACGCGTTCGAACTCCCGCTCCTGCAAGACCCGCAGGAGCTTGGCCTGCAGTCGGGGCGCCATCTCGGCGATCTCGTCCAGAAACAGCGTACCGCCTTCGGCGACTTCGATCTTGCCTTTCTTGGTGGCGACCGCCCCGGTGAAAGCTCCCTTCTCATGCCCGAAGAGCTCGCTTTCAAAAAGGCTTTCCATCAGCACCGCGCAATTGACGGCGGCGAAGGGCTGCGAGGCACGCGTGCTGTTGGCATGCAGAGCTCGCGCCACCAACTCCTTGCCGGTTCCGCTCTCCCCGGTGATCAGCACCGTGGTGTTCTGCTTTGCTACCCGGGCGATAAACCGGTAGACCTCCTGCATGGCCGGGCTGCGGCCGACCATCTTGTACTTGAGTTCGATCTCGCTCTGCAGACGCTCGTTTTCGCTCTCCAGGCGCCGGACGGTCCGCGCGCTCTCGAAGCTGGCGCCCGCCAGGCCGGCGATGCTGGCGACTAGGTGCAGGTCCGCCTCGACAAAGCGTCCCGCAGGATCGGAGGCTGCCAGGTAGAAGACGCCGATGGGCCGGGTGCGGCCCGGGATCGGCACCACCAGTGCGGCGCTGATCGGGGACGCGAGCACGCTCTCGGCTTCCCGCAGATTCACGTCCTGCGCGATGTTGTTGTAAAGCAGGCCCGCCCGCTCTTCCAGGGCGCGGCGCACCACCGTCCGGCTCACCGCCACCGGCCCGGCCGACCCGGTCCGGCGGTCGCGCCCAAACGCCGTCTCAAACTCGCCGTTGGTTCCTTCACCCAGAAGGATCGCCGTCCGATCCGCCCTGATCAGCTCCAGCATCAGCGCCAGCACACCTTCAGCCAGCGATTTCAGGTCGGCGCTCGTGCTAATGATCTGGCTCACCCGCAAGGACGCCTGCAGATCGCGGGATGGCGGCACCGTCGAGGTCGCCGCTTCCAGTACGCGTTCCGGCTTGGGAGCGGCAACTTCTTCGCGCGGCAACCGGATCGGCCGGCCGGTGACCAACTGGTCCTCGCTGAGCTCCACTGTTCCCGAGCCCGAACCGTCCTGATCGGAAAGCCGAAAGATAAATTGCGACTCGCCGATCCCTACCCGATCCCCTTCCAGAAGTTCGTGCTCCTTCACCGGCACCGCATTGACGTAACATCCATTGTGACTTCCCAGGTCCACCAGCTTGAAGCGGCTCCCCTCCCGCCGAATCAGGCAGTGGTGACGGGAGACCGCCATGTCGGGCACGACGATAAGATTCCCTTCCAGGCGGCCGAGGGTCACCTCGTCGACGGCAAGGGGAAAAACGCTGCCTTTCAGGGGTCCCGAGACTGCAATGAACCGTGGGCTCATGGAACACCGACCCTTCTAAAAACCGTCAGTATAAGATTTGAGAAAAGGAGATCACAACCTCGCTGATATGAGAATTGAAAATCTGCAGCTACAGGACCGGTGAGAACTCCCTAGAATCGGCGCAGCTCTTGATCGCGCCAGGTCCGTGTGAGGCTACTGTCCGACAAGTCCCTTGCCAAGCCACCGTCCGCCGTCCATCACCAGCACCTCCCCGGTAATGAAGTCGGCGAAATCCGAGACCAGATACCCGGCCGCGTGACCGACCTCCTCGACCGTGCCGATCCGGCCTCGGGGGATGGTCCGCAGCATGGCTTCACGGATCTCGGGCGGAGCCCACAAGCGGCTGCCCGCCCCTTCGGTTTCCACGGGCCCGGGCGCGATGGCGTTCACCCGGATCTTGTAGCGGGCCCATTCGACTGCCAAGGTGCGCGTCATGCACACCACCCCGGCCTTGGCCGAAGCCGAGTGAATGGTGCCGGGTCCGCCGGTCCAGGCATAAGCGGCCACGATGTTCAAGATGTTGCCGCCGCGGCCACTCTCGATCATGTGCAGTCCGGCGGCTCGCGAACAGTAAAATGTCCCGTTCAGCACGATATTCACGACCGCGTTCCAGCCGTTCGCCGAGAGCTTCTCCGCCGGACAGATGAAGTTTCCGGCGGCGTTGTTGACCATAATGTCAATCGAGCCGAAGCGCTCCACGGCCTGCACCATCAGGCGGTCGACCTGTTCCGGAGCGCGAACGTCGGTGGGCACCGCAATCGCCTCCGCCCCAAGCGCGTTCAGTTCGCGCGCCGCCGGTTCGAGATGATCGGCGCTGCGGCTGGCCAGCACCAGGCGCGCGCCCAGCCGGGCATATTCCTTGGCGATGGCGAACCCGATGCCGGTTCCACCGCCGGTGATGATGGCGACCCGGCCTTGCAATGACTTTTCAGGGAGCATAGGAGCAGCGGCCAGTGACAACGTGAGCGATAGACCCTGCCGTTCAGGCCTTCAACAATCTTAGCACAAGCTCGCCTTAGGAGCCGTTGCCAGGCTGTCTTGCGAGCCATCGACTTTCCTGGCTGTCTTAGGTACCATGTTGGGCCGCGCCGAGGCGTGATCTCGTAGCGCGCGCCTCTCGCGCGCCCGTCCGCCGGGCGTGATTCCACGATGCTCCGGAGGTTCGACCGTGTCTCAGCTCATACGCCGGTGCGCCCTCGCGCTGATCTTCAGCTTCGCGATCACCGCCCCAGGCGTCAGGAGTGGCTTGGCCGCCCAGGGACCATTCACCCTGGAGCAGGTGATGAGCTCGCCGTTCCCCGCCGAACTGGCCGCCGCGCCGGCCGGTGGCGCCGTGGCCTGGGTCTTCAACGAAAATGGAGCCCGCAACCTTTGGGTGGCGGAGCCCGCCGGGGACGGAAGCTATCACTCTCGCCGGCTCACCCGCTACAGCGATGACGACGCCCAGGATCTCGGCGAACTCGCCTGGACGCCCGATGGCAAGTCAATCGTGTACACGAGGGGCGGAGACTTCGAAAACGACGGCGAATATCCCAACCCGGCTAATGCTGCGGCAGGAGTCAAACAGCAGATTTGGATCGTGTCCACCCGGGGCGGCGACCTGCGGAGGTTGGCAGAGGGTCATGGGGCGGCCATCTCGCCCAAAGGCGACGCGGTGGTCTACATCCTCAAGGACCAGGTCTGGCAAGTCGCGTTAAGCACCGGCTCCAAACCCGAGCAACTGATCCACGATCTCGGCAAGAGCGGATCTCTGCGATGGTCGCCGGATGGCGCCCGCCTGGCCTTCGTCAGCCGCCGGACCGACCACAGCCTGGTGGGGACTTACGACGACGCCGGCAAGAGCCTTCACTATTGCGACCCCAGCGTCGACAACGATTCCAGCCCAGTCTGGTCGCCCGACAGCCGCTCCGTCGCCTTTCTGCGCATCCCTTCTTCCCGCGACGATCTCGTCTTCGGACCCAAACGCACCGGTCAGCCTTGGTCGATCCGGATCGCCGATGCAACCACCGGCCAGGGCCGCGAGATTTGGCGCGCCAAGCCTGGCCCCGGCAGCGTATACCGCGGCATCGTGGCCGAGCGCCAGATCTTTTGGGCAGCCGGCGATCAACTGGTGTTCCCTTGGGAAGTGGACGGCTGGACCCACCTTTACTCCCTGCCGGCGGGCGGTGGCCCGGCGAAGCTTCTGACGCCGGGCGACTTCGAAGCGGAGTTCGTCTCCCTGAGCCCGGACCGCAGCGAGCTGATCTTCGCTTCCAATCAAGGCGATATCGACCGCCGGCACCTCTGGCGGGAGGCGGTCACCGCTGATCATCCCACCGCCCTCACCAGCGGGGCCGGCATCGAGTGGTCGCCGGTCGTGGCGAGCGACGGCAAGACGATTGCCCTGCTCCATTCCAGCGCTCAGCAACCCGCCTGGCCGGCGATCCTCAGCAGCTCGGGTGGGATAGTCGACCTCGCTCCCGAAGCGCTGCCGGGCGGCTTCCCTGCCGCCGATCTGGTGACGCCTCAGCCGGTGATGATCTCCGCCGCCGACGGCCTGATCATCCACGGGCAGCTCTTCTTGCCCAAGAACGCCGCCGACGGCCAGCGGCATCCGGCCGTCATCTTCTTTCACGGCGGCTCGCGGCGCCAGATGCTGCTCGGCTGGCATTACATGGACTACTACCACAACGCCTATGCCATGAACCAATACCTCGCCAGCCGAGGCTACCTGGTGCTGTCGGTGAACTATCGCAGCGGCATCGGTTACGGGCTCGATTTTCGCGAGGCGCTGAATTACGGCGCCACCGGAGCCAGCGAGTTCAACGATGTGCTGGGCGCCGGGCTGTACCTTCGCGGTCGGCCTGACGTCGACCCGGCGCGCATCGGCCTGTGGGGCGGCTCCTACGGCGGCTACCTCACGGCCCTCGGTCTGGCCCGGGCGTCCGACCTGTTTGCCTGCGGCGTCGACATGCACGGCGTCCACGACTGGAACCTCGAGATTACCAACTGGATTCCATCCTATGATCCCGAGTCGCGGCCGCAGGCCGCCCGGTTGGCCTTTGAATCCTCTCCGCTGGCTTCGGTCAAGACCTGGCGCTCCCCGGTGCTGCTGATCCAGGGCGACGACGACCGCAACGTTCCTTTCACCGAGATGATCCGCCTGGTGGAAGCCTTACGCAAACAAGACGTGCCGTTTCAGCAGATCGTCTTTCCGGGCGAGGTCCACGACTTCCTGATGCACCGGTCATGGCTGGCGGCGTATCAGGCGGCCTCGGACTTTTTTGACGTGCACTTGCCGAGCCCGAAATAAAGCCCCCCAGGGGCGCTCTATGGCCGACATGCCGAGCCACCGGCTCCGTGCCTTAGTGCCTTTGTGTCGAGACGTCCCGGACGGGCTCCTCCCAACACGAAGGCACCAACCTTAACGAGGGAACATGGTGAACCGCGCGCTCATTCTGATTTTCAGCCTCAGCCTTCTGACCGTGCCGGCGGCGGCGCAGACGAGCCTCAAGGTCTACATCTCCACCGATATGGAAGGCGTGGACGGGGTCAGCAGCCCGGTGCAGTCGTCCTCCAGCGGCCGCGAGTACCCGCAGTTCCGGCGCCTGCTGACCGAGGAGGCCAATGCCGCCGTGGCGGGGGCCTTTGAGGCCGGAGCCACCGAGGTTCTGGTGAGCGACTCCCATGCCGACGGCCAGAACATCGACCTCGACTTGCTCGACAAGCGGGCTCGCGTGATCCAGGGCTGGCCGCGTCCGCTCGGCATGATGGGCGGAATCGACAACACCTTCGCCGCCGCCGCTTTCGTCGGTTTTCATGCCAGCGACAACACCACCGGCGCCACGCTGCCGCACACCTTCAACGGCAGTATCACGCTTGCCCTCAACGGCGCGGCGGTAGGAGAGATCGGGTTTGACGCCGCCATCGCCGGAGAGTTCGGCGTGCCCGTGGTCTTCGTCTCGGGCGACCAGCTGGCCGGCGAAGAAGCCCGGAACCTCCTCGGCGGGATCGAGACCGCCGAGGTGAAGCATGCGCTGGGCTATCACGCCGCCATCATGCTGCCGCCGGAGGTAGCGCGGGAGCGGATCCGCGGCGGCATGAAGCGCGGAGTGCAGCGGCGGAGCGAGATCAAGCCGTATCGCGTCGCCCATCCCGTGCGCCTGGCCATCACTTTCAAGCAATTGCTGGACGCCGAGATTCTCTCCTACCTGCCCGCAGTCGAGCGCACCCGGCCCGACACGGTGACGTTCACGGCCCCCGACATGATTGAGGCCTCGAAGTTTCTGGAGGTGGTGCTGCACCGCGTTGACTGAGTGCTGCCACCGGGTGATAGTGAGTACCTGTGGAACGAGGAATCTCACTTTGAAAATCGCCGAGGGGTTTTTCAGCACCTGCTAGGAGTCCGGAACCCCCGGCTTCAAGACGGCAATCCTCTTTTCCAGGTGCTTTAAGGCCGATTCTAGAAGTTCGCGATGACGGGGATGGGTGGCGGCCGCGAGGTCGTGCTGCACGCGAGTGCGGGACAGTTCCAGGCCCTCGAGTTCGCGCAACCGGGCTCGCTCCTCCGCGCTCAACAGGGCCGCGCGCGACGGGTGAGGCGACTGGGCCGATTCCATCTGGGCTTCGACGGACTTGCTTTCCCAACCGCGGGCCATGGCTTCAGTGTGCCACAAGTACCGGTGTCAAGTTTCGCTCCGCCCGCGGGCCGCTTCGGCTAAGATATCGTTAGCATGAGTTCACGCAAGACCCTGCTTTTGGCTCTCGCCCTGATCCTCCTGATCGTCCTGTCGGGTTGGCTCACCCGGCGCGCCCGGCAATCCAATATGGACGACGAGGGCCACGACAGTCCCCTGACCGGCAGCCTGGCGCCCGACTTCAGCCTCAAGGCGCTGGACGGCAGCGTGGTGAAGCTCTCCGACTATCGCGGCAAGAAGACCGTGGTTCTGGCCTTCTGGGCCACCTGGTGCGGTCCCTGCCGCATGGAAATGCCTTTGCTCGACGCCTTCTACCGCCACCGCAGCAGCAATGTCGAACTTCTCGCCGTGGCCATGGACCAGGATCCGGTGGCGGCACGGCACTACGCAGAGGCGAACAAGGTTCCCTTTCCGGTTCTGCTCGACGATCAGGGCGAGGCCGCCGACCGCTACCGGGCCTACGCCATCCCAATCCTCTTCGTGGTGGACCCGGATGGCAGAATTCTCCGGTCCTATCAGGGTTTGAACCCCGACATCGACAGCGTGCTCGCCGCAGCCGTGGGCGCCAAGCTCTGATCGTCCCTGAGGTCGCGGGGTCGGAGCTTGTGAATTCGCTGGGCGCAGGGAATCATTTTCACAAACGAGTCGGTGGAACGAAGAAGGGCGAAACGCGTGCCGAGGGTCCAAACCTATTGGTGGGCCTGGGTAGAGTTGAACTACCGACCTCACCCTTATCAGGGGTGCGCTCTAGCCACCTGAGCTACAGGCCCGCGTCTCCGCGCGCGGGGTCGAATCGAACCCGACGCCACTTCAGTATAGGCAGACATGCTGAGTTCGCGCAAGTTGCCGGCTGCCGGGGCCCGGCGTCAAGCGGTGCTGCGACAGAAGGCCGGAGAAGGCCGCCGCGGACTTGACAGGCGAAGCCCCGTCTCCTAGCATTGAGGTGATCGCTGACGGCATCCTGCCGCGCGCGCTTCCACATGGACCGGCGGCGCCAACGTTTTCTGACCGCCAAGGGCTTTCCCCGGGGCGGACGAATTTCCGCTGCACGAGGTCAGCCGTGAGAGTCACGCTCCGTTTCAAAGACGACGTTTCGATCCTGAGCCTGAGCGGCAAGTTTGTCGCTGGCAGCGACGGCCCCTTCCTGCGCCAAAAGGTGCAGGATCTCATCGACGCCGGAACCCGGAAGTTCCTCTTTGATTTCGGCGACGTCCCCTATATCGACTCCACGGGGCTTGGCTTTCTGGCGGGCAGCCGCGAGGCGGCCGCCGAGGCCAGCGCCGTCATCGTGCTGAGCGGCATGAACCCTCACGTGCGGCGCATCCTCGACGGCGTCAAGCTGACCCAGTTCTTCGAGCTGGCGGAAGACGAAAAGGCCGGCCTGGCGCGGATCGCCGAGCTCAGCCAGGCGGCTGCGTCCGCCGCCCCGGAGGAGACGCCCCAGCCGCTCGAAGCCGCCAAGCCCGCGCGCGCCCGCCGGCGGCCGGCTGGTGCGCCGGAGTGAGTCGCATCGAGCCTTCCTCGAATCTGCAAAGTCTGTCGCGCGCGCCGGTGGGAGCCAACCCCGTCCGCTGTACGGATCGAAGGAGCGCCGCCACGTTTCGCGGGTGTCAGGGTGACGCTCCGCGATGAATCCGGATACCCTCGCCTTAGGAATCCTCTGGTACGTCGCCTTTCTTCTCTCCCTCACCTGCCACGAGGGCGCCCATGCCTTTGCCGCCAAGCTGGGGGGTGATCCCACAGCCTTCCTGGCGGGCCAGATGACCCTCAACCCGGCGCCTCATATCCGGCGCGAGCCCTTCGGCACGGTTCTGGTCCCGATCCTGTCCTATGCGGTCGGCGGGTGGATGATCGGCTGGGCCAGCGCGCCCTACGATCCCGCCTGGCAGTATCGGCATCCGCGTCGCGCGGCTTGGATGGCGCTGGCCGGTCCAGCCGCGAACTTCGCGCTGGTGATCCTGGCGGGGGTGGCGATTCGGGTCGGCCTGGCGCTGGGGGCTTTCGCCTTGCCGCGGCGAATCAGCTTCGCGCACGTGGTGGCGGCCGCCGCCCCGGACGCCTCCATGGCGGGCGCCGTGGCGACGCTGGTGAGCATTCTCTTTTCGCTGAACCTGCTGCTGGGAACCTTCAATCTGCTTCCGATTCCGCCTCTCGACGGCCAGACCGCTATCGGACTGCTCCTGCCCGAGAGCGCCGGGCGCTGGCTGGCCGGCGCCGGCCGGAATCGTACCCTGGCGTTGGTGGGGCTTTTGCTGGCTTGGAAGGTCTTCGGGGTCCTCTTCCGTCCGATCTTCGCCCTTGGCCTCAACCTGCTCTATCCAGGCGCGGGCTACGGCTAGACGTGAGAAGACTTAAGGCGTGATGAACTCGGCCTCGACCCGGGCGGGCACGGCGCCGGCTTCGAACCCGCGATCCAGCAGCCGCTGAACGGCTTGCCGGCCGCGCTCGCCGTAGTCGAGCGTCCAATCGTTCACATACATGGCGATGAAGCGGTCGGCCGTCGCCGAGTCGAGGCCGCGCGAGAACTGCATGGCATAGACCAGCGCCTCTTCGCGGTGATCGAGCCCGTACTGGATGCTCTCCTGCAGCAGCCGCGACGCTTCCTGGATGATCGCGGGGCCCAGCGCCCGCCGGATCGCGTTGCCGCCGAGCGGCAAGGGCAAACCTGTCTCGCCCTGCCACCACTCGCCCAGGTCCACCAGTTTGCTCAAGCCTTCCAGGCCGTAGGTCAGCTGCCCTTCGTGGATCACCACGCCGGCATCCGCTTCCCCGGCCGCCACCCGCTCGATAATCTGATCGAAAGGCACCACCACCGCTTCGATCTCCGGCGCGTAGAGGAGGAGCGCCAGATAGGCGGTGGTCATCTTTCCGGGCACCGCCACCCGCTTGCCGCGCAGCCCCTCCGGCCCGAGCGCTCCGTGGCCGACCACAATGGGACCGTAGCCGTCGCCGAAACTCGCCCCCGACGGCAGGAGGATATACTGGTCGGCGAGGTAGGCGTAAGCGTGGAAGGAAATGGCGGTGATATCGTAGACTTCCTGGCGCGCCTTCTCGTTCAGACTCTGGATATCCTCGAGCACGTGGACGAATCGGAGACTCTCGCCCCGCACCTTGTTCGTCGCCAGCGCGTAGAACATGAAGGCGTCGTCCGAGTCAGGGCTGTGCGCCAGCTTCAACTCGATCACTTTCCCGTCGCCACGTGGGCGCGGGGAACGGCGGGCAGGGCTCTTTAACATGGCCTTGAAAGTCGCGGCTTGATTAGCGAAGCAAATGGTAGCACGCGCTTCTGGCCGACCACAATTACTAAGCTGGTTAACGCTCGCTTCGCCGCGCGCCGGCCGCGCTTAAGAGCATACGGATGCCGCAGATCCTTCCGGCTCTGCGCCTTGCGCTGCATCGTCTTCCGTTGGTCACCGTGGACAGCGATGACATCGAGCCGCCCTCGCAACCTTGGGTGGCGACGAACGTCGCTTCCTATGTCGTCGCCCCTGCCTGTTCCGCGGTGCGAAGACGATAGTATGGGTGGTTGGTTCCATCGCACGGTTTCGGGAATGAAAAGCTCGTCCGTGGAATTCTTCGATAAGCAGTTTCGACGGCAGGTGGCCGAGCGGGATTTTTCACTGAATCCGTTCGAGAAGGCGATTCTGCCCCTCCTGTGGGGCGATATTCTCGACCTGGGTTGCGGGCTCGGCAATCTGGCGGTCGCCGCCGCCGCGGCGGGCTTCCGCGTCACCGCGCTCGACGCCAGCCCGACGGCCGTTGATCACCTTAGGCATCGGGCGGCAGCGGAGAATCTGGCCATTACGGCCCGGGAAGCCGATCTCCAGGAAATGGACCTCCAAGGCGATTTCGATTGCGTGGTCGCCATCGGACTGCTGATGTTCTTCCCGGAGGAATCGGCACGTAGGGGTCTCGCCAAGATCAAGGGCCTGGTGAGGCCGGGAGGCTTGGCCGCCGTCAACGTGCTGATTGAGGGCACCACGTTTCTGAGCATGTTCGACCCGGCCGGCTACTATCTGTTTGGCGAAGGCGAGCTGCTTGAGGCATTCGCCGGCTGGGCAATCGAGTATGCGAAACTCGAGTCGTTTCCGGCGCCTAACGAGACCGTGAAGCGCTTCTCCACCGCGGTAGCCCACCGGCCAGGGTAACGCCGGCGTGGTGTCACCTGGTCAGATTAGCTCTTGGAAAGGTGCGGCGACGACATGAAAAGCGATGTCGTCGCCACCCAGGATTCACACGCTTGACGAATTCCTGGATCTGGCGTATACTATTAAGGTAACGTTGACATGATTATACGTGCCGTTACTCAAAGACGAGCTCACACTGGGCACCCCGGCTCGCCGATCGTCCGTCGCCCGAATCGCGAACGCGTGGACAATCATCCAACGGTTTGGCAAAGGGTTCCGGCGAGCCTGCGGGCCCTGGGATGCGATGATGCCTCGGCCAGCGGAAGAGCGGGGGAAATGACACCGAACTTACTACGAACGAAGCCGTCATCTTTTAGAAAACAAAACCACTTCTATTTTTGGAATCGGCGGTATCCCGTCAACTTTAAGAAAACAAGTGGCTTATGGGTCGTATCCCGTCAACTGATTGATAACATGACCGCTTATTCTCTGGCGGGCTGCCATGAATGAAACCGCGACCCGCCTTGCCTGCTTCGAGCTCTGGGGCGGAAATACCAAGACCGATCACGAGGTGGAGCTGCCCGGCCTGGTGGGATGGGTTCACTCCGACCCGCTGGAGTCGGAGGATGAGCCCGCAAGCGGACCGGCGGCCGGCCCAGTCGCCAGCCGGCTCGGCCAGGCGGCGAGGGGGGGCGACGTCCACTACTTCGCGGTCTGCAGCCAGGGAAGGGTCTCGCGGATTGCCGTGGCGGATGTGGCGGGACACGGCCGCTCGGCCAGCGGGGTGGCGGAGAGGCTGAGAGGCGTCCTCCAGCGCCATACGAACAACTGGGACCAGTCGGCCCTGATGCGGGAGCTCAATGACGCTTTCCTGGCGGGGTCGAGCGGCGTCGAGTATGCCACCGCCACCGTGCTGGGCTTTTACGTCGAGACCGGCGAGCTGCTGTTCAGCAGCGCCGGCCACCCGCCCTGCCTCTGGTATCGCGCCCAGGCGCGGACCTGGCACCTGCTGGAGGATTGCACGCCTTATGCGGTCCAGATCGAGGGCTTGCCGCTCGGCATCATTCCGGGCACCCGCTACTCCCAGACTGCCGTCCGGCTGGGGGTGGGCGATCAGGTGATTCTCTACACCGACGGGCTGAGTGAAACCGAGGACGCCGCCGGCAACCAACTGGGCTCGCAAGGACTGATGAAGATCGCCCGCGCCTTGCGCCCCGCCCCGCCGGAGGAGACCGCCCGGGCCCTGATGGCCGCGGTGGACGCCTTCCGCGGGCCGGGTCCGCGGGGGGACGACGCCACCGTGGTGGTCCTGCAGCGAACAGAGGCTACCCAACTAGGCTCTTATTGATCAGGGCTGCTCGTTCCAACCTTCGTGCTGCGGCCAGTCGGCGATGCGCAGGTGGGGCTCCTGGCGCGGCAATTGCGCAAAGGTCGACTTCGAACCCTCGTCCAGATTGCCGTCCTGCGACTGGTAGATCCAGCTCATCTCCTGCTTGAGAGCGGCCGCCTCGCCGCTCAGATAGACCACGTACTTCTCGTATTGATAGGGCGCGGGCTGATAGCCGCCCGATCCGTAAGCCTGGTCGGCGAGCACGAGGGTGCCGCGGTCGAGCTGCCCGGCGCGCGCCAGTTCCTGGCAGGCTTTCAGCGTGAACCAGTTGGCGGTGCGGTGATCGACGTGACGCTCGTCGGGATGCGAGACCGCGATCATGGCGGGATGGAAGCCGGTGATCAGGCGCTGGGCCGCGTCAATCACGGCGTCGCGCGCGTAAGCCAGATTGGGCTCGAACATCCCCTCGTAGGGCGCGTGATCGACGGCCAGGTAGATGGAGAGAAAGGGATTCGTGCGCTGGATGTGCCGGAACCAGATCTCGCCCGAACCGCCGTCGGGCAGGCCGAGGAAGCTCACTTGGTCGCGCTTCACCCCGATATGCTCGAGGGCTTCGGCGGCCTCTTCCATGCGTACGGTGCCGAACTCGCGGGCGCGGATGGGATCGCAGGGATGGCCGTCGAAGTAGCGCTCGCATTCGCCCACGTCGCCGCCGGTGTAGAAGACCACGCGCACCGGCAGCCCGGCTTCGACCATGGCGCGCATCAAGCCGGCCCAGGGATGCTCGTCGTCCTCGTGCGGGCAGAAGACCATGAGCGACGGCGGCAGGCGGTTGACGGCGAGCTCGATGGTGGCGGAGGCGAGATCGTTGCCTGACGAGCCCGTCGCGCGCTCGGAGAGCGTGAGGCGATAAACGCCGGGCTCGGCGGAATCCGGGATCGACCAGGCGTGAGGAATCTGGACCTCACCGGCCGGTCCGCGCACGATATCCGTAGTGTCAGCGGCGCGAATCTCGCGCCCCTGCGCGTCGTGGATCTCAAGGTGAAGGCTGGCGCCGGGCGGCAGCGGCTTGAGGGTCGCCCTCAAGGTCACGTCGTCGCCGGGCCGGTAGAGAGTGTGGGAATGATCGAGCGCGATCAGCGGTGACGTGTATCCCGGAGGATAGAACTCGCGGTACTTGGAATAGTCGATCTCGTCGTTGTAGGGGTGAGTGAAGTTGCGGCTGTAGGGCTTGGGCAGCAGCTGGCCCGGCTGCCGCACGATCGCCTGGGACGAGAACTGCATGTCGAGCAGGTCCTGGCGGTCGTGGTCCCAGACGGCCACCGTGTAGCGATCGACTTCGGGCGGCGCCACGCCCTCGTGCCGCGCCGGTCCGCCCGCGCCCATCACCGCCACTTGCGATCCCTGCAGAAAGGCGGCCGTGCCGGCCGGCTCCATGGGCAGACTCGCCTGGCCGTGAGCCGGAATGTCGAGGCTCTCGCGCAGCACCACCAGGCCCAGCGATGGATTCACCGCCATTCTGCCGGGCGCGTTCTGCGAGCCCGAAAAGGTGGAAATCCAGGGATAGTTCTCGTTGGAGAACTCGACTCGCAGGCCCTTCAGATCTTCACCCGTCAGGTTGGCGATCGTGATCTCACACCCGATCCGCTCGCCGGGCGCGTAGAAGGTCTTGTCGAGCGTCAGACGGGTAATCTGCAGCCGCTTCTTGTAGGCGAAGAAACCGGGCGCGAGGCCCGAAGCCACCACCTGGTCAGTGGAGCGGTCTTCGACACCGAGGCTGACCGTGTAGAAGCCGGTGGGCGCGTCGTTGGGGACAGGCCATCGCCCCTGGTAGCGACGCTCGGACTCGCTGCCAGCCTCAGGCTGAAGCTCGACCCGGGTGGACGAAGTCGAGCCTGCGTAGCGGACGTCTGCAAATACGGTGTAGCGGCTCGGCTCGCCGGCGCCCTTGACGGTGGCGCGGAAGACCGCCGTGGAACCGAGATTGTATCCGGTGTCGGCCGGCGCGCCGTCGACCGAGACCGCGGCTGCGGCGAGCGACGCCCCTGCCGTCAGAACCGTCAGGATGATCGCCAGCCAGCCTATGTGTCGCACCTGAGCCTCCGGCCTGCCGGCAGCCTATTCACCGGCAATCGTCCCAGCGCGGCGCCGTGGGTGGCGTTCTCACGCCCACCACATCTCCTTCAGCTTCTCCCGAATCACGATGCTGTTGAGGAAGGCGGCCGCCTTGCTCAAACCCTCGTCGATGGACATCAGGCTGTCCTCGTGCTCGATGGAGAGCACATCGTCGTAGCCAACCATCTGCAGGGTCGAGACGAGATCCGTCCAGAACTCGCGCCCGTGGCCGTAGCCGACCGTGCGAAAGAGGAAGGAGCGGTGGATCTCATCACTGTAAGGCTTGGTGTCGAGCACGCCGTTCACCACCGTGTTCACCGTATAGATCTTGGTGTCTTTGGCGTGCACGTGGAAGACGGCCTCGCCGAGCGCGCGCACGGCGGCGCAGGGATCGATCCCCTGCCAGAACATGTGGCTGGGGTCGAAGTTGCATCCCACCGCTTTGCCGGCTTCGGCGCGCAGGCGCAGGAGGGTCTCGGGGTTGTAGACCAGGAATCCGGGATGCATCTCGATGGCTACACGCACGCCGTGGTCTTCGGCAAACTTGGCGTGCTTCTTCCAATAAGGCAGGGCCTTCTTCTCCCACTGCCACTTGAGCAGATCAAGATAGTCGGGAGGCCAGGGCGTGGGCGACCAGCTGGGGTAGCGGGCCGTGTCCGAGTCGCCAGGGCAGCCGGAGAAATCGATCACCGTCTTCACGCCCAGTTTCTCGGCCAGCAGAATGGTCTTGCGGCTGGTCTCCCCGCTGGTGCTGGCGAATTGCTTGTTGGGATGCAGGGCGTTGCCGTGAGAGCTGAGCGCGCTGATGGCAATGCCCGCGTCGTCCAGCTTCTGTTTGAACTCCTTCGCCTTGGCGGAGTCTTTCAGCCAATCGAGCTTGACGTGCGGATCGCCGGGATAGTTCCCGGTGCCCAGTTCCACCGCCTGCAGGCCGAGGGGTTTGATCCTGGCGATCACCTCGTCCAGGCTCAGCTTCGAAAAGAGTGCCGTGAAAACGCCAACCTTCATGAGGTTCTCCTCCCACTTGAGTTTCTGCCCGCCGCCCGGCGGAAGACCGTGTATTATAAACTGCCCGCTGGCAGCCAAGGGAAAAAAGCGGGCAGCGCCATCCCCGGATTCGATCCGGCGCTCCCGTTTTGGTATCATGCCGGACATAGCGGAGGATGCCATGGACCTGCAGGATCGCGTAGCTTTAGTGACGGGCGGAACCGGGGCGCTGGGCAGCACGATCGTGCTCGATCTGCTGGCGAGCGGCGCCCGGGTGGCTGCGACTTACACGGTGGAATCGGAATGGCACCACCTCTCCAGCCGCGCCGGGGCCGCTCGCGCCCAACTCAAAGGCATCCCAGCGGACTTGACAGAGGCGGATGAAGTCCGCACCGCCGTTCGGTCCTTGCAGAATACGCATGGCCGCGTCGACTACCTGCTGGCCATCGCCGGCGGCTTTGCGGCCGGTAAGATATATGAGACTTCCGAAGCGGTCTGGGACCGCATGATGGACCTGAATCTGAAGACGCTGTTCTCGGTCCTGCGGCCCGTGATTCCCATCATGATCGAGCAGAACTTCGGCCGTATCGTGACCGTTTCGAGCGGTGCCCTCCTGAACGGCGGAGGCGCGGGGATCGCCGCTTACGCGGTTTCCAAAGCCGCGGTCCGCTATCTCAGCGAGACGCTGGCGAACGAAGTGAAGGGCCACAACATCCGAGTCCATTGCCTCATGCCCGGCACGATGGACACCGAGGCCAACCGCCGCGCTATGCCCGACGCCGACCGGTCCCAGTGGGTGAAGACCGAGCAGGTGGCGCGCGTGGTTCACGGCTTGCTCGTCGACAGCGCGGATCCGCCGCTCGTGGTGCCCGTCCTTCAGCCCGGCGGCCCCGCCTGAGCCTCGCGCTCGTCCGCTTGGCTGTTTTGCGATCATCAGCTTAAGATCCTTTCATGGCTGCTCTCGATCCCGTCGAAGCGCTGCGCCGCGTGCCCTTCTTCGCCGTGCTGCCGGCCGAAGAGCTGCAGGCGCTGGCCCGGCACTGCGTGGTGCAGCAACTGCCCAAGGACGGCCTGCTGTTTGAGGAGGGCGATCCTTGCGACGGCCTGCTGATTGTGCAGTCGGGTGCTGTGAAGCTGTGCAAGCTGGCCGAAAGCGGACGCGAGCAGGTGCTGGCGGTGGAACGGGCCGGCTCGACGGTGGCGGAGCTGCCCCTGTTCGACGGGGGCAATTTTCCCGCTTCAGCCGTGGCGATGGAGGAGTCGACCCTCCTCTTCCTCCCTAAGCGCGAGTTCTTGGACCTCTGCCGCAGCCATTCGGAAGTGGCCATCGCCGTGATCCGCACCCTGGCCTCGCGTTTTCGCTACCTCACCAGCCTGGTGGAAGAACTCTCCCTCAAAGAAGTCAGTCATCGCCTCGCCCGCTTTCTACGCGACCGCGCCTTGCGCTTCGGTGTTCGCACCCGGCGGGGCGTCGAGTTTCCCCTGGAGGAGACCAACCAGGAGGTGGGGGCCGAAATCGGCACGGTGCGCGACCTGGTCTCGCGCAATCTGCGGCGCTTCGTGGACCGCGGCATCATCAAGATGGAACGGCGCCGCGTGATCGTGCTCGATATGGACGAGCTCGAGGCCCAGGCGGCCGGTAGCAAACGCGCGCTGGTGGGCGAGAGATGAGCCCGAGGTTTGCGGGCATCTCATCGACCTGATGGAGACTCCAATGCACAGCGGTGATCCCAGAATCGCAGTTCGGAATCGGTGGCGACGTTCGTCTTGGAGCGGCCGGCTGCTCGCTACCTGGTGGATCGCCGGGTGCGTTTCAATCTCGGCGATCGGTGGCAACCGAATGACCGTCCCCGCCGATCTCTCTGGCGTGCGCTACCTGCCCGACCTCAAGCTCTGGGTGCTCGACACCGCCCGCACATCGTACGTGATCGGGATCAACGAGGAGAACGAACTGCAAAGCCTCTATTGGGGAGAGAAGCTCGCGGGCGATCAGGGGCTCGCCCGGGCGCACACCTCGCCCGAAGCGGCCTCCTTTGACTCCAGCGAGACCATGACCAACCTCGAGTATCCCGGCTGGGGAGGGCGCTACTACAACGAGCCTGCGCTGAAGGTGACGCTCGCCGACGGGGTCCGGGACCTGGTGCTCAAATACGACTCGCACAAGATCGAGGGAGACACGCTGGTGATCCGCCTCAAGGACATCCGGTACGACCTCTTCGTCAACCTCACCTACACTCTATTTCCCCAAGAGGACATCATTCGCAAGCAGGCGCAGATCGAGAATCGCACCTCGCAGACGGTCACCCTGGAAAGCGCGCAGTCCGGCGTCTGGTACGTGCCTCCGGGCGACGGCTACCGGCTCAGCTATCTCACCGGCCGGTGGGCCGACGAGACTCAGCTCACGCGCCAAGCGATCCATCCCGGCAAGTTTGTCCTGGAGAGCCGCCGGGGAAATACCAGCCACCAGTTGAATCCCTGGTTCGCCATCGACGCCCGCGGTCAGGCCACGGAGGACCAGGGCCGGGTCTGGTTCGGGGCGCTCGGCTGGAGCGGAAACTGGAAGCTGGTGGTGGAGGACACCCCGCCCGCGCACCAGACGCGGGTGACGGGTGGATACAACGACTTCGATTTCTCCTGGCCCCTCAGACCCCGCGAAACCTTCCAGACGCCGCCCTACTACGGCGGTTACAGCGGCCAAGGATTCGGCGAGGCTTCCCGGCTGATGCACCGCCTTGAGCGCAATGAGATCCTGCCCGACCACGCTCATCCCCGCCCGCGGCCTGTTCTCTACAACTCCTGGGAAGCCACCACCTTCAACGTCAACGAGGCCGACCAGAAGGCGCTGGCCGATAAGGCGGCCCGCCTGGGAGTGGAGCTGTTTGTCATGGACGACGGCTGGTTCGGGCGGCGCAACGACGATCACGCCGGGCTCGGCGACTGGTTCGTTAATCCACAGAAGTTTCCGAACGGCCTCAAGCCCCTCATCAGCTACGTCAATTCGCTAGGGATGGACTTCGGACTCTGGTTTGAGCCCGAAATGGTGAATCCCGACAGCGATCTCTACCGGCGGCATCCCGACTGGGTGCTGAACTTCCCCGGACGCCCCCGCAGCGAGGCCCGCAATCAACTGGTCCTTAACCTGGCGCGCGACGACGTCAAGGAGTATATTTTCGGGGCGCTGAACCAGATCCTCTCCGAGAACAACATCAAGTACATCAAGTGGGACATGAACCGGCACTTCTCCGAGCCCGGCTGGCCGGAAGCGCCCTTGGCGGAGCAGAAGGAAGTCTGGGTGAGGTACGTCCGCAACCTTTACAACATCATGGACCGCCTCCGGGCCCAACACCCCCGCCTCGAAATCGAGTCCTGTTCGGGCGGCGGCGGACGGGTGGATCTGGGAGTCCTGGAGCGGGTCAACGTGGTGTGGACTTCGGACAATACCGAGGCCTTCGACCGCCTGCGCATCCAGGAAGGCTTCAGTTTCGCTTATGCGCCCAAGGTCATGTCGGCCTGGGTGACCGACGTGCCGAACCTTAATGGCCGCTCCACACCCCTGAAGTTCCGGTTCCTGGTGGCGATGCAGGGGGCGGTCGGCATCGGAGCCAATTTGAACCAGTGGTCCGAGGAAGACTTCGCCCTGGCAACCAAGCTGGTCGCCTACTACAAGAGCGTCCGGCCGACGGTGCAGATGGGTGATCTTTACCGGCTGTTCTCGCCGCGAGAGGGCAACCTGACCGCCAACGAATACGTCTCGGCCGACGGCAAGCAGGCGGTGCTCTTCGCCTTCCTGCACTCGCAGCAGTTTCTGCGGCCCACGCCCACCATCTACCTGCGCGGGCTTGACCCCGCCGCTCAATACCGGGTAAGAACCCTGGACGACAAACTGGCGGAGAAGTTCGAGGTCATGACCGGCTCATTTCTGATGGGCCACGGCCTGAACTTCGAGCTGGAGGGCGACTACGACAGCACCTCCGTCGTCTTGGAGAGGCTGCCGTAGCCCGCCGCCCAGCAGCCGGCCTATTCGATGTGGATATCGCCGGAGCCGGTCTTGGCCTCGAGCAGATAGCCGCCCGAGCCGACTTTGCCGCGATAATCGTTGCGGCTGAGAGTTCCTTCCAGGGTGATTGGCCGGCTGGTGGTGATCCGGCCGGAGTCGGTGTGCGCGTGAAGATCGAAGGCCGCGCTCGCAGGCAGAGCCACGGTGATGCCGCCCGAGCCGGTCTCCAGGCGCCAGTCACCGGTCAGCTCGCCTTGCGCCTTGATGCCGCCGCTGCCCGTTTCAACCTTCAAGGGCCCGCGGACGCCCGACAGCTCGACATCGCCCGAGCCCGTTGCCACCCGGACGCGTCCCGGGGCCGACTGGTCGAGCCGCACGTCGCCGCTGCCGGTTTCGCCCGCGAACTCGCCCGCCACGCCCGTGGCGTGGATGGAGCCGCTGCCCGTGTTGGCGGTCACGCTTCCCTGGATAGAGTCCAGTTGAATGTCCCCAGACCCCGTCTCGGCGTGCACCTCGCCCCCAACCCTGATCACCCGAATCCCACCCGATCCAGTGGAGGCCCGGAGCGGGCCCTGGATGCCTTCCACCGCCTGGTCGCCGGACCCGGTCTCTGCCCGCAGGCGGGTCTCCTTGGGAACAACAACCTCGTAGCTGATGGAGACATTTTGGCGAAGGCTCGCATCTTCAATGTGACCGATGCGAATGTTGCTGCCGTCCTGCTCGATGGGTGGATGCGCTTCCAACTGGCGCACCTTCTCCTCAGCGCTCAGCCCGCCACCCCCGTGATCCCGAGCCTTGATCCTGCCATGAACCTGCACCGTGCCGCCGTCGCCGGCGCGCACCTGGATGCCGCCGGACCCCGTCGTGATCTGGAGGTCGACCGGCCCGCTCACCTGCAGGGTCTTATCAAACGATCCCTCAGCGCCCAAAAGACCAACGGGCGGAGCGGCCACGAGAGCCAAGGCCATGCCGGCCGCCAGCCCTATGAAACTTAATCTTGTTTTCACGGATGCTTCTCCTTCCATTCTGTCGGACCTAATCGATGCTGATGTCGCCGGAGCCGGTTTGCAATTCGACTGGAACGCCGCCGCCCCGGACCTTGCCCCGCAGTTCGCCGCGTCCCAGCATTCCCTGGACGCTGATCGGCAACTGGCTGTTGACATCACCAGACTGGCTGCGGGCGTCGAGATCAAAGCCGAGGTCCGCAGGCAGGTTCAGCTTGATCTCCCCGGAACCCGTATTCAGCCTCCAGGCTCCGGTGGGATTTCCTACAGCCCGGATATCGCCACTGCCGGTGCGGGCTTCGAGCGCACAATGCACATCGTGGACCTCAACGTCGCCGGAGCCTGTCTGGATCTCGACCCGCTCGGCGTCGATGCCGTCGAACCTGGTGTCGCCGCTTCCGGTCTGGGCGGTGATGTTGCCGTGCACGGCGCTCATCTTCACGTCACCGGAGCCCGTCTGGGCTTCAACCGGACCGCGAATACCCTCCACCGTGACGTCCCCGGAGCCCGTCCGCGAGTTGAGACGGGTCTCGGGCGGGGTGGTGATCTCGTAGTCGATCGAGATATTCTGCCCTTCTTCGTGCTGAATCTGCCGAACGCGAATCGTGTTGCCGTCCTGCTCGAGCGGCGGATTCGATTCGATTTCATGGACCCGGCTCTCTTGCGCCGCCGCGCCGCTGGCGTGGATCTTGGCACGAATTTCAACCGTAGCCGTGCTTCCGGTGCGCACCGTCACGTCGCCGGAACCGTTCGTCACCTCCAGATCGACCGGGCCGCTCACCTGGAAGGTGCGCGAAAATGAGCCGCGCACCTCCGAACTTGGGGCCGCCGCAGCGATCACCGCGCTGATGATGGTGAGCAGGAAAGCCCTGCTGACAAGTCGCTTCATATTCCCCTCCTGATGCCCTCGGATACCAGATCAGACTCGTTGGGCGCCGTTTCGTAAGCGGGATGAAAAAAGCGGCACGATTCCGTCCCTCATCTCACGGCAGGGATTGGCCGCCCGGGTCTCCTCGCTTGCCGAGGAGCACCCATGACGACCGCGCATCCTGAGTCCTCAGATAACGGCCATCATCGTCGTAGATCACCTCGCCGCCCTGCGCCAGGAACTCGTGCATGACCTCTTCGGGAACCCACCAGGGCGAGTATCCCGCTTGCCGGAGGCGGGCGACGAGATCGGCCACGCGCGGATCGTCTGGGCTAGAGGACTTCGCCAGACCCAACGGACTGTCGGGGCGGGGTTCCTCCGGAAGACATACCCAGCGCCGCGCGGCGGTCAGCCATTGCAGCCGGCCCCTGAGAACCAGCGTGAACCGGCTGTGATCATTCGAACGGCAGATCTGAGCTACGGCGCCGGCGCAAATGCTGACGACCTCGTCGCCCGGCAACTTCTGGATCGTGGCACGCTCCCCCTCGAGGTGCCGCACCTGATACTCGTGCTGCTCGGCGCTGCGTGGAATGACCGGGCGGATCTGCAGCCTGGCGCCGGGCTTGAGCCCGGCCAGGAGGCCGCCGGTTGGAGCAGGTGTTGACTGTCGCTGCTGGACGGCGCCGGATTCGGCACGGGCGGCATTCGTCATGGCAATGGACTCGTCTGAGATCCAACTAAGATCCGATCCAGACTCTGCACACTGATGTCACGGTTTGGTCACGCCGAATTGCCCTTACACCTGATGAAGGGCCTTGCAGTAATCCCGGACGCAGGCCCCGACGCCGGACGATAAGACGGTTCCGACGCCACTTGAATGTCAGCGAGGGCGCCGCCGTTGGGCGTCCCCTAAGTTTTCATACGCAGCCCACCGCAGGGTGGTTCCGACCCTTTAGACGCGGCAGGAAAGAAAACGTAATTACCAATCGTGAGGTATTCGAGCGCACGGGCCGGATACTGGGCTTCTGAAAGGCTCCGCCATCTTGTAGCCAGACTCGCCTTGTGCCATCGTTCTAACTGATGGAGAGCAACCATTCCACAGCCTATGACGCCGGCTCCGGTCCTCCTTCGCTGCCGGAGGTACACCGGACGGTGACCATCCCGGCCGGCGCCGGATTCTGGCGAAAGCTGGCGGCTTTCTCGGGCCCGGGTTTTCTGGTGGCGGTGGGCTACATGGACCCCGGCAATTGGGCCACCGACATCGCCGGCGGGTCTCAGTTTGAATATCGCCTCATCTTCGTGCTGTTCGCTTCGAACCTTTCGGCGATCCTGCTGCAGTCCCTTGCGTCGCGCCTCGGCATCGTCACCGGCCGCGACCTGGCCCAGGCCTGCCGCGAAAGCTATTCCCGCGGAACGAGCCTGGCCTTGTGGGTCTTCGCCGAAATCGCCATTGCCGCCTGCGATCTGGCTGAAGTGATCGGTTCCGCCGTTGCCCTCCAGCTTCTCTTTCACATTCCGCTGCTTATCGGCGTCTCTCTGACGGCGCTCGACGTGCTTGCGGTGCTCTACCTCCAGCACCATGGATTCCGTGTGCTGGAAGCGGTGGTGGTAACCCTGATCGGCACCATCGGCATCTGCTATCTGCTGGAGATTCTGATGGTGCGGCCCAGCCTTCCCGGCATTCTCGGTGGCTTCGTTCCGGACCCCGGCCTGCTATCCCACCGCGACATGCTCTACGTCGCCGTGAGCATGCTGGGCGCCACCGTCATGCCGCACAATCTTTATCTTCACTCTTCGCTGGTGCAAACCCGCGCCATCGAGCGCACTCCCCAGGGCCTGCGCACGGCCGTCCGGTACAATTTCATCGACTTGCTCCTGGCCTTAAACTTCGCCTTCTTGATCAACGCGGCCATCCTGATCATGGCGGCAGCCACGTTCTATCGTCATGGACTCTTCCAGATGGCGGAAATCCAGGATGCCTATCACACCCTGGCGCCGTTGCTCGGAGCGCCGCTGGCCAGCCTCCTCTTTGCGGTGGCCCTGCTCTGTTCCGGCCAGAACTCCACCCTCACCGGGACGCTTGCCGGCCAGGTCGTGATGGAGGGCTTCCTTCATCTCCGCCTCGCGCCCTGGCTGCGCCGCCTCGTGACGCGCTTGCTGGCCATCATCCCGGCCATCGTCACGGTGGCCCTCTATGGCGAGCGCGGCATCGCCCGGCTGTTGATCCTGAGCCAGGTGGTGTTGAGCCTGCAGCTCTCCTTTGCGGTATTCCCGCTGGTGAAGTTCACGAGTGAGGGCCGGAGGATGGGTGAATTTGTCAATCCTAGCTGGTTGCGCGGGCTGTCTTGGGCGGTAGCCTGGGTGATCGCCGGACTGAATGCGTATCTGCTCGTGCTGTTGCTCTAACGGGATCAAGGGGCGGGGTCCAGATCGGCGCCGAAAGAGAGATCTGCTCCTGCGGGATTGATCTTCGAAGGAGCTCAAGGCACACTGCAGCAAGAGATCGGATTCGATGTTTAGGAAGATCCTGGTAGCTCTCGACCACAGCAAGGCGGACGCGACGCTCCTGCCCAAGGTAAAGGAATTGGCGCGCCTGACCGGAGCCGAAATCTTGTTGCTCCACGTCTCCACCGGATGGGCTGCGCAGTGGCAGCGCGACCTGAATCTTTCCGATTCGGCGGAGATCGAAGAGGACCGGCAGTATCTCAACCAGGTCCAGACGGAGCTCCAAGCCGGTGGCTTCCGGGTCAGATCCCGTCACGCCACCGGGAAGCCGGCAGAGGAGATCTTGAAGTCAGCCCGTGAAGAGGGATGCGACCTGATCGCCATGACGACCCACGGGCACCGCCTGCTTCAGGATTTGATCTATGGCACTACGATCACGCGCGTAAGGCACGAATCCGAGGTGCCCATTTTCCTGGTGAGGGGGCACTAGTCTTGCAAGTTCGAGTACTCATTAGGCGACGTTGGGTCCTTCGGAGGAGCCTCGGACGTAATCCTTCTTGACAAGAACCCATGTTGTACTTTATGGTATATGTCATCTGTGATATAGAATGGTGCGAACCGGCTGACACCTGTTCGTTTCTTCGGCGGTCGTCCCAGCGGTGTTTCGGATGAAGAAATTGATCTGTTGCCAGATCGGGAGGCTCATCGAACTCGCTACCGAATTGAGGCAAGCGGTAGCGAGGCCGTGACCCCCCATATGAGAGATGGAGGTAAGTCCCACGATCTCGTTGAAAACAAAGGGTCACTTTCTGAATCCCACGATGTTGTTGAATACAAGAGGCTTGGCTCCATAACCCCACGATGTTATTGAAAGTAAATGACTTAATAGTCTGCTGTTTTGGCCTTCCAGGGTTTGGCTGTGATTACTCTTCGGACCGTCGAAGGGGTGGCCAGAGTCCGTCGCCGTTATGGTGCTCGGTGGCTACGGAAAGGCGAAAACCGCAGAACCCACCGCGGAGCTTAGCATCCGCCGGGTTTGAGTCTGAACAAGCAAGCAGCCAAAGGCGATCGTCAAGATATACGAACGAAGCCGTCAAACTATTGATAATAAAGGATAGAAATTTTTTGATCCTCTGCGATCCCGTCAAGTCACTGAAAATAAGTGGCTTATTGAACTTATCCCGTCAACATGTTGAAAAATAAGGCTAAAGGCGGTTTCGGGCGGCTGGAAACATCGGCGGATTCCTCATACGGGCGCTGGCTTACTAATTCAATCAATGGGACGGGACATCAAAACTCGATGTGGAGCCGGACGGAAGGCACCAGCACGGGTCCGCGGGCGCGATTGTAACCGGGGTTGGTGACGTGCTGAACGTCGACGGCGCCGAAGAATCCGCGCCACAGGTGGGCTGTGTAGTAGGTCTCGAAGATCCGTTCAGTGCCGTAGCTCAGGGCGCCGTCCCCCAGTATGAACCCAAGGCCGCCGAAGGCCAGATACTCGCGATGATCTCCGGAGAGCCCATTGATGACGTAAGCGGCGCCGAGCCGGTCGAGCTTGCGCCGCCAAGCCCAGCCTCTCCAATCCAATCCCAGCGAGCCGGCGCGGTCCACCTCGGTATAGGCGAAGGATTCGTTGCGGCCATCGCTCCAGCCCCAGCGGCCATAAACTTGAAAGCCGTGGGGCAGGTCCTGCTGGAGATTCACTCCGAAGCCATATTTCACTCGGCCTTGCTGCCGGGTTGCGACAATATCGGGCGTGGAGACCAGCCCATCCTGATATTGCTGGATGGCCTGGCGGTATTTGCCCATATTGGCGTGATTGACGTAGGAGAGCAGCCTGATGGCCGTCGGGTTGCGGCGAAACAGACGGGGATGAAACTCACACTCAAGGTTGTCGGCGTGGGCGCGAGCGATGTCGGCATCCAGGAAGATGCCGTTCGCGGTCTTGGGCATCAAGGTCTCACCGAACCGCACCGACCACCCGGGCGCGAAGTACTGCAGGACAACGCCATCCGTGTAGCCGCGCGTGTTGGCCGCGTAGTCCCAGGCGCCGTTCTGATCGGCGGTCCAGTTCATAAACTGCAAGTGGCTGTCCGTGCCCACATCGTTCAGATCAAAGAAATCGGCCAAGCTGAATTTGCCTGCGACAATCTCCAGGCGGTGCGCAGGAAGGGTGGTAGCGAGGTTGAGCCAGCCCCGGCCGGCATCAGTTTCACTCCCGCCGAGCGGAATGGTGTAGCGGACGAGGGCCCGCGCCAGGTAGGGCACCTTGCCGAGGTCCGGATTCCTCACCACGTCCAGGTTCGTGAATCCGGCAATCCCCAGGGCGTCGCTGATTCCATGCCCGCCCGCCTGTTCGATATCCACCAGGACTTGCAGCTTCGAGGTGACTTCGTAGCCGGTGTAGAGCGTGAGCACGTCCGAGACCGCGAACTCGGCCGTGTTCTTCAGACTGTTCGGCCCGCTGTACTCCGCCGGAAACGCCCCGTGACCCTGCCCAATGAAGTTCATCTGCCCCGAAACCCACCAGCGGCTGGTCTCAGGGTGCGCGAACATGGTCGCGATGGGATCCTGACCGCCGGAGTCCGTGCTTGTCCAATGAAAGGACGCGTCCTGAGCCCTGGCCGCCCCGCCCAGCCACAGCGTCACCACGGCGACGAGGCTCAAGAGCCAGAGTCGGCTGGCCGGGTGCCAGTCCCCATTCGATCTGCCCTTTGCGGGCTCCTCTGGCGCGCGAAGTGTAAGCTTCAAGGTCACGACTCACAATCTAGCATTGTGATTGTTACAAGACGGAGAAGGGACTACCGATGGCAAATTGAAGAATCCAGGGGAGCAACAACCGCGCAGGATGACTGCTGCGTTTCCACGCCTTGTGTATTCTTCGTCAGAGACGTGCCGCCCGTCTTGCCCCTAACAGGACCCGTCGTCTCTGGTTCGCTCGGTCCTGTCAAGAACTCTCCGTCGCGAACCGGTCGTCCGCTGCGACGATCTGCAGGTCAAGAGGCAAGATCTGCCGAAGCTAATGGCGGTCTGAGAATTGGGCGGCCGGCCGTTGGCAAGCAGAAGAGACAGGGGTTCGGCTAGGCCGGCCGCTCCCGCGCTGATTCGTAGACAGCCACAAGCTCGAGGGCGATGCGATGAACCTCATCCACCGTGACCCCAAGCATGCAGCGAAAGTCGATGGGGCAATGACGAAGTCCGCACGGACTACAGGGCACGGGATGTCTGATGACGCGCGCCCAAGGGCTGAGCGGTCCGGTGGCCTGTTCGTCGGTCGAGCCGAAGATGGCCACCACGGGGACGCCTACCGCCGCCGCCACGTGCATGGGACCTGAGTCGTTGGCCACCACCAGCCTGCATTGCTCGGTGAGAGCCATCCACTGGCGGAGCGTGGTGGTGCCAGCCAAGACCACCGGTGTATGCTGCATCGCGCGCCCGACAGCTTCAGCCAGGGGACGCTCGGCCTTCGACCCGAACACCAGCACGTCGGCTCCGAGGGCTCCCACCAGCCGGTCCCCGAGAGCCGCGAAGCGATCCACGGGCCAGCGCTTCGCAGGTCCGAACGAAGCCCCGGGATTGAGACCCACGAAACACCGCGGACCTCCGAGGCCGAGCGCCTTCAGCGCTTCCACGGCCGAGCGGCGCTCATTCTTTGTCACGGAAAGCCCCACCTCGCGCACAGCGGCCGGGCGGTGCTCCAGGATTCCGGACCGGAAGAGGAGTTCGAGGTATTCCGAGGACTGATGGCCCAGATATCCCCGCGGCGGCAGCCGGATGGCTTCCGTCAGCAGCGGGCTGCGGCCATCGGTAGCATAGCCGACGCGCACCGCGATTCCAGCGCGCCACGCCATCCAGGCCGCGTGAAAGGCGTGTTGAAAAAGGATGGCAGCCTCGAATTGCTCGTGCCGCAGGCTCTCGATGAACCTCGCAAACCCCCGCCGGCCTCGATGCTCGTCCTCAGGATCATAGACCATCAGCCGGAAGAGGCCGGGATGATTCGCATAGAGCTCCGCCACCCAGGGCTTCGCGACCACCACGATCTCCGTGTCCGGATAGCGGGCGCGCAAGGCTTCGAGCGCCGGCAGCGAGATAACGGCGTCGCCCACCCAGTTGGTGGCCCGCACCATGATCTTCGCCGGTCTGCCCAATCTTACGCCCCGAGCGATCAAACTCGACTCTCCATTCTCGAAGCTCCCGCCGCCGAAAACAGGATTTCATCAAACAGCGGCTCGTCCTCGCCCAACTCGAGGCGGACGGCACACGCTACGACAGGTACGCCGGCGTCGCCCAGGTTCACCGCCGCCAGATTCATAGCGTCCTTCTCGGTCGTGACCAGCGCGGCGACCGAGCCCGCGTCTGAGGCGTGCGACGCCCGGGCAAAGCTGAGACTGCGATAGACATGGTGATCAGGAAAGACGCTTTCGCGGATCACATCGAATCCCCAAAGCCGGAGATCGCCAAAGAACGCATCCGGATTCCCGATCCCGCAGAACGCGTGCACCGGCCGGCCGGCAAACGCGTCCGGAGGCAACGTCTGTCCCGTCGTTAGATCGAGCAAGTGGTCGAGGCGGGTTCGAGCCCGCACGATTTGCGCCCTGGGACCATTCCGCCGCACGCTATCCTCCAGGCGCGTGGCATCGGCCAGTTCGGACCGGGTCAGCACCACCACGCCGGCCCGGGCCAGCGCCGAGCATGGCTCGCGCTGCAGGCCAGCCGGCAGCATCTCGCGATCGGAGATTCTGCGGGTAGCGTCGAGAGCCACCACATCGAGGTCGCGCGCCAGCCCCAGGTGCTGAAAACCGTCGTCGAGCACGAGCACATCCGTGGGATAGTTCTCTTCGATCAGCCGCCCGGTGCGAAAGCGGTCCGCGCTGACCCCGATCGGAACGTCGGGAAGGACCCGCGCCAGCCAGGCTGCCTCGTCGCCCACCTCGCGCGGCTCCGGTGCACGGTCGGGCTTGGGCGGGATCACGATGGCGTCCGGCCCGCGCCGGCGCCCGTAGCCCCGGATCAGGATCGCCGGGCGTAACCCGTGTCCGCGCAGCTGGTCCACGATCCAGCGCACCAGAGGCGTCTTTCCCGTTCCACCGGCAGTGAGATTACCCACCGAGATCACCGGACGACCCAGGCGCCGCTGCCGGAGCCAGCCCTGCCGGTAGGCCGAGGTGCGTGCTCGTGCGGCCATCCCATAGAGCCTTCCCAAGAGCTCTGCATAGACCGGCGCGAAGAGAAGATGAAACGGCGGCCAAGCCGGACGCCGGGCGGACCTCACCGCGCGACTCCTTTCCAGGAAGCCGTCTCGACGGTGGCGCCCACACCCGCCTCCGCCACAGACCTCTCTTCAAGCCACTCGCGGAGGCCATCCAGGATCCGCGCGGTCGCGCCCGACCCGCTCTCCACGAGCCTCTTGGCGCGTTCTCCCATCGCACTACACCGGCGGGCGTCCCCCAAGAACGCGAGGGTTCGCGCCGCAAGCTCATTTGCGTTCTGCACCTGAACGGCAGCGCCCCCGGCCAGGAACGCTTCGGCAATGTCCCGGAAGTTTCCCATGTGCGGTCCAAACAGCACGGGCTTGCCCCAGAACGCCGGCTCCAGCGGATTGTGACCGCCGGTTGGAACGAGCGACCCACCCACGAAGGCGACATCCGCGAGTTCGAAAACGCCGGCCAGCTCCCCGATCGTATTGAGCAGCAGAATCTCGGCTTCGGCGAATTGCGTCTCGAGTTCCGCCGGATCCAAGCTCGTGCGTCGCACAAAGCGGCGCCGGCCCGCGCTGAGGATTTGAGCAACCTCGTCGAAGCGCTGCGGGTGGCGCGGGGCCAGAATCAGCAGGGCGCGCGGATAACGCTCCAGGATTCGGTCCCAGGCGCGCAGCACTAACGGCTCTTCACCGGCCATGGTGCTGCCAGCTACCAGCACCGGCCCGCGCCCGGATTTCTCAAGCGCGCGGCGCGCGAGGCGGGGCAGCTCGCCGAGCTGCGGCGGCCGGCCATCGAACTTCAAGTTACCTGCTACCGAGAGCCGGCGGACGCCCAGCTCGCGGAAACGTTGGGCGTCAGCCTCCGACTGCGCGAAGACCCAATCGACAGCGCCCAGCACGCGCCGGAAGAAGAACCCGAAGCGCCGATAGCCACGAAATGACCGCTGGGACAGTCGTGCGTTCACCAGGAGCACGCGCGTGCCACGTTCGCGGGCTACGCTCAGCAGGTTGGGCCAGAGCTCCGTCTCCGCAATGATGAGCATTTCGGGCCGCAGGCGGTCAAACACCCGCCGGACGGGCCCTTTCAGGTCGAGGGGTAGAAAGAAGCGTCCCGCGACGCCGGGAATCCTGGCTTCGCCCGCCGCCCGCCCCGCAGGCGTCACATGGCTGAGATACACGGGACGGAGGGGAAACCGGCGCCTGATCTCGCTTACCAGGCCGCCGACCGCCAGCGTCTCGCCGACGGAGACCGCGTGGACCCAGATGGCTCGCGCTCCGCCGCCAACTTCAAACCCATCCGGGAGCCGGCCAAATCGCTCTCGCCAGTACCCAGGCGGAAGTCCGCTCAGACCATAGCGGACGAGATACCAGGGCGCAGCCAGGACCGCCGCCGCCACCACGAGCAGACTGTAGAGCGCTTCCATGCTCGAGCCGATGGGGCGAGTATAACACGCGGCTCGCCTCCGGCCGGGCTCAAGGCAGAGGTGAGGGGCAGTTTGTAAGTCGGCGATCGGCTTCCCAGCTCTTCGGGCTAACCCAGCGCGATCTCGAGCTTGGTGACCGAGGCCGGCTTGAAGGTCCAGGCAAAGCTCGAGCCGGAGACGTTGGCCGGCGCCGAGCTGGGTTCGACCGCCTGCGGATGGTCGAAATCGTTGTGGGCGTGGATGTCGGCGGAGGCTAGGACGGTAGCCTTGCCGGATTGCGCCGAAGCGCCGCGCAGGGCCACTTCCACCGTGCGCTCTTCGCTGGCGTGCGGGTTGACCACCGTGATCACCAGGGTCTTGCCGTGCAGCGAGGCCGAGCCGGCCAGCCCCCACAAGGTCTTGCCCGATCCGTAGGAGATCGACGGCGCGTCGCTGATGAAGCGCAGCGACTGGCCGCCCTGATGCGCCTGGTACATGTCGAAGACGTGAAAGACCGGGGTGGCGGCGAACCGGTCCTCGCGGGCTAGAAAGACGGAGTGGATGCAGTTCACCAGCTGGGCGTCGTTGCACATGGCGAGCTTCTGGGCGTGGCGGTTGAAGATGTCGAGCGTGATGCCGGTGACGAGGGCGTCGCGCATGCTGGGAGGGTAGCTGAACAGGTAGCGCGGATCGATCGCCGGACCGCGATGCCAGGCGCCCCACTCGTCCACCACTAGTTTCACCTTGTGCTCCGGATCGTATTCGCCCATGGCGCTCCAGTGTTTGTCCAGCAGCGAATCCATAACGTCGGCCTGCCAGAGCAACTGGTACCAGTCATCCAAAGTGAAGTCGATGGAGTCGCCCTTCCCCGCCGTCCAGCAGTAATAGTGCAGGGACAGGCCGTAGAGGCGGTCGAGCATGCGCTTGCTCTTGGCTACCAGCCGCTCCAGGAAGCCGCGGGTCCACTCGACTTGGGGATCGTCGATGGCCGCGCCCGGGCCCGATCCGATGAATTGCAGCTTCAGACCGAAGTCGGGCACCCAAGCGATAAAACGCCGGAACTCGATGGCATAGTCCTCGGGCCGGAAGTCGCCGCCACATCCCCAGGACTCGTTGCCGATACCCCAGCAGGTCACCCCGAAGGGCTCCGGGCTGCCGTCAGCAGCCCGCGTCTTCGCCAGGCTGGTGGAACCGGCCGGCGAGTTGCAGTATTCGACCCATTGGTAGAAGTCGGTGGGCGTCAGGCTGCGGAGATTGGCCGCCAGGTAGGGCTTCGATCCGCACAACTGGCAGAAGCGCATGAACTCCGCCGTCCCAAAGGTATTGGGCTCGTACTTCTGCGGGCCGTCAGCGGCTTTCCAGAGCGAAGGAACGTTGGCCCAGAAATTGGTGCGGACCGGACGCTGGGCCCGCGGGCCGATGCCGTCGCGCCAGTCGTAGCTGTCGGCGAAGCAGCCGCCCGGCCAGCGCACCACCGGGGCCTTTATCTGGCGCATGTGGTCTACCAACGCCTTGCGGATGCCGCCGACATTCGGAATCTTCGAGTCTTCACCCACCCAGATGCCGTCGTAGATCACGCCGCCCAGGTGCTCGGTGAAATGGCCGTGAAACTCGGGAGCGATCGTGCCCACCGGCTCGTCAATTAGAACCTCCACCAGCCCACCCGTGGCGCTTGCCGGCCGGGGAGCCAGACTGGTGGCGGCCAGGGCCAGGGTCGAAGAAAGAAAATCACGTCTCTTCATTTGAGCCTCCTCGGTCGATCCGCCCCCGCCGGCGAGGCGAGCGCAGTGGCTGGGGGACGGCTCACGGTTAGAGGCCGCCGATGTAACGCGTAACCTCCATGCGGCGTGCCCCCAGCTGGGACACATATCAGCAACTCTAATTGGCTCTTACAGATCGTGGCTTTGATGGTAGCCCTTCCTTGCTCGTGCCACGCCGGTTACTTCCCAGGCCGGCCCACCGGCTGACATCCGGTGTGGGCGCAGACATTTCGTAAGTCCATTTATTTTCTGTGACATTCCGGCTTTGAACGTCCTCCGCCGCAATGTCCGGCCCGCAGGTGGCGTAACCTTGGATGTTACGTAACATCAGGGCTCCAAGGACGCCATTTTACAAAGCAGAGGAACTCGTGCCAGCACCTTCACCCTCTGTGGCCTGGATTCCCGCTTCCGCGGGAATGACGGTTCTCGACAAGGCGCTCTAGGCACGGTAGATTCCCGCTTTCGCGGGAATGACAAACCTGACGAAGGCAAGCCACACGTGCAAGCCACACGTGCGGTCAGCCCAACACGCCATAGCGATGTCGGCCCCGCGAAGGCGGGGTCCAGGCCGCCGATTCGTCCGTCAAGAGTTTAACTGATGTCCATTCCGAATCAATAATTATTTCGGTCAATTTTGCGTCACTTCTTGGTGGCCTGCTCGTGGGCTGAGGGTAAACCGAGCCGCGATCGGAGGGGATACTATAGAGTGTTGCCTAATATAGTGAGCGAGCGCCCTCGCTAACGCATTTAGCTTCTTGTCGAATTGGAGGCTCAAGATGAACGATCAACAAGAGAAGGAGCGCGGTCTTGGAGCGCGAGATCAAGAGATCCGTACGGCACTGGATCAGCATTGGGCGGCGTCCGATGCCAACGATTTTGAAACGGAGCACCTCATCTACCACGAGGACGCGGTGCTGGACTACCCGCAGTCAGGCGAGCGAACCCGCGGTCGAAGCAACATACAGAACCAACGGGCCAGTCAGGCGAGCAAAAAGCGGTTTACCGTCCAACGAATCATTGGAGGCGGTGATCTCTGGGTCACCGAATTCATCCTAACGTATGACGGCAAGCCGTCCTACACCGTGAGCATCATGGAGTTCAGGGGCGAAAAGGTTGCGCGGGAGACACAGTACTTTGCGGATCCATTCGTGGCTCCCGCATCGCGCGCTCAATGGGTCGAACGGATCGACACATAATTTCGAGGAGCGAGAATTCGCTGACGACGTCGCCATTTGAGGTTTGCAGCACAATTGTCCGGGACAGAGATCAACGCCAGAGGACCCGCTAAGTCCTTACTAGAGAAGTCGAACTGAATGATTTGGGGGATCGTTACAGCACATCCTCCGATGAAGAGACAAGAGATGGATTGGAACCGGTTGGTCCGGTTTGCGCTGCTGGGTAGCAGTGAATTGGACTTAGATCTGGTTCTCGTCTTCCGCAGTTATGACCACTTTGCCGCGAGCGTGCCCTCCCTCCAGATAGCGGATCGCGTCCGGGATCTCACTCAACCTGTAACGCCGGTCGATGACTGGCGTTACCTTTCCGGCCGCCATGAGCTCGGCCAGGATGGTCAGGTCCTCCCGGTTTGGTTTCGCCAGAATCGCGACCAGCCTCTGGCTCAGGAACGGTGACAGTGCGCGCGCCTTCACGAAACTGCCCAGAGGACCGATCCACAGGCCGCTCGGCCCTCCGACAACGACGCAGGTGCCCTTGGGATTCAGGACGCGCCTGAGCGCGGACAACGAGTGGTTGCCGACCGGGTCAAAAATCAGATCGTAGCGTTGCCCGCCCCGGGTGAAATCCTCTTGGGTGTAATCCATGACGTGATCCGCGCCGAGGGTTCGGACCATCTCCACATTCCTGGTGCTGCAGACGCCGGTCACCTCGGCGCCGAGCCACTGGCCAATCTGCACCGCGAACGTGCCCACGCCTCCCGACGCGCCGTTAATCAGGACCCTGTGCCCCGGCTCGACCTTCCCGTGGTCGCGAAGACCCTGCAGAGCGGTGAAGGCCGCCACCGGCACAGAAGCGGCTTGCTCAAACGTGACGTGATGCGGCTTCACGACCAGCATCGACTCCGAGGCACATGCGTATTCGGCAAGAGCCCCTCGGCAGGAGCCGAACACCTCGTCGCCGGGCTTGAAACGGGTGACGTTCTTGCCGGCCGCTTCCACCTGGCCAGCTACATCGATGCCGAGGCGCCGGTCCTTTGGTCTGCGCAGCCCGGCCATCAGGCGTAGGAGGTACGGCTCGCCTCTCATGAAATGCCAGTCATAGGGATTGATGGAAGCGGCGCGGACCTTGATCAAGACCTCACGGTCCCCGGGGGCCGGCCTTTCAATCTCTTCGTATTTGAGAACGTCAGGCGAGCCGTATTCATAGAACACGATAGCTTTCATATTGACGTCCATTTGTAGCCGTCTTGGCCGCAATCGACAAGACGGCCGGGGCCGGTGCCGGACTCAGCGCGCCCGGGGGGCCGCAGACCGCGACAAAACTGCTATCCTTAGTTTCACCATCTTGATCTCCCCGGAGTTTAACTTGAGCCGGCTGTCACTGTTTGGATTGTTCGCGGTCACAGCGATGCTGGTCTTTTATGCACTGGAAAAGCGCAGCCGCTGGTTCATCCTAGCGTTTGCGGGGGCGTGCACCCTGGGGTCGATCTACGGGTTTCTGCAAGGGGCCTGGCCGTTCGGCCTGGTGGAAGCCATCTGGTCAGGAGTGGCGGCGCGCCGGTGGTGGCAGACGGGGCGCGAAAGTTAAAGAGGATTACAGTTCCTGTAGCACGGGCTTCTGGCCCGTGAATCCTTCCCGTCCTGAGGAGAGACTAAAGGACACACCCCGGCCTTCGGCCACCCCTCCTCGACAGAGGAGGGGGATTCTCCAATTGCTCGCAGTCTGGCGCCAGCGCTGCACAAAGTCGTCCAGGTGGGTGGCCGATGCCGGATCGGCGCCATCGCGACTCACGATCGCGCGGGTTTGTAGTACCATGCCCGTCTTGGAGTGAGAATCGGCGGCAAGACGGAGGGAATCATGCGGACTCACTTGCAAATCGGTGTCCTGGCGGCGGCCGCGGTCTGCTGGACGGCTGGGGCCACGAGGTTAGGGGCTCAGGATTTGACCGTGAAGTCGCCCGACGGCAGGCTGGCGGTGACCTTCGGCCTCAAGAGCCTGGCAGCGCCCTATCAGCCGGGCTCGCGCCCTTATTACAGGGTGAGCTTCGAGGGCCGCGACCTGCTGGCGGATTCCCCGCTGGGCTTGCAGTTCGACGGCATGCCGCCCCTCGATCACGACCTCCGTGCGACCGGTAGCTCGACCGATTCTCACGACTCGACGTGGGAAGATCCGATCAACGACAACCGCACGGTGCGCGACCACTACAACGAGCTGACCATTCACCTGCAAGAAGCCGGAGATGTGCAGCGCCGGCTGGATGTGGTCTTCCGCGCCTATGACGGCGGCGTGGCTTTCCGCTACCTGGCGCCCCTGCAGCATTTCGTGCTCAGCAACGAGGACACAGGGTTCTATTTCGCGCGCGCCGCCTCTGCTTTCGCGCTGAGGCTCGACAGCTTCACCACAGCTTACGAAGACGAGTTCCGCCAGGTGGCGCTCGACGAGATCGAGCCTTCCTGGCTGGTTGGCCTGCCCCTGCTGGTCCACCTTCACGACGGCCCCTGGGCGGCCATCACCGAGGCTGATCTCGAGGATTACGCAGGGATGTATATCACCCGGGCGGCGAACGTTTCGAACGGGCTGGCCGTGAGGCTCTCCCCGCTGCCGGACCATCCTCACCAGGCCGTGAAAGCCACGGCGCCCAAAGCCTCACCGTGGCGCCTGATCCTGGTGAGTCCGGAACCGGGCGGGCTGATCGAGTCTCACGATCTGGTGCTCAACCTCAACCCGCCGTGCGCGCTCCCCGACACCTCGTGGATCGAGCCCGGGAAGACGGCGTGGGATTGGTGGTCCGGCGATTACGCCACCGGCGTCAGCTTCAAGCCGGGCATGAACACCGAAACCCTGGAGCACTACATTCAGTTTTCGGCCGATCACCATCTGCCCTACATGCTGATCGACGCCGGCTGGGCCCGCTTCTCTGACGCCGACAGCGGCTGGGATCGCGCCGACATCACCCACTGGAACGACCACGTCGATCTGCCCGAAGTGATCGCCTTTGCCAAGGAGCGCCACGTCAAGGTGATGTTGTGGATGCACTGGCAATCGGTCCAGAAGCAGATGGAGGAGGCCCTTCCGCTCTTTGAGAAATGGGGAGTCTCTGGCATCAAGGTGGACTTCATGAACCGGGATGATCAGGAGATGGTGAACTTCTACTACCGGGTCGCGCGCGAGGCGGCAAAGTATCACCTGGTGGTGGACTTTCACGGCGCCTTCAAGCCCACCGGCATGCGGCGCACCTATCCCAACCAACTGACGCGCGAAGGCGTGCTGGGCATGGAGTACAACAAGTGGAGCTATCGCGACACGCCTTATCACCACCTGATCCTGCCCTTCACGCGCATGCTGGCCGGTCCGCTGGATTACACGCCGGGCTGCTTCAGCAACGCCACCCGCGATCAATTCGAGCCGCGCGACGTCAATCCGATGTGCCAGGGCACCCGCGCCCATCAGCTCGCCACGTACGTGGTCTATTTCAGCCCGCTACAGATGCTCTCCGACTACCCGGAGGCCTTCGACCACAACCCGGGCATGGATTTTCTCGACCGGGTCCCCACGGTGTGGGATGAGACGCGGGTGATCAGCGGCGATCCCGGCGAGTTCATCGCGGTGGCGCGCCGCCAGGGCAGCACCTGGTACCTCGGCGCCATGACCGACTGGACGCCGCGCGATCTGGATCTGCCGCTCAGCTTCCTCGGCCCCGGTTCCTATCAGGCCCGCATTTACAGCGACGGTCCGGATGCGGGTCGCAATGCCGCCGACCTCAGCACCCGCGACGCCAGCTTCACGGCGAGCGATCGTCTGACGGTCCACCTCGCCTCCGGCGGTGGCGTGGCCGCGACCTTTACGGCGTCATCGGGTCGGTAAGCTGGTCGAAAGGCCGTTGAAGGAAAGTCAGCTCTCATGAAAAATCACGTCTGCCCTTGGTGGCTGGGCTATCTGCTGGCCAACCCCGTGCGGCGACTCCTGCAGGATCCGCACGCGATCCTCGCTCCTTACGTACGCGAAGGCATGACGGTGCTCGAGCCCGGGCCGGGCATGGGTTTCTTCACGCTGGAGCTCGCCCGACTGGTGGGTCCAGCCGGCCGGGTGGTGGCGGTAGAGTTGCAGCCCCAGATGCTGGAAGGGCTAAAACGTCGAGCCGCCAAGGCCGGACTTCTCGAGCGCATCGAGGCGCGTCCGGCCGCGAGCGATTCCCTGGTTGTCTCCGATCTGGCAGGGCAGGTGGACTTCGCCTTGGCGTTCGCGGTCGTGCATGAACTACCCGCTGCCGGACCCTTTTTCCTCGAAATCGCCTCGGCTCTAAAGCCAGCAGCTTCCCTCCTCGTGGCCGAGCCCAAAGGACACGTGAAACCCACCGAAATCGCCTCCGAGTTGGAGGCCGCCGCGCAGGCGGGACTCGAACTTGTGGACCGCCCGCCCATTCGACGCAGTCACGCCGCGCTGCTCAAGAAGGCTTGATCGAGCTGGGCGCCTCGCGGAGCCGTCGAAGGCAGAGGAGCGGAAAAATCTACTCGCCGAAGCGCAACCTTTCCAAGCCCTCCTGTACGGCAAGGCAGCCTGACACCTTGCCATCAACAGGTTAGCCCTCCTTTGGCTTTGGTTCGGGTCTTGCTATCAGAAATTGTTGCGAAGCGGAGTCTGCCTGGGTTTTGCGCTCCGGCGGGCGCCGTCCGAGGCGAGCATGGAAGACCGGAGGGAAGAGCAACGAGATCATGAGCGCGCAGGATCAGCCAAGACTGCGCGGTCCGGCTCACTGTCGGGGATGGCAGTGCTGCTAGGCTGCGTGTTGCTGATCAGCCTGGGCTACGCAGCCGGGTGGATCGACCGCCGTTCCGCGAGGCGGGCGACTGGGATTTGAGAGAAGGTGAGCTGATCTGCCGCGAACTTGATGTGGCGGAGTCTGGATCAGGAAAGAAGAGCCTGCGTGAGGACGCGACTGTCAGCCGCTTGGGCTTGGGGGGAGGAGTCAACAATGGAAGAACCATGGGAATCGCAGCCTGAGAATCCTCAGGAAAAGCAGCCAACCAAGCCCGCGCGATTCGGCCCTTGGGCAGCGGCGGTAGCGCTAGGCTGCGCCCTGCTACTGAGCCTGGGCTACGCCTGGACGGCACGCAGCCAGGGGCAGCGCCTGGCGTCACAGCAAGCTCAATTGACGGCGGCTCTGGATCAAACGCACTCGGAGATCGACGCCCTGACCGCGAAGGTGAATGCGTTGAGCATCCCGCCAGCCGCCGCGCCGGCCCCGGTTCAGACGCCCGCTGCCTCAGCCGTTGCGCCGGCCCACCGGCCGCGGGTAGTGGAAGACCGCCGCTGGAAGAAGCTGGAGGAGCAGGTGACGGCGCAACAAAAACAAATCGACAGCACCCAGCAGACCCTGGACTCGACTCAGAAGGATCTGGCGACCGCCCGCTCGCAAATGTCGGATGACCTCAACTCCGCCAAGACGGATCTGGGCGACTCCATCGCCAAGACGCACGACGAACTGGTAGCGCTCGAACAGAAGGGCGAGCGCAACTACTATGAGTTTGACCTGCTGAAGTCCAAGCAGTTTCAGCACGTCGGGCCTATCAGCCTCTCGTTGCGCAAGGCCAACAGCAAGCATGACTACTTCGACCTGGCGATGATCGTCGACGACGTCACCCTCGACAAGAAGCACGTGAACCTCTACGAACCGGTCTTGATCTATCCGGCCGACAGCCGGCAGCCGCTCGAACTGGTGGCCAACCGCGTGGAAAAGGATCACATCCACGGCTACATTAGCGAGCCCAAGTACAACCGGGCGGCCACCACCGCTTCCAACGCGAACGGCGCCAATGGCAGTGGGGCTTACGCCGGCGCGGGCAACCCGCAGCTGGTTCCAGCGAACGGCGCCGCAGGCGGCGATTCCGCGTCGGCGGGCACAACCGATACGAGCCTCCAGCGCCGGCCGGACTCGCAACCTTAAGTCGACACTTAAGGGTTGACTGCCGCAGGATGCGCGGGGCTTCCCGGGCAAGAGGATGGGAGAATGACGAGAGCGCGAAGATCGATAGCCTGGATGCTGGTGCTGGCGCTGCTGGCGCCAGCTATTTCGGTGGCCTCGCAAACGGCGACCCAGACGGCAGCCTCCAATTCGGTGTCAACCGCGAGCCGCTGGGGCCCGGGCGCGACTTCATCCTCTTCTTCCGCCGCTTCGGCCCCTCAGCGTTCGCGATCGACCCGGAGCTCCTACGAACGGGAGGTGCACGCGCACCATCGCCACCATATCTCCAAGGCTGAGGTCGCGATGATGGCCGCGGTGGCAGGGACCTCGATGGGAATCGGGGCCATCGCCGCCGGCGGCACCGGTCTTGCAATCGGCGCTATCGTCGGCGGCTGGAGCGCCTACGCTGTTCACCGCCTCTGGAACCACCTCCACTGACCACGCGTCACCGCTCGTCGCTGAATCCCACCCTATTCTTCGCGTCCTCGCCACCTCCAGCCCCGATGCGGCTGAGGCCATTCGGGGTATTCTCAAGTTATAATCAGGTTGGTTTAGGAGGTCGAGAATGCCGCAGGAGGAAGGATCGGCCAGCGAGACGCTGGAAGCCATTCGAGCCGCGAGCGGGCAGATCGGAAATTTCCTTGCCCGATACGGGTCCGGACCACTAGCCAGCCACGAGCCGGCCCCGGACCTGACACCGCTCTTACAAGCCGTGGATCGAGCCGGCCGGAGCCTGCAGACGGCGCCGCCCGGTCCTGAGCTCGACGTATCCTCGAAGGCCGAAGTGGCCGAGTACGCTGAGAAGCTGAGACAGCTGAAGGACGTTCTGGAAAAAATTCAACCTCAACTAGAGGGGCGGCGGGATGCCATCCGGGCTCGGCTCGGGCGAATCCGGGCTGCGCTCGACTGGGCCAATTCCTTCAGTCAGACCCGCGAATAGAGGGAGCCGGCTACAGTTCGGCTTGATATTTCTACTTGTTGCCGCTATCCCCCGTGCTTCGTGAGCTTTCGGCGGGGCTGCGTAATTGAAGGGCGATGACGGAGGCTAGGGGTTAGCTGCAGAGCTGAGTCTGACGATTTGGGAGCGATGTGGGGCCCTTAGTCTATGATGACGGATCGTGCGTGGATGCGGTCTTTCTTGCCGAGCGAGATTTCTTTTGCAGCTGTTGGTTCACAGCAGCGAGTGAGAACGCCTCGGGGTCAAAAGGTCCACGCCATTGCAGCATGCTCTCATGCTCTTCGTGCTCGGGGTCAGCCATCACCTCCAGGTAGTCTTCATAGCCGGAGGATCCGCCCACATCCTCGGGTGGCGTGTGGCGTTCCCCAGCCAGGCAATACGGATAATCCGTACCCAGATCCGGCAGGACAATGGCTTCGAGCACCAAGTCGTGCCGCCAGCGGTCACCGAAGTCATACAGGTACTCGAATTGGGTTCCAACCCGCGGCACAACGCCCCGCAACCGCACACGGCTTCTCATCGATGACTTTGCGCTCGTACAGATCGTCCTCCGGATCAGGCACGCTATAGATACGACGCCCGATCTCAAATTGGTGGAGGTGACAATCTTCCCAGCCCATCACGATCTGCAAGCTGTGGTGTAGCTGAGCCAGGGTTGCATCTTCCCACACTTGGACGCGTCGCCAGATGGCGGCTGGATCTCCTGGAGCGTCACCTTGAGCTGATACAAAGCACGATTTTTCCTCCCAGCCATCAGGACACCTTTCTGCTCGTCAGGATGCGGCGCACGGACGTACGCCCGATCTCCAGGCGGCGGGCGATCGCAGCCTTGCTGAGACCAGCACGGTGGAGCTTCCGGACCTGGTCGGCCTGGAGTCCGGCGGTTAGCGGCCGGCCCAAGCGCTGGCCGTTCTGACGAGCCTGGGCTAGTCCGGCACAAACTCGCTCCCGCAGAATCTCCCGCTCGAACTCCGCGAACACCGCCAGCAGTCCAGCCATGGCGCGACCGGCGGGCGTCGTGAGATCGAGCGCTTCCGTCAGCGAGACGAAGCCAACGCCCAGATGCTCCAGTTCCTGGAGCGTGGCGAGCAAGTCGGTGACCGACCGGCCCCAGCGATCCAGCCGCCCTACGAGAACGATGTCGATCTCCCGGCGGGCGACATACTCTCGCATCGCTCGGGTCTGCAGCGGGATGGTCTGCTGGTCCTGGCTAGAAACTCGAGCATAGAGCCCCACCCGAACCCTTGTTTGAGACTGTTTCGGGGGGTGGCCCAAAACCCTTCGCGATTTTGGTTGGTACGAGGCCCGTTTTTCAGCCATTTTCGAGGGTCACCCTGCCCGGCCCAAGTCTATGGTTTCTGGCCAGGAGAATCATCATACCCCAGGAACGATGCCTTCCCGAGAAGCTCAGCCGGCAGCAGTCTGTTGCAGCGATTGGCGGTAATTCCACGGCATCCAGGCTGCCGGATTCCGAGCCAACTCCTTGGCGTGTTTCTGAAGCTCGGTGAGGTAGTCGAAAGGATTGGCGTCGTTCAATTCCGAGGTGTGGATCAGACTCATGAACAGGTCGCCCACCTCGGCGCCCTTCGTGGTCTTATAAAACAGACTGTTCTTCCGATGCAGAATGCATTTCTTCAGCGCCCGCTCGACGAGGTTGGAGTCCAGCGGCGCACCGGCTTGGCGGAGGAAGAGGGTCAACCGCTCCCAACGCTTCAGGCAGTGACTGATCGCCTCGCCCAGTCCCGAGTTGGGCTCGACGCGCTTTTCCGCGAACTGGGCAAGGAACCAAGTGTGGAGTTGCTCAATCACGGGTGCGCTGTGCTCCTGGTGAAAACGCTGCTGCTCTTCCGGCGACAGACCCCGCGCCCCGGCCTCGGCATCGTAGCGATAGACGTCGCCCAAGCTTTCCAGCACGAACTTACACTCCTGGGGAAAGTTGGGCGTCACTTGCACAAAGCGCCGCCGGGCGTGCGCGGTACAGTTCCCCCAGAGAATTTCCAGCTTCGTCTCGAGCTTCGGCACGTTGCGCGACAAGGCATCTGACATTTGAATCGGCGGAGCCAACCCCTTAGCTCGCTCGGCCAGCACCCGGGCGAAGTTCTCCCCCGCATGATTCCGACCCGTAAAGAACAGCGCGATGCGCCGCCCCTCGCCCGTAGACACAATCCCGCTGGTGAACAGCCCCGTCCGCTCCTGCGAGCCCGACGCTTCTTTCCCCTCCGCGCGCTCGGGACTTGCCCGCGCCAGAGCCAGGATCTTCATGCTGGTGTCATCGTTATAGAACACTTCGCCTTGGGCCGCCTGACGGAGCAGTTCCTCGAAAGCGGGCCGAATGACTTCCGCCACTTTCGCCACGATTTCGCACTGCGTCGAGGCCGGCAGCGGAATCCCTAAACTTCCCTCCAGCCTCTCCAGTCGATCCCACGGAACGCCGCTCCCGTACTTCATCACCGCGATCATCGCCGCCGCCGTCGCGTCGTACTTCTCCTCGCCCACGCCCTCGGGCGCCGCACCCTCATAAACTTCCCCGCACAGGTTACAGCGCAGGCGCTCCAGTTCATAGACCGTGGCCGCAATCGGTGCCTGCCCCACCACCCGGATCCGGAGCGCCGGTTCCTTCTGTTCGTAAACCTTGCCCCTCAAGCACTCCGGTACAACGGTCTCCCGGCTTGAGCGAGCCGTGTGCGATTTTGATCCGGCGCGCGCCCCGATACGCCGCCGCACTATTCCGTCCGTGCCCTGGCTTCGGCTCTTCCTGGCCGTTCCCGCGCGCCGGCGGATGCTTTTCTTCCTGCGCTTTGAGCCCCACCTGTTCGAGCACCTTGCTCGTCTTCTCGGTGCTCGGTTTCACCAGCAAGGCGCGCAACTGGCTGATCGTGGTCTCCTGGTCGCCGATCCGTTCCGTGAGATAGCTGAGAGCCCGCAACCCCTTTTTGAGGTTCTGATAATCCTCATCCCCCAGCGCCTCTCGCTTCCGCTCCAGCAGCCCCTCCAGCTCTTCCAGATTCACTTCGATCACCTCGCCGGGGCTTCATCTCTGCGCTCCATTCCGGACAAGCCTTATACCTCTCCCAGCAACTCCCGAAAGCGTGGCGTGAGCGGATAGCCCAGCACTTCCTTGAGGGAACGATTCGGCCGCTTATTGGGGCAGTTCTTCCCCCGTCCCGTCGTCCGCCCCAGCACCACCCAGTTCGCCGCCCGGTAACAAGTCCCGCGAAAACGCTCGGGATCAATGAAGGTCTCCAGAAAGTAAATGGGGTGGCCGTAGATCCGCTCCCAATCCTCGGACAGCCGCTTCGCCATCCGGCTTAGGATGTGCGAGGCCAGATGTTCCACCTGCACCCAAGGCAGAATCAGAAAACGGGTGTTGTAGGCCAGGAAGCGGATATGGCGCCGTCGAGCTTCCGCGCTCCAGCCGATAAAGCGATCGCGGCTGCCCAGGTGGCGGGGCGCTGAACTCCAGGCCAAGCAGGCGACCGGACGCCCCTGCGCCCACACCAGGTATTTCGCGTGTTCGCCTACCGGCTGGATATACCGCAAGGGATGGTACTGTTCGATCAGACTGTTGAATAACGGCTCCTCCTTGCTGCGCCGCACCTGCTGAAAGCCTAAGGGTCGACGCAGGCTCAACGGCCCGCTCAAAGGCGAGGTATCGATCAGCACCGGAGTGGGCCGCCGGCGCCGCACCAGCGGATTGTGGGGAGTAAAGCGAACGTGGGGTAACTCGATCTGACCGGCCCGGTGGAGCATCAACAGCAGGCCCCGGCACACCATGTCACGCGGCGCCCCATTGGCCTGCTTCCATCCCCAGGCCTCACACAGCTTCGCCGACAATACCCGCCGGCTGGCTCGGGGATATTGGGCGATGAGCCGTCGGATGAAGACGATCTCTTCGGCGCTAATCTCTCGGCCCCGGTATCTCCAGGCAGCGGGCATGCCTAAGGGTGGCAGAGCTGAATCTGGAACGTAAGGGCCAATCGAGATTCTTTCTTACGTGCCTACCTGTCGCCACACCGGCGCCGCGGCCGCCTCCGGGTTGCCCGCCGCCCACAGCAACTGCGCTTGGTGAGCCTGCAGCCTCCGTGTCGCTTCCTTCCCGCTCGGCCACCACACGAATCGTCCCTTCGACAGCCGCTTCTGCGCCAACCAAAATCCCTGGCCATCGTAACTGAGAATTCGGATCGAGGTTCCGCGCCGGCTCCGGAACACAAACAAACATCCCGAGAAGGGATCCTCCTGCAGCTTCTCCTGACACAGCCGGGCTAACGAGTCGATGCCCTTTCTTCCGTCCACGGCCTCGAGAGCCACCAAAATCTTCATCTGGGGGACGATCTGAATCACTGTGATTCCCAAAACGCTCGGCCCAGCCCACCCAGGTCCGGCGCCGCCGTCCCTTTCCAATGAATGCGCATCTTGCCGCGTCGCCCTTCCAACTCAATCTGGCACTCTGATACCGTCCCGGCCGTCGGCGAGGCTAACAGTTCCATGAAGGCCGGCGGCGCCTCAGAACGTATCCGGCGTGACTTCACCCCGGCCGCTCTTGTCACCACCCCGGACCTTTTTACGGCACCGCTTGATTCCAGCAGTTGCTTCAGCTTGCTGTAATCTAAACGCAAAACCTTCGCGGCGTGAAAGACCCCATGCTCCCGCGCCAGCTCAACCGCTGCCGTCCACAAGCGCTTCGGAATCGGCAAACGGCCTGTGTGCGTCCTTCGCCACCGTTCGAAGCGCCGAACAACCTTCGCCATGTTGGGGGAAATGTCGGCCGGCTCTGTGGGCATCGTCGGTCCTCCTGGGCGAAAGACCCACGTTATCAACACGGCTGGGCCGAGTCATGCAGCCTCACCGAAAGCACACCTTGTTGCCGCTATCCCCCGTGCTTCCCACAAGGAGCAAGTATTACTTCAGATAATTGATCAGGCTCTCCTGCGAGACTTGGCTGGCCGCCAGGATTGCCGCCTGCAGGGTGGTCTGCGCCTGGGTCAGGTTGGTGGCCACCTGCGCCTCATCCGCACCAATCAAATTGGTCTGATATTGCTGCAAGGTGAGTTTTTGCTGGCTGAGGTTGGTGCTGTCCGAGTTGAGCTGCTGGAGGACGTCGCCATAGGAGCTGCGCTGCGCGATCACGTTGTTCAGAGACGATTGAACGTTGGTGATGTCGGCGGTGATGGCGTTGTAGTCGCCGGCCTTGATGTCGCTGCTGAGATTGCTGAGGTACTGAAAGGTCAGGTCGGGCTGTCCGGCGGCTGATGGAGCGCCGAAGATCGCTCTGCCCGAAAGGCCCAGGGAAACCGTCTGGCCTTCGCCCACTTCGACGCTGTTGACGGACGAGTTGCCCGCGTACACTCCGGACGAATCATAAGGCTGTTGTTTGACGGCGGTGCCCGCGAAAACGTAGTTGCCTTGATAGGTGGTGTTGGCCAAACCGACCACCTGTTGGAGGATCTGGTCCACCTGCTGCCCGAGCGCCTGCAGCTCGCTGGAAGATAGCGTCCCGCCCGCCGCTTCGGTGCCTACCGACACTGCCTGGGTCAGGCTGCTGACCACCGAATTCAAGGCGGAGTCCGCCGTGTTCAAAGAACCTTGGACGGTATTGATGCTGTAAGTGAACTGGTCGACGTCGGCGATCTGGGCGTTGCTCAGCACGAGTTGGCCGGCGGCGAGCGGATTGTCGGAGAGATTGGTGATGCTCTTACCCGTGGAGGCTTCCTGCACGGCCTGGTTCACATTCTGCCGGTCGGCCTGCAGGTTCGCCAGCAGGTTTGTGTACATTTCAGAAGGAACGACGCGCACGACAGTCTCCTCTATTCCGCCTACCCGCCCTGGCCAAGGGTGATGGCCGTTTGGGCCAGTTGACTGATAATGTTCACCACCCGCGCGGCGGCCGCATAGGCCGTTTGGTACTGAATCAGATTGGCGGACTCCTCATCGAGGGATACGCCTGAAATCGAGGCCTTCTGATTCTGCAGCTGCTGCACGACCAGGTTTTGAGCGGTCTGTTGATTGGTAGCCTGCTGGACCTCAGTGCCGATACCGGCCACAAAGTTCGAATAATACCCGGTCGGGGTCTGCCCGCTGACGACGGTCTGATTCTCGATATTGGCGAGCGCCAGCGCGTTGCTGTTGTCGCCCTGCGCCGTGCTGCTCGAGCTGGCCCCAACCTGGGAAGGATCCGTCAGGTTGACCGACATAGCGGCCGCCGCCCCGGCGTTTGAGCTGCCGGACCAGGGCTTGAAGAAGTTCGCCCCCGGATTACCGTTGAGATCGTAGCCCGCGGTCTGCTGGGCATTAACGGCGCTGATGAGGCCGGCCGCCAGGTCATCGAGATTCGACTGGGCGGAGGCCACGCCCTGATCGCGGGCCTGAATGTAGCCGCTCAGCGATCCGCCACTGAGGCCCGAGGTAATGTCTGTGCCCTGAGAGAATACGTCCACGTTTCCGGAGGCGTTCTTCCCGGTGGTCAGGGTGAAGCTCTGCCGGCCGGCGACCAGGAGGGCGCCGTTAGCGGTGGTCAGAGTGATCGTGCCGTCGCCCGCGTCCGTGCTGTTGACGCCGACTAGGCCGGAGAGCTGCTCGACGAGCTGGTTGCGCTGATCGATCAGTTGATTCGGATTGGCGCCGCTGCTCTGGGCGGTCTGGATCTGACCATTGATCTGGGCAATCTGTTGCGTGAGTTGATTGACTTGGCCAACCGCCTGCGGAACGGTCTGGTTCAACTGGCTCTGGATTCCTGCGAGCCCGGCTGAAGCCTGATTGAAAGCGCTGGCCAGGGTCTGGGCGGCACTGATGACGGCCTGCCGCAAAGACAAGTTCGTCGGGTCGGTGGAGAGACTCTGCAGACTGTTGAAGAAGTTGCTCAGGGAATTCTGTAAGCCTGCTCCCTGGGCCTCGTTGAAGAGGCTCTGCAGCTGGTTCATCGAGTCCAGGTAGGAGTTGATCTGCCCCTGCTGCTGGAGACCCTGCTGCACCCCGAGCTCGACGACCTGGTCCCGAATGCCCTGGACCTGGGACAGGGTCACTCCTTGGCCGTAAGCGATATTTCCTTCCGTGACCGTGGGCGCCGTCTCCAGGATGACCTGTTCGCGGGAGTATCCAGGCGTATTGGCGTTCGCAATGTTGTTGCTGGTGACTTCCAGCGCGCCCTGATCGACGTTCAGCGCTTGCGTCGCAATCGATAGCGTTCCGAGTAGGCTGCCCATTGTCTAGTTTCCTCTTCCGGCGCCCGGAAAAGCAGGCCGGAACTTCGGCGCCTCATACACCCCCATGGAGCTGTTGACGAGATTGGAGAGGATGCGAAGATAGCGCCGGGATCGCTGCAGAAGATCCGCTTGCACTTCGCTGAGGCCCCGGACCTGCTCGCGGACGGCGTCGTGCTCCGCCAGAAGCGATCGCAAATGCACTTGAGCTTCTTGGTCCCAGCCGCTGGCGAGCGCGTCCAGGCTTAGCGTTTTGCCGGCCGCCGTGCTCCGCACCTCGGCCAAACGCATGATCTGCCCATCCAGCCTTTGAACTTCTTGATAGAGCGACTGCTGCTGGGCGTTGTGCCGGTAAATGGCGTCAAGATCCAGGCGCACCAGGGCGGACCGGCTCTCCAACAGATCCGCCGCCAGCAAGCGCAATTGTCGAGTCCGGGCTGCGATAAGATCCGTGACGGGGTGGGATGCGGGATTCATGGGTCAGGCGTTGACGTCCAGTTGATGCTCTTCCGGCCCGGCTTGCTCCTCTTCGGTCAGGCCATCCTCTACCTCGAAATCCTCGGCCAGAGACTCAGCCTTCGCGGGTCGGCGGTCACGCTTGCCGGGGGACTGCTTGAGTCCCCGGAGCGCTTCGCCCACGGGTGAGATTCCGATCGTGCAGACATTCGATAGATCATCTGCCATGGCTCTGCCCGCCCAGAAGCTTGTCACGGAGGCTTTGGGCCGCGGCACTCTCAGGCGCATTCGAAGCAATCAGGGTTCCAGAAGGCCGTCCTTACTCCGTCGAGGAACCCGTGCCGAAGAGCTGGGCATGGATAGCCTCGGCAATCTGCCGGTCCGAGACGTGATAGTGGCCGCTCTGCATCGCTTGTTTCAAGGCTGCCACCCGGTCCTGACGAACATCGGGCATCTGCTTCACTTGCGCCACCAAGCTGCCGACCATCGTGCCAGTGGAGAGACTGGCATCGTCGGAGTCCGCGAATCCGGCAACTTCGTGAAGCTCGCCGGGGCCTTCCGACCGCTTGAGCGTCGGCGCCTGAGTTTCCGGGAATGAGTTGGTGCCGTCGATCTTCATGCCAAGCCTCCTCAACTACCTTTTAAGATCGGCCGGACCTTCGAAACCTTTAATCTGGCGAACCTCCTGTCTTGCTTGCACTTGTCTGATCGGCCGGTTGGGGGTCGCCACTGCCGGGGGCCGTTGGGCCGTTTTGTTCCTGAAGCTTACGGCGCAAGGCAGGCTCCAGGCTGCGAAAGACCATTCGAGAGATTCCGACCCCCCCTGCCTTCACCATCGTCATGGCCATCGTGTTCATGGCCATGCCTTTAAGGCCATCGAACCCCGACCCCAGCTCGTCGCCGCCCAGAGGGTCTTTCAGGTCCTTCTCGGCCTCCTCCCACCACGAGGAGAGCAGGTTGGCTTCGAACTCCTGGGCCGCTTTCAAGAGCTTGCGACCAGCGGGCGTGTTCTTTAACTCCTCGCTGCTTTGACCCATCGGACTCGACGTCGCCGAATCGGGATTGGCCGGCCGCAGGCCCGTGGAAGAAATCAAGGGAATGCTCAAGAACGGCGCGTCGCCCATCAGATCACCTCGAGCTCAGCCTGCAGGGCGCCGGCAGATTTCAGCGCTTCGAGAATCGCCCCGATATCCCGCGGGGTGGCCCCGATCGCCATCAACCCGTTCACGAGTTCCTCCACGGTCGCGCCTTCGCGCAATTCCAGCCGGCGCGCGGCGGATTCGTTGGCCTGCACCGTGGTCTGGGGTACCACGGCCGTCTGCCCCCCGGAGAACGCCGCCGGCTGGGAGACTTCAAACGTTGTGGTGATCTCGATCGCCAGGTTGCCGTGCATCACCGAGGCGGCGCCCAAGGTCACATCCTGGCCCATCACCACCGTCCCGGTGCGCTCGTTGACCACCACCTTGGCTTTGTGCTGCACCTTGATCGGGAGGTTCTCGATCGAGGCCATCAGCCGGGGAACGTCCTGGCCCGAGGAAACCACGTCGACATCGACCCGGCGGCTGTCCACCACTCGGGCAATGAGCTTGCCGGCACTCTGGTTGATCGCTCCGGCAGCATCCTCGGCGGTGGCGAAATCGGCGTCGCGCAGAAGCAGCGAAATAGTGTGCATGTGGCTGAGGTCGATGGAGGTGTCCTGCTCCACCGTGGCTCCGGCCGGAATGCGAGCGGTGGTGGGGTGATTCTCCTGCACCGAGTTGCCGCGGCCGCCGGCCGTGTAGCCTCCCAGGATCACCGGACCTTGCGCCACCGCGTAGACCCGCCCGTCGGGGCCATTGAGCGGCGTCATCACCAGCACGCCTCCCTGGAGGCTCTTGGCATCGCCCATGGAGGCGACGGTGACGTCGATCCTTTCTCCCGGGCGGGCGAAGGGCGGCAAATCAGCTGTCACGAAGACGGCCGCCACGTTACGGGTCTGAATCAGGCTTCCGGACACCTGCACGCCCATTTTGCGCAGGGCGTTGGCGACGCTTTGGGTCGAGAACAGGGTTTGCTGGCTGTCGCCCGTCCGGCTGAGACCCACAACCAGTCCATAACCCACCAGCGGGTTCTGGCGGATCCCCTCGATGGTCGCGACGTCGCCGATCCGGCTGGTGTGACTGTCCGTAGGAGCGTTCTTGGCAGCGTCGGGCCGGCCGAATAGCAAGCTCGAAGCGCCGAAAATTAAGAGCAGATAGGCGTGTCTCATAGTCTCCTTAGAAACCTACCAGTCTCAGAAGCAACCGGGTGATGAAGTTGGGCGGGCGCGTCTCATCGCTGATCACACCTCGACCTTGAACCTCGACTTGCAGATTGGCGACTTCGGAAGACGGCACCGAGTTGTCGGGAGACAGATCACTGGGCCGGACCACCCCGCGTACAATCACGTGCTGCCGCTGGTTGTCGATATAAACGTCGCGTGCCGCCTGCACCACCAGATACCCGTTAGGCAACACCTTGACCACGGAGCCCGTCAGGTTCGTGCTCAACAGGTGACTGGAGGAGGTCGTGGCCGAGCCGTTGAGGGAGTCCTGCGCCGTGGGACTGAACAGATTGGTGGCCTTGGCCGTCGGACTCAAGGTTCCGAAAAAGGCGGTGACGCCCGAACTGGCCGAAAACTGCCGCGAGCCCTTGGCCGTCCCGGAGGCCGCCGCCGTCGTGGTCTCGAGAATATTGATGGTGATGAGGTCGCCGACCTGCACCGCCTTATCGTCACGAGCCATGCTGGCCAAGCTGCCGCCGGTCGTCCACAGACTACCCAGCGTCGTGGGCATGTTGGGGTTGGCCTGGCTGGCCTTTTGGATGTAGTCGTCCAAGGCCTGGTCGTAAGCCTCGTCGTTCTTCCATTTGCTTTGCTGCTGCTGTTTCTTGGCCACCGCGGCGGCAGGCGACAAGAAGGCGGCAAGCATGCAGAAAATCAGGACCCAGGCCGAACTTAAAATCAATGGACGACGCATAGTGCCCTTCCTTCTAGAGGGTTGCGATCAACAGCCCGCGGCCAGCGACCTGTGCACTCCACAGCTTGTGCGTCAAGGGATCGCGCACTTGGATCTGTTGGCCCAGAACGCCGGGTTGGAGCGGAATCACGGTGGCGGTCAGCCGGTAGTCGGAGCCTTGAATAACCAGCTTCGTCTCTACGCCCGCGTTGACCAACACCTCCGCCGGTTTCGCCTTCCCCGGCAGCTTCACGGATTGGCCGCCAGACCCCGGGGCAGGAGCGGCGGGGGCCGAAGCCGCCCGCGGCTGCGCGGCTTTCATGTCCGCAGCCGGCGAGGCCACAGCCTGGACCAGGGACCTGAAGCGGCCCGGGACGGTCACGCAAAAGGGCAGATTCTCGGGCTCCTTGGAGGTCCAGAGACGAACCCGCGTCGCGTGGTGGAGAGCGTCGAAGTCGATTCCGGTGACCACCAACCCAGGGTCATCTCCGGTGAAATAAGCGGAGGCGGACACTTGCAGTCCGAGCCCGGCCGGGTCGATCGGATGCTCGCCTTTCAGGGCGGAATTGAGAGCGGCGGCGATCGCCGCCGATGTGATCTGCCGGTAGGCACGCCGGACGGCAATCTTCTCCGGAATGCGAATCTGGGCGAGGATCTCGGGCTTCTCCACCAGCGCCTGCTCGATCTCTGCGCGCTTGAGATCGCGCACGTTTCCGGGCGCCGGCGCGCTTCCGAGCGGGATCCGGGCGCTTGCCTCCCGCAGCGAGGCGGAGGCGTCCGCCGGCAACAGGTCCGAAAGCTTTATCAGCTTGGGCTTCAGCTCGACCTCGGAAAGCAGCGTCAGCGGAGCTCCCACCGACGGAGTTGCCGCCAGCGTCAAGATCGACGATCCCAAGCAGGCAAGAGCGAGTTGGATCAGTCGGCGAAGCATCATAGCCTACCCTCAGCGGCTCGCCAGCGTGTTCAGGTCCTGAAACATCTGATCGGCAGCCTGCACCACCCGCGAGTTGGACTCGTAGCAGCGTTGGGTCATGATCATCTGAATGAACTGGTCCACCACATCGATGTTCGATTGCTCCAGCATCCCTTGCTGCAACGTGCCGAGCCCGTCGGCCCCGCCCGGCGTCCCCACTACCGCCTGGCCTGACGAGGTGGTCGCGGTGAACAGATTGCTTCCCAGGCTGTTCAGACCGCCCGGATTGGGGAAGGTCGCGAGTTGGATGCTGCCGACCTGGCTCGACTGCGTCTGACCGGGCTCGGTCACCGTCACCGTGCCGTCTGACCCGATATTGACGGTCAGGGCGTCGGCCGGGATGGTGATCGTGGGCTGGATCTGATTGCCTTCGGCCGTGACCAGGGTTCGGTTCTGATCCAGGTGGAAGGAGCCGTCGCGGGTATAGGCGATCTCGCCGCTCGGCAACTGCACCTGAAAGAAGCCCTGCCCCTGGATCACCACGTCCAGAGGATTACCGGTATTGATCATGTCGCCTTGCGTTTGCAGGATCTCGGTGCTCACCACCCGGGTTCCCAGTCCGATCTGGAGGCCGTCGGGCACGGTGGTCTGGGCGGTGGCGGCGGAGCCGGGCGCGATGATGTTTTGGTAGACCAGGTCCTGGAACTGCAGCCGCCGGCCGCGAAAGCCGGTGGTGCTGGAGTTCGCCAGGTTGTTGGCGATGTTGTCCAGGTTCATCTGTTGGGCCGACATGCCACTGGCGGCGGTATAGAGAGCGCGAAACATGGATAGAGCTCCTTTACGGAACGCGCGGCAAATCCTGGGCCGCCGTCTCATCGAAATCCGAATTGAAGATTTGCAGGGCCCGCTCAAGAAGCTGGGCGTGCCGCTGCACCGTAATCAGGTCCACCGTGCCTTGCACGGGATTGTAATTGGAGGACTCGAGCGATTCCTGGCGCACGGCGACGTTGGTGGCCGTCTGGGCGGACCCCTTCGGCGCAACAAAGTAGGCGTTCCCCTGGGAGGTCAGCGGCGTTCCCTGCGGAAAGTCAACCAGGTTGAGCTGGGCGACGACCGCTCCTTCGGAGGAAATGGTGCCATCGGGGCTGATCGAAATCGAGCCATCGGGAAGTTTGATGGGCACGGGGTCGTCCTTGGAATTGGGCGGCACCGCCAGCACCCGGTCGCCTTGCGCGGTCAGCAGCTCCCCTTTGGGGCTCAGATGAAAGCTGCCGTTCCGCGTGTAGGCGATGCCCGACGCTGTCTGAACCGTCAGAAACCCTGAGCCTTCAAGAGCGACGTCCAATTGATTGCCGGTCTTCTGGATCGACCCGGGGCGCAGATCAGTCACTTCGCCGCCGAGAATGCCGTAGTCGTTGATAGCCTGGTTGAGCGGGGTAAGCGCGGGGCTCTGCGCCGCCTCTAGGGCCCGGTAGAACTCATGCTGAGCCTTGTAGCCGGTCGTGCTGGCATTCGACAGGTTGTTGGCAACCACGTCGAGCGCGTCCGTTCGGGAGATGAGCCCGGTGACCGCCGCATAAAAGCCGCTGTCCATTTCGCCTGCCTCCGGCCTCGCCCTGTGCAGCTTGCGGTCCAAAATCCCAAACTTCCGCTAATCAACTGACCGGAAAAGTGATAGAACGGCTTCGGGGTTCGCGCGATAGGAAATGAAGGCGGTCAGGCCGAGACGGACTTGCCGGGGCGGCGATCGCGACCCGGCAACCGTTGCCTACTTGGATCGAAGGATCTTAAGAGTTTCTAATTCTGACGCAGATCAGGACAGTGAATGGTGTCGGGGCTTTTGCGGGCGTCGCGTTATCGGCGTGATGGCTAGCCCGCGCTTGCACGGGGCCCGGCCTCGGTCCGCTGAAGGCGCTCGATCAGGTCCCGGATATGAATCGCATCCCCCTTGCTATGGCCGCGGCTGACAATAGGGTCGGTTCCGCCGGTGGAGTTGATCTTCACCGTGGACCAGATGAGCCCGGTCTCAATGCTCACCGAGGCCACCTGCGAGATCGAGATGCTCTCTTCGTTCGAACTGATGAGGCGTGGCTTGATGCGGGAGACGCGTTGAGGGGTTATTTCGATCCGGAGCGGAAACCACCGGTTCCCGGAGGTCCAGCGGCTGGCCTTGAAGACGTATCGCTCTTCGGGTTCCGCCATCTCGCCTGAGCCTCCATCACCCTGCGCCTGTCTGGCCTGACGTTAGCACACGGTCTGGTAGCATTCAAAGCATCGACCGCAATTTCCACCGTCGGGTGGCGACGACATCGATGCTCATGTCGTCGCCGCTCCCGATGCCGCGCCGGTCACGCTGGCGGATGAGATCACGGCCCCGCAGGGGCCAGACTTGAGTAGCCGCAGGCGACAGCCTGCGGATGGAGCCCCGGAATGCGATCCAACCCCGGGGGTTTGACGGGTGTCCGACCCCTCCAAGGTACCGCTTGTTTTGGCGCCGTCCGTTCCTCAGAATCAATCGATTTGCAGCGTGAGATACATCAACTGCTGAGCCCGCTCAATTTGCAGAACTATCGGGTCGGTGGGCTTAAGCTTGGCAAGCTCGGACTCAAGGCCTGCAAGCGTCGTCACCGGTGCTCCGTTCAGCGCGTGAATCACATCGCCGGTGGTGAGGGAGTTTTCGGACCAGTTTGAATTGGCGGCTTTGGCCACGACAATTAAGCCGGACGGCTCCCGAAGGTCCGGAATCATCTTGCCGATTTTCGAATCGATTTCCACCGCGACAATCCCCAGTTGCGGCACCAGGTTCTTCTCGGGGTCGACGGTCTCCGTCAGTTGGTCCACGTTGTGAGGTCGCTCGATAACCGGGATTTCGAGCGAGACCTTTTCGGCGCCGCGCAGCACGTCGAAGTGAGCCGTTTTCCCGGGCGGTTCCGTGAAAAGGGTAAAGCCAAAGATGGGCAAGCTATCAGTGGCACGCCCGTCCACGCTCAGGATTATGTCTTGGATCTTCAGCCCCGCGATGTCGGCAGAACTGCCGGGCATCACGTCGGCCACGACCACCCCCCAGTCTCTTGCCAGGCTTAGCCCTGCTGCCAGGCTGGGCGTAATCGTCTGCACAATCACGCCAATTTCTCCTCGGTGGAGGTGCCCGTACTTGCGGAGTTGGGGGTAAGCAAAGGCCAACAAGCCGCTCGGTATCGCGAACCCCAGGCCCTCGCTCCCCCCCGATTCCGTCAGGATGAAGGTGTTAAGGCCCACCATCTCGCCATCGGCATTGACCAGCGGTCCGCCACTGTTGCCGGGATTGATAGGTGCGTCGGTTTGGATGTAAACGAGGGGGCTGTCAGGATCAAGCTGCCGCGCCACAGAACTCACCACTCCCATGGTCACGGAATTGTGCAGCCCTTCGGGGCTGCCGAAGGCGAACACAACCTCACCTTGGCGAAGATCCGGATATCGAGCGAGCGTCAGTGCCGGCAGCCCGGTGGCTTCCACCTTGAGAAGAGCCAGATCCACTTCCTGGGACATGCCGACCACCTGCGCCTCGAGCACCCGTCCCCTTGCCCCGAGTACAGCAGGAATCGCTGTCGCGTCCCCTGAGGGAGGCAGCAGGACCTGAATCCGTCCCCCGCTGCCGACAACATGGGAGTTGGTCATGATGTAGCCTTCCGAATCAATAATGACGCCCGACCCTATGCTGCGCTGCCGGCCGATCACCACTCCGGTATGGCTGCGCCCTTTTGCATCAAGGGACGCATAGCCGGTCACTACCACCTGCACGACACTGGGGGAGACCCTCCGGACCAATGCCTCCGAGGAAGCGCTCAATTGATGCAGCAGATCGGGCTTGCTCGCGGGGGCTTGGCAGGCGGCCCGCCCGGTGACGCCAAGGAGAAAAACGGCGGAACCGGAAACAAGGATCAAACTGCGAACCCATCTGAGTGACGAGTCGCGTGCATGACGGTCAAGCACGATTACCCTCCGATCGTTCAAAGCGGGAGACCTGGCCCCCCTACCGGACATCCATGCCTCTGAGCCAGTGCCGCTTCACTAGCGTCCAGCACCAAAGGATGACACACTTCGCCTCTTCCGGTCCGATCTGCCCTTCGAGCAAGGGTTCGGATGGTGACCGCTTTTGGGTGGACGCGTCCCGGCCGGCACCAAAAGCCCACGGCGAGACACGACGTGGCTACTGCCATCGATTCCCCTTGACGCCGCCCAGTCAGGTTCAGGCTGCGGAAGCCGAATCCGAGGGAGCGGTGGCGGTATAGTCTCGAAGCCGACGGAAAGCCGGACTGGTCGTGCGAGCCCAGGAAGAGCCTGCGAGCGCAGGTCGAAGCGGCAGGGGTCGCGGCAGCGGAGGGAGCGTTAGTGGGTGCAGGTCTTGTGTCATTCCCGCGGAAGCGGGAGTCCATTGAGGCGCTACTGATGAACGTCCAAGGTGAGCCACACTCGCGCGCCCTCGAAATCGAAAGCGAACTCGGTGGTAGCGCTGCGCCCCAGCGAATAGATCTTGAAGTCGTGGCCCATGACGACGGTTGGAGTGGACAGGAAGGAGGTATCGGCCAGGTCGGGCACCTTGGCCTTCACGCTTCCGGCGAGCACATTGGCAACTTCGCCGAGCGCATCGAAGGTGGCGGATTCGCTCTCCCTTATGCCGAGGCCTAGCATCCTCGAGGCCAGCAGGTTGGCAGTGGCGAAATGGCAGCGCACGCTGAGAACGGCGCAGAGGCTGCCCGCCACTCCGACCATGGCGGTGATATCGCCCTCCGGGGAAGCCGGGTCCGCGGCCGGGACGATCGAGCCGCTCACCATGGTTTCGAAAACCTCGCGCGCGGCCGCCTCCAGCACAGGGGCCCAGCCGCCTTCCGGGGCACGCGAAAGCCGCAGTGGGCCGGACGAGGCAGGCCGCCCCGCAGGAGTCGAGAGCGAAAAGGTCACCCGGACGCCTTGGGGCTCTGAGTTCAGCATGTCACTTGGCTTCCATGAGAGGTACGACCTGTTCCCTCACCTGCTCCGGCGTGAAAGGCTTCCGGATGTAGCCTTGGGCGCCCAGCGCCAGGGCTTCGATCACCCGCGACTGGCTCCCTTCGGTGGTGATCATCACCACCGGAATCCGATCGGCCCCCTCCACGCTGCGCAGCTGCCGGACGAACTCCAGTCCGTCCATGGTGGGCATGTTGATATCGCTGAAGATCATGTCGGGCAGGCCTTGCCGGACCAAGCGCAGCGCGGTGGCGCCGTTATCAGCCTCGACCACCCGTTCGAGCTCCAGTCCCGCCATACGCAGCGATCGCTCCACAATCTTTCGCATGACGGTCGAGTCGTCAACAATGAGCACGGACATCTTTTTCACTTTCTTTGCTCCTATTACGTTCTAACGGACCAAGCTTCGCGAAAAGGGCTTGGCCCCGAGGTTCAGCCATTGGGCGGCCTGCAGGAACTCAAACTCCAGGATCTCTGCCAGGCTCACGCCCTCTGCCATGTCGAGATGCGGCAGGCAGGAGCTGAGCGCTCGATGAGGCTCCTCCCAGCCTCCGAAAGGAAGGGTTGCGCCGGTTGCCGGCGCGGGGACTTGGCCGGAACAAAAGTTCTCGGCGGCTCTGACGATACAGAGCAATTCGGGTTCATCGGCCTCTTGGGCGGGTTCGTGGTGCCGGCCTAAGACCTCTGCAAAGGGATCGGGGAACTGCCAGGCCAGCGCGATCCGGCGCCCGAGTTCACAGTGGTTCGTGCCGAACTGGCGGCTCTCGCTCTCGGTCGATTCGCCAGCGCTGCCCAAACCGCTTCCAGGCCGCTGGATCTCCGGGCCGAAGGCCATCAGAAGCGGTACCCGTCCGATGTCATGGAGAAAACCTGCCAGATAGGCTTCGGTCAGCGGATAGCCCATCCAGGCGGCCATGCGTTCGCAGACCAGGGCCGCGGTGAGGCTGTGCTGCCAGAAAGGCTGCGCCGTCGCCGGCGGCAGGTAGCGTCCGACCCGTTCGACCAGACCCCAGGCCAGACTCAGAGTCCGCAGCGGGTCGGCCCCCAGCGAGATGGTGGCCTGTTCCAGGCTCGAAACCGGGCGCGACAGGCTGAAAATGGACGAGTTGCAGAGTTGGAGAATCTGCTGGCTCGCCTCGGGATAAGAATCGCTGATCAGGCCGAGACGCTTGAGGTCGATCGGGCTGCTGCCCAGCACCTCGTTGATCGCCGTCACGGCTGGAGGCGGACTGGCCATCAGCTCCAGCGCCTCGCCCAATGTGAATGAGCCTCGCCCGCCTTCGGTCCCCGGTGCTGTGGGCTTGCTCATATGGGACTACACCTGGGCCGGTTGTTCTCCGGTCCACTCGCCGCAGACGAGTTTTGTATCGGCCAAGGTGCCGGAACCTTTAAGCCTGTCTCGAGGCGGCACGGGAGGCGCCCTGCGCAACTTCACTGCAGGCGGAAACGGTAGCAGGCGCTACGGTCGGGCGGAACCGGTTCGAAGCCGTCGTCCAGGTTGAGGGTGGTCTCGGAAGAGCCGAGAAAGAGAAATCCGCCCGGCTTCAGCACCTGCCGGACCTTGGCAAAGATGCTCCTCTTGGTATCCAGGTCAAAGTAGATGAGCACGTTGCGCATGAAGATGACGTCGAGTGGCGGCAAGGCGCCCCAGGACTCAGTGAGATTCATCTCGCGAAACTCCACCATACGGCGAATGTCAGGCCTGATCTGCCACTCGTTTCCATCTTGTTCGAAGTACTTCACCCGCAGTCTGGGAGGCAGCCCGCGGCTCACTTCGAACTGGGTATATCGACCCTGTAAGGCGCGAGCCAGCACTTCGCTGGAAAGATCGCTGGCAATGACACGGACATTCCAGGTCGAAAGCTGCAAGGGAACGGCTTCTCGCAAGAGCATGGCGAGGCTGTACGGTTCCTGTCCGGTGGAGGCCGCCGCGCACCAGAAATTGAGTTTCGGGTCGGCCGCCTTCGCCAGCAACTCCGGCAGCACGTGGGTCCTGAGCACCTCGAATGGGCGCAGATCGCGGAAAAAGCTGGTTTCGTTGGTCGTCATGGCCTGCACCACCTTGCGATGCAAGCTGGCGAAACTGCTGGACGTCTGGAGACCGGCGATCAGTTGCTGCAGACTGGGAAATCCTTCCTGGCGGGCCAGAGGATTGAGGCGCGCCTCCACCAGGTATTCCTTGCCGGGCTCCAAAGCGATCCCTGCTTGTTGCTGCAGGAGATTCCGGACGTATTCGAATTCGCCAGGACTTAACGACACGATGAAACTACCCTGCTTGGAGTGGCATGGGGGAGGAAATTCCGAATCCTGGACCTCGTTCTCGCGAGGCCCGGCGCGCGATCTCACCCGCCAGCTGATGGAGGGGAAGAACCTTGTCCGCCAGTCCAGCGCGCACGACCAGCCCGGGCATGCCCCAGATCACCGAGCTGGCCTCGTCCTGGGCCAGGACGGCTCCGCCGCCCTCCCGGATGCGCTCGCAGCCGCGTAATCCATCCTGCCCCATGCCGGTCATGATGACCCCTAAGGCGCCGGAGCCGTAGACCTCGGCCACCGAGCGGAAGAGCACATCGACCGACGGCCGGCAGGAGTTCTCCGGAGCTTCCTGGTGCGTCGCGATTTTCACCGCGCTTCCATCCCGCCGCAGCACCATGTGGAAGTCTCCGGGAGCGATCCAGACGCTTCCAGCCTCAATGACCTTGCCCGCACGACCCTCCTCGACCCGAAGGCGGGACTTCGCCGCCAGGCGCTCCGCCAGCAGCCCAGTAAAGATGGGCGGCATGTGCTGCACGATGACGACCGGCGCCGCAAGGTCAGCGGGCAGCTGCGGAATCAGCTCGGCCAGGGCGTTGGGACCGCCGGTCGAGACGCCGATGGCCACGATTTCCGGAGCAGCCAGCGATTGCGAAGGTCGACGCCTTGGCAAAACCGGCACGGACGGACACGGGCGCCCGACCCTCGCGGGCCGAGTCACGGTGCCGTCGGATCCGGGGCAGTGCGCCTTGATCACGGGGATCAGTTGCTCGCGGATGCGCTCGATCGCCAGGGCGGCGCTGCCGGCGTTCGAGGGTTTGGTCACGTAATCGTTGGCGCCGAGCGCCAAGGCGTCGAGGGTGGCCGCGGCGCCGCGCTCCGTCATGGTGCTGAACATGATCACCGGCAGCCGGGGATAGGTCTTGCGCAGCTCGCGCAGCGTTTCGAGACCGTCCATGTCCGGCATCTCGACATCGAGCGTCATCAGGTCCGGGTTCAGTTGCGGGATTCGGGCCAGGGCGATGCGGCCGTTGGCGGCCGCGCCCACAACCTCAAGCGAGGGATCGGCCGAGAGCGCCTCGGCGACCAGGCGCCGGACCACAACCGAGTCGTCCACGACCAGGACCCTGATTCTACGCATGGACTAGACCTCGTCGGGTGAGGCAAGGTTTCCCCGCGGATCTCTTCTTCCGTGAGGGCTGAAGGGAAATCACCCGCCATCAGCGCGCACGGACGCGTACCCGCGTGGACACAGCAGAGCAAACTCCTGTCGATGAGCCTATCGACCGTATGCCGGATTCCATGAGTCGCCGGCCTCCGACCGGAGCCGGGCGGGAAGCGATGGCGGGGAATGCGAATCGCAAGAACAGGACGACGAGGGTTCGGGGCGTCTCGCGGAGCTAGTCATCTAGGCTACCACCGATTGGGGCCGCGGCCCCCGCGGGGCCAGGTATCGCGCCCACCGACGGTCCAGCGGCGGAGAAAACCGTTCCGCGAGGTGGGCGCAGTAGAGCGCGGTGACGATCGCCGCGAAGACGTCCATGGTGTAATGAGCCCGGAGCACCAGGACGGAGGCTGCCTCGAAGACCACGATCACCGCTGCCGATGCGGTAAGCCAAGGGCGGCGCAAGCGAGCCAGTTCGGTGGCGGCGTAGACGGTAATGGAGAGGTGGGCCGAGAAGAAGAAATCGTTGGCGACGCCGTAGGTGACCAGCAGGGACGGAAACCCGGGATAATGCCAGATCATGCTCGGCGGCGCAGGCAGCGCGCAGAGACCGACCATCAGTTGTCGCAGGCTCAGGACCAGCGCCAGACCCAGCATGGGGCGTACGCTCCAACCCAGGATCCATTCTGCGAAGACGAACAGCGCCAGCAGGTCGACCAGTCCTGAGCTGACGATCAACAGGGCGTTCGCTGCGGCCGGGTGGGATACCAGGTAGGCGTTGAGAGGCGCCAGGAGGTTGTGAATCGCGTCGCTGATTCCGGGCGGGAAAGGCCGGCGCGCGATCAGCGACTGCGTCCAAAACCAGGCCCCGACGGCCAAGCCCACCACGGTTAAACGAACCGCCACCGCCCAACCGCGGCTTCGACCCGCGGGCGCGCCGATCGCAGGTGCCTGTTCTGCAGCCATCATCTATTGAATCAGTCCGGCGCCGTTCATCGCCTGCCGGAAGCGTTCGTCCGACCTCAGGTTTTCGAGCCCAGGCTCGTGACCGAGGAAGACCACGTAATCGCAGCGGTCGCGAATCGCCTGATTCAGCCAACGGAATGCCTCGCTTCTATCGCCGAGGCCGGCGGCCACGCCAACCATATAAACCGCGGGCACGTACCTTTGTTTTGACAAGCTGATGAGCCCTGCGAGCAGGTTGTTGGCCTCCTGCGTCCGGCCGGAGATCGCGTAGGCGTGGCCGAGCGCCATAGCGATGAGAGGGCTGCCGCCCGAGAGCGTGCTGCCCTTCTGAAAGTCGGCGATCGCCTCCGGAAGCAGGTGTTTCTGCTCCAAGGCCCGCCCGCGGAAATAGTAGACCAGGTAGAAGTCCGGATCGCGCTCCAGCGCCCGGCGGCATTGTTCGAGCGCGCCCTCGTTCTGGCCGGCATAAAGGAAGATCTGAGCCGCGGTGAGATCCATGATGGTGGAGAGCGGGTCGAGCTCCTGCGCCTTCTCGATCTCCGCAATCGCCGCTTCCTCCTGACCGGTGGCGGCGAGGTACAGCGCGTACCACTCGTGGCCGGTGGCGTAGCCAGGGTTCAGTTCCAAGGCTTCCTGAAACTGTTGCTGAGCCTCCGGCAGCTTCCAATCGTAGACCATGCGGATGTAGGCCAGGGAGACATGGGCGTTTGCCAGCGAGTTGTCGCACTCGATGGCCTTCTCGGCGGCCTGCTCGGCTTTGGGCATGGCTTCACGGGGAGGCAAGGCGTCGTTCGGAACGGAGCCCAGCAGGGCAAAGGCATCGGCCAAACCGGCGTAGGCCGGGGCGTAGAGGGGATCTTCGGCGACGGCCTGCTGGAAGTCGCTGATGGCCGCCTGGATGGCTTGCGGGGTCCGCTTGTTCCACTCCGCGCGGCCGCGCAGGTAGGCATCGTGCGCCTTGGGATTGACGGGGCGGGCCGTCCCGAGCCGGGCCTGCTCCTGAGGAGTCAGTTTGAGCTGGATCTGGCGCGCGATCGCGCCTGCCACGTCGCTCTGCAGGGCGAGAACGTCCCCTTCGCTGCGAGAGTAACTGTCAGCCCAAAGCTGGGTCTGATCGCTCACCTGCGTCAGGTGCGCCGTGATATGGACCTCATTGTTATGCTGGGTGACCGTGCCTTCCAAAACATACTGTACTGCCAGGTCGTGTCCAATCTGGCTGATGCTCTTGCCCTTCACGAGCCGGGCGGAGCCAGGTGCGATCACCCCCAAGCTCTCTGGATGAAGGCGGCCCAGTTCGGTAGTCAGTTCCTCGGTAAATTCGTCAGAGTAGTATTTCTGTTCGGGGTCCCCGCTCAAATTATCGAAGGGAAGCACCACCAGCATCGCTTTCCTTGGACCTCCACCAAGCCATGGCCAGAGTCTCCAAACCGTGTAGGCCGCGGCCAGAAGCACGACGGAGGCCGCGACGATCGTGGCCGGTCGCCGGGCGCGCAGTCTGACCGCGTCCAACAGCTTCTTGATCCATCGCGGCTCCTGGCGACGAATCCAGGCATCGAGTTCGGACTTGTGAGCGTAAACGCGGGTCCCGATCCGGCGGACCGGCAGGCCCCTGCTCTCCTCCCATCGCTGCGCGGTACGTTGTTCGATCTTCAGGTAAGTGGCGATCTCGCCCCAGCCGTCCAGGCGCTGCTCGATGGGCGGGGTCCTGGGCGCCTCGCGCAGGGTCGGGTTGGACTCCGGGCCCTCCTTGGGCACAGCTGGCTTTTCCTCCGGATCGAGACGTGGGCGGGATTCTAGTGCACTCCCGGCGGCAATGCAATAGGTGTGTTGGGCCTGAAACCCATCGCTCCACTGGGACAGCTCGCCTCATTTTCAGGATCCTGGGTGAAGCACCCGATATCCGACGCTTGCGTCCCGCGTCGAGTCGCCGCGACTGGCCGTTTGCCACGCCGCCTCTCGCCCGGCCGCCTCCGCGCCGGCTGCTTTCTGATTGATTTCTCGAGACTTGATCTTATTGCTGGCCCCGGGTTCGTTTCAGGTTCGTTTAGGTTCATTCTGTCCGGTTCAAAAAAGGCCACACTGATTCTAAATCGCTTACCAGATCAGGCATCGCGCCAAATTAGGTTCGTTTAGGTTCGTTTTAGGTTCGTTTTTACATCATTTTGTTGATTATAAACAGCTTACTGGGTTCGTTTTTGCAATTTTTCACCCGGGGGAGGGGGGCGAGGAGTAGCCTGGACCCCAGGCCTTCGCGGGGGTGACACCGCGGAGAGGTCGTGCCCCTGAGCCGATGCTGGCCCCGCTTTCGCGAGGGTGACACAGACCCGTAGGGCTCCACGTAACGCCTCCTGCCAGCCTTCGGACCTGCCGTCACCTGGGAGTCATGCCTCTGCAAACTCTCAGATCTATTAAACATGGGTTAATAACCCACCATCATAGCTCACCGCCAGGGCCATGTCAAATGGAGCTGCGCACACGCCGGCAAGGCGCGACATGAACCCCTGTCGGGCTTTACCGCTTGAATGTCGTCCGCCCGCTCCCCTACGGTCGACCGCGGAGCCAAGGAGGAGGACACGATGAGCGACGGAGGATCGAGCAACCGGCAGCACTCTCACTTCTTTGGACTTGCAGGCATCACGTCCGACCAGAGGCGCGTCCTGCTGGTGTTGACCCTGATCAACTTCGTGAATTGGATCGACCGCCAGATCGTCTACCCGCTATTCCCACTGATCAAGAACGACTTCCACGTCAGCTATGCCGAGCTGGGCTGGCTGGTGGCGGCCTTCAGCATCGTTCACGGCCTGGGATCGCTCGGACTCGGCCGGGTGGCCGATCTGACCTCGCGGAAGAAAGTGATCAGCTACGGCGTCGCCTTCTGGAGCGTCGCCACCCTCATGAGCGGTGTGGCCGTCTCGTTCCGGTCGCTCCTGGCGTGCCGCGCGTCGGTGGGAGTCGGGGAGGCGGCCTATGCCCCGGCCGGCAACGCCATGATCTCAGCCGCCTTCCCTAAGAACGTCCGGGCTCGGGTGCAGGGCTGCTTCGACCTCGGCATGTTCCTGGGGGGCGCTCTCGGTCTGGCGCTGGGCGCTATTCTGGCGCAGTCCGTGGGCTGGCGCCCTGCCTTCTTCATCGTCGGCATTCCCGGCTTCCTGCTGGCGTTAAGCGTGAGACGGTTGCCGGAACAGATCAAGGAAGCGCGGGCTGAAAAGGTCTCGGCACGCGAACTGGTGCGGACTCCGGGCTACCTCTTCGTGCTGGCCAGCGGCTGGTTCAGCGCCTTTGCCGGCTACACCTACGTGATCTGGGGAGCCGAGTTTGTCTACCGGTATAAGGGCTTCAGCCTGCGGGAGGCGGGCACTCTTCTGGGCTCGATCATGGTGGTTGCTGGAATCCTGGGCGTGACCACGGGCGCCTGCGTGGCCGACCGCCTGACCAGGGTATTCGTGTGGGGCCGCGCCTTGACGCCGGCCATCGGATTCCTGGCCTCCGCGCCCTTCATCCTGGGGGCACTGCACAGCTATAACCGGCTCGGGGTGCTGGCTCTGTTCGCAGGCGGTACCTTCTTCATGACCTGGTACCACGGACCCGTGACCGCGGTTATCCACGACCTGACCCCGCCGCGCGCGCACGCCTCCGCGATTGGGATCTACTACTTCTTCGTCAACTTCTTCGCCACCACCGCCGCTTCGGCCCTGGTCGGCAGGATCGCCGACTCCTATGGCCTGCTGACAGGAATGCATTGCGCCGTCCTGGCCCAGGTGGTGGGCGGGCTGGGCTTCTTCGCTGTAATCCAGTCGATCCGCCGCCAACGGATGCCGGCCACGCAGGCCGTAGAACAGCGCCAGGGGCGCCTCACACGTCTGGGCGATGATCGAGTTCAGCCATCCGTTGCATGATGGCCGCGTTTCCAGCGCCCGCGAACCCCTCTGAGAGAGGAGGGCATGCCGATAAGTAAGTTGCTGGCGAGTCTTGCGGCTGTAGGCTCATGCGTAAGCACGGTATCAGCGAAACAACCCTCCGCACGGACCGACTTTTCCGGCCGTTGGGCCCTGAATGTGACCGAGACGAACCATTTGCCGGAAGGGCTCAAAGCCTACATCATGATCGTGAGCCAAGGCACTCATCAATTCGAGGTCGGCACGAACGTGAAGGGCAAGCTGACGCCGAGAATTCCCCAGCTTCCGTTCCTATCTGGAGCCAAAATTGGCTTCCTCAGCGCGCTCCACACCTGGGGACACAACTTGCAGCATCCCCGCGTCCGCCGTGCGATCCCCACCGGGGACAACCCGAATCGCCGGTCTCGCTTTACCCCAGAACGTCGCGAACCATCCTGACGGTTTCAGTCACCTGGTCCGAATAGCGCGGATAGAGGCCAATGATGGTGGCGTCAATCGGCTTGATCTGATCGTAGGCCCACTTGATGGCTTCGTGCTTCTGCTCCTCGGAACCGCACTTTCGGCCCGCCGCCAGAACCTTGTAAACCAGCGTTGGCTTCTCCACCTGACGGACGGCGGCGGCCATCTTCGGCGGGTCGGAGGCGATCCAACCCTCATCGACCGGGACGGTGCCGATCTCTTTCACCCAGTCCTCGGGCTGCCGGCTGAGGTAGTGCAACCCGGCCATGTAGAAGTCGTTCGCGAATCCCTTCTCGTGGAGCGTCGCCAGGATCTTGGGGTTATGCGTGGAGATGCCGGCGGCGGTTCCCAGGTCGTGAACGCGGTCAATGAAGTTCTTCACCGAGTCGATCTTTCCGGCCCGGTAGAGAATGTCGGTAGCAAATCCGTGGAAGGCGATTCCGATCGGCTTGAACTCCATCGCGGCTTGCGCGCACTTGATCGTGCCAGCCAGCACTTCTTCGGGCGAGCGCCCCATCTTTTCATCGTAATGCCAGGACGCGGCCAGGCAGATGAACTGGATCTTGCACCCCGCGCCGCGCACCTTCGGAAATTGCCGCTGCAAGTCGTAGTTGAAACTCGCTTGCCAGGTGTTGATCCCCGCCCTCTCGCAGTCCGACAGCAGTTTCACCACCCGCTCGTCCGTAAACCATTCGCGCATGTGCTGATCGTATTGCCGGTTGAAGTGCGAATACCCGTAGATGGGATTGCCGCCCACAATCAGCCGCGTGACCCGGTGTTCGCCGAGCGGCACCGTCGGCAGTGTATCGGCTGCCTGCGCACTCAGCGACCCCGGAACCATCAAGCCGACCGCAACGGTGCTGGCGTCCTTTAGAAAGTCGCGCCTGTTGCTGGGGTACTCCGGGAGATTCGAAGGGGTTGATCTTCTCTTGCTCATGTCGTTCTCCAATGAACTGAACCGGTTGTGTTGCCGGATGGTGTCGTCTTGAATCCCGCAAGTCAGCATTTTGGCGACGGCGCTATCATACCGCCGAACCTCCCTGTAAATGCCAAAAACACGATTACGCCAATGGGCTACGCGGTCCGCCGGAAGTGGTCCACGGATCGTGGTTCGGTGGACGAATGCGGGGTATCATAGTCGTGTTAGGGGGTCTCCGGCGTCCAACCGGTTGCCACGACAGGCAGTGAGGCTCCGCTGATGTGTTCTCCTTCAATGGAGTGGATTCGGCGGGAACGGCTGGCTCTGGTGTTAGTGCTGCTCGGCGCGTCGATCCCGCCGCTAGCATCCTGCAAACGTGCGCCGACAGAGGGTCTTGCCGTGAACGAGGCATCGCTTGATCTCCCGCGGAGCGTCAGCGTCTGGACGCAATCCGGCAGCCCCGAGTTCGTCGGACCTCAAGACATCTTCAACTACATGGATGGGGGTGGTGAGCTTTATCTGGGGTATCGCTTCAAGCGCCTAGAAGTGCGGCGCTACAGCAGCACGAACCAGGGCGAGATTTTGGTCGAGCTGTACTGGATGGAATCCTCCGACGACGCCTACGGCCTGCTTTCTGGGGACTGGGGCGGCGAAGCCGTGGACCTTCAGCCGGAGCCCGGATCGTCATCGCCCGTCGCGACCGATGGACCGCGTGCGCTCTACGGTGCCGGTTTGCTTCGCCTTTGGTCCGACAACCTATTTGCCCGCGTCATGGCCGACCACGAAACCGATACGTCCAGAAATGCTGTTCAAGCGCTGGGACAGGCCATTGCCCGGGGACGCTCCACTCCTCCACGGCCGGTGTTGGTCCGGGCGCTTCCCACCCGTGTGGGTTCGCGGTTTTTCCTCCGTCCAGACAGCGTGACCTTCCTGCGCTCCCACCTTGTGCTCAACTCGGTGTACTTCCTGAGTTCGGAGAATCTTCTCGATCTGGGACCGGACTGCGAGGTGGCAGCGATGACCTACGGACAAGGGCCCCCGAAAGCCACCGGCAAGACTAAGCCCGTGCGCCTGTTGCTGGCGCGCTATGCGAACGAGGCGGCGGCGGCGAAAGCGCTGCATCATTTCCGCGAGATATATCTGCCGGAGAAGTTGAACGAACCCAAGGCTTCCCTCATCGGCGACAACGGAGTGGTTGCCATCGAGGACGGATGGATGGGATTTGCCCGCTCGGGCCGCGGACTAGCCTTGGTGTTCGAATCTCCCGACAACGCATCCGCCCGGCAGTTCCTAAGCGACTTCACGCGAATTCTTGAGAAGCTGGAGGCATCTCGTGAGTGACGACAACCACGTAATCACCCGGCGCGATTTCGTGCGCGGGACGGTAGGCGCCACCCTCGGGGCGGTGTCAATGGGCGGCACACTGGCGGCGTTGGCCTCGCCGGTTTCCACTAGCGAGGTCGTTCTGGCGCGCGAGCAGTGGGTGCTGGATGAGCAGCATGTAGTAAACCCAGGCATCCTGAAAATCATGCTCCACAACGTGCTGACCAAGGTGACCGGGAAGCCCGACCCGACATCGGCGTGGCAATCGCTGGTGAAAACCGACGATGTGATTGGACTGGTTGCCACCGGTCATCTGAACAAGACCCACCCCGAACTGATCGAACTGGTCCGGGCCAGCCTGATGGAATCTGGGATTCCGAAGAGCAATATCCGGGAGGCCCAGGGCGGTCCCGAGAAAGCTGGCGTCTGTACGGCGCTGATTGCCTTGCCGGCGCTGAAGGCGCACTGGCTCACCGGCATCGGCACAGTACTGAAGAACTACATCACTTTCTCGGGCAATCCTTCCAGCTACCATCACGCAAACAACGCGAACCTCGGCGAGATCTGGAACATGCCAAACGTAAAGGGCAAGACCAAGCTCGTGGTGGTGGATGCGCTGCGTCCCTTGTGCGACAAGGGGCCCCAGCCCGACCCGCGATACCTGTGGGATTACAAGGGGCTGATTGCCGGCAGGGATCCGGTAGCTGTGGAGGCCGTCTGCCTCAGAGTCATCCTGCAAAAACGGCAGGCGCTGCGGGGCGAGCCCTGGCCGTTGTCTCCGCCACCGTTGTGTGTCGAGATGGCGGATAAGAAGTACGGCCTGGGCACCAGCCGCATGGAGCAAATTCAACTGACTCGTATCGGCTGGACCGCCGAGGCGCTGGTGTGAAGGCTGACCCCGCCAGCGACCCGCACGCGAGTCTCATCTACCTGCCAGGAGGTGGTGGTTCGTTTCAGTTCCCGCTGAACGCGCCGCTTCCGCTCCGGAACGGCGCGCCGCACACATCGCCACACGGTAGTGTGGTCAAGACGGAGCCCACGCTCAAGCATCAACTCTTCCAAGCCTCGCTAGCTGAGACAGCGGCGGAGGTACCACCTGAGGCAAAGGACTAATGATCTCGTCGGCGAAGTGCCTTCGCCGGAAGAGTGGGGGTCGCGAATTCGGCATCCACCTGCTCAACCAAAGGCCGAACCTGCCTGTTTGCAAGACTTCGCAAAAGAGGTAATCTGCTCTCTAAGAGAGGAGCAATCTCATGCATCGGCTAAGGTCTCAGGCCCAGGGCTGGCAAGGTTTGGTGGTGTTGGGAATGGTGATGCTGGCGGCGACGGTAGCCGCCGGCGCCAGCGGCGGCAGCGTCTACGACTACACGCTCGATTCCATCGACGGCAGCCCGACGCCCCTGTCGACTTACAAAGGCAAGGTGGTGCTGCTGGTGAACGTGGCCAGCCGCTGTGGATTCACGCCGCAGTATTCGGCGCTGGAAGCCATTTACGAGAAGTACAAAGACCAGGGCTTCGTGATCCTGGGCTTCCCGGCCAACAACTTCGGCGGCCAGGAACCCGGCACCAACGCGGAGATCAAGACCTTCTGCTCCACCAAGTACAACGTCACCTTCCCGATGTTCAGCAAGGTCTCGGTGAAGGGGGATGACACAACGCCTCTGTACCAATTCCTGACTCAGCACGCCAACCCGGCGCTGGCCGGCGAGATCAAGTGGAACTTCACCAAGTTCCTGGTGGACCGCAACGGCAACGTGGTGGCGAGATTTGAGCCGCCCGTAAAGCCGGACTCTCCAGAAGTGGTAAATGCGATCGAGAAGCTGCTGAAGCAGTAGCGGCGCGGCCTAGGCAAATTCCGTCCTCGCCTCGGCCGGACACCGGCTTCCTACCTGGTCTCCGTGGCGCACACAAAACTGGACGCCTGATCGGGGTCGCCCGTCCCCTTGTACTTCGCGACCTGCGGGTACGGGCACAGGGGCCGCGTCATCTGAACTTTGGCGGGATTGGCGCCTTCGACGAACTTGGTCGCCACGATGCGGGAGGGCGCGGCGCCCTTCTCGACCCAATCTTCGAGGGCGTTAAAGATGTTGTGCTCGGGATCATTGGGTACGGGACCGTTGTCCTCCCCGAACGAGCTTGCTCCCGGACCGCCGGCGCAGTGCTGCATGCCGGGAACCATGTAGAGCCGCAAGAACGAGTCGGTATTGCCCTGCCCGATCGTCTTCACGACGCTTTCGTAGTAGTTGATGCTGTTAGGAGCCGGAATGGCGGCATCGGACCAGCCGTGATACAGAATCAACTTGCCGCCGCGCGCCATGAACGGCTTCAGGTCAGGATTCGTGGCGTTGAGGGCTTGAACGGTCTTCGACTCGGCGAGTTTCAACGCCGCATCAAGCTGGAATGTCTTGGGATCCCAATCCGCCTTCTCGTACACCATGTTGGAGAAATATCCGGTGCCGAAGAAGGCGATCAGGCTTTTGTTGGGCGCCGGGCCCGTGATCCAGAGTCCCCAGCCTCCCGGGCCCTCTTCGCCGCCCGGAGGGTAACCGGGAAAGACCGGCTGTCCGGCGGCATTGTGCGGCCCCGCATAGATCTTCTTAAGCGCGGTCACTTGGGGCGCGGTCAGGCAGGTCGGGGCGTCCGCTCCCTGGCAGAGCAGCGTCGCGGGATCGAAGTGGCATTGCCGGGGATCGTTGAGGAGGCCGTCCTTCAAGCCGTCCTGGGCATCGCAGGCTTTGAGCACAGCGGCGCTGAGCGCCGGGATCTTGTCCGCCGGGATGTAGCTCGCCGGGTCCAGGGTGAGGGTCACCGTGTCCGACATGGCGGCCGTCAGCAGATGCGTCCAGTAGTTCGCCGGCGCGCCCGCCAGGATGCCGTCGTAGTCGGTGGGGAAGCGCTGGGCTTCCATCAGGGCCTCGCGGCCGCCATCCGAACAACTGGCGAAGTATGAACGCTGGGGGCTGCCTTCGTAGTAGGCCTTGATGATCGCCTTGGCCGTCAGGGTCATCTCGTGGATGCCGCGATAGCCAAAATCGGCAACTTTTTCGGGATGGCCCAAGGCCCAGGCCGCGTCGATCGGAGATCCGGTGTGGCCGGTGTCGGTGGCGGCGCTCGCGTAGCCGCTCTTTACCCCTGACGCCAGCCCCGGGTAATCGATCGAACCGGCAAAGCCGCCGTTGCCCCAGCCGCGGTACTTGTGATTCCAGCCGCTTGTCGGCATCCAGACCTCGACCTTGATGTCCGAATCGGCCGTGGGCGTAAGATCGGCGGTCACGCGGCAAAACGTGGGCACGTCCTGAAAGTTGGGCGGCGGGCCGTACTGGGGAAGGGACGTGGGAGGCGGAGTAAAGGTTCCGGCTTGGACGGTCTGAGCCAGAGTGATCTTGGTGCGGGGCAGCGCAACCTGAGCGAGGCTGCTGCAGGAGTCCTCGGCCGCCGGGGCGGAACCGCCGGCGCCGGATATCAGCAGTACTGCCAGAAAGGAACCAACCAGCGGCTGTCGCATTTCGATGCTCCTTCGACGCCTTGGCCAAAAAGCGCCCGCCGAGCATATCATGCCTGCGCCACTTGCGTTCGCGCCTCTACATAGCCGAGGGATTACCCGCTGCGCCTGCCGCAGGCCTCCAGGATCTCGTCTTCGGTCAGAACCCGGTCGGCCCGCTTGGCCCTGGTGAAGATTCGCTCGACACGCTCCTCGGTGGGATCAAGGGCGTGCTTCTCGAGCCAGAAAACCACGTTGGACCTTCCACTCATGGGACCGATCTCGATCTTCTGCTCCAGACCGAACCAGTGCGAGGGAACGCCCGAATAGACCTGGTCGGCGAGCTCAGGGTCATCTTTGTGGTAGGCCTTGATCACAGCCGCCGCGTGAACGCCGGTGGCGGTGCGGAAGGCGTCAGCGCCAAAGACGGGGTAATTCGGAGGAATGGAGACGCCAACCGCCTTCGAAACCGCCCGCACGTATTCTTTGAGTCCCGTCAGGTCGCGATCGGCATATCCAGGAGCGCCCAGGAGCTTGAGATTCATGAGCATCTGATCGAGCGGCGTGTTTCCCACGCGCTCGCCGATGCCCAGGACAGCACCGTGCACCTGGTCGGCGCCGGCCTCGTAGGCCACAAGCGAATTCACCACCGCCAGGCCGCGGTCGCAATGCCCATGCCAGTCCACCCGGACCTTCTCCCCAGCCGGCTTCACCACTTCGTCACAGACAAACCGGACTAGGGCGTGCACGCCTCGCGGCATGATGTGACCCACCGTGTCGCAGACGGCCACCGCCCGGGCCCCGCACTCGATGGCGGTCGTATAAAGCTTCTGGATCACCTCCGGACGCGCGCGCGTGGTGTCTTCGGTCACGTACATGACGGGCAGTCCGAGGCTCCGCGCAAACTTCACCGCCTTTTCCGTGGCGCGCAGCAGGAAGTCGAGGGTCCAGTCCTCGGTGTACTGCCGGATCGGGCTCGAGCCAATGAAAGTCGCGGCCTCGATCTCGAGCCCGGTGGCGTCCGCGATCTCGGCGATGGGCCGGATATCCGATTCCACCGTGCGGGCGGCCGCGTTAGGCCGGAGGCGCATCCTGGCGGAAGCGATCTCACGCGCCAGCGCCAGCACGTCCGCCCTGGCTCGCGGTCCCGCGCCCGGAAGCCCGAGGTTCAGACTGTCGATCCCGATCGCCTCCATCAGGTGGAGGAGCTCGATCTTCTTCCCGATCGTGGGGTCGATCACCGAGGGGGACTGCAGGCCGTCGCGCAGGGTCTCGTCATTCAGAAGCGGGCGCTTGCTGACGCGAAGCTGAGGTCCGGAGGCCTCATTCCAGTCGTAAATCAGGCCGCTCTTGATTTCCACGCTGGCTGCTCCCCGCCATCACTTCATCATCGAGCGGAACCGGCCCCCGAGACGCGCCGCCAGGCTGGCGGCTCCCCGCAGGCGCGCCCAGAGACGCGGAGCAAAGAGGAACTCGGTGAAGCGCTCCATCAGCCGGCTGGCCCGGGCGTCGTAGCCGAACCACCACAGCTTCGGCAGCTTCGGCACCAGGTCGACGTCGATGTATTTGAGGCGAACCATTTCCATGAGGCCGACCCGTGAATGGGTCCGACCCAGGCCGCTCAGCTTGCAGCCGCCATGCGGAGCCTCGGTGATGCCGAAGGAGCTCAGGCAGTCGTTGACCATGACCGTGCCGGCCTCCAGCTGGCGCGCCAGGCGCCGGCCGCGCTCTCGGTCGCGCGTCCAGACGCTGGCGGCCAGGCCGAACTGCGAATCGTTGGCGAGGCGGACGGCCTCCTCGTCGCCCCTCACCGCCATGATGGGCAACACCGGGCCGAAGGTCTCTTCGCGCATGATGCGCATGCCGTGGTGCACTCCGGTCAGCACGGTGGGCTCGTAGAAGAATCCGGCCAGCCCCCCGGGGGCCGCGCGCCGCCCGCCGGTGAGGATGGTGGCGCCGCCGGCCACCGCCTCCGACACGTGCTCCTCCACAATCTTCACCTGGCGCTCGCGAATGAGGGGACCCACCTCGACATCCGGATCTTCTCCTGCACCCAGGCGCAGCCGCCGGGTCTTCTCGGCGCATAGTGCCGCAAAACGGTCGGCCACTTCGTCCGCCACGTAAAGACGCTCCACCGAAAGGCAGGCTTGCCCGGCATTGGTAAACGCACCCCAGACGGCGCCGCTCGAGGCCAGATCGAGATCGGCGTCGGCGCACACGATCATGGGGTCCTTGCCGCCTAGTTCGAGCAGCGTCGGCAGAAGCTTCTCGGCGGCCACCGCCTGGATGCGCTTGCCGGTCGGGACGCTGCCGGTGAAGACCACCTTGTCGACGGCGGAAGCGACCAGGGCCGCGCCCGTTACTCCGTCTCCCACCAGCACGGTCAGCACACCTGGCGGCAACTCCGCTTCCTCGCTGACAGCTTGAATGGCCAAGCCAGCCTGGGGTGTGAACTCCGAGGGTTTCAGCACTACGGTGTTGCCCGCCACCAAGGCCGCCGCGATCTGGCCCATGGGCGTGCTGAGGGGAAAGTTCGAAGGGGAGATGATGCCGACCACTCCGTAAGGTTCGTGCTCGAGCCGGCCGCGTTTGAAGCGCACGGCCAGATTATGATGGGGGACCGCCTGAGGGGCCAGGAAGGCCGGACCGCGGCTCGCCCAGTAGTCGAGCTCGTCCAGCGCGACCAGGACCTCAGCCACCAGCGACTCCATGCGGGGCTTCCCGGCCTCGCGCGTGAGAAGGGCGGCGATATCGTGGCGGCGCTTGAAAAGCGCGTCTTTGAGCCGTGACAGGTAGCGCGCCCGACCTGCCGCGCCCAGTGCTCTCCAGCCCGCGCCCGCCTGCCGGCTGCGATCCACCGCCAGCCGGACCTCAGGCTCGTCAGCGGCGTCGAACTCGGCGAGCAGGGTCCCGGTAGCCGGGTTGAGCGACTGCACTTTGCGCCGGGTGGTCCCCGCCGCGCCCTCGGTCCCTGTTTGATCCGGGTCGGCAGTCAATATCGCCGGCCCCGCAGACGCCTCGGCTCCGAGTCCGTTGGGATTCATGACTTTCTCCTACCCGCAACGCAGGCCCGTTCGCACCCGGGCGGTGCTTCAATTAGACCTCAAGATTCTCCACCGCGCCAGCAAGCCCGACTAGTGCTATCCAGCCGGGGCTGGTCGCGCAAACGTCGAAAACGGGCTGTTCGCCAAAGTCACGGCTGTCTCTTTGCTTATCATAGGCGGTTTCGCACTGAACCGCTTGCCAATCCCGGGCATCGCCCGTACCCTTAGAGTCTTTCTGCGACGCGGAGGGAAACTGCTTGCGAATCATAGGCCGAAGGAGACTGGTTTGGACCTTGGCGGGGTGTCTGGCCATCGTCCGCCCCGGCGCGGGCCGTCCGGCAAGCCCGCGACAAGCGCGGGAGGTCACGGCCTCGAAACCTCAGGGCGCTAACGCGGCCCAGGTCAAAGAAGGCGCGTCCTTGTTTCGCGCCAATTGCTCGCCTTGCCACGGATTGAACGCACAAGGCGGCGGACGGGGCCCGGACCTGACCTCGGGACGCTGGGTGCACGGCTCAACCGACGCCGACATTCTCCGCACGATCACCCAGGGAGTTCCCGGCACCGAGATGCCGGCCAACAACTTTGAGGATTCCGAGACCCTAGCCATCATCGCCTACCTCCGGTCGCTCAGTCCGGCATCCAAGCCAGCCGTGCCCGGCGACCGCGCCAAAGGCGAGCAGATCTTCTTTGGCAAGGGCAACTGCTCGGTTTGTCACATGGTCCGCGGCCAGGGCGGCGGGTTAGGACCCGATCTGTCCCGCGTGGGCGCGGCCCGCTCCGCCGCCTATCTGATCGCCTCCGTCCGGGAGCCGAGCGCCGAGCTCAGCGATGGGATGGTCGACCCCAACAACCACTACGTCGACGCGCTGGTCTACGACACGGTCACGGTCGTCACCCGGGAGGGCCAGCGCATCACGGGCGTCGCCAAGAACGAAGATACTTTCTCCATTCAGCTGCTCGATACCAACCAGCAGCTCCATCTGCTGCTCAAGAGCGAGTTGCAGTCCGCGGCCCACGAGCGAAAGTCGCTCATGCCCGCGTACACCGGGGAGATGCTCAGCGACGCCGAGCTTCGTGACCTGGTCGCCTACCTCCAAGGCCTGCGAGGGAATCCATGAGCCAGAGAGGCGGCATGCGGCCGCATCACCCGACGAGCGAAAACTCTCCGGCCCGGCTCCGAGTCCGCCGGCGTGGCAGGGCTCCGCTGGCCTGCTTTCTTTTCATCTTGTGCCTCGCCGGGGCGGGGCGCGGTCAAGGAAACTCCAGTGCGGGGGTGACCTACCAGCGCATCCTGAATGCGGCGCGCGAGCCCGAGAGCTGGCTCACCTACTCCGGCCGCTATTCCGGCTGGCGCTATAGTGGCCTTGACCGGATCAACACCGGCAACGTCTCCCGGCTGCGGCTGGCCTGGGCGTTCCAGACCGCCGACCTGGGGCAATTTGAGACCACTCCCCTGGTGGTCGACGGCGTGCTCTACGGCACGGGGCAGAACAATCGCGCTTTTGCGCTCGACGCCCGCACTGGGCGGGCGCTCTGGCGCTACCAGCGGAATCTCCCCGACAAGCTCCAACCCTGCTGCGGGATGGTAAATCGCGGCTTCGCCATGCTGGGCAACAAGCTGTTCATGGCCACGCTCGACGCTCATGTGGTGGCTCTCGACGCCAAGACCGGGAACCTGCTGTGGGATACGGTCGCTGCCGACTATCGCGCCGCTTACACTTTCACGGTCGCGCCCCTGGTAGTCAAGGACAAGGTGATCGTCGGGGTCTCAGGGGGTGAATACGGAGTTCGAGGGTTCATTGACGCCTACGACGCCAGCAGCGGGCGTCGGGTGTGGCGCTTCGAGACGGTGCCGGCTCCGCAGCAGCCGGGCCACGAGACTTGGGCCGGAGATTCCTGGAAGACCGGCGGAGCCCCCGCCTGGATTACAGGGTCCTATGACCCCGAGTTGAACCTGATCTACTGGCCGACCGGGAATCCCTCCCCCAGCGATTACGGGGGTGAGCGCGGCGGAGACAATCTGTATAGCAACTGCATGCTGGCGCTCGACGCCGACACCGGCAAGCTGAAGTGGTATTTTCAGTTTACGCCGCACGACCTGCACGACTACGACGCCACTCAGATTCCGGTGCTGATCGACGCCGACTGGGACGGGCAGCCCCGAAAGCTGCTGGTTCAGGCCAATCGCAACGGTTTCCTCTACGTGCTCGATCGCACCGACGGAAAGTTCCTATCCGCCCAGCCCTTCGGCCGCGTCACCTGGGCCAAGACCATCGCGGCGGACGGTCGACCGGTAGTCGATCCGGCGGCCCAGCCGGATGCCAAAGGAGTCGTTGTCTGCCCCGGCGCCCTCGGCCTGACCAACTGGTATTCGCCCTCCTACAATCCGGACACCCGTCTTCTCTATGTGGCCACCAGCACCGAGTGCGACCTGTTTAGCGCCGCGCCCCAGCCTTATCGCGCCGGCCATGATTTTATGGGCAGCGTCTACGTTCCCAAACCTGACGAGAGGCCGTCGGGCGCCATGGAAGCTCTCGATCCGTTCACCGGCCAGAGGAGATGGCAGTTCAAGTACTTCTCGTCTCCAAACGGCGGGGCGCTGTCGACCGCCGGCGGTCTGGTGTTTGCCGGTGACTCCGACGGGAACTTGATCGCTCTCGACGCGCGTACCGGGCAGGACCTCTGGCACGTACAGCTCGGCGCCGCCATCTATTCGGCTGCCGTGACCTACCTCCTGGACGGCCGGCAATACGTGGTGATTCCGGCCGGCGCGACGCTCTTCGCCTTCGCCCTGCCGGAACAATAGACTGCGACTTATGGCGATTTAGGGTCTGAGGTCCGAAGCGGCTCGAAGGAGACCGTCTGTCCTTCCTTACGGGCGCGCCACATTTGACCCCCTGGCAAGGACTTCAGCTCCATCCCGTTGCGCCACAGGAGCGTCGCCTGGCCGGGCTCAAACACGGCGTCGTAGCTGTCGCCCATCCACCTCTGGCCACGCACGAACACCTTGCCGAGCGCGCCATCGGCGGCCACCACCAGATCGTCGCCAGCCCACATGCGCAGCCCGGCCACATCCGGGAAGGCCAGGCAGTCGAGGGCGTCATAGCCCATGATTCGCACCTGGCCGCGAGCGCGCTCGCCCGGCGGATACACTTTGGGATCGACGTTCTCCGGCAGGAGCGGACCAAGGTTGGAGTTGATGGCGCGCGCCAGCCAGTCAAAGGCCAGCCGGGACTGCCCTGCCCGGGCCAGCGCCAGGCTGACGTACGAAAACACGCGTGGCCAGGCAGGCCCGCGCCAGTATCCTCCCCACTTGGGAGTGTCAAAGGCCAGGGTCGGCAGCAGGGCGCCATCGAACTTGGTGGGATCGTTCAACCGCTTCATCATGGCTGCGATCCGCGCCGAGTCGGGTTCGAAGTAGAGGAAGTAGTAGGCATCCAGATTTTCGCCTTGGGTCCACAACTTGCCCGTACGGACATTGAGGTCCCAATAGCGCTGGGTCTCTGTGTCCCATAGCCGCGTCCGGACCGCGTTCTTAGCCGCCTCGAACTCCGTCTGCCAGGGCGACGGATCCTCGCCGCGCAGCCGCGAGAGATAGACCATCTCCTCCAGGCCCCAGAGGTTGAAAACCTGCTCATTCATGGTGCTGGTGGGCGACCCGTGCTCATCGACAAAGGGCGAGTCCTTGTCGTCCCAGCCCGTCTCGTAGGTGTGCAGCCAGTCGATCAGGTGATCGTGGTTCGAATCGCGCACGCTCGGCAAGTGGCGCTCATAGGCCACCAGAGCCTGCCAAAGCGTGCGATTGCCGGGGGGCCCGCCCAGTTTTTCATCGAGGATGCCAGCGTCGCCCGTCAGCCGGACATATTGGCCCACCAGCGAGGCTTGCAGCGGCACGCTTTGCGTTTTGCGTTCCGGACCGGTCGCCGCAAAGGTATTTCGGCCCGAGGGAAAAATCGTCCAGGCGCAGGTTCCGTCTCCTTCGGAATTCACCGAGTAGCGAAACCAATTCAGGATGGCTGCGCGCGCCAGGTCTGACCGGCCGGTCCCCGAGAGCGCCACCGCCTCCGAGATCCCGTCGTTGCCCCACATGCCCATGAAGACGTTCCAGTCCGCGATCGTCAAAGGCGTGGCCGGCAGGTAGCGCACCTGGCAGATGGTGGTCAGCACGCCTCTCCAGAACCAGAGTTCGCTGCGAACCAGTTCCTCAGGCGTGATGCTTTCCCGTTGACCCGAGCTCCCGACCGTGAAGGCGACCGGATCGGCCGGGGCCACCAGCGGACAGGAAGCAAGGTAACGGTTCCAGGCCTGATGAGTTTCCCCGTCGAAGATGTCCTGCGAAGCTGCGACGGCTTGCAGGGCCGACTCCGCCTCCGGGCCGGTGGCGCCGAGAGCGACGATGGCCGCGGCTTCCCTTCCCTCGCCCAGCTCCCATCGAAACCCGTCGTTGTCAGGCTTGACCGCAGGACGAGCCCCGATCAGCAAACGGTAGGGCCAGCGGGGCGAGCCGTACAACTGGACGCCCTCGGCGCCGGCCGGCAGGGCCTGGAAACCGGTTCCTCGCGGGCGCAGCCGGGCCATGATCGTTCCCTGCGCCTTCTCAATCTTCAGGCGGAGGACCGCCGCAGGCTGGCCGTAAACGGGGTAAACCGTGAGCGAGACGGACGGACCGCCGTCGAAGGCGGCCCGATAGACCGTGCGGTCCGCAAAATAAGTCAGGCTGCGCTTGGCCAGGCTGGTGGCCAGGTTGTAACTCCGGCGGGAGCTGTCCGTAAAGACCGGCGCATCGACCTCCAACGCCAGCAGGCGATCGCTGGTGTTGGTCGGAGCATTCCCGGCCGGCGCCGGAATGATCACCACCTGCCCGCCAAATCCCTGTTCGCGCAGAGCCATGAACCCATTGGATTGGTAGATCCAATCCTTGGGAGGGCCGGGAGCATCGAAGCGGGTAAAGGCGGCGTAGTCGAATCCAGGGCTGAGATAGGAAGGAAAGCGGCGCGACTCGTTCTGGGTTTGAGCCGCGACCCCAGCGCTGAGCAGCAGCATCGACGTCAAGATCAACCTGAAGACACGCATAGCGCTCACCTCGGTCTGGTCTCTTGTCGACCAGAACCTTCCGGCGCTCGCCTCAAATCAGGCCCGAAGACTCGAGCCCGCGCGCAGGCACCCGCAACGTCTGGCTCCGGCCTCGTGCCGAGCCGCGCACCTGGATCTCGCCGGCAGCCAGACGGACGTCCTTGACTTCGTGGAAGCCCTCGGGAACGCGAATCAGAAAGGCGACGTAAGGGGCCGTTTTCCGGCCTCGCGCCGGTACTACGGAGAAGCTGGGGGCGCCGAACAACGAACCCTTGGCGAAGGACTCGCGCCTGCCGGATGGGAACGGCGTCGACCCGAACTCGAGGCCGCGCGCCTGGCAGACCCCATTCCATGGCGCCCCCTTCCTGGCTCGATTCTCCTCCCAAATCGCGATCCAGGGAAAGTCGCTGCGACGGAAAACATAAGCGGCCAGCAGCCGGTGCCGCGGGTTCAAGGCGGCCACGAATTCCAGGTCGCGGCGCGGATCGAGCAGCAGGGTGGCGACGAAGCCCCGCCCCGCCCGGATGAAGGGCCGCGACAAGTCCACCCGGCCGCCGCCCGCCGCCGGCGCGTGTGGCCAGCGAAAATCGCGCGACGATTCGAGCAGCTCCCTGCCTTCATAGCCGTGCGGAAACGTCCGCCCGCGGCTGCCGGACACAAAGATGCGGCCGTCGGTTGGGGACAAGAAGGGCGGCCCCAGCGTCACGTGTTCGACCCAGTGGAAGAAGTGATCGGTCCGGCGCTCGTTAATCACCGTTTCCCGGAAGTACACCACCGGCTCTCCACGCCGCAGCGTGATCTCGCGACGGAAGCTCAAGCCGGCGGACGGCAGGCGGACGCCCAGCTCTAATCGCGCCTGGCCGGCGCTGAGGCTGGACCGCGTCTTGCGCCAGCGCAGGCACGGCGCCTCGCCGTGCAGGGAGAGTCCTAGCTTTGCCTCGTCTTCGGACGGCGCCCCGAAGGTATCGAGACAGAGATTGTGCCCGGCGATCCCGGAGATCATCCGGCCCGTGACCGGTGGGCCGTAGCGGGCGGCGTGGGCTCGCTCCCGATAGCGGTAAGGCTCGATCGTCTTCCAGGGTGGAGTCCAGAGAGGATTCAAGCCCAATTCGCCCGTGGGCTCGCGCAGGCGAAACTCCGCCAAGTGTCCGCCTCCGGTCAGGGAGACGAGACGAAGAAGGTCATTTTCGAGCAGGTAGGCTTCGCGCTGCTGCCAGGACGTTCTGGCGCACGCTAAAACGGGCTTTCCCCGAGCTGCTAAGATCGGCATGAGGGCCTCTCGCGGCCTCTCGCCCACGTGAAGTTAACGGGCAAGACGCGCCACCGTAGCGGATACGATCCCTAACGAGCTGATATCATAGTAGGGCGCTCTCCCGCAAGAGCCGCGGGGCGCCAAGCGAGTCGATTTTTGGGAGACTGTACTCCGCTCCTGTGAGCACCCTCACCCAACGCGCGGCCCAGAAGCTTAAGGATCAAGGACCCCTCACCCGCGCCGAAGCCCGCGAGGTGATGACCGAACTCCTCTCCGGCGCCGTGCCCGATCCCGAGATCATCGCTTTCCTCACCGCCTTGCGCGACCGGGGCGAGACCGTCGACGTTCTGGTGGGATTCGCCGAGGTGATGCGGGCGCGGGCGGCCGGAATGCTGGCGCTGGCGGGCCTGGATCTGGAGGCCTTACACCACGCCGGACCGCTGCTCGATACCTGCGGTACCGGCGGCGACGGGCTCGGCACCTTTAACGTTTCAACCGCCACGGCGCTGGTGGCGGCGGCGGCCGGGGTGCGCGTCGCCAAGCACGGCAACCGCTCGATATCAAGCCGCTGCGGCAGCGCCGACGTGCTGGAAGCCCTGGGGGTCGCCATCGAACTTCCCCCGGAAAGTATCGCCCGGTGCCTGGAAGAGGTCGGCGTGGTCTTTCTTTTCGCGCCCCAGCATCACGCCTCCACCCGCCACGTGATGAGCGCCCGCCGGGCGCTGAAGACCAAGACGGTGTTCAACCTGCTCGGTCCGCTCACCAATCCGCTGCAGGCCAGCGTTCAACTCAGCGGCGTCTTCGACCACGCCCGCACCGAGACCATGGCCGAGGCGCTGGCGCTCCTCGGCACGCGGCGCGCCATGATCGTGGCCGCCTGGGACGGCATGGACGAGATCTCCACCACCGGCACCACCCGCGTCTCGGAAGCGGGTCCGGACGGTATCTGCACCCGGGAGCTCTCGCCGGCGGATTTTGGGATCCGGTTGGTTTCCGGCGATGCCGAGTTGATCCGGGGAGGAGACGCCGCCACCAACGCCAGCCTCCTGCGCCAGGTGCTGGAGGGCGCCCCTTCCGGGCATCCGCTCGAGGTCTATCGCGACGCGGTGCTGGTCAACACTTCGGCGGCTCTGGTGGTCGCCGGACGCGCCCCATCACTCCACGAGGGCATGGCTCTGGCCGCCGAAACCATCGCGTCCGGCGCCGCCCTGCGGACTCTGAACCGGCTGGCCGATTTCACCGCCCGCCACCAGCGCTAATTACCCCGGTCCCGCGCGATACGGCCTGATCGTCCCTGCAGCCGCGAGTGTGCAAAACTGACTCGCTCTGGAAGACGGAGTTCCCCTTCTTCGCCCGAATCAGCCCCTAACTTCCAGAAAACAGAGGATGAAAATAAATCACAGGCGCCGCTGTCCGCGTCTCCACCGTCTCATTCCGATCTGCTACTCTTGATGACCGTGCAAACCCCTTGTGTTCCGCACCCGGAAACTGGCGGACCCCGCTTGGCCTGCGGTAGCCACCCCAGGCTGGGAGATGCAAGGAGAACCAACGAAGCCGGAATGTGCAAGAAAAGAAAAGGGTTGATGAAAACGTGCCGAATTCAGCGTTTCGTGGGGGCCTGCCGCCCACGCCTGAAGGGTGATAGACCCTCCGGCTGTCACCCCCGCGCAGGCGGGGGTCCAGCGGCTCGCAGCCGGAAGGACGAGGTGGCTCCAGTTTCCGGTGGTCGAGCGCCCTTCGCCGAGTCGGCAATCTGGGTTCAGATGGCAGCCTTGTGGGCGCCTTCGAGGCCCCCTTACCTCCCTCCCCCCACTCAAACGAAAAACAAACCCAATAAGTTGTTTATAATCAACAAAAATGCGAAAAAACAAACCCAAAGCAAACCCAAACAAACCCATTTTTTGGCGGGGCTCGGTCCGATAAGCACTTTAGAATCAGTAAGGCGTTGGTGAGGACCCGAAGAGCCAACCGAATATGACCCAAACGAATCCACGTCGTGGCGGCTTGATAACACCTATGCCAGCCAGTCAGGCAAGGGAGAAAGCGCCGGGGTGAGCGGTGGCCGGCCTCTCGATTGCCGGAAAGCATTAATCCCATATAATGTTGATTGGCGGCTGGCGGTGCCTCGGCAAGAAGCTCCAGCCGTCCCAGGGGTCTAATGAAAGAAGCTGCTCAGCGTGCGCTCAATACGGCTGGGGTGCGCGGCGCCACCTACGCGGACGTGCGGGTGGTGGACTACCACCAGCGCCAGATCTCGGTAAAAAACGGGCAGCCCTCCGGGGTACGCGACTACGAATCGCTGGGGCTTGGGGTGCGGGTGATCGCGGATGGCGCCTGGGGTTTCGCCTCGAGCGACGACCTCTCGACCGCCGCCGTGGACCGGACCGCCGCCGAGGCGGTGGAGGTAGCGCGGGCCAGCGCCTTGGCCAAGAAGCGCGACGTGGAGCTGGCTCCCGAAGAAGCGGTGGTGGACCAGTGGGAGAGTTCCTGCCAGATCGATCCCTTTACCATACCGGTCACCGCCGTGCTCGATCTGCTGCTCAAAGTGGACGCCGAACTGCGGCGCGTGCCGGGCGTAACCCTGGCGGAAGGGGCCATGGACTTCCGCCGGATCGAGCAGTGGTTTGTCTCGAGCCTGGGCTCCGAGATCCGGCAGCTTCGGACGCAGACCGGCGCGGGCTATTCGGCCACCTCCTTTGGCGACGGCGAGATTCAGCGGCGGTCCTATCCGAATTCTTTTGGCGGCCAGTACCAGACCGCCGGCTATGAGCTGGTGGAACAGTTGGATCTGCTCGGCCACGCGCCCCGCATCGCCGAAGAGGCGGTGGCGCTGCGCCAGGCGCCGCAGTGCCCGCAGGGGGTGAAGGACATTATCCTGGGCGGTTCGCAGCTGGGCCTGCAGATCCACGAGTCGGTCGGGCACCCCATCGAGCTCGACCGGGTCCTGGGCGACGAAGCCAATTACGCCGGCCTCAGCTTCCTGACGCTGGAGAAGCTCAACCACCTGAAGTACGCCTCCGAAATCGTCAACGTGGTGGCGGACGCGCGCCCGGCGCACGGGCCCGGCCTGGGCATTTTTGCTTACGACGACGAGGGCGTGGCCGCTCAGGCCACTCCGGTCATCCGCGACGGCCTGTTCGTCGGGTACCTGAGCTCGCGGGAGTCGGCGCGGGCGGCGGGCCTGGGGCGGTCGAGCGGCGCCATGCGGGCCGAGCACTGGAACCGCATTCCGCTGATCCGCATGACGAACGTCAGCCTGGAGCCCGGAACCTGGCAGCTCGAAGACCTGATCGCCGACACCGACGACGGGATTCTGATGGAGACCAACCGGAGCTGGTCCATCGACGACCGGCGCTATAACTTCCAGTTCGGGACCGAGATCGGCTGGGAGATCAAGGGCGGCAAGCGCACCCGCATGCTCAAGAATCCGAGCTACGGCGGCATCACCACCGATTTCTGGGACTCCTGCGACGCCATTTGCGGCCCCCAAGAGTGGGTTCTGTGGGGCACGCCGAACTGCGGCAAGGGCCAGCCCGGCCAGCTCATGGGAACCGGCCACGGCGCCGCGCCCGCGCGGTTCCGCCAGGTGAAGGTGGGAGTGGCGTACGGCAATTGAGGGATTGAAGGATTAAGTGATCGGGTGATTGAGTGATTGAGCGCATTCCCAAGTATCTCCTCAGTCTGGCCGGCGAATATCGCGTTTGTAGTGAACTGAACAAACTCGGCATCTTCGCGACCGTGACTTATGGCAACCGAAAAAGCGTTGATGTGTACGCCATCAGCGATCGGCACGAACGTGCGCTCAAGATCGAGGTCAAAACCGCACAGCAGCGCAGGTTCGTAACACGCATTACCCAAAAGGACTTGGCCAATGATCCGCACGCTCCGGATTTTTGGGTCCTCTTCCAGATTGGGCTTGAGGCGGGCACTAAGGACCGTTTCTTCGTGCTGACCCACAAGGAGATTTGTGCGGTACAGGCGGCACGGAATCAGGCGTTCGCGGACAGTTACCGCAAACGACACGGAAAGGAGTTTGATTCGTCTACCGGGGTGGATAATGTCACTGTTGAGGACCTTGCGAGGTACGAAGACCAATGGTCCAAAATCGTGGATCGACTCGGCGGTCGGGCCGAGGGCTAGCAGTCAGAACCCTTGTTTCGGGAATCGGCAAGCTCAATTGAGAACGCACGGCTGGCAGTTCGCAGGAGTCAATCACACGATCGCTCAATCACTCAATAAGACTATGGTCTCTCGCAACAACGCTAGGCGCAGGTCGTGGATGTAAACAATGACCCGCATCGCTCGACCTCTCAATCACCCGATCACTTAATCACTCCATGCTGACACGACAGCGCGCTCAAGAACTCTTCCAGCAGGTCATCAAATACTCCACCGCCGATGAGACCGAGGTGCTCATCACTTCCAACCGCTACGCTCTGACGCGCTTCGCGAACAACGGCATCCATCAGAACGTCAGCGAAGACGGCCTCTATCTCTCGGTGCGGGCGGTCGCGGACAAGCGCATGGCGCGCGCCGGCAGCAACAAGCTGGACGAGGCCTCGATCCGCCGGCTGGCCGAGGCCGCGCTCGACCTGGCGAAGGTCCAGCCTCGCGATCCGGAACTGCTGCCCATGCCGGGGCCGCAGCTCTACCGGGGGGTGGACCGCTTCTATCCGGCGACGGCGGAGCTCAGCCCCAGGGAGCGCGCCGAGACGGTGGCGGCGGTGATTCGCCGCGCCGAAGCGGATCAACTCACCGCCGCCGGCGTGTTCTCCAGCGGCGCCTCGGTGACCGCGCTCTTCAACTCGCGGGGCTTGCGGGCGTTTCACGAGGAAACGCTCTCCGAATTCTCGGTCACCATGATGGGTGCGACGAGTTCGGGCTGGGCCAAGAAGACGTCCGCCAACCACCTCGAGCTCGATCCCGAAACCCTGGCCGATCGCGCCGCCCGCAAGGCGCTGGCCGCCGCCGAACCGCGCGATCTGCCGCCCGGCCGTTACACCGTGATCCTCGAGCCCTCGGCGGTGCTCGACCTTTTTGGATTCCTGGTTTTCGACTTCAGCGGCCTGGCGGTGGACGAGCAGCGCAGCGCCTTCACCGGCCGGGTGGGCCAGAAGCTTTTCGGCGGCAACATCGAGCTGGGCGACGACGTCTACCATCCCCTTCACCTGGGCGCCCCGTTCGACGGCGAGGGGCTGCCGCGGCAGAAGGTGACGCTGGTGGAGCACGGGGTGGTGAAGAATCTGGTCTACGCCCGGCAGACGGCGCGTAAGCTAGGCGTGGAGCCTACCGGCCACGGCTTTCCGCTGCCCAACGAGTATGGCGAGGCCCCGATGAGCATCGTCATGGAGGGTGGGCGCCACAGCGTCGATGAGATGGTGCGCGCCACCGAGCGCGGTCTGCTGCTGACGCGCCTCTGGTACATTCGCGAGGTCGATCCCTATCAGAAGATCGTCACCGGCATGACCCGCGACGGCACCTTCTGGATCGAAGACGGCGAGGTGCGTTACGGGGTCAAGAACCTGCGCTTCAACCAGAGTCTGATCGAAATGCTGTCGCAGGTGGAGATGCTGGGTCCGGCGGAGCGGGCGGCGGGCGAGGAATCCTTCGAGATGGTGGTGCCGCCCATGAAGGTGTCGAACTTCAACTTCTCGTCGGTGACCAAGTTCTAGGTCTCTGGACTGGCGGGTTTCCGCGACCGCGAGAGTGCAGCGAGGTTGTCACGTTTCGATCGCGTGTTGTATCCTGTTCAAGGAACGGGTGGATCGGTGCCCGGCGCGGGTTCGGCTTCGCGCCGGGGGCAGGTGTCCAGAGTCAGATCCGCTTCAGCCGAGCGAGTCGGGCGCTATCGTCTAGGGGTTAGGACGTGAGATTCTCAATCTCAAAACCCGGGTTCGATTCCCGGTAGCGCTACCAGATCCTCCAACTGCCACGAAATCAGCATAAATAGAGGCCAGAACCGATCTCAGCGGACCTTCCGCCTGGTCTTCACCCGTCTGAAAAGTCTGCCTGGAACTGCTCGGAAATCAGGAAACGAACTTGAGATGCAAAGGAGTGAAGTCCAGGTCAGAAGAGTTGTTCTCTCCCTCTGGTCTGGAATTCACAAGCCCGTGCGGACGGCATCTGCTAAAGCAACTGCCCAGGCAGGCCGATTTATCTCTTTGTGGGATAGTTTAGGTGACAAATTGCGGCGGTTGTTACAAGTCGTCCTGGTCTTGCTGGCTCTAACAGATCTGGCCAAGGCTCAGCAGTACAGTTTCCGGTACTACGGCACCGAACAGGGCCTCACCAATCTGGCGGTGAAGATGCTGTTCCAAGATCGCGCCGGCTTCCTCTGGCTCGGAACGGAAGGCGGGGTTTTCCGCTTCGATGGTGAGGGATTCCAACGTTACGGGCTGGAACAGGGCCTCCCGCTGGATTTCGTCATGAGTCTGGGTGAGGCGCCAGATGGTAGCGTGCTTGCCGGTTACCGGTTAGGTCTATTCCGGCAGAACGGAGAGCGATTCGAAAAGGTGGAGCTGCCGGGCGCTCGCGGCGTCGTCAGCTACAGCGGCATTCGCTACGACGGTCAAGGCCAGACCTTTATCTCCACGGACGCGGGCCTGGTCGTAGCCACCATGGCCGACGGAGGGGGTGGTCTCGCGCTCGATCGCATCGCCGCACCTGCCGCCGCTGGCAGTCCTGCTGCCTATGGCGTCTTCCTGGAGCCCGGTGTCACCTGGTACGGCTGTGGCAACGGCGTGTGCCGCCGTACGGGTGCCGAAACCACGTTCTTTGGCGAGAAGGAAGGCCTTCCCAAGGGCGCATGGATGAGCATGCGCCGCGACGGAAGCGGAGACCTGTGGCTGCAGGATCGCCATTACGTCGCGGTGCTGCGGCGTGGCAGCAAACGGTTCGACGCTTCGAATCACGGCGTCCCGCAACTCGCCGGCGGAACCGAGCTGGAGGTCGACGCGCAGGGTCGATTACTGATGCCCACGGTGGCAGGCTTGGCCATCAACGAAGGTGGCCATTTCCGCATTGTCAGTTCCAAAGAGGGGATTCAGGGCCCGGTTTACTCCGTGAGGCGAGACCGTGAAGGGTCCATCTGGTTGGGTCTTGCCGGACATGGGTTAGCAAGATGGATAGGCTACGGCGAGTGGGAGGCCTTTGGCTCGGAAAGCGGCCTGGAGAGCCCGTTGGTTTACCAGATTCTGCCCCTGCGCGACGGTTCGGTGTTGGCCGGAACGGAAGACGGACTGTTCGTCGGACGCAAGGTCGGAGACTACTGGAGATGGCGGCGGTACCCTAAGGTGGGCAGAGTGCCGGTCCACGCCTTGCAGGTCGAACCCGACGGTAGCCTATGGCTGGGCACCGAGCGCCAAGGCGCGGCACGGATCGATTCGCGAACCGGGAAGGTTGAATGGTTTCGGCAGGCGCAGGGGCTGACCGGGTTGCTGCCCTTCTCCCTGGCCCTCGACCGGCAACAGCAGGTTTGGGCTGCCACCGATCAAGGTCTTTTCGTGGCCAAGCTCGCCGAGAAGCGATTCCGGCGTGTGCAAGAAGTTCCGTCGGTTCGTTGCTGGGCAGTGACCGAGGGACCGCAGGGAGACATTCTGGTGGGCTCGACCGCCGGGCTCTTCTGGCGGTCAGAAAGTCGCTGGCGGCAGGTGACCACCGCCGACGGGCTCCTCAATGACGTCGTCCTTACTGTGGCCGAGCACGAGCCAGGCGAAATATGGCTCGGCTATTTCTACTCTGGAACCGTCACCCGGATCCGGCTTGACGGCGCCAAGCTCTCGATGACCCACTACGGAAGTGCGCAAGGCCTGCGGGGGGAAATAACCTACTTCCTGGGTTTTGACGCCCGCGGCCGGCTGTGGGCGGGAACCGATCAAGGCGTGAGGGTCAGGGACGGGGACCACTGGGAGCAGTACGATAAGCAGGACGGCTTGGTTTGGAACGATTGCGATCACAACGGCTTCGCAGCAGAACGCGACGGCACGGTCTGGATCGGCACCAGCGGCGGTCTCGCACGTTTCACGTCCGTCAAGCGGACGCCGGCCGCCTGGCCTCCGCCGGTTGTTTTCACCCAGGTGACTTTGGGAGGCCAGCCGGTTAGCCCGGCGAGCAATCCCTCCGTCGGATACGCCTCCAACTCCTTGGTCGTACGCTATTCAGCGCTCACCTTCGCCCGCGAGAGTTCCTTGCGCTTCCGCTACCGGCTCCAACCGCTGTTCAGCGACTGGCGGGAGACGGGACACCGACAGTTGGACTTTCCTGGGTTGCCATCCGGCGATTACCGCATGCAGGTGCAAGCGCGCGACGGCTGGGGCCGGTGGAGCGAGCAGCCGGCGGTTTTCGCCTTCAAGATATTCAATCCCTGGTGGCGCAGCTGGTGGTTTCTGGCCTTGCTGGGGTTGCTGCCCCCCGCGATCGCGGTTGGGGTTCTGCGTCATCGCGACCTTCGACAGCAGCGCATTCGACTGGCTCTCGAAGAGGCCGTGAAGGCGCGCACTCTGGAATTGGAACAGGCGACGGCCTGCGCCGAACTGGAGAAATCGCGAGCCGACGCGGCCAACCGCGCTAAGAGCGAGTTCCTGGCCAACATGAGCCACGAGATTCGCACTCCCATGAACGGCGTTGTAGGCATGACGGAGCTGGCGCTGGGCACCGAGCTCACCCCCGAACAGCGAGAATACATGGAGGTGGTGAAAACCTCGGCCGATGCCTTGCTCACGGTAATCGACGACATTCTAGACTTCTCCAAGATTGAAGCCGGCAAGCTCGACCTCGATCCGATCTCATTCAAGTTGCACGACAGTCTGGCCCAGACGATCAGGACCGTGGCTTGGCGCGCCGAGGAGAAAGGGTTGGAAATCACGTGTGAGATCCGGCCGGAGGTGCCGGAAGAAGTCGTTGCTGACCCCACTCGCTTGCGGCAGATACTCGTCAATCTCCTGGGCAACGCCATCAAGTTCACGCCTAAGGGCGAAGTCGGGTTGGAAGTTGCCTTGGATTCGAGGACAGACGGGCAGGCTCAACTGCATTTCGTCGTCCGTGACACCGGCATCGGCATCGCCCCGGAAAAACAGCGGTTGGTCTTCGAGGCTTTCTCGCAAGCCGACGGTTCGACCGCTCGAAAGTTCGGGGGCACAGGGCTAGGGCTGACCATTTCGTCGCGACTGGTGAAGATGATGCAGGGCCGGATCTGGCTCGAGAGCGAGCTGGGCAAGGGCAGTCGCTTCCACTTCACCGCTCAGGTCGGAATCGCCGGAGTCGCAGGCTCGATCAAGCCCATCGAGCAGGCCCGCCTGGCAGGGTTGCCCGTCCTCGTCGTCGATGACAATCCTACCAATCGCCGCATCCTGGGAGAGCTGCTGCAGCGGTGGGGAATGAAACCAACCCTGGCGGCGAGCGGAACCGCAGCCCTCGAGCTGCTCGGGAAGGCCGATCCGGCCTTCGCCCTGATCTTGACCGACGCCGAGATGCCCGAGATGGACGGATACACCTTGGTGGAAAAAATACGCCAGGAAAACAAGGGGCGCCGGACTATCATCGTGATGCTGACCTCGGCGGGGCGCCGAGGCGATGCGGCGCGTTGTCGCGAACTGGGAATCGCCGGTTACTTGATCCGGCCCGTGCTTCCGCCCCAGCTACTGGAAGCCATGTTGAATGTCTTGGGGGCCAAGGCTCAGCCAGCCGGAAAACCGGACTTGGTGACCCGCCACTCTCTGCGCGAACGGCACCCGAGCCTTCAGATTCTGCTGGCCGAAGACAACGCGGTGAATCAGAAACTGGCCTCCCGGCTCCTCGAAAAAAGGGGGCACGCGGTGAGAGTGGTCTCAAACGGACGCGAGGCACTCGAGGCGCTGACGAAGCAACGGTTCGACTTGGTGCTGATGGATGTCCAAATGCCGGAAATGGATGGGTTCGAGGCCACGGCAGCGGTCCGTGCCCTGGAGAATGGGGACGGAGGCCACATTCCGATCATCGCCATGACCGCTCATGCCATGGCGGGCGATCGCGAGCGATGCCTGGCCGCAGGGATGGACGCCTACGTATCCAAGCCCATCCAAGCCAATGAACTCTTCCGGACCGTCGAAACGCTGGTTTCGCATTGTGAGCAACCCGCTTGAGCGGGCCCACTAGCAACCAGGACCTCGCTGTGGGTGATCCAAACCCGCCAAACCCCTCCCCTCAACTAGAGACGCCGCCGGCTGCGGAATCGGCCTTTCAGATCAGGCTGTGCCGCTTATAATGCGGCCATGAGGAAAGTGAGCGCCGTGGCGGCCCTTGTGCTCTCGTTATGGGTCTGTGGGGTCGCGCGCGAACTTCCGCACGTCGCCGGCCTGCCAAAGTTGACTTTCACCGATCTACCTGCTGAGGTGCGGGACCAGGTTCGCCAGGCTTATGATCGTGCCCGGACCGATCCCGAGAGCGCAGAAGCGTCCGGCAAGCTCGGCATGCTGCTCGACCTCTATCATCATCCCGACCAGGCCCTGGTCTGCTATGGGCGTGCCCATCAACTCGATCCCGGCGCCTTTAAGTGGCTCTACTACATGGGCTCGCTCCAGGCGAAGCTGGGGCGCCAGGACGAGGCGGTGGAAACCTGGCGGAGGGCCCTGCGGCTCAAGCCGGACTATCTGCCGGCCCGTCTGAAGCTGGCCGACAGCCTCTTCACCACCGGACAGCTTGACGAGAGCCGCCAGATCTATTCCGCCATCGTCAAGACGGCCCCCAGCACCGCCGAGGCCTACTACGGCCTGGGACGGATCGACCTGGCTCGCGGCGACACGGCGGCTGCCAGCCAGTCGTTTCAAAAGGCGTGCGAACTGTTTCCCCCTTATGGCCCCGCCCACTACCAACTGGCCCAGATCGACCACAAGCTTGGCAAGACCCAAGAGTCCGAGCAAGAGCTCGCTCTATACGCCCACAACCGGACGCTCGTTCCCCCCATCGAGGATCCCCTGCGCGACGAACTTCGCAGTTTGGACCGGGCCGCCGCCTCTCTCCTGGACCGCGGTATCCAACTTGAACAGGCAGGACGCCCCGAGGACGCCATCGCCGCAGAAGAACGGGCGCTTCAACTGGATCCAAGCCTGATGCGGGCTCACGTGAACCTGATCATCCTCTACGGCCGCGCCGGGGACTTCCAGAAGGCCGAGGAGCACTATCAGGCGGCGCTCAAGCTCAATCCGGACAAGTATCCTGACGCCTTCTACAACTACGGGGTGCTCTTGTTGAAAGAAGGCAAGCCCAACGAGGCCCAGGCGGCGTTCGTGGAAGCGTTGAAAATAAACCCTTTATACGCGGATGCGCACAACGACTTAGGCTATCTGCTGGAACGCGAGGGGAGGCTGGAGCAGGCAGCAGCGGAATACCGCGCGGCCGTCGAGGCGAGACCTGACTTTCGCAAGGCCCGCTATAATCTGGCGCGGATCCTGGTCAGCCAGCAGCGCTACTCCGAGGCGATCGCGCAACTCCAACAGACTCTGACTCCTGTCGACGAGAGTACCGCGATCTACCTGTACGCGCTGGGGGCCACCTACGGCCGGGCCGGCGATCATGCGGAGGCAGTGAAGTACCTCCGTCAGGCCGAGGGGGAAGCGCAAGCGCGGCAGCAGAACGAACTCGTTGCCGACATCGAAAGAGACTTGCGAAGCCTGGGCGAGGACAAGTGACCGGCTGTAGATTCGTCGCAAATTCGTGCCAGGCCTCGGTTGACCCAGCTAACTCATAACCAACAAGGACACGAAGCGGCCTACCACGTTCAGCCACCAGCCCTAATTCTATCGCACTGATAAAATAGTTTGCTTGACAATAGAGCAATAAAAGGTAAGAATCTCGCTACGTACTTCTTTGCATGATACGCACCACTGGGCTGAAAAGCCATTCGCGTCTGGTCGTTGGAAGCTGAGGAAAGGAGATCTTGCATGTCAAGAGTGGTCCGTCTTTCCCTAGTCTCCCTCACCGGAACTGTTCTGCTGGCGGGCTTGCTGACCCGTCCGGCCAACGCTCAGGTCCTCTACGGTTCTCTCTCGGGTACGATCAGCGACGCCAGCGGAGCCGCCATACCGGGCGCCAAGGTCACCGCGACCAACGACAACACCGGGCTCTCGCGCACCGACACCACGAATCCGAGTGGCGACTACCGGTTGCTGGACCTGCCGGCGGGCACCTACACCATTTCGGTGTCCGCGGCGGGCTTTCAGGCCTTCAAAAAGACAAATATCCCGGTGGTGATCGGCCAAGTCAATGAACAGGACTTGCAGCTTGTCGTCGGAGCCACCACCCAAACCATCACCGTGGAGGCGTCGGCCCAGGCTTTGCAGACGCAGAAGGCTGATGTTCACACCGAGATCAGCACTTATGCCGTGCAGAACCTTCCCCTCAGCACCTATCGGAATTTCCAGGCCACCGAATTGCTTGCCCCGGGCGTTTTCTCAACTTCCGGCCTCCAAAACAGTTATCCGAATTCCATCGCTGACACCCCGGAGCGCTCGTTTGAGATCAACTCCAACGGCCTTCCCGCCCACGGCAACATCACCCGCGTGGATGGCGCCACCAACCTCTTTATTTGGCTGCCCGACCACATGCTCGTGGTTCCACCGCAGGAATCCATCCAAGAGGTAAACGTACAGACAGCAAACTACGATGTGGAAAAAGGTCTGACCGGCGGGGCCGCCATGGACGTCGTAACCAAGTCCGGCACCAACCAACTGCATGGCTCGCTTTATGCGTTCCATACCGACAATGCTTTGAATGCGGTCAATTGGTATAACCATGCCACCAACACTGGAATCCTTAATAACGACGGCGTGACTATAGGCGGACCTATTAAAAAGGACAAACTGTTCTTCTTCGCGAATTGGGATGGGAGTTGGCAGCACGAGGGAGAGGGTTTCACCGATATCATTCCCACCGATGACATGAAGGCTGGGGATTTCAGCAAGTATTTGGGAGCCACCGTTCCGGGCGTCGACGTCTGCACCACGGAGGGTAAAACGGTTCCGTTACAGCAAGGCATGGTGTTCGATCCCACGACCGGCGTTACAAATGCCGCGAGTCCCAATTATGGTGAAAATCGCTGCGTGTTCTCCTCCAATGGGCAACTCAATGTAATACCCACGAGCCGCCTGAACTCGGGCGCCATGGCTTTCAATCAGCTGATCCCGGAGCCCAACGCCAATCTGGGTGTCATCACCACCGGAACGCCGTATAACATCGTCGGTACTAAGAACGCTCGGCCATTGGACCGCAACATCATTACCGGTCGCGTCGATTGGAACCGGACCCAGAATCATACCGTCTGGGCGAAGTGGTCGGGCCAGAATGCCAATTTCTTTGAACCGTTCGACCTCGGAGACGCCGGTGGGCCCGGGAGCGGCACGGCGCACCAGTTCGCCCAAATCGCAACGGTCGGAAATACCTGGACGCTTTCTCCCACTCTCATCCTGACCGGCCATGTCGGCTGGGACCGGATGAGCGAATACGCCCTTCCGCCCGGGTACGGTAAGCCTCTCGGCCAGTCGGTGCTCGGTATCGTTGGAAGCAACACTCCTACCGGGGATATCCGTTATACCGGCCTCCCCGGAGTCAGCCCCCAAGGATTCACCGCTATGGGCAGTCAGAATTCCTGGGAACCCGATAACCGGAACGATTGGACATTGACCATCGGGCAGAACCTCACCTGGATCAAGGGGGCGCACGAACTGCGCTCGGGCTTCGACTTCGCTCATAATCACCTCAATGCCTTCCAGCCGGAGATCTTCTGCTGCCCGCGCGGCAACGCCATCGATGATTACGGAGGGACGGCACTCAACGCGTCGAATTTGATAAGCAACGGGAGCGCCGTCACCTTGACGCCGTTCGTTCAGAACTCCTATGCGATGTGGGACCTGGGCTTGATCTCCGAAGCCCAGAATGACCTCCAGTTTATCAAGTCGACCGGAAAGGATAGCCAGTTTGCTTTCTACTTCGGCGATCGTTGGAAGGTTAGTTCGAAGCTAACCGCTGACTTGGGCGTACGCTGGGAATATTTCCCTTTGATCACTCGCGATGGCGAGGACAAAGGCGAGTTGTTTAACACGACCACCGGCCTATTACAATTAGGCGGACTCGGCGGCAATCCAATCCACAACGGAATCACCAGCAGCAAGACGCTCTTTATGCCTCGCATCGGTTTGGCCTATCAGATCAATTCCAAGAGCGTGGTTCGAGCCGCGTTTGGAATGTCCGACGACACGACTCCCCTCGAAAGACCCTTGCGAGGCTTCTACCCGCTGGCCATCGGGGCGGACATCTTCGATACGTCCTCCGCGGCCCTGACATCCGCTTGCAAGGGCCAGGCCTCGGGAGCGACTTGCTATGCTCCCTACTCTACCTTTGGCGTGGTTCCAGGCAGTCCCTATGCCGTTGGCCTGCCCGTGATTCAATCGCCCGATATTTCGAGCGGGACCATTGCTGTGCCGTCCGAGAACACGATCGGAACCCTGGGGCCGGGTGCGTTTCACCGCGGATATGTTGAGTCCTGGAACCTGACGGTTGAGCGCCAACTGCCTAAGGACTTCCTGTTCAGCGTAGGCTACGTGGGCAATCACTACGTTCATGAGTTCAACGGCAGGGACCTCAGCGCAGCCCCTCTCAACGGCGCCCAGCCAACGTATGGAGGGGTTGCATATACGGGTGGGACGTACCAGTTCCAAGGGTATCTGGACTCGCATTACAACTCTCTTCAGGTCACGTTGGACCACCGCACCTCACACGGACTGTTTATTCAGTCCGCTTACACTTATTCGAAGGCCATGGGCTATGTGAACGACAACACCTGGGAGAACGGCTTGGAGTTTAATTGTCCACCATCGGCGGCCATGCCCCAAGGGTGCCAGCCGCTCAACTACGGACCCTTGAGCTTCGATCACACTCACAACTTCAAGCTGGCTTTTGTTTACGAGCTACCCTTTGGGGCGGGCAAACCCTTCGCCAGCAACTCCAAACTGGCGAGCGCGATTCTAGGCGGTTGGAAGCTGAACGGCGTCTTCTCGGCTTTCTCGGGCTCGCCGTTACAGCTCAGCCAAGACATCAGCAATCTCAACACGTATTCCACCAGTGCCGTTCCAAATCACGTCGCAACGGTTCAGTACGTGGGCGGCACCAACAACTCCCAGGGCAACCCCCAGTGGTTCAATTCTTCCGCCTTTGCTCCTAATCTGTCCTCGACCAGTATCGGTAACATTGGCCGGACGATGTCGTGGCTCAGGGGACCAGGCCTGTGGCAGTTTGACCCCAGCCTGGCTCGAATCTTCAAGTTGAGCGAACGGTTCAGCCTGGAGTTTCGCGCTGAAGCGGAAAACTTCTTCAATAACCCTCATTTCGGAAGTATCAACACAGGGTGCACCAACACCGCTTCTACGAACGGGGGTCCGCCCAATTGCGGCGTCGCCTTTGGATCCGTCACTAGCGCTTACGGCGAACGCGTTATCCAGTTCGGCGCGTTCTTACGATTCTGAGCCCACGGGGGTGCAGCACGTCCGCGCCCTTGGGTTCGGGCTGATCAGGTCCGCGTAACAACAACGACTCCTCTCAGCGGGCACCTCAGGGTGCCCGCTTGCGTTTCAGGGCAAAGACAATGTGTGCCCCGCCCGTTTGATTTCATTTTGAGTGGCCGGTGTCGGCGACGGATTTTCAGGCTTGACTTGGCGCTCCTCCCGATATATACTTGTAGGTTACTAATTGTGTGGTTTAATTGGTGTTAATCCCGAGAGGAGCGTGCGAGGATAATGCTGGGACTTAAAGCAGGAGGCTTTGGAGCGCCTCCGTCAGCTGCAGGTCAAGATTCGGTCCCCCGGGTCGGGGATGCGGCTGAGGCAGTCTCTGACGGCTCATCCAACCGCCCCGCCCCCCCCTTAAAAAATTCGAAAACGAACCCGAGAAGTTATTTAGAATCAACAAAACGAGGCAAAAACGAACCTAAAACGAACCTAAACGAACCTAAACTTCGATACGCAGCAGTCAGGTAAGCCCTTTAGAATCAGTGCAACTTCTTGGGGTGGGACAAAACGAACCTGAATCGAACCTAAACGAACCCGAGATGCTCAGAGCAACGCAAGCTTCTATAAATGTGTGTGTTACAGGTTCCGACCTGAAGGTAGCGGCGGCTTTATGCCGCCATTCGGCGAGGCCATTTAGCGAGGCTATGTGGCGAGGTAAACTCGCCGCTACATTCTTAGATTACCCTGACGGGGACAGGTTTGCCTGAGGCAAAGCAGTCGTGGTAAGAGTTGCGAAGGCGCCAGAAAGATCAAGGGATGACGTTTACCCATCCACCGACGCGAGCCTGCCTCCTGGTTCTCCTAACGCTCGGGCCTTCGGTTATCTGTGGGCAGAATCTGGCCGGGCAGAATCTGGCCGAGAAGTCCCATCAGGCCAAAGAGTTGATGGAGGCGGGTCAGTTCGCCCAGGCTGCCCTGCTTTACCGCGAGCTGGTTCGCGCCGTTCCTAACAACCCCGGCCTGATGACCAATCTCGCCATGGCCTTGGACATGTCCGGCGACAAGACCGCTGCAGTGCGCGAGTACCAGGCCTCGCTCCAGCTGGATCCGGATCAGTTTCCGGCGCTGCTCCTGCTCGGAAGCGCTTACCTGGATCTCGGCCAGCCTCCTCGGGCGGTGGACGCACTCGAGCGCGCCGTCAAGATCCAGCCCGAAAACTTCGACGCTCAGGAGACCCTGACCGAGGCGTTTCTGGCCTTGGGCCGGCTCGGGGAGGCCGCAAAGCGCTTCCAGACACTCTCGGAGGCGGATCCCAAGAACTCGAGGGTCTGGTATGGCCTGGGAACGTCCTACGAAGGCCTGGCCCAGCGGAATTTCGACGCGCTGGCGAAGGTGGCTCCGGGATCGGCCTACTGGCTCGTTCTGGTGGCCGAGTCGCGTTTGCAGAACAAACAGGACTACAGTGCGTTTTACTTCTACCATCAGGCGCTGGCCAAGATGCCCGGCATGCGCGGGGTCCATGAGGCTTTGGCCGCCGTCTACAAGGACGCCGGACACGCCGACTGGGCGGCGGTGGAGGAACGGAAAGAACGCGCGCTTCCCGCCCCCGATTGTTCGGTAGACCCGCTCGAATGCGACTTTCAGGCGGGCAAGCTCCGAGAGATCGCGGACTTCCCGGGAGACAGCGCCCAGGCCTATTACTGGCGAACCCGGGCCTACAACCGGCTGGCGATGGACGCTTACGCGAGGTTGGGCGAGTTGCCGCCGTCCCGGGAAGCGCACGAGCTTAAGGCCAAGATCGCGTCCGCCAGGCGTCAATATGCCGAGGCTGCCCAGGAGTGGAGGGAAGCCCTGCAGTTCTCGCCCGGAGACACTTCCATTGAGAAACAGCTCGCCGTTGCGCTCTACAAGTCCGGCGACTCCGCGGGCGCGCAGGCGATTTTCGAGCGCCTGCTCAAAGAACAACCTGACGCCCCCGACCTGAGCTTCTACCTGGGCGACACGCTTCTGAGTGCCCAGCATCCCCAGGCCGCCCTGCCCTACCTGGAAAAGGCGGTGCTTCGCGATCCCGATCTTCTGCCGGCCCAGCGGGCTATCGGACTAGCCTATCTCCAGACCGGCCAGACCGCCAAGGCCATCCCTCATCTCAAGGCCGCCCTGCCCGCCGACGACGATGGCAGCCTGCGCTATCAATTGTCGCGGGCGTATCAGATGGCGGGAGAAAAGGAACTTGCCGCCGCCATGCTCCGCGAGTATCAGGCGAAACAGCAGGCTCAGCAAGGCGAGAATGCGGCCGTGGAGAAAGAGGTGGCTCTCACGCCGCCAGAGTAGCAGGCAGGAGGCGAGAAGCAGGAGGCAAGAGGCAGGAGGCAATGGGCAGGGGCGAGGATGCTACCTTCGGGCGCTGGCTTGAACGCTCTTGATCAAACCGTTCAGCATTCGGTTGATTTCCTGAGTCCGCTGGCCCAAGCGTTCCTGCGCCGATGGGTCGATGAACTCCAGATTTCCGGCGATCACGAGGTGCGTCTCCAACTCGAGCAACGAGCCGCGAGCGACGCGGAGAAACTGGATGTAATCGCGGGTCGTGTTTCGTCCCCAGCCTTCAGCAATGTTGGCCGGAATCGACACGGCTGCGCGCCGCAGTTGACTCGTGAGTCCGTAGATCTCCTCCCTCGGAAAGGTCCGTGTGACCTGATAAACCTCTGTCACCAGCGTCACCGCTTTCTGCCAGACTTCGAGCTGTTGATACGAGTCAATCCTGGCCATTGCCCTCTTGCCTCTTTGCCCCTCTTGCCTCTTTGCCCCTCTTGCCTCTTGCCTCCGGCCTCTTGCCTCTCGCCTCCTGCCTCTCGCCCCTTGCCTCTTGCCTATTGCCTATTGCCTCTTGCCTGCCTCTTGCCTGCCTCTTGCCTGCCTCTTGCCTCTTGCCTGGCTCCCGGACCTCCAGGCGTTGGTTGGAGGGGACCTCGTGGAGGACCTGCACGATGCCGCTGGGCCAGTGAATCTCGATCTCCGGGATTTTGGCCATCTTGCCGAGGCCGAAATGGACGCCGAAGTGGCTCGAGGAAGCGTAGCCTACGGCGCTGGTCATGTGGTTCCACTGCTTGCCGATGCGGACGCGGGCGCCGATGCCGTCGCGGTTGCTCCGGGTCCCGATGAGCTTCAGAACGATCCAGTCGTTCGAGTCCGGGCTAACGTTCTGCCACAACTCCGCCGGCTCTCCCAGGCAGGCCACCACCACGTCGATCTTGCCGTCCTGGTTGAAGTCGGCGAAAGCGCAGCCGCGATGGGCTCTCGGGGCTTGGAAGTCCGGGCCCGCTTCGGAGGAGACGTCCCAGAAGGTCCCGTCTCCCAGGTTGGCAAAGACGCTGTTGGCCTGACGGTAGTGCGCGGCCGAAAACTGCTCCACGTTGTCGTCGGCGTGCGCGTTGGCGGTCAGCAGATCCTTCCAGCCGTCGTTGTTGAAGTCGACCATTCCGTTGCCCCATCCCCCCCGCGGGGCCGAGAGGACGGAGAGCCGGCTGGTGAAGGTGGCGTCTTCAAACATCCCGTGACCCAAGTTATGAAACAGCGGAAAGGTCTCGTTGTTGAGGTCGGTGACGAAGAGGTCGGGCAGCCCATCGTTGTCGTAGTCGCGGAAATCGACGCCCATGCTGGAGACAGGCTGGCCCGAGTTGAGGAGCGCCGCGCCGGCGGCCAGCGCGACCTCTTCGAAGGTGCCGTTGCCGCGATTGCGGAAGAGGAAATTGGGCTGATTGTCGTTCGTGACGTAGACGTCCGGGAACCCGTCGCCGTCGAAGTCGGCGAAGGCCGCGCTCATGCCGCGGCCTTGATGCTTCGAGAGCCCCGACTCCTCCGACACGTCCTCAAAGGTGCCGTCGCCTCGATTGCGATAGAGCGTGTTGGTGAGCCCTTCGAAGTACATCGGATGGCAGTAGACCCGCAGATGCCGGGCCGCGTCGCCGCAGAAGCGGCTCTCGGTGATCGACCACTTGGCGTAGTTGACCACCAGCAGATCGAGCAGCCCGTCGTTGTTGTAGTCGAACCAGCAGGCCGCTACGGCCCAGCGGTCGCTCTTAATGCCCGCCTTCGCGGTGACGTCCTCGAAGCGCCCGTTGCCGAGGTTGCGGTAAAGGAGATTGCGGTTGACACCGGCCACGAACAGGTCCACGTGGCCGTCGTTATCGTAATCGGCGGCGGCGGCGCCTATCGAGTACCCTTCCCCGGCCACGCCGGCTTCCTCGGTGACGTCTTTGAAGCGCATCCCTCCCTGGTTGCGGAAGAGCCGGTTCCAATACTTCGGGGAGGTCTTCTGGAGGGAGGGAAGCGAGGCCCCGTTCGCGAAGAAGATATCCGTCAGGCCGTCGCCGTCGTAGTCAAAGGCCGCCACGCCGCCCGTCATGGTTTCGATGAGGTGCTTCTCCGGCGTAGCACTGTTCTCGACCTGAAAATTCAGGCCGGCGGAGGATGCAACATTGCGAAAGCGAATCGGGTCAAGCGACGCGGCTTTCGCCGCCCCGGGAATGCCGTGCCGGGTCTGAGCTCGTGGAGCCGCTTGCAGGCGCAAGGCTGCGCATACGAGGAGCAATCTGCGGAGCGCTTCGCGCCGTGTCGGCATCTTTCGCACTTATATGCTACCCGCGGGCGGGAGTCAACGGTGCTCATCGTGGTCGCGGACTGCTGTGCGAACTTCGGGGTTGAGGCGGATGACCCTATGACCAGAGGCGCAGACCCGGAACTAATGAAGTGCGCCAACCCCGCGGGTCCGGGCCCGTTACCGGGTGTCTTCGATTTCTGTTGCGGCCTTAGCTTCGCTGTAGGTCCCGTACTTCCAAGCCACGGGCTTCAGGGTGGGGTAAAACTGCACGAAGGTGTTGTCCACGGCGCCGTGAGGGTTGTGGCACTCGAAGCAGGCCGGGCGCGGATGAGGCGACGCCGGCAACCCGTCCTTGGCGAAGGAAAAATACGCCCACTTTTCTGCGAAGCGCTTTTCATCCTTGACGGAGGCGGCCAGGCCGTCGAGATCGGTCTGGTAGTGACCACTACGGTTGATCGAGCTCTTGGCGGCCGAGGCGCGTTCCTCCAGCACAAACATCGTCTTATCGGGCCAGCGGCCGGTGCTGAGAAAGGCGCGATAGGCCGAAGGCTTTACAAAGACATTGGTGAACTCGCTGCCCGGCTTGCCGTTGGGGCTGTATTCCATTCCGAGCCCTGACGACAAATAAATCCACTCGCGGTAGTCCTGCGGCAGGAGAAGCTTCCCGTCCGCGGTGTACTGAGGAGCATCGGATTCGGCCAGAGCGGCCCGGCCCTGGCTCAGCCGTAGCACCGCAACCGCCACCAGGGCGATGCCCGTGAGCATTGCGAGCCCCGGAATGCAATGTAGCCTGCGGTAACCCATCAGCCGGAGTATGCCACGGAAGGCGGCTGCAGTGGCAAGACGCTTTATAGCAGATGACCTTCCACGGGGTCTGTTCCGTGCTATTGTGCTACCTGTGCTGCTGATGGCGGGGCACGTGAGCCTCATGCGCCGACCGCCGATCGTCGGGCCAAGGGCGTATGTCAAACCTCATCCGGTTCCTGCTGCATCATCGCTCGGAGTCGCTGATGTGCATCTATGTGGCTCTGGTCTTGATCTCCCCTTTGGGCGAAGCCCATCCTCACGTCGGGGGAATCATCGCGCTCTCCATTCTGATCGTCCTGCTGGCGGGCGCGAGTTACATGGTGAGCCGCAGGATTATCCATTACGTGCTCCTTCCGGCGGCCGCTTTGTGGATTCTGGCGCGCGTTGTCGAGGCTCTCGACAGTGGCCATCACGCTTACACGCACGTCGCGCCGTTGGCTGGCTTGGCGTTGTCCCTTGTGGTTCTTTGGGGCATTTTCGGCCGTCTGGAATCACTGCCGCGGATCGATTCCGGCGCCGTCGCGGAGGCCTTCATCGGCTATCTGATTTTGGCCACGGCGTTCTCTCAGGTTTACTGGATTTTGATTCACCTGTTCGACCATCCCTTCAGTCAGGTGATCTTATCTTCACAGAGCAGCACCCTACTCTACTTCAGCATGGTCACCCTGACCACGGTCGGCTACGGTTACATCGTGCCCGTCAATCCCTACGTAAGGTTGGTTGCCGCGCTCGAGGGAATGATCGGCATCTTCTACATCGCGGTCGTCGTGGCGCGTCTGGCTGGGTCCTATCGCCGACCCACGGAAACCGGGGCCGGGGACACGATTCGCTAACTGATAACCAGCCTGTTGTTCATTAGGCTGACGAGGGTCGAGTGCTAAGCGACTTTTTCAGCTAGTTGACGGGCTAAGCTTCGCGGAAAAATGATTAGTCTGTGTTTTCAGAATGAAGGCACCCGACAGCGGACTCTTCGCGCCGCCGTGGGCCCGTACTTTAGGTGACGAGCCCCGTGGGCGCCGGTGCGAGTCATGGTTGGTGCACATGGGTGGGAGCCAGCGGGGCCTCAACTGCCGCTTAACGATCTACCGACCCGTCGCCTGAACCATGGGAGCGTCCGACGGGACCGAAGGGCGCTTGCTCAACAGGACCTTTCCCGCGCTGTCACGGCTCAAGATGAAGTCGAATCTCTCTTGGTGAAGAGAGATATTCTTCAACGTTACGCTCTTGAATTCCGAGGGCAGAACCGGAGGATACGCCGAGGTGAGCCCTTCATCCGTGAAGCGAAGCCCGGTGAAGCCATAAAGGAAATTCTCGAGATAACCGGCGGAGATGGAAAGGTTGTAAACGGCGTTGTTCCTCGCGGTTTCGCTCCTCACGTTGAAAGGAGGTTTCAGGAATCCGCCCATGCTGAACTTCAGCCATTTGTAGGACTCCTGCGCATCGCCCAGTTCGGCGGCCTCGATTCCGAGCATGACGGGAACCATGTCATTGGCATCGGGCGTCAGTTCACTCAAGGCTTTGACCGCAAAGTTAAAGTCGTTCTGGCGGACTTGCCTGGTCATGTACAGATCGAGAGGCGGATAAGAAAGCCACGAGATGGAACTCCCCATCCAGGTCTTCTTGTTGTGAGGGACCGACTCATCGAAATCCAGGTGGCGCTGCTCCTTGTCCGAAAACGGGATATACATGTTCTCCGCAACCTTTGCCCACTGGGGATCCGGCGCGAGGCCCAGAGCGCGCGCGGCCGCGGTGGCGATCCTCAAGGCTTTACGGGCAACGGCGTTTGTGAAAGCGTCGTTGGGAACGTCGTTGTAAGCCTCATCGGGGGATGTGACATGCAGGATCTCGTAACGGTTCTTCGTCCGGTTGTAGGTGGACCGGCTGACCCAGAAGTCCGCCGCCTCACGGATGACGCGGAAACCATGCTGCCGCAGCCAATCGAGGTCGCTGGTCGCCAGGTAGTACTGCCATTGCGCGATGGCGATGTCAGCGTTCAGGTGAATCTCGCGCTCGGCGAAAGCGTGATAAGGGAACGGGGTTTCGTCGATGCCCTTCTCCGGGTCGGACTCCCAGGGGTACATGGCGCCCTTGAGACCATGCTGCGTGGCCCTTGCCTCCGCCGGAGGCAAGGTCCGGCCGCGGAACATTTCCAGGGATTTTGCCCGCGAAGGGTGAAGCAAAACCACCACTGGAAAATCCCAGGAGTCGTTGTCCCAAAAAACATGATAGAGATAGCACGGGCTTATACCGCACCCTCCCATTCCCCAGGCCGTGCCCTCCGTTGAGTTCTCGAGAAGATTGAACAGGTCGGAATGAATGGTCCGCTGCACTTCCGGATCGCCTTCAACCACGATGTCGGATTCCCACAACCTGTGCCATTGCGCCTCGTGCTTATCGAGCAAGGGAGCGAATCCTTCGCGGCGGGCCGCCTCCGCCCAGCGGGTCACGTCAGGCTTCAATCCGCCCCAACCTTCCCGGGAAGCCGCGACATACTTGTTGAAGACATAGGTCTTCCCTTTCTCCACTCGAGCGGTGACTTCCAACTCGACAAGTTGAGCCGAGGGGCGCAGCTTTCTTTCGATGGCATTCAATCCAGGCGGCAGGTCCACGACCGCGGCCTCAGCGATCTCCACCCCTCCGACAGCGCGGCCAAGAACCCACAAGCGATTCTGGGCTTCGTCTCCCCCGAAGCCTCCGATCTGGACTTCCCCCGGATACCAGACCCTCGCCCGGTCGGAAGCCGTAGGGTCCGTGAGCCTCGGGTCGGGTCCAGCCGCCGCGATGGCCGCTTCCAGCTCGCTGGCGCGGAGCCTGGCGAGGGCCATACGGTGGGCTGGGGCGGGGTGGGGTCGCAAGGTGAACAGCAAGCGAATCGAGCCACTGAAGTCGGGAGTGAGGCTAAAGCTGGTAGCGGCAATGTGTACGGAATCCTCGCTGACGAAGGTCGTGACGGCGATCCGGCTGGTCCTGTCCCCGTTCACCCAATCATACTGAGTCGCGAGAACCCCGTCATACATGCGTAGCGTCTGGCGATAATTCTTGAAGGCGCTCGGGGTGACGGGGCTAGCATTGAGCCATGACTTCCCGTCGAAGTAGTCAATTTCCGCCCAGCTTGGGATGGCCGCGGGACGTGATACATCTCCTGAGGTGTAGTCCATGACTCCCACCATGAAGGCATCGGTGGCCTCGGTGCCCCGCAACGATGTGGTCGTGGTGAAGAAACCGTTTGCCAGATAAGCGGGAAAGTAGAGGCTGAAATCTTTCTCCGTGGCGGTGAAGTCAAAGCTGGACTCATCGACACAGACGGAAACCGAAGGTAGGAGGACCACAAGCGCCATCACGACAAGCACGCAACCTCGAGGCGAAATTGACCTTCTTTGAGCGCTTTGAGGGGTCGGACGGCAGAGGCGGAGTCTTTTAGCCATGTTCGACTCCTGATGTTATGGAAAACATTGAAAAGCCGCAAGGCTGAAGGCGAGCCTTGGGCCACGCCCGCTGTTAGGGCGATTGAACAGGCTGGCACGACGATTGCAACTTGCCGCTCAGTGAGTCCGCGTAGAGCGTGACCGTGCCCTTTGCTTCCCACCAAATATATTGCTGCGCGGCATAACGCGCGCCTGAGGCCGAGATTACGTTCGAAAAGATAAGCGCCTTGCCCGAGATGGGGACCACCACCAGGCTGTTTCCGCCGCCATTGATATACTCTGCTGCGAATGGCCCGGATGGCACGCCGATCTTGGGCCCCTCGGCGTCACACTGATACTGCACGGTCTTTCGCGAAACGGCCACGCTCGTCGGCAGATGGATGGTGATGTCTTCGGGCGATGCGGCAACCGAAGAGAGTGCAATCGCCGCGAGCGCCACCATGAAGGCCTTCATCTTTCCTATTGAAACTTGCATGGCCGTCTCCTTTTACTTGGGATCCGGAGTGACGACGACATCCACTTCAAGGTCGTCGCCACCCGGCGAGCCTTGCGCTCCCTGCCGACTCGCGTTACGCCGCCTCCCCTGAACTTGCTGAACAATGCGCGTCGGCTGTAGCTCAGCTCAAATCTTCAACCATTCCTAAGGCTCCGTTTGCAAGATCGAACACTCCGTCCGCAGCTACAAGCAGCCCGCAGGCGATGGCACCCTGGGGCTGGCCTTGGACTGTAATCAGCGGCTTGAGCGTCGTTGGAATCGGCGCAATCACGTTCTGCGTCCAATAGAAAGGGCCATAGAGGCTCTGTTAGAATCCAACGCCTGTACTACGCTCGTTGCGACGCCCATAGCGAGCAGGAGCAGGCCGATCCCACACGTCAAGGATATTCCATATTTGGCATTGAACTCCGCGATCGCCCTGTGAGACGAACCAATGGTGAACACAAGGGATGTCGCCACGGGGAGAAAGCATAAGCCCCAGTTCGCGAGTGTCATTCTCTCCGCTGCTGAGGACTGGCTGGCGAAGATATCGTAATCTGCAGTAAGCCATTGACTTCCCATCGATGTGATGATGTTGAGCTGACTAAGGAAACTATCGACGGGGTCGGGAGGCAATGCCTCGGGAAAGGGAGTAATCTGCAGATTTTGGTAGGCCGTTAAATCGCACAACGCATCAGCAAGGGCATAGAAAACTGAAACTGCGGGCATAAGGAACTGAGCTCCCGGGAACGGGAAGCCGCCCAGCAGTTTGCGTTGAGCCGAAACAGTTTGATTGCTGGCAATGGCGGGCCACGGGAAGCTCGCCGGATTACTGAGCTGACTCACAATCGCCTGAGCGCTCGCGTCCGTGAACGGCGGATTGGCGTCGGGAAGGCCAAACGTCAGCTTGTAGAGCAGGGTTGCCGGCACCGCCAGGACCAGACAAAACAGATCCAGCATCGTCAGCGGATGACCTGAAATCTCTGAGTAAAGCCAACTGATCACCGGAATATCGATCTGCTTGTTGAACAAAGCCTGGAATCCCGCAAGCGAGTTACCTGCAAGTGATATCAGCGCCTCAACAACGCTCTCAATCACATCCAGGAGAAACATGACGGCGTCTTGGACGGCAGCAATGACGTCGTACATTACCACGTCGGCGAAGGCCTTGGGATCCGAAAAGATTTCTTGAAGGTTGTTGATTGACTGCATCGAGGCCGACTTGTAAGGATCCTGATTCAAGTTTTGTTCGATGGTGTCAAAAAGGGCTTGGAGAATGCTATCTCCCGACGGGCCGTCGCCCATGGCTGTTGTCGGAAAGGTGCCGCCCTGTGACGCGTAATTCATCGTGTGGGTATGGACATAGTTCGTTTGCGTCCCGTTGTTAGCCTGCGTATTCGACATACTGGCCGGATGAAGCGCATCATTACCCATCGGCGCAGCGCCACCTGGGTAGGGAACGGTACTGGTGGCGCTGCTGAAGGACTTTCCCCCGAAAACCGATTCCGCGTTCGTGAAAGCCTGTTTGACGCCATCCACCATGCCGTCGAAGTAAGTCTTGAACAAAGTGCCCGCGTAAACCGGCGAGTTTGGATCGAAGTTTTCCGCCAGCTTGCTCATCAGGCCATTCAGGGCGGTTTCGATCACCATCTTGGTGTTGAGAATGTCGTGCCACTTAAAGAGTTCCTTCAGCCAGTCCAGAACTTCGTCGATACCCCGCTCGATCCAGCGAAACACCTAGCCCACGGCGTTCGCGACGTCGCGTGCGGTGTTGATGACCAGTTGCAGCACCTGGCTCACGCCGTTGGCGAGTTCCATCGTGAAGGACACGACCTTGTTTTCCACGTCCACCGCGACGGTGGTTACTTTGAGTACCGCGTTCTTGATCGCGTGCTCGATGTCGCGGCCGACTGAGCACAAGTCGCTCCAGAAATCGCCCCATGACTCAATCGATCCGACGCCTGTCTGCGACGCTGCGACCTGCCACTGGCTGGAAGTGCCGCTGGGGTTAAGGGGGTCTTGTCTTCCTTCTATTTAGCCTTGGCAGCCTATTTGCTTCTGGACCCGGGAGCTCGGAAAATGGCTGCCATGCGCGTTGTCAATTCTCAGTTCTTGACGAGCAGGTGGGAAAAGTAGTCTACCGAAACGACACAGAAATCCGCAGGGAAAGGAAGCCGGGAAGTTCATGTGGAAAATCCGAAAACTGAGGGATGGCAAACGCATCATCTTGAACATCAGCGGCCGCATTGAGGCGGAGGAATTGTCTGAGCTGCGAAAGGCTGTCCGTTCGGAGGAGGCAGACACTCAGAAAGTCGAACTGGACCTGGAACAGGTAAGCCTAGTCGACCAGGAAGCGGTCACGTTCTTCGCCGGCTGCGAGGCCGGAGGGACCCAGCTTCGGAATTGTCCATCTTACATCCGCGAATGGATCTCGAGAGAGCAAGCTAGATCGGGTCGCAATGGTGATTCATAACGGAAATCTCAAAAAGGACCTCTTAAGCTTCGCGGAGTGGTGTGCAGAAAAGGATTCGCGTGGTGATCGAGGGGCTCACCCAGCCCGCCCCGGCTGATGAAAGGGTCGGCAGCGGTGGGTGAGGGTCCGGACGGTTGCGACGATCAGCGGCCTGGTCAAAATCCCATCTTGTAAAACAGCCAACTGAAAAAGCGGTTTGCCACCGTGGGGTTTTCCCCCGTCCTGACGAAGAATGTGCGGCGCAGCGGCAGGGTCAGCCGACGGAGGAACGGCATGTACCACTTTCGCACCGTATAATGGAAGTAGCTCCCATCCATCTGCGCGGCGGCCGCATACATCAGATTGCCGAAATACCAGTCGGCGTCCACGCCCTTGTTGGTGAAAAGGGCCAGAGCGACCGGGACATTCAACCACGGCCGGTAACAGGTCGGGTCCCCCACAAAGTCGATACGCGGCTTACCGAACCGTTCAACGGCATACTTCATGTAGGGGCTGATCATTGGATCGATTCCCATTTTCGTGGCGCCTACCCAGTCGACCGCTACCAGATCCGCTCCGCCGATCAACGTCTTCGTGGGGTTGGGTTTGGGGTCCGCGAAGATGCCAAAAGGGCCGTCGGCGGATACGTGGCCGTCGATCAATCCGACGTGGACAGGAAACGCCGCCAGGTACTCGATGGTGGTCTGGTAGATGCCGCGCGTGCAGTGGTACTCCTTGAACTTGTTGGCGAGCGGCAAGGCTCCGTAAATGCACTTCAGGGTGAGTGTGTAATAGGCGTAGGCATGGGTCTTGTTCTTGGCAAAGGAGATGCGGAAGTCAGCCTCACTCCAGGTGCGTGACACCGGATGGACCCCCAGGTGGGGTCCGAGGTTGCGTTCCTGGTCGGCATCAAGGGTCATATCCACCACCTCGTAGCCGGCGCTTCCGTCATACCCCAGGTACGACGCGACATCCCGAACTCCCCGGTGGTCGAAGAACTGTCCGTAGGTGGATTGGGCTTCAACGACCTTGAGGTTAGTGTAGCCTCGTTCGCGAAGCCGCCGCACCAAGTGATGGACGAGTTCGGGATCGGTGTACGTCGAAGCGTCAAGCCGGCTGTAAGCGAACATGAAGTTAGGCTTGATGGCGATCAGGAAGCGCTCAGGGGACTTGCCCGAGGAGGCGAGTTTCGCGTCCAGGACGGCATCAAAGCCCGTTGCTTCCAGCACGCGGTCAAGCGCCCGGAACTTGTCCTCGTCCACGATGCTCGCTACCGTCACACGACGGTCGGTTCCGATAGGCTCGAGCCGCAGGAGGGACATGTCCTCCTCGAGGGCCAGGCACTCCTCACCCGAGGGATCCTGGACACGGTCGATGCGCCGTATGAACACTCCGGTCGGAAACTGGTCGTTGTTCACCTCGATCAGCGGATCACCCAGCTTTTTCAAAAGGGGAGCGCGCGTCCTGGGATCACCCGCGGGAGCCAGGGCTCTCACGCTAAGGCGGTCATCTTCCATCAATATTTCGGAGGAAGCCGCGCGGGCGACCGCCGCTCCCAGGAAGGCCTCGATCCGGTCTTTCACCCAGTGCTCGCGTTCGTCGCGTAGCGTGGACGAGTGAATCTGGACGCGCGCTGAGCGTGCGCGGGGGCGCACGGCGCACAGGTAACCGTAAAGCGTTTTCGGCTCGCGCAGGTTCCGAAAGGTGCCGCACTCGGCCTCGCCGGCGCTGGACTCCGCAACCATGGACCACGACCGGTCGTGGGATTCGCCGAGGCGGCCTTTCAGTTCCAGGCGCCCGGATCGCACGGTGACGGTATGAGGGATGATGTAAATCCCGAGCGGATCCTCGCCGGGAAGCTCGTCGCGGAGCGCCTTCGCGAGATCGGAGGAAAGCCGGCGCACCAGTTTCGGCACAGTAGGAAACGAGACGGCCACGGCTTCGAACGGCCGGGCGTCAAAGTCGATCTCAATATCCACCTCCAGCGGCAGGAGCGAAGGGTCATGGCGGCGCATGGAGGAGAATGAAGTCGAGTAGCCATCCTGAAGCGCGAAGAGCGGACCATGATACCGGTACACTCCGCGCGCGACGTCAAGTTCCAGCCCTTCGAGCACAAGGTCCGTAATCGCGTAGCGCTCCCATGCCCCCTGGCCGTCGCCAACCACCATGACGACATCCCAGAAGATGCCGGTGTCTCCCCAGGGAAATCCGCGCTCGTGAACTCCGGAAAACATAAAGAAAGGTCGAGTTACATTCCCCGACTGCAGGTTTCCCGTGAGAACCAGGTTTTCGTAGCGCGTGTCGTAAAACAGTCGCCACGGGCGCAAGTACTCGTCACGTAAGGCGCCCCAGGCGAAGGAGGTAAAGGCGGCATAGGCGGCCACCTTCTGCCAAGGACTGCGGGCGCCCTCGACGCTCATTCTGGCGACGAGCCCCGGCGCATCACTCAGGTTGAACACGAGGATGCCTGCGCCGTAGACCGGGGCATGCGCGTCCTCACCGAGATAGATAGTGGTAAACAGACGCGTCATATCGACAAGAACGTTCGAGTCCCCGGCCTCAGAATGGATATGCTTTGTGCCTTGTAAGCAATAGGTGAGCCCGTCAGTTGCGGTAAAACGGAACAGATACACCATCTGGCGAACACCGGTCGCTTCATCGACGGTAAAGAGATTGAACACCCCGTCCCGGATCGGGAAGGTGCCGCCAAGTCGCGCACACGTGACGGTTCCGGTCAGCTCCGCCGTATGCTCTGAGATGCTGACAAAGCGGCCCAAATCGTCGATTCGAATTTCGACGTCAAACTTGAGCTCGTCTTGAGCCGTCCGGCCGACCTCAGCGCCTCGCGCCGGATCTGTTTCACCGGGTGAGAAATACCCTGCCATGGTCTCCCTGAACTTAAGCCCCAGAGCATCGATAAGACTTGCGGTTCGTGCGCTGGCAGGATCTCCACGCCCTGTTGCCCCCGAAGGTCCGTTGTCACCTTTGCCGTCCATCAGCTACCTCCCCGCTTATCACAAGTCTACGCCAGAAGCCCGGGCTGATCATGCGCCGTGAGGCACCCGATCGTGGTGTGTAGCCACGATGCGAGTAAGGTGCTAACGCGCTCGGCGATGACCGCGAGCCAGGCCTGTCAGAGCGCCGTTTTCCGCTGGCGGTATAGCGCCGTATCCACTTGATCCGCCATCGCTTGGATATCGGGCATCACCTCCAGGAAACGAGCCATGGCGGAGGCGTGGCCGCCCGGATCAGCCAGGAGCGCATGGTAGTCAACGTTCATCACCGGCAGGTCAGGGCGGGTTCCTAGGAAGGCCCTCACTTGGGAGCGATGAGCCTCGAGGGCAGAGACCATGGCCGAGGGCTCAAGCGCCGGGCCCTGCGCTCCCCGGCTTAAGATCATAACTGACTGCGAGGCAACGACTTCTTCCAGAGGACGGACCATGAACAACACCCGATAGTCATGGCCTGCGGGCAGAGTGCCGAGCAGCCACGAGATGACCTTGACGGCCTTGCCTTCAGCCTCGGCGATCAGATCGGGCTCCTGCGGCAAGCGCTTGATCGGCTCCCACTCATAGTAGCCGCGAGGGTTATCGGCATCAGGGCCGCGCCGGCCGTCGGTAAGAATAGGAAGTCCGCCGGCCGCCAGCATCTGCATGGCCGTGGAGGTGCCAGAGCGCGGCAGGCCGGAAACGATGGCGATCATGGGAGGCGAGGCTCCAGCTGGCCAGGATAACATCTTCGCATCGTTATCATTATAATGTACTTATTGCAAGATATCGACTGGATCAAGGCGAGGCCTCCGGAGGCCTCGGCCCTTCCCTCCCCGGCGCGCCCGCTGCTGCGGTAAGCTGCTCCCGCCGCCGCTTCAGCAGATCCGAGGCGATCTGGCGGTGCGTTCGCGCCTTCTCCCGATCGCCCCCCGGCCGGGCGTGCAGCGCCGCCAGCCAGCGATGGGCGTTGACCAATCCAGGCAGCATGGAGAGCGAGGTCTCAAAAGCGACGGTCGCCCGATGAGGATGACCAAGCCGCGCCAGAGAGACGCCGAGGTAGTAGTGCCCGAGTGGCAGGAAATGCTGTAACCCTACTGCCATCAACGACTCTTCGGCCGCTGACTCGTTCTGCCGCCTGCGCAGGCAGACCTGGGCTAACCCTAGATGGGCTTCGGCGCTGTCGCCGTCGATCTCCAGGGCGCGGCGAAAGGCCCGCTCGGCATCGAAACTGCTGTCGTCGGAGGTAGGTTTCCCCTATACGCAAGTGCAAGTTAGGGAGATGAGGATCGCTCTGCTCCGCCCGCAACAGGCAGCCGAGCGCCTGCTCCGTTTCGCCCTCCTCAAAATGGATCACTCCCATCAGCCAGTCTGCCCAAGGCGTGGGCGAGGCGGACACAGGCAAGTCGTCCGTTGTGGCAGCGTCCGGCCGCGCAGCAATCACCGGATCTGCGTTGGGAAAGGCTTCGTTCGTAAGTTTAAGACCTGCTTCGTCTTGAAGACCTGTCTTGGCCTCAGGGTCAGCCTGGTCTGGAGGCGGAGGCGGCTCGGGCGGTTTGGGCGGATGGGCTATCAGGTCCTCCAGGATCCCCTTGGCCTCCTGGCGCTGGCCCAGCATGTAGCGGCAGTGGGCCAGATGCTGACGGAAGCGGGCCTCGTCGCTGCTACGCGCCAGATCGGCGAGCAGGGGCAGTGCTTCCTGGGGCCGGCGGGAATCGAGTAAAACACGCGCCAGGTTATAGTTAGCTTCACGGACGGCGGTCTCAACGGCCTTTTGCTGGTTCTCGTTGGGAGGCTGGATATAGCCCAAGGCGACGAACTGCTGAAGCACCGCCTGCGCCGCCGCCGGGTCCATCCGCAGGTCGGCAGGATGCATCCCGCATTCGCCCGGCACCTGCTCCCAGCTCGGGATGCGCTCGATGGCCGGTGGCTCCTCGAATGCCTGCACCAGGACGCGGCCGTCCATATCCTCGCCCACCGGAAGACCATAAAGCATAAGGATTGTTGGTGTTACGTCGAGCAGGGTGGCGCCGTAGATCCGCTCGTCCTGCTTGACATGCGGCCCCCGCATGGCCACGATCCCGAACTGCCGGTGCTGCACGGCCGGGCCCGCCGGCTCCCGCGGGATGCCGCGCGGCCTTAAGTGGTCGGAGTGGAACCCGTGATCTGAGACCAGGATAACGGTGGCGTCGGGCCCCGCGAGCTGCAGCAGGGTGTGCAGCATCATGTCGTGAAAGCGGTAGGCATTGTTGACAACGTCTTTATAGATCTCGAACTTGTCCTCCGGCACGCCGTCCATGCGCGGCGGGTGGAAGTGCATGAATCCATGGCAGAAATGGTCGATTCCGTTGTAATAGACGGCCATGAAGTCCCAGGGCCGGTTCTGCAGGATCCAGGTGGCGGCGTTGTGGATCGAGAGGTTCTCGGCCAGGATCTTGGCAAACGACGCCAGGCCCTTGTCTTTCTCCTGATCGATCTCGGCGGCCTTCGGGATCCACGGAAGTATGGCAGCTTCAGTGACTTCCGCAGGGTGCATGCGCAGCTCGGCGAAGGTGTCGCGCAGACTCTCGGGGTAGACCGAGCCCGGCGGCAGGGGCCAGGGCTTGTCGATCGGCTGGGTGGCGTAGGGGTAAAGGTCGGAGATCGAAATGCCGTTGACCGGCTCGGCCGGATGCCCGGCAAACCAGCCCAGCACGTGGGTCTGGAACCCCTTCTGCGTCAGTATGTTCCAGATAGCCTTGACCTTGCGCGACGTGCTCGACACCGGGCGCACGCCGCCGGTCTGCGGGTCAGGCTCCATGAAGCCGTGAATGCCGTGCTTGTCGGCCCGCATGCCGGTGGCAATCGAGTTCCAAAGCATGGGCGACAGGACGGGACGCAGGGTGGCCAGATTGCCCATCACCCCATGGCTGACCAGGTCGTCCAGGGTTGGCATTAACCCCTGATCCATCAATGGGGTGGCGACCCTCCAGTCGGCGGCGTCCCAGCCGATCAGCAGGACCTTACTGGCGAGCGGCTCACTCATGACTTCCCCAAGGGCAACTCCCCAAGCCCTTTTCCGGGGCGGCTACGATACCGCTACTCTACTCCAAAAGGGCGGCGCAATCGAGAGCTCAGGGGCAGCTTCGAGGACTCAATTCAGGGTGGCCTCCCAGTGCCCGGTTTGAAGGCTCAAGAGACGAGGAAAGCGTCACTCTGTTGCTCACTCTTAGCCCGGTCTGCGAACAACTGCCACATAATCAGGAGGATGGCACGAAACGCCGGAATCCAAGATGTCCGGGATGCAAGCCTTCACTGATTCTAAAAGACTTGTTTGGTCTACTGGAAATCATAAGTGCGCAACAGTTTTACATTTTTGGCGTTTCGGGGACAAATCGACCCTTAACTTGCTGTCAAAAACTTACAAACACGACCGGGCTGCCGGAGGCTAAAAGCGAATGAAAAGCGAATAAAGCCCTTACGGCAGCAGGATGCGAATCGCCACTGTCGTCACCCCCGCGAAGGCGGGGGTCCACGCGGGTAGCCAGAACGAGTGTCTTTCTCGTCGTGGGCCTTTGTGGATTTCGGATTTCCCGCCCACTCGCGGCTTGATTCTGGCGGGTACCTTTGTTGACCGGAACAGAAACCGACGGCGAGGGACGACACTCGCCATGGTCACTCGTGACGGCCTTGGGAACGAAACCGGGCGCCGGCCTGGTCGGTCGAAATCACCAACACGGGTCATTCCCGCGAAAGCGGGAATCCACTCCCTCGCCTTCAACCCCGCGTGGAGGCTCCCGATATTCTAGGCCAGTGCGCTAGCCTGAACGGTAGAACGGTAGCCACGACGAGCGCCTTTCTCGTCGTGGGCTTTGGTTGGATTTGGTATTCCCTGCCCGCTCTCAGGTCGAATTTTGTCGGGTACCTTCGTTGACTGGAACAAAAACCCACGGCGAGGGACTGCGCTCGCCGTGGCCACTCGTGATGGCCTTGGCAACGAAACCGGGCACCGGCCTGGCCGGTCGAAATCACCACGACGGTTATTCCCGCGAAAGCGGGAATCCGCCTCCCTCGCCTTCAACCCCGCCGGTGGAGGCTCGCGATATCCTAGGCCAGCGCGCTAGCCCGAACGGTAGCCACGACGAGCGCCTTTCTCGTCGTGGGCTTTAGTTGGATTTGGTATTCCCTGCCCGCTCTCAGGTCGAATTTTGTCGGGTACCTTCGTTGACTGGAACAGAAACCCACGGCGAGGGACTGCGCTCGCCGTGGCTACCACCCTCACGCGCGGTAACCTTCGGGCAGCAAAATGAAGTCAACCTGGATGGGACAGCCAGCCCGCTTCGAGCGGTCGAAGTTATTGCAGCTTGACCATCGCCAATCTTCTGGTCTTGTCACCAGTCCTCTGCGAACGGGGTTGAAATGCATATACTCGAGCCGCTGGCGAAACTCCCTCTCATGCCGGACAAAACGATCCCAGAACTGGTGTTGCCACACGGCGCCGTGGCTCTGGCGCAGCTGATTGAGTCGTCGGGCCGAGACGTACTTCACATCTTGCACCACCCTCGAAACAGCCAGCGGATAACGGGGAAAGAGCAGCGCATGCCAGTGGTCAGGCATCGCAACGTAGCCGCAAATCAGGAAGCCCAGGCGACGCCGCGATTCTTCCAGGGCGCCCAGCAGCACGGGGTACTCATCGGCCGCCAACACAGGCGAATGGCGCTGAAGGTTGACCGTAACGAAGAAGATTCGATCGGAGAGGCGCAGCCGAGAAACGTTGGACACGCGATGAGGGTATCACGCCGAGAGACCCACCGCGAGGCACGACGCTCCCTATGCCTACCACTTGTGAGGATGGGTAGCCACGACGAGCGCCTTTCTCGTCGTGGGCTCTTGGATTCTGATATTCTCCCGCCTGCTCTCGGCTTACCTCTCGGCGGGTACCTTTGTTGGTCGGAACAGAAACCCACGGCGAGGCACTGCGCTCGCCGTGGCTACCATCCCCGCGCTTGACTCGCCTCATCGATCTGTCACACTCGAATTTCATGAAAGGAACCCGGACGATGACCGAAATCATCCCGCCCACGTCAAGGACCCAGGTGAAGCGCCTTCCCAAGCGCGGCGTTTACGACCGGGCCCAGATCTATTCGATCCTTGACCAGGCCCGCGTCTGCCATGTGGGCTTTGTGAGTGAGGGGCAGCCTTACGTGATCCCCACGGGCTACGCGCGCGACGGCGACGTGCTTTACTTCCACGGATCGGCGGTCAGCCGCATGCTGAAGACGCTCGAAGAAGGCGCGCCGGTGTGCGTCACCGTGACCCTGGTGGACGGGCTGGTGCTGGCGCGCTCCGCCTTTCATCACTCGGTGAACTACCGCTCGGTGGTGGTGCTGGGACGGGCGCGAGAGATCACCGATCGCGAGGAGAAGCTGCGGGCGCTGCGCGCCTTCACCAATCACCTGGTGCCGGGCCGCTGGGAAGAGGTGCGTCCTCCCACCGACCAGGAGCTGAAAGCCACCCGCGTGCTGACCCTGCCCATCACCGAGGCGTCGGCCAAAGTGCGCACCGGCCCGCCGCTCGACGATGAGGAAGATTACGCGCTGCCCGTCTGGGCGGGCGTGGTCCCGGTCGAGACCACCTGGGGCGAGCCGGTTCCGGACGCGCGCCTCGCGCCCGGCATCCCGGTGTTTGACACAACGCGGTTCACGACGGCGGGCGATGGCGAATAAGGCGCGACTCCCTAGCCCAGGTAACCGCGACGAGCGCCTCGTCGTGGGCTTTTGCATTCCCCGCCCGCTCCCGGCTCGAAGGTACCTTGGTTGTGGGAACAAAGACCCCGAGCGAGACGCGGCGCTCGCCGTGGCTTGCGGTCGTTCCTGAAGAAGGACGCGGCGTGTGGCGACGACAGCCGCCGTAGCGCTGCTCGGCGAGCGGTGACAGAAAGGCGTCGCAGACCGCCGCCACAGCGGCTGTCGTCACGATATTGTGTCATCCACGTTAGAACGGTCTTGTCAACCAAGGCGCAACCAGCAACCCCGCTCCGCTGGCGCTCGCGCAGCCGGACTTGCCGGGCCCGCCCGAGCATCCCCACCAATTCTCGGTAGCGTTCGCCGTACCCGCGCCGATGTTGTCGAGGCCGACCGTCTTGTCGGTAAAGTTGTTGAGATGGAGGTCGACTTCGGACGGCGTGTTCACCACCACCTGGTAGGCCTCCTTGCTGATCACGTTCTCCGAAATCACCGTGCCGGTAATGGGAGACACTCCGAAGACGTTGATCCCGGTCGGGCCCGGCGTGGTGGCGTCCTCCTCGTCCGCACCGTTGCCTGAGATACGGTTGCCGACGATCACGTTGTCGTTCAGGTTGTCGCCCGGCTGGTGGCTGTGGAACGCGACGCCCGGCAGGCCATTATCCAAAAGTTGGTTGTAGCTAATCACGTTGGCCGAGACCGATCCGCCGGTCGCTCCGGAGAAAACACCCACACCGGCTCCCGCGCCGGGCACCTGGTAGCCGTTGTGGATCGACTGATTGTTCGTGATCGTATTGCGAACCACGCCGTAAGGCGAGCTTCCCTGATACGGCGGATGCGAGGCCAGCACGATCCCGCAGTCGAAAGGATTATTTTGGGAGACGTTTCCAGATATCAAGTTGTCGTGAGTCGCGCCGGTGTCGTCGCTGATGAGAAGACCGCCCGAGTTATGCGTGGAGACGTTGTTCGCCACCGTCGAATGGTCGACTCCGCTAAGATGAATGCCCTCGCCGCAGTCGAAGCCTTCTTCGGTCTCGAAAGGCGGCAAACCCGGACAGCTGCCGGTGGAGATCGAGAGCGCCAGGTCGTTGTTGATCGCCTGATTCGCCCAGACCGTGACGGCTGAGGAGTTGGTCACCAGAATCCCCTCGAAGTTGGCGTTGCGGACGGTGAAGCCCGTCACCACTACGTCGCTGAGCCCGGGATTATCGAGACCGTCGATGTAGATTCCGTTGGAGAGGCCGGTGGCGTCGATGATAGTGTTCGAATAACCTGCTCCCACCAGCGAGAGCGGCTTCCCGATGACAACGTCCTCTTTGTAGGTGCCTTGGGACACGTTGATGGTGTCGTTGGGCGACGCCGCTGCGACGGCGGCCCCGATCGATTTGTAGCAGCCCTTCGTGCCGCCAGGGTTGACGCAAAGTGAGGCGGCCGCCGCTGACGTACATACCGCGGCGAGTAGAGACCCTGCAAGAACGCTGAGGGCGATCAGACGAAGTGCCTTGTTCTTCATGTTGATCCTCCTTATGTGCAGTTGACACTCTCGCTGGACGTTAACACCGGCGGGGAGTGGCGCAAAGTAGCCAGCCGGTTATTAATTCACACTCGTTGCGAGGTTGCCAGGCCGATTCCGCGTCCGAATTCTTTCGAAACCGCGCAGTAGAATTGATAGAGCACGCCCTGGTGGAAGATCACGCTAGGCTTGTGGGCATAGATGGAATCCACGCTGCCGCGGGGACCAACATCAATCAGGTAGCCGCCGCACTTCGATGCCTGGCGCAGGTCGGGCGATAAGGCCAGCAGGTCGCGGGCGACGCCCTTGTCGTCCAGGCCGTAGTAGAACAGCGCCCACTGCTTCCGGTAGCGCAGCACGCAGGGATCACTGGCAAAACGCTCGTCCGCGCTGCCGGGTGGTCCATTGCGCAGCACCGGATTGCCGGCAAAGCGGACCCACTCCTTCAGATTCCCTGAGGTCGCGAAGCCGGTCTGCTCGTGCCACTGCTCGGGCTGGTTCTTGGCGTTGTAGTAGAGGTAGTAGACGCCGCCGGTTTCGAACAGGCAGGCCTTGTAGAGCCCGGCGTGCTCCCAGGGGGCGCCGTCCTCGGGGCGCAGGCAGGGCGGCTCGACCGTCCAGCGGCGAAGGTCGGCGCTGGTGGCCAGACCGATCACCGCCGGACCTTCCTCCAGCCCCGACCGCGGATAGGCGTGATAGGTGCCGAGAAAGCGCCCGTCGACCTTCTTCAACTCGCCGGCCGAGAAGACATCGTTCTCCCGCAAGATCCAGGTCAAGGCGACGTTGTAACGGGTGACGGGGTCCTGCGGGTTTCGCCCGAGGATCAGGCCTTCCTTCTTCCAGGTCTTCAAGTCCTCGGAGGAAGCAAGGCCCGTCTGGTAGCCTTCGCCGTCAAAGCCGACATAGGTCATGTAGAACCGCCCGTCCTGGCGGAACACAAAGGGCACGTCGGCGGATTCGGAATCGAACTCGCCCTTGCGGTTCGAGGGTCCGATGACGAGGCGGTCCAGCTTGTAGGGGGTGCGAAGGTCCTCGGGGACCGGTTGAGGCTGGCCGGCGGCGAGACGCGTCGCGATCGGGAGCGTAGCCGCGGAGCCTAGTGCGCCCAGCAATTGCCGTCTGCTGAGGGTCGAGGCGATGTCTGTGAACTTGGGCATCGATCGTGGGGCGACCGCAACGATAAGGTTCTCGCCAGCCGTGCCTTTCTCCAAAGCTCCCTACACGGGACCCGCGATTCCCGGTTTCTTCCGCCGCCAGAGGCCGAGGCCCAGCGATCCGAGCGCCAGCAGGCCGAGCGTACCTGGCTCTGGCGTCAAGCCCTGGCCGGCGACGATAGGCTCTTCAGCGACGGTGTCGTAGGCAAAGCCGCCCAAGGTTGCCTGCACCATACTGCCTTGAGACCAACTCCCGGGCGCCACGCTGAGCGCCACCCGTCGGTCGCATCTATCATGAGCTGCCCTCCCGGAGCTGAGTTTCGCCAGCGGCGGCTCGAAGTTGACTCTCTTATCGCTCAGGTAAGCTGAGCTCGTCAAGTCGCTAGTTGGTAGCTATAGATCTGATTATGGAGCGCGGCGGGACCGATCGTGTCAGGCCGTCTGCGGTCTTCCAAGAGCTGCGGACGCGCGGGCTGGGTTGGGGCACTTAGGGTCGCGATTGCGGGTGTCGGCCTCGCCAGTGCGCCATAGTCTGTAGGCGACGGCGCCCGGCCTGTAGGCGTTTGGCAGATTGCTTCGGGGCCGGGCGCCTGGCCGTCAGTGGCGTGCCATTGCGCACTGTTGGTTCTATCGGCCGCCGGTCCTATAATCTTTATACACACTCCAGGTGAGCACGCGGACCTGTTCAAGGGGGGATAGCAACATGCAGCAAGGTACGATCAGAGTGAATCCTTCGGAGGAGAACATCAAGGTCGGTCCGATCGGGATCCGGTTCCTCCTCACGGGGGACGATTCCAATGGTAGCGTGTCGGTGTTCGATCTTGTCGTCCCCGCCGGGCAGAAGCTGACGGCGCCGGCCCACAATAACGACGCCTACGAGGAGATCCTTTACGGCATCGACGGCGTCCTGACGTGGACGGTGGACGGCACGCCGATTGAGGTGGGGCCCGGGCAGGCGCTGTGCATCCCCCGAGGTGCGGTGCACCGCTTTGACAACTTCGGCCGCATCGATGCGAGACAGCTCGTGGTCTTAAGCCCTGCGATCGTGGGCCCGGCCTATTTCCGCGAAGCCGCCGAGGTCATCGGGGCCGCCGGCAGCGGCCCGCCCGACCGCGCGAAGATGATCGAGGTCTTCCGGCGTCATGGCATGACGGTTGCGCCCCCGCCTGCTAAGTAGCCCACCTGTAGCTCTTGGGCTTAGCCGGCAGAGCTGCCGCTTCCTACTCTAGAGCTACGGGCCCAGCAATGCCGGTATCTGGAGGAACCGGGGTGAACCCTCAACCTGAAGCTCGGACCGAGGGACGACGGCTACTTGTCTTGGGACTGGTGGCGCTTATCGCCGGCGCGGCGTCTGGGGTGTTTGGAGCGGCTTTCCGACTCGCCCTTGACGAGCGGATCGGTTCCGGGACTCGCTGGTTGCCTGGGCGCGTGGGGAGGGCCCGAGTGGCCTTCTGCTTCTAACCGGCGCCGCCGCGGCGGCCACCGCCTTGGCAGCCTGGCTGGTTCGTCGGGTCTCGCCACCCGCAGTAGGGAGCGGCATTCCGGTGGTGGAGGCGGAACTGCGGCAGGCACGGCCGGTCGCGCCCCTGCGCCTCATCCCTGTCAAGTTTATGGGCGGTCTGCTTGCGATCGGGGCCGGTCTGGCACTGGGACGTGAGGGCCCCACCATTCAGATGGGAGCGCGACTGGCGCATCTTATCGGAAAGGCTTTTCGTCGCAATGACGATGAATGCAGAGCCCTCCTGGCGGCCGGCGCGGGTGCCGGCCTGGCCACAGCCTTCAACGCGCCGATTGCCGGCTCCGTATTTGTGCTCGAGGAACTCGTCCGCCAATTCGAGACAAGTGTCACCCTCGCCACGCTGGCCGCCTCGGCAGGCGCCATCGCCGTCGCCCGGGTGCTGGTCGGCATGGCGCCGGACTTCCATGTGGAACCGCTGCCCTACCCAGGTCCTGGAACGATACCCGTGCATCTGGCCTCAGGCTTGCTCGCCGGCCTTTTGGGCGTAGCGTACAATGTCGCGCTGCTGGGCGCGCTGGCAGCCACGAAGCGATTTCAGCGGCTGCCTGTAGAGCTGCGTGCTGCCGTGATTGGAGCCATGATCGGCCTGCTGGCATGGTTCGCGCCGGGCGTGGTCGGTGGTGGCGACTCCATCACCCAGCGCACGCTGGAGGGTACGCAGCCTCTGGCCGCGCTTTTGCTTGTCTTCGTCCTGCGTTTTGGGCTTGGGCCGGTGTCCTACGCGGCTGGAGTGCCGGGCGGGTTATTTGCACCCCTATTGGTCTTGGGCGCGCAGAGTGGCCTCTTCTGCGGGATCCTTTACGGCAGATGGTTGCCGGGCGTGGCTCCCCATCCCGCCGAACTGGCCGTGGTCGGCATGGCGGCGTTCTTCACTGCCGTCGTGCGCGCCCCGATAACCGCAATTATCCTGGTCGTGGAAATGACCGGTAGCTTCAACCTGCTTCTGCCGATGCTGGCGGCTTGCTTTGCTGCGATGTTGGTGCCGATCCTGCTACACAATCCGCCGATCTACGATTCGCTCCGGCCGGAGTGATGGACCGTCCGGTGATACACCCGCTGCCGGTGGCTCCCGTCTGACCCCGGTGGTCGAAGGGCTGGCGTGATCCAGGACCCCGGAGCCGGGAAGAGTTGTTGAGGTGCCCCGAATGCGATTGCTTTCCGTTAGCGTCGGACTTCCGCGAAAGGTCTGGTGGAATGAAGGAGCGTGACCACCGGCATCCTCAAGCAACCCGTTCCAGGGCGCGTGAGGCTGCGGCCCTTGAATCCGGACGACCGGCAGGCCGGCCTTTCCGCGCCCGGCGGCCCTGACAAGGCCGTCTACGCTTATCCGATCGAACGCCACGAGCACTGGCGCCGCTACTTCCTCGAGCGTCTGCGAAGACTCGCCTGAGGGGCGGTGAGCCAGGGGCCCGAGCCTGCCCTCTAAGAGCAGATTCGGGCCTTGGCATCGATCCGGCCCGCCGGCGACGGTCTGTGGCTTCGGCTGGTGAGAGTCCTCCGGCTACTGGGCGGTTCCCACGATGCCGATCGAGTTGAATTCACAGCCGTCCGGGTTCACCGAGCAGAGCGGCGCGTAGGTGTAACCGAAGTAGCTGGAGTTGAAGAAGTCGCCGTACCTCTGGGCCGGCGGTCCGTAGTGATTGGTGAGGTCGGTATCGGAGAGAAAGAACTCCTCGAAGCAGCCCCCGTCGTTGGCATTCGTGCACTGGGGCACAACCGACATCCAGTAATAGCCTCCCGGCAGGGTGACCGCCGGAATGGTCACCGATACCGTATACTCCGTGAAGCCGAAGGCGCTGCGGCCGGTCGGGGTAATGGTGGCCGGAGCCTTCCCGGAAGCCACTACCGTCCCGGGCGCACCGGGGCTCATGCCCATGGAAATCGACCAGGTGGCTTCCTTCGGATCGATGACCCCGCCGTTCGAGAGGTCGTTGGTAATGAGCCCGGTAACTTTCCAACGCTGTCCATTGGGAATCCGAAAGCGCGCGAAGGTGGTGGTGTCGGGTACCTCAGCGGTGTTCTCGTTGGCGAAGCCCTGCGCGTTGCGGGCGCTGGGATTGAGATCGCCCTCATAGAACAAGCACGGATTGCAATAGCTGGGCGGCGTCATGGGGTGTGGAACCAGTAGCGGCGCCACCCACTTGCCCGGTGAAGGCGCCTCCGAGACGCGGTCGGATACCGCTGGAACAGGTGTCTGCGCCCTGTCCTGGGCCACCGCCGGCGAGCAGACCAGCGCGCTGAGCGCCGTCAGCAGCGCTAACGAACAAAGTGCGTTCTTGAGCATGGATCCTCCTCGTGAGATTTCCCCCGAAGGGGCCGTGCGCTGAACCAGCTTGTCTCAGAGTTTAGTGGGCTGACGCCCGTCGGCGTGAAATGTTGGCATGATCCCCCCCCTCCGGAACAAGCGCCCGAAGCCTGACACAAGTCAAAGGCAAAATCAATGGTAACTAGCCTCGCGGCTGGATCTTGCTTGGCGCTTCCGAGCCTCGTTGGGAGTCTACGTCGAGGGTCGTCAATCTGACAAATGAGAGCGTCGCCTGCCGATGGCGCTCCACATCGGAGACAACGTGTTTGGTGTGGAAGCCGCCATCAATTTCTCTTTGTTTTCTTAGACCTAACGGCTTTGTTCTGTAATTTCGTCGGTTCTTCTGTTATTTTTGTCGATAACCTATTGTCATTGATATTACTGTATAGTATACGGACGCCAGCTCAACGGGCTCCCCGTCCGGGCCGCCCCTTACCCCTTCCCGAGCCTCCGGAGAAGGCCCGACTCTCGTCGAGCTCGCCGGCGGAGGAAAATCCACCGGCGTCGAGGTGATCCGCCGGCCCGCCCCAGCCTGATCGGGGAGCCTCCGCTGCTGCCTGCCGCAGCGCTTCCTGGCGCTGAGCCTCGCGCCGTTCGTTGAGTTGTTTCAGGAGCCGGTCGAACTGGCGGTCCAGGAAGGCTTCATAGCGGGTGAGCCGTCTGGAATCCGCCTCGGAGAGCGCGCTCTGCGCCTCCCGGCGGGTCTGAGCCAGCTCCTCGTCGGCCTTTTCGTGGAGTTCCAGCAGCTTCTCGAAGCAGGCGATCTCAGCGGCCAGAGATTCCAGGAACGCCGCCCGGGCGCCGGGCTCTTCGGAGGCTGCTTCCCCGGCGGCCCGCTCCTGGCGATTCTGGTGATAGGCCCCGAGCAAGGCCGTGCCCGCCAGGCCCGGGTTGGGGCCGTAGACGGTTTCCAGACGCTTCCCCGCTTCTTCGCCGCCAAAACCCTCCCGTTCCACCGCCTCCCGGGCCGCTCGCAGGCATTGCAGGATCAGGTTGAACTTCACGGAGGAGTCTGGCAGGGCTGCCAGGCCCAAGGCCGACGCCAAGCCGGCCTCGCCGATGGCCTCCGGCGACCGGCCGTCACCCGCCAGCTTCCTGCCGTAATCGAGCTCGAAACTCAGGGCCTGCCCGGCCAGGATGCCGGCCTCGGCCCGCAGCAGGCGCTGGCGGCGGAAGCGGTTCTCCGTCATCTGGTCGAGGATCATCTCTTCGTAGCGATCCTGGGGCTGGAATGAGAGCACGAGCTGCCGGCACAAGCTCTTCAGATCCTCTTCTTTCTCCCCGAGCTCCGGGATGAACGTCCGGTCCGCGATGATCCCGTGCTTCAAAGCGTTGAGGCGGACATTCATCTTGCCCACATCGGTCACCGGTCCGGTGGACTTCAGGGTGTTGGAGCGATTGGCCGCCACCATCGCCTCCGTGGTCTGCTTTCGGATAAGACTCATGCGCTTCCTCCCTTGTTGCTCCCCGTCCCCGATTGCCCGTAGGTTCGTGGGCCGTGCGGCCAGTATTGCATATATATTATGTACTTTAAGGTAAAACAGAACAAGTGTCAAGCGCCTCGTAGAGCCAGCTCTGGCAGGATGCCAGTGGACCCCCGCTTGCGCGGGGGTGACGGTACCCGAGAAGGTGCGTTCTTTGCCGCGGAGTCATTCCGGCGAAAGCGGGAATCCATTCTTGAGAGGAGGCTGACGATCGAAGATCTCCGACTCACGTTGGTTGATTGCAGGCGAAATCGACCGCTGCGCGGTGCGCCCTCCGGCCCGCATCCTGCCACTGCGATGTGTCGTGATTCGTAGGATAAACCGGCTGCCGTAGTCCGCCAGAAGCGCCGTGGACCCCCGCCCTTCGACGGGCTCAGGGCAAGCTTTGCGCGGGGGTGACGGTACCGAGAGGGCGCGCTTTTTACCGGAGAGTCATTCCCGCGCCTTGCTCCAGCTTCCGGATGGCCGACGATCCACTAGCAATCGTCGCGGCGCCTCGGTGCTTTCCCCTTACACGTCCAGGTGGAATTGTTGGCGGCCCAGCCAACCGCGGCGATCCCACGGCGGCTGGTAGCCGTCGCAACTGCCAATAATGTGACAAATCCTTGACCTCCTTTTTACCTCGGTGGGTCCGGCCGCGTGCGTCCAATGCCTTGTACGGGCTGTCTTGACGCTACGAAAGGTGAGACGGTTTCGGGCTCACGCAGTCGCGACCGACCACGCCAGGCCATTTGCCGACGCGAGTTGGTCCGAAACTCCTCAAGGGCAAGTCTCTGATCGACCTCGGCGTATGAGGGCGCCGGTGCAAAAGTCGCAGGCCTCGTGTGCACGGTGTGCGGCGACCCAAAGCCTGGCTTGCGAGGAAACCAATTTCATGAAAAAGGAGTGTTTAATCGTGACATCGAGAAAATTGCCGATGACTTGGAACACGCTGCGACTTGCCGCCATAACGCTGGCAGGGCTGGCGTTCAGCACTGCAGCTCAGGCGAGGCTCGCGCCGGACAGCGGCCCTCCGGATCGGGCCCGGAAGACAGCGGGCGCCAACCGGCTGGCAGCTTCGCTTTCGGCGGTCAATAGCCCCTCCTCCGTCTTGGGCAGCGATTCGTTCATCGCTCACCATGACTTCGTGTCGGCGGACGTCTCGGAGCGGTTCGCGCAGGGCGACTTGAACGGGGATGGCATCACGGACCTCGTGGTTGCGAACGGAAACCTGAATGGAACCAATGTCAGCGTTCTGATGGGGAATAGGGACGGCAGTTTTCAACCTGCTGTGTTCTTCAATACGGGTGGATTCGGACCCCTTGCCGTGGCCATGGCCGACTTCAATAACGACGGCAAACCAGACATCGCCGTCACGACCCTGAGCGGAGTTTCGGTATTGCTGGGCGACGGAAAAGGAAACTTTGGCGCACCGGCGAAATTTGCCGCCGGCTCCGGCCCGGCGGAGATCGTGGCGACCGATTTCAACGGGGACAAGAAACTCGATCTGGCTGTGGTAAATTCCGGTTCCAACAACGTTTCAATTCTGTTGGGAAATGGCCGGGGCGGCTTCATTCCCGGCGTGACCGTGGCGGTGGGTAGGTCGCCAGTGGGAATCGCCGCCGGCGACCTCAATGACGACGGCCACCAGGACCTGGCCGTGGCCGACTCGGGCCTTGGCGCCAGAGGCACACATCCGAATACCGTGGCAATCCTCTTGGGAACGGGCAACGGCAGTTTTCAGCCGGCGACGTTTATTTCGGTGGCCGCAGGTCCGCTGGGAGTCGCCGTGGCTGATATCAACAACGATTCCGAGCAGGACGTCGTCGTGACCAACTCCTCTACCAATCAGGTTTCCCTGTTGCTCGGCATGGGGAATGGCACGTTTCAGCCTCCTGCCGTCTTCACGGTGACTCCGGGCAGCACCCCCGAACCCGGAACGGGCTTCGGACCTGCCCAGGTCAGCGTTGACGATTTCAACGGCGACGGCAACAGGGACCTGGCGGTAGCCAACCCCCTCACTTCAACGGCTGCCGTCCTGCTAGGCAACGGCAGCGGAAGCTTCGCTAGGGCTCTGAACATCCAGGTGGGGAAGACTCCCTTTGCCATTCTCACGGGAGATTACAACCGCGACGGCAAGCGTGACTTCATCACTTCCAATGCCGACGCCGACACCATCTCGGTTGTTCTCGGCAAGGGCAATGGGACTTTCCAGGATGTACCGGCAGCCATCAAGACCAACGCCGGTCCATCCCAGATCGTAACGGCCGATTTCAACGGCGACGGAATCCTCGATTTGGCCACCTCCAACGCCGGAAATTCGCAAGACGGCAATACCGTCTCCGTTCTGCTGGGCCGCGGCAGCGGCCGGTTCGCGAGCCAAAAAGTGGCTACCGTCGGCTCTGATCCTCTGGGCTTGGCCGCGGGCGACTTCAACCAGGATGGACGCCCAGACCTCGTGGTGGCCAACTTTGGAGTCGTCCCCAACGACCACGGCAGCTTTTCGCTTCTGTTGGGTAATGGAGACGGGACGTTCCAACCGGCAGTGAGTTTCACGGCAGGAGATTTCCCCGACTCCATCGGGGTCGGCGATTTCAACGGCGACGGCAATCCGGACGTGGTCGTGGGCAACTTCGGCACCGGTAGTGGCACGCCCAGCGTCTCGCTGCTGTTGGGTGACGGCAAGGGCGGTTTCGGGAAACCCGTCACGATCGCGTCGCTTGGTTCTTTCGATTTCGTCTTGCAAGCCACGGCCGGAGACTTCAACGGCGACGGGAAAGCCGATGTTGCCTACGTGACGGAGTCGCGTGGCCTTTCCCTGCAGTTGGGCAATGGCAACGGTACCTTCCAGACCCCCAAGACCTTGACCCATCCCTTCAGCGTGTTTTCGTATGCGGCAGGCGACTTGAACCGCGACGGCGTCCCGGACTTCGCGGTCGAGGAGGGGGGCGTGATCGAGGTGCTGCTGGGAGACGGCAGAGGCAACTTCACGTCGGCCGGAGTGTTCTCGGACGGAGAGCCTTCGGGCTTCTCCTTCGTTCCTTCCGTAGTCCTTGGCGATTTCAACGGCGACGGCCTTCTCGATGCTGCCGCGACGGATGGCTTCAGCAACAACGTCTCCGTCCTGCTGGGAGACGGCAACGGAAACTTGGGGTCCGGGACCCTGTTTGCCGGCGGCAGCACGAAAGCGGCCGTGTCCGCGGATTTCAATGGTGATCTCCTGCCGGACATCGTCTTGGCGGCGACTGCGCCGACGGCCTCGCCTACGAGCCCGGGAGAGATCATTCTTCTCCTGAACAACACCCCGGCCGGCGGCGCGGCGCCTTCGTTCGAACCAGAGCCTTAGCGGGTAGGGGGCCGGCGGGAGCGCCCTCCGGCCTGCATCCTGCCTCTGCGATCTGTCGTGATTGGTAGGATAACCCGGCTGCCTTTGTCCGCCACAAGCACCGTGGACCCCCGCCCTTCGACGGGCTCAGGGCAAGCTTTGGGCGGGGGTGACCGTACCCGAAAAGGCGCGTTCTTTGCCGCGGAGTCATTCCCGCGAGAGCGGGAATCCCTTCTTGAGAGAGGGCCGGCGCAGATCGAAGATCTTGCGACTCAAGTTGGTTCATTGCAGGCGAAATCGCACCGCTCCCCTGTGCGCCATCCGGCCCGGCCCGATGAGGAGGTCGATGGAGAGTCTGTCAGAGGCGCGCCCCGAGAGGCCTCACTCATATCGCAGCGCGATCATGGGATCCACCTTGGTGGCGCGGCGGGCCGGCAGGTAGCTCGCCAGGATGGCGATGCCTGCCATGAGCAGCGGTACGGCGGCAAAGGTCACGACATCGGTGGGCCGCACCCCGAAGAGCATGCTCGACATCAGCCGGGTCAGGCCCAGGGCGGCGGCCAGCCCGGCGCCGACCCCGATCAGCGAGAGGCGCAGGCCCTCTCCCACCACCAGCTTCACCACGTCGATTCGTTCGGCGCCGAGCGCCATGCGGATGCCGATTTCGTGGATGCGCTGGGTAGCCATGTAAGAAATCACCCCGTAGATCCCGACCGCCGCCAGCACCAGCGCCAGACCGGCGAACACGCCGAGCAGCAGCATGGAGAATCGCCGGTCCGCGACGGATTCCGAGATGATCTGCTGCATGGTGCGAACGTTAAAGACCGGCTGATCGGCGCCGCTGGCGGAGACCTGGCGGCGGACGGCGCTGAGCAGGCTCAGCGGGTCGACGGTCGTCCGCACCATGACGGTCATGCCGCCCGCCACCAAGGGCATGATCTGATCCGGCAGCTGCATCAAGGGCATATAGATCTGATACTGGATCTTGGAGCGGGCATCGGTATCGAGCCCGAAGTGCTTGACGTGACCCACCACACCCACAATCTCGATGGGCTGATCGAGGCCTGGGCCAAATCCTTCCGGCACCGCGATCCGGATGCTTTGGCCGACCGGGTCCTGGCCCGGAAAGAGGCCCTTGGCCATTACCTCATCGATGACCATCACGGGGGCCGATCTTACGGTATCCGTATCGCTGATGAAGCGTCCGCGCAGCAAGGGAATGTCCATGGCGCGAAGATAGCCGGGGCTGACGTCGTAGTTGAGCGCCCAGAGCATTCCACTTTGAGAGCTGGGACGGGGACGACCGGAGACCCAAAACGGCAGCTCGTCGTCGCTGCCGGTCAGCGGAACGAGGTCCGCCGTCCCCGCCGCCTCCACCCCGGGCAGCTCCTGAATGTTCTCGGCAAGTTGCCGGTAGGTGGCGCGGATGCGGTCGGGGGTGGCGCGGTTGGCGGGACTCAGTCCGACCGCAAAGGTGAGCAGGTGGCGCGGGCTGAATCCCGGACTCACGTGGCTGAGCCGCCACATGGTCTTCAGCATCAAGCCGGCGCCGATCAACAGCACCAGGGAGGCCGCCACTTCACCCACCACCAAGGCGGAGCGGAGCCGGCTCTGGCCGCCGGTCGAGCCCCGGCTGCCCTCCTGCAGGGTGGTATGAAGGTCGAGGCGCGAAATCTGCAAGGCGGGCGCCAGACCAAAGATCACGCCCGTGGCCACGGAAATCGCCAGGGTGAAGGCGAGCACCCAGCCGTCCACGCCGATCTCCTCCATGCGCGGCAAACCGCCGGGAGTGGCCGCGACGACGGCCTGCGTTCCCCAGCGCGCAATGATTAATCCCAGCCCGCCACCGCCGAGAGCCAGCAGCACGCTTTCGGTGAGCAACTGCCGGATCATGCGGCCCTGGCTCGCTCCGATGGCGGCGCGAATAGCCATCTCGCGGCGGCGCGCCGTGGAGCGGGCCAGCAGCAGATTGGCCACGTTGGCGCAGGCGATCAGGAGCACAAAACCGACCGCGCCCAGCAGCACCAGCAGGGCGGGCCGCACGTCCCCGACGATCTCCTGCGCGAGCGGCCGCATGGCGACGCTGTGATTGGCATTCGACTTGGGATAGGCCTGGGCGAGGTGGGCAGCCACGCCGTTCATCTCCGCCCGCGCCTGCTCCAGGGTCACCCCGGGCGCCAGGCGTCCCACCACGCGCAGGCCGGGATGAGCCTCGCGCGAGTGCGCCAGCACGTCGTCCCACTGGCCGAGCAGGGTGTAGACGTCGGCGGTGCCGAGAAAGCGAAAGTCAGCCGGGACAACTCCGATCACCGTGTAGGCCTGGCCGCTCAGGGTGATGGACTGGCCGATGACGTCGGCACGGGATCCAAAACGGCGCTTCCACAGGCCCCCACTGATCATCGCCACCCGGTTCGCGCCGATGTGATCCTCCTGAGGCTCGAAATTGCGGCCGATCAGCGGTGTGATCCCGAGGGTCGAGAAGAATCCGGCCGAAAGCATCTTTCCGTCGAGATGCTCCGGCGTTCCGCCGCCCGTCAGGTCATACCTCTCCCAACGGTGCCCACCCAGACTCTCAAAGGAGCGGCTCGCGCGCTGCCAATCCAAGAAATTCGGGTAGGAGACGGACATCGTGTCAAACTCGGGCGTTTTCTCCGCCAGGAGCACCAGGCGGCCAGGGTCGCGGTAGGGCAGCGGCCGCAGGAGGACTCCGTTAATCACGCTGAAGATGGCGGTGTTGGCGCCGATGCCGAGCGCCAGGGTCAGTACGGCCACGATCGTGAAGCCGGCGTGCCCCGCCAGCATGCGAAGGCCGTAGCGAAAGTCTTGCAGAAGGGTTTGCATGGGATGCGTCCTCCGGTGCGTGGCAGCCTTTGCTCAGCCAAAGACTCTCCGGTCATAGAAACGCAACCGCGCCGCCGTAAGTTCCATCATTAGCTCCAAGTCGGGAGCCGGTCGCCGCTTCTGATAACAGTTAGGGCATTGATCGGCGACCGCCGCTGGGAACCTCAGGCCGCGCGCCTTCCGGGAAATGAGCAACGGCGTCATTTCGCCCGTACCCGGCGCTTCTTGACCGCGGTCTGGCGCAGCAGCGGCGCCGACTTCGCGTCCAAATAGTCGAACAGGCGAGGTGTCAGTAGCCGGTTGCCCTTCAGCGGCACTAGCCCGCCGGCCGCATCGCCGGAACGGCGAGCGGTGATCATCGGATAGAGATAATGAGCATTGAGCAGATGCCCCCAGGCGGCGTGGCGCTCGTAGCGGTCGCCGTCGATGCGGACGCTGCCGCGGCCGGTGGCATTTCCCAGCACGCCCAGCCGCGCCACCAGGTCCTTCTCGTTGCCGTAACTCTCGATCCACGGCGCCGGAATTCCCTTCCCGCCAGGAGCCTGCAGCATTTCGCTCGCGCAGTTGGCGAAGCAATACATTTCGAGCTTTCGCACCTCCTCTAGCGTGACCGTCTCCGGCTGCCGCCGGCCGTGTCCGGGCCATTCGAAGCTGGCGGGCTCGGTGGGCTGCGTGTCCTCGCCGGCCTGGCGAGCGCGCTGGGTTCTGTCGAAGTTCCACCGCTTGGCCAGCTTGCGTGCGACGGCGCGCTCCGGCGCCAGCACTGCTGGCGCAGCCCGGCGCGCCCAGGCGGGAGGATGCAGTTCTTCAAGCAGCGCCAGGATCACGGCCGAGAGGATCGTGCCCTGAGAGTGTGACAACAGGATGACCCGCTCGCACGCCTCGCTCTTGAGCGCGGCGTAAACCGGGGGAAAGGCTACGGCCGCCGACTCGGTCACCCGGTCCCACTCCTTGCCCACGGCGCAGGCCGCGAGATCGGGTATAAAGCCGCGAGTGAAGTTATGCAGCACCGTCAGCGGACGTCCAAAAAGCTCGTGCAGATACCGGGCGTTGAGGACCACGACGTTGTGGTCGGTGCAGATGCCATTGATGAAAAACCACCTTTCCTGCGGGGTGGGGTTCGACACTTCGGCCCCGGCCGGGTAGCGGAAGACGACCGACGGTCTGAATAGCAGATCGGAGAAAGGGAGGGTCAATCCCGGAGGTTTCCACGGCATGGCAGGAATAAGAATATGGGCGAGCGCCGGCAAAGCGTGGGCCCACTCCCGCAAGGCGGCCAACTGCAGCTCCGTCGGAGGACACGTATCGGTGCTCCAAGATTCAGGATCGCCGAGGACGGATTGGATGTAATTTGGCGGGTAAATCCGGAGAGCGTGGCCGACGTTGAACGCAAGATCGATCGTCTGGGTGAACATCATTCCTCCTTATCTTCATCTTCGAAACCTCGATCCGGTGTCGTTTCATTCGCACCGGAGCGCGTGGGCCGGATCGACCCGGGCTGCCCGGCGAGCGGGAAACCAGGCCGCGACGATGGCTGGCATGAGCAGCACGAGTAACGCGGCGCCGTAAATCGCGGGGCTCCAGGCCGTCACGCCGTAAAGCAGTCCGGCAGCCATCCTTGCCAACAGCAGCGAGGCGCCCACCCCGATGCCGAGCCCCGCCAGAGCCAGCGTCAGGGTTCGCCGCAATTCCAGCCTGAGCAGGTCGGCGCCCTCAGCGCCCAGGGCGAGGCGGATCCCGAACTCGCGCACGCGCTGCATCACGGACAGCGAAGCCATGCTGAAGAGCCCCAGCGTGGCGAGAAACAGGGCGGTGGCCGCGAACCCTGATAAGAGACCGGTCTCGAACCGCCTGTCCAGGCTGACCGATTCCAGCAGCCGCTCCATGATCTGCGGGTGGCTCACCGGCTGCTCCGGATCGATCTGCCAGACCGCCTGCTGGGCCAGCGGCAGGATGGCCGCAGGATCGATACGCGTCCGGAGGATAAACTGGTCGCTCCACCAGGGATTGGCTGACAGCGGCAGGTAGAACTGCATCCGGGGCTCGCGCTCCAGCGACCCGTTATGAACGTCACCCACGATTCCGACCACCGTCACCGGCGGGTTGTCGCCGTCCCGGAACTGTTTTCCCACTGCGTCTTCGCCTGGCCACAAGCGCGAGGCCATTTTGTGGTTGATGACCGCGAATCCGGCCGGCTCGTCGTCGCGGAACGCGCGGCCCGCCAGTAAAGGGATGCGCATGGTGCTGAAGTAACTGGCGTCCACCGCGCGGTATTCCGCACCCTCCGCGGCCGCAACGTCCGCGGATTCTCTTCCCACGGGCCACGTGCTATGGATCTCGCTCTCTCCCGTAAGCGGAAGGTGATTGACCACGGCGGCGGACTCCACCCCGGGTATGGCGCGGAACGCCTCGAGCACCTTGTGAAGGCGCGCCACGCGCTGCTCCGGGTTCTGATCGGATTTCGGATTCAACGACACCGAAAGGCAGAGCAGATTGTGGGGATCGAAGCCGGGATCGACGCGCATGACGTTCGCGAAGCTTCGAATCAACAGCCCGGCCCCGACCAGCAGTACCACCGAAACACCCACTTGCACCACCATCAGGCTGGACTTCAGACGGTTGGTGCGGCGGTCGCCGGTTGAGCTGCGGCTCTCGCTCCGCAGCACGGAATCGATCGCGGCGTTGCGCAAGACCACCAGCGGCAAGGCGCCAAACATGACCGCGATGGCCAGCGAAAGGATGAACAGGAGCGCCATCACCCGCGCGTCGACGCTCAGTTCGTAGAGACGCGGCAGGCGCGCCGCCCCGACCGCACGGATGACCGAGACGCCCCACGCAGCTATCACCAGACCGATGATCGCGGCCCCGGCCACCAAGATGATCTGCTCGGCGAAGCTCTGCCGGAAGAGCTGCCAGCGCGTGGCCCCCAGCGCCTCTCGCACCACAAACTCCCTCAGCCGGCCGGCATTCCGCGTGAGCAGCAGGTTGCCCAAGTTGAACAGGACCAGCACCAGGAGCAGTCCCACCGCGGCCAGCAGCATCCACAGCGAGTCTCGGATCCCCCAGGACATGGTGGTGCGCAGCGGCATGACGTACACAGAGAGCGTCGTGATGGCTTGTTCAATCATGGCGCGGTAGGCCGGCTTTTGGATCTCCATCTGGCGAAAGGCCTGGACCGCGCCGGGGCGGCACTGTTCGGCGGCGCGCTGAAGGGTCACGTCGTCCTTGAGCCGGCCCAGAACGAGATAGTTCAATTTGTCCTCCTCCAGCTCCTTTTCCGTGATGGTCATGGGAATCCAAAACTCGGTCTGCTCGGGCACCCAGAACATGATCGTTCGCACATCGGCCAGGCGGGGAAAATCGAAGCGAGGCGGCATCACCCCGATCACCGTCAGGGGCCCTTCGGCAGTACGGACGGGTTTCCCGACCACGCTCCTATCGCCGCCGAAAGAACTCATCCAGAGTTGGTGGCTGAGAACGATCACATTGTCGTGGCCCGGCGTGGCATCTTCAGCCTCGAAACCCCGGCCCAGGAAAGGCTGCAATCCAAACACCCGAAAGAAATCGGGCGTCACACTGACGCCGAAGAGGCGCTCGGAGCGTCCCGTCCCCAGCAGGGTGTATTCCGCGGTCCCCATGAGGGCCGCATGCTCAAACAGGCCCGACTGCTGCCAGTTGTGGAACTCGCCGACGCTCACGACGGTGGGGCCGGAGGTGAGCGCGGGGAGGTTTTGGGACACCGTCACGATCCGCTCCGAGCGCGGGAAGTTCAGGGGCCGGAGGAGCACCGTTTCCACCACGGCGAAGATCGTGCTTACGGCTGCCAGCCCTAACGCCAGGGTGACCACAACGGTGACCGCGAATCCGCGAGAGGCGAGCAGGCTCCGAGAGGCGTGCCGAATGTCGGTTAGGGTGTCCATCGTACGCTACCTCCCGCCGGGAACGCGGTCACGCAGAAAGGCAAGCGTGCGACCCGAACTTGAGCACATCTGCGAACCACCACGAGTTGCCTCTTTAGCAAGCTATACCCTTCTGCGCCCAGGGTTCACCGGACTAGCCGCCAAGTCTGTGACGGCAAGCACGTTCCACGCTATGGCAGGATCAGCCTTCGGAGCGTGATTTCGCCTGAGTCTTCCAGGGCTGGGCAGCCGTTGCGAGTGCGCGATGGTTGGGGTACATTGCTTTGCCGTCCGTTAGCCGAACGGCGGGCAACCGATTTCTGTTCGCGAGGAGATTTATGAGACGACCGAGGAGGGAGTTCGCTGTCTTTCCGGCCTTGCTGTTATTTCTGTGGATCGCTGCTCAGATACCCGCGCACTTGAATCTGGCAAGGACTGCGGCAGCTTCATCGGCTGCCCCCGCGGCGAGCCCCGCCGTGCCACCTGCGAATGTCGGACTCTCAGCCGAGCGTCTGGATCGGATCGGCGCGGCCATCCAGAGCAGCATCGACGGCCGCCGGATCGCCGGCGCGGTCAGCCTGGTGGCCCGCCACGGCCAGATCGCTTACTTCAAAGCCTTCGGCATGGCAGACCGCGAGGCTAAGAAACCCATGCAAGCCGATAGCATCTTTCGCATCTGCTCGATGAGCAAGCCGATCACCACCGCCGCCGTGATGATCCTCTATGAAGAAGGCCGTTTCACTCTGAACGAGCCCGTCTCGGATTTCATCCCCGAATTCAAGAACATGAAGGTTCTGGACCCGCCCTTTCCCCAGGACAAGACGTCTCCTCCCGGGGCCCTGGTGGACGCCAAGCGTCCCATCACCATCTTCCAGTTGCTCACCCACACCTCCGGGCTCACTTATCCCTGGAACCCGCGGCTCGGCAAGGCATACCGCGAGGCGGGGATCGGAACCGGGCTGCTGCAGCAGGAAGGATCGACCGGGGACTCGATCAAGAAGCTGGCGTCGCTTCCCCTGCTGTTTCAGCCCGGCGACGCCTGGGAATACAGCCTGTCCGATGACGTCCTCGGCTATCTGGTTGAAAGGGTATCGGGAATGCCCTTCGACCACTTCCTGGAAGAGCGGATCTTCAAGCCGCTGGGCATGAAAGATACGTATTTCTTCCTGCCCGAAGACAAGGTATCGAGACTGGCCGCCGCCTACACCTATTATCCGGACAAAGGCCTACAGCTCTTTCCGAGCGGGAAGGTAATTACCGAGGGTGACTTCGCCTATAGCTCGGATTATCCCTACCGGGGACCACGAAGCTATTTCTCTGGCGGAGGCGGCATGTGCTCCACCGCCGAGGACTACTATCGCTTCTGCCAGATGATGCTGAACGGCGGCCAGCTGGGCGGCACTCGTCTCTTGAGCCGGAAGTCGGTGGAATTGATGAGCATGAATCACACCCAGAGCAAGACCGACGACTTTGGTTATGGCCTTGGCTTCGGCATCACCAGCGAGCCGCGCTTTCTGACCGAACTGGGCTCCGTGGCTTCGTATTACTGGGGCGGGTTCTATTACACCAGCTTCATGATCGATCCCAAGGAGGACCTGATCGCGGTCTTCATGGGGCAGCTCCATCCTACGGGAGACCTGGACCTCGACACCAAAGCTATCCGGCTGGCCTACCAGGCGATCAATGATTGACGGAGCCGCACGTTTCGGCGGACTCATCCTGAGGACCGCGGCCAGCCGCCCAACGGCCATCGAGTCTCCCCCTCGATGGCCAGCAGGCGATTGTACTTCGCGAGCCGCTCCGACTGGGTGATGGAGCCGTTCTTGAACTGGTCGGCGCCCCAACCCACGGCGAGGTCCGCAGCCCAGTCATCCTCGGTTTCTCCGCTGCGCACGCTGAGGACAACCGTCCATCCCGCGGCCTTCGCTATCCCGCGGGCCCGGACGCCCTCGGTCAGCGTGCCGACCTGATTCACCTTCAGCAGCAGCGCGTTGCAGGCGTCCGCCTCGACGGCTCGTTGGATGCGCTGCGGGTTTGTGCACAGCAGATCGTCGCCGACGACCAGGGCCCTGTGCCCGATGGCCCGGCGCAGTTCGGGCCAGTGATCCCAATCCTCCTCGGCAAGGCCGTCTTCAACGCTGACGATAGGGTACTGTTCGACCCACCCGGCGAGCCGTTCGATCATGGCCGGGCTCTCGAGCGGCCGCTCGCCGAGCTCATAGCGGCCGTTGCGGTAGAAGTGGCTCGACGCCACGTCCACTCCCAGCGAGATCTCCCTTCCCGGGGTGAATCCGGCGGCTTCAATCGATTCCACCGCCAGCGCCAGCATCTCCTCCGCTGTCCGGCAGGGAGGCGCCAGCCCACCCTCGTCGGCCGTAAGCAGCCGCATCCCGTAGCGGCGCAAGATCAATTCGGCCGCGGTCTGGTAGACCTCGTAGGCTGCGGCCAGGGTAGCGTCGATGGTCGCGGCAGTCAGAGGGATGATCAAGACGTCCTGAATCGGCACCTGTTCGCCCGCGTGTTTGCCGCCGCTGAAGAGGTTGATAGTCAGGCGGGGCAGGAAATCCGGCTCCTGCGCTAGCAGCCCGGCGAAGTAGCGGTAGAGAGGTATTCGCCGCCCCAGAGCCTGGGCGCGAGCGAACGCTACGGACACGGCCAGGATGGCATTGGCGCCCAGACGTGATTTGTCGGCCGTGCCGTCGAGCGCGATCATGGCCTCGTCGATCTGCGCCTGGGTGCTCTGGGCGGCGCCGAACTCGACGCCGGCCAGGGCTGCGTTCAGGTCGCGGTTAACGGATTGGACAGCCCGGCGGCAGCCCAGACCCCGGTAGCGCGCCGGGTCGCCGTCCCGCAGCTCCCGCGCTTCGGCCCGGCCCGTGGAAGCGCCGCTCGGCACGGAAGCTGAAGCCGAGACGCCTCCATCAAGCACACAGGTGGCGCTGACCGTAGGCCGGCCGCGGCTATCCAGGATCTCGCGGGCGCTCAGGCGCTCAATCTTCGGCATCAGGACTCCAACCGGGCCAGGAACTCCGAAACGAGCCCGGCCACGCTCGCGGGCGGGGCGGACATCATGGAGATCACCGCGGCTCGCTGCCGGGCGCGCTCTTCGGCGCTCAAGTATTCGAGCGGCGAGCGGCCCGCCACCCGCGCCAGAAGGCATCCGAGCGTGTGCCGCACGGCTCGCGGCTCCAGCTCCTGCACCCAACCACTCTCACTCGCGGTTCCTTCTTCGACCTTTCCGAGCGTCGCATAGTACGTCCGCCAATAGAACTCGGCTGCTTCGGCAAAGTCGCGCCGTCTCGGCGGCAAGTGATGCGCCTTGCTGCACAAGTGGGCCAGCGAGAATCCAAGGTCAAAAGCGGGATCGCCAAAGTGGGCCACCTCGTAGTCGAGCAGGCACAGACGGCCGTCGCGCACCAGGATGTTCTTGGGACTGTAGTCGCCGTGGACCAGCGTGATCCGGCGGGAACGCGTGTCCGCCACCAGCCGGCTAAGGAAGTCTGCCGCCTGAGGCGCCTGATGGGCCGAGTAAAGATAATAAGGCTCAAGCCGCAGCGACTCAAAGAAGGATGTGTCCGCGAAGACCTGGCGCAGCTCCGACGTTGCGGCGGCCCTGCGATGGACGGCGCCGAGCAGCGTCCCGAACTGCTCCACATGGTCGAGATTCACCTCACCGGCAAGCAGCATGGTCTTCCAGTTCTGATGGGGAAGCGGCACGGCTTCCATGCCGATCAGATGGTGCTCGCGGTCGTCAAACACGAGCCGGGGCACGCTGCCCGGCGGGGCCAGCCGGGCGTACCACTCCAGCGCCAGGGCCTCCCGATGCGCCCGTTCCGGGTCGCTGAACCAGTCGACCGCCACCCGCAGCTTGGGCAAGGCTTGCTTGAGCACCCAAGCCCGGCCGTCAGGAAAGCGCACCAGGACCGTCCGGTTGGAGACGCCGCCGGCGAGGTTGTGAAAGGAGGGTGTTTGAGCGTCAGCGCTCAGGCCGCGCCGGCCAAGGTAGTCAGCGAGCGCGCTGAAGTCTTCGATGTCGAGTGGCATCGTCAGGGCGCCCTCAGCCGGCAAGGTCGTAGTACATGCGGTAGGACGTGCCATGAGGCACCCGGTAGAAGGGTACGAAGGTCGCGGTCGACCGCTGCTCGGATCGAAACTCCAGCGGCCCGCCCGCCGGCGTGATCCACTTCGAAGGGTCAGGCCGGCTCGGAGAGTCGATGGTCTCGCGCTCCTGCACGAGCACCACCGGCCCGTAGACCGCCGCCACCCGGTTCGGATGCTGGGCGTCGACCGGCTTGAGCGCCAGCTCCATGGGCATCCGGATCGTCACCCGGTCTCCCGCTTTCCAGGTGCGATCAATCGACGCCCAGGTGCCGGGCTGAGCGGCAAGCTTCCATTCTGAGTCGTTCACTTTGACGCCGACCCCACGGGACCATCCCGGAACCCTGAGCTTCAGGGTGAAAGCGACCGCCTTGCTGGGCGTGATCGTCAGCGTCGTGGTGTCCGACTCCGGGAAGCTGGTCATCTGCTCCACCCGGATCTCCTCATCTTCCTTGTTCCAGGCGACTGCCGAAGGGACAAACAGATTAACGCAGAGGCTGGCGGCGTCCCGGAAGTAGATGATGTTGGGATAGTCAGCCATGTCCTGGATGTACGTGCCCGAGCAGCAGGGCCAGGCGGACTCGTAGTAGATCTTGTGGCAACCGCCGAGCATATAGTCGGAGTAATAGAAGGTCCGCCCGTAGCCGTGCATCGGCAGCGCGGCGCCCACCCCGTCGTAAACCATCTGTTCGATCCAGTCTCCGTAGCGCGCCTCGCCGGTGAATCCGATCAGGTAGCGCGACAGTTTGAAGATGGACCAGGAGCCGCACGGAGTCTCGAAGGTGTCGAGGCTCTCCTCGAGAGATCTGCCCAGCGAACCGTCGGGCCTGACCAGCGATTCGTTCGGCCCATAGCCGCCGGTCGCGTAACACTGGGTGCGCTGGAAATAGTCGTAGGCGCGAACGCAGGTCGTGAGGTATTGCGATTCGCCCGTGACGGCGTACGTCATGGCGGCGCTGCTCAAGGTGTTGACGTGGCTGTAGGCGTGAAGCCCGTGGATGTCCGGATCGGAGCTTTGGTTGAACTTGTCCCAATAGGCCGGGTAGCGCCAGACGTCTCCAAAGTGTTTGTACTTGACGTTGCCGGTGAGCTGATAAGCCCGGTAAAGGTTCTCCGGCAGGGTATACCACTCGTTGCCGCATGGCAGCGCATCAGGATGCTCCGGGCTGGCCGGAGTGCGGGTGCGGTCGAAGATCGCCGCCGCCCGGTCGACCATGGTCTCCAGGACGGGCAAGGCGTCCTTCTGCCCCCCGTAGAGGCACATGTCCACCAGGCCGCAGACCGTCTTGTCGAAGATATAGTGACTGTGCTCGATGCCCAGATTGCGGCGCGAGGAGAAGTATTCCCCGTCCATGGCGGCGGTCCTGGCCCACTCGCGCATCAGGTACGTGGCCTTTTCCAGCAGCGCTGTGTCACCCGTGGCCTTGTACGTCCGCGACATGCCGCTGAGCCATTGCCCGAGCACCTCGGACGAGTCCCGCTGGCACCAGCCGCCCATGGTGTGGCCGGGGGCGGGGAGTCCCACCCTCGTGCGAAAGCCGCACAAAATGTCGTCGTTGGGGACCTGATAGTAGTAGTCGCGCGCGGCCTCGTACTGCTTCTTCAGTGGACCGTCGAGCAGCCGGACGCCGCTGTAATCGAAGGGCTCCAGGAGCGCCTTCCCAGCCGGCGCTTCGGTGGTCGTATCGGGCTGCGGCACCCCCCGTCTGCCGTGCACGAGGGCTGGAGCGAGGGATGCGCCCAATATCCCTTTCATGAAGCTGCGCCGGCTACTGACGTTGTCCACCCGCTATGCCTCCAACCCACGTATGGCGAACTGTCCGGCGACGGTTTTGGGTAAGGAATGTCGCCTTTCGGACCCAAGCTCAAGACTTGGCGAAACTCGAGTATACCTCTGCGAGCAGTACGCCATCCTCGGAAGGAGAAAACCGCCCTTTGACAACATCAAGCCGCCGGAACCGAGCCCACGGAAGGTGTAACCCCGGACTCCCTGCCCCTGGCGGCCAGACAAATCTGTAACCCCTTGGTTCTTGTTATATATTCCGACTTTGACCGGCCCGGTTCCTCCCCCGTGTGCTGGATAGGTTACAGGCGCCTTGGGGCCGCCGACGTAGGAAAACGGGCCGTTGCCAGGGAGACATTTCTTTAACCGCTTTATTATCCTGAACATTCCGGCTTTGACTGACCCCCACCGTCCCTGGTCCGGCGGGCGTTCCGGCGCTGGGGTGTGACGTCGGGAGCCGCGCCGACAGGGGTTACAGGCGGATCGGCTCTCAAATCCGGTCTTCTCGGCCTCCAGGTCCTGCCGAGGGAGCATCGCACCACGAGCTGCACGTGCAGGCCACGGCGCCCGTCCCACTCGCTGGGCGGGAGGGGCGTCACGCCCGCCCGGCTACGGGCCTGACGCAGGCCCAGGGCCACCGACACCCGCCATTCCCGGCGCCCGGGAGCCCTTGAACAGACCCATTGCATTTTGAAAGGCGACACCGGGAGCCGCCACCGCCTTGCCTCCCTCCTCCTGAAGGCGGGGTCGCGCACCCCGCGCTCGAGGAGGCGCTTCGTTTGCCAGATCAGGGCCGCAAACTTCTCCAGCCAGAAGAGTTCGTGGGGCTCGGCGGCCATGGCGTAATAAAGAGAGGCATAAATCTGAGCGAGCTCCAGTTGCTCAGGCAGGGTGAGCCGGCTGGTTGCCACCGGGCGGCCCGGCATCGCGAGGCGGCTGAGTCTCACCGCTTGCTTGCCGCGAGCGGTGCGGGGTCCGGTAGACTTCTGGGCGTTGCGGCGATTGGCTTGGAGTAGAGCCGGGGTGAGGCGGGGAGAGCGGCGCAAAGGCATGGAGACACCCTTCTGGCCCAGCGCCTCCGGTCTGAACCATTAAGTAGCTGACTGATCAGTATAGACAATGGGCACAAGTGCTGTCAAGGATTGAGCGTCAAATAGTTCAGCTGAGTCTCGTCCCTGCCTGACGCCACATGGCCGCCAGCACATCGCGCCTGGCTCCAACTCGCGCGCACAACGCGTAGCGCAGGGCCCGTCTTTTGGCCCCTTCGTTTGCCTCAGGGCAAGCTCCGCGGATTTTCCATTTCGGTCAGTTCGGGTCTCGGCCCGAAGGAACCTCGAAAAGCTTCCGCAGCGTCGCCGACTTGGAGGCGACTAATCCAAGTACGTGAAAGTCCACAACGCTAATCCCAAGCCCTTCGTTTGGACCGCCACGGCTGATAGTATTCTGGCCAAAATCGAGAGGGCCACTAAAGCCTACAACATTGTCCAGAAGCATTAGTTGCATATGACTAGGGTGAGTGTCCTTAACTGCGAACCGCACCTCTTTGATGTGCGCCAGCCCGGCCCACCCGGCCGGGTATTCCTCACATTATGTCGATCAACGTGAAATATATAGCATTGGCCATTGAAGTTTTACGCCTCGATTGTCGCAGATAGAAATAGGAGCAAGTTGGCGATGGCTCCCAAGGGCGTGGAAGGCTAGGAAGCAACTTCCTGGCTGGGCGGGCCGTGAAGGCCCTCGCCTTGAACCTTTTGTTTGAAGCAAGAAAGGGGGTAATCATGAACAACTGGCGACAATTCATTTCCGTGGGGCTGGTTGTGGCTTTGCTTCATCTGTCCCTAGCCGATGTTGCGTGGTCAGCAGGGAAGGCTGCCCCGCCCGGCCCAACTGCGGTGAAGCAGCAGGTGGATCTGTTCGGGGTGGGCGCGAACGTCAAACTGAAGCTGGCGGACGGCAAGAAGCTGAAAGGCTCCATTCAGGGGATCGAAGACGGGGCCTTCGTGCTGGCGTCGAAGCAGGAGGCTTCGCCGACGACGCGGGTTGCCTACGACCAAGTGGCCGAACTGAAGCTGGCCAAGGTAACGTACAAAACCTCCGGCAAGCCAGACGCGGCGGAGACCAGGCGAGTGATTGCCGGCCTCGGCGTCGGTCGGCACATTGTGGTAAAGACGACCGATGGGGCAGAGTACCATGGCAAGGTCGTGGCCATGGGGGCTGACCATTTCACCATCTTGCCCGACCACCAGAGAGCGCCAATCCAGATCGCCTACAGCGACGCGTTGCTGCTGAGCCCAAACCCCACGAAGGGCACGTGGATAGCCATCGGAGTACTCGCTGGTATTGGGATCGCGGTTCTGGCGGTGCTCCTGACAATTTCTAGCAACGAGTGATTTGGGCGCTGCGCCGAGGTGATAATGGCAGGGTCTCCGAGCCGTTAGTCCCCTGCGGCTCCCTCTCTGCACTGGGAGCCGCGTAGTCCGTCACACCTTTAACCCCGCGCCTAGGCAGGGGTAGCGCATCTTTGAAACAGCCATGCCCTGTCAAGCAATGTTTGTGACTCCGCCGCGTTATTTTGCGGTTTTGGCGCGTCGGACCCCTCTTTTGTCCGGAGCGAAGTCATAGCGGTTGGACCAAGGCCATTCCCGTTCAGCAATCCCCTGCGCACTGGATTCAAACGCATCAATCCAGCCGCGTCAGGCGACAAGAAGCCCACGGCACAAAGGCCGTGCCGTGGCCACCTTGTTTTCGTAACGGGTGCGGCTTCCTCCAAGTCGAAGGCAGCAAGAGAGCGAATCAAGGTAGAATCCGCTGTACGCTGTTACATTGATGGCTTCGCCAGCTCTAATGCGAAGTGCTCGATTGGAGCGAGCTTCATGCGGATCATGATTGCATGTTTGGCGTCTCTTGCTCTTGCCGCGGCCGCAACCCTGGTGGGGCACGCAACTGGCAATGGAAGCGTCAGGCTCTATGTCACTAACAGTCTAAGCGACGACATCACGGTCATCGACCTCGGGACGCTCAGCGTGGCCGGCGACATCAAGGTAGGGCGGCAGGTTCACGGGATCGCCGCCCCGGCGGACGGTCGGCGGCTGTTCGTGACCATCGAATCGGAGCGCAACCTCAAGGTGATCGACACCGAAACCGGCAAGGTCACTGACACCATCCCGCTGACTGGCCGGCCCAACCAGTGCGCTTCGACTCCCGACGGCCGCTTCGTGGGCGTGCCCATCCGCGACGGCAACAGCGTGGACATCGTGGATACGGCCGAGCACAAGGTCGTGAAGGTGCTGCCCGTCAAAATGCCGCACAACTGCTTCAACGCCGGCAGCAACGACAACATCTTTGTCTCCTCGATGGGCGGCCACGAGATCGATCTCATCGATCTGAAGCGGATGGAATACGCCGCCCGGATTCCGGTTGACGGCGTGCCGCGCCCCTACGCCGTTTCCGCGGATGAGCAGTGGCTCTACGTCGCCTTGAGTGATCTTCACGGCTTCGATATCGTCAACATTCCGAGCCGGCAGAAGACTGCACGGGTGGACCTTCCTCCCGCGCCTCCCCTCAACTGCGCGCTGGAGCCCCATACGCCCACCCACGGCCTGGCGCTCTCCCCCGACGGCAAGGAACTCTGGGTCACGAGCCTGGCCGACAGCGGCATCTATGTTTATGACGTGGCGTCGAAGGAGATCTCAAAGGAAATTCCGACCGGGAAATGCCCGAATTGGGTGACCTTCTCTCCCGACCGCAAATACTGCTGCGTCAGCAACAGCGACAGCGACGACTGCTCAATTATCGATACCGCGACCCGGCGCGAGGTCGCGCGCCTCAAGGTGGGTCAAGGGCCGAAGCGTCTGCTGGCCGTATGGGTGCCCGGGAGCTGAAAAGCTTCCCCTTCAACTTTCCCTCACCGCCCGCAGGAAGCCTCCTTTAGGGGTCACTTTTCGGCCTGCGGCGCCGTCTAATACCGCAACCTCGACTCGGTTTGCGGCACTCGGGCCGGGGCAACAATCCGCGGAGGCAGTCATGCCAGCCATCACCCTCAACATCAATGGCAAGGATTACCGGGCCGACCTGGACCCCGCCACGCCCCTGCTCTGGGCACTGCGCGACCGCTTTAATCTCACCGGCACCAAGTACGGCTGCGGCCTGGGGCTGTGCGGGGCTTGCACTGTCCACTTGAACGGAGAGGCGGTGCGATCCTGTCAGACAGCAGTGGGTTCGGTGGGCGCCGGGAAGATCACCACCATCGAGGGTCTGTCACCCGACCGCAGCCATCCTGTCCAGCGCGCCTGGATCGCCGAACAGGTGCCGCAGTGCGGCTATTGCCAGTCGGGCCAGATCATGCAAGCGGCCGCCTTGCTGGGCAAGGTTCACCACCCGTCAAGCGAGGAAGTCGAACAGGCGATGTCGGGCAACATCTGCCGTTGCGGGACCTATCAGCGGATCCGGCGCGGAATCCTGCGCGCCGCCGAGGAGGGCGCATGACCACAGCGAATCTTGAGAAGCTCAGCACAGAGACCAGGGCCGGATCCTCTGTGCGCTCTGTGTCCTCAGTGGTGGATCGGCCCGAAACCGCTCCCACCGCCGAGATCGACGTCAATCGCCGCCAGTTCCTCAAGACCAGCGCCTCCGGCAGCGCGGGTCTGGTTTTAGGTTTCTATCTTCCCCCGCGCCGATCGCACACTCGAGCCGCACTAGCTGAGACCCCACAAGTCTTGAAGCCCAACGCCTGGATTCGCATCACCCCGGACAATCAGATCACGCTGCTGGTAGAGAAGCCGGAGATGGGGCAGGGGCCGCGAACTGCGGTCCCGATGATGCTGGCCGACGAGCTCGAGGCCGACTGGTCCGCGATTCGAATCGAGCAGGCGCCAACGATTCCAGCGATCTATAAGGGCTTGAGTACGGGCGGCAGCGGCTGCGTCGAAGAGACCTGGGACTCGATGCGCAAGGTCGGAGCCCAGGCGCGCGAGTTGCTGATCAGCGCCGCCGCGCAGCAATGGGGCGTGGACCGCAAGGACTGCCGGGCTGAGAACAGCGTCGTGATTCATGCCGCGAGCGGCCGCCGCCTCACCTACGGCGAGCTGGTGGAGACCGCCGCCAAGCTTCCCGTGCCCAAAGCTGACGACATTCCGCTCAAAGACCCCAAGGATTATCGTTACATCGGCAAAGCGGTCCAGCGCACCGACGTGCCCGCCAAAGTGGATGGCAGCGCTGCTTTCGGCATCGACGTCCGCGCTCCCGGCATGCTGTATGCGGTCATCGCGCGCTGCCCGCACTTCGGCGGCAAGCTGGCGAGCTTCGACGCCAGCGCGGCCCAGGCGCTGCCCGGAGTCCACTCGATCTTTGCGGTGGACCCGCTCTCCCGGCCGCTGAACACCGCCGGCGGCGTGGCCGTAGTGGCGGACTCCACCTGGGCGGCGATTGAGGCTCGCAAGGCGCTCAAGATCACCTGGGACAAGGGCCCGGACGGAAATGAGTCCAGCGCCAGCCTGCGTCAGCAGATCCCCGGGTTGGCGGCGGGTCCGGCCACCTTTGTGGCCGTCAATCAGGGCGATGCCACCAAGGTCATCGACGCTGCCGCCACGAAGGTGGAAGCGACCTATGAATTAGGCTTCCAGGCTCACGCCACCATGGAGCCGATGAACACCACCATCCACGTCCGCGACGACGGCATCGAGGTGTGGACGCCGACGCAATGGGCCGACGCCATCCAGGGGACGGTGGCGCAGCTCTCCAAGGCGCCGCCCGACAAGGTCACGGTTCACATGACGCTGTCGGGCGGGTCGTTCGGTCGGCGGGCGCAGTGGGACTATGCCGGCGAGGCCTGGCAGGTGGGCAAGCAGGTGAAGCAGCCGGTTCAATTGCTCTGGACGCGCGAGGACGACATCCAGCACGATTTCTACCGGCCCTACAGTCATCACCGCTTAGCGGGCGGCCTGGACGCGAGCGGCAAGATCACCGCCTGGTCGCACCGCGTGGTCTCCACGCCGATTCGCGCCGTCTTCGACGCGCCGGACAGCCTGAAGAATCCGCGCAATGTCGCCCAGCAGGAGTTGGGCGGCGCCGACGTCCTGCCATACGGGGTGTCGAATTTCCGGCTCGACTTCGCGCCGCTGCACTCGGCTGTAGGGCGCGCCTGGTGGCGGTCGGTGGAGTCCGGCGCCAACGCCTTCGCCATGGAGTGCTTCATCGACGAGCTGGCGCACGCCGCCGGCCGCGATCCATACCAGTTCCGGCTGGATCAGCTGGCGGAGCAGCGCAAGCTGGGCAAGCTGAACCTGTCCGCCGTGATGTGGCCGGGCGGTCCGCCGCTCGACCCGGCGAAGTTCGAATCGGTGCTGAGACTTGCGGCAGAGAAATCAGGCTGGGGCCAGCCGCTGCCTGCTGGCCACGGACGAGGCATCGCCGCCCACTATTCGTTCAACTCTTATGTCGCGCACGTGGCCGAGGCCTCGGTTGATAAGGACGGCATGGTACGCATCCATCGCGTGGTGAGCGCCGTCCATTGCGGCACCGCCGTGCATCCCGATGGCGTGCGGTCTCAGACGGAGGGTGCCATCAATTACGCCTTGACGACCGTGCTTAATGGCGAGATCACGGTCAAGGACGCTGCGGTCGAGCAGAGCAATTTTAACGACTATCCTGTGCTGCGCCTCAACCAGGCGCCCAAGATCGAGGTCCACATCGTGCCCAGCACGGAAAAACCTACCGGCATGGGCGAGCCTGGCGTTCCGCCGCTGGCTCCGGCCGTGGCCAATGCCATCTTCGCCGCCACCGGCGTGAGGGCCCGCCGTCTGCCTGTTGATCCGCTGATCTTCAATGGCCATCGAAGCGTCGCGAGCTGACGTGATCGAGAACCATGGAATCCTGCTACTTCTCGGGCCCTTTCTTCAATTCCGAAATGGTACAAGTTTGAACTTTAGCTCACCAGGTCGATCGGTCCGTTGCCCAGGTCCAGCCCATGCCCAGGGTTTAGCATCTGATAATCACTGCCGTTTGTATCGGCTTGACCAAAAGCGCGGCTGAGGCCAGTCCAAATGCTGGACTATAATGGGCGCGCAGACTCCAGGCTGTGTTTCGGCTTCTGGCGTAGGTTCGGCAGAGGGGGAATCCGTCAGACACTCGAGGCGCCCCAGCTTCCCGGACGCGTGAGCGGATGCGGCTCGCGGCCGGCGGTCGAAGGCTCGTCTGAAATCTAAACTCCAAGGCAAAGTGAGGGGGTAAAATGAAAAGACAAATCAAGGTCATTACCGGCAGATCGCATCCCGTCGCATGGGTGTTGTCGGGGATAATCTTCTGCGGACTTCTGGGAGCCTCGCGGTACCTCGCGCACCCCCAGGAGCAAGCGGAATCAGCGACCGACTCGGAGGCGCCGGCGGCGCAGCCTCTGATCGGCGTCACGACCTCTTCGCAGAATCCCCTGCAAGTAGCCATCTTGCACTGGTACAACGCGAACCAGACCACTCAATTCACAGCCGCCACGTCCCCCTATGGCATTGCCTTTGACGGATTGACGCTGTGGGTATCCAACCTTGGCAGCAACAACGTCACCAAGATGCGGCCCAGCGACGGCGCCGTGCTCGGCACCTTCCCGGTGACGGGGTCCAGCCCGATCGCCGTAGCCTACGACGGGGCCAACGTGTGGATCGCAAATATCAACAGCGCCAACGTGACCAAACTGAAAGGGAGTACGGGCGCCCTTCTGGGCACTTTTGCGGTCGGAACCCAGCCCAACGCTCTGGCTTTTGATGGCACGAATATTTGGGTGGCGAATGGCAGCAGCAACAACGTGACCAAGCTGCTGGCGAGCACGGGCGCTGTCCTCGGCACATTTCCATCGTCGGGACACTACCCAGCGGGCGTGGTCTTCGACGGGACCAACATCTGGATGGCCAACAACCTGAGCGCCAATGTGACCAAGATGTCGCCCACGGGCGCCATCCTGGGCACGTTTCCGGCGGGCACCAACCCGACCGGCATCGCGTTCGATGGCATCAACATTTGGGTGGCGAATTACGGCAGCAACAACGTGACCGAGCTCTCGCTGACGGGCGCCGTTCTGGGCACCTTCACCGTGGGCAATGGTCCGAACGGTATCGCCTACGATGGGAGCAACGTTTGGGTGACGAATTTCAACAGCGGAAATGTGACCAAATTGAAGGCGAGCACGGGCGCGGTGCTCGGCACCTTTAGGGCGGGCAGCCAACCGGCCAGCGCGGCTTTCGACGGAGCCAGCATCTGGGTCACGAACTACGGCGGCACGACGGTCTCGAAGCTGTAGCCGGGCGGCTGTACATCTCTGCCGGGCGCGGACTGCAACTCCGGGTTCGCGCTTTGCGCCCTCACCACTTCTGTCATTTGGGATTCGAGGCATTGTATTCGTATCTCACCTGCCAGGTGAATTCGCTGCCTGGATCGATCCGCATCGCGATAAAGGGTTCGACGGCCAGCACCGTTCGGATGGACCACAGGTTCAGGTGCGACAGCGGATGGTCCCCGATGATTCTCAAGCCGGCGCCGGCCTGGCGATCTTCAATGCGAATATCGTTGTCCTTGGAGTGGCTCCCGTAACCCTCCAGGGGGGCCTCAACGCGATCCTCACCCTGGAGGACCTTGAGGTAAACAAACTGCCGGCCGCGGAGCTCGGCCAGCGCTCGATCCGGGGGATGGGGCGACCGAAGCGGAAAGGGAAACGTAATCACGAGATCGGGACCGATCGGCTTTCGGTCCAGCACCAGGAAATTGTGATTGTACACGCTGCTCTCGATCACACGGCGTCCGGTGTTCTTTAGGCGATGTTCCAGCACCATCTCCGGCTTGCCGGGGATGAGACGCACCGTCTTCGAATAGACGTATGCGTAGCCGGACGACGGGTCCGCCAGCTCCTGGGTGAACTCAACGCTGTCGCGATGCGGCGCGACGGTCCACTTGCCGCCGTCGACGATCTCGTACTGCTTGACGAAATCGTACTTGCCGCCGTCCTTGCGAAGGACGCCGACGCCAATCTTAATAAAGGTCCCGCCGGGCTTGGCGTCGTCCCATCCGAGCGCAGTCCCATTGGTCTGGAACTCTTCCGCTGGGCCCGAGATCCCGGAGCAGGTTGAAGCGACGATCTCCGGCCCCACGTAGGCATAGTCTTGGACTGTCGAATCGACTTTGTCGAACCATGGTCCGTAATAGTCGCGCTCTCGATACTTGAGGCTCGCGATCACTCCTGACCAGTCAAATCGGGTGCCGCGGTAATATCCGTTCTTGGCATCGGGCAAGTAAAGCTTCAGGGTGATCTGGCCGTTGGTGATCTCTGCCGACGGCCAGTCAGCCCCGAGAACCATAGCGCCCGATCCCACTGCCAGCGCTAGCAGAGAACTCAACACTAATTCGGTCATTTGCAGCCCCCGTCTACAGCGCATCACACTGACCCTGGTCTGGTGTCCCTCTTTGAGATAAAGGCATGCTTATCAACGAGATGCAGGATTTATCATGCAAGCCGTTTAATTTCATATGGATACGAGATCGCCGACCACGGACCGGACGTCTGGCTGGCCGGCTCCCTCGCTCGTTGACCGGTGAGCGCCCATTCCTCACACTTATCTCCAAAGACGGCCCTTTTTCGCCGCCAAACCACTGAGAAAAAAGGAGATAACCTCGTTGGCTTCGCCTTGGCCAATTTCCCCGCATCGATCTGATTTTAAAAGCCTTAACCTCATTGGCTTCGGTTGGCTTTGCCCTCTCTCAGAGCGGCCGGAAACACCCTCGTCCCGGCTTTCATAAGACGCCAATTATAACACGTTAAACGGCGGACTCCGAAATCTTGTCGGGTTCCCGTGCTCCTTCCAACAAGCAAAAGGGCGGGGATCGCTCCCCGCCCTTGTCGTGCTTTCAGCCGTCGACTGCTGACAGTTGACGATCGATGCTTCTTAGTACATCCCGCCGCCGCCCGGAGGCATGGCTGGAGCCTTATCCTCCTTAGACGGGATCTCGCTGACCAGCGCCTCGGTGGTGAGGAGCAGGGAAGCGATGGAGGCAGCGTTCTGAAGCGCAGTGCGCACGACTTTGGTGGGGTCGATGACGCCTTCCGCCACCAGGTCGCCGAAGGCCTCGGTCTGAGCGTTGAAGCCATAGTAAGTGTTGCTGTTGGTGCGGACCTTGTCCATTACCACGGCGCCTTCATGCCCGGCGTTCTGGGCAATCATGCGCAGCGGCTCTTCCAGGGCCCGTTTCACGATGTTGATGCCGATCTGTTCGTCGCCCTCAGCCTTGAGCTTTTCCAGGCCGGCGAGGCAACGAACCAAAGCCACGCCGCCGCCGGGCACGATGCCCTCTTCGACGGCCGCCTTGGTGGCGTGCATGGCGTCCTCAACCCGAGCCTTCCTCTCCTTCATCTCGGTTTCGGTCGCCGCGCCCACCTTGATCTGGGCCACGCCGCCCACCAACTTTGCCAGTCGCTCCTGCAGCTTCTCGCGATCGTAGTCCGAGGTGGTCTCCTCGACCTGAGTGCGGAGCTGCTTCACACGGCCTTCGATATCAGCCGTTTTACCGGAGCCTTCGACGATGGTGGTGTTGTCCTTGTCGATGGTGATTTTCTTGGCCCGTCCGAGGTCCTCAAGCCGGACGTTCTCCAGCTTGATGCCAAGATCTTCCGTGACCGCCTTGCCGCCCGTGAGAATGGCGATATCCTCCAGCATGGCCTTGCGGCGGTCGCCGAAGCCCGGAGCCTTCACAGCCGCGCATTGCAAGGTGCCGCGCAGCTTGTTGACCACCAGGGTGGCCAAGGCCTCGCCTTCGACTTCCTCGGCGATGATCAGCAGCGGCTTGCCGCTCTTGGCAATCTGCTCGAGCAGCGGCAGCAGGTCCTTCATGGAACTGATCTTCTTCTCATGGATCAGGATGTAGACGTTTTCCAGTGACACTTCCATCCGGTCGGGATCGGTGACGAAGTAAGGTGAGAGGTAGCCGCGGTCGAACTGCATGCCCTCGACCACTTCCAGAGCCGTCTCCATGGTCTTGGACTCTTCGACCGTGATCACGCCATCTTTGCCGACCTTCTTCATGGCCTCGGCAATGATGGCGCCGATCGTGCTTTCGTTGTTGGCGGAGACGGTGCCTACCTGGGCCACCATCGTGCCCTCGACCGGCTTCGAAAGCTTGTCGAGCTCGCCCTTCACGTGCTTCTTGTCGCCGCCCTTGGTGATCTCGTCGTAACCGCAGATGGCTCGGACTGCGGACTCGATGCCGCGCTTCAGGGCCATCGGATTGGCTCCGGCCGCCACCGTCTTGGCGCCCTCGCGGAAGATCGCCTGGGCCAGCACGGTGGCTGTAGTAGTGCCGTCGCCGGCCACGTCCGAGGTCTTGGAGGCCACTTCGCGCACCATCTGGGCGCCCATGTTCTCCAGCGGGTCCTTCAGCTCGATCTCCTTGGCCACCGTCACGCCGTCCTTGGTGATGGTGGGGGAGCCGAATTTCTTGTCCAGAACCACATTCCGGCCCTTGGGACCAAGAGTCACCTTCACCGCGTCCGCGAGCTGGTTCACGCCCCGCAGAATGGCCTGGCGGCTCTCTTCACCGCGTACAATTTGCTTTGCATTCGCCATCTCTCAATCCTCCATGATTTGATCTTTGCAATCTCGTCTGGAGCCTTTAGCGATTACGCCCGGAGGCGTTGACCGCTGCCGGCCGGATCCTACTTCTTGGCCGCCTTGGCCGCGCCTTCGATCACGCCCAGCACTTCGTCTTCGCGGATGATGAGGTATTCCTCACCCTCCAGCTTGATTTCGGTTCCGGAATACTTGCCAAAGAGGATGCGGTCTCCCGCCTTGACATCCAGAGCGATCACGTCGCCTTTGTCGGTCTTCTTGCCATGGCCCACGGCGATCACTTCGCCCTCCTGGGGCTTCTCCTTCGCCGTGTCCGGGATAATGATGCCGCCCTTCACCGTCTCTTTCTCTTCAATCCTCTTGATCACGATGCGATCATGAAGAGGCCTGATGTTCATGGTTCTCTCCTTTCCAGTAGTTAGGTTAGTCGGAGCGCGATGCTTGGCTGCCCGCGCGACCATCGCTCCCTCAGATCGTCGCCGGCCGCCAGCCGCGCAACACTTTTTGTGGATTCGCTGTCTTCGCCGATTGCCGCCGGCGCCTGCCGGCTGAACCAGGCTTTGACTCGGGTCCTACGTTCCAGGTCCCACTGAACCCGGCTGCCGCCCGGTCCAGCTCAAGGCAGAGCATGCTCTTTGGCACTCTCGCCCTGAAACTGCTAATTTACCGTGACTGTTCACGGCTGTCAAATACTTTTTTCAGGGACAAATTCGATTTTGGCACTCTAGCACCATCGAGTGCTAAAATCGCTTTCTGACAAGAGGCGGGGCACTTCGCCTTTCAGGCTGTCAACCTCAGAGTCCCGAGTGCAACCTCGCCAACGAATTTCGCGAAAGTCAGGCTATCTGACATCCTGTGAATAAGTTAAGCTTTGATCGGTTTGGGCAAATCGGAGAATGGCGCCGGTCGGGGTTGGCACGGTAATGCCCCTATGGTAGCATCGCCGCTGTTCCTCGAAGTGTCGTAGCCGGAGGTCTAGCATGAGGAGTGCTTTGCTGCTGGTTTGCGTCGCATGGTCCGTCCTTAAGGTCACCGCACCGGCTCAAAGCGCGCGGCCCACCCAGACCTTTGAAACTTCGAGCGGCCCGGTGAAGATCACCCCGGTCTACCATGCCAGCCTGGTGATCGAAGCCGGCGGCAAGGTGATTGATCTCGACCCGGCCAAGCCGGGCAAATTCGGCGGTCTGCCGCCCGCCGACCTGATCCTGATCACCGACATCCATGGCGATCACATGGATCCGGCCTCCATCGCCACGGTCAGCAAGCCAGGGACGGAGATTTGGGCTCCGGCCGCCGTCGCCCAGACGGTCACCAGCGCCCACGTGATCTCCAATGGCGAGACCAAGACCTGGGGCTCCTTCACCGTCGAGGCCATCCCGATGTACAACCTGGTTCGGGGTCCCGCGCCCGGCAAGCTCTATCACGACAAGGGCCGGGGCAACGGCTACGTGATCTCGTATGGGGGCAAACGCTTTTACTTCTCCGGCGACACCGAGGATATCCCCGAGATGCGCGCTTTGAAAGACATCGACGTCGCTTTCGTCTGCATGAACCTGCCCTATACCATGCCGCCCGACGAAGCCGCCGAGGCCGTCAAGGCTTTCCACCCTAAGGTGGTGATTCCTTATCACGATCGCGGCTCCGACCTGAGCGTCTTTCAAAAGGCGCTGGAGGGCACCGGCATCGAGGTGCGCCTGCTCGACTGGTACCCGAAATAGCCCTGGCGAGAGCGCTCAGTACTCCACCCCAACCAGGCATAGCCCTTGCGGCGGCGCCGTTGGACCCGCCAGGGACCGGTCCCGCGCTTCCAGAATCCGGATCACCTCGCAGGGCGGAATCTTTCCCCGTCCGACCTCCACCATCGTTCCAACCATGTTCCTCACCATGTGGTGAAGAAACCCGCTGCCGCGAACTTCATAGGTGAGGATTCGAGTCCGCTCGCGCCAGAGCAGTCTGGAAACGAATACCGTGCGCACCATGGATTTCGGCTCCGGCAACGGTCCCGCGCTTCCGGAGTCAGGGCGCTCCGGCTTGACCGCGCCGGCATCATCGGGCTCGGACTCTTCAGGCGCACTGGAGGCGGCGAAGGAAGTGAAGTCATGGACGCCGACGAACCATCGCGCGGCTTCCGCCATGCGCTTTCGGTCGAGGGCGTAAGGGTAGTGCCAGACGAACCGGCAAAGGAACGGCGAACAGACGTCCGCGAGCAGCAGCCGGTAGCGATACGTCTTGGAGCGGGCGCCGTAACGGGCGTGAAAGGCGGACGGGACCTCGCCGGCTTCCCGAACGCGGATCTCGGGCGGGAGGGCATCGTTCAGCGCGCGGATCAGGTTAGCGCAAGGGATGCGGCAGGAGGTGGTGAAGTTCGCCACCTGGCCGCGGGCGTGGACGCCGGCATCCGTACGGCCCGAACCGAAGAGTGTGACCGGCTCGGCCACGATTCTGGCGATCGCCTCTTCGAGGCAAGCCTGCACGGTGGGAAGGGCGGGTTGTCTTTGCCAGCCGTGGAATCCGGTGCCGTCATAGGCCAGCAGCAACCGGATGTTGCGCCGGCGTGAGGAGGGGATGGGAACCGACTCTCTCATCAGTCATCAGCAGCTGCCGACTCCCAGCTTAGGACAGTCTTCGCAGGAATTCCACGCCCGGACGTTTTTCTCCACCGTAGCCCTTTGGTAGACTACAAGTTTGGCACAGCCCGGGGCGGGCGGCGCCGGCCTCCCGGTGAAACTTCACGTCCCAGAGTTTCGTAGTTATGGTGTGCGCCGGACATTCGTAGCCACGGGGCGGGTCGAGCGATCTGGCCAGGACCCATCTCGAGGCGCCGGCGGCCCACTGCCCGGAGCAAGTCCCGAATCGAAGCCGGATGGTCGTTTGAGGGGCTGCATCCCAAGACTCCCGGGGTCAATCCATGGACCAGGCCCCGGCCAGAACTTCGCCACCACCCGATCCCGGTTTGGCGACTGCTTGCGTCTGATGAAGGTAAGGCGCCGGAGGCCTTCTAAGTTGAGAGTGGCAGCATGAGACGAATCTCATCCGGCAAGGAGAATCTACACCCATGAAGCTTGCAAAGATCCGCACCCTAGCCCTCCTGGTGTGCCTGTCGTCGCTTTGGACCGGTCCGAGCCCGGACCTGCGCGCCCAGGAGAACCCGGCGTCGCCGCCCCCGAGTTCGGCGTCGAGCTCGTCTTCATACCAGAACCCGAGTCCTTCGCAATCGCAGCCCGAGGGACTGCCGCCGGGGGTCACAAGCCATGACTACACCAGTACCCACTCGTTCCCGAACATCCTGGCGCCCTACTTCCCCGAGGAGGTGCCGGAGCCGTCGCTGAGGAACTCCGAACTCCTTCACCGCCTCACACGCGAAGGTAAGCTTTACCTTTCGGTGGACGACGCCATCGCGCTGGCGCTCGAGAATAACCTCGCCATCGCGGTCCAGCGCTTCGTGATACCCTTCGCGCAACTGGACTATCTGCGCACCAAGGCGGGCGGCGCCCCGCGCGGCGTCGCCGGAGCGTTCCAATCTCAAGCCCTGTTCGCCGGAGCCGTGGGAGCGGGCCTCAGCGGGACGGCCAGCAGCGGATCGGGCGGCGGGGGCGCCTTCGCCACCGGCGGCGCCATCAACATCGGCACGATTGCCTGCTGCGATCCCATCGCCGGCTTCAACTTCGGATGGAGCCACGCCGCCACCCCCTTGAACTTCTCGACCGTCTACGCGGCCTCGGTGGTGACCGCCCAACAGACGGCCTACAGCGGCTTTTACGGCCAGGGCTTCCTTACCGGGACCAGCATGGCGTTCGGACTCAACGGCAATCGACAGACCACCACTTCGGAGTCGGCTCTGTTCAACCCTGTGGTGCCCACCGGCTACTTCATCGGCATCGATCAGCAGCTCTTGAACGGCTTCGGCTACCGCGCGAACGCCAAGTACATTCGCATCGCCCAGAACGACACCAAGTTCGCCGATGCGGCCTTTCGCCTGCTGGTGACCACCACTATCGGCCAAGTGGTGAACGATTACTACACCCTGCTCTACGATCAGGAGAACGTCCGCGTGGCCCAGGAGGCGGTCAACTACGCTCAAGCCCTGCTCAACGACAACAAGAAGCAGGTCGAGATCGGAACGCTGGCTCCCATCGAGGTGGTGCGAGCGGAGTCGTCGCTGGCGACTAACCAGCAGACCCTGATCGTGGCTCAGACGACTTTGAAACAACAGCAGGAAACGCTCAAGACGGAGATCTCCAAACAGGTGGGCCCGGATCTGGCGAACCTGCAAGTGGTGCCCACCGACAAGTTCGCGGAGCCGCAGCCGGACGACGTGCCCGCGCTCGAGCAGGCTCTGCAGCTCGCCTATCAAGACCGCCAGGAACTGGTGGAGGATGAGCTGAATCTGCGGAATCAGGACATTACGCTGAAAGCGGTACGCAACGCCCTGCTGCCCACTTTGACGGCCTATGGTAGCTACACCCCCTCGGGCCTGTCGGGCAACATTGTCTGCGGTGTCTCGGTGCCGTGCCCCACGGGAGTCGTCCCCGGCACGCTCGTCAGCACCGGCGGCGTCTCGCAGTCATTCACCAGTCTTTTCCAAGGGCGATACCCCTACTATTCGTACGGCATCAGCTTGACCATGCCGATCCGCAACCGCCAGGCGCAGGCCGACGCCGCTCGCGCCCAGTTCGAACAACGCCAGCTGCAGACTCAGCTCCAGCAGCAGAAGAACACCATCGCGCAGGATGTGCGCAACGCTGAGATTGCGGTGACCCAAGCCAAGGCGCAGATCGACGCCGGCATCAAGGCCACCGAGTTGGCGCGCCAGACCCTCGACGCCGATCGCAAGAAGTTCGAACTCGGCGAGAGCACCACCTTCCAGCTCATCCAGGATCAGCGCGATCTGACGGCTGCCGAAGGCAACGAGGCCAAGGCGAGGCAGACCTATGTCAATGCCGTCACCCAGGTGGGGACGGCCACCGGCACGCTTCTCGACCGGTACCACGTGGAAATGGCGGACGCCAAGAACGGCAAGGTCACTCATCCGCCCAACATTCCGGGAGCCGCCCCGAACCAGCCGGAGGCATCCAGCAGCCAGTAGCTCCTCGGGCGGAGCGTACGCGGGAAACGCACTGTCAAGCAACTGCGCGCTGCGGGCCCCGCGGGTCCGGCAGCGGGCTCGGCTTTCGGGCCCACGCAGCGCCCGTCATGGGCGCCGGTGGGCGTCTTCGAAGCCAAGACATGAACGTGAGCGGCACCTCGGCCCGCGGGAAGGCTGGAGAGAGGGCATGAGCGCGAACGGTTCGCCGGTCGTGGAAGTTCGCGACCTGCGCAAGAACTATGGGCAGATCGAGGCCGTGCGCGGCATCAGCTTCGAGATTCGCAAGGGCGAAGTGTTCGGGCTGCTCGGCCCCAACGGCGCCGGCAAAACCACCACAATCGAGATCCTGGAGGGACTGCGGCAGCCCGACGCCGGTACCGTCCGCGTTTGCGGTCTGGAGCCCGCGCGGGAGAGCCAGAAGCTGAAGCAGCGGATCGGGGCTCAGCTGCAGAACACCGTCCTACCCGATAAGATCACCGCCGAAGAAGCCTTGCGCCTGTTCGCCGGATTCTACGCGCGGCGAGTGGCGGTCGATCAACTCCTGGAGCAGTTCGGCCTGCTCGACAAGCGCCGCGCCTTCTACGAGACCCTGTCCGGGGGGCAGAAGCAGCGGCTGGCCTTGGCGATGGCACTGGTCAACAGTCCGGAACTGGTTCTGTTCGACGAGCCCACGGCCGGCCTCGACGCCATGGTGCGGCGTGACATCTACGCCCTGATCGAGCAGCTGCGCACCGAGCGGCGCACGGTGCTCCTCACCACCCACTATATCGAGGAAGCCGAGCGCCTCTGCGACCGCGTAGCCATCGTCGACCACGGCCAGATCGTGGCCCTGGGCACGCCGCGCGAACTGGTCTCACGGTCGGGCAGCGGCACCCGGCTCGAGGTCCGGGTCGCGAAGCCGGTGGCGCTCGACCAACTGCGGCAGCTCGAGGCCGTGCACGATTGCCGCGAAGCCGACGGCGCCTACTGGGTTCACGCCCAGCCGGTGGCGAAGGCTCTGGTAGCCCTGATCCACTTCCTCGAAGCGCAAGACAATACGCTGACCGATCTGCATATTTCACAGCCGAGCCTGGAAGACGTCTTTGTCGAGATGACCGGGCGGAAGATCAGCGACGAAGCCTGAGCCGGCGCGCAGGTTCCGAGGTCTCCATGGCAGCCCTGAAGATCGCCTTCATGAACATCCGCCTCGCCATGAGGACAAAGGCCGCGCTCTTCTTCACCTTTCTGTTCCCGCTCATCTTCCTCTTCGTGTACGCGGGCATCTTCGCGCACGGGAACCGTTGGGCGGTGGCCTATCTCTTCGGACCTGTCATCACCCTCCAGGTGATGGGCAGCGCCTTCTGGGGGCTCGGCCTGCAATCGGTCATGTCGCGCGAACGCGGCATCTTGCGCCGCTACCGGCTGGCGCCCATCGGGGCCGGCTCGATGGTCTTGAGCAGCCTGATGGCGAATTATCTTCTGCTGCTGCCCACGGTGGCGATCCTCACGGCCTGCGCGGTCACGGTCTTCCACATGCCGCTGCAGGTCAACTTCGCCGGCTTCTTTCTGCTGGTGACGATTGGAGCGTTTTCCTTCGCGGGCTTCGGACTGACGATCGCCAGCATCGCCAGCACCATGCAGGAAGCGCAGATCTACAACCAGCTCGTCTGGTTTGCCCTGCTGTTCCTCTCCGGCGCGACCATTCCCCTGCCCGACCTGCCGCGCTGGATCCAGCACGTGGCCGCCTTTCTGCCGGCGACCTACCTGGTGAGTTCGTTCCAGAGCCTGATGACCCATTCGGGGCCGCTCTCCGCGCACGCCGCGGAGCTTGTGGCATTGGTCGCGTCGGGCCTGTTCGGCCTGCTCTTCGCCTGGAAGCTCTTTCGGTGGGAGAAAGAGGAGCGCATCCCGCGATCCGCCAAGGGTTGGGCGCTGGCTTTCCTGATCCCTTTTCTGCTGATCGGGTTCTGGATGAATTCGAGCGGCCGCGCGCAGCGAGGCTGGGAAGCCTCCTACCGCATGATGACCAATCCTCAGCAGGCCTTGCCGCCGCCTTCGAGCGCCGGCCCGCCGGCTGCATCACCGAAGCAGCCGTAACGGCTACTCTTTTCCCTCGTACTGCTGCTTAAGACTGGCCACCACCCCAGGGTCGGCGAGCGTCGTCGTGTCGCCCAGGACCCGGCCCTCGGCGATGTCCCTCAGCAGGCGACGCATGATCTTGGCGCTTCGCGTCTTCGGCAGCTCGGAGGTGAAGAAGATGTCTTCCGGCCGCGCCAGGGCGCCGATCTTCTGCGCCACATGCTGCTTCAGCTCCTCCTTCAGCGCATCGCTCGGATGCGTCCCTTCTTTAAGGGTGACAAAGGCGCTGATGGCCTGTCCCTTTACCTCGTGATGCTTTCCGATCACGGCGGCCTCCGCCACCGCGTGGTGATCTACCAGCGCGCTTTCCACCTCGTAGGTCGAGATGCGGTGGCCGGAGACGTTCATCACGTCGTCGACGCGTCCCAGCAGCCAGAAGTAACCGTCCTCATCGACTTTGGCGCCGTCGCCGGTGAAGTATCGTCCGGGATAACGCGACCAGTACTGGCGCACGTAGCGCTCCGGATCGCCATAGATCGTCCGGAACATCGCCGGCCAGGGCCGGTTGAGCACCAGGTATCCGCCGGCGCCCGGGCCCACCCGTTCTCCCTTCTCGTCAACCACCTCGGCGTCGATGCCGGGGAAAGGCCGCGTGGCCGAGCCCGGTTTGGTCGCCGTCAGGCCCGGCAGAGGCGTGATCATGACCATGCCCGTTTCCGTCTGCCACCAGGTGTCGACGATCGGGCAGCGCTCGCGGCCAATGTTCTGGTGATACCAGATCCAAGCCTCGGGATTGATGGGCTCGCCAACCGTGCCCAGCACGCGCAGCGACGACAAGTCGGACTTGGCCGGCCAGTCCTCACCCCAGCGCATGAACGTCCGGATGGCCGTGGGCGCGGTATAGAAGATATTCACGCCGTACTTCTGCACGATCTGCCAGAAGCGGCCCCGGTCCGGATAATCGGGCGAGCCTTCGTACATCAGGCTGGTGCAGCCGTTGGCCAGCGGGCCATAGACGATGTAGGAGTGCCCCGTCACCCAGCCGATGTCGGCCGTGCACCAGTAGACGTCGTTCTCCTTCACATCGAAGATGTAGCGGTGCGTGGCCGCGGTGCCGACCAGGTATCCGGCGCTGGTATGCGCGATCCCCTTGGGCTTACCGGTGGTGCCGCTCGTATAGAGCAGGTAAAGCAGATCCTCGGAGTCCATGGGCTCGGGATCGCAGCGGTCGGAAGCCTGCTCCATCAGGTGATGCCACCACAGATCGCGTCCCTCGTGCATCGAGGCGTTGGCGCGCTCGCCGACCCGGTGCACGACCACCACCTTCTCGATGGAAGGCGTGCCCTGCAGCGCCTCGTCGGCGCTGTGCTTCAAGGGGACGACGTGGCCGCGGCGCCAGGCGCCGTCCGCCGTGATCAGCACTTTGGCCTCGGCGTCCTTGATCCGTTCCCGCAGGGATTCCGAAGAGAACCCTCCGAACACCACGCTGTGCGGAGCGCCGATCTTGGCACAGGCCAGCAGCGCGATCGGAAGCTCCGGGATCATGCCCATGTAAATGTTCACCCGGTCGCCCTTGCGGACGCCGAGGGACTTCAGCACGTTGGCGAACTTGTTGACCTCGCGCTGCAGCATGCCGAAGGTGAGGACGCGCGAGTCGCCGGGTTCGCCCTCCCAGATGAGGGCCGCCTTGTTGCGGCGGTGCGAGGCGGCGTGGCGGTCGACGCAGTTGTGGGTCACATTGAGCTGGCCGCCGACGAACCACTTGGCCCAGGGCGCGTTCCACTCCAGCACCTTGTCCCAGGGCTTGAACCAGTCGATCTGCTGGGCCTCTTCCGCCCAGAACGCCTCCAGATCGCCACCCGCGCGGTCGTAGAGTGCCGGATCGCCGGCGTTCGCCTGCCGCCTGAATTCTTCCGCGGGAGCAAAGGTCCGGTTCTCCTGCAGCAAGGCGTCAAGTCGCGCCTGGATCGCCGTTCCGTCTGCCATCAGATCCCTCCCAGACTCAGCACAGCGCGCGTGAGACACGCGGGCGCATCGCACGCCACCGAGCCGTTTCAAACATCTGTTTTAAGTTCTCAATCCTTTGTTTTCTTACACCTAACGGCTTTGTTCTGTATTTTTGCCCCACAGGACCTGTATTTATATAGTAATATGGCTGTCATATTCTTGTCGAGCCTGGGGCCTCCCGGCGGCCCCTGGGTACGCTTCGTCCAAAAACTCAACCACGTGCATCACGCGCCGCTCCCGGCCCTTGCCGTCCGACCCCGCCACGCCGGCGCGCAGTTGCAGCAGGCAGCCGGGGTTGGCGGTCAGAATCACCTCGGCGCCGGTTTCGTCGATGCGCCGCATCTTGTTGGCCAGCAGCCGCTCCGCCATTTCGTTCTGCGCGACATTATAAATCCCGGCGCTGCCGCAGCAAATCTCTACTTCTTTGAGCTCGACGAAATCGACGCCCGGCACGGCCGCGATCAGGCGGCGCGGCGCCGACCGGACGCGCTGGGCGTGCAGCAGGTGGCAGGGGTCTTGATAAGTGACGCGCTTGTGGACGAGTTGAAAGTCGCGGTTGAGGTCGATTCCGGCCAGAAACTCGGTGACGTCCTTGAAGAGCGCCGCGCACTGGCGCGCCGGCTCCAGCATCTCCTGCTCTTCCTCCTCGAAGAGCGTCGGATATTCCTTCAAAACCGATCCGCATCCCGCAGCGTTGGTAACGATGGCGTCGAAGCCGCCCTCGAGGAATATCTTGATGTTGCGCCGGGCGAGCTGCCGCGCCAGGTCGCGCATGCCGGCGTGAACTTGCAGGGCGCCGCAGCAGCCCTGGCCGCGGGGTATCACCACCTCGCAGCCGTTTCGAGCCAGAACCCGCACGGTGGCGTCGTTCAAGCGCGCGAACGCCAGATTGGCGATGCAGCCCGCGAAGAAGGCCACCCGATACTTGCGCTCGCCGGCCGCTGGAACCACCGTGCCCAGCCGGTCGAAGAAGAAAGGGTCCTCCATGCGGGGGGCGAGGCGGGCCACATTCTTGAGGCGGCCGGGAAGCCGTCCGAGAACGCTGCGCGCCAGCCCTTCAAGCCCCGAACGCTGATACAAGCGAAGCAGGCGGCCGGCAAATTCAAGCCGCCCGGGATAGGGCAGCAGCTCGCCGAGCAGAACCTGGCGGAGCCAGTGCCCGACCGGAGACCGATGGTAGTAGCGCTCGATCTGCCCGCGCGCGGCCTCGATCAAACGGCCGTATTCGACACCGGAAGGGCAGGCGGTCTCGCAGGATCGGCAATCGAGACACAGGTCCAGGTGGCGAACCACGCTCTCGCCGAGCGGCAGGCGTCCTTCCTGCACCTGGATCATCTGGTAGATGCGCCCGCGAGGCGAATCCATCTCCTGCCCCAGCTCGCGATAGGTCGGGCAGGCGTTCAGGCACAGTCCGCAGTGAATACACTTGGAGTAGTAGTCCCAGCGCGGCGCTTCGCCGGGACCGTAGTTGGAAGTCGAGCGATCGGGAGATGGGGTCATCGGGGATTGAAGGATCAGCTCATTGACTCAATGTCTGCCGTTGTTAGTCGGCGAAGATCGAAACGGCTTTCTGGTCCTCGGCTCAGAGCCACGCGGTTATGGCTTCGCGCATGTTCTCAAGGGCCTCCTTTTCATCCTTGCCTTGCGATACACATCCGGGTGAGGCAAGGCACTCGGCCACGAGCCAGCCGTCTTCGGCGTGTTCCAGGGGTTACATGAAAAATTATAAATCCCTCCTGTCTATCCGACACGCATCAGCTCCCCCTCCTCTTTCAAATACGTTACAAAAGGAGTGCCCTCGTCGAGGTCGATAAGGTCCAGCGGTCCACCCAGAACGTCCCCCGCCCCGGCGTAGGCCTTGAAAAGGACTCCCGGAGGCAGCCCGGAAACGGCCATGTCCACATCCGCCGGCGGTCCCTGCCGCTTGACCGCAGAGCCAAAAACATAAACCTCACGAGCGCCAGCTGCCTTGAGCACGCGAGCAGCCTGCGCAATCTTGTCGTCAATGGAATCGGCCATTGATCCCCTCCCTTTCGTGGAAAGCCAAGTCGGTGCAACCGCCGTTGCATAATCCCCGGCTCAAGGGCGACGTACGTCCCCTTGACTGGCACGTCCGTTTTCTTCAGATTCCTCCTACGAATCGCCCTGGCGCCAGCGTATCCTTCGGATCCCAGGCCGACTTCAGTTTCCGCATGGCCTCGAAATCGTCGCCCGCCGGGCCCCAGACGTCGAGCTGCGATTTCAGTTCCGCCGGGCAGCGCGCCACCACCAGGCTACCCCCGAACCCGGCGGCAAGCTGCCTCAGCTTTGCAATAAGGTCGGGGCTCGGAGTTCGGGGTCCGGAATTTGTACCCATGCCCAACTCGACGACCCCGACGCCCAACTGCGCCAGCGCGACGACTTCCTGCTTCTGCGCGCGCGATTCCCGCTCGGCTCTCTCCACAAACTCTTCAGCCGACGCGATGGGCAACGCGGCCCTCAGAACCATCGCAACTTGTTTCTCGCGGGTCAGCCACAGACCGAAATCCGCGATGCGCGCCCAGGTCTCAGCCGCAACCTGGTCCTCGAGTTGGCGCAGCCGGGCGCTGAGCCTGGCCGCCAGCCCCCCAAACTCGTCCGAATAGCGCGCGATCACCCGATCTGATCCGCCGGCCTCAATCCAAATCTGAGGCCCGGCGACGGCGTTGCCGGTCTGTGCTTCGCCTTCGAGTAGGGTTACAGCAGTGCTGTTCAGGAGCGCCATCCGCAGGGGGCGCAGCGGCGAGCTCAGCACCTGCCGGCGCAGGTCCCGGGCAGTGTCCAGGCTTGCAGGTTCGAGCACCCAGGTGGCCCGCTCGGCCACCTGAGGATAGAGCTTAAAGGTCGCCTCGACGATCACGCCCAGGGTGCCGTAGGAGCCGATCAGCAGCTTGCCGAGATCGTAGCCGGCGACGTTCTTCACCACCCGTCCGCCCGTCTTGATCACCTTGCCGTCCACGGTGGCGATCTTCATCCCCAGGACCATGTCGCGCGGCCCGCCGAAGTGCAGGCGCAGCGGTCCGGCGGCGTTGGCGGCCAGAATCCCACCCACGCTCGCGCGCTCGCCGCCAGCCGGGTCGAGCGGTATCCACAGTTTGTGCCGCCCCAGAAGGCGCTGAAGATCGCCGAACTTGATGCCCGGTTCGACGCTGACCACCAGATCGTGCGGCTCATAGTACCAGACCTGGTTCATGTCCTTAACCGACAGGGCCACATCGTAGCGCCGTGGCGGAGCGCCAACGCCGAGCTTGGTTCCATTGCGGCTGGGGATGACGGCAAGATCGCGGCCGGCGGCGCCCTTCAGGACTTCGGCCACCTGCTCCGCCGAACCCGCGTAGACCACGCATTGGGGCCTGAGGCCGTCCACCGCAAAGCCGGCGCAAGCCGCCGCATCGACCGAGACGCGCCCGGCGCCGACGATGGCGGCGAAATCGGTCGCGATATCGGCGGTGGCATGGCTCATGGTGGATCCGGACCGGTCCTAGCTTACGACGCGCAGACCTTCCGCCTTTGCCAGTCGCTGTTGCCGGCTGTCAAACGTCAGAAACGCTTCAGCCCGCAAAGCGATCGCGCTCGCCACGTGCAGAACGTCCAGAGAGCGCGTTCCCTGGCGAGAGCTGTGACGCCGTGCCAAGGTGACGGCGCGCGCAAAAGCATCGGAGGGCAGAGGCCTCAGCGGCCAGCGCCCGAGATCGAGCTCAAAATCCTTTCGCACCGCGCGCGCCTCTTTCGCGCTGAGGTGCCGGTGAAAAATCGCCAATTCGATGGCGTTGGCCAGTTCGAGTTCGTGCAGCGCGGTCAGCACAAAGTCCGGACGGTGACGGAGGGTAACGGAGCGCGCCGCCGCCGTGTTGCCGTCTACCACATAAAGCGAGAAGAGGAAGCTGGTATCCGGGTAGGCGTTCATCGCTCTCCGCGGTCCCAGGCCACAATCTGCGCCCCGGTCACTGGCAGCACCCGGTCGCCGAAGATCCTTCTCTGCCGGGCAGCGAAGTCTGGATAATCCGCGGTTTCGGGTTTTGGAGCAAGCGGAATCAGCTTGGCGATCACCCGTTTGCGTTTGCGGATGATGATCTCCTCGCCCAACTTCAGCCGCGCCTCGATATCAGAGAAGTGATAGCGCAAGTCGCGAACCGTTGCTGTCTTCATAGAATCACATCATATGTGATGCTTTTTGAAAAATCCAGTGCGGCACGCGATGGTTGGCCGGTGACCGAAGCCCGGTGAGGATTCCATTATGGGTCTGATTCTAGAAATGCCGGAATGTTTCGCTTCGCTCAGCACCACAAGCCCGGTCGGCTCCCCTAGCTCGCCTGGATGCGGATCTCGCCGCACGTTTTCCCGGAGGGCAGGAGTTTGCCGGGGTTGAGGATGCCCTCAGGGTTGAAGACCGCCTTGATGCGGCGCATCAGGTCGAGATCGTCCTCCGAGAAGGTCAGCGGCATGAGCTCGTTCTTCTCAATCCCCACCCCGTGCTCGCCCGTAATCGATCCGCCCAGCTCCACGCACTTGGCGATGATCGCCTCGGCCGCCCGTACGGTGCGCCGGCGCTGCTCCGGATCCCGGGCGTCGAACATGATCAGGGGGTGCAGGTTGCCGTCGCCGGCGTGAAAGATATTGCCGACCCGCTGTCCGAAGCGCCGCTCGACCTCGCCGATATAGTCGAGCATCTCCACCAGGCGGGTGCGCGGGATCACGCCGTCCTGGACGTAGAAATTCGGCGAGAGCCGCCCGATGGCGCCAAAGGCGTTCTTGCGGCCCCGCCAGAGCAGATCGCGTTCCTCGGCGGTGCGCGCCGTCCGCACCTCGCGGGCGTGGTTTTCGCGCGCCACGGTCTCGAGCGCGGAAGCGGCCTCCGCCACTTCTTCCTTCAGCCCCTCGACTTCCAACAGAAGGACGGCCGCCGAGTCGAGCGGATAGCCCGCGTCGGTGGCGGCTTCGATCGCCCGCAGGGTAAAGCCGTCCATCATCTCGAGGGCAGCCGGAGTGATCCCGCGCGCGGTGGAGGCGGCCACCGTCGCGGTGGCGTCGGCCACGCGATCATAGACGGCCAGCAGCGTCCGGACGTCCTCCGGACGGCGCGTCAGCCGCACAACGATCTCAGTCACAATGCCGAGAGTGCCCTCGGAGCCCACCAGGAGGCCGGTGAGGTCGTAGCCGGGCAGGTCCCAGTATTTTCCGCCGGTGTGGATCACGCTGCCGTCCGGCAACACCACCTCCAGGCCCAGGACGTGATTGGTGGTGACGCCCGAGCAGAGGGTATGCGGACCGCCGGAGTTTTCGGCCACGTTGCCCCCGAGAGTACAGGCTTTCTGGCTGGAAGGATCGGGGACGTAACAATAGCCCTGGTCGGCGACGGCCAGCGTGAGGTCGAGGTTCACCACCCCGGGCTGAACGCGGGCCCGCAGGTTCTCGAGGTCAATCTCGAGGATCTTCTTCATCCGGGCCAGCGACAGGACCAGGCCGCCGGCGGTTACCACCGCTCCCCCGCTCAGGCCGGTGCCTGCGCCCCGCGCGATCACCGGCACCCCCAGCCTGGCCGCCAGCCTGACAATCCCGGCCACCTCGGGGGTGCTTTCGGGAAAGACGACCGCCTGCGGCGCCTGCCGGGAGGAAAGGGCGTCGTATTCGTAGAGCATCAGGTCTTCGGGGCTCGACAAGACCCGGTCCGGCGAAGTGAGGCGGGTGAGGTCGCGGACGAGTGAAGAGGTTCCCATACAGAGTCGCAGCCCGACAAGGCCGATCTCGCAAGCCGCCCGCCGAGCCGCTTCCGTATGAATTCTAGCCGAATCACGCCAGTCGCGCTAACGGAGTCGCGGACCCAATGGTACAGTAGGCCCATGGCCAAGATACTGGTGACCGGCTGCGCGGGCTTCATCGGGTTCCACGTCTCGCGCCGGCTTCTGGAACGTGGCGACACGGTGGTGGGACTCGACAATCTCAATGAGTACTACGACGTGAATCTCAAGCGGGCTCGCCTGGCTTTGCTGGAAGCTTCACGGGAAGCCAGGCCGGACAGGCGTCACTTCCGATTCGTCAAGATGGACCTCACAGACCGGCCGGCGCTGGAGGCGCTCTTCGGCACCGAAGCCTTTGACGGCGTGGTCCACCTTGCCGCCCAGGCCGGGGTCCGTTACTCGCTGACGCATCCGCACGTCTATTCGGAGGCGAACCTCACGGGATTCCTAAACGTGCTGGAAGGCTGCCGGCACCACGGGGTCCGGCACCTGGCGTTTGCGTCTTCAAGTTCCGTTTACGGCGGCAACCGCGAGATGCCCTTCTCCGCGCGGCACCCGGTCGATCATCCTCTGAGCCTTTACGCTGCGACTAAGAAGGCCAACGAGTTGATGGCGCACGCCTACGCCCACCTTTACCGGCTGCCCTGCACCGGCTTGCGCTTCTTCACGGTCTACGGTCCTTGGGGCCGGCCGGACATGGCGCTATTTATGTTCACGCGCGCCATCCTCGAAGACCGGCCCATCGAGCTCTTCAACCACGGCAGGATGCAGCGCGATTTCACCTTTATTGACGACACGGTGAGCGCGGTGCTGCTTCTGCTCGACAGAATCCCCCAGCCCGATCAGGATTGGAAGGACGACCGCCCCGACACCAGCTCAGCTCCCTACCGTGTCTACAACGTCGCCGGCCACCGGCCCGTGGAGCTCAGCACCTTCGTGGAGATTCTGGAACTTGAGCTGGGGAAGCCGGCGAAGAAGGTCTTGCTACCCATGCAGCCGGGCGACGTCCCAGCAACTTATGCGGACGTCGGCGATTTGGTGCGCGACACGGGCTTTCAAGCCCGGACTCCGGTTAAAGAAGGCATCGCAGCGTTTGTGAACTGGTATCGCGAGTATTATCAAAAAATTGAGTCCTAATAGGTAGACAGAACCAGATCAGAACGCGTACACTCTCGGTTCGCTGCAGGTGACATTGAGCTCCTGAGGGGTTAAAGACGGTTGATCCGCTTGGGAAGGATGTTCGGGTTCCCTTCCTTCACAGAGGAAAATACTTTCCACCATCCACACAGCGCTATGCCAGTTCGCCCTTTGCGCTGAAAGAGTTGCGAGGACGTGCGTTGGCTATGTAGATGCTTTCCTGCAGGTAGGAGCGGGAAGTCATAGGGTATAATAGCGCTGTCAATAGTTCTGCAGTCATATGTCAGATCAACATACACCCGCCGCCGGCCCCCCGGGCCCTGACGGTGACCGGGAGGAGCAAGCCACAGAGCTGCCGGTCACTTCCCGAAGGCCCGAGGGCCTAGGGCCAGATCAGCGGCCAGGGAGAAGCGTGTCGAGACGCCGCATCCGGCGGGTCAGGCCCCATCGATTTATGAGCTCGGGTTGGTGGCATCACCGCCGTCGACGCTGGGTGCGTCGTCTTCCCCGCCTCGCGCCTTGGCTCTGGCTGGCCGCACTGCCCGCCGGGGGATCGTTGGCGCTGGGGTGCTTGCTCTGGCTTCACTTGGCAGGCTCACGATCTCAGCAAGCCGCGAGCGTTCCCGATCCAAGCGCCGTCTGGCTCGACCAGCCGGACGCGGCCTGGGCTCGCCGGCCTGTCTACCGCTATTCGGTGATCCCAGGCGGCGTCAGGAGCGCCAGTGAGCTCAAGGCTGCCATCGCCAACGACCGGGTGCTAGCGGCTCACTATCGCGATTTCGATCTTCGCTATGTCCACCTCATTCGATTGCAAGCCGCGCGCGCCGTCTATGTCTCCTACCGGCTCAACAACCAGATCTTCTGGACCGACCGGAAAGTCAACCTGCCGGCAGGCGAGGAACTGATCACAGACGGCGTCCACTCGGCTCGCGCCCGCTGCGGGAACATTATCCTCAGTTTTCGGCGGGAGAAAGTGTCACCCCAGCAGCCACCCTTGCCCGACCTCGACATCCCGGAAACGCCCGACTACTACTCCGGCGGGTTCCCTCCATCGGGTCTCCTCCCGGGTCTGCCTGCGAGTCCGAGCTTCGGTCCGCCGATGGGTCCTCAGCCGGTGCCAGGCTTGACAATCCCGGGCGCGCCGGAAACACCCTCCGGAGGACTCGCGGGGCCACCGGTATTTCCGGGCGCGCTTCTCTATCCAAGGTCGTGCACTCCGACTTCGAACATCCCACCGGGAGGAGTTCCCAGATTCCCGCCTTGCAGTCCGCCTTGTATTCCGACGAAGAGTCACCCTTGCGGGACCCCGCCCGGAATCACGCCGGAACCCGGTACCGTGCTCCTGTACTTGACCGGTATAGGTTATCTGACGTTCCGGCTGAGACGCTTGAAGACAGCGGCGGCGCGGCGGCTGCAGGGATAATCTTATCGAGACACGCAAGTTGAAGGTGGACTTGCCGCGGGCTCGCTACCGGTCTGAGTCGGCGGTGCCCGCTGGAGTGGGACTGGCGTCAGCGAGGGGGAAGCGCCGGTCCGCAGGCGCTCGATGAACTCCTGGGTAATGTAATACCTTCCACCGGGCCCCTCAACGATTCCGATGCCGACCTCGGTAAACTTGGGGTCCAGGATGTTGGCGCGGTGATTGGCAGCGAAGCGAGGCTCGTTCATAAACGCCGTCTGCGCGGCTGCGACTCCCCGGTAGAAGGCGATGTTTTCCCCTTCGGATTGCCAGTCGATGCCCGCCGCCGTTACGCGCATATCGGGAGAGACGCCTTCGGGACTCAAGTGGGCAACGAATCCGCGCCGCGCCATGTCCCCCGAGTGGGCTCTCGCCACTTCTGCCAATTGATCGTTCCACACCAGGGGCTGGGCGTGACCTCGAGTTTCGGGGACGTTCAAAGGATTCTGCCGGTCGCGATTGACGAGTTCGAACATCAGCCGTTCCAAGGTATGTATGTCCCTGGCTGCACTTTGCGCGGCCGAATCTACCGGCATCGGCCTGACCGAAGCCTCGACTGGCCGCACGGATTGCCTGGAGCCGTGCGCCGCGTACTTGGGATCGCCTGGTCCGGCAAACGTCAGGATCGCGTCCAGAACTGCAAACGCCGCCACCAAGAGCAGAGATCGCCGTGGCCGAAACGGCAACATTCACCACCCCTAAGGGCCGAACTCGTCGGCGCCCATAGGGTCATCGGCACTCTGGTGCTTGGCTGGCTAGTACTTAAATACTGGGTTCTCGGAAGAGACTCGAAGCCTGCGGACAGACCACCACCCCGCTATCCTTCGCGGCGCTAGCTCCTTCGTTGAAGGTAGGGCTGTCGAAGATTCTCCCGCAGCCGTCGCGTTCAGGCCCTGGGGTCAGTAGCTATCGATGAGATCGCGCAGGATCCGAGGAAGCCACGGCCTGCGATCAGCGAGCATCCGGGAAGGAAGCCCGTAGACTGGTCGGCTCTTGGATGAATTCCTGGGTGATGTAATACCAGCCGTTCGGAGCCCGCACGATCCCGACCCCGACTTCGGTGTACTTCGGGTTGAGGATGATCGACCTGTGATTGTGCCCAAAGCGCGGCTCGCTCATGAACGCGGTCTCGGCGCTCGCCACGTCCGGCTCAAAGGCAATATTCTCTGCCACCGCCTGCCACCCGATCCCGGCCGCTTTCACTCGCATGGCCGGTGAGCGGCCTTCGGGGTCGACGTGACCCAAGAGCCCCGCGTTCAGCATGTCGCGGGAGTGCGCGCGCGCAACCTCGGCGAGCTTCTCGTTCCACTTGAGGGGCAGAGCACGGCCGCCGGTTTCAGCAGCATTGGAGGGATCTGAGCGGTCGCGGTTAAGCAACTCGTACATCTGTTTTTCCAGATCCGCGGCGCCGGTGCTGGTCGGTGGCGGAACCGTCGCGGATGCCGAGGCGAATACCACAACCTTCGGGACAACGGCGTTGGCAATGAAGTGGCGCCAAACGCCAGGTCCGGAGGGCTCCGCCGGTGCATTGTCCCTCGAACCGAAGCAGTGCCAGCCGGTGGATGCTTGTGACCCGCCCCAACGGGCGTCTGCCGGAGGGCCAGCGCACAGGACTAGAGCCACGGGAAGACAAAACAGCCCAATTGTCTTCACTCTCGAACCCTCGAACAACCCGCCTTGGTCACCCACATACAAGTCTATCGGCCGGTTGGCCAGAAAAGTCTAGAGAGAGGTCACCTCGGCGTCCCGAACCGGACGGCGGAAAAAGAGCGTCAGGAGACAGCCCGCAAGAGAGATCGTGATCAGCGTCACCATGATATAGCTTGAAGGGAAGTGCGAGAGCCCGCCGGCTACCGAGCCGCCCGCAAAACTGCCGAGGAACTGGAAGGTTTGAAACAATCCGAGCGCGGTGCCGTAGGACGATGCCGGGGCCGCCCCACTGACCAGGCTGGGCAATATCGGTTCCAGACCGGTAAAGCCGACCAGAAACAGGATGCCCGGCACCAGGACGGCTGTCAGTTTCTCCGGATCGAGGCCACCCAGGCTGGGCCGGAACAAAAGCAGCGCGCTCGCGATCAGGACGCTGAAGGCCAAAGCGACCAGGCCCCTGCCCCAGCCGCGGTCGGCGCCGCGCGAGAAGCCGAACATCGTAACACCGCTGATCAGCAGCATCGGCAGCAGCACTTCGTAATACTGGATCATCTTCAGGTGGTGCTGGACCGTGACGATCAAAGGGAAGAAAAACCAGAATGACGTCATGAAGGTATTCATGAAGAACGCGCTTAGGCCCAAAGCCAGTACAGCCGGCAGCCGCATGACCTCGCCCAGACGAAGCGGGGCGGACACGCGCGGGGGCTGGTCGGGCAGATAGCTCGCCAACAGAACCACCGAGCCCAGGCCCAGCACCCCGGTCAGCACGAATAGGAAGCGGGTGCCGGCCAGGCCCGCCAGGAAAGGCCCAGCGATCACGCCCAGGATGAAGGCAGCGCCGATGGGGATGCCGAGCACGGCCATGGCCGTCGATCGCCGCTCCACCGGAATGTTGTCGGCCACCGTGGCGAAGGCGGTTGAGGTGATGGTGCCGACGCCCTGGATGAAGCGGGCCAGGATCAGCTCCGTGATTCGCCATGACGCTGGAAACCAGTCCGGCGCCGCGCACAGGAAGGACCCAAGGCTGAAGATCAACATGCCGATCAGCAGCACTCGGCCGCGGCCGATGCGGTCCGAGAGGCGTCCCAACGGGATCTCAAAACAGGCCATCGCCAGGCCGTAGGCTCCGAAAGCAAAGCCCACCAGGAACCGAGATCCGGTGAACTGCAGGCCGTAGAGGGTGAAGACCGGCAGCACCAGAAACAAGCCCAGCATGCGCAGGCCGACGGCCGTTGCCAACGCCAGCAGCAGCCGCTTCTGGGCGGTGGTGAAACCGGTGACCGGACTTTGGGTTGCGGTGGCCACGTGGAAAAGCCCGCCAGAGCGGAGAAGCCCGAGCAGGCATCCCCAGTTGGACCGTTATCGGCAGCCGGCTCTTGAGAGCAGCCTCGGGTGCAGAGCCGCGCGGGGAAGATAATTAGGCTTCCACGCGCCAGGATCGCCCGGCCCTGGTAAACGCGCACGAATCCCGATTCCCGGCTGGGAAACTGTCTCGAAGGGCGCGCCTCTTAGAATAAGATGTCCCTGCACTGCCTGTCAGCACGAATCGGGTCCCCCGATCACGCACCCTTAGGCCGGCCTCTCCGCTCGATCTTAGTTCAGCGCCGAAAGACAAGGTTCTTGAGGGATGCGCCCGTGACCGACGGGGTCAAATGCCGGCGTACCACGCGTATCCACCCTCTGGAGACGCTGAGCCTAAGCCCTTGCCGAATCGTTTAAGGCTGTCGGTTAGAGTGAGGCGGGTGATGTATTTGACGTTCTTGTAGCCGAGTTGCCGTGGAACGCGCATCCGAAGAGGTCCGCCGAAGGCAACGGGAAGCTCGCCGCCATTCATTCCGAGTGTGAGGATGGTTTGAGGGTGCAAGGCGTCGGCCATGTCGATGCTCTCCCACCAGTCGGGCTGGATCGAACGGTAGACGACGTATCGGACCTGGGGGAGAGCGCCCACGAGGTCCAGGATGTGAGAAAGCGGCACGCCACTCCATTCGGCGATATAAGACCAGCCTTCTTCGCAGGCGATAAAGGTGATCTGCGTATGCAAAGGGAAGCTGCGGAGTTCCGCCAGCGAGAACGATGCCGGACGCGCAACCATGCCATCGACCACCAGGCGCCAGTCCGCAAACCCTCCCGCTTGAAGACGCTGAAAGTCTTCGCCCAGGGGAGCGACCTCGTTGGCGAACGGATCCTTCGAAATCTGGCTGCGAGAAAACTCGCGTGCCAGGGAGTGGCGGGTCAACAACCGCTGCGCGGCATAGGTCAGGGTTTCGCCGGCACCGTAGAGGACGCCCGCGTCGGGCGGAATGAGTCCATAGCGCTTGGCAAGCCTGGCAGCGACTCCGAGCCCGGAGGCACCCGCAGCAACGGCCAAGCCTGTGGTGAACAGTTGACGCCGTGAGATCCCACTCATGCGGGCTCCTTAGGTGCGGCGGGGCGGCCGCTGATCATGGCGCCCACCCGATTACGGAATCCGGCCAGGCAAACCATAAAGACGTGGACGAAAAGGAAGACTACCAGGAATCCGGACACGAAAAAATGTATCGTGCGCGCGGATTGCCGTCCACCCAAAGCTGCGACGGCGGACGGAATCGCACCCTCGAAGGCAGGCGACATGGCCAGGCCCGTCAAGACGATCGAAGGAAAGAGAACGAAGATCACAATCAGATAGGTCAGGCGCTGCAGGACGTTATACGACCAGGCTTCCTCCTCGCTCGGCCGCTTAAAGCGCAAATGCCGGGCAATGTCGCTCGCGAGCCCCTTCAGGGAGCGGTCAGAGGGAGCGGGAAGCAGATTCCGCCGGAAATGCCCCCTGAAAAATCCGAACGTCAAGTAAAGCAAGCCCGTTCCTACCGCCAGCCAGGCAGCTTCGAAGTGAAGATAGCGGCTCCAGCCGTTCTGATCAGGAAGCACGTAGCCGTAGCCGGTGGGGACCGTATCTCTGGAGGACGGAATCGGCAGTTTGAATAAGGGACGGGTGTTTACGTTGCCAGTCTCGCCCCAGTAGAAGCGCGGGTGAGAAATGAGGATTTCCACGCCGCTGACCAGCAGGGCCAGGAAGGCGACGGTGATCAGCCAGTGCGTGACGCGAACAAGCGCGGAGTGCCGCGGAGAAGCCATGATGGGCATCTGCGAGATTATACCAACTCGTGTCCAGGGCCACCCTGACCTGACGGTCGAGACGGGGAAGTTCCTGGCCGGCCCGGACGTCGGGGTCTGGGCGCAGCATGATACACTCCCAGGCGTGGAAAAGGTCAACCTGCAGCCGGTCTCTCTTTTGGCCAGCACAGGACGGCGAAAATCGCCCCACAGCTCAAACGGGCGACTCATCAGGCTGGTGCAGCCCTTTCGTCCGGAATCATCTCCGGTCTGAGGGGGAGCTGAAAACACGAAACCCATGACAACCCTTGCATTTGATCCCCGCGGTCTCCTGAAGTGGTGCCAGTCTGATCTCGACGCTTTGCTCGATTGCCTGCGCCGGGCGGTTGAGATCGAGTCGCCCAGCGGCGCCAAGGCTTCGATCGACGCCATGGCCCGCTTCTTCGCCTGGGAGTTCTCCGCTGCCGGGGCCACTTCGGCCGCGCTGCTGGATCACCCGGCCGCCGGGGCGGCGGTGGTGGCGGGATTTCCGGCAACTCAGCCGCACGTGCCCGGCCGACGTCGCCAAGGCGACGAGGCAAAGCCGATCCTGCTGCTCGGCCACCACGACACGGTCTGGGAGCTGGGCACGCTCGCTGAGATGCCCTACAGGCTGCGCGCCGGCCGCGCCTACGGACCTGGCATCTTCGATATGAAGTCCGGTATCGTCTGCGCCCTTTGGGCAATGAAGGCGCTGCAGGCGTTGCAGGTGCCGCGCGCCAGGCCGGTGCGGGTGTTCTTGAACCCCGACGAAGAGACTTCCAGCCGGGCCTTCCGCCAGCGCCTGCTGACCGAGGCCAAAGGTGCGCGCGCGGTACTGGTGCTCGAGCCCGCTATGGGCGCCGGCGCCCTCAAGACCGCCCGCAAGGGCGTGGGTGAATTCGTGCTCACGGTGCGCGGCCGGCCGGCGCACGCCGGCATCAACCCCGCCGCCGGCGTGAACGCCATCACCGAACTGGCGCGTCAGATCTTGCGGCTCGAGCAGCTGCTCGATTCCCGGAAAGGAATCACTCTGACGGTCGGTGTGATCCAGGGCGGCACCCGCGTGAACGTCGTTCCCGAAATGGCCCGCGCCCGGGTTGATGTGCGCGTTCCCCGGCAGGTCGACGCTCAGTGGATCGAGCGTCGCGTCCGCGCTCTGAAGCCGGTGCATCGGGAGGCCAGGCTGGAGATCGAGGGAGGCGTGAACCGGCCGCCCTTGGAGCGGAAGCTCGCGGTAGCGCTCTTCAAGCAGGCGCGCGAGCTTGCTGACCGGATGGGCTTCGAACTGGCCGAGGCTTCCACCGGCGGCGGCTCAGACGGCAACTTTACCGCCGCGCTCGGCATTCCCACGCTCGACGGCCTGGGCGGAGTGGGCGACGGAGCCCATGCCCGGCACGAACACGTCATCGTGCGCGAGTTGCCGCGGCGGGCGGCGCTCCTGGCGGCGTTAATCGCCAGCTTGTAAGTTGGATCCCACCATCCTCTTAAACCCACCGGCCGGAGCCGCGAGGGCTCCCTTGCAGCGTTGGACCTGATCACCGCCCTGACGGTCCTGACAGGGCGAATGAGCGTTCCCACGGTGATGATAACCTTCCAAAAGTAGTTAGCAACTAGGTTTAGGACTTGACGCAGGGTCGAAAAGGCCGGAGGATGGACGCCGGCTCGCGCCCGCTCAAACTGTCAGTTGAGGCGTGGGCGTGATCAGGAAGCGGCCTGGCTCCGGAGAAGTCAGCGTCGCCGCCGTTTTGGGGGGGACGTCGCGGCGCATGATGCTGGTCGCCTAGGCCGCTATGTTTGACTATCCGTTCGGCAAGCAGCTAACCTTTCGGATACCCTCGCCTCGGATTCCCGACGGCCTTTGCCAAGTCTCCATTTCGAACGCGTGTCGGCTATCTGCTGGGAAATCAGCTAGAAGACGTTTGCCGGCGCCTTTGGGTTTCAGCGCAGTCGCGGAGCGGCCATACAAATGCTCAATCCAGCGCCGCTGAGATGGCCGCAGGTTTTGAGGGGGGGGAACCGACGGCGGAAATCCAGCCGGCGCGATGCGCCTGAAACGCTTTCCACGCTTCCATCACTACAGTGTCGATAACGGCTCCGTGTTTTGCGGATCCGAATTTCAATTCCGAAGGAGGGGGTAATGATCAAGACGAAGTTGTTGGCTTTTGCCGTGCTTGTGTCATTTAGTATGGCAATCTGGGGGGCGGCCGCAGCCCTGGCAGCGCCTCAGGACGAACACACACCGGAGCAACCGGCGGTCCAACCCGAAGAGACACCCACCACCGATCAAGCGGCCCAGCCTGCGATCTACAGGCCACAGGGCAGCGTGATCACCCCAGACAGCAGCGTCGCGCATCCCGAGGATGCCGGCGTACGCGCCCACACCAACCATCTGATCTTCGTTCCCGAAGGCCGGCAGGTATCTTCGCCGGTCCCGGACTTCACCTTTGCCGAGACGCCGGCATCGATGGCCTGCGTCTACAAAGTGGGTCCGACCTACGCGGGATGCAACCCTTCGACCGGCGGTACTAACCACGCCACCGGCGGTTGGGGTGCAATCGCTTTAGTGGACGCCTATGACAACCCGAATGCGGGCTCAGACCTGTCGTTCTTCTCGAGCTATTTTGGGCTGCCGGCCGCGAAATTCACCAAGGTCTACGCCAACTCGAGCTTCGGCGCTCTCAACGGATTGACGGCCAGTTGCAGCGGCAGGCCGGTCGCCAATTCGGGCTGGGGTCTCGAAGAGGATCTGGACATCCAGTGGGCACACGCCATGGCGCCCAACGCCAAGATCTTTCTCATTGAGGCCTGCAGCAACAGTTACAACGACCTCCTTTACGCCGAGGAGGTGGCCGGCATCAAGGTGAGTGGCTCCGGCGGGGGCGACATCTCGAATAGCTGGAGCAGCGGAGAGTTTTCCGGCGAGGTCGGGTCGGGGGCAGACGATTTCTTCCACCGCTACTACTGGCAGAGCATCACCTACTTTGCTTCGGCTGGCGATGCCGGATGGGGTGCAGGATATCCCACCTCCTCGCCGTGGGTGGTTTCGGCCGGCGGTACAACCGTTAATCGTGACGCCAACGGGAACTTCACCAGTGAGAGCTGCTGGAGCGGTTCGGGCGGCGGCGTGAGCGCCTTCGAACTTTGGCAAAGCCCTCCGAACATCAGCAACGGCATGGGACCCTGGGCCGCATTTCAGTATCCATTTGCCGGCCAAACCGGGCGGCAAACTCCGGATCTCTCCTTCAACGCAGACCCGAATAGCGGCGTGTACGTCTACGACACTTACGGGTACGGCGGCTGGGTGATCGTGGGAGGGACCAGCGTCTCCTCTCCGTCTCTGGCCGGCATCGTCAACGCCTCCAACAACAGATTAGGGCAGGCTCCGAACGTCGGTGGATACTACACCACCGAGGAGAACAACCTGCTCTACGATCAGCTGTTCGCCCACACCGCGTATCCTGCCAATTTCTACGACGTCCAGACGGGATCGAACGGCTCCGGCCACAACGCCGGCGTCGGCTACGACCAGTGCACCGGCGTCGGCAGCCCGCGCGGCAAACTCGGGAAGTAGCCCTTTCTTACAGCTTAAGAATGGCTCGTCTTCGGAGGCCCTGTTCAGGCAGGGCCTCCTCTTTTCCCGGTTGTGGTGGCGGGGGCGCTGGCTCACCGCGCGGCGTCAGTAGCTGCACGGCGCCGGTTTGCCGGCACCGTGCCCTTATTGCGGCGGCATGCCGGGCATGCCCGGCAAGTTCATCTTCTGCGGCTCGCCATGAATCTGCGATGTCTCGTGGTCCAGAACCTTCTCCAGTACCATGTTGGTGTCCACTGAGGTCATCTTGACCAGGCCGTAGGGCGAGACCTTGGTCGAGACCCACACGTCGCTGGTCTTGCCGTCGGCGGTCGAGCGGTAGTGCTCGCATTCGAACGTGCCAGCGGGAACCGTCACGCTTTCGCTTCCCACTCTCTCACCCTGGATTCCGTTGGAGGGCGACGGCGCCTCACCCCGGCCACGGCCCATGCCTGCGGCCATCATCCCGACCGGCATCTCCATCGGCGGCCGGCCCGCCATCTGGACGATCATGCGCTTGATCTGCACACCGCTGGGGCTCGTCACTATGAGCTGCTTCATGATCATTGGCCCACCGCCTCTCGGGGCCTCGGTTCGCATCTCGAGCCAGTAGCCATCGGCCCCATCGACCGATTCCTTGCCCACCACGGCGTAGGTCCACTGGACCTCGCCGCTCTTCCCGGTCATCTGGTAGGTGGCTCCGGAGCCCACCACGGGACTGAACTGACCCGGGATGTTGGGCGCACGCATGCCCATCATGCCTTGCGCCGAGCCCAGGGCGGCGAACCCCAGAACCGCCCCTGCGAGCGTCAGACCACGTCGAATACTACTCATAAGCTCTCCTCCTCTCGCTTCGGCCGCCGGCTCTGATCGGCCCGGTCCGCCGATTACATACTGTGAACGTCTGTACTAATCAATATACTCCGTATCGATGCGGCTCGACGCCGGAATCTTGTCGAGCGCCCCTCCTGGACGCGGCTTGGGTGCGCTGGAGCGTCCGTTGCCCTCGCCGGACGCTCTTTTCGATTGCTTTCAGCAGGAGAGTCATCCAGAATCCCGATTTCCACGATGGCCCGACAAAGCCTGTCGGGCAGCCGTTACCGGCGAACAGCGCCGAACGGCTTTCGAGCGGACTTGGAACGTGACCGCAGCGGCGCCCTCACGACGGCCGACAGCTTCGAGGCTAGGACCCTTCTGGTTGCTCTATATCGGCCGGACGCTGCGCATCGGGGTCCTTTCCATCGTTTTTGCCCTTCGCTTCTGCTTTCGGGGCTCACGGGGCCCCTACCTTCTCCGAAAATACTTTGAAGAGTGCGGTGGCGCTTTCGTCAAGTTGGGCCAGATTCTGGCCATGCGTTATGACCTGTTCCCGCTGGCTTACTGCGAGGAGATGGCCGCGCTGCTCGACCGGCTGCCGCCCGTGCCTCTGCCGCAAGTGGTGGACGCGATTGAGCGGGACTTTCAGCGTCCTTTGAACGAAGTTTTTCCTGAGTTTGATCCCGCGCCCTTAAGCTCAGCCTCTGTCGCCCAGGTGCACCGGGCCCGCCTGGCCGACGGCGCCAAGGTGGTGGTGAAAGTCAGGCGTCCCGGCATTGAGCGGCTTTACCGGGCCGATCTCCTGAACCTGCGGCTGGTCTTCGCCCTGGCCGAAGCGCTCGATCTGCCGTTGAAGGTTGATCTCGGCGGGCTGGGGCGGGAGCTGCGCCAGCTGACCCAGGAAGAGCTGGACTTCCATGCCGAGGCCCGGAACATTTACATCCTTCACGAACTGATGGAGCAGGACGACCTCGATCACTGTTCCCCTCAGGTTTATCTCACCTACAGCACTTCGTCCGTGCTCACGATGCAGGAACTGGAAGGGGTCTGGTTGTCCGAAATGCTCGAGGCCGTCAACCGGCAGGACCGGGAGCGGCTCGAGCGCTGGGCCCAGGCCGGAATCACCCCCGAGCGGACCGCGCGGCTGCTGCTGCGGTCGATTCTGAAACAGTGTTTCAACTACCGGGTCTTTCACGCCGACCCCCACGCCGCCAACCTGCTGGTGTTGGACGGCGGTACGCTGGGGTACGTGGACTTCGGGATGATCGGCTCGGTGGACGAAAGGTCGTGGGCCAGGCATTTCAGGATCAATTCCTGTGTTGCCGACGAGAATGTCCACGGCGCCTACGAGGCGCTGCTGGATCTGGTCGAGCCGTTGCCCAACCGCAGCCTAGCGCAGTTCGAAGGCGGGTTCAAACGCCTGGTTCAGAACTGGATCCTGGCCAGCAAGGTTCCGGGCAGCGCTCTCGCTGAACGCAGTGCCGGCATCTTCTTTCTGCGGCTCTTTGACCTGCTTCGCCGCGAGAACCTCCGCATGTCGACGTCTGACCTGCGCCTGACGCGGGCCCTGGTCGTCTCCGACATCGTCATTCTGAAGCTCTGCCCCGGCCTCGAACGGATTCCCGAGTTGCGTGCTTTCTTCCGCGAGGAGGCCGAACACCAGTTTGAGAGTCAACTGCGCCGCTCGCTCTCCGCGCCGGCGCTGCTGAACTGGCTGAGCGGTGGCCTCAAAGCGTTCCAGGCGCTGCCGCGGCTGGCCGACTGGCTTGCCGACCGTCTGCCGCAGGTGAGCCGCCGCTACCAGCGCGGCTTCAGCCGGCTGGAGGCAGCGTTTCTCCATCTTCTGCGGCAGGTGCGCCTGGCGGCGGCGGTGGCGGCGCTGTTTTTGTTGATCTGTAAACTGGCGGCGCTGTTAGGAGCGACTCGTGGGATGTTGGGACGTGTGGCGGCCAGCGGCTTGGTCTGGTGGGAAGCCTTTATCGCGGGCGCGTTGGTGTACTTTGCCTTGGCTGGGCTGATCCGGCGATTGCAGTGAGCCGGCGCCAGAGGCGGAGCGATCGGCGGACGACACTCTCTGGGCGCAATGCCTGCGAGGAGAGATCTGCGGGCGGCGCCGGCCGGGACGAAGGGGAAGCGGTCGGTAACCGCCCGCCGAAGCAGACTTATCTTCGCGGCTTGCGCCGGCGCAGCCCGAGCAAGCCGAACAGTGCCTCAAATGAGGCATTCTTGGCCCAAATGGGACAGACGTTGCGATCTTCGTCCTGATTTCGGCCCAGCGCGTTCCTCTCCGCCGTCTCGATATCGGGGCACGGCGCACGCTCGATCGATATCGGGCGAATACCGGCCGACGCCAGCCTTGGACCTCCTGGCCGATGGATTTGTTCTTTGGCAAAAACACCTCCACCGTGACAGGACGGTTCAACCTTCGCCTGCCGAGCTGTTTGGAAACGCCTGATTTCAGACACACTTACAGCAGAGGATTTTGTTTCCCGTCACGCACGAGTCGCCGTCGCCTTTCTTATCCTTCCAGACCTGAGTTTCATGGGACTGGCATTCCGGGCTACAGAATGGCGCCGTGCCGCGCCAAATGCAGCTCGGCGTACTCAGGGGTCTGAGGCCGCTCCGTAGCGTCGCGGAGCGCGTGCCGGAGGCCCGCAGAGCAGGTCGCCCCAGATTCGGGATTCGCATTTGTATGTTGTTTTGTGTCTTCGGTTTTGATCGCTGTTGCATAGCAGTATCCTTTCTTTGGTGTTCTGGGTTTTACGGACTAGTGGAACTACTCATCGTTCTCGAAATGCGGCACGCCTAGTAAATGTGCCAATGGCGGACCTTTCCTACGATGACCGGCAGAACGTCGCTGACATCGACGGTAAAGCGATAGACCACGCGAGCCGCCTCTAGCCGCTTGCCGGGGTTGAAGAACGTCAGCTTGACGTCCCAACAATCGGACTGTGGCCGGCAAATGGGACTTTTTTCCACCTCAATCGTATCGAGCTTGAGGTTCTCCATCAGGGCGCGCTCATAGATAAACGTAAGCTGAAACGCATTCGTAGCGGCATAGTTGACAGCTCGTTCCTGCGGCGCGATTCCAAGGTTCCGCACCTCGTAGTAAACGCGCTCCAGAAAGTTCGCGACTTCGGCCTCCTCCAGCCCGTCCTTCTTCTTAGCTCCCTTTGAGTCACGCACGGCCTTGACGAGGGCCTCGGTAGTCCAAGAGTAAAGCCCGCGGACATCTGGCCAGACGACCGGGACAGTCTGACCACGCAGAAGGGTCTTGCGTCCTGCAACAACTCCAGGAACTGACACCCTCTCGATAGCCCCGCGGAGCTGGCCCTCCAGGAATTCACGAAACCGTTCGTAAGCGATGGAAGCAAACGGATGGAAACTCGGATCGATCGCGTAAATAGCAGTCGCATCCAAGTTTAGCGTCCAGATGACCGAGGATGCTGACCACGGGCACCGTTTGAGGTATGCCAGGAACTGCGTGGGATCGTCCGGATTGGGTCCAGGGCTCTCGTCGTGAGGATTGAGGTCCATCTCCTGGGCGACCGAATCGCGACGAGCTTCCGTACCGAAATCGTAGCCCAGCTCGCCCAGCGCGTAGACTAGTCCTGCGTTGTCGCTCTCTGCCGTTGCGGGCGGCTTGCCTTGGCACGAACAGCTGAGAGGCTGCACGGCGGCAGACCCCGGCGCCGGCGTCAATTCATTGGCTTGAGGGGCCCCTAAGGAAGTCATTTCTTCGGCGGTTGTCGTAGATTCCATAACTGATATTCCTTTCCTTTTCTCGGTCCCCCTCTGATCCAAAGGAGCCAATCTCTTTTCTCTCTGAAGGAGGCGCAATGCACCGATGGGGTTCAGCCGGCCACGAAGCAGGCGCCGGCAGTCTGACGTTTGTTGGACATCACAACCTGCGGCGGACCGGATGATCGCCTCTTGAACAGCCCTGGCATCAGATTCGATTCCCTTCTTGCGTTGAATGCTGAGCAGGAGCGCCACAACACCGGATACATGCGCGGTCGCGAAGCTCGTCCCGCTGCGGCGAACTGTCCCGCCAAAGGGAACAGCCCCCTCTACATCGTTTCCTTGCGCCACGACGCCGGCCAAATCATTGCCAGCCTCCCAGTTGCTAAAAGCCAGCGGCTCTCCCTTTGCATCCATCGCGCCCACAACCAAGACCCCCGGGAGACCGGCGGGAATGTGCACGCTAGGAGAGCCGTCGTTGCCTGCCGCCGCCACAATGATGACGCCCTGCTCCACTGACCTCTGAATTGCCGAGGTGAGGAGAGGCTCGGCCTCCGCAGCACCCCACTGTCTGAACTCACCCGCACTAATATTAATTACATGTGCACCAAGTGCGAGGGCTTGGGTGATGGCACGGGCTAAGTCAAGCTGAGTGCAGAGCTGGATGGTCCCGTCGGATCCGTCTGCAAACACCGGAGCAATGAGACCCGTGCACCGCGGGGCAACACCCCGGACCGGGCTTCCATGCTGACCGAAGATGATGCTGGCGACGTGCGTTCCGTGAAAGGTTGCGGGACCTTGATCCGGAGCCTTGGCCGCCAATGTCGGGACTGTTATCAGTTGCGCGCCGGCGAAACACGCGTGTGCTGAGTCAACGGGACCATCGAGTATGGCAACGCGAACTTCCGGATCACCAAGCGATTCGCTCCACAATTCCTGGATACTTGACATTATGAGGTCCGTTGAATCGCTTCCGGTCTCTGCAGCCCCCTGTTGTCATGAGCGTAGTACCGCGCCTACTCAGTGCTGTGCGGGTGAGGGAGAATTGGTTCTTAGCCTCACCAAGCATGGCGTGACACTGCTATGGCGGGTCCGATGTGCCGACATGGATGCTCTGCCCCTACAGCGCGACCACTGCAAAAGCACCCCGTCACGCCACATAATCGACGAAGCAAACACCATGCCAAAGGATCTGGACTGCCGTTCTCGTGTCGACAACTATCGGGAGAATATTTAATCGGTAGATAAGAATGACGTTGCAGATTGGTCTGTGAAACCGGACCAGACGACCGGAAGACTTTCCCACTTGTTCCAGTCAAATACTGCCTCAAATAAGGCAGAAGTTCTCCCGGGCTACAAAAGCTCAAGGGGGAAGAAGCGATGAGGAAGAGCCGGTTCAGCGCTCTCGCAGAGGAAGGTCTGCGGGAAGCACGGGATCTGTGATCAAACCTACTACCGTTGGAACGCGCAGCACGGCGGGTTGAAAGCCAGCGAAGCGCGACGGCTGCGGCAGTTGGAGGACGAGAATCGTCAGCTGAAGCAAATGGTGGCGGGCCAAGCGCTGGACATCCAGCGTTACCGACGGTGCTGGCAAAAGAGTAGCCACGCCTGCGGCCAAGTGTGAAACCGTAGGCGAGATAAGGGCCGCGCATCCGGAGTTGAGCGATCGGCGGACGACACTCTCTGGGCGCAATGCCTGCGAGGAGAGATCTGCGGGCGGCACCGGCTGGGACGAGGGGAAATGGTCGGCAACCGCCCGCAGAAGCAGACTATCTTTGCGGCTTGCGCCGGCGCAGGCCGAGCAAGCCGAACAGACCGCTGCCGAGCATGATCAAGGTCGCCGGTTCAGGAGTAGGCGCCACGGCGCCCAGGAGCCCACCGGTTTGATCGAGAGTCAGTCCGGAGGTGAAGTACAGAACGCCTGGATTGCCTCCGCGTCCTCCGACCCCAAACCCCAGACTCCATAGTGCGGGCTCGGCGAAGGGATTGCCATTGGCCAGATCGAGCGTTCCAATAAAAGCGCCGGTTGAGGCATCGAAGGCGTTGATCCAGCCGTTGCCGAAATTGCCCACCAGGAGGTCACCGCCGAAATCGCCGAAGCTGGAAGGAGCGAGTGCGATGCCCCAGGGATCATCAAGCTGGCCGCCCGTGACCAGCCGCTGCAGGAAGTTGCCGCTCGAGTCAAAGACATCGACGATGCCGTTGCCAAGGCCGGGCACGGGCATGCCGTTGGTTCCGACCGGGGCGTACTCGACGTACAGCTTGTTGTTAATGGCTTGAACGTTGTAAGCGGCGTAGCCCGACGGCAAGTTCGGGTCCGCAAAAGCGAAACCATTTTGCTGCACGTAGCTGCTGTTAAAGACGTCAACGGCGTTGTTCTTGAAGTCCGCCGCGTAAAGGAAAGTGCCGCTGGCGTTGCTGGCCTGCGCAAGGCCGGTGAAGACAGCGCCCGAAACGGTGGCCTCGGTGACCGCTTGCGTGCCTGCGGGGCCGTTCCAGCCTGCGATCGTCCCGCCCAACGTGTCGAAAATGAACGCCGCCGGCGAACCGTTTACGTCAAAGCCTGCGGTGTTAGCAACGATACCGGTAGGATTGCCTCCGGGGATGGTCACGACAAGCGGCACGATTGCGCCAGGAGGAGTCGTGGATGTGTCGTAGAGGGTCGAAAGACCGGTCCTCTGATCCGAAACCCAGAAGGGGCTGCCGCCGTTGCTCACGTTTCCCCAGGGATTGACCAGGTTAGGATCCGTATAATTTGCCGGTGTGGCGGTGCTGTTGGAGACGAGGTTGGTTTGAGTGTAAAGGGTGCCGCCCCGGAGCCTGGGCGTCACTGCTAGGAGCAGGGTGAACGCAGCGCCCACCATCACGGTGACGCGCCGCAGTGAGGATCCAAAGTTCGCTGGCATGTATCCTCCCCGTTCTCATGTATTGAGATCAGATGATTCGCAGTCTGTCCCCCACGAATTGTTCGCCGCGAGGCGTCCTGCACTCGCGGCCATTCCGAGACTTAGCAACTCTCAAATTGTAACTTCCGCAACTCAGAGCGTTTGTAAAATTTCCGTCAAGAAAATCGGCCAGGAAATCTTCCTCTTGGGGCCTACGCGCCGAAAGCAACAAGAACACTCGGCGCCGGGAGTGCCCCGCTGACACCCACGCCGAAATCTCCATCTCCACGAAACAATTGACAAGCTTAGGGGGATCATATTACATTAGCACATGAGTAATAGCCTCTCCCGATTGGCGCAATCCTCACGAATTCCATGCCGCTGCACGTCTCGCCTGACAGCATATGCAAGGCGCATGGCCTCACTATGTCGAGGTCGGCCCGGGTCCTGGGAGGAAGAAAAACGAACCCAAGCGAACCCAACAGGGCTAAGTGGTTTGATATGAGAACGTTATCATACGATTGCCGAAAAGCGAACCCAAGGTGGTTATCCTGCGTTTTTTCAGTAGGTTACGAAAGAAGAGAGCCTGGTTTTTCCAAAATGATGGTTGAGGCCGCCTCTCCGGTCAATGAGGAACCGGCCGCAGTTGGTGGAACCGGCTGGACCACGAAAACGAACCCAAGCGAACCCAACAGGGCTAAGTCAAACAGAATCATGATGCTAGCCCCAATCTGGCAAAAGCAAACCCAAGGCATTCATCCGCTTTGTTTTCAGTGGCTTAGGTCTCGAAAATAGGCCCCTTCTGCCGAAAAGGATGGCTCTCCGGTCAAGGAGAACCGGAGGGCGCCCTAAGCTCGGGCCAGGGGGACTTCAGGAAACGCTGCCCAGGTATCGGCGGGCGTTCGGGGTACGTCGACTCAGGATGTTTCACGCCTGCCGTCCGGCCTCAGAGGTCGAGTTTCTCGTCTAGCCGAAACTGAGCTTGAGGAAACTCGCGGGTTGAGTTAGTCTAGCGCCCAGGACTTGGCCCGAGCGGCGGTCCCGAGGGGGAGACCTTACGAGGGTAAAACATGGCTGAGCGGTCCGACGTGTCGTCAAAGGCAGTCCCTTCCAGCGACGATCTCAAGAAAAAGAGCGCGCGCGGGCGAGGCGTTGTCGCCGAGCCTGTGCGCTTTGGCGCCCAACTTGCGGCCGATACCTATGGCGGCATCGCGGCGGCGGTGGCAGAGGCGTTTCGCGCCTTCAGCGGCGAAGTGGAGGAGGCTAACGTCGCTCGCCGTGGGCTCTTGAACAGCGTCGTGGATGGTCTGCTGGCAGGCAACACCAAGTTCTTCGAGAACGTGGCGAACACCTCGCGCAATGTCGCCCAAGGCGTCAAGTCCTGGGAAGCTCCGGAACCCCGCCCGGCGCCGGAAGCCATCGACTACGCGCAGCTCGCGCGTCTCGTGGCTGATGAACTGAGCCGGCGCAAAGCCGCTGGCTAAGGCGCTCCGGATGTCTTGAGGGGCGATTCCCGTCGTCAACCTGACGGTCGGACCGCCCGGTGGAGTTGTATGGCTACCCCCAAGAGCCAGAATTCCGCGCCCGCTGCCTTTGTGCCTCCACCCACTTCGACGCCCCTTCCTCAGATCAACCCCTACACCAATTCCAAGGCCTTCATCGAAATGGTCAGCATCCTCTACCACGCCGAGAAGGCTGCACTGGACGCGTTCGAGCGCCTGACGGATGAGTCGGTGGTGGAAGACTGCGAGGTCTTTCTGCGCGCGCGGCCCATGCTGCTAGCCGACGAAGCGGCTCACCTCCGCGACATGGAGAACATCATTCGACTCGTGGGCGGAACGGGCATCGGACCTGCGCCCGTGGGCTTCGCCGAGCTATGGGATCTGCAACGCGCCCGGGAGCGCCTGGTCTTTCCCCTGCCCTCCGAGGCGGCTGCCCTCTTCACGCTGGTCGCCGAGTCCGTAGGCTACGCTTATCTCTATCACCTGGCTACGGCCACCTCCAGCCCGGAGATCGCGGCGCTACTGTGGGACAACGTCGAGGACGAGCGCTACCATATCGAGGTCTCGATGGAAGTGCTCGACCGGACGCTCTCCCGCAAGGGCGCTTTGTTTGATCTGGGTCTGCATCTGTGCGCTTTTCTGCTGCTCAGCCGCCGGGCCGCGCGCACCATGGTGGCCAGCCTCGCGACCCTGCGGTTCAATCCCTACGAGCTGGCGGCTTCGAGTCTGGCCTTCACCACCGGCGTGCTGGGCACGGTGATCGAGAAGAAATTCGGCGGCGCCATGCGGCGCGCTTATGTTCAGCGCGCGGGACGCCTGGCCTTTTCACCCCTGATGATTCGCGCCTACCACACCACCAGCTACCTGCCGGAGCCCCCCTTCGTCTGGCCTGTGCTGCGCGGCTGCGTGCGGCTCAATCGGCTGGCCTCAGGACGATCGCGAGCAGGATCGGGGAAGCAGCCAGGTCGTCCGGCATGAGGTGCGCGGTCCTCGGCGGCGGGCTTGCCGGGCTCGTCTGCGCCATGGAACTCGCGCGCCGGGGATGCCGCGTCACAGTGATCGAAGCCGCGCCCTTTGCGGGCGGGCGGGCATCCTCCTGGAACTCTCCTTCGGGCCTGCCGGTGGGCACCGGCTTGCACGTAGTCGCGGACCACTACGTCAACCTGCTCAGCGAGCTGACGAGCCTGGGCGTTTTGGAACGTCTGCGCTGGTGGAAAGACCACTGCTATCTCACGCCCGGACGGCCGCCCGCCCTTTGGGGCTTCAATCGTCTGCCGGCTCCCTTTCACCTGCTGCGGGCGGCCCGCCACATGCCGCTCTCGATCGCGGAGCGCCTCCGTCTGCTGCAGGCGAGTCTTGACGCGGGCCGGTACCGCCAGGAGGATCTGGCGCAGCTCGACGACCTGCCTTACCTCGACTGGCATCGCCATCATGGGTTGAACGACGGGTTCGTGCTCGACCTGGCCGATTTTGCTTCCGACGCCGCCACCTTCATGCCCGCCGAGCGCGTGGCCGCGCGGCCCGTTCTCTCCTGGCTGAAGTACATGTCGCGCACCGCCTCGGCGGGCCGCATCGGGACGTGGACAGCTCCGCTCCGAGAGGCGCTGATCGAGCCTCTGGTCGGCGCGATCACCTCCCTTGGCGGCGTGGTGAGAACGGGCACCGCCGCTGTCGGCCTGCTGTCAGAATCGAACGAGGTGCGCGCGGTTGTGACACGCGCTTCGGCCTCGGAGGGACCCTGTTATCGCGCCGACGGAGACGCGAGCCCCGTCGGCCTGCAGGAAGAACTGGCTTGCGACGTGGTGGTGGCCGCACTGCCGGTCCAGGCCCTGCGGCGTCTGCTGACACCGTACCAGGCAGTCGAAGCTCACCTGGAAGACGCGCTGCGGCTTGGGACCGTTCCCGCCCTCTCGGCCACGATCGCGTTCGACCGCCTCATCCGGCCGATGCCGTTGGGCGCGGCGCTGGTCTCGGGTTGCGCCATTCGGGATTTCATCGATCTTTCCACCGTCTGGACCGGCCTTCGGACTTCGGTGCTCCAGTTCCTGGTGCGGGGCAGCGAAGAGCGGATGCCACTGAGCGAGGAAGAAATCGCGCGCGCCCTCGTCGGAGACTTGGCCTCGGTTTGGCCGCAAGTCCGCGGAGCCCGGCCGGTTGATCTCCACGTGGAGCGCATCGGCGCAGCCATGTTTGCCTCGGTCCCCGGAGCTCACCGCCTGCGGCCGGCGGCGGGGACCGGGATTCCGAACCTCTTCCTCGCCGGCGATTGGATCCGCCACGACCTGAACGCCTCGATGGAGGGTGCGGTTCTATCGGGTAAGCTGGCGGCGCGGGCCGTGCTGCGAGGGCAGGAAAGCCATCAGATCAGCATCCTGGCTCCGCGCGAAGCCGTTGTGACGCGCGCCATCCAGGCTCTGGCGAGGCCGAGAAGGCGAGGCGTACGGGCAGCGGCATGACTGAGTCGCCAGCGGCGGGTCTTCAGGTCCTCCTCTCGCACCTGGGTTTGGGGGGCAAGTGGTATCGCGCCCAAGGCGCCCTGCTGATCCTGGCATTCGAAGTCGCCATCATCGGTTCCGCCGTGGCCGAAGCTTTTCTTGAGAGGTCGCTACAAATATGGCCGCCGCTGGTGCTGGCGGCTGTCTGGATCATCTGGACGGGCTGGCACAGTTGGCTGTTCCCGCGGAACCGGCGGCAGTACCTGCGGGAGAGCGCTCAGCCTTATCGGCGGGCGTTCCTTCTGGACATTTTTCCCTGGGTGAGCATCGGCTTTTCCCAGATGTGGCGGCCCTTGATCAACGGCGACAACCTCGGAGCGATCCTTGACCGCCAGCCGCTCCCGGTCGGCCCGGCCGGCGTGGGCTTGGGACTTGCCCTGGGCGTCGCCGCCCTCTTGGTGATGATCCACGCCATCCGGACGATCGGGATTCACAACGCCGCTTTTCTTCGCGAGTTCACCGAGTCGGAAGCCTTCGTTCCGATTCGGACTGGCATTTACGGGCGGATCCTGCACCCGCTGTTTTGGTCGGGGATTCTCTTCTCGGTGGGTCTGGCCGTTGCCGCTCCGACGATGACTTCGCTCACGATGGCCGGGATCAATCTTGTTTATGGGGTGCTGTACAACCGACTCGAAAATATCCGGCTCAGCCGGGTCTACGGCCCGGCCTACCGAGCTTACATCTCCGAAGTCCCCAGCATTATTCCTCGGCGGGGAGAGCATGGCGCTTCTTGAAGAGACGAAGGTCGGGTACATGCCCGCCGTGTCAGCGGGGTTTGCGGGCGCTGATCATGAAATAGCCGGAACGCGTGCGATCCAGAGTGAAGGCGATCAGAAGTATTCCTGCCACCAGATGGCCCCAGCGCTTCGAGCTGAGCTTCGACCGGTTCAGCAGAAGTTCCTTGATCCCGAACCTGGCGGCGACCACGGGCACGTGAAGGACCGAGGGAGTCACGTTCTTGGAGATGTTCTCCAGCACGAGGTCGGTGAAGCCCATCGATCTTGCGCAAGCCGTGAATTTTTGAAGGTCGCCGAGCGTCTCCAGCGACCAACACTTGCAGAGGGCCCGGTAGCAGGCGCTGGTCCAAGGCGCCATGCGGCGCCGGGCCTTCAGAAAGGCATCAGCAATCACCAGGGTTCCGCCCGGCTTCAGGACCCGCCAAGCCTCCCGGAGCAGCGACTCCTTGCTCTCACCCGGTGCGTAGCAGCTACTCTCGAGGGCGTACACGCCGTCGAAACTCTCGGCCGGGAACGGCGTGGCGGTGTAATCGCCCACGACAAAGGCGGTGCGCGCGGAGGCCGTTTCGTGAGACGACAGCTCCAGCGCCTGCTGCGCCTGCCAAGGGACAAGGGTGAGGCCGTAGGCGCGAACACTTGGCAGGGACGCCGCCGCATACCTGAGCGTGGCTCCGAGCCCGCAGCCCAAGTCGAGAATCCGTTGCGGCACCCGAGGGCCCAGGGCGAGCAGGCGGAGCACTTCGTAGTTCATTCGCTCCAACATGCCCTCCAGGTCGAAGGGGTTCATACCCCAGCGGTAGAAGCCGAAGTGCATGTTGAACTGCTTGCTCCACTGGCTGTAGTCAGGACCCGCTTGGGTGTAATAGTCCACGATGCGTTCGACGTGTTTCCTGGGCTCGGCCAGGGAGGAACGAGGGTCGCGGCTCGCGTCCATAAGTGGTTCCAGGGAAAACTGTTCATGTTAGCACCGTGTGCCGCGCACCCCAACGCTTGCCAGCCCGGTCACACTGACTGATTTTTCCGCGGATCGCACTTGAGAGGGCTCGCGATGGCAAGTATAATCGGATCTCGATATCTAGAGTCGATAGTATCCATGGACCTGATTGAAATCAAGCACCTCCGGGACCACGACCTTTTGTCAGGCCTGATCCGCATTCATGTTCTTTATCACGCCTGCAAGGAACCCATCTTCGGGCTAGGTATGATCGAGGAGTTGCAACTGCATGGGTACAAGCTCAGTGCGGGGACGTTATATCCGATGCTTCACGGACTCGAGAAGAAGGGTCTGCTGCGCTCCAAGAGAATCCAGCTGGGCAAGAACGGTCGAAGAGTGTACCAGGCCACGGCGGCGGGACGAGCGGCGCTTGAACGGGTGAAAGAGAAGGTGAAGATCCTCTTGGGCGAGTTGGTTGAATAGGCCCGGGTGCGCAGGGGTTGATCTGAACTACCTGCTCGATGGGGAGGTTTCATAGTCGTGATCAGCCATCTTCCGATGTGCTTCCGAAAATGCAGGGCCATCTTCTTAGCTCTTCTCCTCCCAGGCGTCTCAGCCGCCCAAGGGAATGGACCTTCCTTAAAGAACCTGACCTTGGAGCAGGCGCTAAATTACGCCCTCCAGCATTACCCAGCAGTTCGCGCATCCCTCGAACAGGTCAACGCCGCGAGCGCTGGCATCGCGCTGGCGCGAACTCAGTACCTGCCGTCGCTCAGCGGGGTCTATCAAGGCAGCCGGGCGACGCAAAACCAAGTACCGGGGATCTGGCTGCCGACGGCGATCACGCCTACGGTGGAGGGACCTATTGCCGACTCCAGCGGTCAAAGCTATTGGGGCAGCCAGGCGATGGCCCTTTTCTCCTGGGAGCCGTTTGACTTTGGTCTTCGAGGATCGGTGGTAGGACAAGCGAGATCGGCAGAGGAGAGATCAAATGCCGATTTGGAGGTCACGCGGCTCCAGGTGGCCATGGGAGTCGGCAGCTACTTCCTGAGCGCTCTGGAGGCCCAGCAGGCGGAAACCGCGGCTCAGGCCAACGTCGACCGCTGGCAGGTGTTCAATCAATCGGTGCACACGCTGGTTGATAACAGTCTGCGCCCGGGCGCCGATGCGTCCCGGGCCGACGCCCAGCTTGCGCTCGCCAGGACACAGCTTTACCGGGCGCAACAGGCCGAAGAAGTGGCCGCGGCGACTCTTGCGGCGCTCATGGGAGCGGCGGGAACGGAGATCAAGCCGGGCGCCGGGCCACTTCTCAGTCTCCCCTCGACCGAGTCTCTGCCGAATCTTGCCCCGGCGGACAACCCCCTGGCGCGAGATCAGCTGGCGGCTGTCCGGCAAGCGCAGGCCCAGGAAAGGGTACTGAGCAAGACGGATTACCCGCGCGTTTTCCTCCAGGCGGAAGGTTTTGGCAGGGGCAGCGAAGTTTCGGCGAACGATACCATCATCGGAAACTGGAATGGCTTGGCGCCGGCGCGCGGCAACTGGGTAGCGGGCGTGACGGTGACCTTTCCCAATGTCTTCGATTTTAAGGCGCTCAGCGCCGAAAAGCAGATCTCCAGGGCGAAGGAACAGGCGCAGCGCGCTCTGTATGACAAGACGATTCAAGACGTGACCGGTCAAGTCCAGGTGGCTTTGGCCCAGCTCAAGAACGCCCAACTCGTGGCACAGCAGACTCCGGTCGAACTGGCGGCCGCGCGGGCGTCGGAGACGCAGTCACGGGCGCGCTACGCTGCGAGTTTGGCGACCATGGTCGAAGTGAGCGACGCCGAGGGGCTTCTTGCCCAGGCTGAAGTTGACGACGCCGTCGCTCGCTTAAATGTCTGGCGCAGCCTGTTCGGGTTGACCTACGCGCAGGGAGACCTGCGGCCGTTTCTGGATTTGTTGCGAGCGTCGAGCCACTGAACGGCAACGCGGCCTGTATGAAGACGCGTTGAAGAGCAGGAGATTTCCATGTGGCTGATCCGGATGGCGTTGAGGCGGCCGATCGCGATTTTGGTTGTCGTGATCGCGGTGGCGCTCGGTTCCCTGTTGGCCGCCAGCCGGATGCGAGTGGATATCTTTCCCAACCTCAATCTGCCGGTGATCTACGTCGCGCAGCCTTATGGAGGCATGAGCCCGGCCCAAATGGAGGGCTATCTCGTCTACTACTACGAATACCATTTTCTCTACATCAACGGGATCGAGAGCGTCGAGGACAAGTCCATTCAAGGGAACGGCCTGCTCAAGCTGACCTTCTATCCCGGAACCGACATGAGCCAGGCCTTGGCGCAGACGATCTCCTACGTTAATCGGGCGCGCGCTTTCATGCCGCCGGGGACGGTTTCGCCGTTCGTGATCCGCTTCGACGCCGGGACGGTGCCGGTCGGGTACGTGGTCTTCTCCAGCGATACCCGGACCGTAGGTGAGATCCAAGACCTGGCGCTGAACCGCATACGGCCGGTGTTCGCCACCTTGCCAGGCCTCACCTCTCCTCCGCCTTTCGGAGGAAACCAGCGCACCATGGTGGTCATGATCAATCCCGACCGCCTGCGTGCTTACAACATGTCGCCCGATGAGGTCGTGCAGGCGATCAACAATGGCAACATTCTTCAGCCCGCTGGAAATGTGCGCACCGGCAGCCTGCTTCGAATCGCGCAGAGCGATTCGGTGACGCCGCGGATCCAAGCGCTCGCCGACCTGCCGATCAGGACCGGCTCCGGAGCGACCGTCTATCTTCACGATATCGGGGTCATACAGGACAGCAGCGATATTCCCACCGGATACGCCCTGGTGAATGGCCGGCGCGCGGTTTACATCCCCGTGACCAAGCGTCCCGATGCGTCCACCGTTACGGTGGTGAAGGAAGTCAAGAGCAGCTTGTCCTATTTCCAGTCCCTGGTTCCACCGGACATCAAGATCACCTATGAGCTCGACCAGTCGCCTTACGTGACCAGCGCTCTGACCGCCGTGGTCCGGGAAGGGTTGCTTGGGGCGTTCCTGACCGGCGTGATGGTGCTGCTGTTCCTCGGCGACTGGCGCAGCTCGCTGATCGTGGTGACTACGATCCCCTTTGCACTGCTCACCTCGGTGGTCGCCCTCTGGCTCAGCGGTCAGACGATCAATATCATGACCCTGGGCGGGCTGGCTTTGGCGGTGGGCATCTTGGTGGACGAGGGCGTGGTCTTGATTGAGAACATCGACGGCACGCTTCAGAGCGCGCCCGATCTGCCGCTTGCGCGCGGGGTGCTGAATGCGACCCAAGCCACGGTTGTGCCCCGCTTCCTTTCCTTGCTCGCGATTGTCGCGGTCTTTCTTCCGTCGCTTTTGATGACCGGCATCGCGCAAAGCCTCTTTGTGCCGCTGTCGCTGGCCGTTGCCTTCGCCATGGCCGGTTCCTTCCTGCTCTCGAGCTCTTTCCTTCCCGTGGTTTTCTTGTGGACGCATCGTCAGATCGATCGGGGTCGCAAAGCCCTGGTGGCGGGACGGTGGGACTTTGACAAGCTCCGCAACCGCTGGGGAGCGCTCCTGCAGCGTCTCGGAACCGCCCGCTGGGCCGTCGTCGGAGTCTATGGCGTCGCGGCACTGGCCGTTATTCTGCTGCTCGGGCCGCGCCTCGGCCAGGAGCTCTTTCCAAACGTGGGCGCGGCCCAATTCCGCCTCCGCTTCGACGCTCCCACCGGAACGCGGGCGGAGGACACCGAAATCCTGGCGACGCGCGTGCTCGACCAGATCGGTGAGGCCGCCGGCCCCGGCAATGTCGCCGTCACCTTGGGCTACGTCGGGACGCAAGGCGCTAGCTATCCCATCAACACGGTCTTCCTCTGGACGAGCGGGCCTCACGAAGCGGTCATCAACGTGGCCCTCCGGCCCGAAGCTCATCTGGATATCAGCGCCTTTGAGGAAAAGCTTCGCCAACGGCTGCCGCCGCAATTCCCCGGCTCCACGTTCTCGTTCGAGCCTGGAGACCTCGTCAGTCAGATCCTGAACCTCGGCGCGCCGACGCCGGTCGAACTGGCTGTGGTTGGACCCGACTTGACCGCCAGCCGCGCCTACGCGGAGCGACTAAAGAGCGAATTGGGCCAAATCGCAGATCTGCGCGATCTGAAGTACGAGCAGCCCCTGGATTATCCGACCGTGGACGTGAAGGTGGATCGCATGCTGGCCGGCCAGTTGGGCGTGAGCACGAATCAGGTGGCAAGGTCTCTATCGGAAGCGACCTATTCCAGCCGCTTCACCACGCCCAACTACTGGGCGGACCCGAACACGGGAATCGCTTACCAGGTACAAGTGCAATACCCTCAGCCGAGCATCACCTCGATGCAAGACGTTCAGGATATTCCGGTGATGGCAGGTTCGTTCCAGCACCCGCTCCTCAAGGACGTCGCGACCGTCAATGCCGGCACGACCTTGGGAGAGTACGACCGGCGAAACGGGCTGCGTATCTTGACGCTCTCGGCCAACATCGCCGGGCACGACCTGGGGCGTGTGTCGAAGAGCATCGATGCGGCCATCCAGCGCCTCGGCGCTCCACCGCGCGGCACGCGGGTGCAGGTCCGAGGCCAGATCGCCCCGATGCGCGACACACTCGGCAATCTTCGCATCGGCCTGGGCCTGGCAGTTCTCGCGATCTTTCTGCTGCTGGCCGCCAACTACCAGTCCATGCGCCTGGCCTTCGTGGTTCTGACCACCGCGCCCGCGACCCTCTGTGGGGTTATCCTCATGCTCCTGATCACCCATACGACGCTCAATATCGAGTCGTACATGGGAGGCATCATGGCCGTTGGTGTTGGAACCGCGAACGCTATTCTGCTGGTGACGTTCGCCGACCAGCACCGGCGAGGCGGCGCCTCGGCTTTCGACTCCGGCATCCGGGGAGTCCAGGAGCGCATGCGGCCGATCCTGATGACGAGTGCCGCTATGATCGCCGGCATGGTCCCCATGGCCTTGGCGAGCGAGGTCACGGCGCCCCTGGGCAGAGCGGTCATCGGCGGGCTCCTCGCAGCGACGTTCGCCAATCTAACGGTACTGCCCTTTGTCTTCTCGATCACCCAGCAGCGAGCTGCGACCGTGTCCCCGTCGCTCGATCCCGACGACCCGGAGAGCCGCTATGCGAGCCGTTGAATCAGGATTTAGTGAGGCTATTCGCACCCTTTGGCCAGATGCAGCGCAACCGCCCAGTCGCTTGGCGGTCTGCTCTACCCTTCTGACCGTTTGCCTGGCATCCTGCGGTCACAGCCCAAGCGGCACCGTATCGGCCGCCGTGCAGACGCTGCCGCAGGTCGCAGTGACCACCGTGAAGTCGCAGAAGCTCGCCGCAATCGAACGGTTGCCCGCCGAACTGGCGCCTTATGAGAGCGTCGAGATCTACCCCAAGGAAACGGGGTTTGTGAAATCGATCAAGGTCGATCGCGGCTCCAGGGTGAAACAGGGCGAGCTCATTGCCGAACTGGAAGCGCCCGAACTGGTGGCGCAGCGGGCTCAAGCAAATGCCGCTTACGAGAGTGCCGAATCGCAACTCGCCTCGGCCCAGGCCAAGCTGTCTGCGGACCAGGCCACCTTTCAGCATATGAGTGCGGCCGCCAAGGTGCCCGGCGTCGTCGCGGCCAACGATTTGAACATCGCCCAGAAGACGGCGCAGGCGGACGAGGCCAGCGCGGAGTCCCTGCGCAAGACCGCCGAGGCAGCTCAGGAGGCGGTGCGCGCGGTCGCCCAGCTGGAGTCGTACCTTGAAATCACCGCGCCCTTCGACGGCCAGGTCACCGCCCGCTTCGTTCATCCCGGCGCACTGGTTGGACCGGCGGGCGGGCCCGGCGCCATGACGCCCATCGTTCGTATCGAGACACTGACGCGGCATCGCCTGGTGGTTCCGGTACCGGAGAACGATGTCGCCGGAGTCTCTGAAGGCACCGAAGTCGATTTCACCGTGCCCTCGTTCCCCGGAAGAACCTTTCGCGCTCCCATCGCGAGGATTTCCCACGAAGTCGACATCAAGACGCGAACCATGTCGGTCGAATTGGACGTTTCCGATCCTCACGGCGAGCTGGTTCCAGGTACCTTCTGCCAGGTCGAGTGGCCTGTGCGCCGGACGTATCCAACCTTGTTTGTGCCTGCTTCGGCCCTAGCCAGTGACCTGGAGCGAACGTTTGTGACTCGGGTGCGCAACAATCGCGCTGAATGGGTAGACGTCAAGACGGGCGTGACCATGGGAAAGATGACGGAAGTCTTTGGCGATTTGCACGAGGGAGACGAGGTCGCAACCCACGGCACCGATCAGCTTCGGCCGGGCGCCGAGGTCTCGGCACACCCTGCGCCGTAAGCTTGGGACCGATCCCGGGTAGACCCGAGCCCTGTCAATCCAGGTGGAAAACCTCTTTGAGGGGCGCCATGCGCTCGTCGGCATGCCCCTCTTCAGCGCCTTCAAAGAAGCCGGCCATCTCCTGCTGCCATCGCGCGTTCACGGGATGGGCCTGCATGTTGCGCACCGCCGCCTGGAAATCGTCGGTCTCGAGGTAGCCGACCAACAGTCCGTCCGGACGCAGGAACAGCGAGTAGTTGCGCCAGCCCGTCTGGCGCAAGGCTTCCAGCATTTCGGGCCACACCGCCTGGTGGCGCGCTTCGTATTCCTCGAGACGGTCCGGCTTGACCTTCAGCAGAAAGCAGATGCGCTCCATGAGGACCCCTTCTCTGCGAGGGCGGAATCTGGATCGCTACTTGCCCCCCGAAGACTTCCCGGCACTGGCGAGCGTCGCTCCCCGAATCCATTCCAGGATGGTCTTGTACTGCCAGCTTGACTCGTTGCCCGGCCAGCGCTGGCCGCCATTGTGCGTTGCCAGGTAGTCCGAGACGTCCGCGCCTGAATCCGTGGGCCGCGTGGGCTTGATCAGCATCAAGCTGCGGGTGGGATCGTTGATGTCCACCACGTGCATGGCATACCTGTAGTTTTCGTTGCTGTCGGGGTCGGAAAAAACCCCTTCGGCGTTGGGCGGCTTTAATTTGAAGATCACGTGATTGGCGTGGCAAAACACGCAGGCCTTGCCGTCGGGCCCGGGCGCGGCTAAGATCGGCTCCACGCGAGTCTCGAAAAAGCCCAGATCGAGCACCGAGCCAGGTTGCACATCGCTTAAGGCCTCGGAAAGCTTCTTCCCGCCCAAGACGCGAGCGGCGATCAATTGCAGGCGCGGGTTCTGCTCCTGTTTCATCTTCTCGAGGGCGGCGCGGAACTCCGGGCGATCCTCGATCCCCTTGACCTTGCGCAGCAGGTCGAGCGCGGACGCCCGCACGTTGGCGTCGCGATCTTCGAGGCTGGCGATCACGGTGCTGAGAACCGCCGGCTGGGCCAGAAAGTCGGGGGGCTTGTAATAGGCATTGTGGCCCACGTAAAAGGCCTGGTCCTGGGAGACCGCGCCGCCGGCGACATCGAGGTGACGCCGCATGAAAGCGGGATCATTCACTTCCTCAATCAGAATGCTGCGCTGCGAGCTCCCCAGGCCCGCAAACGCGCGCGCCACGCGCGCGGATGTCTGGGGATCGGGAAGAAAATGCTCGAGGCAGAGGCGAACCGCGGCCCGTTGCACGTCCGGGTCCGGATCGCTCAGGCCGGCGAACATTCGGTCCTGAAGCTGAGGGTCCTGCACCAGCGCCTTGAAGCCCGAAGCCGCGTCGAGCGCAGCGGCGTAATTTGCCGGGCGAGGCTGGGCGTCGAGCTTAGACCGCAAGGCGGCCAAGACCTCGGGCTCGCCGCCCCAGGACGAATCGGCTGGCAGAACAGCGAGCAGAGGCAGCACCACCGCCTGGCTGTCGGCATCTCCATGACGAAGGATCTCGACCACCGTTTTCACCAAGGCGGGATCGGGAGCCCCGGCGCCGGAGAGGTTCAGGATGCCCCGCTGCCCGTTCTCATAGACGTAGCGCACGGTCTGGCGCACCTCGGCGCTCGGGTCCAGCGTGAGCTTCAACGCGGCCAAGGCGAAGCGCGCATCGCCTGCGCTGCTCAGCGTGCTTCCCGCCTTCAGCACTTCAATCTTCATGGCATCGTCGACGCCGGGCCCGCGCAGGCAGTCAATCAAAGCCGATTCAAGCTGAGGTCCCGTGCTGTGGAAGAAGTGGATGAGCTCGCTGTCGTTGCCGATGCGCGTTTGATAAAAGCCGTTATGCGCGTCGTACTTGAAGTTTACCGCTTCCCGGTAAGGCGGATACTCATAGCCTGGCCGGTGCAAGTCGGGCACTCCAACTACGTACTGGGTGAGCACGGAAGGCAGAGCGATGGCAACGGTCCCTTCCTTGACAGGCGGCAAGGCGTAATGCCGAACGTGGAAATCCCAGAGCGCTTCCAGGACGGCTTCGCGGCCTTGCGGGCTGGCCTTCTCGAGAACCCGAGCCAGCACGCGCGCCTGATCCTTGGCGACCATTTCGAATCCGTTCTGGATCCGGTCCTTGTCCGCCTGATCGGGCACAGTCCTGATCCACGCCGACATGTAGCCGGTATTCTCATCGAGCACATCGTAGACGCTCTCCTGCAATCCGCGGCGGACCGTCGCGTCGGATTCGGTGCTGAGGCGAGTAGCCAGTGCCTCCAGGATCTGGTTCCGGGTCTCGCCATGGTCGACCTGCCAGTAGTACCAGCGCCACAGACCGGATGCCGCCTGGAAGCGGACGTAAGGCACCGGATCGTTGAGGTCGGCCGTGAGCGCCGTTAAGAGGTTGGAGTCGCCGGTGAGCGACTTGAAGTGCTGGTTGAACAGCCGGACGGCGCCCCAACGCGTGCGGGCGTCGGGCGAGCGCAGGGCGGAGGCCAGGAGCTCGCGACCGTGCGCGGCCGCTTGCGGCCGCCTGGAGAGGATCATCCGGATGGCGTAGGCGGAGGCCACCTGCACCATCTTGGTGGGATCCCCGAGCGCCTTCGTCAGCACCGGTAACGCCCCTGGATCGGCCATGTGGCCGAGCGCCCGAGCCGCGGCCTCGCGGGCCAGAGGCTGGTCGCTCGAGGCCAGTACCTGGCGAATCTGGCGCAACGCGGGCTCGGGCGCCAGATCCCAGAATTGATCGAGCTGGGCCAGCAACAGGGGCAGATTGTCCGTTGCCAGATGAGCCGGCGGAGGCGGATAGGCGGCGTCCCAGTTCTTGGCGGCGATGGAGCCCGGATAAAGCGTGGAGAGGGCCATGACCGCGAACTGGGTGGCCCGGAAGGGCGTGTTAAAGCCCTGGTAGACAGGATCTCCCTCCCAGCTTCCCTCCGGCCGTTGCGCCCGGAGGCACGCCTGGACCGCGCGCGCCAGACCCGGGTCGGTTTCAGGACGTCGCCCTGCGACCGCCAACGCCAGGATGGCGTTGTAGGAGATGAAGTCTGCGGGCTTGGCGGTCTTGTCGAGAGGATACGGCCAGCCTCCGTCGGCGTTTTCGTAGCTGTAAAGCTCGTCAATCAACTGGTTGAGCTCGGTGGCGTATTTCTGGCGATCGACCGTGGCCAGGAACTGAATCTTCCAGTTGAGGTCGATCATGTTCTGAGGCTTGTAGGGCAACGCCAGCCGCTCCACGTTGTCACGCTCCGCCAGCCATTGGGAATCGTGCGTCTGCCGGTAGAGCAGGTTGAAGGTTTCCCAACTCTGGGCAGCGATCTCGAACGGACTGACGTCGGGTTCGCAGCCGTCGGTTTCATCCCCCGGCATCTCCTTCGCGCCCCGATAGTGAATCTTCAGGAAATTGCCGTAGGGAAGGCCGAAACCGGCGCGCGGCGGGTCATGGGTGACATTCTGTTCGTAAAGGTGCTCGATGACCGGCAGGCGGCTGGCCACCGTGCGCGCGGAGTAGATCACCCGCACCCAGTTCGTGCCCTGCTCCCCGTAGAGCGGGCGGCTGTTGTTGTAGATGCGGTCGGTAATGAACTCGAGCGAGCTCCGCTGCGTGGGGGGATAACCGTTCTTGATCGCTGTCAGGTAACCACGCGCCGTGAACTGCGTGGGATGACAGGCAATACAAAGGTGGGTCTCGGAATGGGCCATGGTGGTGCGCAACGCCACCGCCCCGCGCCGCGGCTCGTTGGAAAGCCAACTGTCGCCCATATCGACGAGGAAATCCATGCCCGTGCGCACCGCCTGCTGCGGGTCGGTATAAGGCGGCACCGGGTAGTCGTAGGTCCGTAGCTGGTAAGCCGGATGATTGGCGGTCACGCGCACGTAGTAGGTCTCGCCCGGCTTCAGGATGCGCGTGCGGAATTTGTAGAGGCCCGGATAATTCTGGGTCGCCTCGATGCGGTAGATGGACGCTCCTTCCTCGTATGGAACCACATCCGGCTTTCCGGCGGCATTCTTGCCCAACGTAAAGATGTCGACGTCGAACGGCACGTCTCGGTCGGTCACGCCCAGCACAAAGTAGCCGAGGCGCGGCCCGGTGTTACAGAAGGTGAAGCGGAACCACTGGAAGCCTTTGAGCATGGCGGCGTAAGCGTCTTCGGCCGGCGATGGTGCGAAAGGCCGCTCGTCTGTGCTGCCGTAAATGGTCTGGCCAAACTCAAAGGTTTGGGCGGCTTGCCAGCTGCCGTTCGGCGTGGCGGCGATGACCCCGACAGCCGCGTTGGGAGTATTCGCCTTGCCTTCCGGCATCCGTTCGAGCGAGGTGTAGAGCGGGGGGATTTTTGTGCCGGGAGCGGGCTCCAGGCGCGCCACCACGGCGCCGCGGGCTTGCGCCCTGAGGGTCAGGTAGAAGTCCAGGTCAGCGGCATGCAGCCATTTGTCGCTCACCGGACCCGCCGCATCCGTGATCGAAACGTGCAGAGCCTCGTTACCCTGAAGCCGGGCGAGATCCGAAACCGAGACGGTGACCGCGTAGAGCGAGCCAGCCTGCGCCTGCCCCAGCACGATCTGGCCATTCGTCGGCGGACCACTCCCGCGACCTGTGAGTGATGTTCGGGAAGACAGGAGAACTGCAGCTAGGCCGACGAGCCCGGCGAGAATAGGAATCCGAGTTCCGGTGAACTTCTTCGTGGACGACATCGACGCCCTCCACACACCGTACATTCATATCACACTGAGCATCCCCGGACCGCTATGATCTGTCAACCGCGCAGTTCGGCCCGTGGACGCGCTGGGCCTTCGGCACATTTGGTTCGGCCCACTCGTTCGGAGCCTGGCTCAACAAGCCAGCCAACGGGAGTGAGCGAGCTGTGACAGAGTGGAAATTCCCGGTCTACAGGAAGCAGCCTCTCCGGGTCCGCAGTACGTCTCTCCCCTGTCCCGGATGTGCTCTTCCTGATTGAATTGTAAGAAGTTGCTCGCCCTGTCCGGCCCGGGTTCGTTTCAGGTTCGTTTAGGTTCGTCTTGCCGGCATCCCAAGAAGGCACACTGATTCTAAATGGCTTATTCGATGAGCCGTCGTCAAAGGTTAGGTTCGTTTAGGTTCGTTCTAGGTTCGTTTTTGCCTCGTTTTGTTGATTCTAAACAACTTCTCGGGTTCGTTTTTCAACTTTTCAAGGGGGGGTGGGGGGGCCCTGAGTAAGATCCCAGGGACGGCGCCTTGCGGGGCGAACACCGCCGGACTCGCAGCTTAACGAAGGGTGTCAATTTGAGGCCTCCTGATGTTCTCTGGCACCATCGTTCCCCACCCATCGACCTCTGTTCAGCGTCGGTCTGCCTCATCGCTGATCCATTAAGTTAATAACGTAATACTATAGTCCGCAAGCTGGCGCAATGTCAAGGGGGCAGAGCTTGAAGCGACTGATCCTTTTCGAGCAGGATGGGGACGTTTTTGCCAGAACGCTCCGCCGGTCCTTTCGATGGACCGCCGAGAGAGCCCGGGGTCCCCAACGCCGCTGAGAGCTACGACCCGCTGCCGCGCGAGATGACGTCGATGGCCACCAGCAGGAAGGCGATGCCCGACCATGAATACGCATAGGTGGACCGCCGGGCTCCGGTCCACTCGCCGGTGGCAGCGCCCCAGAGGTTCGCCGCAATGATGATCATGGCCATGAACAGCGGCCACCCGATGACTCCTCCCAACGGGCCCAGAACCGAAGCGCCAGCGCCGTAGACTGCGATACCGGCGAACCACAGCAAGCCCATCAACAAACCGCCCAGCCAGTACACCGGCGGGGCGCGGCGCTGGCTCAGGAGTCCCCAGCTTCGGTTTTTCGACGAAAGGTACGCGCAATAGGCGGCGTTGGCCACGAAGCCGGCGCTCAAGGCGACGGCCCAAACCAGGTTGGAGGCCATGGCGGGCTTGGCGCCGAATTGCAGGGTCGCCTGTTGGAGATTTCTCCCGAAGACGAAGCTGAAATTCAGCATGGGCGAGAAGACGCCCGACAGAGTGCAGATCAGGAGCCCAAGCCAGAAGCGCGACCGGCCGGAGGCGGCGGCCGCTTTCTTCTCTCGCTCGCGGCGGCTGCCCGCCAGGGCGCAGAGCAGGATACCGACGATCACCAGGATCAAGCCCAGGATCAGCGCGTAGCCCTGACGCGTCAATAGCCGCTGGGGTTCGAGCACCGCCAGCGGGAGCAAAGATCCGATCGACGCCGTCAGCCCCAGGATGATGGCAAATCCCAGACCCATGCCCACAGCGCTGATGCCCAGCCCGAAGAAGACGGAACCTACACCCCAGCCGAAGCCGAACAGCGCGACCTTCACCAGCGACCCGGCAGACGTCAGGCCGAGAATGGCGGCCGGATGCGGCACGCTGGCCAGGACCAGCAGCCACGGCATCACCAGCATGCCCGCCACGGAATAAACCAGCCAGGTGTTCTCCCAGCGCCAGCCTGTCATCCGCTTCATGGGCAGGGCAAAGCTACCCTGCAGCAGACCACCCAGCAACACGAACCCGATTCCGGCTGCGTTGTTCAAAATGCCCCCGAGGCCCTCAGCCGGCTGGGTGACCGCCGGCCTGAGGGCCCTGCACATTACATCGCCGAATAGCCACCGTCCACCATCAACGCTGCCCCGGTAATGTAGGAAGCTTCATCGGAGACCAGGAAGGCGATGGCCTGAGCCACTTCCCGGGCTTGCCCCAACCGGCCGAGAAACGTCCTGGCGCCCTCCTTCCGATCGAACTCCTCGACCGTCGAGCCGGTCTCGGCGATGTGCCGAAGAGTGGTAGGCGTCAGGATCGTTCCGGGGCAGACCGAATTCACGCGAATTCCGTAGGGCCCAAGGTCCAGGGCCATGTTGCGCGTCATCTGCACGAGAGCAGCCTTGGTGGCGCTGTAGACGAAAAAATCCGGCTGGGCGCAGAAGCTGGAGATCGACCCCAGGTTCACGATGGCGCCGCCGGTCTTCTTCATAGGCTCGATCGCGTATTCGGTGACCAGCGCCGTTCCGACCACGTTGACCCGCAGGGACCGGTCCCAATCCTCCGGAGTTGCGCCGAAGCCCTGCAGCACAAAGGAAGCGGCGTTGTTCACCAGGATGTGGACCTGCCCAAACGCCGCCAGTGCCTGATCGGTAATCTTCTTCGCGTCGGGTGGGCTGGCCACGTCGGCGGTCACGAACCGTGCCTGTCCTCCGCCCCGGCGGATCCCGGCAGCAGTCGATTCGCCGTTTTCCGCGTCAAGGTCTGCCAGCAGAACCTTGGCGCCTTCTTGCGCCAGGAGCTGAGCTGTCGCTTGCCCAATCCCAGAACTTGCGCCCGTTACAATCGCTACCTTGTCTTTGAGACGCAACCGGAAACCCCTCCCCAAGCGGGTTGTTACCAGGGATTCCACGTCGCCGCCGCTCATCCAGAGGCGCCCCTGGCAAACCGTGAGAGTCTATCATGGGCGGTTCCGCAGCACGCAGTTCCGAACGACCGAAACGCGCGTTTTGGAGAGGAATCACTTCAACAGAGGGCGATACTTGATCTCGAAGGTCTTGATCTCGAACGGCCGGAGATCAAAGCTGATCGAGTTGCCGTTTACCGCGGCGCTCGCTCCGGGACGCTCCATCAGATTCACTTCCTGGGCCGACACGGCCTCGGGCTGGAAGCGAATCTTGGCGCCGGCGACCGGCTGCCCTGCCGCTTCATAGACCCTGGCGATGATGCCTTCACCGTCCTCTGAGGGTGCGACCGAGCTCAGCACCACGTCGGCCGGCGTGATCTCGACGAGACCCCATTTTGCCGGAAGCGCGCCCGGATGCGTGCCGAGCGGGCGGGCGATCAAAGGTCGGTTGAAGTCGAGCCCGGCGCGAAAGACCGTCGCCTCCTGCCAGCGGCCCTGGTGCGGCACGAGGGCGTAGTGAAAAGTCCGCTCCTGTCCCAGCTCGAGTCCCAGGTCGGACGAGACGCCGGGCTCGTAGCCGCCGAAGAAAGGGTAGGCGCTGATTCTGGCGGATCGCATGAGCGACGCGATCAGCGCGCCCTCGGCCACATTGCTCCCCGGCAGTCCCACGTTGAGCAGGGCCACGCCGTGCCGGTCGTCGCCGTAGTCGATCCAGTTCTGCGCTGGAAACTCCTGCGACTCCGGGCGCTCGATGGCGCCGAAGGGTATTTCGTCAAAGCGGCGGCCATTCTTAACGGCGGTCGGGAGGATAAGCCGGTAACGGACAAACCGGTCATTGTTCACCAGCCGGGTTTCCACGTCGATGCGCGAAATCCCACGGTAAACGCGCACGCGGGTCGAGAAGCTGCCGTTGCCAAACGGGTGATCGATGTGGAACTCGGAGAAGACCGGGCCCGCCTCCGTGCTGCCGCTGCCGCCGACCCACTCGGTGCTGAGGTGGGAGCGTTGGGGATCGGGCAGCCCCTGCGTTCTCGTCATGGCCGTGAGACGGCCGCCGTTCAGGTTCCCGTAGAGCTCCCAGAAGTCGCCGCCATCCTGCTCCTCGGCCACGACATTCGCCGGGCGTCCTCCCAGCACCTCCCAGTCGCCCTGTGGCGACTTCAACTCGAGCGCCGTCATGGCGCCGGTCCAGAGGTCGAAGGAGGCACGATACGATTCGTTCTCGATTGATCCCGAGTCCACGTGCATGGTGCTGCTGGAGCCTGCCCCGCCAGTCCGCCCTTGCACGCCGGGCGCTGCTCCGGTGACCCGGCCGGCGTGCTCCGGCACTACATGGTAGACGGACCAGCCGATCGCGGGCACGTCGCGGGCGATGAAAGCGATGGTCGCGCTCCGCAGACCGCCGTCCGGGTAGCGGCCCGCCTCAACGATCTGCAAGGGCTCCGAACGCCCTTCGGGCCCTTCAAGACCCAGCGCGGTGACGCCGGGCTGAGAAAAACCGATGTCGGCCTGGACGATGTCCGTGCGCGGCCAGCCCAGCGGGTTGAAGACCAGAATGGGGACGGCGGCCGGATCGCTGGCGCGCGTGTCGATCCTCGCCCCGATGGCAGCGAGCGTCTCCTCCACCATGTGGCTGCCCAGTTCCTTGGCAAAGTCGTAGCCGCGCATGGTATCGAGATAGACTTTGTCTACCATCGTGCCCGAGGTGAGATCGTGGGCCTGGTTGAACAGCACCGGCTCCCAGGCAACCCAGCGTCGATCATCATCCGGGCGCCCGACACCGAGCCATTCCGCCAGCGCCGACAGCTTCTCCGCGGTGGTCAACAGGCGCTCATCCTCGCGCATCCGCTGCTTGAGCTCGATCCGGCTGCTGTAGATTCCCTGAAAGACGGGGTTCAGCTCTCCACCGATCACTGGCTGGCCGGTACGCTTGGAGACCACTGCCTCGAAGTCCGACGGTACGCCGAATCGTATCGTGAAAGGCCGGCTGGCCTGCGCGTTGAAGGCCTTCACCCTCTCAGGCAGTTCGGCCTCGGGGGAGATGACGTCTGCGCCCGCCAGAGCCACGCGATCGTTGAACCGGGAGTGGCGGCCGAGAGCGTCCCATTGGCCACGCGCATACTCCTCAAATTCGAAGGGACTCCGGGCGACGGGGTAGAAGAGGCCGTAGCCGAACGGCAGCCAGAAGGCGGGGATCGTGGTTCCGTCAAGCCCCTTCCAAAGAAATTCGGAAGGCGTCTCGTCGCCATGAACCCCTCGCTGAAACCAATAGGAGTCGAATCCGGCCAGTTTCAGAAGCTGCGGCATCTGGGCGTGATGGCCGAAGGTGTCGAGGCCCCAGCCCGTCGTCACATCGATCCCCAGTTCGCGCCGGCAGTAGCCTTTGGCATAAAGCACCTGGCGGATCCATGACTCTCCGCTCGGGATGTTCACGTCCAGCATCACGTCGTTGCCGCCCGTGATCTGCAGCCGGCCTGACGCCACGAACCGGCGAAACTCCCCGGCCTCCTCCGGGTATCGTTCCAAGAACGGCTTGATGTAGGCGACCTGGTCCAGGACGAAGCGGTAGTCGGGGAACGTGCGCAGCAGATAGAGGGCCTGCAGAATATGCGGCAGGCCTTCCTCGAGGTATTCTTCGCGCGTCTTGAAAACGGCGCCTTCCCAATGGGTGTGCGGAATCAACCAGAGAGTCGACGCCTCACTCCCGCCCGCGTCGGCGCTCCGTTGAGGAACTGAGCCGTGCCCTCCGTTCCGCGCGGAGGGCTGCGACGCCAGAGAGACGGACGCGCCTGGACCCACGGAAGCCAGAACCAGAAGCGCAAGGGAGGCCAGGAGACTGGCGCGGCGCCGGTCGAAGGAGTGAAGTTCGCAAGATGGATTCAGCAGAAACTGAAGGCTGGAGCGACCCATTGATGAATCTCGTAGCCCGCCGGCTCCAAACAAGAGGCTGTCGGGCCTGGCGCTAGCTGGCAAGTAGGATTTGGTCTGTCCCGTCGCGACGATTTTCACTCTGCCTGGTTGTCGTTCCAAAGTCGACCGGTTAGGCTCGTTCACGATGTGCGCCCGATCTCTTCCCGCTGACGGCACCGGCGCTGATCTTTCGCAAACTGCGGAGGCTATCACAGCAGCGGTTGGAAACACAATCCCGTCGCGGGATTACCCTGACGCCCACCAAGCAGAAGAGATACCATGGGGGATCTGTTGGAATGCCCGTCTCGGATTGAGAAGAGTCATGGAACATAATCTGGAGAACACGAGATCGCTGCTCGCTCGAACGCCGGCGGCTCTGAATGCACTGCTGCGCGATCTGCCGGAAGCCTGGACGTTCCAAAGTGAAGGTGAAAACACCTGGAGTCCGTTCGAGATTGTGGGCCATCTGATCCACGGCGAGCGCACGGATTGGGTGCCGCGGTTGAGGATGATCCTGCGGTTTGGCGACACTCAGGCGTTCGAACCTTTTGATCGTTGGGCGCAGGTGCGCGAGAGTCAAGGCAAATCGCTGGCACAGTTGCTCGACGAGTTTGCCCGCTTGCGATCCGAGAACCTCGAAGAACTGCGCGCTTTGAACCTGCAGCCAGCCGATCTCGAGCGGCGCGGACGGCATCCTGCTTTCGGCGTCGTCACACTCTCTCAATTGCTGGCCACGTGGGCCGCTCACGACTTGACGCACCTGCATCAGATTTCCAGGGTCATGGCCCACCAATACCGGCAGGCCGTGGGTCCGTGGAGCGCGTACCTCGGAGTGCTGCACTGCACCGGCCACGGCTCCCCCTAACCCAGGAGGAACTGGAAACGAGGTCGGCACTCGGCCGTCGAAAATCAATGTCGGGCGCGCTCGAAAGCTCGCCCGGAGAGACAGCGGTAGGGTCGGGACGTTGCAACTTCGTCGGGACGTGCCGGCGCGTCCGTGAGGGGCGCGCACGCGGATCCAGGCTGCCTAACGCGCAAGTCGAGTGACCGTTGTAAAGGAGGACGTGGATGACGGCCGATCTGAAACATGCGCAGCGCGAGGCGACCATTGTCACAGGCGCGGGTAACGGCTTGGGGCTGGCGATCGCCAAGAGATTCGCGGCGGCGGGCGGCAAGGTCTTGCTGGTCGATCGCGATCCGGCGGTTAAAGCCCGGGTCGGCGAGGAAGGCCTGCCCGTGGACCAATGCTTTGCCTGCCTGGAGGATCTTCGCGACTGTGAGGCCGGCCGGATCGTTTTCGAACGCGCCCTGGAGGCGATGGGCCGTGTCGACACACTCATCAACAATGCCGCCTGGAGCATGCACAAGACGATCTTGGAAACGACCCCGGACCATTTCGATCAGATCGTGGCCGTCAATCAGCGCGCGCCCTTCCTTCTGGCCCAGGAGTTCTATCGATACGTCAGCGAGTCGCCGGCCAAGGTCAAGGATCCCGCCATCGTAAATATCGCCTCGGTCAACGCGCTCGCGGGCAATCCGAACCTGATCGCCTACGCCGGCACTAAGGGCGCGCTGGTCGCGATGACCCGCGCCATGGCGGTCGAAATGGCTCCGCTGGGTGTCCGGATCAACTGCGTCAGTCCTGGGGCTATCGACACCCCGATGAATCGCCAGATCTTGGCAGAAGGGAAGCTGGACGACCGGACCCGCTGGGACAAGTTCCTGATCAAGCGCTACACCACCTCCGAGGAGGTCGCCGAGGTGGTGATGTTTCTCTGCACTCCCGCTGCCGCCTGCGTGACTGGGGCGAACTGGGTGATCGATGGCGGCTACCTCGCCAGGTAGTTAACCTCGACACGTACCCGAGTGAAGACCGCGATGGAGTCCGTCGGCTGCGCAATGACACAGCACGATTTTGCTGATTCTAAGGGACGTTTCAGCTTGGGGGCGGTTCCGGCGCTGCAATTCCAGCTTTGGTTTTGGGGGGTACGCGTTTTCCGGCTCCGGGCCGCCCTCTTCCTTGTCCACACCTCTGTAGCTGTTATATATACACTTCAGCCGGGCGTCGCGGCCGGAATAATCCTCGAAGATGGTCAGCGTGGCCGGGTGGTGAGCCCGGCATCCTTCCACCGCTTCTGCCAATGCCAGATGCCATAAGCGGCCTGGTCCGGCAAGCGATAGCCAAGCTGATGCGCCAGCATAATGACCTGGCCGCGATGGTGCGCCTCGTGCAAGAAGGTATAGGCATACATCGTCGCCCCGGCGGGCCAGACTGGCGCCCAACTGCCGCGCGAGAATTTTGTGACGCGGCGCTTGGGATCCGCCAACAAGGCGTCGGTCAACATACGGAGCATCTGCCTCGCGCTCTTTTTGTGGGCGGCCGCGGCTTGCTTCAGGGTGCAGCGGTCCGGATCGAGCGGCGCGGGACACTCGAGGTGTGGCGCCGAATTCTTCAGCCACACGAGCCGACAGTTATGCAAATGGGCAAAGATGGCGGCAATCGTCCGCCCGTTCCCGGGCAAACCGGGCGGCTCCGCGCGCCAGGCGCGAGGATCGAGATGCGAGAGAATGAGCTGGTTCATGGCATCGTTGATCGCGTAAGCTTCGAGCAGGACGTCGCGCAGTTCGGTGAGATCGAAGCTGGACGGTTGTGGCATCGGCGTCACACGCAGCTCATGAGCGGCCCATTCCTCGCGCGCCCCCCGCTTGCGCGGGGCGACATCCCGGAGACGAAAGGCCCCGGAGCTGGTTAGTCTAACGAGGCGTCCATAAGGGATGACCGGTGAACAGGCCATCCGCGAAACCGATCTGGTAGGCAATGAAAAGGCCGAAACCCACGCTGAGCACTCCCGAGGCCGCAGCCAGACCCTGGTTCAAGCGCACGAAGCGCCGGTTGGTGTACGAATAAGGAACAGCGATGGCCGCCGTGATAAGCATCATGCCGGCGATGGTTCCCACGCCGAAGACCAGCAGATAGGCGATCGCCCAGGTGGAGTTGTGGATGGCAGCAAGCACGAGCAACGCCACCGCCGCCGATCCTGCCAGCCCGTGTACGATGCCGACCACCAACGGCCGCACAGCCTGGTATAGGCCCAGGCGTCCGAATCGGCGGTCGAGCCGCGCTTGCGGGGTGGCGTCCTCGGCGTGCCCGTGGCGGCCCGGGCCGTGACCGTGGACGTGCTGGTGAACATAGTCGCCGTGGGCGTGCGGGTGCGAATGCCCGCCCGCCACCGTCGGCGTCAGACGCTCCGAGATGCGCCGGGTCGTCCCGGTAAGGTTCATGATGCCGAGCAGTACCAGCATGATCCCGACCGCCAGCTCCATCGTCAAACCGAGCCGGGGCGGAATGACCACGTTGAAAAGGATAATCGCGGTACCCACTACCAGAATGGTGAGGGTGTGCCCGAGCCCCCAGAAGGCTCCGATCACCGCGGCGCTGCCCACCGAGCGCTGCCGGCTGACGATCGTGGTCACGGCGATCACGTGGTCAGGATCGGTGGCGTGCCGCATCCCCAGCACAAACCCCAGCAGCGTGACGGCCAGAAGGCTTCCCATAGGTCTCCTCTGAGCATAACCTACAATGGTCGAAGACTTCATTCAATCCGGCAAGATATGACCCAGCGAGCTTGCCGTGCCCGGCTGATCCGGTGCCTGCTCACCCGGCGTTATTCGCCAGATTGGTAATAAGGCACTGCAGATGGAGCCCCGACGAAGACTCGACATTCAAGGCGGCGCGGACATACACTGCCAGGAGGCCGCGGGCGGGTGCGCAAGTCGAGCCGAGAGAAAGCATCAGCAAAGCAAACAGCTTGCGACCAAGGTTCGCGGCTGCAGCGGAGGGGCCGCGCCAAACAGCGCGTGGAGGAGTCATGTTCAGCCGCCTTGGCAATCCAAGGATGTCACGACGGGGTGTATCCGGCCTTCGCCGCTCGCATGGGTCGAGACTGCCGCTTGCCCTCGTTTTGGGGGCTGTTCTTTCGACGATGCTGAGTCCAGCCCTTGCCGTCAAAAAGCACTTGAATCTCGCCGGAACCGCAAAAGGCGTTCTGGATCCACCCGGACAGTTTCGAGGCGCACGCCAACCTGCCACCGAGCCAGGGGCGGCGCCGGCCGGGTCCGATCCGGTTGCCACGGGCGGGATTCTGGAGAATTACGGCAGGCTCCCCTTGAGCTTCGAACCTAATGTCGGACAGGTGGGAGGACAAGCCGGGGAAAAGGCTGACGCGCAGGTGAAGTTTCTGGCGCGTGGCAGCGGCTACACGCTGTTCCTGACCGGGAGCGAAGCCTTGATGGTGCTCAAGGGGCGCCGGCTGTCGGGAGCTGCCCGCCCAGCGCGGCGCATCCTGGCCCCCCGGCCGGCGGCCACGGGCATCGTGCGCATGAAGGTCCTTGGAGGCGACCTTATGGCCCAGGTGACCGGCACCGACGAGCTCCCCGGCAAGAGCAACTACTTCATCGGCAACGACCGCAGCAAATGGCGCACGAATGTCGCGAATTGCGCGAAAGTGCGCTACTCCAGCGTCTATCCGGGGGTCGACCTGGTCTACTACGGCCATCAAGGCCAGCTCGAATACGATTTTGTGGTGGCACCGGGCGCCGATCCTAAGGCGATCCGGCTGGCGGTGGACGGCCGAAACCCGGATTCCCCTCCCCAGGCTCGCGGCTCTCTTCAACTCGCAACCAATGGTGACTTGCTGCTGAGAATCGCCGGTGGCGAAGTCCGCCTCCACAAGCCTGTGGCCTACCAGCCGGCATCGGTTCCGAATGCCGGAGCGGGGCGGCTGGACGTCGAATGCCGCTACCAGCTGACGGGGCGAAACCATGTGACCTTCGACGTCGGCTCGTATGATAAGGCTCGCCCCCTGATCATTGACCCCACGTTGGCCTACTCCAGCTATCTCGGTGGGACCGGCAAAGACGAGGGAACCGCCGTGGCCGTGGACACCCTGGGCCATGCCTACATCACCGGTGAGACGGCTTCGGTCAACTTCCCGACCACTCCCGGAGCCTTCCAAACCCGCTATGCCAAGAACACCGATGTGTTCGTTACCAAGCTGAATGCCAACGGTTCCGGGCTGGTGTATTCCACCTACCTCGGCGGCAGCAACTCGGACTACGGGGAAAGTATTGCGCTGGACCCGTCCGGCAACGCCTATCTGGCCGGCCAGACCCTCTCGACTGATTTCCCCACAACCCCGGGATCCTTCCAGACCCAATGCGGAGGTGGGTGCGGCGCGAGTGCGGCCGACGCCTTTGTGACCAAGCTCAATGCCGCCGGCTCAGCGCTGGTCTACTCCACTTACCTCGGCGGGAGCAGGTCGGACCAGGGCAACGGCATCGTGCTCGACAGCTCGGGCAGCGCCTATGTGGTCGGCTGGACCAATTCCACCGATTTCCCCACCACGGCCGGAGCAGCACAAGCCCCGTATGGCGGCGGCGACGAGGACGCTTTCGTGGCCAAACTCAATCCCCGAGGATCGGCGCTCGTCTATTCCACCTACCTGGGCGGAAGCGGGGAGGAGTTTGGATACGCGATCGCCGTAAACTCCGCTGGCAACGCCCATGTAACCGGCTACACCGACTCTGCCGACTTTCCCGCATCGTCCGCCGCCTTTCAGCGAACCCTGAAGGCGCCCCAGGCGGCTTTTGTAACCAAGCTGAGTACCGACGGCTCCACGTTCGTCTACTCTACTTACCTGGGCGGCGCCGGCACCGGGACGAACCCTTGCTCAGCCTGCGGCGCAAGCATCGCCGTGGACCTGGCGGGCAATGCTTACGTATCGGGCTTGACCTGGGAGACGAACTTCCCTACCACGCCGGGGGCTTTCCAGACCTCCTACGCCGGGGGATTTCACGACGCCTTCCTCACCAAGCTGAATTTCAAGGGCTCGGGGCTGATTTACTCAACCTATATCGGTGGATCGAGTGACGACGGAGCGGTGGCGATCAAGGTTGATGCCAGCGGCACCCTCTACGTCCGGGGCAATACGTTCTCGCACGACTTTCCCGTGACTCCGGGCGCCTTCCAGCCTACCATAGGCGGGCAGTCCGACGCCTTTTTCCTCGAGTTGGGCCCCACTGGCTCCGCGCTTCTCTATTCGACCTACCTGGGCGGCTCGGGCAGCGAGTTCGGCAAGGCCACCTCAAGTCTGGCGCTTCAGGGATCGGTGAATCCGAGCGTATACCTGACCGGCTACACCAACTCGACGAACTTTCCGGTGACTGCAGGGGCGTTCCAGCTCACATTCGGTGGCGTTTACGACGCCTTTGTGGCCAAGTTCGTTCCAGCTTCGGGCGGTCACTGAGCAGCAACCTGAGTGACGTCCGCCGGCAGGCGACCCGGGCCATCCAGGTGACCCCTGCCAACCGGCCGGGACGGCTTGGACGGTCGCCACAAGATGTTTCAAGAAAGCCTGAATCTCCTTTGGAATCAGCGCAATTACCACAGGATTCCGCCAGGTTTTCTCTTCCGACGAGCCCTTAGCAAGAGCGGTAATGCCCGCCCATCACGTTGACTTCGCCGCCTGCCGATGATAGGTTGTTCAAACGTGTTTATCCTGTTCCCCGGATAATGCGAAGCAGGTCTTATTGTGGAGGCTTCATGATGGACCCCGTTGTGTCCCGTCCGCGCGGCTTGATGAGGAGGACGACATTATCTCTTGCAGTACTACTGGTGCCCTTGGGGGCTTTTCTTACCCTCCGGCACGGACCCCGAAGGCTTCTGGGTCACACGCCGAGCGCCACTTCTGCCTCGATCTCGGGCGCCGCTGAGCCGGCGCGCTGGAATAGCGTCTACGCCCGGCTCCCTCTCAGCTTTGAAGCCAATCTGGGCCAGGCTGACCCTCAAGTCAAGTTCCTTTCGCGGGGACGAGGCTATGCCTTCTTGCTCAGCCGCGACGGAGCGGCAATGAAGCTGAGGTCCGCGGCGAGGCGGCAGGGCGGGCGAGGAGACCCCGCCAAGTCGGATGTCCTGCGGATGGAGCTGGTTGGGGCCAATCCCCAGAAGGTCAGTGGTATCGACGAACTCCCCGGTAAGAGCAACTATTTCATTGGAAATGACCCCGCACGCTGGCGGACCGGTGTAGCCAACTACGCCCGGGTTCGCTACCAGAGCGTCTTTCCGGGCGTGGATCTGGTCTATTACGGAAATCAGGGACAGTTAGAGTATGACTTCGTGGTGACTCCGGGCGCCGATCCCGGCGCGATCAGGATGACCTTGGATACGGTCGGGATGGGCCCCGGTCCGGGCCTGTGCGTGGATGGTAACGGGGATCTCGTGGTCAAGATGAACGGCGGGCAGGTACGTTTCCAAAAGCCCACCGTCTACCAGATGGCCCCCAGCGCCGAGCCAACTCTCGGCGGGGCGAGGCGGTCCATCGACGGGCGCTTCCGCCTGACCGGGCGTCGAGTGACCTTTGCCATTGGCTCCTACGACCACCGGCTGCCGTTGGTGATCGATCCCAGCCTCACCTACTCCACCTACCTTGGCGGGACGGACAACGACATTGCCAATGCGATCGCCATCGATTCCTCAGGCAATGCCTATCTGACCGGGCAAACCTATTCCACCAATTTCCCCACCCAGAATCCGGAACAGCCTGCAGGTTGCCCCACCTGCAGCAGCACCGGCAAGTCCGACGCCTTCGTCTCCAAGATCAATTCGTCCGGATCGGCTCTGACCTACTCCACCTACATCGGCGGCAGCTTCGCAGACGCCGGCTTTGCCATCGCGGTGGATTCGGCTGGCAACGCCTATGTCACCGGGCAAACCGATTCCACGGACTTTCCCAATAAGGGGGGATTCCAAACGACCGGCGACAACTCCGGCGAGGCTTTCGTCCTGGAACTCGATTCCGCCGGATCGTCTTTGGTGTACTCGTCATACTTGGGTGGCACGGGCACCGATTTCGGCACCGGAATCGCGGTCGATTCCTCGGGCAACGCGTACGTGGTGGGGACCACGTACGCGTCCAACTTTCCGACCGCCAACGCCTACCAGTCGACCAACAAGGGCGGTTCCGACGCCTTTGTCACCAAGGTCGAGGCTGGAGGGGCCAAGATCCTCGACTCGACGTACCTGGGTGGATCCTCTAATGATAGCGGTAACGCCATTAGGGTGGATTCCTCCGGGAACGCCTATGTGACCGGAGAGACGTTGTCCAATAATTTTCCCACCGCGTCGGCTTTTCAGGCGTCTTACGGCGGCCAAGGGGACGCCTTTGTAACCAAGCTGGCGATCCCCATCTCAGGGAATATGTCGCTGGGATTTTCCACCTACCTGGGCGGCACGACCGCCGACCAGGCTTTCGGCATCGCCCTTGACGGTTCCAACAATGTCTATATTACCGGAGTAACCACCTCAACCGATTTCCCCACCAAGGGTCCCTTCCAAGGCGCCTTGAGCGGAGGCACTGGACAGGACGCCTTTGTCTCGAAGCTGAGCAGTTCAGGGTCGTCGCTGATTTATTCAACTTATCTGGGAGGCGCGGGGTCCGATACCGCCCACTCAGTGGCGGTGGACTCCTCGGGTCTGGCGCACGTGGCGGGTTTCACGACATCTTCTAATTTTCCCACGGCAAACCCGATTCAGGGCACTTACAACGGCAACACCGACGCCTTCCTGACCCGGCTCAGCCCCTCGGGATGTGGCTTGGCTTTTTCCACCTTTCTTGGAGGCAAATCCACGGATGAGGTGCTGGGGGTAAGGGCAGATTCGGGGGGTGCCAGTTACCTGACGGGGTATACGGCCTCCAATGACTTCCCCGTCCAGAGCCCCTTCCAAGGTTCCACTCATGGCAATGACGACGCCTTCCTGGCCAAGATACCGTCCCTGAGCGCGCCGGTCGCCTGCACCTCCGTCAGCTCTCTGGCATTTTCGCCGCAACCTGCGAATTCGAGCAGCGCGCCCATGAACCTGACCTTGACGAACGATGGCGACGCCGACTTGACGGTCACCACCATCAATGCTACCGGTCCTTTCAGCCAGACCAACACCTGCGGCAGTTCGGTGGCAGCGGGCGCGAATTGCACCATCAGCGTCACCTTCAATCCGACCACGGCCGGCGCCTCGGCGGGCACGCTGACCATCACGGACAACAGCGCCGGCGCCACGACGGCAACGCAGAACGTAGCGCTCTCCGGCACGGGTACCGACTTTGCGCTGGCGGTCTTACCGACAACCGCCTCGGTTTCTGCGGGACAGTCCGCCACCTTTACCTTGACGCTTACGGCCTCGGCGCAATTTACTAGCGCAACCACCCTGACCTGCAACACTTCGGTCCTGGCCGGGACGTGTTCGGTCAACCCGAGCTCCATCACGCCAACCGGCGGCAGCAATTCCACGGCGACCGTGACCCAAACCACGACAGCTTCTCTTCTGCCGCCCGCCAATTTCCGGAGCCCCAAGCCACCCGCGTGGCCGGTAGCTCTCTTGATTCTTGGAGTACTCACCACGGCCGTCTGGACGGGCCTGGCCAGAGGACGCCGGGGCTGGCTGCGGGTGGGCGTCCTAGCGGCGGTCGCCCTGCTCGTGATCGCGTGGTTCGGTTGCGGGGCCTCGAATAGCCCGCCCAGCCACACTCCACCGGGCAACTACGCGCTGACGGTCACCGGCTCCGCGGGCAGTCTGACGCACTCCGTGCGCGCTCAAATCACGGTGCAGTGACAGCCCTGCAGGAGAAGGAATCCGCCCGTCGCCCCAGATCGGGAGCGGCCACGTTCAAGGCTCGCTTGACAACCGAAGCGCTGCCGGAGACATCAGTAATATTTTGCGGGGACTTGGAGGTTTGTTCATGAGCAGGTATCGAATTAGGGCTGTTACGCTGGGCGTGTTCTTAGCCGCCGCAGCTGCGCCGCAGGCGCGCGCCCAGGATCTGGTCAAGGAGGCCCTTTCCAGCTTTCCACTCGACACGATCCGGATAGAGTACTCTAACCCGTCCAAACTGCGGCAGTTGCCCGAGTACAGCCGGCTGCACGAGCGCTACCTGGGGCCCAGCCTTCGGGCGCTGGAGGGCCATCTGGCCAGCCTGGGCGTGCATGAGAGCGACCTGAACGAGATCGTCTTCGGCTGGCAGGCCAGCGGCGCCGGCTTTAGCCTTGAGGGCTTGGCCTACGGCCAATTTGATCCACAGACCATGGCCCAGCAGGCCGCAACCAACGGGATCCCAGCCCTCCCGGTAGGGAGCGCCTCGGCTTATTGCTTTGGAACTGGCGAGAATGCGCCTTGCGTCGCGGTGCTCGGACGCGGGTTGGGAGGGTTCGGGACCCTGGCCGCCCTGCGCAACCTGGTCGGCGTGCGCGGCGGCGAAACCGCCGGTCTCAGTTCCAACCCTAGCTTCTCCAACCTGGTGAGTGCCGCCAACAAGGACGCGCCGATTTGGGGCGTGGCGACCGGATCCGCTATGGAAGACTGGTTCAAGACCGGGATGCCCGTGCAAAAGAACCTTCCCGTCGACCTGGGCATGGTATTTAGAAATGTCGAGTCCGTGGACTATTCCGTGGTGCCCGCCGACCGGGTACGGGTGAACGTCGAGATGAGCTGCACTTCGGCGGCCGCGGCGGGCAGTCTACGCCAGCAGTTTGAAACCCTCCGTTTGTTCCAGAAGGTGGCCTGGCAGCAGCAGTATCCGGGCCTGGCCAATCCCTTTGAAGATCTGGCCGTGAACGCAGACGGCAGCAGTCTGACCCTCAGCCTGAGCACCCCCTACTCCGCGCTTGAGGCGGGCGCGAAGTCGTAAGACCAGTTCGCAAGGCGTGCCTCTCCCGGTTCGACTATGCCCGAAGTCCGCGGACCTTGGCACCTGGTGTCGCGCCCCCTGTTTCTCCTGACCGCGTTCGCCCTGGCGCGATCCCCACTCGTTTACGCGCAGGATAACTACGAAATCCAGGTGTACGGCTCGGAGACCGTCCCGCCCGGCCACACCATGCTCGAACTGCACAGCAACTTTACCTTCGAGGGCTCCAAAACCGTGGAGGATGGAGTGCTGCCCACCGAGCACGCTTTCCACGAGACCTTCGAGATCACCCACGGTTTCAACGACTGGTTCGAGACCGGCTTCTACATTTTCACCAGCCTTCGCAACGGCGAGGGCTGGGACTGGGTAGGCGACCACATCCGGCCGCGCGTGCGCGCTCCGGAGAGCTGGCACTGGCCGGTGGGAGCCAGCCTCTCGGTGGAGTTCGGCTACCAGCGGCCGAACTACTCCCCCGACACCTGGACTGTCGAGGTACGGCCCATCATCGACAAGCAGCAGGGCAAGTGGTACTGGTCCATCAACCCGACCTTCGACCGCGCACTCGTCGGGCTCGACGTGAACCAGGGCTGGGTATTCTCACCTAACGCCAAGTTCAGTTACAACCTGACGCGCCGCATCGCTGCCGGCCTGGAGTATTACGGCTCAGTGGGCCCGGTTTGGGACTTCTACCCTTTTGCCCAACAGCAGCAACAGTTCTTCCCCGCCATCGACCTCGATCTCGGACCCAAGTGGGAATTCAACTTCGGCGTGGGCGTCGGGGTGACCCGCAGTACGGATCACATGATCGCCAAGATGATCCTCGGGTACCGCTTCGATTACTAGAGTTTGCGGAGAGCCTGGCAGGTGCGAGGTCAGGATGGAGTTCCGTTCTTCCCTGTCCGGCGCGACCCGTTGGAGCCGCGCCGCCGGGCGGACGATCGGCCCGGCCCTTTCCTCTTGGCCGGGGCGGCCTGATGGGTCAGCAGAAAGAGCTGGGCGCTCAAGGCGTCGGAGCTCCCGGGGTTTCGGAGGTAGCGGCCGTCGCTCTCCAGCCTGCGCGCCTTCACTTCATCCTTGGCATAGATGTCCAGGACATCCTTCAGCCGGCACGCCAGCTTGGGATCCTCAACCGGAAAGACAATTTCCACGCGGTGATCGAGGTTGCGGCGCATGAGGTCGGCGCTGCCCAGGTAGACCTCCTCGTTCCCGCCGTTCCGGAACCAGTAGACGCGGCTATGCTCCAGGAACCGGCCCACGATGCTGGTTACCCGGATGTTCTCGCTCACTCCGGGGACCCCGGGCCGCAAGCAGCACAGGCCGCGGATCAGTAGGTCCACCTGCACTCCCGCCTGCGAGGCCCGGTAGAGAAGCTTGATCATCTGCGGGTCTTCGAGGGCGTTGAACTTGAAGACCAGGCGTCCGGGCTCGCCTTTCCGCGCCCACTCGATCTCGCGCTCGATGAGCGCCTTCATCCTCGGCCGCAGGTTGGTGGGAGCGGCCATCAGCTTGCGCGGCCCCCGCCCCTGGGCGTAGCCGGTGAGCGCGTTGAAGAAGTGGGTGGCGTCGGCGGCGATCTCTTCGTTGGCCGTCAGAAGTCCGAAGTCGGTGTAGAGGCGCGCCGTCACCGGGTTGTAGTTGCCGGTCCCCAGATGCACGTACCGGCGGATGATCTCGCCCTCGCGCCGCACCACCAAGGCGATCTTGGAGTGCACCTTCACACCCACCAGCCCGTAGACCACGTGCACGCCCACGTCTTCCAGCATCCGCGCCCACTCGATGTTGCTCTCCTCGTCGAAGCGCGCCTTCAGCTCCACCAGCGCCGCCACCTGCTTGCCGTTCTCGATCGCTTCCAGCAGCGTGGCCACGATGGGCGAGTTCCGGCCCACGCGGTAGAGGGTCATCTTGATGGCCAGCACGTCCGGATCGTGCGCGGCCTGGCGCAGAAACTCCACCACCGGCTGGAAGGAGTCAAAGGGGTGGTGCAGCAGCACATCCTCGCGCCGCAGGATGGCAAAGACGTCCTCGTCAAGATTGGGCCCGAAACAGGCCGGGACCGCGGGGGCGAAGGGCGGATCCTTCAGATCGGGGCGGTCGGCGCCGTAGAGTTCCATCAGCCGGCTGAGCCCGATGGGGCCTTCGATGGGGTAGACGTCCTCCGGATCGATCTCGATGTTACTGGTAAGGATCTCCACAATCTTCTCGGGCATGTCGGCGTCGACCTGCAGCCGGACGGCGGCCGTGAACCGGCGCTGCTTCATCGCCTCCTCCACCGTCTCCAGCAGGTCGTCGCTCTCCAGCTCCTGGATCGCCACTTCGGCGTCCCGAATGAGGCGGAAGGGATAAGCCCCCAGGATCTCCATGCCCGGAAACAGAAGCTCGAGATTGGCCGCGATCAGTTGTTCCAGCCACACAAACGAGCCCTGGCGCCAGGCGTGTCCCGGGGACTTCCGTAACGCCGGGTCTAGCGCCACCAGCTGGGCCAGGGTGTCCGGAACCTTGAGGCGCGCGAAGTGCTCGGCTCCATCGTGGCCGCCGATCGCCACCGCCAGGTTCAGGCTGCGGTTCGAGATGTGCGGAAAGGGCCGGCCCGGGTCAAAGGCTAGCGGCGTCAGGACCGGAAAGACGCTGTTCAGGAAATAGCTGTCCAATTGAGCCCGATCTTCCGCGCCGAGCGTCGCCAGGTCCAGAATGCGGATGCCCTCGCGCTCCAGCGCCGGCAGAATCTGCTGCCGCAGCTCCAAGTGAGAATCCTGGCCCAAGTCCCGCACCTTTTCGCGGATGAGCTCGAGCTGCTGGGAGGCGGTGCGCCCGTCGATGCCCACCTCGGGAGTGCCGCTCGCCACTTGCTTCAGCAGACCGGCAGCCCGCACCATGAAAAACTCGTCGAGATTCGAGCTGAGAATGGCCAGGAACTTCACCCTTTCAAGGAGCGGGTTGGTGGGGTCTTGCGCCTCCTCAAGCACCCGCCGCTGGAATTCCAAGAGGCTCAACTCGCGGTTGATGTAGAGCTCGGGACTATCCATGTCCGGAGCCTCGACGGCCCCAGCAGCCGCAGGCGACAGCAAGGCGGCTGCCTCCAGACCTGGAACTTTATTCGATGCCTCGAGTTCACGTACTCTTGCTGGGGGGGCCATATCGTCACATGGTACTTGAGACGGGAATCGCGTGCAAATCGGAGCCGGCTAACGGTTAGGTATGCCTCCCGGAACCACTACGGCTTGGGCGGCTGGAATCCCGGCAAGCCGAACTGCCACAGCAGGAAGCTCCACTGATCGGCGCGCCTTTCCTGCGCCTGTTTCTCAGTCCCGCCCATGCCGCCGTGGCCGCCAGCGTACTCGACGCGCAGCAGCACCGGCTTGCCGCTCGATGTCGACGCCTGCAGCCGCGCCGCCATCTTGGCCATTTGCCACGGATCAACCCGCGGATCGTTCATGCCGGTCTCGAAAAGGACCGCAGGATAGGCGGTGCCCTCTTTCACGTGGTGGTAGGTGCTCATGGCGTAGAGCGCCTTGAAACCGTCTTCGGTCTTGACGCTGCCCAGCTCAGGGATGTTGGTCTCGCCATTCTGCGTCAGCTCAAAGCGCAAGGTGTCGGACACCCCAACCAGGTCGATGGCCGCTCCGAAGAGATCGGGGCGCTCGGTGATCGCCCGGCCAATCAGAATGCCGCCCGCGCTCGCGCCCAAGCCAGCCAGGCGCGCCGGCGAGGTGTACTTGTTGTCGATCAGATATTGGGCGCAGGCGATGAAGTCCCGCCAGGTATTCGGCTTCGTCGGACCCTTGGCCGCCAAGTGCCATTCCTCGCCGTATTCGCCACCGCCGCGCGTATGGCATACCGCGTACACCCCGCCCTTTTCGTACCAGGCAAGCTGTACTGGTTCGAAGTAGGGAGAATAGGAAATGCCGTACCCGCCGTACCCCTCGAGCAAGGTAGGGTTCGACCCGTCTAGCTTGATGCCCTTCCCGCGAACGATCGAGAGCGGCACCTGGGTGCCGTCGAAACTCGAAACCTTGACCTCGACCGACTCGATCGTGGCCGGGTCATCGTAAGGTCCGGCGGGCTGAAGCTTGGTGTCAGTCACCTGCTTGGTCGCAGGATCATAGGCGTAGATCTTGAAAGCCCGGGTCCAGGCGGTCAGGTAGAGCAAGGCGCCCGGCAGGCGGGGGTCGGTGCCGACGTAAGCCGCACCCTTGAAAGGCAGCGCAATCTCTTCCGCCTGGGGATGGCCTCCGTACGGCACGCGCAAGACGCGGCCGATTCCGCCGTCAAGCAGTTGCACATACAGAGCGTCCTGGGCGGGGCTGATCCCGGTAACCACCGCATCGCTGGGCGGCACGACCGTTTCCGCTGAGGCCAGGTCGGGTTTCCGGGCGTCGGTGCGGATCACCTTGTAGCGCGCGGCATTCTTGTAGGTCAGCAGGTAGAGATCATCACCGTGCATCGCGATGCTCGTCACCCCGTCGGCAAAATCGGCCACCGTCTGCCAGGAAGCGTTTGATTTGCCGACCGAATCGACCGCCGCGATATAGTAGGCGCTGTTGGGAGTTACGCTTCCGTTGAGAACGCCCAGGGCGTAGCGCGAGTCCGGCTGCGTCTGGACGGAGGCAATCAGAGTGGGATCGACCGCGATCGACGGGACCACGCCATAGCCGAACACGGGCTGGTCCTTTTCGGGGTCGGTTCCCAGGACGTGAAGATAGGCGCGAAACTTCTGCCTGACCTCGGCGGCAGGGGCATCCGGCGGAAGCTTCTGCAGCCGGCCGTAGACAAACGACCGGTTGTCCGGCATCCAGTTGGGATACCACGCCTCGGCACCGACCTCCGGAATCACGTCGCCCGTCTCCCTTCCCGTCGCCGTCTCTACGACGTGCAACTCTCCGTGGAGTTCGTCTCCGCCCGGCACGATCCCCAGTGCAACATACTCGCCGCTATTCGACACTGCGCTGCCCGCGATGACGTTCTTGCCCTTGCCCTGGTCGACCGGGGCCAGCGTGAATTTCTCGGGATCGGCCAGGAGCCTGTCCTCACCGGCGAGGCCGTGTCGCAGGTAGAGCCTGGCGACATCTTCCCCGGGTAGTTGCTTCAAGATGCCGTAAAGATCGCCCGACAGCCGCCACCCCTGGACTTGCGGCACCGATTGGTCAAGTTCCCGGATGCGCCCCAGGAGCGGCTCGCGGCCGGGGATTCTCGCCAGCGCCGCCTGAGTGTAGTCGTTCTGGGCCTTGATCCAAGCCTGCACTTCCGGGTCCTGGAGGTTCTCCATGTAGCGATAGGGATCGGTCACCTTGGTCCCGAAGTAGTCGTCGGTCACCGGCCTGACGGGCGCCACGGGAGGCTTCGAAGGCAGCGAAAGGGAATCAGCGGATTGGGATCGGAGGGTGCGAGATTGCGAAACCAGGAAGACTGCAACCGAAGCGACGGCACAGGCTGAGACCAGAAGAAGTCGGCTTGCTCTCATGGGTGGCTCCTCGCCGGGAAAGTGCGCCGATTGTCCCACTTGGCGCCAGCCGCGTCAAGGTCCTGTACCGTGACTTTCCGGCCTCAAAGAAAAGCCTGGCGGTCACTCAGAACGACGATTGAGCTCCGTGTGGAACTCACCTCTTGCGAAGGTTGTTGAGTACGGACGCCAATTGTCCGGCGAGGCAGCCCGTTTGCGCCAAACAGTAGCCGCAGAACTGAGTTCTACACCAACCGGCCCCGCCTCACTTGTCCCGCGGCGCGACAGGAGGTGGATCAGGGTTTTCTGGCAGAGACTGTTGTCCGCCGGTCTTCCTTCCTGCCTTCTCGACATCAACCAGCCCAGAAACCACGCGAGCCAACCCTTCAAACGACTTTGCTTGCGCGCCTTGCGTCTCTATGGTGGCGCCCACCAGATTCTGAACCGCTTGGAGCATTTCGAAGGAGCTACGTTCACTCGGAAGGTGATCTCCAAACTCAGGTTGAGCACCAGCGTCCCAATACCATAGGCGATCAGGAAGACGCTCCAGCGTGTGGCAGGCCCGCTCTTGGACAGGCCCGAAATCACCAGAAATAGGCTAGCACCGTAAGTGATGCAGTAGCGAACAAGTCGGGGGCCATGTCTTGCGGTGACAACCCACAGCCAAGTCGGCGGGGGGCAGAGGCCAACGCTCGGGTCCCGCTTGTAGGCCTCGACTTGACGCGTCTGCTTCCGCTCCAGGTAGGAAATCAGAAAGAGAGTACCGGACGAGACGATCAGGCTAAGGACAGCGACCAACACACTGACTGACATGGCGTCAGCATACAAGTAGCGTACAGCTGTTATCAAGCATGCGACCTGGCATGCGTGCAGTCTGAGTTGCCCTGAGCCTGCCGGAGGGCGGGAATGCGAATCGGGGCTCGCAGGCTTGACAGGCCAACACACAATCTGATATCTTTATTATGCTTAACCATATGGTACAACTAACGCAGATTGCCGACTCTGAAACAGGGATGCATGGAAGATGGACTTTTCGCCAGGGTGGCCTGGAATCAAGGTTTGAATTTTTACGAACGAAGCCGTCATCTTACAGAAAACAATTCACTTCTATTTTTGGAATCGCGGCGATCCCGTCATCTTTATGAAAGCAAGTGGCTTATGGGTAGTATCCCGTCAACTTATTGATAAAAAATGACTTAAATCCGAGCGAGCTCAGATCACAAATCCGCCGCTCACATTGATTGACTGCCCGTTGACGAAGCGACTTTCGTGGGAGCACAGAAAGAGCACGACGTCGGCGACCTCGTCGGCGTCGCCCAGCTTTCCGAAGGGATGCCGGTCGGTCAGGCGCCGCCGGGTCGCGGGGTCGGCCAGATGCTCAACGGTCATGCCGGTCTCCACCATGCCGGGCGCCACCGCGTTGACGCGGATGCGCCGCGGAGCCAGCTCCAGGGCCCAATTTCGGGTGAAGGAGTCCACCCCCGCCTTGCTGGCGCGATAAAGGCTGCGACCCTCGGCCGAGGCAGTGCGGCCGGCCACCGAAGAGATATTCACGATGCGCGCCCCGTCGCGCAGACCCGGCAGCAGCGCCTGCGTGAGCCAGAAGACACCGAGCAGGTTAGTGAAGACGACTTCCTGGGCGATTTCGGCGCTGGTGCCGCCAAGCGGGGTGAAGTGCCAGACGCCGGCGTTATTAATCAGCATGTCGAGCGGTGTGCTGCGAAGCTCAGCGGCCAGGCGCTCGACCTCTTGAAGCGAGCTCAGGTCCGCCTGCACGATCCGGGCTCCGCCAGCCTCCGAACTCGCTTGCTCGGCGGCGGCGCGATCGGCGCGACAGTGAATGATGACCCCAGCTCCGGCCTGCGCCAGCCGACGGGCGATGGCCCGGCCGATGCCGCGCGAACTTCCGGTCACCAGGGCGGTCTGGCCTTGAAAGGGCTGCTGCATGTTAGAAGGTCCTCCGTCTCGAAAGAGCCTAGTTTAACGGATCGCTGCCGGCGGCGGATGGGCGATGAGATGCGACCCGTGGGTCGCGGGCCAGGGCTCCCGAGCCCGCTCGATGACCGAGCATGCTATAGTCGGGATTTGGCTCGGGCGCCGGCCGGCGCCCACTCAAGCAACCATGCGTCGACCCCAAGCTGCCGGCCTGAAGGCCAAGGGGGTCTTCAGGCGATTGCCTGGACTTCTCCTTATCGCGCTCGGACTTCACGCTCTGGCTTCGGCCGATTCTCAGCCTTCTGCCCCGATTCGCTACCAACTCGATCTTCGCCAGCCCGCCAGTCATCTGGTCCGGGTGGAGATGACGGTGCCCGATGCGCCTCCGTCCCTCCGGATCCAGTTTCCAGCCTGGAACGCCCTCTATCAGATGCGGGACTTCGTCCGGCACGTACAAGATCTGCAGGCCACCTGCGACGGCGGGGCCGCCGATCTCCGGCCGGTCGATCTCGATACCTGGGAGACCGGGCCCAGTCCCTGCCGCGAGCTGGCGATCCGTTATTCCGTCTATGCCGACGAGGAGAGTGTGTTCTCAGCGGTTCTGAACGATCAGCACGCCTACCTGAACCTGGCCCAGGTACTGTTCTACCTGCCTTCGTGCCGCGGCCGCAGCGCGCGCGTCAGCTTTCTGCTGCCGGACGGCTGGAAACTGGCGAGCCTGCTCGATCAGGACGGGGCCTCAGGAGACTACGTGGCATCAAACTTTGACCGACTGTCGGACAGCGCGGTCGAAGCGGGCAGGTTCGACGAGTATTCCTACCGGCAGGGTGGCGCCGACTACCGGATCGTGATCTATCCGGGGGATGCCCAGACCAAGAGGCTGGGGAGCAAGCTGGTGGAATCTATCCAGAAAATCACGGCCACCGAGACAGCCCTGATGCAGGACGTCCCCTTCCGGCGCTATACGTTTATCTTCCACTTCTTGCCCGCGGGCGGCGGTGGAATGGAGCACGCTAACGGAACGGCGATCAGCTTCTCCGCCGTCCAGTCGGCCACGGATTGGGACGATCTTGAGGCCACTATCGCGCACGAATTCTTCCACCTGTGGAACGTGAAGCGCATCCGGCCTCAGGGGCTGGAGCCGATCGACTTCATTCACGGCAACGACACCCGCGACCTTTGGTTCTCGGAGGGCGTCACCAGCACCTACGAAGAGTTGGTACTGGTGCGCTGCGGTCTCATCAGCCCGCAGCGGTTCTACGAGCGCCTGGCGGGCAGGATCGGGGAACTGGAAGAACGGCCCGCCCGGCACTGGCAAAGCGCGGAACTGGCAGGAATCGATGCCTGGCTCGAAGGCTATCCTGACTATCTGCGCCCGGAACGAAGTATCTCTTATTACGATAAGGGCGAGTTGCTCGGTCTGCTTCTCGATCTGGCCATGCGCCGGGCCAGCCAGGGCCGCGCCAGTCTGGACGATCTCATGAGGGCTCTCAACCGCGACTTCGCCATGCGGGGACGCTTTTTTCAGGACAGCGACCTCATCGCCCTCGCCGGCCAGCTCACGGGCGGCCATCTCGACGCCGCCACTTTCTTTCGCGATAATGTAACCGGAACCCGCGACCTCGATTATCCGCGCTATCTAGGCTACGCTGGTCTCACCCTGTCGCAGGACACCCGGGAAACGGCGGACTGGGGATTCGAGGCCGGCCAACTGTTCGGCGGCGCTGTGCAGGTAACATCGGTGGAAAGGGGCAGCGGGGCCGAGCGCGCCGGCCTGCGGCCGGGCGACACGATCGACGCCGTGAACGGCCAGCCGCTGCGAGTCACGCCCGACCGCATCACCGGGGTGAAACCGGGCCAGAAAGTCGAGTTGCAGGTGCGGCGCGAGTCTCGCACGCTGACGATCAAGTTTCAGCTCGGCCGGTCGGTAGAGACGCGCTACCGGATCGTGGAGAATCCGCAGGCCTCGCCGGAGGAGGTCAGGCTGCGCGAAGGCTGGCTCTCGGCGAAATAAGGCCGGCCGCGGCGCGTGGGTGAAGCGATGTTGCGCGCCATCTTCCTCTCGCTGGTCACTCTCTTCCTCATCTTCCTCCTCGGCATCCCCTTGCTCCTTTACGCCGTCCTCAGCCGCGATACCGACCCGCTTTACAAAGTCGGAGTCTATGTGGCCGCCCGGCTCTTAAGGCTGGGAGGAATCCGCACCGAAGTGGTCGGAAAAGAGAGGATCCCCAGCGGTCGCGCCGTGGTCTTTATGGCGAATCACCAGAGCAACGTCGATCCACCCGCGATCTTCCCCTGCCTGCCGCCCGTGCTGGTGATCGCCAAGCAGGAATCCTTCCGCATCCCGGTGTTGGGGCCCGCTATGCGGCTGCGCGGCTTCGTCCCCATCGACCGCAAGCATCGCGAGCGGGCGATCGAGGCGGTCGAGGAAGCGGCCCGGTCCTTGCGCGCCGGCCATTCCTTCCTGGTCTATCCGGAGGGTACCCGCAGCCCCGACGGCCGCCTGCAAGCCTTCAAGAAGGGAGCCTTCATCCTGGCCCTTAGGGGCGGCGTCCCGATCGTGCCCGTCTCCATCTCCGGGGCGTGCCGGATCATGCGGAAGGGCGACTTGGCGATCCACCCCGGCACGATCCGGATCACGTTCCATCGTCCGATTGCCACCGAGAACCGCAACCTAGACGACGGGCTCATGGACGAGGTCCGGCACGCCATCATTCAAGGTCTGGCCGAAGACGAGCGGCCGGCGGAGAGATCCTCCCAGCGGCCGGCATGAGCGGCTCGATCGTCGCCGTGCTATACTGACCACAATGGTTGCGCAGGCTTGCTTGAAGCGGCTTGCCCCGATAGTGTGGGCGCGTAGCTCAGTTGGGAGAGCGCGGCGTTCGCAACGCTGAGGTCGAGGGTTCGAATCCCTTCGCGTCCACCAACTACCAGCGGGACGACCGTCGCTCCTTCGGGAGATCCTCGAGTCCCTACAATTTTCTGGATACAAACCTTGGAATTTTGTCTCGCTCCCGCCTCAGAGCGCGGCCAGCTCAAGCGTACCGACCGACGGTTTCGGGTGCTGCTGACCTTGCGGTGTAACGTTTTCTCACCCACTTGCAGAGTCTACCCTCCGAACTCGCTGGCGCGGTGGGCTGTCTGTAAGCCTTCCAGGCCGATTTGCCGCACTTTGACCTCATCTTCTTCCCGTTCAAGCCGATATTTCGTGTGTCCGCGCGGGATGCGCAACCATCACCGGGGCAGTCTGAGTCTTTGGCATCGCGCTTGCTTGGGATGAACTGGGAACGAGCGGGAGGCGGGTGACAGGAACGGAACGACGATGAACTTCGAGTTGAGTGACCCCACCTTCGGGTACGACGAGTTTGTTCCGACCGAGACGGAGCGGAACGACCCCGCCTGGTACAAGGTAGTAGGGATCGAGGTGGCGCTGTTCGTGGCCATCGTAGCGCCACTGATCTGCGGCGCCCTGCTGGCGCGCTGAGCCTGGAAAGCATCGGGCGGCAGCCTGCGAATGCGCCGGTCCCTGCCTTTTGTTAAATCTTTCTCTTTGAAATTTTCTCCTACGTGAACGCTCCCCGCTGCATCTCATCCACGATATGATCGCAAGCCCGCATCGCCAGGGTCATGATCGTGAGGGTCGGATTTTTCTCGGTCGAGTTCACAAACGAGGCTGCGTCTACCACGAAGAGGTTCTTCACGTCGTGGCAGGCGTGCCAGGGGTCGAGCACGCTGGACTTGGGATCGGTCCCCATGCGCGCCGTGCCCGCCTCATGGATGCTCCAGCCGGGAGGCAGCGCGGTGCTGCGCTCTTCCAGAACATCCGCTCCCGCCGCCTTCATCATCTCGCGCTGCGTCTCCACCATGTCCTTCGCCATGGCGAGCTCGTTCGGTCCCCACTCGATGTTGAACCTCAGTACCGGAATGCCCCAGGCGTCGCGCACCTGGGGGTCGATTTCGACATAGTTGTCGTAGCGGGGCAGCACTTCTCCGAATGACCCGATGGCGATGGTGGCAGCGTAGTTCTTCTTCACCTCTTCCTTGAACCTGGCGCCGAAACCGGGAATCTTGCGGGCGAAGCCGGGAAACTCGCTGCTGCCGCCTCCGCCTTCGAAGCCGTAGCCGCGGATGAAATTGGGCGACTTATCCTTGAGGTTACGGAAGCGCGGGACGTAGATCCCGGTGCCGTCGGGCCGCGCGTCGTCCGCAAAGGACCGGCGCCCGCGCAGCACCGGCAGTACGCCCAGGATATTGCCGGCCATGATCTGCTCGCAGAAATAGTGTCCCAGCTTTCCGCTCGAATTGCCGAGTCCGTTCGGATGCTCGGGGCTGCGCGAGTTGAGCAGGATACGTGTCGATTCGAGCGATCCCGCACCCAAGACGATCACCTTGCCGAAGGCCTCTTCCGTCTGGCGGGTCTCGCGATCGACAAAGAGCACGCTCTTGGCGCGCCCGCCGGCGTCCGTCAGCACCTGCCAGGCCACGGCGTTGGTCCGCACGGTCAGATTGCCGGTCTTTTGGGCGATCGGCAGCAGCACCGCGCTGGAACTGAACGCCGCTCCCACGTTGCACACCCGGCCACAGTGGCCGCAGTAGTGGCACGGCGCGCGCCCGTTGACCGGCTCGGTGGCTGTGGCCGAGCGCCCGTGAATGACGGGTCGGTCCGGGAAACGGTTCGCCATCTCCTTGTGGAACACGGCCTCCGGGCAACTGAACGGAACCGGCTTGAGGAAGTGGCTGTCGGGGTTGTTCGCCAAGTGGTCGGCCTGGCCGGCCACGCCGATCATCTTCTCGGTGCGCGTGTAGTAAGGCTCGACGTCCTCGTAACTGATCGGCCAGTTCTCGCCGAAACCGTCGTAGCTCGCCGCCTTGAAGTCGCGGGGGCTGAAGCGCAGCGACACAAGGCCCCAGTGCAACGTCTTGCCGCCCAGGCAACGCGCCCGCACCCAGACGAAGGGCTTGCCGGTGTAAGGATGCTCGAGCTCGTTGACGAAGTGGGGCTTGTTCCATTCGTTGGCGGTGTAGTTGTACTTGGCTCGCTCCAGCGGCCTGATCCGGCCCCGGAAAGGAAACTCGTAGGGCTTAGCGTGATGGTGAAAGCCGGTGGCCTGGTCGAGCGCCGGCCCAGCCTCCAGCAGCAAGACCTTGAGACCCCCCAGGCAGAGCTCGGTGGCCGCCATCCCCCCAGCGGCCCCAGAACCCACCACCACCGCGTCATAGATCGTCGGCATCGAAGGCATCACCTCGCGAGACGGAGGCTGTTGCGGGTCGGCGAGCGGCCTCATCGAGCGCTCCGTCGTGTTGACCAGTGCCCAATTCGCGCGGTTCGTCTCACGGATCGGGCGATCCATCATTGTGCAATTCACGATGAATGGTGACAAGCCCCTGATGCGAGGCTTCTGATATGAGGCCGAAGGAGGGTCCGCCCTGCCAGGCTCAAGCCCCGGCAGGGCCCGACAGGACGATGTTATGGCATCGCCGCGACGGTCGTTCCCGAAGGAGCGCTGAGCTTCTGCTTGGCCAGCGTCTTCCAGTCGTGGAGGAAGATCTTCTCAAAGTACTGCGCGGCACGTTGGTGATGGATAATGAGAGAAGCATCGCGATTCCGCAACACTCCATCTCCTGACCAGTTTTGGCTGCCCAGAGCCACGATCTTGGAGTCGATCACAAAACCCTTGTTGTGCACTCCGTTCTGAATGCGGACCTTGCGCGTGTCCACTCCCGCCTCCTGCAGTTTCTCCAGCCAGCCTCCGCTTGCTTCGTACTCGCTCAAGATGATCTTTACATCGAGCTTCTGCTGGATCTTCACCTTCAAAGCGTCGATCAGCGCCTCAAACGCGGCGTCGCTTCCGGCCTTGGGCGGATGGATATATTGAGTCTGCAAGTAGACTTTGCGGGTCGCGCACTGAATGAGATTCAAGATGTTGGCGGCATAGTTGCCCGCACCGGTGTCTGGTGTGAGCAGCGGCTGCACGGTGACCTCCTGGTTGGTGATCTGAAACGGCTGGAAGTATTGTGCCGGCTGGGTGGTGCTGAGAATAGGCCGCTCCGGGCTCGGCGCGCTCGCCTCGGGCGGCAGAGCGGCAACCGTGGCCCTGGCGGCGACGGTGGACGCTTGCAACGGAGTGGCGCACTCCAGGTCATTCTGTAAGTACGCCTCGAAGATCCTGGCGAGCCCGGGGTGTTCGACAATCACGTGCCAGTCCCGATCGCTTTTCTTGGCAATCTGCCCGATCGCTTTCAAGTCCGCGCCACTGGCGAACGGGTCGATGTCGGGCTGGTTGGAGTTGTTCCAATTGCCGCTGGACAGCCAGAACGCCTGGTGATCCTTGACGGCCACCTTGATGTGGTAGGCATTGGGAAAGAAGGCTCCGGTGACCTTGGGATCCCGGGCCTCCGCGGCCCAGGCAAATTGCTGACGGCTGCCGAGCGCTGCGCTCAGGGCCTGTTCGGTTTGTTCGTCGGATTGATCCGCCGAAGGGTTGGGAGCCGGGTGATCGAGAACCAAGGAGAGACGCTGGCCGTCGCCCAGTCCGGCCCGCAACGCCTCGAGAATGTGCGCCGAGGTGAAATCGTAGATGCCGACCGTGAGCTGTTCCCGAACGCCCTGTAAGAACTTGCTCAACTGCGTCCAGCCGGCGTCAGGGCTGGCGTGACACGTGATGGACATCTTGTCCGTCACTGGCGTCAGCGGCGTGCCGGGGGCTGGGGTATACGGCTTGATCGGCTTGGCGGCTCTCTCCGCAACAGCGGGCGCCGGCGGCGCAGCCTGCAGGAGCTGACCGGTTTGGGCGTCGCGCTCCAGATCAAACTCCGGCTGCCTGTACTCGGGACGCACCGTGGCCGCCACATTGGCGTACTTGAGCGGATCATCAAAGCGGAGTCTTTGGATCGTGGTCGCCTCGCGGACGTCGGTCGCGACGCCGCCCACCTGTCCCGGAATCGCCTCCGCCGGACTCACCTTCGCTTTCTTGTGTCGGACGGTCACCACGATGGCAGGTTCGGGCGTGATCCAGCCATGGCGGATCTTATAACCCGGGCGCACCGTCAAGGCCCCGGGCTTCTTGAACTGGTGCCAGTTCGCCTGAATCAGCTTGTCGAGATCTTTGAGGGCGCTCATGATTTCCCCCCTTCTTAGGGCCGCCTGTCGCACGCCGCAGCGGGGGCTGGGCCCTATCCCTGGAAAGCGGAATCGAGCCCAGCCTGTGCCGGTGCGATCCGGCTCACGCTGCTGAGGCGGCTGTCGGCTTCGGATACATCTGCCCGATCATCTGCTTGTCCTGGTCGGAGAGATGGGTGTTCAGCGGCGTGCCCTGGCCGTCGACGAACAGCGATCCGTCGAACTGATAGAGCATGATCGAGTCCGTATCGAAGCGCGTGGCACTGATCCCTTCCGGCGAGTACTTTTGGAGGATGTTGTGATCGATCTCGTCCTTGCTCCAATAGTTCGGAGGTCCGGAAAAGGCCGCGTAGACGGCGTCGGCATTCCACTGCAGGTTCTCAGTGGGGCTTTGGTGCTCATGAATGCAGCCGAGGGCGTGTCCGAATTCGTGCACCACAACGCGCTCGTACTCCTCGTCCGGAGTATCATCCCGCAACCATCCAAAGTTCATGGTGGGCTGATATTGCGGGAAATAGTCCGTGATCAGGCAGTCCGTTCCGACCGCCGACCAGGAGCCCGGATCAGCCTGAAACGAAATGCGGACCTCAGCGTCCGGGTCATCCACGAAATCGAAGGTGATGTTGGCGTAGTCGCACCAGATGTCGGCCTTGTCCTTCACCTTGCCCTGCTGGAAGTCGTCTCCGTCCAGAAAGTGACAGTGCAGGGTGCGGCCGTTCTCCCACTTCTTAAGATCAATCAACGCCATCCGCGCGACCGCTACCGGGTCGGCGGCGCTCAGGGTTCCCAGGTTTTGGATCGAGCTGACGTGCTGGAAGAGCGAGGCGTGGGCCGGCGGCGCGGAAGCGAGCCGGGCTGTCTTCTGGCGTACCGCAGCAATGTAATTCGAAGTTGCGACTCGGGCCGTCGTCGACCTCGCGGGCTGATAAGGGCTCGGCACGACGCGGTCATAGCAAATGCGAAGATTCGTTCGCTGTGACATTGATACCCCCTTCTTATGTTTCCGGGACCTAATAGCCATCCCGGATGATTACGCTCAGTTTACACCTGCCGCCCTCAGGTTCCAAGAATCAGCCCCAGGGGCATACTGGCCGCGACGGGGAAGCACGACAGTGACGGCGATCACGAGCGTTCGCCGGATCCCGACCGTTCTCGCCCTTGAGCTCTAATCTAATAGTGACGCCCAGCATGAAAGCGTTGCGAATCACCCGTCCACGACGGCCGACCCCGCCTGAGGCGCGCGGCCTGCCCAAGGGCAATCGCGGCGAGCCCTCAGAATAGACGCCCGGTCTGTCAACGTCGCGGCCATCTTCAGGTTGGAGTCGCCCGCCCCACCTGTGTACCATCAGGGACGCGGGCGATTCAGCCGCGGCCGGAGGTCTCATGTCGAATGCTGGCTCTTGCAGGATCTGGGCAGGTTGGTTAGCGCTCAGCGTTTTCGCCAGCGGGGCTGGCGCCTTATATTCCGCCACCTCTGCTGAAACGGACGCAGAAAACTGGGTGTCAGCGAAATTTGAGGGCAAGGCTCCAACGGCTGCCTCGCAGAGCTTCTTGATCGTTCGCGAGGCTTCGGGTACCGTCCAGAAGAACAACGTCAAGGGGCACACCCTTCGCATTGCCAATACGACATATCAGAGCGGCGTCAACGCCCCCGTAGGGACTGTGACGGTCCATCTGCCGGGCCCGGGCAGGAGCTTTGCGGGCATCGTCGGCGTTGACAGCAACGACGTCGGCTATTACTCGAATGCCGGGCGCGGAAACGTGGTGGCTTCGGTCGAGATCGGCGGCCAGCAGGTCTTTACCTCAACAGTGCTGCATGAAGGGATGGCCGGAGTTCCGCTTGACGTGGATCTGCACGGCGCCACGGAATTCAATGTAGACGTGAAGCGCGTTGGAGACAGAAAACCATGGGACGATCCTGAGTGGGATCAGGTTGACTGGGCCGATGCCCGGATCACGCTGCAGGACGGCAGCACGATCTGGCTGGCCGACCTTCTCCTCGGGCCGCTGCCGGATCCTTACACATTGGATCCACCCTTTTCCTTCCTGTACGACGGCCAGCCGTCCGCGGAGTTGCTCCGGACGTGGAAACTAACGCGCAGCCAGAGAGCGCTCGACGCTCAGCGCACTGAGCACGTCCTGCTGTACCAGGACACAAAGACGGGATTGAGCGTCCGGTGTGTGGCGGTCGCCTATCACGATTTTCCGGCTGTGGAGTGGACGCTGTACTTCCGCAACGACGGCGCCGCCGATACCCCGATCCTGGAGCAGATTGAGGCCCTGAATACGCAGTTTGAGAGGGATGCGGAAGGCGAGTTTCTTCTCCATCACGGCAAAGGGTCGGTGGCGTCGCCGACAGACTACGAACCCCTCGCGACCAAGCTCGAGCCGCGGGCCGCGGAGGAGATCGCCAGCACGGGAGGGCGCGCTACCAACGGCAATCTGTGCTACTTCAGCCTCGAGTGGCACGGGCGGGGCGTGATCATGGCGCTCGGGTGGCCGGGGCAATGGGCAGCAAAGTTCCAGCGGGATGGAGGAAGGCGCCTTCGCGTCCAGGCGGGCCAGGAACTGACGCATTTCAAGCTGTTGCCGGGCGAAGGGGTTCGGAGCCCGCTGGTAGCTCTGCAGTTCTGGCAAGGGGACTGGATCGCGGCGCAGAATGAGTGGCGACGCTGGATGATTGTCCACAACCTGCCCCGCCCAGGTGGCAAGCTCCCGCCGCCCCAAACAGCGGCCAGCAGCGCGCGCTTCACTATCGAGATGCAGGGCGCGAACGAGGCAAACCAGAAACGCTTCATCGATGCTTATCTCGATAGGGGATTTCCCTTCGACTACTGGTGGATGGATGCCGGGTGGTACGTTTTCAAGTCGCACTGGTATGACACCGGGACCTGGGAAGTGGACCCGGAGCGCTTTCCCCACGGCCTGCGAGCAGTCAGCGACTATGCCCACCAGAAAAATCTCAAGACCATCGTCTGGTTCGAGCCGGAGCGTGTGGCGCCCGGCTCTTGGCTTTACCAGACGCACCCCGAATGGCTGCTGGGCCCGGAGGGAAAGGACAAGCTGCTCTATCTGGGCAACCCGGAAGCCTGGCATTGGCTGGTGGAGCACATCGACACTCTGATCACACAGCAGGGGATCGATCTCTACCGCCAGGATTTCAATTTCGACCCTCTCGCCATCTGGCGCTCGGCCGACGCTCCGGACCGGCAGGGGATCACCGAGATTCGCCACGTGACCGGGTATCTGGCTTACTGGGACGAGTTGCGCCGGCGCCACCCGGAGATGCTGATTGACACCTGCGCTTCGGGCGGAAGACGGAATGACCTCGAGACCTTGCGTCGCGCCGTGCCTCTGTGGCGGAGCGACTATCCTTACGAGCCCACCGCCATGCAGGACCAGACCTACGGCATCGCGTTCTGGATTCCGTACTTTGGAACTACCGTCAATTCCGACGATCCTTACATTTTTCGCAGCCAGATGGTGCCGGCCGTGGGCATCGGGGTGGCGCCGGACAGTAAGGAGATCGACTACCGCCGCTACTTGGAGCTCCTGGCTCAGTGGCGGGGTCTTGCCGGCGACTACTACGGCGACTACTATCCGTTGACATCCTACACCACCGCGGACGACGCCTGGCTGGCCTGGCAATTTGACCGTGCCGACGATGGGGAAGGAATGGTCCAGGCCTTCCGTCGCCCACAGAGCCCCTATGAGGCAGCGCGTTTCAAGCTGCGCGGGCTGGACCCCAAGGCTCGCTACGCCGTCCGGGACCTGGATCAGGCGCAAGAAACAGAGATGGCCGGGCAGGAACTGATGGAGAGCGGCCTGCTCGTCTCCATCAGGACGCGACCAGGCGCGGCCCTCATCACCTATCGCAAGGTTAGGTGATTGATGCCGGCCGTTGCGGCCGGCAAGATGCCGCTTGCCTCGGCGGCCCTGTCTCGCCTGATTGATCGCTATGGCGATCTGCAGTACCTGCCGGAACTGGCGGCCAAGGCGCTGGCGCGTTCGCAGGAAATGAGGCGCAAGTCGGCAGCGGACGATCAAGCCAAGATCCAGCCTTAAGAAGCGCGTCGTGCGAACCCTCATCGAAGATTGGCGAGGCAGTACCGCCGTCCCGACCCGATCCGCCCCATAACCCTTGCCGTAAAGCGTGCAGGAACGCGTAGTGCGGGAAATCCGCATGCTACGTGTGATGTGGCGCGAACTAAGGACGGGGCGGCGGACTTGCTCCCGGCAACCGCGCCAGTTCCCGACCCTACCACGATGGAGATCCGGTGGTCGGTGAACTTGGTGTGAGTGCCAGGGACTTCATACTTGGGCATATGACAAGTGACACAGTCCTTCGTGCTCCGCGGGCAGGCTGAGCCTGGATGGTCCGACGTGCGCTTTGAACCCTCAGTCGCCAGGTGGCAACGGAGACAGAGATTATCGTAGGAGCTCAGGTCGCGCGTCAGCGGTCGGTGCGGGTCGTGGCAAGCAATGCACGTGATTCGCGGGTCGTCGCCCTTTTCCCAGCATCGGCTGAGTTCAAGGCGGTAGGGCTGAAAGCGTATTGTCGCCACCCCTTCCATACCGCTTTCCATCACGTCTGCCCAGGTGCGATGGCACGCGCCGCAGAAGTCTGCTGAATCGACGGGATGGAGCTTCGCAGGATTCAGCACGTGCGCCAAGCCTTCCGCGGTTCGCCCGGCCTTCATGGCAGCGACGTGCCTTGCGCCAGGCCCGTGACAAGCTTCGCAGGTGACCCCTAGGATGAGGTCAGAGGGATCGAATCGACCTGCGGTTGAGGAGGCAGTGTTGTGGCACCCAAAACAGAGGCGAGTCTCTTCTGCTTCCAAGGGGCGGCCTAACGCCCTATCAATGTCTGACGGTATCGAACGCTGTTGTCCCGGCGTGATGTCCAGGGCCTGCAGCACCGGAAAGTAACTCAGCCGCCCTTCATAGAAGGTCCCTCCACGTACGAAAACGTAGGTTTCGCCGACTTCTCCTTCACCGAACGCCCAGCCCAGAACAGCCGAAACGGAGCGCGTGCCGTCGCCGACTGAGAGGACGCTCCTGCCCCCGCTGCGCGTAAGATCATAAACGTAGGAGCCGAGCCGAAAACCGAGATGTTCGTGCGTCGCTAACGCCTTCGAATCCGTCGCGAGCGCGCAGGCTTTGGCCATGGGCGTAGTTTGTTGCATGGCTGCTTCGGAGGGATGACATTCGACGCATGACTCGGGACCCGAATATTCGGCACGCTGCGGCGCGCTCTTGGTGGGCCACCAGCCTGCGGACAAGACGTGCTCCTTAGTTGTCAGCGGCTGCCCCTGAGCACTTCTGGCTTGTGGCCAGCCTGCGGCCACCAAGGCTAGCCTGCGCTTCTCATCAGGATCCGAAAAAGGTCGGCCGTCTGCCCGACCAATCTTGCGTGACTGCGCTCGTTCCAGCATGCTCCTGGCGTTGCTTGCGGTCGACAACCCGCGCCGCGAGCGGCAGATGACAACTGTCGAGTGGGCATTGTAACGGCAGGGCTCAAGACCCGCCCTTTTCGGATCCTGGTGGGAAAAGGAGATCAGGGAACACGCCAAAGTCGAGAGAACTGGGACAAAACGCTTGCCGACCTTGTTCAAGACGGGCTCTCAGCAAGAATTCGTAAGCGACTCCATTTTAGGCTGCTTTCTTCGAGGTAATGAATTCGGTCCTAGTAACGGCCAGGCACGGTGCCTTCAGCAGCAGCTAGCGAAAGTTCTGATATCCGGTTCGCGGCGGATGTTTCCACCACGCCCCATCCCGATACGCGTCACTTTCGCGCCAAAGAACCCCTCCCAGCTCAACGTCAAACACGCGTTTGAAGGTCCCGATCCTTTATTTTCTTATACCTAACGGCTTTGTTCTGTAAATTTCCATGCCAGATCATTAAATTAGTAGTACACTGTGTGTCAAGGAGCGGTGCCGCCATAGTTCAGAATTCCTTCCAGATGGTCAGCCTCCTCTTGCCTTCATCGATCTCGTGCCGGTAGAACCGTATTCGAACCAGTCCAGAACCCTCGTGAAATCGTTGTCGGCTGGCACCTGAACAGTCTAGCGCAACTGCATGATTTCGAATCCATTCACGAATTCCTGGTAGAGCCACAAGACGAAACCCTATTCCACCTTCTCGACCCCAATGACCATAGCTTGATGTTCCGCTGCAGAGTCGCGGCGCAACTCTTGTGAGCGCGCCAAAGCCTTGTCAGCAAGCTGAAGCTGGCCCAACTTGCGATAAGCCACGTACATCTGGTAATGGAGGTCGCCGTAGAAATCGATGGGAAGGGCCTTTTCCAGCTCAGGGATTGCCTTGGCATCTTCTCCCAGGCGGACGTAAGCCGTTCCGAGCAGGCCGCATGCTTCCGGCATGTCCGGCTGGTAACGAAGCGCCTTCTCAAGGTAGGGGACGGCCTGTTCGTTCTCGCGCTTCTGCACGTGCAAGCGGCCCAGCAGGTATAGAGTGCGAGCGCGGGAGGGATCGAGCCTCAGGCTTGTTTCCAACTCCGCCTGCGCCTCGTCATAGGATTTCTTCTTCAGAAACAGCGCGCCTAAGGCCTCATGAAGCTCCGCCTCGTCGGGGCGCAGTTTTAGGGCTTGTTGATAGCCTTCGATGGCGGCGTTCGTGTCGTCACGCAGGTTGAGACCCTCTGCGCGCAGTTCCAGAGTCCGCCAGGAGTCCGGAAATTGCTCCTGCAACCGGTTATAACACTCGGCGCCCAAGGCCTGGTAGCTGAGGGCCAGCCAATAGCTCGCCTCGGCGCTCACGTTGTCAATGGCCGGCAGCAGTTGCGCCAGGGTATCCGCGGCGTCATCGTACTGCTGCAACGTGTACTGAGTCCTTCCAAGCAACAACAGGTCGGAGCGCGACAATGGCTTCCGGGACTCGAGCCGGCGCACGCAGTCGGCATAGCGACGGTCGCGGCAAGGGTCTGGCTCCCCCCGATGCCCGGAGGCTCTGCTTCGGTCTTGCTGCCACCTCTGGAAGTCTGCTTGGAAGGCTTTTGATCGCTGGTCAGCGTCGGTAGTTTCCCCTGCACGCGCGTAAAGGCCTGCGAGGAGAAAATCTTTGGGGGGGCCTTCCGGTGCCGACCGCAAGTCCTCCGCCAAGGCCTTGGCGGCGTCGGGAGAGAGTGGAATCGTGGGAAAGCTCCGTTGCAGAGACAAAAACTCGGGAGAGATCCCCCATACCTTGCTCACCTGTTCGAGTGCCGCCACGGCATTGCCGTTCACCAGTCGCGTTTCCGCGAGGCCAAGCAACGCCGTCTCGCTCTGAGCATCGCGCTGAAGCTCGCGCTGAAATTCCGCTTCGGCCTGATCTGGCTTGCCTTCGTGGAGATACGCGTCGCCCAGCGAAACATGCAGGCCGGGTTCTCCCGGATCGATTGCGATAGCCTGTACGTACTCCGCCGCCGCGTCTCGCCAAAGGCTGCGTTGGAACAGGTTATCTCCGAGAAAACGATGGCCCCAGGGCGAGTTCAGATAGGTGCGGGATCCTCGAAACGCCAGGCGGGCCGATAGATTCAAGTAATCGTGACCCAGATTAAACCAGGCATCCGCCTTGTCCGGCTCCAGTTTGGCTACCTGCCGATCTTCATCGGCAGTCCGCCGGAAGTCGCCGCGAGCCAGGTAGCACCGGGACAACGCTCGATGCCCTTCCAGGTTGGAGGGATCCAAACGCAACCCGCGCTCGAGGATCGGAATGGCCTTCTCCGGCTCTCCTAGTTTGAGGTAGTCAATCCCCAGGATCACGGTTGGACCCGGCAGGTCGGGGTGTTGGCGCAGGCCTGCCGACAGGTTGCTTGCCGAGAGACTGTATTCGCCGAGCGCGTTATAGACCAGGCCAAGATTGACACGCGCTTCCGCCAGGTCCGGGTCCAGAGCCAGCACCTTCTTGAATTCTTCCTGGGCGCCGGTGAAGTCCCCCTTTTTAAGCGCTTCCTCTCCCGCCCGGAAGTGCGCGACTACCTGCTCGTCTAATGTCTGAGACGTTGCGGGTCGCGGGCCACAGGGCCAGAGGGCTAGGAGCAGGGCCAGAGTTGCGGGTTGCAACACACAGTTTGTAAAACCCTTCCGAGGTGCCGGAGAAATACAGGCTAAGGTCAATTGGACTGCGCGAGTCAAGGACTGGCCCCAAATGGATGGGGCGAACTACCCACCCTGATCAAACCAAGATGGGCCGTTCGCCCCAGAGGTTACGCCCGAGGCCGCTGCCCCGGGCTAGAAAGTGAATTTCAAGCCGAACTGGATAATGCGTGGCAGGTTGTACTGCGATGTGACCTGGCCAAAGGCGCCTGACGTCACACTGGTGTTTGGCGCGCTGAACTGAGGATGGTTGAAAATATTGAAGAACTCCGCCCGGAACTCGAGACCGAGCCTTCCATCGGGACCGAACTGCGTGTTCTTGAAGGCCGCAAAGTCAAAGTTCCCCTGCCCATCCTGTCGTATATTCGGCTCAGTACGGGAATCGTTGCCGCGGGTCCAGTCGTTGGAGGATGTGCTGGTGAACACCGAAGTGGTGAACCATTTGTTCAGCTGGTCGTTGAGGGACCCGGAGGTGAGGTGTGCCGTACCCGTTCTCTCCGCGCGGCAGCCGCCGATTTGAACGCCGCTGACGGAATTGCAAAGGTTGTCACTCGCACCGCCGATGTTAAGCGGGAAGCCACTCTGGAGGGTAATGATGCCATTGATCCCCCAGCCGGAGACAAGGCCGTTCGCAACCGGGCTCAGGTTATTGCCGAACTTCTTGCCCCTGCCCACGGGCAGATCCAAGACGTAGCTGGCGACGAAGCGCTGGGGAACATCAAATCCGTCCAGGCTTCTCTCGTTGTGAAGGTTATAGGCATCTACGTCGCCCCAGTTCGGCGCGGCGTCTCCGAGCCAGTTGATTTCATTGTTAGTATCGCTGATGAGCTTGGAAATGGTGTAGCTGGCAAGCACAATGCCGCCGCCCTTCATCCGCTTCTGAACCTTGAATTGCGCTGATTCATACATCGAATCGCGATTGTCGGGTTCGGCCATAGAGACGTCGGAGTACTGCGGGAAAGGCATCAGCAACTGCCCTGCCGGGACTGTCGCCCCTGTCAAGTTGCCTTGGACGATGCCGTAGTACGGATTTGGAACCGCGGCGTTGAGCGCGGCAGCGCCGGCAGCGGACGTCGGCAGCAGGGAATCAGGCAGTTGGTCGAGGTCCTGGCTGTGCATGGGCAAGTGCGTGCCTTTCGCGCCGGCATAGGCCACGTCGACCAGGGTACCGTCGTGAAAATCGTGCTGAATATCGAAGTTCCACTGCTGCGCGTAGCCCTGAGGGTTGGTAAAGACGGGAGCGCTAGGCCCGTTCGCCTGTGCGTTGATAAAGGTTTGGTTGCGCCCGGGCGGCTGAACAATGCCACTAGGGAACGGGTTGCTGAAGGTGTTGAGGGGCAGAACGCCGGCATTGTTCACGGTTGCCAGCCACGCCTGGCTGTAAGTGTTGATGAACAGGTTGTGCGGAGCGTCGTTCCATCGCACGTCGTTCGGCAGGAAGAAGATCCCATATCCCGCCCTGATCACCGTGTTGTCTCTCAACCGGTAGGCAACGCCGAGGCGAGGGTTGAGGTCAGTCCAGGGCATTCTCTCTGCAGTGCGATCCGGCGATGCTGGGGTAGCGACCAAGGCAAATGCGCCCTTCAGTCCGCTAGGGATAATCAGCCCGTTGTTCGGGTTGGTCATGCCTGCCAAGGGACTGGCGAGGTTGGGCTGATAATTAACAATCCGGTTGAAGCGCTCGGTGAAGAACCCCTGCAACTCGTAGCGAAGGCCCAAATTTAAAGTCAGCTTTGAAGTCGCTCGGAACGTATCACCCGCGTACCAAGAGTTATACCACATCTGAGTGGCCATGAACGAAGGCGTGACCACGGCGCCACCGTTGTTGCTCTTGGAGCCATAGCCGAGGAGGAAGGAAGCAAATCCATTTCCCGTCGTAATCGGGGAGGCCAAGGGATTCGCTGCTGTCATGCCATCGTCGAACGCGAAATTTCCGCTAGGCTGGTTGCTTTGATAGTAGTTGTTGCGGAGCAACCGCCCCTCGTAGCCTGCCTTTATGGTGTGGCGGCCCTTGATTTTCGTGAGGCTCGGGGTGAAGCTCCAAGTGTCGTCGTGGGCGCCAATCTCGCTCCCCGTTCCTGCGGAACACCAACCGCCGCCGAACTGATTGTCGCCGGGGTTTTGCGATATGCAGACAACCGGGAGGGGCGTGGATGCAAATTGATAGCCGCTCCAGGCTCCGCCGAGCGTGGAAAAGTCAAACCCCGTAGTCAGGGGAGTGCGCACGTAAACATAGCGTGTGTAGCCCAGGTGCAGGTCCAGGATGGTTGTGGGCGAGAACGAATAGGTATCGCCCAACGCGATTTGCTTGGAATGCACGGTCTCGGTGCACCGGTCAGTGCATATATCCTTGAAGGGGCTGTCGGGAAGGTTCAGCAAGTTGTAATAGCTAAACCGCCCGAATATCCGCTGCTTGTCGCTTAGGTTGTAATCGGTGCGCTCGACGACTTCACTGGTATTGCCCCCCGTGGAGTAAGACGTGGTGTAGTTGTTCAAAGGTCCGCTGGTGGAAGGGGTGCCGGGGCCATTGGGCTCGGGGAAGTAACCCAAGAAAGCCTTGGAGGTCGCGCTGATTTGGCCCGGAGCAAGGACGTTGGGAGTGCCGCTGCCGCCGGGTTCAAGGCCGATTTGGGTTCGGCAGGTCCCGCCACCGCTCGCACAAGTGGCGCTGGTGGTCGGGTCATAGACGCTAGCCAATCCCGTAAAGTCGCCATTCTTCATCGCATCGGTGGGAACAGTGGATGTAAAAGCGGAGGAACTTCGCCGACGGTAACCCTCGTAACTGCCGAAAACGAAGAGCTTGTCGCGGATGATTTTCCCGCCCACGTTGGCGCCGAACTGGTTCTGGGTCCAAGGGCCGATGGGCACGCCTGCCTTATTGAGGAAGAAGTCGTTGGCGTCGAGCACCTTGTTGCGAAGGTATTCATAGGCCGCGCCATGCCACTCGTTGCTGCCCGACTTGGTCGCAAAGTTGATAACGCCCCCGGCGAAACGCCCAAATTCGGGGCCCATATTATTAGTCTGTATTTTAAATTCCTGGAGGGAATCTTGCGTGGGTATCACGGTGACGACGTTCAGGTATGATCCGTTGGTCGGCACGCCATCCAACAGGATGGCGTTCTGACCGGCTTGACCGCCGCCGATCTGGAAGTCACCGGCCCCAAAGGGATTAGCGCCGACGGGGTTGCTGAGAGATGAGTTGCCGGCCGATGGTGGACCCTGCGGCACAACCCCTGGAGCTAACTGCACCAGGGCGATAGGGTTGCGTCCGTTCAAGGGAAGCTGACTCACGGTCCGCGACCCCACGACTTGGCCCAAGTCCGAGGTCTGAGACTGAAGCAGCGGGGTCTGAGCGGTGACTTCCACCGTCTGCGTGATCTGACCCACCACCAGGGGGACGTCAATGCGCGTCGATTGGTTGACTTCCACGACGATCGGCTGTCGCGTGAAGTGCTTGAATCCCTTGACCTCGACGTCGATTCTGTAGGAGCCGGGGATGAGATTAACAAATACGTAGCCTCCGGCCGAGTCCGCCGTGGCGGTGCGCGTTTCCGACGTGGCCGATCTGGTCAAAGTGACCTCGGCGCCCGGGACAGCCCCGCCCGAAGCGTCGGAGACCGTACCCACGATCGAGCCAAACGTGGTCTGGCCGAATAGTGCGGGGCAATAGGCAAGCAGCATGACCAGCACAAGCAAACGGGCTCTTGACATCTCTCCCTCCGGTTTTGTTTTGCGGCGTGGAATTCGGGACTTTCTGCCTCTCCGCAAGCGAACAGCCATGTCGGATTAGCCGTTTGCATATCGAGCACTTGTCCCTCCAATTCTGGGGTTTCCAATAACTCCTTTAGAATTAGGAGACCTGTAGGAAGGCCGGGACAATTTAATATGAGACTTGGTAATTCGTAATACAAAAATCCATAATACAAAGCCCGTAGATTGATGAGGTTCAGCTTGAAATAGACCTCGATATTTAGATTGGCCGCTGCCCTAAAGCGAGTTAGTGGCCGCGACGCCGATACACTGGTCGGCGCCGCCGTAGTAGAAGAGCCAGCGCTGGCCGCGACGGACGAGTCCTTCGACGAAGACCACGTTGGGGACCTGTCCGACCCTTTCCCAGGTCTCAGCCGGATGGAAGATCGGCGTGCCGGCTCGGGCCAGCACTCGGCCAGGATCAGTTTTGTCGAAGAGAATCCATCCGGTGGAATAAACCAGATGGTCGTCGGCGCCGTTGTAGATCAGAAGGATTCCGTCGGAGGTCAGGACCGGCGGAGGACCGGGTTCGACCACCTTGGAGTCGAAGAAGCCCGGACGGGTGGAAGCCACCGGCTGGTCGGAGGCGTCGGCCCAGTGCAGGAGGTCCGTCGAAGAGGCCAGGCCCATCTTGCCGCCGGAATCGCGGCCTTCGCCCAGGTAGTAGATCCAATACTTGCCGTCGATCTTCTCCGGAACGATGGCGCCCGACTTGGTCCAGCCCACGTTCCAAGCGCCCTTATAGGCGGGCAGGATGACACCGTGCCGCGTCCAGTGGGTCAGATCGCTCGAAGTCGCGAGGCACAATTGCGCTTCATGCCGGTACTTCCCCGCCCCATCGACGTTGTTGTAGCCAGTGTAGGTCAGGTAGTAGGCGCCATTGATCTCCACGAGTCGCGGATCTTCGGTGCCGCCGCCCTTTTCGTAAGGCGCCTCGGGGCCCAGCACCGGCTCGGGCGAACGCGTGAAGTGAACCCCATCTTTGCTGACGGCATAGCCCAGCCGGGAAGTCCCCTGGACATCCTGGGCCCGGTAGAGCATTACGATCTCTCCGTTCTTTTCGAGGACGGCAGGATTGAACGTGCCGGCCGATTCGAATCCCGCGCCCCTCGGCGCAATGATGGGTTCGAGGGAGAGCCTCTTCCAGGGCCCGAACGGCGGGCTGAAGGGGGCGGCGGCGCTCAGCAAGGCGGCGACGAGCAATACCGCGATTCTTGCCGGGCTCATGAGACGTGACTCCATGATTCGCAGAGCTAGCTTTCCCCGGGCCACAGGCACTCGCCTACTTAAGGGTGACCGCCGTCGTCAGCGGCAGGTCTCGCGACGATGAGCCAACCATGAACGTGTACGTGCCCGGCACGACCTTTGAACGGCCGGAACTTTCGTCGGAGATCGAAAGATAACTCGGAGCCATCGTCACGTTGACGTCCTTGGTTTCGGCGGGGCGCACGGGCGCCCCACTTTGACGCACGCCCATCGGGACGAGAGTCACTTTCGCGCCAAAGGCCTCTCCCGGCTCGACCTCAAACACGCGTTTGAAAGCCCCGATCCTTTGTTTTCTTATACCTAACGGCTTTGTTCTGTAAATTTCCACCCCAGGTCATTAACTTAGTATTATATTGCGTGTCAAGGAGGCCGTGCCACCGTAGATCGGAATCCCTTTCAGATGGTCAGCCTCCTCTTGCCTCCGTCGATCCCATGCCGGTAGAACCCGCTATCCGAACCAGTCCAGAATCTTCGTGAAGCCGTTGTCGGTTGGCACCCGAATAGTCTAGCGCAACTGCATGATTTCGCGGCCCTTCACAAATTCCTGCTCAGAGCCGAATAGTCAACCCGAGGCCTTCCGTCAACCGAAGGGGCAATCTCAAACCGGAGTGGCAAAGGACTTTGCACTCGACAGTGCGAAGGCGGTGAGTGCGGGCAGGTGTTGGGTAGAAATCGGGCGCGGCAGAGAGCGGGTGTTGGCTCTCCGCCGCGCAGTGTTGCCCAGGGCTTAATCCACTTGCGGAGCGGCCTCGCCTAGAAAATGAACTTGAGGCCAAGCTGCATGAGCCGCGGACCCCAATCCGAGTTTACCTCGCCTGGGGTGGTCGTATTCAGGTTGCACGGCTGGCCAAACCCCGTACTCCCGTTACATCCGTTGTTGATACCCTGCCATTGCGGATGGTTAAAACTGTCGTAGGTCTCCCACCGGAATTGCATGGTCGAGTGCTCACCTTTGAACCAGGGTAAGTTGAAGTTCTTCTGAAGTGCAATGTCCCAGTTATTCCGGCCCGGACCCGTCAGGATGTTGCGGCCCATGTTGCCAAAATTTGTGGAGAGTTCGTTGAACGACGGCTGGGTCACCGTGGCTGGATTCCACCACTGTGGCGAGGGTCCGTACGTGGGGTCATTGTAAGTCCCCTTGGTCGGAGCCACCTTGCCGACCACGTCGCAGCGCACGGACGCGCCGATTTCACTGCTATAGCCGTCGACCCCGCAGTTGAAGTCACTGGGCTCGCCGGTGAAGAAGCTGGTGATTCCACTGACCTGCCACCCGCCCAGCGCGCCTCGCGCGAACGCGCTCGAGGAGTTCTTAAAGAACGGCAGGGCGTATACGTAGTTCAGTTGAAATACCTGAAAGCGGTTAATGTCGCCGGTGCCTTTCCACCGGGTCAAGTAGTAGTCATCGATCCCGCCCGCAGTCTGCTGGTAAGTGCTGCTCGAATCGTCGATGGCGTGGGACCAGGTGTAGGCGACCTGCAAGGTCAGACCTTTCGAGAAGGTATGGCGCAGACTGGCCTGCAAGGCGTTATAACTCGAGACGGCGGTGTTCTGTTTGTCGGTGATCGTATTGTAGCCGCGGTACGGGGCGAAGAAGACGCTGGGCACACCCACGGAGTTGCCCCCGATTTCACCCCCCTGGTAGATCAGGGCAGTGGCCGCGTTGCAGTTACCCGCTGCGTCGCAAAGCTGTTGGCCTACGTCGCCGGGGGCATTCAAGGCGGGGTTGGCGGGCGTGTTGCCGACGAGATTGGCCAGCGCGGGCGCGTTCAGCGTGCGCCCATTCCCAACCGATCCCGGGTAAATTTGGTTGATGAGCTGGGCGCGAGCCAAGTGCCGCCCCAATGCCCCGACGTAAGCGATGCTGACGAGGTTATTGTTGGCGAATTGGTGCTCGACGCTCAGATTGAACTGCTGCACGCTGGGCCAAACCTGGTCGTAAGGCCAGGAGGTGTAGTTGGTGGCGCCGAGAGGGCCATTGGCGATGATCGCACTGTAGCCCAGGGCGTTAAACGACGATGGGCTCAGGTCTGACGGAGGATTGCCTTCGCCGCCCTCGGCCTGGGCCTCGTTACCGTTTCCGGACTCATAGTAGATGCCGTAGCCGCCGCGGATGGAAGTGGTTCCCTTGCCCAACGGGTCCCAGGCAAAGCCGAAGCGTGGCGCAATGTTTCCGGCCGTATTGCGAAGCTGGCAGCCATAGGGAATACCGTTGGCGCCACACTCGACCAGGCCATTTCCATAGCTGGTCCAAAGTTGACCGGAGCCTGGGATCAGGTGGGCGTTCACGTCAAGCTGGGGCGCCTTGGACGGGTCGAATAGATTCGGAAGGAACCCGGAATCGATGGTCGGGCGCGAAACGTCGTGAATGCGGGTGTAGATGTAATAACGGACGCCCAGATTCAAGGTGAGGCGAGGCGTCACCTTCCAGTCGTCCTGAATATACGGTTCAAGATCGGTCATTTGCCAGTGACCCTTGGGGTATCCACCCACGGCCGCGCCGTTCACCGCCTGAGAGCCCTCCGTGTATTGCTGGATGCGCCCCAGGAACACATCCGCCAGACCGTTGCCCGTGGTGATGGAGCCACCGGCGTGAAAGGTCAAGGTACCCTGCGTGTTAGCCCCGAATTGCTCGTTCTTGCGGTAATTTTCCAGGTAGAAGCCGAATTTGGTGGTGTGACCGCCGTGTACCCATGCCACGTTATCCTTCCAGGTGATAATCGGATTCGAGTTATACCACGGGGTGTTGCCGGCACTTTCGAAAGCGGGAGTGTCGCAACTCACCCACCCCACGCCCCCACAGATTGAGAGGTCGGGCAACAGTGGGTTGGTGTTGTTCTGCGAGAAGAGATGATTCATGACGAAGTTCGACGGCCGATCGATGCCTGCTGAACTGCCGCCGGCGACCGGGATCAGGATAATGTGGTCGGTCGTATAGGCAGCCACAAACTCATTCATCAAGGACGGCTTGAAGGTGTGCGTCACGTGCAGGACGGCGCTTTCGCCAGGACCACCAAAGTCCGTCTTGATGGTGTCGAAGCTGGCGCCCTGCCAGAGCGATGGAACCGAAACCGTGTTCCAGGTATCCTGGGTGTAGCGGAAGAATGCCTGGGTCTTGTCGCTGATATTCTGATCGATGCGGATCTGCTCCTGGCGCCAGTTCGTGGGGGCGCTGGAAGCGAGGGTCCATTGGACCGGGCCGCTGTTGGGTGGTGGAACCAGCCCGTTCAACAGGGCCGTGCCGTTGGCGAAGGCCTGCGCATCGAACCCTGGCATGCTCTGCACCGTGTCGTAGGTCTTGCCGTTTAACGTCGGCAACACGCAGCCGGTGGCCACGACGGAGTCATAGTTGCTCGAATTCTTGTCGCACTGGGAGAAGTCTCCCTGACGTTGCAGCAGGGATGGCACACCGGTGGGGCCAACTACCTGGCCTTGCCGGTAACGCCGCCAGTTCTCGGACCAGAAGAAAAAGGTCTTGGACTTGTCCGTATTGTAATGGCCCGGAATGTAGACGGGTCCCCCGATGGTATAGCCCCAGTCATTCCACTTCAGAGGGGTCTTCGCAGCGTTGGGCTCCCCAATAGCACCTCTGTTAATAAAGAAGTCGTTGGCGTCAAATACGTCGTTCCGGACGTATTCCCAGGCGTCACCATGGAAGTCTCTGGTCCCGGACTTGGTGGCCATCTCAATGTTGGCGCCAGCGTGTTTGCCCATGTCGGCGCCATAGTTCGAAGTGGAGACCCGGAATTCGGCGATGGTGTCCAGGTTCGGATAGGTGTTGAAGGTGGACGCCGAGCCTTCGTCAGTGTTATTGCCTCCGTCGATCTCCCAGTTTGAGTACTGCATGCGATTGCCATTGAAGGAGATGTTGTTGTTACCGGCCACTCCAACGTGGATGGCATCCAGGCCGTTATCCGGTGAGGCTCCTGGAATCAGCGTGGCTAGCGAAACCCAGTTCCGTCCATTGAGGTTCAGGTTTTGGATCTGGGTGTTGGTCACCACGGACGACACAGCCGCCGTGTCGGTCTGGACCTTGGGCAGGTTTCCGGTCACGGTGACTTCCTGGGTCACTTGGCCGACTGCCAACTCCAAGTCGACGCGTTGATTTTGCCCGACCTGAAGCGTGATGCCAGAGCGGACCAGCTTCTGGAAGCCTGGCGCCTCCGCCGTAACAATGTAGTTGCCAATCGGTATAGCCTGAAGGGCATAGTTTCCGGCCGAGTTGCTGACCAACTCGCGTGTAAATCCCTTGTCCGAATTCGAAACCGTGACCTTGGCGCCTGGGATCGCCGCGCCGCTCTTATCGGTGACCGTCCCTTGCATATTGGCAGTGTCCTGCCCAAAGCCAGCCGCCGAGAGGACCAGCAGAGCTGCCGCGAGCAACAACGTGATTCGTTTCATGGCCTTTCCTCCGAACTCTTGGTTTGATCGACGGGTTTGATCGGCGCCCGGCTTCCAACCCTAAATGGAATGCAGGCCCTGGGGTCCGCTGCCCCAGGTGACCCGCCACTGCTCGGCAGCCAGGAATCGTGATCCATCGGCGACGGGGCCCCACGCTCACACGAGGCGACCCGCTGTTTCTTTCGAGAAGAGCCCTACCCGACGCGAGGCTTCAAGGAGAAGCAGTAATCTCGAACCTGACGCTTTTTAAAACTTGTGTGGAGAAAGACGCAGAGCAAAAAGAAATCAATCGGTAACAAAAAAATCCCTAATGCGTCTGTGCGAGGTGGGATATAGTGGCTTTAGGCGAAGTAACGCAAGGTTACGCCGGTTAACAGAGATCAAGTTCCAGTTACGCCGCCGTAAGTCATTTTTCTTAAATGACGTACGCAAGCACCAGTAACGCCAACAGGCTTTCAGACGTGACGGTTACTTGCGAGTAGAGTATACTGACAAGTACTATTAGGGCTGTGACATGTCCCCCGCGGGCGGGTTCCTCAAGGAAAAAGCTGAGCTTGATGCAATACTGGCGTCCCTTGTGTTCACCAGAGCCCCACGCCAAGCGAAGCTGCTCCAATACATTTGCACGGAATACTTCGCCGGCCGCGAACGCCAGATCAAAGAATACAACCTTGCCACCGAAGTCCTGGGAAGGCCGGCTGATTTCGACCAGAGCCGGGACGCCATCGTGCGGGTCGAGTTCTACCGCCTTCGTAAGAAACTCAAGGACTACTACGAGGGCGAAGGGGCGGATCACGAACTACAGGTCGTCGTTCAGCCGGGTCAATACGTGCCGCAGTTCGTCAGGCGTGCCGAGGCCCCGTACGGCAATTCGGAGAGAGATGCCACAGGGTCGCTCGGGGCGGCGAAACCCGACCCAAGCGAATCTGAAAATCCGGCCGCGGCGGGCATCCGAAACCGGGCTAACGACTCACGCTGGCTGATGATTGCCGTCGCGGTGCTGGTCATCGTGGCCATGCTCATTGCCAGGCAGGCCCGCGTCTCGACCTCAAAGGCCGACGCGACCCCGACCGTTGCCTTAGCCGTCCATGCGGTGCCGGCGGGCAGCCCCGGCCCTCCCGGCGAGGTTCGAATCCTGGCGGGCTACTTCAAGGCCAACTACACCGACCGGGCAGGTCACGTCTGGTCGAGCGACAGGTTCTTTAAAAGCGGCGATGCCCTGGCGCGGAGCCGCTGCTTCATCGCCCGCACCTTTGACCCCACCATCTTTCAGACCTTTCGCTCCGGAGAGTTCTCCTACGACATTCCTCTGAGCCCCGGCACCTACGAACTCCGCCTCTATTTTGCTGAGACCCACTACGGCCCCGATACGCTCTCGGGCGGAGGCGAAACCAGCCGGCTGTTCGACGTCGAGATGAACGGAAAGCCCCTGCTCAACGTCTTCGATATCATCAAGGACGCTGCCGGCAACAACGTGGCCGACATCCGCGCTTTCAAGGACGTCTCCCCCGCCCCGGACGGCAAACTGCATCTTCGCTTCAGGCCCGTCAGCGACGCTCCCGTTTTGAACGCGATCGAAATCGTGCCCGCCCCTCCGGGCCGGATCAATCCCATCCGAATTGTGGCTCAGGGCGGCTCCTACACGGACCACGAGGGCCACGTCTGGGAACCTGACCGTTATTCGAGCGGCGGGCAGTTGGCCATCCACATCCACCGCACGCCGGTGAGCGGCACCGCCGACCCGGATCTCTACGTCGGTCAGCGGTTCGGAAACTTCAATTACGCCCTTCCCGTTCCCCCCGGGCGCTACGCGGTGACGCTGCGATTCGCGGAAACCTACTGGGGCCTCGACAACCAGCGGCCCGAGGCGGCCCTGCCAGCTTACAACGGCGCCCCGGAGGGCGGAATCGGTAGCCGCGTCTTCGACGTCTACGCCAATGGCCAGATGCTGCTCAAGAACTTCGATATCTTCAAAGAGGCGGGCGGCGCCGGCCGGGCCGTCGATAAGACCTTCCGCGGGCTGGAGCCGAATGCGCAAGGCAAGATCATCGTCAGTTTCGTGCCGGTCGTGGACTACGCCTGCGTCAACGCTATTGAGGTCCTGGACGAGTCCAAGTGACCGTAGGAGTTGCTGGCGACGCAACCGGAGATCAGAATCTCCGCCTTTCCGGGAAGACTTCTGTAAGATTGGTAGCGGGGGGGAGAATCGAACTCCCGACCTAGGGATTATGAGACCCTCGCTCTACCACTGAGCCACCCCGCCTCGTTGCAGCCACTAATAGAGGGACAGAATTCATCCTAAGTGACAAATGTTGCCGAGTCAACGGCGCGCCGGCCAAGCCCTCGAATTCGCTTGGCTTAATTAACGAGTTGATGTTTATCAGGTAAAAGGGGAGCGCGGGTTGTGGCATAGATCTTCCGCGGGGTCGCGATGGTGACCGAGACTTGTAAAGTTCGGTTGTCGTTCACGGGCGGGCCTCAACCCCGGCTCGTCCGCCGACGCATCGGTGGGACTCGGCCGAGCGTTCTTCCGCAACTTGGGAAAAATTGGGGGGAAGGAGGCGTGGGAAGAAAATTCTAAAAGGCCAAAGCCATAATGTCATTCAGAATCAACAGAAGTTGGGCTACATCCAAACCCATCCCAAAGCCAGAATGTCCTTTAGAATCAATAGAGGCAAAATCGCTCAAACCCCTTTGGACGCCATCTCCCGGATGGCTCAGGTCGAGGGACCTCAGGGCCAAGCAACCACCTAGTACCGCCGGCCGGGAATATGTTTTACCGAAGATATACGAGCCGTTTTTAAATTTAGAGGTATCGCCGACTAAGTGAACAAAGGGTTGCCGACGCCCGTCGAGGATTGCCCCTAGAGCGCCCTGCCCACCGCGGTCTCGTAGTCGGCCTCTTCCGGGCTGACTGCCGCCATCTCTTCGCGAACCAGACGCAAGGGGTAGGCCCACTCCAGCAGCGGGGTGGTCATGAAAGTGGTCACCAGGGCCATCACCACCATCATCGAGTAGAGTGAAGGCGAGATCACGCCGATATCCAACCCCACGTTGAGAATCACCAGCTCCATCAGACCGCGCGCGTTCATCAGGATGCCGAGTCCGGCCGCTTCCCGCCAACGCGCTCCGGCGGCGCGGGCCGCGATCATCGAGCCTCCCAGCTTGCCGACGATGGCCACCGCCACGATAATGCCGCAGAACAGCCACATCTGACCGCCCTGGATCACCCGCACGCTGGTGCGCAGCCCGGTGAAGGCGAAGTAGAGCGGCAGCAGGATCACCACGGTCGGGGTCTCGAGCTTGCCCAGAATGTAACGGACGAAGGCCTGGCCCTTCGGCATGATCACGCCAGCCAGAAACGAGCCGAACAGGAGATGCAATCCGAGCCGCTCGGTCACCACCGCCGCCACCAGGACGAAGACGACGATCAGGGATAGAGCCCATTCACTCAGTTGGCCGTCTCTCTCGAACGCCACTTCGAGCCGGCCCAGCAACCGCTTCACTCCGTAAAACATCAGGAGCAGAAAAACCGCCAGCCCGCCCAGGGTGATCCAGATCGGCGTCCCGGTACCGTGGGCCCGAACCACCACCACAATGTAAGCGAGGATGCACCAGCCGGTGACGTCGTCCACCGCCGCGCAGGCGATGGAGAGCGCGCCCAAGCGCGTTCCCACCATTCCCCGGTCGGTCAGGATGCGGGCCAGGACCGGGAAGGCCGTGATGCTCATGGCCGCGCCCATGAAGAGCGCGAAGCCGGTGAAGCTGACGCTGTCGTCCGACAGCCTGGGATAGAGGTACAACGCCAGCGTGGAACCCAGCACGAAGGGCACGATGATGCTGACATGGCTGCTGAGGACAGCGGTGTGTCCGTGTTCGCGCAACGACTTGGGATTCAGGGCCAGGCCGACCAGGAACATGTAGATCACCACGCCGACCTGGCTGAGGGAGTTGAGATATCCCAGGCTGGAGGGCGGAAAGATGGAAGCGGACAGATGCGGAGCCACCCAGCCAAGCAAGGAGGGCCCCAGCATGATGCCGGCCACCATCTCCCCCATGACCTTCGGCTGCTGGATCTTCTGAAACAGGATCGCCACGACCCTTGAAACGGCGATGACCACGGCGATCTGAAGGATCAACGTCCCTAGGTTCATGGTCAACGGCCCTCGTCGGCCTTGGGGGCTTGTCGGGTCGCACGGAAGCGGATGGGCGCACACTCGGCGCAGTCCATCAGGCTGAGGGTTCCTGTCAGGATGCGCTGTCCGGCCTGTTTGGCGACCTGCGCGACCACGCGGATGGCCCGCGGGTCCACGCAGTTCCCCACAGTGCTGGCATCCGAATGCTCGGGTTCCGTAGACAGCTTCGTATCGTTGATGGTTCCGGCCAGGGTGGTTCGCTGCGAATTGTTGAAGGTCAGGGCCAGACTGGGCCCGGACTGCGAGATACTCAGGAGGGGTTGCTTCACACCCAACATCAGATTCTTGCAGGCGGTGCTCGCCAGGGCGCTGAAATCGGCGTCGATGTTCCAAGCCCCGCCCACGGAGACCGGAGGGGTCAGGCGCTCTCCGCCACGCAAGATGGCGAGCAGCGCCAGGAGCGGGAGGCCGACAAGGATGAGGTAGGCGACGATCAGTTTGCGTTTAGACATCGCGCCTCCCTCGGAGGATCTCCATGCCCCCACCGACACAGGTTCGCGAATAGCAGCGTGCAGGGGCGCTTGCATCAAGCTGCTCGTCTGGTCTGGTTGGGGGTTGAACGGCGAGGGGAGAGAGGGATTGGGGGGCTAACAGGCGGGCCGGCTGCCAGTTCGGCAGCCTCAGTGTTCCGTGCTTATTGTCGGCCGGATCGCCGCTACCGGACCCGTCGAGGTAGCCACCCCGTAACCAAGGTTGGACGGCCTTCAGAACATCAGGATGGAGCCCCACCCCCCCAGTGACCTGGCCCAGCCGGTCCGCGCAAGGCTCTACCCGGACGGCCAGCAATGTCGTGCTCCAAGGGACCCGGGGAGCTTTTGCCTTGATCGTCCGAAGGGGACCGGGTTCGGCCAAGGCGGCGCAGGGTGAGCTTGTTGTCAGGCGAGGCTGCGCCGAAGGACGATTCGAGGCACGCAGACCCTTCTGCGCCGTGCTGCATCCGGGTTTAGTCAGCGCCCCAGGAGACCGACCGTACGCGAGTCCAGGCCCCAACAGCAGGATGGCCACGGTGATGAGGGCAGCGAGCAACTCGATTTCACCCCGTCAAGTTCAAGCTCAGAAGCCACCCCAGTGTCCTGCGGGCGCCTCAGAAAGCAGGCCGGAAGGCCTCGCTCGTCAAGTCGCCGAGGAGCTTGTGCCACGGATGGTTCGGCCTGCTCTCGACGTCGGTGACAATCCGCCGCATCTCTTTCAACACAGGGGGATCGTCGACGTCATAGAGGTCCCCTTGCAACAGCTTCAGCACGTCGAGCCGGTACTTGGGATCCTCGATGAAGGCCGTAAAAAGAACGTTCAACCGGTAGTAGACGGTGATGAATTCATACCAGTTCTGCGTCCCGCGGCGCATCGTGGCCTGATAATCTCCAAAGCTCTCCTTGTTGAAGACTCCGCCGTTCTGGGCGGCCTTGATGATGCTCTGGGTGGCCAGCTTGGCGCTGGTCATGGCGATGCTTACTCCGCTCGAAAAGATTGGATCGACGAAGCGCGCGGCGTCGCCGATCATCACAAAGCCGTCGCCGCAGATCTGCTTCATGCCATAACTGTAATCACCCTCGTCCTTCAGGGGACGCAGTTGCTTGGCCGCCTTAAGCGCGGCATAGAGATCGGGACGGCTGGCCAGCGCGTTCCAGAAGAACTGCTCCCGCGACTCCTTCGACTTCGCGAAGTTCTTCTTCTGCGTGACCACGCCGATGCTGGTGGCGGTCTCAGTGATCGGGATCTGCCATACCCAGGTGTTCGTCACCGGCAGGAAGTGAATGAAGATGTAGTCTTCGTGGGACTCGGCACTGCCGTTCTTCGGCTTGGCAAACGACATACGATCGTAGTTGTCAAACCAGGTGTGGATGGCGTACTGATCGAAGACTGGATCGTTCTGCTTCAGCTTGAGCTGGTTGCCCAGCAGCGTGAGCCGGCCCGATGCGTCGATCACCACACGCACATTGAGAGCCATCTCCTGCTTGCCGAAGTTGAACTTGATGCGCGGCATGGCGGGGTCGGAGAAGTCGACCTCCTTGGCCCGGATGCCTTCGTAGATCGAAGCGCCCAACTTGGCGGCATGTTGCAGCAGCAGCGAGTCGAACCTGGCCCGATCCACGTGCCAGGTATGGTTCCGGTCCACGCCCTCCTGCTGGCGCTCCCCAAACCGGATGTCGACGTGGCATTCGGGTTCGACACCCTCCAGGTTGTGGACGTGCTCGACCACCGGACCCTTGGCGCGCGGGTGGACTTCGTCGCCCATCCCTTCAAAATCAACGTCATAGAGACCCTTAGTGGCTGCCGTCCAGACCGCGCCGTACTTGCGGACGAAGCCGTGAGCGTCCATCTTGTCGATGAAGCCGATGTCCTTCAGCGCGCGGGTCGAGGCGGGCACCAACGACTCGCCCACGTGCTCGCGAGGAAACAGTTCGCGCTCCAAGACCACGCACTTGATCCCGGCCTTCGCCAGGTAGGAGGCGGCCACTGAGCCGCCTGGGCCTCCGCCGATGATCCCCACATCAAAATCCGCTTGCGTCATTGATACCCCCGATTCCTGAGTAGGAGACAGATTTCCGACCGCTCAGCGAAGCTATGTCGTTCAATCAAAGCAGCTTGGATGTTCCGACCGAACAGCAAACTGAGGCCGATTCGCGGACCGAAACGGACCACCAGACTAGCGGCCGGATCGGCGATTGTCAAGGGTAATCCCAGGTATCGATAAGTTGTGTAAGCCGTTCGCCTTGCGCCCGGGCCGCAGACCCGTTCCCGGCTTGATTTTAGTGGCGTTCCAAGCGCTCAAAGCCCGTGCCAGCGGGCGATGATACTCTTCTGGATCTCGGACGTTCCGGAGTACAGCGTCCCCGAGATGGCGTCGCGGAACTGGCGCTCGAACTGGGACTCGGTCAGGTCGCCCAGGCTGCCGTGGATCTCCATCGCGGCCTGGGCGGTCTCGATACAGGCGTGGCTGACGGCCAGCTTGGCGATGGCGGCCTCCCGCAAGGGATGCTTGCCCTGCTGCTTCAGCCAGGCAGCCTTGTAAAGGGCCAGCCGGGCCGTTTCCAGGCGCATGTCCATCTCCGCGATCTTGTCGGCGATGGCCGGCGACAGATCCACCGGCCTGCCCGATCCGCCGGTTCCCCGGGGGGTGGACGCGTGCCGCACCGACGCTTCCAGCATGCGCTGCATGGCCCCCAGGTGGCTGGCGAGGATGCAGGCGCGCTCCCACTCCATCGAAACGGTGAAGATCGCCTGGCCGCTGCCCACCTGTCCCAGGATATTGGTCTCCGGCACCTCGCAGTCCACCAGCGCCAGCTCCGCCATGGGCGAGGTACGCAGCCCCATCTTGTGCAGTTTCTTGCTGATAGAGAACCCCGGGGTCCCCTTGTCGATAATGAAGCCGGTCACGCCCGCCGGACCCTTGGAGGGGTCCACGTTGGCCAGGACCATCACCACGTCGGCCACCGGAGCATTGGTGATGAAGGTCTTGGAGCCATTCAGGATATAGCGGTCGCCCTTCTTGACGGCTCGGGTACGCAGGCTGAAGGCGTCCGAGCCCGATTCCGGCTCCGTCATGGCCTGGATGCCGATGAATTCGCCGCTCGCCAGCTTGGGCAGATAGCGCCGCTTCTGCTCCTCGGTCCCGAACTGCAGGAACGGGATCTCCGAGGTCCACATGTGGGCGTTGATCGAGAAGATGAGGCCGTTGTCCTGGCAGCCGTAACCCAGCGCCTCGAGCGCGCAGACCGTCGTCAGCACGTCCGCCCCGCGCCCCCCGTACTCCTGCGGGATCGGCAGGCCCTGGATGCCGAACTCCGCGCACCTCTTCCAGGCCTCCCAGGGAAACTCGGAGTGGCGGTCGCGCTCGATCAGGTTGTGGTTCAGCTCGCGCTTGGCAAAGGCGATGACCGATTGCCTAAGTGCTTGCTGCTCTTTGGTCCAGGAGAAATCCACGGTGCTCTCTCAAAAGCTCAGATCTCGATCCTCAGTTTGAGGGGGCCAGGGGGTGGTCTACGCAGGCTCCTGAGCCTGCCAAGTCGTTCCCGCGAAAGCGGGAACCCACTTCTCTGAACTCGCCTGGACCCCCCCGCCTTCGGGGGGCGACAAAGGCGAAGATTCGCTCTCCAAGGTTGAACGGCGAGGCTACAACAGAAGCCGGCCCGGTGTCAATGTAGGAAGCGGGTCAGTTTAGCCTCGTAGCGGCTTCAAAACTCAGCCAAAGTGTGCATACATTTTACACTCTTGCGCTCTCAATATGAGATGCCATCGTAATTTCGGACAAAGAATCTGGGAAGACCGTGATGCCAAGGAGCTGCATGGCGTCGAACGTTTATATGAGATTATGTGACTAGCTCATTTTAATCCAGCGCCAGAGCCGCGTGCCGCGGGCTTGACTAACTATGAATTGATATCATATCCTCGTAGGCAAGCAGAACGTGAGGGAACCATGGACGCCACGATCGCGAAGCTCTTCGAAACCTTGCAGGATCTGGAGCGGGAGCAGTGGCGAATCGGCAATAAGATCGCCGCTATCAGGACAGCGCTGAGCCTGGCTGGAGCGGAGCAGCCCTCGTCAGCTCTTGCCGACAGCAACGAGTACTACTACGTCCGCCGCCAGTTCTTCGCCGGGAAGCCCCTGATCAAGTGTTGCGAGCGCATCGTCAACGACCACCAGGGCGAGTGGTTCACGAAGAGGCGGATCGCCTATCTGCTGGAGCGCGGCGGGTACACTTCCGGAGCCAAGGTGCTGGTGAATTCCGTGGAATGCACGCTGCGGCACCTTGCCTCGCTGGGGAAGATTGAGGCGCAGAAGAGAAAGGGCTCCCACGGGAACCTCTATCGATCCATGCCCGAGGCGCCGGCTGCGCCCAAGCCTGACCCGGTGCCCCCGCCAAACCCGAATCTCGATGGGCAGGCCCCGCGATCGACTACTCCGATCGTTGAGGATCAAACCAGGGAGCAAAGCTAGCAAGGTAGCACGGACCCCGCTTTCGGGTCCGCGGCTTTTTGACCACGCATCAGATCCAAGGTTCAGGAGCGGCGCAGGGTAGCGAGCGCGTACGCCGCGTTTGGCTCCGCGGCTTTTGCCTTGAAACACACCGCCGCGACTGTAGGCTGACGCCGTGTCCCGGCTCCGGCGCCTCGTCCCGTCAGACCGCTTCTTCTGTCTGACGGTCACCTTCTGGCGAAGCCCCGGTGATCGAGTGGAAACGCTCGCGGATGAAAGGGTGAGGATTTGATGAGAAAAGCGGCGGACCCAAAAGCCGGGGTCCGCATTGCAAGGTCATAATTTCTTGTTTTTTTAGCAAGAATTTTCCTGATACCCATGCCGAAGCCGCGTAAACAGCAGCCCGGCACCTATCGCATGGCCACAGGAGAGGTTGGCCGAATCGGACTTTGGTTGCGGCCGTCAGGCCGCGCTGCGCTACCTCGCTACGGGTTCGGGGGCTGGGTGCCGTTCTCACACCGTCTGGGTGTGTTATCATAGCGCGCATTCGCGTCCAGACTGAACGGAGCTAACTATGAGGTTGAGGAAATTTCGGGTCCGCGGATTCCGTTGCATACGAGACTCTCAGGACGTTCCCGTGGGGGACCTTGCGGCGCTAATTGGTAAGAACGAAAGTGGCAAGACGGCCCTGCTACAGGCACTCGTGCACTTGAACAAGGATCAGGAAGTGGGCGAACTCGATCTGTGCGATGAAATGTGGCAGGCATTCGAGGCGGAGCCGGAACTACGGATTGTCGAGGGAACCTTTGAGCTTTCGGCGGAGGAAACTGCGGAAATTCAGGAAAGCGTGGCGGGATCACCTGCGGTGAAAACGCTTCGGATATGGAGAACCCGTCACGGCTCTCTCGAATATGAGTTTCCGGACGTTGTGTTTGCCGACCGCCTACAGCTCAACGAGGCGAAGGCTAAGGAACTGAAATCGGAAACTGAGGCCCTTCGGCTGGCGCTGGAAGCTGCGCAGCAGAGGGCCGACACCGCCGGGCCGTCGCCGAGCATTATCGATAACCCAAGGGTCTGGGTTCTCCTGGATACGCTCACGCAACCAAGCAGCTTGGGTGCGCAAGAGGTGGCGAAGGTGGTCGCGGAGTTGCAGGACCTATTAAAAGGAAATGGCTCTCCTCAGCAATATCTGTGGGTTGATTCCGGCTCGGGGAGGCGGCCAAGCGTGTGATAGAGTGCAATTCCCATCGCTTCATAGGTGCGAAAACCGTAGGAGCGTCTGGTGATCACTCGGATTTT